>Ga0208300_100022_pt1 | contig 246191 bp, 219 predicted proteins | sample 23_taG_FD_184096 | JGI IMG/M metagenome (GOLD analysis project Ga0208300, IMG submission 184096) | Marine viral communities from Cariaco Basin, Caribbean Sea - 23_WHOI_OMZ (SPAdes) (version 2) | ecosystem: Environmental > Aquatic > Marine > Oceanic | place: Caribbean Sea: Cariaco Basin...
CCAAATTTGCTTGGTGACAATAGCGTTTTGGACCCACCTGACCCCATGCCGAACTCAGTAGTGAAACGAAACAGCGCCGATGATAGTGTGGCATTTGCCATGTGAAAGTAGGACATCGCCAGGCTCCTAATTAAAGAAAGCCCGATTCGAAAGAGTCGGGCTTTTTTGCGTTTTAGCTGTCAGCTTTCAGCTGTCAGACGTCAGTTGAAATGTGGGGTTGTCCTGTACAGAGTCGTCCTCATCACTCTCCTTGCTTACCCTCCAGGTAGGTTGGGTAGAGCGGAGCGAAACCCAACGAGTTAGCGAGTTGCTAGTTAGCAAGGGTAAAGTTGAATTGTTGGGTTGTTTAGTAGAGAGTCTCCCTCAGCAACAACCCCCGTAGGAGGCACTTCAGTGCCGAATTCAGACCAGAACAAACACATTCATGGCTAAAGCCATTCCTACAAGTACACTTTGCCTAGAGCCTAGAAGCTACAGCCCCCGGCAGATGGAGACGCATTACAAAACACCTCCACCGCGCGGCTGACAGCTGGCGGCTGAAAGCTCTATTGATGTTGGGTTTCGCTGCGCTCTACCCAACCTACGCCAGCTCTCAAACTTTACCCTTTCTAACTCGCTAACTCGCCACTCACGTTTATAACGCTTACTCCCCTTGTCTTTGTTCTGCTTTGGCTAGTTGAATGTATTTGGTTTCGACTAGTTGTGAGAGAGGAACAAGTTCGAATCCTTGTCGTTGAAGTTCTGGGAGTGCTTGCTGAAGAAATGTAACGGTTTCTGGGTAGGGGTGAGCAATGGCGATTGCGTAGTTGAAGTGCTCAGCTTTGCTTTTAAGTTCCTCAAGTTGATGTTGTAGCTGGCTTTGGGTGACATTGTTATCAAGAAATACATGACGAGATACATTAGCCACACCATACAGGTTAGCAACATTTTGCGCTTCACTTTGGCTGGTTGTACGGCTATCTAAGAAGTACAAACCACGTTTTTTTAAAACTTCCATCGTCCATTTCATTGGCTCGGTAAGCTGTGTTAGCTCAGAGCCCATATGGTTATTGACCCCTTTTACCTGTGGCAGTGATGCTAACGCATGGCCGAGGGTTGTTTGTAACTCAGACTTAGTCATAGTATCGGTGAGGGCTCCAGGACCAAGCGCTTTGCTTTTATCAAGCGCTTGCATTGGAACATGTAAAAGCAATTCTTTATGAGTTTTACTAGCACGCTCTGCAAAAATTTGTGAGTAAGGGGTATGGGGCAAGATAGAAAACGTAACTTGCCCAGGTAAGTTGAGTATCTCTAGATCGCGTTGATTATTACCAATGTCGTCTATAACAATGGCAATTTGCTTTGCTTGGCAGAATAGAGGCAAGCACAAAGTAGCGATTAATAAGCTTTTTAGTCGATTCACTTTTTGTAATTATTATATCCAGTGTGTGCGCTTACTTACTGCATAATAGCGAACTGTTTTGCTGTCAGCTGTTTTTTGTCCTGTCTATCAAGCAGTGAACTAAAAAGCGCCAATTCTTGTATATTTTTTATTATAACGTCTTGGTTAATTTCTGAAAGTATTGTTTGATTTATACTCACATCAGGTGTGATCCCTTTACCATCTATTGACTGACCAAGAGGGGTATAATAACGCGCAGTGGTGAGTTTTAATGCTGTATTACCGTTGCCTAGCGGAATAAGCGATTGCACTGAGCCTTTACCAAAAGATGTTTCGCCAATTAAAGTTGCACGTTGGTTATCGCGAAGTGCAGCGGCGAGTATTTCTGCGGCAGAAGCGGAGTTTTCATTTATTAAAACAGCAATAGGGGCTCCTTCTAAAATATCACCGCTATGTGCAGTGTATCTCTGGTTTGCCTCATTAAAGCGTCCTTTCGTTGAAACAATGATGCCGCTGTCTAAAAATAAGTCTGCAACCTCTATGGCGCCTTGCAATGTGCCGCCGGGATTATCACGTAAATCAATAATTAAACCAGATAATGGGAAGCTGTTATTAACTTGCATTTTTGCAAGTTCACGTGCAACGTCATGTAGTGTGTGATTATTAAATGTATTAATGCTTAATAAAGCGACGCCTGAATCGGATAGGTAGCCATGAACGCTTTCTAGTGTGATTTGTTGGCGCTTAATTGAAAAGCTTAATGCTGTTGATTCTTTTCGCATGATTGAAACATTGACGGCGTCTAATCCGCTCTCTCGAATCAGCGTTGCAACCTCATCAATACTCTTATTCATGACAGGCTGATGATTAATCGCAACAACTTCATCATTTATTTGTAATCCCGCTTGTTCTGCTGGGGAGTTACTTAAAGTATTGACGATATAAACTCGTCCATTATTCATTTTAACTTCGATCCCCAAGCCTGTGTAACGGCCATTGGTGTTGCTAAATATGGCATCGAGCTCATTTTCATTAAGATATTTAGAGTAGGGATCAAGCTGTTCTAGTAATGCTTCCACTTGGTCGTTATTAGGTTGACTAACAAAGCTATTTTGTAACTTCAAATCATCTACATAATAGGTGTGAATATTAAAAAGTATTTCGTTTAACTGTTGACGATGAAGTGTTTCAAGCGAAGGTTTAGCAATGCTTGGGAACGATTGAAACACCAAGCAAAATAATGTAACTAACGTTATAAAACACAGCTGAGTAAAAAACTTGGCTGGGTAGATAGCTCTGAATGTAAGGGTTGTGTTTAGCATCAGCTGCTCCTCATAGGGTGCAGCTATTTAATCTATTAAATGCGTCTGCACCATTTTACAGGATTTACTGCGCGTCCTTTGTGGCGTATTTCAAAGTATAGACCAGGATCTGGTTGTCCGCCGCTTTGACCAACTAAAGCAATTGTTTCGCCTTCTCTAACAAGGTCACCAACATCGCGAAGTAGAGTTTGAGCATGGCCGTATAAGCTCATAAAGCCATCACCATGGTCAATGGCAATCACCCAACCAAAGCCATTTAACCAATCGGCATAAACAACTTGGCCGTTCTGTAAGCTTTTAACATTACTGCCTTCTTTGGCACTAATGAGTACGCCTTTCCAGTCTATGTTGCCGTGCTTACGTTGTCCAAAGCGATGGCGTAGTGCCCCTTTGGTTGGCCAGTCTAGCTTTCCTTTACTGCTTTGAAGACCTAGTAGTTCTACTTTTTCACTGCGCTCTCTTTCTAACTCTTCAATGGCTGTGATGAGAGTTTGTTCATTCTCTTTTAAATAGTCTATTGAGCTTTTAGTCTCTTTGAGTGCTGACTGAAGTTTATTGAGGTTGTTTTTACGTTCATGTTGAGCTTTAACTAAGGCCTGCTGACGCTGCTTTTGCTCATCATATAAGGCAACTAGACGTTGTTTCGTTTTTTCAAGCTCAGCTTGGTTGTCAGCTATTTCTTGCTGCAGTGCTTTGAGCTCTTCAATTTGCTTAATGCGTGCTTTATTTAGGTAATTGTAATAACTGAGTGTGCGCTCAATTTTGGCAGTGTCTTGTTGGTTAAGCAGCATTTTTGAATAGTCATGGCTACCAGCCATGTAGGCGCTTTTTAGCTGGGCAGCTAATAAGGTTTGTCGCTTGGCTTGTTGAGCTTTAAGCTGCTGTGCTTTAGCTTGTTGTTCTCGCTGTTGTTGCTCGTTTTCTTTAACCGATTGGGCTGCAAGGTTTAATGCTTTGGCATTTTGAGCTATATCGAGCTCATGGGCGCGCAGATCTTTGCGCATTTGAGCAATGGACTTGCGTTGACCTTTAAGCTCAGCCTCTGTTTTTTGTAAAGCTGATTGAATGTCTGATAAGTCTTTTTTGGTTTGATCTTCATTAGCAACAACCGAAGTTGTTACTAATGAAGTCAGTATTAAACCAGTTTTAAAGAAGTGGTTAATACATTTACTCATAGCTTATTTCAGCGTCATGATTGGTTTACCAGTCATTTCACTTGGCTGCTCTAAGCCGAGTAGGTGAAGCATGGTAGGAGCCACGTCACTTAATGTTTTACCATCATGTGGTGTCGCATCACGGCCAACATAGATAAATGGCACAGGCTCACTAGTGTGTGCGGTATGTGCTTGACCCGTTGCTGGGTTAGCCATTTGTTCTGCATTACCGTGGTCTGCTGTGATCAGCGCTTCACCACCATGCTCTTCAAGTGCAGCTATAACACGACCAATACAGTGGTCAACAGCTTCACATGCTTTCACTGCAGCTTCGAATACACCTGAGTGACCTACCATGTCTCCGTTAGGGTAGTTACAGATGATGGCATCGTATTTACCGCTAGCGATTGCTTCAACCAATTTATCGGTCAGCATTTCTGAGTTCATTTCTGGTTGCAGATCATATGTTGCAACTTGTGGTGATGGAATTAGTTCGCGAGTCTCGCCAACAAATTCATCTTCACGGCCACCACTAAAGAAGAAGGTCACGTGTGCGTATTTTTCTGTTTCAGAGATACGTAGTTGTGTTTTACCTTGTTTCTCTAGCCATTCACCTAATACATTTGTTAAAGGCTCTGGGGCAAATGCAATCGGTGCTTTAATGTCTGCTGCATACTCAGTCATCATTACAAAAGCGCTTAACTTAGGTGATTTTTTCTTATCAAAACCGCTAAAGTCAGCATCAACAAAGGCACGAGTCATTTCTCGTGCTCGGTCTGCTCTGAAGTTAGCAAAGATAACAGTGTCGCCGTCATTAATCTCAACAGCTGTTTGGCCTTCTGGTACTACTGTAGTTGCAGCAACGAATTCATCGTTTTCATCACGTGCATAAGCCTCTTCTAGTGCGGTTACGCCATCAGTGTAGCTGTATTCAGCAATGCCGCTAACCATAACGTCATAAGCAAGCTCGACACGGTTCCAACGGTTATCGCGGTCCATTGCATAGTAACGACCAACAAGTGTTGCTAAACGGCCGCAGCCAAGTTCTGCAAATAGGGCTTCGATACGCTCAATTGATGCTTTTGCACTGCGTGGCGGCGTGTCACGACCATCTAAGAAAGCGTGGAAGTAAACATCTTTTGCACCGCGCTTGGCTGCAAGTTCAATCGTTGCAACAATGTGGTCTTCGTGACTATGAACACCACCCGGGCTTAAAAGACCCATGATATGTACAGCTTTGCCTGCATTTACAGCTTTGTCGATATTATCAACAAGTGCTAGGTTGCTATCGAATTCACCATCATCAATGGCTTTTGTGATGCGCGTAAAATCTTGGTAAACAATACGGCCAGCACCTAAGTTTACGTGGCCTACTTCAGAGTTACCCATTTGTCCTGCAGGTAAACCAACATCAAGTCCCGAACCTGAAATTAATGTATGTGGGCGGGTTGCCCAAAGGTTATCGAGTACTGGGGTATTAGCAGCAAGTATAGCGTTACTTTCTGTATCTTCACGGTATCCCCAACCGTCTAAGATCATTAATACCAATGGTTTTTTATGCTCTGTCATTATAGCTCCTGAAGATTGGCACTTATATATATCTAGCATACCGTGTTTTATGGTTTTGATCAGCTATCAATATGTCATATTAAAATATTTCACGCCCTAGCATTTTCAATTCAAGCACGTATACTTGCGTGGCAAATTTTAATTAACCCATGGCTATGCGCTGTGGTACCTAAATTTCTTAGTGGAAAACGCATGGATCAATATATTGAATTTATCTCAAATCATCCGGTTTTGAGCATCATTTGGTTAGCATTAGTAGCAATGCTGATCAGCAGTTGGTTTAAAAGTAAATTTTCAGCTATTCGCCAGATTAACCCACAACAAGTAACTTTGCTGATTAATCGTGAAGATGGTCAAGTCGTTGATATTCGTCCTCAAAAAGAATTTAATTCGGGTCGAATTGCGGGTGCTGAGCATTTAAATCCGGAAAAAGCTAAACAATCTGATTTTTCAAGCCTTGAAAAGTTCAAGAGTAAACCCATTATACTTGTATGTACTACAGGCATGACAGCTTCAGGTATCGCAACTGCTATGCATAAAGCAGGCTATGAGCGTGTTTATGTATTATCAGGTGGTATGGGTGCATGGCAATCAGCGAGCCTACCAACAACGACAGGCCGTTAAATATCTACGTTGCAGCTCGATAGAGGAATTATTATGAGTAATGTTGTTCTTTACACAAAGGCTTACTGCCCATTTTGCCAACGCGCTTTGGCATTGTTAGACAGTAAAGGTGTAAACTACACGAACATTGATATTGGTGTTCATCCAGAACGACGCGATGAAATGATCGATAAAGCAAATGGTGGTTACACGGTGCCACAAATTTTCATCAATGATGAACATATCGGTGGTTGCGACGACATGATGGCAATAGAGGCTCAAGGCCTTTTAGACGCAAAGCTTAACGCTTAAATTTTTAATTATAAAAACGAATTCAAGATAGGAATTACAATGAACGAAGAAAATCAAAACGCAGCAGAACAACAAGCAGGCGCGCAATTCACAATCCAACGTATTTACACAAAAGATGTTTCATTCGAGACACCTAATTCGCCAGCAATTTTCCAAAAAGAGTGGACTCCTGAAGTTAAACTTGACCTAGATACTCGTTCTAACAAGTTAGAAGAAGGTGTATTTGAAGTTGTTCTTGCATTAACAGTGACAGCATCTATCGGTGAAGAAACTGCGTTCCTTTGTGAAATTCAACAAGCAGGTATTTTTACTATCGCTGATGTTGAAGAAGTACAACTTGCACACATGCTAGGTGCATTCTGCCCGAACGTACTTTTCCCTTACGCTCGTGAAGCAGTATCAAACTTAGTTAACCGTGGTACTTTCCCACAATTAAACTTAGCACCAGTTAACTTTGATGCTCTTTTTGCTCAATACATGCAACAGCGTGCAGCTCAAGAGCAACAGGCAACTGCAGACGCATAAGCTATGACTACAGCACAATCAGCTGTTACAGTTTTAGGGGCGGGGTCGTATGGCACCGCCCTTGCTATTTGCTTTGCCAGAAATGGTCACCCAGTCACTTTATGGGGGCGCAATAGCGATGACGTTGCTACGCTTGCAGCTGAGCGAAAAAATCAACGTTATGTTCCTGATGTCACCTTTCCTGAGTCGCTAAAGCTAGAAGCTGATCTAGAAACAGCAGTAAAAGCAAGTAAAATCATTCTAGTGGTTGTACCAAGTCATGCTTTCGCAGGCACTCTACAGAAAATAAAACCATGGTTAAACGAGGAAGCTGAAGTTGCGTGGGCAACAAAAGGTTTAGAGCCTAACACAGGGCGTTTATTGCAAGAAGTTGCAGTACAAGAGCTTGGGGATAATATTCCACTGGCTGTGCTTTCAGGACCTACTTTTGCTAAAGAAATGGCTATGGGCTTGCCAACAGCTATTTCGGTATCGTCGACTTCTAAAGATTTTGCAAAGCAGCTGGCTGATCTTTTACATTGTGGCCGCTCATTTAGGGTGTATAACAATGATGATTTCATTGGTATACAACTTGGTGGCGCAGTAAAAAATGTTATTGCGATTGGCGCAGGTATGTCGGACGGTTTTGGCTTTGGGGCTAATGCTCGTACAGCTTTAATAACCCGTGGTTTAGCTGAGCTGTGTCGTTTAGGTTGTGCATTAGGTGCCCGTTCAGATACCTTTATGGGCATGGCTGGTCTTGGTGACTTAATCTTAACCTGTACAGATAACCAATCGCGTAACCGTCGTTTTGGTCTGGCACTGGGTAAAGGTGAAGGAGTCGAAGCCGCAATCGAATCAATTGGTCAGGTTGTCGAAGGCTATAGAAATACTAAAGAAGTGTTTTTACTTGCTGAGCGTACCGGCATCGAAATGCCGATCACAGAGCAAATTTACAAAGTGCTTTATGAAAATAAAGATGTAAAAGAAGCTGCGATGGCGTTGCTTGGTCGAGAGCAAAAGTCAGAGTAATGATACCGGCGCACTTAAAACAAAACGCGATTAGTAATCGCGTTTTTTGTTTTTTACAACTTATAACTGCTCGCAATGCGAGGTACTAATACCTTCTCTTTTAAAGATCTAAAAAACCAAATCTTAGCCTTGTTATTAACGAGATTTTGTTGCCTCAAAATAGCTCACTTAATTAAGCGAATAGGTATTACTTAAGTTGGTTGTTTAACTTGTTTTTATTAATGAAATCGACCACTTGTTCAGCTTTAAGAGGCTTACTGTAATAGAATCCCTGTTGAAAATGGCAACCCATAATATGTAACATGTAAGCTTGCTCTTGGGTTTCAACGCCCTCGGCAATAATATTAATACCGAGATACTTTGCCAAGCGAACAATAGTTGCCGTGATGTTTCTATCTTGATCGTTATGAGCGATGTCTTTGACAAAGGATTTGTCAATTTTTAGGGTGTCGATAGGAAACCGTTTCAGGTAACTTAACGATGAGTGCCCTGTACCAAAGTCGTCTAGGGCGATGTTAACACCAAGCGCTTTTATACGTGTCATTTGCTGAAGGGCAAACTCAGGGTTATCCATCATTGCACTTTCTGTTATTTCTAACTCCAAGCAGTAGGCTGGCACATCAAACTTGCCTAAGTATTCTATTAATGTGTCTATTAAGCTACTGTGCTGAAAGTGTAATGCAGAAATGTTAATGGCTACATTGCCAAACCGTATATTTTGCTTTTGCCAGCTAGATAGTTGTTTTAGTAACCGCTCTATTAGTAATTGTGTTAGTGGGATAATGGCACCATTTTGTTCTGCAAGAGGGATGAATTCGTCAGGTGTTATAATACTGCCATCATCTTGAGGCCACCTAACTAGGGCTTCAAAGCCATGCAGACGATTGTGTTGAGCATCAAACTTAGGTTGAAAGTAAAGCTCAAAGTCATTATTGGTAATTGCCTTAAACAGAGCGCTTTCTTTCGTTAACTCGGTTGGGTCAAGTGTGTGGCGATCTTTATCAAAAAACTGGTATGTATTTCGGCCTATTTTTTTTGCATGATTTAATGCGCTATTCGCACTGCGCATCAGGTTCTCGCAGTTATAAGCATTGTCTGGATAAATAGCGAGACCACAACATACAGATAATGAAGTTTCAAAATTATCCAGCATAAAAGGTGTTTTGAATTGCTGAAGAACTGTATCCACAGTTTGCTTTGCAAAGAATATCGTTTTTCCTGAATAAAGGTATGGAGGAACAAGTATTGCAAACTCATCTGCACCTAGTCTGGCGATTGTGAAGCCTGAATTGAGCGATGCTGTTAAGCGGCACGCGACCTCTTTGAGTAACACATCACCTAAGGTATGACCTAAAGAGTCATTTATCTTTTTGAAATTATCGATGTCAATAAATACGATAAGTAAACTCGGGTAAGTGTCGTTACATGCTTTGATTGCTTTATCAAGAGATTCAATAAAAATAGCACGATTCGATAATCCTGTAACAGTATCTTTTGTTGTGAGCTTAAGCATACTGCGCTCAGTATTTTTACGAGTTGTGATATCGTAAAACAGTCCAACATAGCGAACAGTAGGCTTAGTCAGTGATGAGGTTATTACTTTGGTGATTGATAAAGCCAGAGCGTAAGGTTGACCGTCTTTACGAATGTTCCACATTTCGCCAGACCAGTAACCATCTTGCTCTAACTCTTGGAGAATGATTGCTTCAAGCTGTTGGTCTCGACCGCTTTGAGTTAGCGCCTTAAACTTTTTGCCGATAACATCGACTTTTTGATAGCCAGTAATTTCAGAAAAAGCGTCATTTATCTCAATGATATTGAAGTCTTCGTCGGTTATCCAAATAGCATCTTTTGCTTTAGACAATAACGCATCCGTGAATATCATTTTTTTATTTCTGTAATAAAAAAACAGCCAAGCCAAAAGTAATAAGATAATGAAGGCCAGAAGAATGATATATGGAAAATTAGAAGCTTGCGTGGGCAAGGTTGTTGCAGCTGATGCTTTACCTAATGGAAGATGCATCAGCAAGGTCGAGCAACATAAAATATGAAAAGGGCGCATTTAAAACCATCTTTAGGAACAAGCCAGCCTATTTAGGTTAGTTCATAAAAAATGGTAATGCTAAATAATTAGTGTGTTTTTATTAAAAACGTTTTTTCAATAACTTACTGGCCATTAACAAAGCCAAGTTGACGCCAAGACTCATATACAAATACAGCCACAGAATTAGATAAGTTCATGCTTCGACTGTCTTTTTGCATCGGGATACGTACTCGTTGCTCTTTAGGTAAAGATTGAATGAGCTCATCAGGTAGGCCTCGAGTTTCCGGACCAAACACTAAACAGTCACCTGGTTGGTATTGTGCTTGATGGTGAAACTGACTGCCTTTAGTCGTACATGCATAGACTTTCTTAGGTTGGCATTTTTCTAGGTATGCTTCGAACGAAGCATGACGTTGTACGTGACTAAATTCATGATAATCAAGTCCTGCACGTTTTACACGCTTGTCATCCCATTCAAAGCCAAGAGGTTCAATAAGATGTAAGGCGTAGCCAGTGTTTGCGCATAAACGGATGATATTTCCAGTGTTAGGTGGGATCTCTGGTTGGTATAACACTATATCAAGCATGTGACTCTCTTTTTTAAACAATATCAATTGTCGGTGAGTATACACGAACTCAAATAAAAAGATGATATACTGACAACTGTTAATATCTAAAGGTAAGTTTTGTGCAACATCGCAGTTATGAGTTTTGGGTTAAAACAGCTAGTTTAGTGACTATCACTATGGTCAGCTTGATGATTGCCGCAAAAAGTTGGGCGTGGCTTGCTTCAGGCTCAGCTTCTATGCTTGGCTCATTAACCGACTCACTGATGGACATCACTGCATCTTTAATGAGCTTTTTAGTGCTAGGTTATGCATTACGTCCAGCGGATGATGATCATCGCTTTGGTCATGGTAAAGCGGAAGCATTAGCTGGCCTTGCTCAAGCTGCATTCATTGCCGGTTCTGGTTGTTTTTTAGCGTTCCATGGTATTGAGCGTTTATTCAACCCTGTTACCTTAAAGCATTCTGATTTAGGTATTTGGGTAAGTATTTTTGCGATTGTTTGTACGTTAGTGGTGGTATTTGTACAAACCAAAGTGATTAACCACACAGAATCTATCGCAATTAAAGCTGACTCAATTCATTACAAAGGTGACTTGATCTTAAACCTAGCTGTGTTGCTGGCTATTGTGTTGGCTAAATACGGTGTTGCATATGCAGATCCTCTGTTTGCAATTGGCGTCGCAGTTTATTTACTTTATAACAGTTGGGATATTGCCCGTGAAAGTGCTGATCATCTTATGGACAAAGAGCTTCCAGATGAAGAAAAAGAAACGATTCTTGCCATTGTAAATAGTCATCGAGATGTTTATGGCGCACATGATATTCGTACTCGCCAAGGCGGTAAGATCAAATTCATTCAAATGCATTTGGAGCTAGAAGATTCACTATCGCTCATTCGTGCTCATCAAGTTGCTGATGAAGTTGAGGTAATGATCCAAACTCATTTTGCATGTGAGATGGATATATTAGTTCACCTAGACCCGCTCTCAGTCGTTCAGAAGTCTCGTCAAACAGAGTCACAAAACTGATAAAAATCGCTGAGTACTGCCTGTCTTATCTCGTCGCGTTCACATAACAGTTCATGGCGAGCACCCGCGTAGGTTTTCAATCGTGCATGTTTCTGTTTATGGGTAAGTGCAAATTGCGCAGCATTATCGACCACGGTATCTTGCTCTGCACTTGCGATAAATAAAGGAATATCGACTTTTTTATCGATTAAAGAAGCAATAAAATCAAACGATGCATTGAGCCAGCCGTAGGTGACGCCACCTAGTTGTAAATCATCTTCTGCTGCATACAGTTCCCTAAACAGCTTATAGCGAATTTCACTACTGGTTAATTCATTGGCTGTAAAGTCGACCGGCAAATAGTCGCTTTGGCCAAATGCGTAACTACGACCAAGACCAAGTAAGGATGCAATTTTAGCTGCCAGTTTTGCTAAAGGCTTTGGTGTACCTTTGGTGTGAATATCAAACATTGGCGCGGATAAAAAAGCACCTGAAAACTGATGCTGATAACGCGAGAGGTAATCATAGGCAATAGCACTCCCCATTGAATGGCCGAGTAAAACCTGCTTTCCTTGCCAGTGCTGCTTTACCACTTTATCAATAAACACGGCAAAGTCATCGGCATAGTCAGTAAAACGATTTACATAGCCTTTGTGAGCGTTTTTTAAATGACGATAAGAGCGACCTTGGCCTTGGTGGTCAACACTAAAAACCGCAAAGCCATTTTGATAAAGTTCCCACAGTAACTCCTTATACTTAACCAAAGACTCAATTCGGCCACTACTAATGACGACAGCTGTATTTGCTTGCTCAGGTATGGCATAACCATAATAAAGCTGACCATGACTCGTGCTAAGAAAGTCTTTTTGTAATTGCTCAGAAAAAAACTGATTGATGTGCTCTGTGTTATTTATAAGGCTAGCTTCAGTGCTATAAAACATTTACTGACTCTTTAAAGGAAGGCGGATGTTAACGCAAAGTCCACCATGTTCTTGGTTTTCAAGTGTTAGTGTACCATCATGTGCAGAGATCGCATTCTTTGCAATTGCAAGCCCTAAACCTGTACCTCCGGTGTTTCTATCGCGTGCATGCTCTTGACGAAAGAAAGGCTCACACAGCCTTGCAAGGTTTGCTTCATCAACACCTTTACCATCATCGCAAATAGTCATGTAAATAGCATCAGACTCTTCTAGGTTAATTGAAATGGTGTGCTCTGCGTACTTAATTGCATTGCGAAGCACGTTTTCAAGCGCACTGGCAATTAAGGTTTCATCACACCGAATATCGGTTTTGAGCGCACCATTAACACGCAATACTTTATTACTTTGTTTGGCTTCAAATTGGGCGTCGTTAAGTACGTGATCGACTATGATTTGTAGTGACTGCGTACTTAATGAAAGGGTCTGACTCTTCGCTTCTAACCGTGACACCTGTAGTACATCGGCAATCATTTTATCAAGCTGATTGGCTTCTTTTTCGATACGCTCTAAATAGGCCTGTTGGGTATCATCAGCCTGCATTTGCGCAAGGCCAGTTGCCATTTTTAAGCGCGTTAAAGGTGAACGCAGCTCATGAGAAATATCTGCTAGTAATCGCTTTTGAGCCGTAATAAGTTGTTCAAGCTGTATTGCCATAGCATTAAAATCACGTCCGAGTACACCAAGTTCATCTTGTCGAGTGGACGATACATCAGCTCGGGCTGCTAAGTTACCATTTGCGAGTTTTTTTGCTGTTTCTTTTAGGCTATTAATAGGTGCAATTAAGTTGCGACTGAAGAAAAAGCTAAGCATTAATGATGCAATTAAAGCGATAAATAGCTTTAACCACGTTGGCATTAGCCATAAGCTAACGAAGAACGGCTTTTTGCGTTTCTCGTCAATCTCATAGAGGTAAAACTTACCTTCGGGTACATTTAATTCTATTGGCCCATAAGCTTGATACTCATCGGTAAATATAATTTGTGGGCTCATGTATTTAGTAAAGTTAAGCAAACTTAAGTCAATGTCTTTAGAGATAGGTTCACTGAGCATTTCAACTCCGTGTACGTCACCATTTAAGTACAGCAATTTATGCTTTGAAAAGCGCGGATGGGATAATACTTCTTGCGTTGATTTGCCATGTTTAGCAACTATCCGCTCAATACTTTTTGCAGTGTACTGCAAGTTTTTTAGCATCGGGCCGCGTAGATTATCACTGCCTACATTGCTGGTTAGTTGACTCAAAAAAACGAGTAGGGTAATGGTGGCCAGCACGGTAATCCAAAACCATACAAAGATTTTTAAAAATAGGTAGTGACGTGGGTGCTTTAACCAACTAGGAGGCGTCATGTTATTCACCTTGAATGAGTACGTAGCCACTACCACGTATTGTTTTTATTCGTTCATTGTTGACATGTTCAGCTATTTTCTTACGAATATTACTCACATGCATATCTATTGAACGGTCAAACGGAGCAAGGCGTCTCCCCAATACTTGTTCACTTATTTGTTCTTTACTGATCACTTCTCCTGCATGGTCTACTAACATTGCAAGAATTTCATATTCAGTACCTGTTAGGCTGAGGATGTTGTCGTTTACTGAGGCCTCACGTGTTGCAAAGTTAATATTGATACTGTTTACACTTAACGAATTGCTATGTTGATTAGACAGACTATTAATATGTTCAATACGACGGGTAATTGCTTTAACGCGAGCTAGTAGCTCTCTGTGATTAAATGGTTTGGCAATATAATCATCAGCGCCAAGCTCTAACCCAAAGATACGATCAAAGTCCTCTCCTTTGGCTGTTAGCATGATCACAGGAGTGAGTTTATGCTGCCTTAATTGTTTTAAGACTTCAAACCCATCCATAGAGGGAAGCATCACATCAAGTAGAATAAGTTCGTAGTTATATTGCAGTGCTTGTTTTAGTCCTTCAGCGCCATCATGAAAACAATCTACTGTAAATCCCTGTGCTGTTAAGTACTCACTGAGTAATTCGCACAACCCTGTATCGTCGTCGATCATTAATAGTTTCATTTGACACCTAGCAGTTTAATTCTTTGAGGTTATTTTACTCAGTAAATTGTGTAAAAGTGAATCTTTACACAACCTTTACACTGCTTTGCGTTCCTTTGCATTGTAATGAGTATAGTTAACTCATCAGTCGAAAACGACTCTGGAACACCACTCAACAAAAGGTAATGATTATGACTATTTCGAATAAACTTTCTAAATTCGTACTTGTTTGTGGCTTAGCAGCAGCCAGTGTTGGTACAACTTCAGCAATGGCAAAAGGTGACTTTTATCGTGGAATGAACCCACAAGCACGCTTTTTACTTTCTGAGCGCGGTATTGATAAATTACAACTTACAGAAGAGCAGCAAACGAAACTAAAAGCGATTTTTGCTGAGCAGAAAACGCAATTTGAAGCGTTACGTGGTGACAAAGATGCAATGAAAGCCGCTCGTGCAGCTCACAAAGAAAAAATGGATGTATTATTATCTACAGCAAAATTTGACGAAAATGCGGCTCTTGAGCTAATCAAAGCACGTCAGGCGAAAGCTCAGCAGTTTGCCTTGTTAAAGATGAAATCAGAGCATGATATTTGGCAGGTTTTGAATACTGAGCAACGTGAAAGCTACCAAGAAATTAAAAAGCATCTTCGTAAAAAAGGCCATAAAAAGGGTCATCATGGAAATCGTGGCGAGCGTAAAGGTGAGCGCTCTGAAGGTTAAAAGCGAGTTACTATTAATATATAACATGCGGCAAATGCCGCATTTTTGTATTTCATACCAATGTGCTTAATAAAGTGGTCTATTTTGAGGCAGCAAAACCTCGTTGATAACAAAGCAAAAATTTCGTTATTTAGTTGTGCTCGGCAATTGATCCTGCATTGCTCTACCTTCTGCATCCATGCCGTCGTAAATCAGAAATTTTTAACCCAGGTAGCGACAGGTTTAATCCCTGAAAGTGATTAAGTATTATTGCGGGTTGGTATTACTTAAACTTTATTCTTTAAAGAATGAGTCGTCATTTTTAGCGAGCATGGCTTCAATATCTTCAATCATATCTTGGCTAAGCTCATTAGCATTGCTAATTGGGCTAGAAATTTTATTGTTCTCAAACGACCACTCACCTAAATCTATTAGCTGGCAGCGTTTTGAGCAAAATGGACGATGCGGGCTTTGCTCTGACCATTCAACTTTGGTTTTGCATGTTGGGCAGTTTACAACTGTTGGCATGGAATAACTCTCAAATAAGCACTTTTGTCAGATCTTACTGAACAGTTAGCTGATAATCCAGTAACGAATTTGTTTAGAAACTCGTTACTCGGTTTATTTCTGCCAAAGAGGTAACACCATCGGCGGCTTTTTTGAGTCCAGATAATCGTAAGTTATTGAATCCTGATCTTAATGCTACTTCTGCAATCTCTAAGGAATTACCACCACGCATAATAATTTGCGCAATTTCAGGTGTGATCTGCATTACTTCATAGACACCAACACGTCCTTTATAACCCTCAGTGCAACTATCACAACCTTTAGGTGCAAATAGTTGTATTTCACTAAGCTTGTCTTTATCAAAACCTTGGCGAATCAGTTCTTCATCAGGTAGTGTCTCTGGTGTTTTACACTTAGGGCAAAGTCGTCTTGCTAGACGCTGTGCAATAATAAGACTAATTGAACTTGCTACGTTATAAGCAGGCACCCCCATATTTAAAAGACGAGTTAGGGTTTCTGGCGCTGAGTTTGTGTGTAGAGTTGATAAAACTAAGTGACCCGTTTGTGCTGCTTTAATCGCGATTTCAGCGGTTTCAAGATCACGGATCTCACCAACCATTACAACATCAGGATCTTGTCGCAAGAATGCTTTTAATGCGTTAGCAAAGGTCATTTCAGCTTTTGGATTAATTTGTACTTGGTTTATCCCTTCAAGGTTTATCTCTACTGGATCTTCGGCGGTACTAATATTACGCTCAGGCTGGTTGAGAATGTTTAAACCGGTATAAAGTGATACGGTTTTACCAGACCCTGTAGGACCTGTCACCAAGATCATCCCTTGTGGCTGCTCAAGTGCATCCATGTAAAGCTTCTTCTGCTCAGGCTCATAGCCAAGGACATCGATACCGAGCATGGCACTTGATGAGTCGAGAATACGCATTACGATTTTCTCGCCCCATAATGTAGGCAATGTACTAACACGAAAATCGATACTTTTACGTTCGGTTATTTTAAGCTTAATACGACCATCTTGAGGTTTACGTTTTTCTGCGATATCTAGTCGCGACATAACCTTGATACGTGCAGATAAGCGGCTAGCCAAGCTATTTGGCGGGCTTGCCATCTCATGCAAAATACCATCGATACGAAAACGCACACGATATCGGTGTTCATAAGGTTCAAAGTGTAAATCCGAGGCGCCTTTTTTAATTGCATCCATTAAAATTTTATTGATGTAGACAATAATCGGTGCATCGTCTTTGTCTTCATCTTTTGGCGCTAAATTTTGGGGAGTTTCTGACTCTAAGTCTCCGAGTTCTTTAAATTCGCTTTCGCTGAGATGTAAACTTCCGGTCGCATCAAATAATTGCTCAATTTTATTTTCGAGTTGATTGTAATCAACAACCACGACTTCGCATGAGAGACCTGTACTAAACTCAAAGTTTTCAAATGCACCATAGTCGGTCGGATCCGATGCGGCCATGTAGAGCTTACTGCCTTTTTTTACAAGTGGCAGAATGTGATGCTCGCGAATGAGTTTTTCTTTGATCAGCTCTTCAGAAATTTTTGTGACATCAAAGTCTTTAATATCAAAATAAGGAACACGAAATAGATCGGTGCATTGCTCAGCAAGTTCACGACCATCCATACCGCAACTTTTAGCTATAAGCTCTGCGGTAGAACTATACTCTTTTTGTTTTAACTTTACTGTCTCGGCATCAATACGTCCAAGAGTAATGTACTTTCTGAGAAGCGGTGAGTTTATATTCATTGCGCACCTAAGTTGAGCCTATCTTTGCCACAATTTACCAGAAAAAATTAGGGTATAACATCAGTCTTGTCTGATTTAGTCAAAATTGCAAAATAAAATCATCATAAACTCATGCATTTACATTGATTGCTAATTCTTTTGGGTTAGTTTTTGACGTGCTAATTAATATTAGCATTCTATTTTGAATTAGCTATTGTTGTGCAGATGCTAAATATGAGAGATGTAACTCTTTAACTGTTAGAAAAACCTCTCTAAGAGGACGATTGTTATCTAAAATATCATCCGCTTTTAGTAGCTTATCGTCTCTAGACATTTGTGAGGCTATGATTTGCTCAGCTAATTCAGTGGAAACATTATCGCGTGCTGTGGTTCTCGTTATTTGCACCTCAACCGGAACGTCAACGAGCAAAGTGCGGTTACAAAATTTCTCTAAGCCATTTTCGAATAGTAGTGGTGCAACTAATATTACATAGGAGCTGGTGGCCTTTTGTAATTGCCTCAGCATTGATTCTCTAATAAGCGGGTGCAATAAGCTATTTAGCCATTGTTTTTTAGATTCATCAGCAAAGATTATTGTTCTTAGTTTTGCGCGATCGAGTGTGCTGCTACTCGTGAGTATTTCATCACCAAAATATTCAGTAATTTTTTTTAGACCCGTTGAGCCTGGCTCGACAACTTCTCTGGCAACAACATCAGCGTCGACTACTTTAATTCCAAGTTCTTCAAACATTGCGCTTACCGCGCTTTTTCCAGAGCCAATACCGCCAGTAATTCCTAAAATCCACTTTGCCATAATCAGTAACCTAAAAAGTTAAAGTAATAGGCTTGAATTTGCTCACGCCATAGCAAAGTGACCCAACCAGCAATCGCAAGGTAGGGCCCAAATGGGATTGGCGTGGTTTTATCTTTACCTTGAATGATTATTTGTGTAATGCCAATGATGGCACCAACGACACTTGATAATAGCACGATAGTTAAAATATCTTGCCAGCCTAGTAGCGCACCAAACACGGCTAACAGTTTAAAGTCGCCATAACCCATGCCTTCTTTACCAGTAGCAAGCTTGAATAACCAGTAGACACTCCATAAGCTCAGGTAGCCAACTGCGGCGCCGATAATAGCATCGCTCGGAGCAATGGTAATATCCAAAGTTGCAGCAATTAATGCTAACCAAACCAATGGCAATGTGAGCTGATCAGGCAGTAACATATGATCTATATCTATAAAGGTTAAAGCGACTAACACCCAAGTGATCACTATATAAAGAAGAGCAAGCTTAGTTGGGCCAAAAACAGCTGCGACAATTAAACTTAGGACCGCTGTAAGCATTTCCACAATAGGGTAGCGTACAGAAATTGGTGTTTGACAATTAGCACAGCGACCTTTTAATAATAGCCAACTAATCACAGGTATATTTTGCCAAGCTTTGATTGGTGATTTGCATTTAGGGCAGGTCGAATTAGGTTTTACGAGGTTAAATGGCGCTTGATCTATTTGCTGTTTTGAATTGAGCTCATCGGCCAATACAATACGGCATTCCGTTTGCCATTCTCGTTTCATCATCAGTGGCAAACGATAAATCACCACATTTAAAAAGCTACCAATACACAGGCTAACTAAGCCCACAGTCAAAAAATAAAACCACTGCTGACTTTGCATTGCAGTGGTTATATCAAGAAAAAAGTTTTCCATTAAATTACCTAACTTCTGGCCATTTATAGGCCGATTTTATTTCGCTGTGTTGAACCGTTTTTATTATTTATTTTATATTGCAAACTATCAATCAAGGTTTAGTATTTTTCTTACAGTTATATTTTAAATCACTGAGCCTAATTGGAAGATAGGCAAGTACATAGCAACAATTAACCCACCAACAAGGACGCCTAATACAACCATAATTAAAGGCTCAAGTAAGCTTGATAAGCCATCAACGGCATCATCAACTTCTTGCTCATAAATAGTTGCTACCTTTGCAAGCATACCATCTAGCGAACCTGACTCTTCACCAATAGCCACCATTTGCACTACCATATCTGGGAAAATTTTTGTGTTGCGCATTGCCCAGTTCATTAAATTACCAGAGCTTACTTCGGCTTTTATCTCTAAAATCGCATAACGGTATACCGCGTTGCCAGAAGCGCCAGCAGCAGAATCGAGTGCGTCAACTAAAGGTACACCTGCCGCAAAAGTCGTTGAGAGCGTACGAGCGTATCGTGCAACAGCCGCTTTATTTAAAATCATACCAACAACAGGTAGTTTTAATATTGCTCTGTCATTGGCATCCCTGAGTTTTTTGCTCTTAAGAAGTGCTTCTTTATAAATATAGCCTGCAGCGACTACAATGATTAGCATTACCCACCAATATTCCTGCATAAACTCCGAAATACCAATTACCATAAGAGTAAAAGCAGGTAGCTCTGCGCCAAAGCCGTTAAAAATATCTTGGAATTGCGGCACTACAAATATCAGCAAAATAGATGTTACGATTATAGCAACCACCAAAACCGCAATAGGATAAAACATGGCTTTTTTAATCTTTGATTTAAGAGCCTCTGCTTTTTCTTTATAAAGCGCAACACGGTCATAAATTTTATCAAGTGCGCCTGACTGCTCACCAGATGCAACTAAGTCGCAATAAAGATCATCAAAATAGCGAGGGTGCTTTCGTAAAGCTTGAGAAAGGGGAATACCTGCTTTTACTTCATCAGCAATACCCTCCATTAATTTTGCAACGCTTTTGTTCTTTGCACCAGAGGCTATCATTTCAATAGACTGAATTAGGGGAACACCTGCCATCAGCATAGTTGCAATTTGTCTAGAAATTAGGGCGATATCCTTAGAGGTTACTTTCTGTACACGTGAGCCAAACATTGGTTTTGCTTTACGCTTAACTTTTGAAGGCGTAATACCTTGCTTACGTAACTGCGCTTTGACTAAAGCAATGCTTTGCCCTGAAAGCTCACCCTCAAGTTTTTTACCTCGAGCACTTACACCAACCCATTCAAAAGTATCTAAAGATTGCTTTTCTTGAACTTTACTCATTGTAAATCCATATGTTACTGATTGATGTTTAATAGCTTAATAGTAGCGGCCTTTTGAGGCTGAAACAATTGATAAGGTGATGTTATCTTGCTTAAATATGAAGATTCAGAGGATTCGGGTCTCAAAAGTGCAAAATACATTAAAGGTTTATAGAACAAAGTTTGTTTGGAGTTTTATTCATTTTCTAGTGGGTAGCTTGTTCTTGTTTATAGTTGCCACTTGGCTTTTTTTTAGCTGGTTTAATCATGGGCGATACTTACTCACTGATTTATTGGGTATTACAGTAATTATTCTTTCAATTGATCTTATATTGGGCCCAATATTTAACTTCTGGTTGCTATCGCCACTAAAGTCGAAGCGTGAAAACTCAATTAATTTTGGCTGTATCCTCATGTTACAGATTGTATCGCTTGCTTATGGTATTACTCAGATAGATGGTCAACGTTTGGCCTATATTGTTAAATGGCAAAACTCCTACTTTACGGTGTTAAAAAGTGAGGATAGAAGAGTAAACCATGAAGAAGCTTTATATCACTTTAATGAGCCTACAGTGCAAAGTAATGAAAGAGCTTTTTATGAAATGATGATAAAACATGCCGTACCACCGATTGAAATGTATGAATATTTTGTGGAAGTTCCGTTATCGAGCGAATGTAATGAATCACCTTGCGAAGTGATTTCTAAATCAGGGCTAGTTAAATTAAAAAGTACCAAAGAGGGCATGGTCTTTTTTTAGCAAGTACCACCGCTGATACAAGTGCTAGTTTGTGACAACTTCCATATTAATTGACCAGCATTTAATTGCCCTTGCATTATATAAGTATCACCATTCGACTCAGACGCATCAGCAGTCGCTGTTGATGTAATAATAAAATTCCCCGAATTCGTGATTTCAATGTTTGATACATGTTTAGGAGAAGTAAAATCGGTTTTTTTACGACCTAGCTTAGTGAAGGTGTCGCATTTAGATAAATCAACATACCTGTGATAACAAAGCTCAACCGCTCTTTGCAAAGCATTACTGGCAAGCACAACTTCAGTGAATTTAGAACGTTTGAAATGGTTGTTATAGGCAGGAAGAGCCAATGATAACAGAAGACCTAATATTGCCACCGTTACCATTAGCTCGATTAGTGTAAAACCATTAGGTTTTTTCACAATTAAATAAGCTTACAATTAGCAGATACCTGCTGCTACACAATCACCTGATTGTGCCCAGACAAGAGTGCCATTTTTTGCTGTAGGCGTAAGGATATAAGTCTTTCCATCAACAGAAGCTGCGCCTGTTGCTGTTACCTTTCCTTTAGCTTCTACTTTAACTTCTGCAACATGATCACCGGCAGCCGCGCCAGTTGAGTTCAGGCCAATTTCGGCAGCTGAGTCACAGTTATCTAAATTACCAGCCCCACGAGTCTGATAGCACACATCAACAAGACCTTTAGCCGAAGATGCAGCTAAAACTACTTCAGAAAAACGTGCTTTTTTAGTGTAAGTTTGGTATTGCGGTAGTGCGATAGCTGCAAGAATACCGATGATTGCAATTACAATCATTAATTCAATTAGGGTGAAACCCTGTTGCTTTTGTTGTGTCATTTGTTCCTCTCCTAAAGGATATGATGATTTAGTAAGTTTAGCTATAACTTCAGCGTTGTAAAACCAAGGCTCAATTTACAGGTTAAATCTTACAGTTTTAATTTAAATGTCTTCAAATATAGCGTGATTGATAACAAAGTTTTCAACAAACATCCCATGTTCAAAGCATGTAAAATTACTTTAGCATTATTCAATGCATTTGAAAGCTATTTTACTGTAAGACAAGCAATTTTTCTGAACTTTCCGGCCTTACTTTGAGACAGGTCAAGCCTCTAAAATAGGGGGAACCCATTAGTAAAGTCTATACGCCTGTTGTAAATCATTGAAATGTTTGTAGTTTAACTGTTAGTTATGAGTAGTTTAGTACAAAAGGTTGATCTGCATCAAACAAATGTATGTTTTTTGTTACTCACCTAAGCTTTTTACGTATTTAATGCTTTTTTTATTTTCTTGTCAATAAATTAGGTAAGTCACTAAATACGTATAAAGGGGAAGTTAGCCGTTAAATCGCATGGATAGATCGATTGATTGTAAATTTTTTGTAAGTGCACCGCTCGAGATAAAATCTATACCTGCTTGCGAGTAAGTTTTAAGAGTTTCGAGTGTCATATTGCCAGACACTTCAAGTTTTGCGCGCTTATCTGTTATTGTGACTGCTTGCTGAATTTGCTCAACGGTGAAGTTGTCGAGCATAATGATATCAGCACCCGCAGTGATTGCTTGCTCAAGCTCATTAAGTGATTCAACTTCTACTTCAACTGGCTTTGTAGGGTGGTTGCTTTTTGCTTGTGCTACTGCTTTATCAATACCGCCACATGCAGCGATGTGGTTTTCTTTAATAAGAAATGCATCAAATAGCCCGATGCGGTGATTCGCGCCACCACCACATTTAACTGCGTATTTTTGTAACGCCCGTAAGCCAGGAATTGTTTTGCGTGTATCGAGTAGCTGTGTGGTTGTACCTTCTAGCTCTTTTACATAACGAGCAGTTGTTGTTGCTGTGCCAGAAAGTGTTTGTACAAAGTTAAGGGCCGTGCGCTCTGCAGTTAAAATAGCGCGAGCTGAACCAGATGCTGTAAACAAAGTGGCATTCGCTGCGACTTTATCGCCATCATTTACCAGTACATCAACTTTCACTGTTGGATCGACTTGGTTAAATACTTCTAAAATAATCTCTTTTCCACAAAATACACAGTCTTCACGAGTTATTACCTTGGCATTCGCTTGCTGGTTTTCAGGTATCAGCTGTGCGGTGATATCACCGTCACCGGCGCTTTGGTAATTCAAATCTTCATCAAGGGCAAGTTTAACCAATTGGCTAATTAAAGAGTGAGGGACTGACATGTAGAAAGCTCATTGTTTATGAATAAATTGGCGAAATTTTACTATGTTTAACCCCTTATTAGAAGTTAAAGATCGACCACCAGTAGAGTAGGCTTAATCGCATCCTCCTTAGCGAAAATGAATCTAACTAGACCCTAAGTTTTTAACCATTTACACTATTTAACTTTACTGTCATTGTTAGTTTTTAAAATGCATATAAATGAACTTGGTCAATTAAACAATGTGTTACAACGTCCATGTGCACATTATGATGAACGCCCTGATAATGAAGTCTCATTATTGGTCATTCATAATATTTCTTTGCCGGCAGGGCAGTTTGCAACACCTTATGTTGATGATTTATTTATGGGATGTATTGATTGTTCTGCGCATGAGAGCTTTGCTGGTTTAGACGGTTTGCGGGTTTCCGCACATTGCTTTATTCGTCGTACAGGAGAGATAATTCAGTATGTTCCTTTTACCAAACGAGCTTGGCATGCAGGCGTATCAACATTTGAAGGCAGAGAACGCTGTAATGACTTTAGTATTGGTATTGAGCTTGAAGGCACCGACACGCAAGCGTATACCCAAGCACAATATAATGCATTACACTTGGTGACATCGGCATTAATCGAAAAGTACCCAGATATTAATCGTTCGCGTATCGTTGGTCATTGTGACATTGCACCGGGCCGAAAAACGGATCCAGGTAGAAGTTTCGATTGGCAATACTATTTTGATTTAGTGTTTTAGTTAAAGGATATAGGTAAAAGCATGATCTTAATTTCAATAATTATTGCTTTGGTGATTGAGCGTTTAGGGGCGCGGGCTGATTATTGGCAAATCGGTTTTTATGCCAACTCCTATCTTAAGCACTCGCAAAAACACCTTTCAGAAAAAGGCTTATTCAATTCCCCAATAGGCTTTATGATTTGGTTAATGTTACCAGTGGTTGCCGTTGGACTAGTTTATCAATTCTCAGATTTTATAATTTGGCAGTTAGCTGTGAATGTTGCTGTACTGTTGGTTTGCTTTGGCTGTGCTAAGCAGCGTGCTTTATATAAGTCATACTTAAATGCATTAACACGTAATGATCAAGAAGCTGCTTCTTTATTTGCATTACAGATGGGGCAAAAGAAAACAGAAGATCAGCCCCATGGTGAGACATTTGGGCAAACGCTAGCATGGCTAAATTTTCGTTTTTATTGTGCAGTGATTTTTTGGTTTGTGGTTTTAGGTGTACCAGGCGCGGTGCTTTATGCACTAGTTCGAACCCTTGCAGACAAGGTAAGGGACGATCACAGTGTTGTCTATGCTAAACGTTTTAAACTGATTCATAGCTTACTGTTTTGGCTCGATTGGTTACCAGCACGTGTTGCTAGCTTTGGTTATTTAGTGATTGGTAACTTTAATAAAGGCACCAGTTGTTGGTTGAAGTATGTGCTCGACTTTTCAGTTAGTAACCGAAAAGTGGTTACGCAAACCGCACTTGCTGCTGAGCAAATAGAGCAACAACATTTTGGCTGTACTTACGAAGCCACCTGCATGATGAAACTTGTAAAAAGAAATGTATTGTTCTTTTTAGTGATTATTGCAGCACTTACTTTATTTGGTGGTTTGGCGTAGTAGATTGTAGGAATGACTTTATTCATAAATCGCTCTGTTAGTGCACTTCTATTGAGTTCTGATTTTTCAGCACTGAAGTGCATACTACCTGTACTTGCTTCCAAGTCATTCAAATAGACTAACATCTACTATCTGATGACTAAATGCTTAGATGTAATACCTAGTGCTTACCAATCTGGTCTGACCATTTAATTTTTATTGTTTTTTCCTTCAGAAAAAGTCACTTTAATCCATACTGTTTAATCTTTAAGCGAATTGCGTTAGGGTGTTATTAGTCTTAAATCGCACTGAAATTGACAGAAATACGGGTTTTTGATACCGTATGTCTCAATTTGGTATGACCAATTTACCTTTTTGGTCAAGGCACAAAGTTAAGTACCCGATATTTATAGGGTTAATGCATAACAATGCGGACGTTAATTAATGTCTTTAAAGATTAAAGCAGCAAAATTATCTGATGTTATTTTACAGCAACTTGAGAATATGATTCTCGAGGGATCGTTAGCGCCAGGTGAAAAGCTTCCTCCGGAACGTGAGCTTGCGAAACAATTTGAAGTGTCGCGACCTTCACTGCGTGAGGCAATCCAAAAGCTAGAAGCAAAAGGCTTGGTGACACGTCGCCAAGGCGGCGGAACCTTTGTAAAAAATCAACTTGAAGAGGGGCTCACTGATCCGCTTTTTGATTTGATCAGTAAGCATCCAGAGTCACAATTTGATTTACTTGAATTTCGTCATGCCCTTGAGGGGATCGCGGCTTATTACGCGGCTATGCGTGGTACCACCAATGACTTTAAAAAAGTAAAACAAAGCTTTGATAATATCGCGCTTGTTAACGATGACATTGTGCAAAAAGCAAAAGCCATTAATGCATTCCATTTTAGTGTGGCTGAAGCATCTCATAACGTGGTGTTACTACATCTAGTTAGAGGGATGCAGGCTCTACTAGAGCAAAATGTATTACAGAATTTAACTGTACTGTTAAAAAAACCACAGATCAGCCAACAGCTTGCAGAGCATAGGCGACTGTTGATGGATGCGGTTATTGAAGGAAACCCAGAGCAAGCACGTCTTGCTAGTAATGCTCATTTAGCCTTTATCGAAGAAGCCTTACTTGAGGCTGGCAAAGAGCATTCGCGGATTGAACGTAGTTTAAGACGCACCAAACAACATTAAGCAAGTGATTAGCTAAGTTTAGTTAACTACTTAATTTAAGATTTATTAAAATAATTAGTATTTTAAACATAAGGAAACCTCCATATGTCTGAAGTCAATAAAATTGACGTAGACGCGCTAGAAACACAAGAGTGGTTACAAGCCCTTGAATCTGTTGTGCGCGAAGAAGGTGTAGAACGAGCTCAATATTTACTTGAGCAAGTGTTAGAGCAAGCCCGTTTAGACGGTGTTGATATGCCTACTGGCACGACTACTAACTACGTTAATACCATTCCGGTAGATCAAGAGCCTGCTTACCCAGGTGACGTAAACATTGAACGTCGTATTCGTTCAATCATCCGTTGGAATGCGATCATGATCGTATTACGTGCGTCGAAAAAAGATCTAGACTTAGGCGGCCATATGGCGTCTTACCAGTCTTCTGCTGCATTCTATGAAGTGTGTTTTAACCACTTCTTCAAAGCACCAAACGATGTAGACGGCGGTGACTTAGTGTATTACCAAGGCCATATTTCTCCTGGTATCTATGCACGTGCATTTGTTGAAGGTCGTTTAACAGCTGAGCAGCTTGATAACTTCCGTCAAGAAGTTGATGGTAAAGGTCTTCCTTCATACCCACACCCTAAATTAATGCCTGAATTCTGGCAGTTCCCTACAGTATCTATGGGTCTTGGTCCGATTGCATCAATCTACCAAGCGCGTTTCCTAAAATACCTAGATGGTCGTGGCTTAAAAGACACTAAAAACCAACGTGTATACGCTTTCTTAGGCGATGGTGAGATGGATGAGCCAGAATCACGTGGTGCAATCTCATTTGCTGCGCGTGAGAAGCTAGATAACCTATGTTACCTAATCAACTGTAACTTACAGCGTTTAGATGGCCCAGTAATGGGTAACGGCAAGATCATTCAAGAGCTTGAAGGTCTATTCAAAGGCGCTGGCTGGAACGTGATTAAAGTTGTATGGGGTAGCGGTTGGGATATCCTACTAGCTAAAGATACAACAGGTAAATTACTGCAGTTAATGAACGAAACCATTGACGGTGATTACCAAACATATAAAGCGAAAGATGGTGCATACGTTCGTGAGCACTTCTTTGGTCGTTACCCAGAAACAGCAGCACTTGTTGCTGATATGACTGATGAAGAAATTTTCGCACTTAAGCGTGGTGGTCATGAGCCATCAAAACTTTACGCTGCATTCAAAAAAGCGGAAGAAACCAAAGATCGTCCAACAGTAATCCTAGCTAAAACTGTAAAAGGTTACGGCATGGGTGATGCAGCTGAAGGTAAAAACATCGCGCACCAAGTTAAGAAAATGGACATGACACACGTTGAGCACTTACGCTCACGTTTAGGTCTTCAAGATTTGGTTTCTGATGAAGAAATTAAAGACCTTCCATATCTTACACTTGAAGAAGGTTCTGAAGAGTACAAGTATCTTCACGCACGTCGTGAAGCACTGCAAGGTTACACGCCTAAGCGTATTGCTAAGTTCTCTGAAAAGTTAACATTACCTGAAGTTGATGCGTTCAAGCCACTACTTGAAGAGCAAAAACGTGACATCTCAACAACAATGGGCTTTGTACGTGCACTTAACGTGTTACTAAAAGACAAAGGCATTGGTAAAAATATCGTTCCTATCATCGCAGATGAAGCGCGTACGTTTGGTATGGAAGGTTTATTCCGTCAAATCGGTATTTACAACCCACATGGCCAAAACTATACGCCGCAAGACCGTGACATCGTTTCTTACTACAAAGAAGCGACATCAGGTCAGGTACTACAAGAAGGTATCAACGAGTTAGGTGCAATGTCATCATGGGTTGCTGCTGCAACATCTTACAGCACTAACGATTTACCGATGATCCCATTCTACATCTACTACTCAATGTTTGGTTTCCAACGTGTAGGTGATATGGCGTGGATGGCTGGTGACCAACAAGCACGTGGTTTCTTACTAGGTGCGACAGCTGGTCGTACTACACTTAACGGCGAAGGTTTACAGCACGAAGATGGTCATAGCCACATTCTTGCCAACACAGTACCTAACTGTATTTCTTATGATCCAACATTCGCATACGAAGTAGCAGTAATCATGCAAGACGGTATCCGTCGCATGTACGGTGAAGACCAAGAAAACGTGTTCTACTACCTAACGCTAATGAACGAAAACTACCATCAACCAGCAATGCCTGAAGGCGCTGAAGAGGGTATTCGTAAAGGTATCTACAAACTTGAAACTGTGGCTGGCGAGAAAGCAAAAGTACAGTTACTAGGTTCAGGTACAATCATGATGGAAGTGCGTAAAGCGGCACAAATCCTCAGCGAAGAATATGGCATTGGTTCAGATGTATTCTCTGTAACGTCATTCAACGAGCTAACACGTGATGGTCAAGATGTTGAGCGTTTCAACATGCTTAATCCTGAAGCAGAACAAAAGACTGCTTACATCACAAATGCATTAACAGATGCAGTAACTGTTGCAGCAACAGACTACATGAAGAACTACGCAGAACAAGTTCGTTCATTTGTTCCAAGCAGCAACTATAAAGTGTTGGGTACAGATGGTTACGGTCGTTCTGATAGCCGTGAAAACTTACGTCGTCACTTCGAAGTTAATGCGGGCTATGTTGTAGTTGCAACATTATCTGAGCTTGCTAAACGTGGTGAAGTTGAGAAGTCAGTGGTTGTTGAAGCAATCAAGAAGTTCGACATCGACACAAACAAAGTTAACCCGCTATACGCATAAGAGGTTCCAATGAGTATTGAAATTAAAGTACCAGATATCGGTGGCGATGAAGTTGAAGTAACCGAAATCCTTGTTAGCGTTGGTGATAAGGTTGAGGTTGATCAGTCGTTATTAACGGTTGAAGGCGACAAAGCATCAATGGAAGTACCTGCTGCACAAGCAGGTACGGTTAAAGAAATTAAAGTAGCTGAAGGTGATACGGTAACGACGGGTTCACTTATCATGATCTTCGAAGGTGAAGAACAAGCAGCTGCACCAGCACAAGCTAAAGAAGAAGCTAAAGAAGAGCCAACTAAACAATCTTCAGCTTCTGCAACGCAAGAAGTTAATGTACCAGATATAGGCGATGATGAAGTTGAAGTAACTGAAATCATGGTTGCGGTAGGTGACACGGTTGAAGAAGAGCAATCTTTATTAAGTGTTGAAGGCGATAAAGCATCGATGGAAGTACCTGCGCCATTTGCTGGTACTGTTAAAGAGATCAAAATCGCAACTGGCGATAAAGTGAAAACTGGCTCTTTAATCTTCGTTTTTGAAACAGCATCAAGCGGCTCTGAAGCACCTGCAGCAGAATCAGCTCCAGCAGAATCAGCTCCAGCAGAAGCTGCTCCTGCTACATCTGGCACTAAAGAAGTAAACGTGCCTGATATCGGTGGTGATGAAGTTGAAGTAACTGAAGTGATGGTTGCTGTTGGCGATAAGGTTGAAGAAGATCAATCAATCTTAAACGTTGAAGGCGATAAAGCATCAATGGAAGTGCCAGCACCATTTGCCGGTACAGTTAAAGAAATCAAAGTAGCAGCTGGAGATAAAGTATCAACTGGCTCACTTATCTTTGTATTTGAAGTAGCCGGTAGTGCACCCGCTGCAGCGGCACCTGCTCCTGCAAAAACTGAAGCCGCTCCTGCTGCAAAAGCGCCAGCGGCTGAAAAGCCAGCGTCAGCACCTGCAAGCAACGAAGGTTTTGCAGATAACAAAGCGTATGCACATGCATCACCAGTTGTTCGTCGTTTAGCGCGTGAGTTCGGTATTAACCTAGCAAACGTAAAAGGCACGGGTCGTAAGAATCGTGTTGTTAAAGAAGACGTACAAAACTACGTAAAAGACCTTGTGAAGAAAGTTGAATCTGGTCAGCTATCTGCAGGTAAAGGTAATGCGGGTGGCGGTGAGTTAGGTCTTATCCCTTGGCCTAAGGTTGATTTTGCTAAGTTTGGTGAAATCGAAGAGAAGAAACTTTCTCGTATTCAGAAGCTATCAGGTGCTAACTTACACCGTAACTGGGTGCAAATCCCGCATGTTACACAGTTTGACGAAGCGGATATCACAAGCCTTGAAGCATTCCGTAAAGAGCAAAACGCGCTTGCTGAGAAGAAAAAGCTGGGTGTTAAAATCACACCACTTGTGTTTGTGATGAAAGCGGCGGCGAAAGCACTTGCTGAATTCCCAACGTTTAACTCTTCACTGTCTGAAGACGGCGAAAGCTTAATCTTGAAGAAGTACATCAACATTGGTGTTGCGGTTGATACGCCAAACGGCTTGGTTGTTCCAGTATTCAAAGATGTTGATAAAAAAGGCATCATTGAACTTTCTCGTGAATTAATGGAAATTTCAGCTAAAGCACGTGACGGCAAGCTAACTTCATCTGATATGCAAGGCGGTTGTTTCACAATCTCAAGCCTAGGTGGTATCGGTGGTACAGCGTTCACGCCAATTGTGAATGCGCCAGAAGTTGCTATCTTAGGTGTATCTAAGTCAGAAATGAAACCTAAGTGGAACGGCAAAGAGTTTGAACCTAAATTAATGGTTCCATTATCAATGTCATACGACCATAGGGTTATTGACGGTGCACTAGCAGCACGCTTTACTGTGACGCTAGCAAGCTACATGAGCGATATTCGTCAATTGGTGATGTAATCGTCTCATAATTTATAAGAATCAAATCCCAGCAAGGTGTTTTTTGCTGGGATTTTTACCATTGGCAATGATACAATCTTTGCCATAGAACAATCTTGGTATAGATATCTGCTCTCCCTTTCTGCCTTGCAGAAACATGGCAGTTAAACTTAGGGGCAGTGTCCCGTTCAAACATTTAAGGTAATAGCATGAGCAACGAATTAAAAACTCAAGTTGTTGTACTAGGCGGTGGTCCTGGTGGTTATTCTGCGGCTTTCCGTGCTGCTGACTTGGGCTTAGAAGTAACATTGGTAGAATCTCGCAACACATTAGGCGGTGTATGTCTAAATGTGGGTTGTATTCCTTCAAAAGCACTTTTACACGTAGCTAAAGTGATTGATGACGCTGCAGAAATGTCATCTCACGGCGTTACTTTTGGTAAGCCTGAAATCGACCTAGACAAAATCCGTGATTGGAAAGAGTCTGTAATCGGTCAATTAACTGGCGGCCTAGACGGCATGGCTAAAATGCGTAAAGTGAAAGTAGTTAACGGCTACGGTAAATTCACTGGTAGCAACACACTAGCTGTTGAAGGTGAAGACGGTACAACAACGATCACATTTGATAATGCTATTATCGCTGCAGGTTCTCAACCTGTTAATTTACCTTTCATCCCTGAAGATGACCGTGTAATTGACTCAACAGGTGCACTAGAGCTTAAAGATGTTCCTGAGAAGCTTCTTGTTTTAGGTGGTGGTATCATCGGTCTTGAGATGGGTACTGTATACCGTGCGCTAGGTTCTGAAATCGACGTAGTTGAATTTGCTGATCAATTAGTACCAGCAGCTGATAAAGACGTTATCAAGATCTACCAAAAATACGTTAAGAACAAGTTCAACGTAATGCTTTCTACTAAAGTTGTTGGCGTTGAAGCGAAAGAAGACGGTCTATACGTTTCATTCGAAGGCAAAAACGCACCAGCTGACGCAGTACGTTACGACAAAGTACTTGTAGCTGTAGGTCGTACACCTAACGGTAAATTACTTGACGCTGATAAAGCAGGCGTTAACGTTGATGAGCGTGGTTTCATCAATGTTGATAAGCAGCTTAAAACAAACGTTGATCACATCTTCGCTATCGGTGATATCGTTGGTCAGCCAATGCTTGCGCACAAAGCAGTTCACGAAGCTCACGTTGCTGCAGAAGTTATCTCAGGTCAGAAACACTTCTTCGATCCTAAGTGCATTCCTTCAATCGCATACACAGATCCAGAAATCGCATGGGTTGGTGTAACTGAGAAAGAAGCTAAAGAGCAAGGCTTAAACATCGAAACTGCGGTATTCCCTTGGGCTGCTTCTGGCCGTGCAATCGCTTCAGCACGTACTGAAGGTCAAACTAAGCTAATCTTCGATAAAGACTCAGGTCGCGTTATCGGTGGTGCTATGGTTGGTATCAACGCAGGTGAAATGTTAGGTGAAATCGGCCTAGCAGTTGAAATGGGCGCAGACGGTGAAGACCTAGCGTTAACTATTCACGCTCACCCAACGCTAAACGAATCAATCGGTCTAGCTGCTGAAATCTTCGAAGGTTCAATCACTGACCTTCCAAACAAAAAAGCAGTTAAAAAGAAGTAAGTTCTTTTAATGAATAGCTTTAAAAAACCCAGCTTAGGCTGGGTTTTTTGTGTTTAGATTGGAGCAACAAAAACCGTGTTTGTTATTACAAACACGGTTTTTGTTATTAAGAGCTCGGGTTACTTATGGTAGCTTAAGCAGGTTTCAACTTCATTTTTAGAGCCTAAGATCACCGCCACTCGCTGGTGGATGGCATCAGGTTGAATCTCCATGATGCGCTCAGTACCTGTAGAGGCAATACCGCCAGCTTGCTCAATTAGCATTGCCATTGGGTTTGCTTCGTATAATAAACGTAATTTGTTTGGTTTGTTTGGATCTTTCGTGTCTGTTGGGTACGTGAAGATACCACCACGGCATAATACACGGTGTACATCACCCACCATTGCAGCAATCCAGCGCATATTGAAGTTACGGCAGCGCGGGCCTGTGTCACCGGCTAGCAAATCGTTAATATAATTTTGCATCGCAGGTTGCCAATGGCGTTGATTTGAAGCATTGATAGCAAATTCGCTGGTCTCTTCTGGGATTTTTGCAAACTCTTGCGTTAATAAGAAGGTGCCGTGAGTTTTATCTAAAGTGAAAAAGCGCGTGCCTTTACCTGTGGTAAGAGCCAATACGGTTGATGGGCCATATAACACGTAACCTGCCGCAACTTGGTTCTTACCTGGTTGCATAAAGATACTTGGGTCAGCTGGATCAGAGCCTTCAGGCGCCGCCATAATTGAGAAAATCGTACCAACGAGCGAGTTGATATCAGTATTTGATGAACCGTCAAGTGGGTCGAATGCAACAATGTAGTTGGCATTTGGATTACCTGCAACAGTGAAGTCTTCTTCTTCAGAGGCAATGGCTTTTACGTAGCCCGATTCTAATAAAATATCTTTTAAAAGTTGGTTAGTTAGAACGTCGAGTTTTTTCTGTGTTTCACCCTGAATGTTTTCGTCTAGGGTTGAGCCTAATACGCCAGATAGGGCGCCTTGACCAACACGAAATGAAATCTCTTTACATGCCGCAAGTACCGTTCTGATCAATGAGATCAGTTCACGAGGGCAACCATCTTCTAACAATACCGGTGGGAGTCTACGCATTCTATTTTCCTGATAACGTTGTAGCCAGACATTTTTAGTGTGAGAGAGAATGTCTTAGCAAGCGCTGAATTTCGTCTTAAATAGCTGATTTTTATAAACGGTACTTTATACTGCTTAATACCTATACAGTATTTAAAACGCGAATAACAAAGATAAGATTATGCAAAAAATACCATTACTACGATATCTGCTCTTAGCTGTGCTACTTACTATGATAACTCAAGCACACGCAGCAATTAAGTCTATAAATGATTTTACTGAAAAAATGACTCATTTTTCGGGCTATTTTTCATTTTATTACGATACAGAAAACGGCAAATTGTACCTTGAGGTGGATAAACTCGAGCAGCAATTTTTATTACAACAAAGCCTACCTTACGGTGTTGGCTCAAACGATATTGGCTTAGATCGTGGTCAGTTAGGTGATACTCACTTAGTACAGTTTGAGCGTTTTGGTGATAAGGTGATGCTAAGAGCCATTAATACTTATTACCGCGCTAACACTAATAATCTTGCGGAACAACAAAGTATTAAAGAAGCATTCGCATCAAGTATTTTAGCGGGTTTTAGTGTTGTTGCTCAATCAGACACTGCTGTATTAGTTGATTATACACCTTACCTATTAAGCGATGTTCATGGTGTGAGCCGCCGTTTATCGGCAACCGGGCAAGGAAGTTTTAACTTAGATAGCAACCGCAGTGCAGTTTATTTAGCGCGTTCAAAAGCATTTGAAAAAAATACAGAATTAGAAGCAGTGCTTACTTTTCATGGAAATAACCCGGGTAAGTATGTTCGCCAAGTGAGTGCCGACCCTTATGCGCTGACAGTGCATATGCATCATTCATTAATTGAGTTACCTGATGATAATTACACCCCGCGCAAATTCCATCCTCAAGCAGGTTTTTGGAGCATTGAGCATAAAGATTATGCGGCTGCGCTGGGTGAGTCTATGTATGTACGTTACATCCCACGTCATCGTTTAGCGAAAAAAGATCCGAGCTTACCAATCAGCGAACCCGTTGAACCGATTGTTTATTATTTAGATCCGGGTGTACCTGAGCCAGTTAAAACAGCGTTACTTGATGGTGCTAAATGGTGGAATGATGCATTTAGTGCAGCAGGCTACAAGAATGCTTTTATCGTTAAAGTATTACCTGATGATGCAGACCCTATGGATGTGCGCTATAACGTGATCCAATGGGTGCACCGTGCAACACGTGGCTGGTCGTATGGCAGCTCTGTGATTGACCCGCGAACAGGTGAAATTATCAAAGGTCATGTGACACTCGGGTCACTGCGTGTTCGTCAAGACATCCTAATTGCAGAAGCATTAGCTGCTCCATACTTTGAAGGCAATGAAGTGGCTAAGCGTTTACAAGCTATGGCACTTGATCGTATTCGTCAATTAAGCGCCCATGAAGTAGGGCATACTTTAGGTATTTCGCATAACTTTGCAGCGTCAGTGGCAGACAGAGCCTCTGTAATGGATTATCCACATCCGTTACTGAGCTTTAATGAGCAAGGTAAGTTAGATGTAAGCCGAGGCTATGCTGCTGGTATGGGCGTTTGGGATACCCAAGTGATTAAATACGGCTATAGTGATTTCACTAATCAAGATGAAGCACAGCAATTGGCCGCAATTTTAGCTGAAAACAAAAGTAAAGGGCTGGAGTTTATCTCAGACAGTGATGCCCGTGCTCAAGGTGGTGCTCACCCAACTGGCCATTTATGGGATAACGGTAGTTCACCGAGTGATGAGCTAATGCGTGTACTTGATGTTCGTAAACAAGCGCTGACGAGCTTTGGCATTGAGAACATCAAAACGGGCACTGCTTTATCGCAACTAGAAGAAATGCTGGTGCCACTTTATTTATTCCACCGTTACCAAGTAGAAGCTGCGGTTAAACTAATTGCTGGTGTGAATTACGAATACGAAGTGCGCGATGGCTCACAGCCTAAAGGGGCGCAGGTTGTTGCAAAGCAAACACAACAAGCGGCAGCCGATGCAGTGCTTGCTACACTAAAAGCCGAGAACCTTGTTTTACCTGAGTCGGTATTAGCGCTTATTCCACCAAAAGCGTATGGTGAATCTAAGTCACGGGAGAGCATTGTTGGTCGCACAGGACTTACGCTTGATGCTATGGCACTGCCTGAGGTGGCTGCTGCACATAGTTTGAATCTACTTTTTAATAGCCAACGCATTAACCGCTTAGCGCAGCAGCAAGCAAGAAGCGATGCATTTTATGGTTTAGATGCGCTATTAGCGCAAACTTATCAGCAAGTTTTTGAGCAAAAAATTGCTTCAGGGATGGCAGGTAAAATTAGCCAGCGTGTGCAGCTTTTAACAGCGAAACAGTTTGCCGATTTAGTCGCAAGCAGCGAAGTCGCACCCGAGGTACAAGCCCAACTTCGTTACTACTTAGCTAAACTAGCAAAGAGTTATCAGCAAGAATCAATGCTAGGCAGCGCATCAGTTGGTAACAGTGCATTCAAGCAATATTTAAGCGAGCAAATCAGTCACTTTTTAGAAAGTGGTGAATGGCCTGCCAACTTTAAAGTGTTGCCAATGCCACCGGGTTCACCAATTTAACCTTCCTGTGTTTTAAGGCGCCTAGCATAGCTAGGCGTTTTACTTGCATAAAACTGGATATTTGCTAATCTAGCGGCCTTCCTTTTTTGTCTTATTGAGGTGTATATGGCGTTCTTTTCTCGCTCGTTGTTGGCAGCGGCCATTACATTCTCTAGTTTTTCCAGCTACGCTACCCTTGAAAAAAAACAATGTGATGTTGAGCTTAGTCATGGCTTAATTATTACTGACGATGTTATTCGTATTGTTGATAAAGGTCAGACACGGGTACAAATTAATAACGATAAGCAATTATTTATTCGTGGTTACTGGGTTGATTTGAGCCCCGAAGAAAGCAAAGTTGTTGAACAGTTTAGCCGTGGTATCAGACAAACCGTCCCAGAGCTAGTAGACCTTGCGACTGATGGTGTAAATCTCGGTTTAAGTGCGATTGAACAGGTCGTTGAAGGTATGTCAGATAAAGAGCCTGAAGTACTCAAAACTCAGCTGCAATATGTTGAACGTGCGCTGATGGATAAGTTTAAGCGTGGCGATGACTTTTTCTTTATTGCTCCGCAGTCGCTGTCGAAAATCGATGATTTCTTCACTAAGGAAATTAGCCAAAAAATTCACTCCGCAGTTCACGGTTCATTGGGGGCTATTTTAGTGTCGCTGGGGGATGCGTTTAAATCGCGCGAAGGAAATATCGAAGATCGTATCAACGATATGGGACAGCGAATGGATATCATCTCAAAAGAAATTGACAAATCACTGCAAAAAAAAGCTGAGCAGCTTGAGATGAAAGCTTCTGAGTACTGTGAATGTTTAAACTCTTTAGATGTAACTGAATCAAGGTTACAAAAAATAGTGCCTGGAATGGCAGATTTTGACTTAGTGCAAATTAAGTCATAGCCTTTTTTAAAGATAAAAAAACCGTGTTTTGAACACGGTTTTTTTGTTTGTGTTTATGCTTATTAAACTTTAAACGCATCGACCGATAATCGAAGCTCTTCTGCTAACTTAGCAACTTCTGAGCTTGAGATGTTAGTTTGGTTTGCGCCTTCTGCTGTTTGCTCTGCAATTGCCACGATAGACTCCAATCGTTCACTGATCTCTTGCGATACTTGTTGTTGCTCATGAGCCGCAGTGGAAATTTCTTCACTTACATTGTGCGCTTGAGCAACAGCTGCAGTAATTGAGTCTAGTGCAGTGTTGGCAAGATCTGATTGCTCAACGCATGATTCAGCTTGTTGTTTACCTTTAGACATTGCTGCTACAGCAGCTTCTGCGCCTACTTGCAGAGATTCAATCATTGCTTGAATTTCTTGGGTCGACTCTTGTGTTTTACTTGCTAGTGAACGTACTTCGTCTGCTACAACCGCAAAACCACGACCTTGTTCACCTGCACGTGCCGCTTCTATAGCCGCGTTGAGTGCAAGGAGGTTAGTTTGTTCAGCAATGCCACGAATTACATCTAAAATACCGCCAATTGACGCGCTGTCTTTGTGTAACTGATTAATAACGTGTGATGCATCATCAACTTCACGCGCAAGTTGTTCTATGGTTGCTTTGTTTTGCGAAGAAATACCTTTAACACGATCAGCTTCTTTATCCGCATTTTTTATTTCGCTAAGTGCTTGTTGTGCACTGCTGCTTACTGCTTGTGATGTGCTGCTCATTTCAGTGGTTGCAGTGGCTGCTTGTTCAACTTGTGCTTGCTGATTGCGAATTGCTTGGCTAGATTCCTCAGTGATCGCTGAAGTCTCTTCTGATGCGGCAGCAAGTTGCGTAGAACGAGAAATAATACCTTGAATAAGTGTTCGTAAACTTTCAATCAGGGTATTACAACTACGAGACAATTCACCGAATTCATCTTTTGCTGAATCATCTAAACGTTGCGTCATGTCGCCGCTGGCAACGATATCAAGAATACGATTCACTTCAAGCAGAGGTTTCGTGATACGGTTAACCGTAATGACTGCGACAACAATAGCAATTAAGGTCGCAATAGCCATCGCAATCCATGTCCAAATGGTCGCTGTCGATACATTACCACTCACATCTTGTTGTAGATCAAATGCTAAGACAGTTGCTTCGTTTACAAGGTCTCTTAACTGCTTTAATGCTTCGGTGGTTGAGTTTTCTGCGTTAGCAAGTTCTGCTTGTGTTTGCGCTATGGCATCGATTAAGCGCTTTTTGTTGGCTGATAAACTGTTGTTACCACGCACATTGTTAGCCAAAGATTCAAAGTAATTATTTAAATCATTGTATAGTCCAGCGTTGTTATCAATAATTGCTGGGCGAATAAGACCAAGGCTTCGCTCAATCTCTTCTAGGTAATATACTTGCTCATTTTTAATGATATCGAGGGTATTTAGCGTTTTCACAGTAAGCATATCAGTGCTGTTTGTAACCACTGACTGGAAGTTGTTTTCCATGTTGTTGGCGGCTTGGTAGGCGCGAGAATGGTTTTCTTCAAGACCGTCAATATCAATGATATCAAGAACTACTGAGTTAGCATCTTCTGCGCTAATTTCTATATTCTCAAGCTGGCTTGCGAGTGTTTTGTTTAAATCGAGTTGTGTTTTCTTATCAGCAAATAAATTTTCGACAGATTTATTGAATCGCTTGTAGGTCTGCTCAACTTGTTGGCTGCTGCTTTTTAGTTCAGGATCATCGCTGACAATGCGTTGTAATTCTTGATAAGAGCTATCATAACGTTTTTTCTGTTCATTAAAGCGATTACGTATTGTTGTTAGTTCTTCTTGTGATGATGTATAAAAACTGGCTTGTGCAGCTTTACTCATTAAAATAAATTCGACCTGCAGCTCGTAGCTTTTATCAAGCGCTGGTAGCGACAGCTGATTAACACGCTGCGTTGATTGATCAATATTGGTAATTCTGACCAACGAGTTACCACCAATAAAAAGCAGGAGCAAGGTAATGACAATAAAGCCACCCCAAATACGCTGTCTAACGGTCAAGTTCATATGTAATTCCACAAAATAGTACTAATCAACACTTATCGGCAAGGTTGCCAATTAGTTAAGTATTTAAATTTAAGTAGCTTTAATTTAAATTTACTTTAATTGTATAAATCTAACAGATGTTCAGTTATTTTTCAGTTTATTTAGATAAAAGAATGAGAACTTTCTGTGTGGTACTTATTTTTACTTAGTTCCATTAGTGTCATAGCACCTCCCCATACACAGCCTGTGTCGAGGGCATGAATATTTTTATATTCAACCTTTCCTTCTAGAGCAGCCCAGTGGCCAAATGTAATCTGTTGTTTTAATTTCAGAATATTTGGATGCTCAAACCAAGGAATAAATGAAGTATCGATACTTGTATTGGTTTTATTCTTTAAATCTAACTTGCCATCGTGGTCGACAAACCGCATCCGAGTAAAATAATTAACGATGTAGCGAAACTTTTCCTCATTGCTTAAAGATTTTAACCACTCAAGCGGGTGAGGATCATACATATGCGTAAAATAATGATGCGCATCGTCACCTTGGTAACAGGATTCGGCGAAGCGAGCACGTTTGAGGGCTTTTTTGACTGACCAGTTAGGGTTTAGCCCCGCATGACTGATAAACATATTATAGTTTTCAAGCCAAATAGCTAAAGGTTGTTGCTGTAAAAATTGAATATAATCAGCGCGTTTTGAGCTATTAAAAAGCGGTTCTAATTTATCTTTAGGATTGGCTGGCTTATTCAAATGGTGACAGGCAATCAGATGCAGATCATGATTGCCTAATGTAATGCTAACACTACCTTGCATGCTATATAGCCGCTCAAGACACGCAAGTGAATCAGGACCTCTTGCGACTATATCACCCACTAAATATAAATGATCTTGGCTAGGGTTGAAGTTAACACGTTTTAGTAACGCATCAAACTCAGTAAAACAGCCTTGTAGATCACCTATTGCGTAGTCAGCCATGCTTACCTAATGCAGTATATTTGGACGTGCTAAACGAAACACTTCGATAGGCGCTTCGAACTCAGTGCCAAACTCATTGCGCATTATGTAGTGGCCCTGCATCGTGCCCACAGGAGTATCGAGAACTGCTCCGCTGGTGTATTTATAGCTTTCTCCAGGGGCAATTGTTGGCGTTTCACCAACAACCCCTTCACCTTGTACTTCGACTTCTTTGCCATTGGCATCGGTAATTAACCAATAGCGACTTAAAAGCTTTGCACTGCATAAGCTGTGGTTTTTAATGGTGATTGAGTAAGCAAAAACGTATTTATCTTGTTCAGGCTCTGATTGGCCTTCAACATAGAAGGTCTCAACAGAGACCTTAATTGGCGAACCTAAATTACTGCTTGTTGTCATAAATCCAATTAGCTATATCAATAAATTGTTGTAAAGACAGGCTTTCTGCGCGAAGCGTAATATCAATACCTATGCCAGTTAACTCTTCAGCTGTCAGTAAGTTAGATAAACTATTGCGCAGTGTTTTACGGCGTTGGTTAAACGCTTCTAAACAGACTGTATTTAAAAGTTTGGTACTCTTTGCTGTACGTTGCTCAGGCTTTTTAGGGATCAAGCGGATCACTGCTGAGTCAACTTTTGGTGCGGGCTTAAAGCACTCAGGTGGCACATCAATCACTGGCATCGCATGACAGTAATATTGTGTCATCACACTTAAACGGCCAAAAGCTTTGCTGCCCGGACCTGCGACCATACGTTTGACCACTTCTTTTTGCAGCATAAAGTGCATATGCTCAACGTTGTCTGCAAATTCAAATAAGTGAAATAACAACGGAGTTGAAACGTTGTAAGGTAAGTTACCAAATATTTTTAGTTTTTCATCTGCTTTGATTAAGGTACTAAAATCAAACTTCATTGCATCACCTTGATGCACTGTAAGTTTTGGACCTAAAAATGGATGGCTTGTTAAACGCTCTGCTAAGTCTTTGTCTAACTCAACAACAGTTAAATGGCCACTTAAATCAGCAACAGGCTCAGTGATTGCACCAAGACCCGGGCCGATTTCTACTAAATTGTCTTCAGGTTTAGGATCGATAGCCGTGACGATTTTATCGATAATCATGTCATCGTTTAAAAAGTTTTGACCAAAACGTTTACGGGCGCGGTGTCCTAAATGTACTTTATCTGTCATTGATTCTGTGCTTTTTCATGGGCGAGCTTAATTGCTTCGCGGATCGCTAATTCAAAACTACCCACATCAGCAGTGCCTGTACCGGCTAAATCAAGTGCTGTGCCATGATCTACTGATGTGCGAATAAATGGCAAGCCAAGAGTGATATTGACTGATTTGCCGAAACCCTTGTATTTTAGCACAGGTAAGCCCTGATCGTGATACATTGCCAGCACTGCATCTGCTTGCGATAAATACTTATCTTGGAAAAGAGTATCAGCTGGTAGAGGGCCAATTAAATTCATACCTTGGTTATTTAAAAGCTCAAGGGTAGGTGTAATTGTGTCAATCTCTTCAGTACCTAAGTGACCGTCTTCACCTGCATGTGGGTTTAATCCGCACACTAAAATACGCGGCTTCTCGATACCAAACTTTGTCTGTAAGTCATGGTTTAATATCGAGATAACTTTACTTAATCGTTCAACTGTAATGGCACGTGATACATACGCCAGTGGAATATGCGTTGTAACAAGTGCAACGCGTAAGCCTTCGGTTGCAAGAAGCATGACGACATCGGCAGTATTTGATTGCTGAGCAAAATATTCGGTGTGACCACTGAATGAAATACCTGCTTTATTGATAATGCCTTTATGTACTGGACCCGTCACAACAGCAGCAAAGGTTCCATCCATATTCTTTTCACTGGCGATACGTAAGGTATCAAGTACATATTGGCCATTAGCGTCATTTAAAACGCCAACTTCAACGTCTTCACCTAAATCGACTTGATGAAGGTAAACACTTCCAGCTGGTGTGTCGGTTGGAGCTTGCGTTTCGTCAAACTTAATTAGGTTTAATTCTAACCCTAATAATTTTGCGCGCTGTTTTAACAGCGCACCATCAGCAATCACAACAAGCTGGGCATCCCAGTGATGTTGAGCTAATTTTATTAGTAAATCAGGGCCTATACCGGCCGGCTCACCGGGTGTTATTGCAATTCGTATAGTCATGATCGTTATTCTGCTGGGAAAATATCAACATGGGCTTGTTCGCGCATTTCTTGCTGCCAGTTGAAACTTTCTTCTTTAAATTTACGATTAAAAAGCAGTTGATGCGCGCGGTTACGTTTAGCTTGCTCTGTTTTGTCTGCTACACGCTTATCAAGTAACTGCACAATGTGCCAACCGAATTGCGTTCTGAAAGGCTCACTGATTTCATTTTTATCAAGTGAAAGCAGAGTATTTTTAAACTCAGGTACATAAGTACTTGGATCAGTCCAATCGTACTCACCGCCTTTTAATGCAGAACCCGGGTCTTCAGAGTATTCTTTTGCTAGTTCAGCAAAGTCTGCCTTTCCTTCACGTAAGTCTTTAGCAAAGCCTTTTAGCATGTCACGCGCTTTTTCTTCGCTTAAGATAATTGATGGCTTGATTAAAATGTGACGTGAGCGAACTTCTGTTGTTTCAACCACTTGACGACCACGAACATCCTGAACTTTGATGATGTGGAAACCAGCACCTGAACGAAGTGGGCCAACAATATCGTCTTTCTTATGACCCTTCACTGCTTCAGCAAACAACGATGGCATTTCATTGATGCTCATCCAACCTAGTTGACCACCTTCAAGGGCTTTTGAGCCACTTGATGATGAGATAGCAATACGTTTGAATTCTTTACCTTCATTTAAAAATTCGATTACTTTGTCTGCACGTGTTTTTGCACTTGCGATTTCATCAGCTGTTGCATCGCTTGGGATATCAATCAGGATGTGACCAATGTCATACTCTTCGGCATTTTTACCTTGAGTTTCCATGATTTTTAATAAGTTATCGATTTCTTGTGGGCTAATGTAAATTCGACGATCAACATTGGCGCGAGTCACTTGCTGAGTCGTTATTTCTTTACGGATCTCTTCACGATACGCGGTGTAACTTTCACCTGCAGCCTCAATCGTACGACGTAAATCTGCAATCGTACCGCCTTGCTCACGGGCCATGTTTTCAAGTGTTTGGTCTAATTGAGAATCTGAGATTTCTAGACCCATACGCTCTGCAAGTTGCATCATAAGCGTTTGGTTTACTAAACGTTCAATCGCTTGAATACGTAGCGTGTCATCAGAAGGCAGTTGCTGGCCTTGCTCTGCTGCTTGAGTTTTAACACGGTTAATGATGGTGTCAACTTCACTTTGTAAAATAACACCTTGGTTAACAACCCCGACGACTTTGTCGATTTCGACAGGTTTTGCGAAAACACTTTGGCATAGGCCAACTGTTAATAATGCTGATGCAAATAGTTTTTTTAAATTCATACTTTTTCTAATACTCTTGCTAATAGTACTGCGGTACTAGTTATTAAGAAAATACGGTCTACGATAGCCAAAAATACCTTGTTGTAATAATTTTTGTGCATCATAACGGCTTTTACTTCCAAGCCCTTTTAATACGATATTGAAACCAATACTGGTATCAAAAGTAGCTTGTTCTTGACCAATCGCTTGATTCAAATCAGTTTCGATTTGACGACGGCCTGTGATTTGAAACGCCCAGCAGCAAGATTCATACTGAAGACCACTGAAAACCTCAATGCTACGACCACTTTCTAAATCGCGGTGGTAGCTACCAACAAACTGCCAATCTTGTGTTAGCGGAATGCTGGTGAATAGACCAACTTGCTCGATTGTATTGCCTGAGACATCATTTGCATAGCGATGGTTCAATTGTACGAGCTGTTTATCGTCACCTTTATAATCTAAGGTTATGTTTGATTGAATAATTTCTTTACCGTCAGTGTCATATTGAATACCACCCGATAAATACCAGCGACGGTGCCAATGTAACATGGTTTGCGCTGCAAACAAGGCATTGTAGTTAGTATCTGACTGAAGCCCTTGTGATGTTGGTTTAGCATCATTACTTAAATAAAATATTTGGCCGGCACTAAAATTAAACACTTCTTCGTTTTCATTACTGAATAAGCGAGTTGTGGCACCCAATGTGAATTGGTTTGCAGTGGCAATACGGTCGATACTTGAGAAACGACGGTCTCTAAATAAACCAAAAAAATCATCTTGTAATTTAGCTGTATCGTAAAGGCCAATGTTCGACTGGTCTTTATTTGGCGTATACAAGTACTGAATTTGTGGCTCAAGCGTTTGAATGCCATCTTTAAAGAAAAAGGCAGTTTCTCGCTCGAAGTTTAACTGGCTGTACAAGCGTACTTTAGGCATAGTACGTGTCACTCTCTCGTCGAAGTCGGTGCCTGTTAAATCACCATGCTGGTTATACTCAGTGTGGAGTAAGCTGAATTCAGATAAAAACGACCAAGCATATTCTTGATAGCCAAAACTTGCTTTTGGTTCAATGTGAAGTCTACTCGCTTCATCAATGATGGCTTTATCATTGGTAAAATAACTGAGCTCACCGTCAAGCGTTAAATCGATACCGTAGAAATCATAGGCATCCATTTGTGAAAAAGTAATTTGTGGTAACGCTGCATAGGATTCTTTGTGATCACCAAGTACTTCAAAACTCTGTAGTTTAATGTTTGTATGCCAAGTATCTCCCAAGTAAGTCAGTGAACCAGTACGGTATAACTGAGTGTCTGTGCGAGTTGCATAATTAGAGTTTAAGTCTGTTAGGTAGTTATCATCACTAACGTTAGTAATATCGATATTGCCGCGCCAGCTCTCACCAAAGTAACTTTGCTGTTGCCAGTGAAATAAATAACGTGAGTCAACATTGGGTTCTTCGTCATCTTTATCAAGATACTCGACCGCAACGAGGCCATTGTTTTGCTCAGTTAAATAACGAAACTCACCAATCATTTGTAAGCCTCGTTTAGACATATAACGCGGCGTGATGGTGGCATCGTAATTTGGTGCAATGTTCCAGTAGTATGGCGTGATTGTTTCAATACCGTAACGACCAGAACTTGAGAAGTTAGGCGTTAATAAACCTGATTTACGGCGGTCGTCTAACGGAAACGTAAAATAGGGAATATAAAGAACCGGTGTGTCAAATACACGTAATACAGTATTGTGGGTTTCGCCCCAGCCATCTTCACTTGATAAGTCAATTTCGTCAGCTTCGATTGCCCATACGGGTGTTTCGCCAGGGCAAGTAGTAAAGCTTGCGTTCATCAGGTTTAAGCCAGACTCATTGACTGTTAGTTTTTCTGCGCCACCATGACCAAGTTGGTCGGTGAGCTTATAATCAGCACCAAGCAAGCTTAATTCAGAATTATTTAAATCCGCGTTGAGCCCAGAACTGTTAATTTGGCTTACTTTATCGCGATACACGATAGGGCCGGTTGCATTAAGTAACCCACGTTGTTTGTCAATCAGTGCACTTTGTGCGGACAAATTCATCGTTAGGGTGTTAATATCTACATTACCGGTAAATTCTGCGCTTTGGGTACCCAATAGTTCAATATCATCGGATTTGATATCGATCATATTAAGTTCAAGGCCAGGGAGCGGTTGCCAAGCTCTGGTTTGCATTGAAGTGCCACAAAAATTGTGTGCCAGTTCAGTTTCGGCGAACGATGGTGCGCTAAGTACGCTTAGCATCATTATGCCCCAGGTTTTGCTCATTTAATGACCTTAATGCTCTTTGGTTGGATATAAGCTAGACATAATAAAGGAAAACAATGGCAAATACAGTAATTGACTTAGTGAAAAATAGATATCTTACTAAATGAATCGTTATAAAAGTTTACAGCAGTTTTTAAATCCTCACTTTAAAGAGGATGAATATCAATTAGCCGCCATCACTGGAGATGCGAGCTTTCGCCGTTATTTCCGCGTAAATACAAGTGATCAGAGCTATATTGTCATGGATTCAGACCCCAACAAATTAGACAACACGCCTTACATAGAGCTCAACAAGGTATTTTCTAAGCACGGTTTTAAATTACCTAAAATTCTTCAGGCTGATGAAAAACAAGGTTTCTTTTTACTCAGTGATTTAGGCAATACACACTTGGCTGATTTATTGGGCGATGAAGACCGCACTTTACACTACAAACACCTAATAAAGTTAAGTGCGCAGTGGGCACAAATACCGCCAGCTCAATACATGAAAGTATTTGATGGTGAGTTTTTACAGTTTGAACTGAGTATTTTTAAAGAGTGGTTAGTTGATAACTTTATTGGTGAACAACTTTCTGTTGCTGAGCAGCAAATGTGGCAACAAGCTTGTGAGTTATTAGTTAACAATGCGCTTGAACAACCGATTGTGACGGTACACCGAGACTTCCATAGTCGCAATATAATGCGCACAGGGCAGCAATGGGCGATCATTGATTATCAAGATGCCGTACAAGGGCCTGTGTGTTATGACCTTGTTTCGTTATTAAGAGATTGCTACTTCAAGTTACCTGAGCAAGAGCTCGACTATCTTTTGCATTACGCATATGACGAGTTTAATCAGCAACAGTTATTGCAAGACACCTCATTTGCCATGTTTAAACGTTGGTTTGATTTAACCGGTGTACAGCGTCATTTAAAAGCAGCAGGCATATTTTGCCGCTTAAAACTTCGTGACGATAAGTCTGGTTATTTGAATAATGTACTGCCAACCCTTAAATACATTAGTAATGTAAGCAAAGAATACCCAGAGTTAACAGCACTTGGTCAGTGGATAGAACACACTGTTATTCCACGTACCAAGCTGCGCTTAACAAAAGAGATGAAATGAAAGCAATGATCCTAGCGGCTGGGCGCGGTAAGCGCATGATGCCGCTAACAGAAACAATGCCAAAGCCGATGCTTAGGATTAATGGTAAGCCATTATTAGAGCATCATATTAATAATTTACGTCAAGCAGGCATTACCGACATTGTCATTAACCTTGCATGGCAGGGCGACAAAATAACAGAGTATTTTGCTGATGGCTCGCAGTTTGGTGTGTCGATCACTTACAGCCAAGAACAGGCGGGGGGGCTTGAAACCGCAGGTGGTATCATTCAAGCATTGCCGTTATTGGGTGAGCAATTTATTGTCATAAATGGTGATGTGTATACTGATTACGATGTGACTTCGTTGATGCAGATTCATTTGCAAGCGGGAGAGGCGCACATCGTACTTGTTGAAAATCCTGCTCATAATCCTGATGGTGATTTTGCCCTTAGTCATTTAAGTCCTGATAGCCAAAAGTATACTTTTTCAGGTATAAGTCGTTACCACGTTGATTTTTTTAATGGTTTAACCGAAGGTGTTCGTCCACTTGGACCAATTTTGCGTGAAAAGCTCAGTGCACATCAAGTATCTACGGAGCTTTACTTAGGTCAGTGGGATGACATTGGCACACCAGCCAGATTAGACGAAATCAATCAGCGTTTCGCTTTGCAATAACAACAGAGGTTTGCCAATTATGTGGGGAAAAGTACTTGGTTTTTGTTTTGGCTTTATGTTTGGCAAGTTTATCGGTGCCTTACTAGGCTTATACTTAGGCCATATGTTCGATCGCAGCTTAAAACAAGACTTTGATAAAGCCGGTGGGTTTTCTGGTTTGTTTAAAGGCGATGATATTAACGAACGTCAAGCGCTTTTCTTTTCTAGTTGTTTTGCGGTGATGGGGCATATTGCCAAATCAAATGGTCGTGTTAGTGAAACGCATATTCGAGCTGCCAGTGTCTTTATGGACGAAATGAGGCTGTCGGGTGATGAGCGTCGTGAAGCACAAGATGCCTTTCGTAGTGGTAAAGAAACAGATTTTTCATTAAAAGAAACCGTTCATGACTTTAAAGAGCGCTTTGCTCGACGCCATGATTTATTGCAATTATTCCTCGAAATCCAAATTCAAATGGCCTTTTCTGATGGCCACCTTGCAGAGCAAGAAAAGCAGCTATTGCAAGAGGTGAGCAAGCAGTTAGGTATTTCGCGCACCCAGTTCGCATTTTTGTTAAAGCGCTACCAAGCCGAGTTTGCATTTCGCCAGCAACAACAGCGCTTTTATGAGCAGCAACGCCAACAAGGCCAGCAAAGTCGCAGCAGTTATAGTGAACAAAGAGGGCACAGTGTGCCACCTAATAATGGCATGAATCGCGCGCAGGCATTGGCTCTTTTAGGCTTAAACAGTGATGCTTCTGCACGAGATATTAAAGTTGCCTATCGAAAGCTCATGGCTCAACATCACCCCGATAAATTAGTATCGCAAGGTTTACCAAAACACATGATGGAAGTAGCGGTAAAGAAAAGCCAAGATATTCAAGCGGCTTATGAGTATTTAAAAAAGGCGGCGTAAAAAGCCATCAATTTCTTTGAGTAGCCTTTCGTGCTGCTCTGGCTCTGAAGGCACACCAAATAACTCTCTTTGTCGGTAGTCATATTTTGCGTGCTTTCTAACCCAACGTTTTCTATCTTTTACGCTTTGCAGTGTGTCAGGGTTACCTTCACTGTAAAAAATATCCAGTAATGGTGGGCTGATAGTTGAAAGCGTGGCATTAAGATGCTGGTTACGAATACTGTTAGGTAAATAGCTTCCTAAGCTAATAAAGGCATTTAGTTCGTTATTTGGAAAGCTAGCATAATGCTCAATCAAGAGCCCCGCACTGGCACCTTGCGCCACGACAATAATATTGCCACCTTCATCCATGGCACTGTTATACAAGGCATTGAATCTAGCAATTAACTTTAGTTTGTAATCATCAAGCACTGCTTCGCTAATATTTGGTTCACCAGTTACAAAATGAGGTGCTTGTTGTGTTTGATCTGGTGGAGCTGAGTCAGCTTGCTGGTCATTTTGTGTTGTTGACTCAGTTTCAGAATTCTCAGTGGGCTCTGGCATAGTTATATCAGCAGGGTGCCAGTCAATGTCAGGCATGGTCATGGCAAGGGTCGCATAGCCAATTTCATTTAACTGCTTACGTAAAAAGTTGATTCCGGCATTATTAGTTGGAACATGCTGCCAATCAGGAATAATGAGTACAATTCCGCGTTGACTCGCTGCCATAGATTGGCGATATAAACTAATAAACTCATCTTCACCGGCAAGCAGAGTACGTACTTCATCACTTGGTAAAAAGCGTTGAATATCGTTAGTGACCAAGCTTGACCAAGGGGTGGGTTTAATAAAATCGGCAGCATTCACATTACCCATCAACGCAAAACAGGCTGCGTAAATTAAGCAATGTGCGGGTTTTAACTTCATGCCGAAATTTCCTGAGTCTTAAATTAAATCAGTGATTAAATTAACTATCGGCAGTGTTGGTAAAATATTTAGCTAATTGTCTTAAAACTCAGGAGCTGCCTCAAAAACAAGCGTTTCACCACTGGCAGGGTGAGCTAAGGTTAGCATTTCGGCATGCAGTTGTAAGCGAGGAGCCATGGCGAATGCTTCGGGGTGCGCATACAACTTATCGCCTAAAATAGGGTGACCTAAAGACAACATGTGCACACGTAGTTGGTGAGAGCGCCCTGTAATAGGGGTCAGCTCGACGCGAGTTACATTCTGTTCATACTCAAGCACTTTAAAGTGGGTTAATGACGGTTTGCCATTGTCGTGATCAACCATTTGCTTTGGTCGGTTTGGCCAATCACAAATGAGTGGTAAATCTACCGAACCAGTTTCTTGCTCAAGCTTACCAAATACACGAGCAATGTAGCGTTTCGCGGTTTTTCTATCTTGAAATTGAATGCTTAAATTACGATGCGCCTCTTTGTGCATGGCTAAACAAATAATGCCTGAGGTTGCCATATCAAGGCGGTGAACAATTTTCGCCGTTGGAAAAACGCGATTAATGCGAGCAATAAGACAATCGGCGTGTTTTGGATCTTTTCCCGGCACAGTAAGTAAACCACTTGGTTTATTTACAATAAGCAAGTCATCGTCTTGATAAACAATACTTAAATAAGGTGTCATTGGGGGATTATAATTGAGTAACACAGCCAGCCTCGATGATATGCAAGGGCGCTATTTTAAAGGAGTATGAGCACATACACAATGGCAGTGCTGGTTTTCGAGTATATGCTAACAAGTAGGACTCTGATTATTTCCCCTTGTTTTGTTTGGCATAAAAAACGCGATGTGAAAGCACATCGCGTTTGTAGTTTTGAGTTTAGCTATTTAACGTTAGTGTGAAACGACAATTAAACGAATAGCATCCAGTTTAACTTGGGCTTTTTCGATGTAAGTCGTGAGTTCACTGCGTTGCTTATCAAAGAAGCTAAGCTCTTCGTCACGAATATTCGGGTTGATTTGCTTAAGTGCTGTTAAACGAGCTTGTTCTTCACCAAGGGCTGTTTGCATTTTCTCTAGTGATTCCGCACGGAGTGTTTCAAGCTTAGTTTGTGCCATGCCTTGTGCACTGGTGATCATTGGGTGAATGGCACTTTGTAACGCACTGGCTAACTTACTTGCAGTTTGGCGACCAACTGCAGACAGCTGCTGGTTAAAGGCATCAAAGGCAACATTGTCGGCTAAGTTATTGCTGCTCTTATCTAATAAGATACGAATTGGCGTTGGTGGCAAGAAGCGGCCAACCTGAAGTGCTTTAGGCGCCATCGCCTCAGCAATGAAAATGAGCTCAACAAAGAAGGTACCAGCAGGTAGCTTTTTGTTTTTCAGTAACGCCACAGAGGCAGTACCAAAGTCATCATCACAAATCATATCTAAGCTGCCTTGCACCATAGGGTGGTCCCAGCTGATGAAATGCGCGTCTTCTTGCGAAAGCGAGGTGCTACGATCAAACGTTACTGTGATGCCATCATCTTTCAAGCATGGGAAAGATGGATTTAGCATGTGCTCAGTTGGCTTTAAGATGATGGTATTTTCACCTTTATCCTCTTGGCTTACACCAAAGGTGTCGAACACATTGATCATATAACTTGGTAGCGTGAATTGATCATCTAACTCTTCGATATCAGCAACAAGACTTTCGGCTCGTCCTTGGCCACTTGAGTGCAGCTCTAATAAACGGTCACGACCACTTTCCATTTGCTTACGAAGCTTAGCATTTTGGCTGGCAACTTGTTCTAGTAGTGGGTCTAGCTCTTCTTCGTCACAATTGTGTGCACCAATAAACTCAAGTAGTTCTTCGCCATACTCTTTATACAGCATTTGCCCTGTTGTCGATGTTGTTTCAAACGCATCTAAACCTTCGTTGTACCAACGAAGTAACACTTCTTGTGCAGTGTTTTCGAAATACGGCACGTGGATGTTTACGTCTTGCGTTTGACCAATACGGTCAAGACGACCAATGCGTTGCTCGAGTAAGTCTGGATTAAGTGGTAAATCAAACAGTACTAGGTGATGTGAGAATTGGAAGTTACGACCTTCAGAACCAATTTCAGAACAAAGTAGAATTTGTGCGCTGTCGTACTCATCGGCAAAGTAAGCCGCTGCACGGTCACGTTCAACAATCGACATGCCTTCGTGGAACACAGAGGCTTTAATTGCTTCACGCTCACGTAAAATTTGTTCTAGGCTAAGTGCGGTTTCGGCTTTAGCACAAATAAGCAGTACTTTTTCGTGCTTAAGGGTTTTAAGTGTTTCAATTAACCAATCAACACGTGGGTCAAATGCACCCCAGCTGGCATTTTCACCTTCAAACTCTTGGAAGATTTTTTCAGGGAATAAAGCACGAAGTGCAGTTAGCTCAGCATTTTGAATGCCGCCCATGTTACCCAGTACCGACATCGCCGTTTTATATTGTTTAGGCATTGCCATTGGATAAGCATGAAGCTTACGGCTTGGGTAACCATCAATACCGCTGCGGCTATTTCTAAATAAAATACGGCCTGTACCATGGCGGTCTAACAGCATTGATAAAATTTCGTTACGCGCCGTTTCATCACCTTGCTCTGCGTTAGCTAAAAGGTCAGTGATGTCGGTTTCTTTTAATAGCTCTTTTAAAGTTGCTCTAGATGCATCATCAAGGCCTTTTTCACCCAGTAATTGGTTGGCTGCTTCGGCAACCTCTTTGTAGTTACTTTCTTCTTCTACAAACGCATCGTAGTCGTAGAAACGATCTGGGTCGAGTAATTGCAAACGTGCAAAGTGACTACGGTGACCAAGTTGATCCGGCGTTGCAGTTAATAAGATAAGGCCCGGAATGTCTTGGCTTAACTCTGCCATACGTTGATATTCAGTGCTTGGCTTACCATTATTGATACTTAAATGGTGCGCTTCATCGACAACTAATAAATCCCAATCAGCCAGAGTTGCTTGCTCAAACCAGCGTTTTTTCTTGCTTAAAAACTCAAGGCTAGTAAGTACTAACTGTTCTGTTTCGAATACGTTTGGTGAGTCTGCAAATGCTTCATCACAACGTTCTTCATCAAAAATAGAAAAACGTAAGTTAAAGCGGCGTAGCATTTCTACTAACCACTGATGCTGAAGATTTTCAGGCACAACAATCAATACGCGGCTAGCACGGCCACTGATGATTTGTTGATGTAAAATCATACCCGCTTCAATGGTTTTACCTAAACCCACCTCATCAGAAAGTAATACGCGTGGCGCAAAACGTTTACCCACTTCTTGGGCGATATAAAGCTGATGCGGAATAAGGTTTGCACGCTGGCCAATTAAGCCTTTTAAAGGTGATTGTTGGCGCTCAAATTGATGCTGCCAAGTTTGGTAGCGAAGCGTATAGCGGTCAAAACGGTCTACTTGACCTGCAAATAAACGGTCTTGTGGTTTATTGAATTTGATAAAGTGATCTAAAAAGGTTTCTTTTAACTGGGCTTTTTCACCATTATCAACGCGAGTGCCGTGATAGCATAATAACTCGCCCTGCTGTTCAACAGACTCGACTTCTAATTCCCATTCTTCAACGCTGCGAATAATATCACCTGGATTAAATGCGACACGAGTAACAGGTGCTTCAGTTAAAGAATAAACTCTGTTTTCTCCACTGGCTGGAAATAAAATGCTGACCTGACGGCCTTCAAGGGCAACAACGGTGCCTAATCCTAAATCTGACTCTGTATCACTGATCCAACGCTGACCTAAGGAAAAATTCATGTATGTCTCGTCTATGAAGAAAAAAGGCGGCTATGTTACCTGTAACGCCATGCTACTTCAAGGTAGTAAACTCGCCGCACACAATTAAATTTAGTCAACCTTTTTAAGTCATTTTTACGGGTGAAAATATTAGTGAAGTTTGTATATATTTTAACCAGTTAAATAATTGTATATTTGTTTGTCATAAAAAGGACTTTTGTCGTAAATAGACTAAACTGAGTATATACCTAACGAATAAATCATAGCTTCATCCGCCGCTTGTTTAGTTTATTGGGTATAGCATAAAAATCATAAAACGTAAGGAAAGTGCTATGGAAAAAGCTTCGAACCTTGATAGTAAAATGTATGTGCTCGATACCAATGTATTACTCCACGAACCCCTCGCTTATTTATCTTTCCAAGAGCATGATGTTGTTATCCCAATGACAGTATTAGAAGAGCTTGACCATATTAAAGATAGAAAACACGATGTTAGTCGTGACGCCCGTGTTGCTATTCGTGGTTTAGATGAAGTGTTAAAAGACGCGTCTCCTGAGCAGATGTTGCAAGGGGTGGCACTGCCGAGTAATAAAAAGGCGAAAACAGAGTCTCGTGGCCGCCTAATTATCGTTAATGATCACTTATTTGCAGACAGTATTTCGGGTTTACCAGGCAACGAAAATGACCATCGTATTATCAATTGTGCAGTGCATTTGCAAAAGCAGCACAGCGATAGCAAAGTGGTGCTTGTAACTAAAGACATCAATATGCGCCTCAAGGCGAAGGGAGCCGGCCTTAAATTTGTTGAAGACTACAGAACTGACCAATTAATTGACGACATAGCCTTACTGACCAGCGGCTATAAAAAAATTGACGGAGACTTTTGGCAACAGGTTGGTGAGTGTGAAACTGAGCAGCGAGGCCGAGATACTTATCACCACGTAGCAAAAAATACGATTAGTGATGTGTTCTGCAATGAATATATTTTAGATGATAGCGATCACTTTGCGGCTCGAGTAACAAGCTACGATGATAAACAAATTACTTTAAAAGATATTAGTGTTGAGCGTTTGATGAGCCATACCGCTTGGGGTGTAAAACCTAAGAATGTGTATCAAGGGATGGCACTTGATGCGCTACTTGACCCAAGTATAGAACTAGTGATTTTAACGGGCCCAGCAGGCTGTGGTAAAACTTTGCTTGCTCTTGCCAGTGCCCTTGAAATGATCATTGAAAAAGGCATTTACGATAAAGTTATAGTCACCCGTAACACGCCAGAAATTGCTGAATCAATTGGCTTTTTACCCGGTACTGAAGAAGAGAAAATGGCACCTTGGTTAGCAGCAATTACCGATACTTTAGAGGTTTTGCATAAAGGAGATGAAAACCCGATTTCGAGCCGTAATTACATTATGGAAAAAGCCAACGTACAGTTTAAATCGGTGAACTTTATGCGCGGCCGTAGCATTCAAAACGCCGTTGTTATTTTACAACCCCGAATTGGGGGTATTTTAAAGTTTTTACCCCCTTGTTTTTATTGGCCTGTAGAAAAAGTAAAAAGAATTTCCAAAAAAATTGATTACCTTAGCTACTCTGAGCAGTCTCTCAACAATAAACCTTTACTCAAAATTTGTAATTTACAAGAAAAGTACAACACAAAGCCTAGCAACGATTCAATCTTTTGGGAGGCTGCGTAATGAAAAGCTCTATTGATAATCGAAATCCTCGTGTACTAGACACATCTGCATTAGTACATGATCCAAAATCTATTTTTAGCTACAAAGATGATATTTACATCTGTCTAACTGTCCTTGAAGAGCTTGATAACCTGAAAGAAAGAACTAATAAATCGGTAAGTGCCGATGCCCGTATGTGCATTAGAATGCTTGAAGACATTATAAATGGACATACAGCCGAGGAAATGGAAATAGGTATTCCTTTACCATCTACCGAAACAGCCCAGAGAGGAAAGCTTTTCATTGGAATTGACACTCAATTGGATCTGGCTAAGGAGTTAAAGCACGGGATAGGAAGTGATGCTGATAACAGAATAATTAATTATGCTTTATATCTTCAAAAAGAACTCAATAAAGACGTAACAATTGTTAGCCGTGATATTAATATGCGATTGAAAGCTCGAACAGTTGGGGTTAGGGCTGAGGACGTTGCCGTAGATAATCAAATATCAGATATTGATCTTTTATACACAGGAGTACAGGCTTTTGAAGGCGATCTTTTTGATCGAATTGAATCAGATAAAGATTTCAAAGTCTCAGGAGAGGTTTATACATTCCCAATAAGCTTGTTCAACGATGAAGTTCAGCCAAACATGTATTGGTACGATGAAGCCGGACACATTGGCCGGATTTCAGAAGTAACAGATACTGAGGTATACACAAAATTATTGCCGCGTAAGCAAGAAAAGATATGGGGCATATTGCCTAAAAACCAGCGTCAGGCGGTAGCTTTAAGCCAATTAACAGACACTTACTATGATTTAAATATCATCCTTGGTCCTGCTGGCTCCGGAAAAACTTTTTTGGCAGTTGCTTCGGCGCTGCATCAAGTATTGGAGTTGAAAAAGTACAAAAAAATCGTTGTGGTGCGCTCCAGAGACTTTATGGACGACGATCCGGGATTCTTACCGGGGGATTTAACTGAAAAATCAATGCCTCTTCTGGCAGGTATTACTGACGCATTAATTTCGATGCACTCGGATGATAATCATGAAGGAAATATTCACGCTACAGTTGAACATGTGATCGAAAGAGCTAATATAGAATTTACCAGTATGGCTTATTTTCGTGGCCGTTCAATAGACGATGCTGTTTTAATAATTGATGAAGCACAAAATATGACCCGTGCTCAAATTAAAGGAATGCTTAGTCGCGGTGGCAAAAATTGTCGGACAATCGTATTGGGCAACCTAGCCCAGATTGACGATAAGTTTGTAACACCTGCTTCTTCTGGTGCAAGTGCGGCTGTTAATGTGTTTCGTCATTATGAAAAAGGATCAGTGCTGATTTTTGATGAAGTAGAGCGTAGTAGCTTGGCTGAATTCACTGAAAAGAATATGTAGGCATCAAACTACCATTCACATTTCCTTATAATATTGCGACAATGGCCACTGCTTTTTGCAGTGGCTTTTCAGAGAAGCCCGTTCCCACGAAAACAGGACGAAATGGATTTACTCTGAACTAAAAGATTAAATATTCACATAAAAACTGAGTGACATAGGTGCGTGGCCTAGCGTTGCCGTTTTTTGGTGTATTGATGTCTTTTAAAAAAGAAGACCTGCTAGTAAATATAAAAAGGCAGGCAAAACGATTATCTAAATTATTAACTATTCCCCTTGGACAAGCCCAAGAAGGGGCAGCTATTTGTCTATATGGCTGTGACAGTTACAGCGATTTACTAGTAAAAATAAAAGCTGAATCCTTTGACAACCCATTGATAGCACTGTCTGCACTCTCACCAAACTCGGAAATATTTTTAGTAAAAATATTAGCTAGCCACCTAGATAGCATTATTGGAAATTTTGAAAAAAAATTTCCCGGCTCCAATATAAATGAAGAGATGGTCGTATCCTTGTTTGGGCTTAGCTTTTCAGAGTTCAAACTCAAAATATCTACCTAAAGTTGTACAAATACGTAAGTTGTCATTTTGTTTTTTGGCGATATTATAATAAGAAGGCTGAACGGACAGCCTACGCCTACACATGTTTTTCGCCTTGAAAAACGTGAACAGTGAAGCGGAGCATCCGTAAAAATTTGGTTATTTGAACAATAAATAAAGCAATGTGTTGGTAGGCCATTGTTTATTAGAAAGTTGTTTGGAGAACTAAATGATCTCACTTTATCAATTAAAGAATAAACTCAATAAACAAGCAAAAGAGTTTGCTGAGTTATTAGAGTTTCCTGATCTTTACGCCCAAGGCCTGTGGGCTAGAGGTGTTTATAACTGCCCTCATTTTTCTGATACCCATAATAGCCTCACTGAAGCATTTGAACAGAAAAAACTGGATTCAATTCTAAAGCACGATTCCCTGAAATACTTAATGATCAATGAATACGATGATCAAGAAATTATTGAATCGCTTCATAAAGAAATTGAGTCAATGGCAAACCGTATTGAAAGCCTGATGCTGGTAGATATCGAAACATTAGAGTTAGTTTCAGTGATATACCAAGTATTAGGGTTGCCAGAAGATGCCAAGTTTATTGTAAACACTGGTGCTGACTTTAGGCTGGAGTGGCGACCATATTTCGATGCTTTTGATGATCCGTTGATAGTTCAATATGCAGATTTAAAAGTTCATGGTTGTTATTTCAGGCTCATAGCTTCAAAGTTTCCGGTTGAAAAGCTTTCCTTGAATGACATTAAAAAATACATGTACATCAATCATGTAAACCATGATAGTGAGTTCGAAGGCTGTATTTCTGAAGGAAATACATTTTCTAAGCATGAGCACTGGCTGGTGTTGACACTTGAATTATTCCGTAGCGGCAAAGTAAATAAGGCTCAGTTCAATCCAACAACCTTCAAAATCGAAGGTATGCGCTATTTGGTATATGGCTTCCCACTGATTCCTTCCTTTGTATCTGATTGGCACAAACCTGATTTATGTCTACAGGTTAAAAATCTAGATGGTGATCAAAAGTTCATTGTTCGTATCGATCAGCAAGCTCTTGTTTTCCATGCACGACGTGTCGATACCAATTTTTTTAACACCATCGATTATGAAAAATATATTTCGTTGTATCAGTCTAGCGTTCTGTCACATTTTGATGCTGACAACAATTTACTAAAAGTTAATGGAGTTAAGTACCTTAGTTTTTTCCGCCCGTTTTGCCTAGAAGATAAGAAGGAAGCAAAAGCATGAGACCAAGAGTAAAACTAACTAACGCAACACTTATCTCAATTAAATCTGACTTAGAAGATAAGGTTGAACAGGTGCTTTACGCTACTTTTGCTGAGGATAGTAAGAACGGTAAAAAAGGTGAGGCTTTGTTTTCCACGAAAGTCATGGAAGTAAACGGTCCTGAATATAGAACTTTTGGTGCTGACTTTTATATCTTAGATGCAGAACCCCAAAAGTTTGATGTAGATGTATTTGAGTTCAATTTAATGCATGAGTGTATGTACTCTCCAAATGAGCTATTAGAGTTGCGAGAAATGCTCCCTGCTGGCTATTAGTAGGGAGTAACAAATGGACAAAACATATTTAAAGGATGCTTACATACTCTCGGTCTATGACTATAAAGACTTTGAAAAATCATTTCTTGGGGAGTTTTTGTCAGGGGTTGTTATTGACGATGAAACATTCAGATTTCGGCCATTTGAGCAAATGGTAACTTCAAAGATTGTTAGCAAATCTGCTGATGAGGATAAGTTAGAAATATACACACATAGTGAGAGTTGTTATGTGATTGATGCTGACCATAAGTTAATTGATATTTCGTTTGTTGAACTGGTTGTTATGAGGGCGGGAGCTTATTCGGTAGATCGAGTTTTAGAAATGAGAGAGCAACTTAAGTCTCAAAATAAAAGCCATTGAATAACGAAGATAAGAAGTCTGATGAGATTATTATTTGTCACTTACCTCTTTGAAAAAGTTGACGTTAGTCAAATATTCATAAATGTTTACATGACATCAATTTACTTATTCGAAAATTTGTATTAGCATAGACATGTATATTTTTATGAGAATTTTATGTCTAAAGCATTTTCAAAAGTCTTAGTGATAACGCTTATGCTGTTTGCCTTTGTAGGGCAAGCATTTGCGTATTCTGCTATGCCTTGCGAAATGTCATCAGGTTCTCATGAATCACACATGAACATGAACATGGATCATGGTGATATGAATAAAAGCAGTAATGGTCAATCAGAAGATTGTTGTGACGTTGAATGTATTTGTCCTGCAAATGCTTGCTCATCTACGACAGTCCTAAATTCCAGTGTTGACTCGACAGATATTCAAATATTGAGTGAATCTGTAGCTGCTATGCAATCTAAACAACCTCATTCAATTTCCACTTCCCTTTATCGTCCACCAATTTTTGCCTAATACAGGATTAGTGCGTCCAAATTTCGCACACATGTAATTAATTTTTCTGTTAGTCAATATAGCGTCGTAGCGCTATAGCTATTTTCCAGCGACGTCTGGGGGCAAAAATGATCAATAAGTATTTAAAAATAGCAGTTGTAATGCTGCTTTCACCTGCGTTTGCAAACGCTAATGAACATAAGCATGCACACAATAACGACGTAACACCTTTGGAGTTAATCGTTTATAAAACCCCAACTTGTGGGTGTTGTAAAAAATGGATAACTCATATTGAAGACAAAGGGATCGTTGCGCATTCCAAAGATTTCCGAAACATCGGCAACATCAAAACTAAGTATGGTATCAAACCTAATTACCGTTCATGCCACACGGCAGTGAGTAGAAATGGGTTTGCCTTTGAAGGTCATGTACCGGCTAAGTTTATTCAGCAGTTCTTGTCAGAAGAGCACCCCAATGCGATTGGATTATCTGTCCCAGCAATGCCTGTTGGCTCTCCGGGTATGGAAGTCGGCGACCGCTTTATGTCATATAACGTATTAATTTTATTTAAAGATGGAACGAGTAAAGTATATGCAGAAGTTAAGGCTTATGAGGAGCAATTCTAATGAGATTAAATGTTTCAAGCCTTACTCTACTTTCAACTTCGCTAATGCTCGGCTTGTCTGTATTCTCAGCTCAAGCTGAGAAAGTAGTGTCACTTGAACAAGCTATCACCTTGGCTCAGCAAAATGATCCTTGGCTTCATGGGAGTCGGTTAAAACAAAGCGCGGTTGAAAATAGAAGTATCGCTTCAGGTACTTTGCCTGACCCCAAAGTATCACTAGGGATAATGAATTTACCAACAGATACTTGGGACTTAGATCAGGAAGGAATGACTCAACTAAAGGTTGGTGTTTCTCAAATGTTTCCTAGAGGTGATAGTTTAAAGATTAAACAAGAGCAATTAAAAATTGAGTCAACGAAATTTCCACTGCTACGAGAGGATCGTAAGGCTAAACTGATAAGCCAAGTATCACAGTTATGGTTAGATGCTTACTTAGCCCAACAAACCATTAAATTGATTGAAGCGGATTGGGCGCTCTTTGAGCAGATGGCGGAAGTTACTAAAGCTAGCTACTCAAATGTTGTTGGTAAAACCAGACAACAAGATGTTATTCGTGCTCAATTGGAAATCGTGCAGTTAGATGACCGATTAACTTCGCAAAAGCAGAAACTAGAAACAACAATCGCTCGCCTTAATGAGTGGCTTCATATCTACGATGCTGCTGGCTTGAATGAATCATTCAACTTTGATACGCAACCATTAGAGTTTAGGGTTTCTAAAAAGTTGCCTACAATTCATTTGAACAATTCAACAGTCCTAAAAGCATCTAATTACTCAAGAAATCTATTGGCTCAGGAGCTTTCGAATCACCCAGCCATACTTGCAATTGATATAAAACGCAAAGCTTCAGAAAAAGCAGTTGAGTTAGCTAAACAGCAATATGAGCCGCAATGGGGTGTTAATGCTAGTTATGCCTATCGTGACAATATGCCCTCTGGTGATAGCCGAGCTGATTTATTTTCTGTTGGAGTAACGTTTGATTTACCCTTGTTCACCGAGAACAGACAAGATAAGCAAGTTGCAGCTTCTATTGCAGATTCAGAGACTATTAAAACCGAGAAACTATTACTGACAAAGCAAATGATCAGTATGGTGGAAAAGGAGCTTAGACAGCTTAAGCGTTTATCTGATAGGCAATCTATCTATCAAGAACAACTCCTTAAACAAACTCATGACCAAGCAGAAGCGTCATTGACAGCTTACACAAATGATGATGGCGATTTTGCCGAAGTTGTTCGAGCAAGAATCGCAGAATTAAATGCCAGAATATCAGCCTTAAGAATTGATGTTGACGCACTTAAAACAGTTGCTCGTATCAACTATTTCTTTGCGCATTCTCAATCTAATTCAAATGCTGAACATAAGTCGATGCAAACTTCACACAAAACTAATCAGCACTTATCCAATCAGCAATTTGGAGAAAAATAATGTCAACGAATACTAAAACAATTATTGCCATCATCATTGGTGCTGCACTAGGTGCTGGAGCATTAAGTTTATATCAAGGTACAGGTTCAAGCGGTAATGGCAATGAAGCTACATCAGGAGAGAAAAAACCGCTGTATTGGGTTGCACCGATGGATTCTAATTACCGTCGTGACAAGCCCGGTAAGTCGCCTATGGGTATGGATTTAATTCCTGTGTATGAAGAAGGATCATCTGGTGATGACTTTGGCCCCGGAGCCGTAAAAATCGCGCCTCATGTAGTGAATAATCTTGGGGTTCGCACTGCTCCTGTTGAGCTTAAAAATATGCATACTGAAATATCAACCGTAGGTTACGTTCAATATGATGAAGATAAGCTAATTCACATCCATCCACGTGTAGATGGTTGGATAGAAAAGCTCTACGTCAAAGCCGCAGGTAATCCTGTTGAGAAAGGGCAGCCTCTATATACACTATATTCTCCTCAGCTAGTTAACGCGCAAGAAGAACTATTAATAGCTATAAAGCGCAATAATAGTTCCTTAATTGCGGCGGCCAAAGATCGGCTTAAAGCGTTACAGCTTTCAGCAGACTTTATTCAAAAGCTAGAAAAGACACGAAAGGTTCAGCAAAACATCACCTTTTACTCCCCTCAGGCAGGTGTTGTTGATGGTTTGAAGATTAGAGAGGGTTTTTATGTAAAGCCGGGAAACACCATATTAAGCATTGGTCAGCTAGATCAAGTTTGGGTTGAAGCAGAAGTGTTTGAACGTGACGCAGCCTTAATTAAAGAGGGACTTCCTGTATCAATGACACTTGACTATTTACCCGGTGAGGACTGGGCTGGTGTCGTTGATTATGTCTATCCAACCTTGAACAGTAAAACACGCACACTCAGAGTGAGGTTGAAGTTTGACAACCCTGACTATCAATTAAAACCAAACATGTTCGCACAAGTCTCTATTCACGCTAATCAAGCTGATAGCACCATACTTGTGCCTAAAGAAGCTGTTATTCGAACAGGTAAACAAGACAGAGTTGTACTTGCGTTAGGGGATGGCCAGTTTAAATCTATTGAAGTGACTATTGGCCGTGTTGATATCGATAGTATCGAAATCTTAGAGGGCCTTAATGAAGATGATGTTGTGGTGACATCAGCTCAATTCTTGATTGATTCTGAATCAAGTAAAAGCTCTGACTTTAAACGAATGACTCACGATGAAGTGCCCAACTCTGTTTGGATGCAAGGAGATGTTAATAGTGTTATGACTGGGCATCGCATGGTTAATATCAGTCACGGCCCCGCTGAAGCTTGGGATTGGCCTGAGATGGTTATGGATTTTACTGTGGCTGAAAAAGTTGATATTGACTCATTAAAGTCTGGTCAATCTTTGCACTTTGAGGTGAGTAAAACCGAAGATGGTGGATATGAAATTACTGGAATTCATATCATGAGTGAGTCTGCTGATATGAGTGAAGAAGTATCTTTTGCAACAGTATCAGGTCTAATCAATGCGATTAATGTTGATACGCGTATTCTAAATATTAGCCGAGGCCCAATAGAGAAATGGGATAGACCTGCTGCGACGATGGATTTTATAGTCGCGGACAATATAGAAATAGTTGATTTCAATGTTGGTGATAACGTCACTTTCACTTTTGAGGTGAGAAATAATTTGGTTATCACTGAAATCTATCTTGAATCAAATGAGCAACTAAAGCATGAACCTAAAAGTGCTGTTGACCATTCAAATCATTAAGTTAGGAGATAAATAATGATTGAATCAATTATTAGGTGGTCGATAGGTAATCGCTTTTTTGTCATCTTAGCTACCTTAATTTTGATTGGTGGTGGGTTATTCTCAATTAAAAATACACCAGTTGATGCATTACCAGATCTTTCTGATGTTCAAGTGATAATTAAAACGAATTATCCCGGTCAGGCACCACAAGTAGTGCAAGATCAAGTTACTTACCCTTTAACAACAGCAATGCTGTCAGTTCCGGGGGCTATTACAGTTCGGGGGTATTCATTTTTTGGAGACTCCTTTGTTTATGTCATCTTTGATGAAGACACCGATTTATATTGGGCAAGGAGCAGAGTACTTGAATATTTAAGTCAAGTAGCCCCTTCGCTACCTGCTACCGCACGCCCACAACTAGGACCTGACGCCACAGGCGTTGGCTGGGTTTATTTATATTCCCTTGTAGACAAAACGGGCAGCTTAGATATTAGCCAATTGCGTAGTATTCAAGATTGGTTCTTAAAATATGAATTGCAAACTGTACCGGGAGTTTCTGAGGTTGCTGCTGTTGGTGGCATGGTTAAACAATATCAAATACAAGTCGATCCCGATAAATTAAGAGCCTACGGTATACCACTTAGTCACATTCAAATGGCACTTAAACGTGGTAACCAAGAAACAGGTGCCTCAGTTGTTGAAATGGCGGAAGCAGAGTACATGGTTACCGCAACTGGCTATATCAAAAGTATTTCCGACATAGAGTTGATCCCTCTTGGTGTTAACGCACAAGGAACCCCGCTTACCATTGGCGATGTGGCGGAAGTCAACCTAGGTCCACAAATGAGACGAGGCATTGCTGAACTAAATGGTGAAGGAGAAGTCGTTGGTGGTGTTGTTGTTATGCGCTTTGGTGAAAACGCACAAAAAACTATTGATGGAGTAAAAGCCAAATTAGAAGAGTTAAAAAAAGGTTTACCCGAAGGAGTTGAAATAGTTACGGTTTATGATCGCTCTGGCTTAATAGGAGAGGCGGTAGAAAACCTATGGAGTAAATTGCTCGAAGAGCTTGCTGTCGTCGCGATTGTATGTGTTGCATTTCTGTTTCATTTGCGATCTTCGATTGTTGCAGTTGTCACTCTACCTATTGGCATCTTAGCTTCATTTATCATCATGCATATGCAAGGTATCAATGCGAATATTATGTCATTAGGTGGTATCGCTATTGCAATTGGTGCGATGACAGATGGCGCAATAGTGATGATTGAAAATATGCATAAGCATATGGAAAAGACACCGCTAACGGATGAAAATCGTTGGCAAATAGTCTCGAAAGCTGCAAGTGAAGTCGGTCCAGCACTATTTTTTAGTTTGCTCATCATTACAGTCTCATTCTTGCCAGTATTTATTTTGGAAGCGCAAGAAGGAAGAATGTTTTCTCCACTTGCTTACACAAAAACATATGCAATGGCCGCATCAGCAGGCTTAGCGATAACATTAGTTCCTGTTTTAATGGGGTATTTTATTCGAGGAAAAATTGTTTCAGAAAAGAAAAACCCTTTAAACAGACTGCTTATTGCTATCTACATGCCTGTTTTAAAGCAAGTTATGAAGTTTCCTAAATCGACAATAGTAGCAGCAATATTAGTGACGATTGTTGGTTTTTGGCCTGTCGATAAAATTGGTAGTGAATTTATTCCTCCTTTAGACGAAGGCGATCTTATGTATATGCCGACTACCTATCCGGGAATTTCCATTGGTAAGGCAAGAGAAATTCTACAGCAGACAGACAAGCTAATTAAAACAGTGCCAGAAGTTGAAACAGTATTTGGTAAAGTAGGAAGAGCTGAAACTGCAACTGATCCCGCGCCTCTAACTATGATTGAGACCTTCATTCAGTTGAAGCCTCAAGAAGAGTGGCGTGAGGGAGTTACAACAGAATCTCTAAAAGCTGAGTTTGATAAGTTGGTTAAGTTTCCGGGCTTGACGAATGCTTGGGTTATGCCAATCAAAACTCGTATTGATATGTTGGCAACAGGTATTAAAACGCCAGTAGGTATTAAAGTAGCAGGAGCTGATTTAAATACGATTCAAGAGATAGGGCAACAAATAGAGCAATTGTTACCAGAGGTGACAGGAACCGCTTCAGTTTATTCTGAACGAGTTGCAGGTGGACGATATATCAAAGTTGATATTTCTCGTGAGAAAGCAAGTCGTTTTGGATTAAACATCGATGACGTACAACAAGTAGTTTCAACTGCTATTGGTGGGATGAATGTCACTCAAACAGTAGAAGGTCAAGAGCGTTATCCTGTCAACTTGCGATACCCACAAGATTATCGTGACTCTCCAGAGCAGTTGTCGCGCTTGCCTGTTGTCACTCCAAATGGACAACGCATCGCACTAGGTGACGTAGCTGAAATAAAAGTAGAAGTAGGCCCTCCGGGGATCAAGAGTGAAAATGCACGTATTAATGGTTGGACGTTCATTGATATAGAGGGCGTTGACGTAGGTACTTATGTTGAAAGTGCAAAAGAGCATTTAGCTAAAAATCTTATATTACCAGCAGGTTATTCGATTACTTGGGCTGGTCAATACGAATATATGGAAAGAGCCAAAGCCAAGCTTACTTACGTTGTTCCATTGACGCTCGCCATTATTGTTATTTTGCTTTATTTGAACTTCAGAGCGTTTAGCGAAGTTGCGATCATCATTGTGACTTTACCGATGGCAATGATCGGTGGGTTATGGTTGATGTATTTAGAAGGGTTCAACTTCTCTGTAGCAGTTGGTGTAGGCTTTATTGCTCTGGCTGGAGTAGCTGTTGAGATTGGCGTAATAATGTTGGTATATCTCAATCAGGCGCTCGCTGAACTTAAGGAAAAAGCGAAAGAGCGAGCAGAACTCATCTCAGAAGATGAATATCAAGATGCCTTATTGCACGGTGCTGGATTACGTGTTCGTCCTGTAATGATGACAGTAGCGACAATCATTATCGGCCTAATGCCTATTTTATATGGTACAGGAACAGGCTCTGAGGTAATGAGTCGTATTGCTGCACCAATGGTAGGTGGGATGACAAGTGCAGTCCTGCTAACTCTAATTGTTTTACCCGCGATTTATTCAATCGTTAAAAAGCCCGAAGTAAACGCCTTTAACAAGGAACTTTCTAACTCGGAGCTAAAAAACAATGCTTAGAAAAGCTAGGAAGTACCATAAATGGCTAATGGCATTTGTAGGGATACAATTCCTTTTCTGGTCGATTACTGGTGTGTATATGGTGACTATGGATATTCACTATATACACGGCGAAACCTTGGCTAAGAGTGAGGAAGCCAAAATAGATTTAGCAAGTATGGATTACTCCATTGTAAAGCTAGCTGCGGATTATCCTAAAGCTAGCCAAGTTACACTTACTCAAAGTATGGGCCGTCCTTTGTATTCTTTTATTAATGGAGAAAATGGAAAAGTAGCAATAGATGCTAAAACTGGAGCTGTTCAGGCCCTTGTAGATGAAACCAAGGCTAAAGAAATCGCACAATACCATTATGTGCTGAATCATCAAATCGACAGCATAAGGTTGATTAAGTCAGCGACAAACTTGCCTGCTGAGTTGTCCCCAAGGCATTTACCTGTTTGGAGAGTGACGTTTGAGCAATTCTCCACACCGACATTTTATATAAGTCAACAAACAGGATCACTTGTTGCCAAGCGTCATGATTACTGGCGATTGTTTGATTGGATGTGGCGGTTCCACATTATGGATTACTATGATGGAGAAAACGTATCTAACTGGTTTTTGTTCTTGGTCGCAACTCTAGGTCTAATGGGAGCAATTACTGGCGCAGTATTGACTTATTACCGAGTGCTTTCCCCAAATAAAAAGAGAGTCATTTGATGCGACTATTTAAGTTAAATACAACGATACACAAGTGGCTTTCTTTATTTGTTGGTTTACAACTGCTTATTTGGTTGGGAACGGGCCTTTACTTCAATTTGATGGATCACAGTAAAGCCAGTGGTAATGAACTTAGAGTTCATTCTCATCATGAAGGTAGCATTACAGGCTTTGACCTATTCCCTATTAAAGACATTACTAGTAATGCTCCGCAGGAAGTAAACCTTATATGGGTTTTACATCAGCCTTACTATCATTTTGTGTTCGATAAGGGGCAGCATAGCTATCAAGAACGCCACTCAAAGCTATTTGATGCTGTAACAGGAAAGCCATTTAATTTGTCTGAAGAACAAGTACTAACTTTGGCAAAAAACTCCTACTCAGGACAGGGTAAGTTAACTACTCCAGTGTTATCTCAACCTCCGTTTTCTGATCACGTAAGGCAGCAAAATCCTATGTGGCAAGTTGCCGTTGAGGATGAGAACAATACAACTATTTATTTAGATAGTATTACAGGTCAAGTACTTCGCCATGCCAATGATGATTTCAGATTGAAAGATCTGATGATGAAGCTTCACTTTATGGACTATGGCAATTCTGGAGGATTTAACCATTGGTTGATCATTGCATTTGCTTTTGCAACGCTATTCCTTTCAATTACTGGTGTTACTTGGCTGATACAACAGTATCGAAGTGGTTTACTGAAGCTAGGTTGGGGCACTAACAGGCAAAAAGTGGCAGTGACGTTTTCCAATGAAAATACTATTACTGACATCTCAGCAGTTGGTCGCTCAACTGTATTAGAAGGGCTAGCTAGTTCACATGTATACCTTCCTTCAGGTTGCGGTGGTGGCGGTACTTGTGGCAAATGCGTGTTCTTAAGTTCAACTAAATTACCTATCACACTATCTGAACAGGAACATTTATCTCAGGAGCAACTTAAGGAAGGTTATCGGCTTGGATGTCAGCATAGGTTTTCTGAAATTAGTTCGATTGAAGTTAATACTGATCGCAATATTGAAAATCATGAGCTAGTTGTGGTTGCGACTAATTTCATTACTCCTTTTATCAAGGAAGTGAAATTTAAGCTGAAATCAGGCAAACAGTTGGCATTTAAAGCTGGTGCATATATGCAATTTGATGTGCCAGCAGGGATGAATAGCTTACGTCCAGATGATATGCCAGAGTGCTATGAAAAATACTGGGATAGCTACTATCATGGAAAATTTTCTCATAACGGTGTAACTCGCCACTACTCATTAGTTAACTTTGACGAGGAGTCTGATGAGTTAATGTTTAATATCCGTTGGCAGACCGCAAAGAATGGTTTTAAAGCAGGAATAGGTTCAAGTTATTTAGGTTCACTCCAAGTAGGTGAAACGATAACTGCAAGAGGCCCTTTTTCTGATTTTTATGCCACTTCAAATAAAAAAGTTAGTCGCGTGTTTATAGGTGCGGGTTCAGGACTTGCACCACTGAGGTCTATTATTTTTGAACAGTTGAAAAAGCATAAAGATAAAAGTGGTTTGACTCTTATCTATGGTGCGCGAACTGAAGATGACTTGCTATACCATAATGAATTGAAGTCACTGAGTGAGAAGCATAAAAACTTCTCTTATATTCCTACTCTTTCTAATCCTTCAGAAGAATGGCAAGGGCACTCAGGCTATGTTCAAAAAGTACTTCTGCCGTATATGAACCAAAAATCAGAACTACATTTGGCTGAGTTTTACTTATGCGGTCCAGAAGCAATGATGAGTGAAGTGGAAAAAATAATTATAGATGCTGGGATTCCAAGTAATCAAATTTTCAAAGATAAATTTAGTCGTTAATCCATTAAATAAATAGAGGTATATATGAAAACATTAATTAAACTTTTAACCATAATCAGTGTTGTTTTTAGTAGTGCAGTATTTGCACATGTGCATCTTGAAAAAAGCGTGCCTGCTGATAATGCAATGCTAATGAATACTCCAGAAAAATTGACATTGGGATTTAGCAAAGAGGTACGTGTAGTTAAAGTTACGTTGAAAAATAAAAAAGGTGAAAATATTAAATTTGACTTTAAACCATCAAAAGAAGCTTCCAGAGAGTTTTCATGGGAACTACCTAAATTAGCTCCAACAAACTATATCGTTGATGTGACCTATTTAGGTAAAGATGGACATAAAATGAAAGATAGCTTCGGCTTTATGGTTCATTAGTAAGGCTGTGTGATTGATATGGAAATGTATATCTGGAATACAGTCATTGTACTGTCAAAAATTGTATTTTACGTCGGCTTTGCCTGTATTGCCGGCTATACATTTTTCAGACAAATTTTTGAGCATAATGAATCTCATAGTAATGCTGTAATAGCGAATTTAACGTGGACAAGAACTTATATAGTTATGGCTTTGATCGCTAATATTACTTGGTTCTTTGCCAGTACTGGTGCAATGGCAGAAGAGGGAATTCAGGGGGCGATAGACGCTGATATATTGGCTATTATGTGGGACTCCTCTGTCGGCACTGGAGCTTTGCTTCGAGCGCTTGGGCTAGTTACCGCAATAATCGCTTTAGCTTTAAGGTTCAAATTCGCTGTGAACTCGTACTTAAAACAAAGCGCTTTAATGTTGAGTTTATTAATCCTTGCATACTCATTCACGTTACTGGGTCATATTTCTGAGTTAGGCACAATTGAAAAAGGCTTGCTTATTTTGCATGTGCTCGTTATGGCATGGTGGTTTGGGGCGTTATTGCCACTAAAACAGGCTTGCCATCAGCTAAGTTATGCAGAACTTCATTTGCTGATGGAAAGCTTTGGCAAACAAGCAAGTTTTACATTGAGCCTATTGTTGGTAGCAGGCCTCTGGCTCGTGATTCAATTGGTCGGAAGTCTTGATGCACTAATAAGCTCAAGTTACGGACAAACACTGTTGTTTAAATTGGCTCTTGTAGTGTCTATTTTGGCACTTGCTGCTAAACATAAACTAATACTCGTTCCACAACTTAAAAATAGTCAAGGCAGAGAGGCTTTATCTAAATCTATCTCGATAGAAATGGTAGTAGCTTTTGCCATTTTATCTGTAACGGCTGGGCTTACTAGTGTTGTTGGCCCTGCAAATTAAAACCTAAAAGAGAGAATGAAAATGAAAACAATAAATATATTACTCGTTTTATTAATGACGTTTAGTTTCGCAACAAACGCTCATGGTGATAAGAACAAAGACAAAGGTTTGTTTAAAGGTATAGATACCCCTGCCGCAAAAGTTGTTTTGGCATTTCATCAAGCACTTGAAACTGGCAATCAAAAACAGGCTAGAGCGCAGTTAGCGGATGATGTCACCATTTTCGAGGGAGGCCGCGTTGAAAGGAGCGCTGATGAATATGCTCATCATCATATGTTGTCGGATATGAAGTATTTAGCAGCGATGAAGAGCGACACACTTGAACATCAAGTGACGATACTTGGAAATACCGCTATCTCTGCGTCGCGCAGTCAAACTACAGGTACTCATAAAGGTGTTGAACGCGATTATCAAGGCATGGAAACGATGGTGCTGGAAAAACAAAATGGTGAATGGAAGATTAAGCACATTCATTGGTCACATTAATTTATTGGTCAAACAACGGAGAGTAAAATGAGAAACAACAATCCATTACATCAAGTTTCTACGCCACGTAGACGCTTTGTACAAGGATTAGCTGCTGGCGGTGTATTAGCTGCTTTTCCAAGTGTTCTTCATGCAGCTTCATCTTTGATTGCTGGAACTTCAACAGGTACTGCGCCCGAACTAAGTGGAGAAGTAATAGATTTAGTGATAGATGAGTCACCCGTAAACTTCACAGGTGTTGTAAGAATGGCTACAACAATCAATGGCTCAATACCAGCTCCTACCTTGCGCCTCAGAGAAGGTGATGACGTTACTATCAGGGTAACTAATAAATTATCAGTGCCGAGTTCAATTCATTGGCATGGGATCATTCTTCCGTATCAAATGGATGGCGTACCGGGTATTAGCTTTAAAGGTATAATGCCGGGTGAAACCTTTGTTTATAAATTTAAGCTGCAACAAAGCGGCACATATTGGTATCACTCACACAGTGGCTTTCAAGAAATGACAGGTATGTACGGCGCATTAATTATTGAGCCAAGAGAAAAGGATATTATTAGTGCTGACAATGAGCATGTCATTCAATTGTCTGATTGGACTGATGATGACCCAATGGATTTGTTTCGCAAGTTAAAAGTACAGAGCGATGTATTTAACTTTAATCAACCTACTGTTCCAGAGTTTTTTGATGACATTTCAAATAGCAGCGTTTCAAATGCGCTACAACGCCGGGAAATGTGGAATAAAATGAGAATGAACCCTACAGATCTTGCAGACTTATCAGCATCTGCAATGACTTTTTTAATGAATGGTTGTGCGCCTTTGACAAATTGGCGTGGAATGTTTAAAGCTGGCGAAAAGGTTAGGCTTAGATTTATTAACGGTTCTAGCAATACGTTTTTTGATGTAAGAATACCTGAGCTGAAGTTAACAGTTGTACAAGCTGATGGACAAAATGTTGAACCTGTGACAGTAGATGAATTTAGATTTGGTCCCGGTGAAACTTATGATGTACTTGTCGAGCCAAAAAATGACGCATATACGATTTTTGCACAAAGCATGGATCGCTCAGGTTATGCTAAAGGTACTTTATCAATGGCACCTAACGTTGATGCACCAGTACCTTCTTTAGACCCCGTTGAGTGGTTAACGATGACAGATATGATGGGCAATATGACCCATGATAGTGTGCATTCTACAATGGCTGATACGGCAGGTATGTCGGGCATGAATTCTAATAAAATGGATCATAGTGCAATGGGTCATGGAGCGATGGCAATGGATCATAGTAAACATGGAATGACTAAAAACCCATTAGCTGTTGCTAGCACTAAAGTGCGTCATGCAAAAACAGAGTATGGAGCTTCTGTTGATATGCGTGTTGATATGCCTAGAACAAACCTTGATGATCCCGGTATAGGTTTACGTAAAAATGGACGCCGTGTTTTAACACTTGCAGATTTACATTCTCTTGAGGGAATTACAAGCCAGCAAGAGCCTGAGGCTGAAATTGAATTACATTTAACTGGAAACATGGAGCGTTATAGCTGGTCATTTGATGGCTTGGAATTTGGAAAAAGCACGCCAGTTCACATGAAGCATAATCAACGTTTAAGAGTTATTTTACAAAACGATACAATGATGACACATCCAATGCACCTGCATGGTATGTGGAGCGATTTGGAGAATGAAAAAGGTGATGTACAGGTTCGTCGCCATACTATCCCTGTACAACCAGCGCAAAGAATTAGTTTTTTAACAACACCTCATGACGTAGGTCGCTGGGCATGGCATTGCCATTTATTATTCCACATGGATGCAGGTATGTTTAGAGAGGTAGTTGTATCATGAGAAAATTAATACTAACCAATACGTTAAAACTATTATTAATAGGTTTGCCCCTTATAAGTGTATCTGTATCTGCAAAAGATGAGATGACTGAGATGGGTGATTCTAAAATGCAAGCACAAGGTGGAGATGCACCTAAAGATGCTAGAGACCCTCATGCTTATGCCGCAGGTACAACATTGACTGAAGGTCCTTATGCACTCAATAGCGACAAACGACTGACTTTGGCAGATGAGCATTCATTTTACGCGCTACTAGGGGATCGTCTTGAATATAATGAGCAAACAAACGCAGGTGTTTTTGACTTTCAGGCATGGTATGGCACTACTTTTGATAGATTAGTCATCAAAACTGAGGGAGATTTTAGCGAAGGTAATTTAGAGGAGAACCAAACAGATTTTCTATGGGGCCACGCAATATCTGCTTATTGGGATACACAAGTCGGTATTCGACTTGATTACAATAACGAAGGTGAAAACCGCAAATGGCTAGCTTTTGGTTTACAAGGTCTAGCCCCTTACTGGTTTGAAATTGATATGACTGCGTATTTAGGAGAGCAAGGTAATAGTGCATTTTCGATCGAAGCTGAGTATGAGCTATTACTTACTCAAAAGTTAATTGTTCAACCACGAGCAGAGTTGACGCTTTACGGTAAGGATGACGTCCAAAATAACCTTGGTAGTGGCTTATCTAGCAGTGCTATTGGTTTTCGGGTTCGTTATGAGTTTACCCGCCAGTTTGCTCCCTATGTTGGCGTTGAGTGGACAAATAAATTTGGTAATACAGCCGAATTTGCGAAGTTAAATGGGCAAAGTACTCGTGATACTGCTTTTGTTGCAGGTATCAAGTTCTGGCTCTGATGTGAAGAAATACTATATTGACTTGATGAGAGCTACCGCAACTATATTGATGGTAGCTTTTGTTTTTTGGGATTTAAACCATTTTAGTTATGTTAGGAAAGGCCTAGCTAATAGTTTTTTTGGAAAGAACTAAGAGCAGTAATAGTAAGCTACTTCTTGTTTTCAGTCTGTGCCAGTCTGGTGTATACCTATCAAGGTGGAATATCAGCTAAGAAGTAAAGTTGGCGAATGGTAAAGGTTAAAGAGTCAAGCCAAAAAACATCGCCATTGAAAGACGTACAATAGACTATTTTATCACTTTTGATGAACGGGAATTGGGTGTGCTCGGGATAGAACCGATTGTTGCAAAGTACTGCGCTTAAAGCTGAACAATTGGAAAAATGATCCCTTACTCAATACCTAGTTATGAGCGTAGGGTTTTTATTTTTTTTATGGTGCTCATGCTTGGCTTCAATCTCATGAGTATAAATCAGACACCCCTTTTATACTTGTTAAGTTTAAGCTGTTTAAAAAAGTAAAAAGTTTAGGTTTTAGTTCAAAGGTTGATCAAGATCATAAAATTATTTTTATAAAGTGGCTAATATTGTAGGAGCTAAAGAAGGAATGATAATGTTTGGACTTTTCAGGTGGTTTAAAATAGTGATAATAACTGTGTTGCTTACGCAGCATAGTTTTGCTACAGCTAAGCCAATGAATTGTGAAGAACATCAAAATGGATCTTCCGACACGCATATTATGCAACGAAGCAAAAATATTCACCATCAATCAATGAATGACAATAGTCACTATCACACTGTAAACTCGCAAGACTCTAAACACCGTCATGGTGATGAAGTCTGTGAAAAATGTAAAGCTAGTGATTGTGTTTGTTGTGAGGGGGGATTTTGTTCAAGCTTTCATTTAAATCCCTATCTTGTGCAAGCGCAAGAGGAAGGTATTTGCAATATTTACTCTGAGCTATTTCTACAGCGTACACCTCTACCAAAATCTGGTATCCATCTCTTACTTTATCGTCCACCAATTATTGGCTAATCACGGGATCAGTGCGTCTTTTTTTCGCCACTCCCATCAAAAATAGAATGACTTATTCATTGATTTAAATAATCAATTGTTTTGAACGATTAGTACGATATTTTGAAGGCACTATGAAAATTCTCAAACTATTGCCATTTACAGTACTTAATGCTGTCGATTTTGGCCGAGATTTCTCTTTTACCAAAAAATTATTTTTTAGCTTATTCACTAGAATTAGTACTTGACCTGTGTCTTAGACACAGGTCTAAGCTGTAGGTGAGAGTACAAACTTAGCTAAAAACTGAGGAGTAAATATGAAAGTAGCAGAACTGTCAAAAAGCCTTGGAACGACTGCTGATACGGTGCGCTATTACACGCGATTGGGACTGTTAAAACCTGCTAAGTCAGTGAACGGCTACAAGTCATACTCGAATAAAGAAGTATCGAGACTTAAGTTCATTTTAAGTGCCAGAAATCTTGGTTTTTCCGTTGCTGATATCAAGCAAATTCTTAATGAATCTGAAGATGGTACAAGTGCGTGCCCATTAGTCAGAAGCCTCATCAAAGAGCGGCTTGAAGAAACAGAAAAACAGTTTCAAGCAATGTTGGCACTTCGAGGGAAAATGTCTTCAGCGCTTTCTCAATGGGAAGAAATGGAAGACAAAGCGCCGACTGCAAACATGGTTTGTCATCTCATCGAAAACTTTGAACAAATTAAAAAGGCATAGGAGGAAAAATGGTAACTACTAATACAAATATAGAAACCGAATCAGGCTGTTGCTGTCAGGCAAAAACTCAATCCTCTTCGTGTAAAAGTAAGGAGAATACGTTGGAAAAAACATCACAAAGCCAACAGCTCATCATTGAAGGCGCTGGGTGTGCTAGCTGTGTAGGCAAAATTGAAGGGGCGTTAAAGGCAACTCATGGAGTCGTCAGTGCAGAAATGAATTTTGCTGATAGGACTGTAACAGTTTCTGGGACAGCTAAGACAGAAGAATTGATCAAAGCTGTTGAGTCAGTGGGGTATAACGCGAAGCCAATTGATGATAGCTCAGCAACAGATGCGCTTGACGAGAAAGAGGCGGCGGATTGGGCATATTACAAAAAGCTAATGCGCGATACGTTTATTGCCCTTTCACTCGGCGTTCCTTTGATGATCTACAGCATTGTAGTTGGAGAAATGACAGTTGAAACAAACCTTGAACGCATGTCTTGGCTGGTTGTCGGTATTTTAACTTTTGGTGTTATGTATTTTTCAGGTAAGCATTTTTATGTTGGCGCTTGGAAAAGCTTTAAAAACCACTCCGCTAATATGGACACACTAATAGCTTTGGGAACAGGTACAGCTTGGGTGTACTCAATGGTTGTTGTGTTTGCACCTGACGCCGTTCCATTGATGGCACGACATGTCTATTTTGAAGCTACCGCCATGATCATTGGCTTAATTGATTTAGGTCTAGCATTAGAAATAAAAGCCAGAGGTAAAACCTCTGAGGCCATTAAACGTCTTATCGGCTTGCAGGCCAAAACGGCAACTGTAGTTCGTGATAATAAAGAGGTTCAGATAGGTATCGAACAGGTTTTGCTTCATGATGTTGTGAAAGTAAAGCCGGGTGAAAAAATTCCCGTAGATGGCGTTGTATTGGAAGGACACACCTCTATTGATGAGTCCATGCTGACAGGCGAACCTATGCCTGTTGAAAAAGCCGAAGAAGATGAGGTTGTCGCTGGTACTTTGAACAAATCAGGCATGATTTTATTTAGAGCGACACGCGTTGGTAAAGACACGGCGCTTGCACAGATCATCAATATGGTGAAACGAGCGCAAAATTCAAAACCGCCGATTGGCCGCTTGGCCGATGTTATTTCCGCCTATTTCGTTCCTGTAGTCATGATCATCTCGGTGTTAAGTGCGTTAGCATGGCTTAACTTTGGCCCTGAGCCAGCAATTGCTTTTGCTATCGTATCAGCAACTACTGTGCTTATTATTGCCTGCCCGTGTGCTTTAGGCTTGGCAACGCCTATGTCTGTCATGGTGGGAGTAGGAAAAGCAGCAGAAGCCGGAGTACTTATTCGCAACGGTGAGGCACTGCAAACCGCCTCTAAAATCACTGCCATGATTTTAGATAAAACGGGCACTATTACTGAAGGGGCACCTAAGGTAACCGATATTGTTTTAGCAAAAGCTACTGACGAAAAAGACGTACTACAGCTTGCAGCAAGTTTAGAAAGCGGCTCAGAGCACCCTTTAGCGCAAGCGATTGTTGAAAGTGCTTTAGATAAGGATATTGAGTTACTAAAAATTGAATCGTTTAATGCTATTACGGGTTTTGGTGTAGAAGCAAACTGTAACAATAAAGTCCTGCTTTTTGGTAACGATAAACTAATGAAGTTAAAAGGCATAGACCTCACAGGCTTTGTTGGAAAAGCCCAGTCTTTAGCCAAAGAAGCCAAAACACCTATGTACTTTGCTGTAGATGGTGAACTTGCCGCAATCATTGCTGTCGCAGATCCCATTAAGTCAGACTCAATCTCTGCTATCAAACGGCTTCAGGCTAATGGTATACGCGTCATCATGTTAACAGGTGATAACAAGGAAACCGCTGCCGCTGTTGCCAAAAAAGCAGGTATTAGCGAATTTCTTGCTGAGGTGCTGCCAGAAGATAAAGCCAACAAGGTGAAAGAGCTACAAGGCAGTGGCGAAATTGTTGGTATGACAGGAGATGGCATCAACGATGCTCCTGCGCTAGCGTTAGCCGATGTTGGCTTCGCCATAGGCACAGGGACTGATGTAGCTATCGAAAGTGCTGACATTACCCTAATGCGTGGTTCACTTCATGGCCTTGCCGATGCCATAGCGGTAAGCAAAGCTACTTTACGAAATATCAAACAAAACTTGTTTGGCGCGTTTGTCTATAACGTAGCTGGGATTCCTTTTGCTGCGGGGGTTCTATATCCCTTCTTTGGCATTCTGCTTAGCCCTGTAATTGCAGGTGCTGCAATGGCGTTTTCGTCATTGACTGTGGTGTCAAATGCAAATCGACTTCGCTTTTTTAAAGCAAAAGAGCATTAAGGAGAAGAGCGATGATGTTAATTAACTTATTAGGCTTAATGTTAATCGCGCTGATTGTTTGGTGGTTTTGGCTATATAAACCCAATAAAACAATCGTTCAAGGTAATGAAGTACTCATTGAAGTGAGGGATGGCGTGTATTCCCCATCCTCAATTCAGGTGTCTGCTAGCCAACCTGTTACCTTGAAGTTTATACGCAAAGATCAATCCCCCTGCGCTGAAACAATGCTTATTCCTTCATTGGATATAAGCGAACAGCTTAAGTTAAATGAAATTACTCAAATTACCTTATTAAACTTGTCACCGGGAGAGCATGAGTTTCACTGTCAGATGCAAATGTATCGCGGTGTCTTAAAAGTCGTTTAGGAGGGCAATATGAAAAATCAACACCCTAATTTTTGGTCAACACCTACAGGCTGGGCTGCACTGGCACTTATTGCCGCAGTGACCTACTTCTTAGTGCTTGAGCATGGTCAACATACGCTGCAATTTCTTCCCTACTTGATTTTATTGCTATGCCCCTTGATGCACGTATTTATGCATGGCAGTCATGGTAAACATGGTCACGATCATTCACATGCGCCTGATGAAAAAAAGGAAGAGAGCTTTCAAGAACTCACGGATAAAAATGCAGCCTATCGCGATGGCTACATACAAGGCTTAGAAAAGGCACGTAAGGAATCACATAAAAAGGAGAGCAGTGATGAATGAAACATATGATTATGGCTTATGGTCAATGGTGATACTGAACTCAGCAATTTTTATCTTTTTTGCCTTTAGTTTTGTCAAACCAAAAACATCAACTGATTGGAGAAGTCTAAGCGCGTTCTCTGCCTTTATTGTTGCCCTATTTACTGAAATGTATGGCTTTCCTTTAACTATCTATTTTCTGTCGGGGTGGCTGACGGAGACCTATCCAGAAGTAAATTTCTTTGCGCATGAAAATGGGCATTTATTACATACTTTCTTTGGATTTCAAGGTGATGCCCATTGGGACCCATTTCATATAGTGAGTATGGTGTTTATTGTTGCAGGTTTCTTTATGTTGTCTTCAGCATGGAATGTATTGCATCACGCGCAAAAACATCATCAATTGGCTACAACTGGATGGTATGCAAGATGTCGCCACCCACAGTATGTAGCTTTCATTCTAATCATGTTCGGCTTTTTATTGCAGTGGCCGACAATCCCAACACTTGCGATGTTTCCGATCTTAGTCGTTGTTTACGTCAAGCTAGCGAAACGCGAAGAAGCACAGGCGATTGCTGAATTTGGTTCGGAGTACCACAGGTATATGGAATCGACACCAAGTTGGATCCCAAGTTTTAATAAAAGTGTAGAAGGTAAAAATCATGAAAACGTTAACTAAATCAATTTTATTTATTAGTTCACTACTGATAACCACTAGCTCATTTGCCCAAAACAATGAGCATAAACATGAAGGTGCGAACAAAGCTGATATGCATCAAGGCATGACAATACCACATGAGAACATGGGAGAAATGCATAAAAAAATGATGGAAATGAAAAAGGAAGTCCATGCCATTAAAACTGAAAAAGATCCTGACAAGCAACAGCAGATGATGGTTGAACATCACCGTTCAATGATGAAGATGATGCAATCCATGCACAAAAATATGGAAGAAATGCCAATGCATCAACAAATCAAGATGACTGAACATCATTTAGAAATGATGGAGAACATGATGCCGCAGATGAACCGGAAAATGGAAGAAATGAAAGATAGCAATCAACAGCATTCACACAAACATTAGGAGAAAAATTATGAGCGATTTAGATCATAGAGTTGGCGTTAGAGAGCAAAATTTAGTTGTTCGAAATCTAAAGCTTAGCAATGTCACAGAAGAAAGCTGTGACGAGTTAGTAAAAGAAATAGATCAGCTTTTTGGTATAGATGAAGTTAGTTACAACATCAAAGAAGGTGAAATACACCTTGCCTATGATGCCGCAAACGTAAGCCTTGATGGGATTGAGGAGGTAATCCGTAAGTATGGCGCAGATGTTCATGATGATTGGTGGACACATACTAAAGAAAGTTACTATAAATTTGTTGATCAGAACATCAAAGATAACTCTGTTCATAAGCCTTGGAGTTGTCATCAAGCACCTTCGGGGGCTGGCCGGAAAAACAAATGAATTCATAAAAAAGTGTATAGATAATTAGTTAGTCAAATGAGGTAACAGTGATGAAAACACCCTATATAAAAGCTCTTTTATTGCTTACATTCGGTTTATATTTAGTGGGTTGTTCTAATACCACTTTTTATCATAAATACATGATGAGAGGTCAGGTAGTAGAAAGTTCTGATAATCGAACTCTAATCTGTATTGGTGCTAAGCATGGCGCAGAGGTTGGGCAAAAATACAGTGTTATTAGATTCCATGAAAGAATAGTATTGAGTGAAGGTGACGATCCCTACACTATCGAAAAGGTAGGAACGGTACAAATTACTAAAATTGTGAATGATCATTTCGCAACTGTAAAGCTAGTGTCTGGTGACATTGCAGCGAAAGATATGGTGGAACTTGAAAACTAATAAAGTGGTGGCGAAAGCCACCACAAGAGCATAACAATAAAACTTAATGAAAAAGCTTTAGTGTTATTTTGTACAACCTTTGAGATTGTTTGCTCAGTTCTGGTTATCTTGATGCCAGTACGACAGAAAAAATGTTACATATGGATTAGAAAGGTGTGGGCTGGCATCCTAGGTCTAATCTTAACAGTTAAGGAGCCGCCGAATAGAGCTATACCTTTACATCAGCAGCATAATCAATGCTCCCGCGATCATAAATAAGTTTTCAGATAGCGATACAAATCCAAGTGGCACACTACTATCGCCGCCTACACAGGCACACTTTAACTGGCGTTTGTCAATGTAAACGGCTTTGAAAACTGAAATTGCTCCAACTGTGCCGATAAACAATGAAAATGGTGCCACTGCGAGAGGCTGTAGTTGGGCAACCATACCAATACCTGCATATGCTTCAATGAAGGGATAAATATAACCATATCTTATCCATCTCATCGCTAGTAAATCATAAGTAATAAACGAATTTGTGAAACTGTATAGGTCTTTCAGTTTTTGCACCGCTAAGAGCGTCATTGAAAAAGCTATAAATAGCATCAGTGTTCTGATGGAGATAAATGAGCCGGAAGCAAAATGTTGAGATGCGACAGCAAGAAGTGCAGCTATCGAGAAAATGGCTACAACTGGCGTGTAGGTTGTGCCAGTTTGACCTGCTTCATCTTTACCAAAATACTCTCTTAAGTCATCGTATCCTCCGACACGCTTTCCTTCAATAAAGGTTTGTGGCGTAGTTTTGACATCATGCTTATCTTTGAAGTCATCAGCTTGTTGTCTTGACGTGAGCTTATGATCTTCTACATCATACCCTTGCCTCTCCAGCAAATCTTTCGACCTTAAACCATAGGGGCAGATATGTTCGTCAGTGACCATTCTGTACAGGGTAGCTGTCTTAGTCATCTTAGTCTCCTTTGTTCAGTGTGCCTTCAAACTTTGGGAGCGGTCGTTGCTCAGCCTGAGCTTGTGAGCTGACCTTTCCATTTTCAGAAATATCCTTAATCAGCCATTCCATTTCTTTTATTTCTTTTCGTTGGGCTTTAATAATACCATTTGCCAATTCACGCACGCGTACATCCTCCAAAGTTGAATGCTCACTAGTAAGAATAGCAATGGAGTGATGAGGAATCATCGCTTTCATGTAGGCAGTGTCAGAAATTGTGCTTTGAGAGCGAACAAGATAAAGACATATGGCGAACAGTATTGTCGCCAATAGAAAAATAGCCATGTTGAGCTTCTTGTTACTGTACATGCCAAGCATAAAGGCCAGCATGATCATTGCCATACCTGCTCCCATATACAACGCCATATAGATACGCGTTTCACTAAACCATATATGTGATACTGCGTAAGTGTTGAGATACATCATGACAAACATAGCAATGGTTGAGGTGATGATCATTGCAGCAAATCTTGAGTATTTCATAAGTAATCCTTACATTGATAGTGTAAATATTTCCCACTGTTAGCCTATTATTCTCTACATGTGGTCATGTTCTCGAAAAATTGCAAGTAATGAGCCAGTATCAATAAGAGTATTTGTAATACGATTGACTCAATTTCAGCGCAATTATTGTGAATCAGTACTAATCTACACATTTCGGTGTAAGAGTTTATGGGCAAAAAATCTTCTTTGAAGGAGATCAAATCAGCTTATATTTAGAGTTTGAGTTTTGAACTTGTGATAGACACAGGCGGAATTGGCTTTAGTTAACAATCTAATGTGGGAACTCAAAGTACTACAAGCTGAGCTTCAACAAATGTAAGCTCGTGTACAAGTGAAGACACAGTTAAAGCATGTGGAAGAATTAATCTTGATAGTTAGAGTTGTCATTTATTTCACTTTTTAAATGAACGAATATTGATCTTTTATCTCGTTCATGTCCGAAAGCTAAAAGTTTCCTACACATGAAAGTGGTTTTGCAAGAGTATCTACTAGAGAACAAGATTTGAATGCTCAACTGTTCAGTTGGGCTATTATGGTTGTAAAAAAATATTATAAGGCAATGTGTCTGGTACTTCGGTTAGAAATGAAAAAAGTTAAAGAAGCTAATCGATTTCATCAGGTAGGGTGATGAGGTAATAGTTACTCGCCTTGATCGGCTAGGCCGATCATTAAAGTCTATTCTTGAGGACATTGAAAGTACTCACAAACGGGGCGATTGTTCAAAGATTATTAATGGTTCTGTCAGTACAAAAAATGATAATCCGTTTACCAGTTTCATTCATAATCTGCGCAATTAGCAATAATGACGTGCGTTCATAACGGTCATAAAGAGCAATCCCCCTGCGCTGAAATAATGCTTATTCCTTCATTGGATATAAGCGAACAGCTTAAGTTAAATGAAATTACTCAAATTACCTTATTAAACTTGTCACAGGGAGAGCATGAGTTTCATTGTCAGATACAAATGTATCGCGGCGTCTTAAAAGTAATTTAGTTTTAAATAGGTCTTTTTACACACCTGAACGAGCAAAAGTAACTTAACAAAAGGCTTCTCGAAAACATTACGAGAAGCCTCTAAATTAAAGTTAAGATTTGTATTTACTGTAAACAATTCTATATAGAACAGGCAAAACAACTAAAGTAAGTAAAGTAGAGGAAATAATCCCTCCAATTACCACCGTTGCTAATGGCCTCTGAACTTCAGCCCCAGTTCCGACGTTTAATGCCATAGGAATGAAACCTAAGCTAGCAACCAAAGCGGTCATTAATACAGGGCGAAGCCTGATAGTTGCACCTTCGATAATTGAGTTTATTAGCTCTCCTGTTTCAAGTAATCGCTGTTTAATGAATGACAGCATCACCAGTCCATTTAATACAGCTATCCCTGAAAGAGCGATAAATCCAACAGCAGCAGAAATTGAAAGAGGCATGTCTCTTAACCACAAAGCCAATACGCCGCCTGTAAGTGCTAAAGGCACACCACTAAATATGATCAGGGCATCTTTTATTGAACTAAATGCTATGACAAGCAGTGTCAAAATTACAAACAATGTGGCAGGTACTACGATGGATAATCTTTGCGTTGCACTCTCAAGTTGCTCAAATGTTCCGCCGTACTCAAGCCAATAACCAGCAGGCAATTCAACATTTTGTTGAATTTTTTGCTGTGCCTCTTGTACGAATGAGCCTAGATCTCGGTTTCTAACATTTGCTGTAATTACAATTCGTCGCTTACCATTTTCTCGGCTTATTTGACTTGGAACTGTCGTATAATTTAACTCTGCAACTTCGCTTACAGGTACAAACTCACCACTTTCTGTCGCGATTGGCAAATTACCTAGCTGATCAAGGTTGGCTCTCAACAGCTCAGGATATCTAACTACAATTTCAAATCGACGATCACCTTCGAATATTAACCCTGCGCCTTCACCTGACACGACTGTTTTTAACCAAGACTGTAAGTCGCTTGCATCCAACCCGTATAGCGCTAATGCTTCAGGCTTGGGGTTAACGGTAAAGATAGGCACGTCATCAACTTGTTCGAGCCGCGCATCAGCAACACCTGAAATTGTATTGAGTGTAGCCAAAACTTCTTGTGCAGAAATGACAAGTTGGGATAGATCATCACCGTAGAGCTTAATCCCTAAATCAGCTCTTACTCCGCTAATTAATTCGTTAAATCGCATCTGAATTGGTTGAGTAAACTCATAATTATTGCCGGGAATAGAGCTGAGATCTTTTTCCAGCCTTTCAACAAAATCCTCTTTCGTTAAATTAGGGTCGGGCCATTGCTCTCTCGGCTTTAATATCAGAAAAGTATCAGTCACATTTGGCGGCATCGCGTCTGTCGCAACTTCTGCTGTGCCCGTTTTTGAAAACACCGTAACAACTTCATCATATTTCATAATTTGTTGTTCAAGTACCTTCTGCATTTCTACAGCTTGGTCAATACCCGTGCCCGGAATACGCATCGCGTGCAGTGCAATGTCACCTTCATTAAGTTGAGGAACAAATTCAGATCCTAATTTACTACCAAGTAATATGCTAAATGTCACAAGTAAAGCAGCGCCGCAAACAACTAGCCAACGTAGTTTTAAAGCCCACTTCAAAACAGGACTATAAACTGACTTAGCGCCGACAATTACTGGACTTTCTTTTTCGCTGATTTTGCCTTTCAAGAATAAAGCAACCGCAGCGGGGACTAGCGTGAAGGTAAATACCATTGCAGACAATAGAGCGATTATCACCGTTGCGGCCATCGGATGAAACATTTTGCCCTCGACACCCGATAAGGTAAACAAAGGTAAATAGACAATCGTTATGATCAATACGCCAAAAACACTAGGTCGTATAACCTCATTGGTAGCAGAATAAACAATGTCTAGGCGTTCTTTCAGGGAAATGACAGAACTATTTCGTTTTTGGCTTTCTGCTAACCGCCTAATGCAGTTCTCAACGATTATTACCGCGCCATCGACAATCAATCCAAAATCTAAGGCTCCCAGACTCATTAAATTCGCAGAGACTTTGCTTTGAACCATGCCCGTGATTGTTGCCAACATTGCCAAAGGAATTACTGCGGCGGTAATCAAAGCGGCGCGTATGTTACCCAGTAATAGGAACAATACGAAGATAACCAGTAATGCACCTTCAATAAGATTTTTCTGTACGGTGCTAATTGCTTTATCAACCAGAGTTGTCCTGTCATATAAGGGAACTATGGACACGCCTTGAGGTAAACTGTTTTGGATTTCACTAAGCTTGTCACCAACAGCCAATGCCACCGAGCGTGAATTTTCTCCTACCAGCATCATTGCGGTGCCAATCACACTTTCCTTGCCTTCCAGTGATGCAGCTCCTGTCCTTAGCTCTTTTCCTATCGCAACTTCGGCGACATCTTTAACTTTTACAAGTGTGCCGTCGTCGCTTTTTATAATGACGTTTTGGATGTCTTGAATAGATTGCAACTGAGCTTGTGAACGAACAAGAATTTGCTGTCCGCTTCTTTCGATGAATCCAGCCCCTTGATTTGCATTATTTCGCATTATTGCATTTGATAGTGCTTCACTGGTAATACCGAAGTGCAACATCCTTAACGGATCGGGATTGATATGGTATTGCTTTTTATAGCCACCAATTGCATTGATTTCCGTAATCCCTTTAACCAATGCAAGTTGTGGTTTCACTACCCAGTCATGGATCTCCCTTAACGCCATCGCATCATAGGGTAAGCCATTATTCTGCTTTGCACTTTCGTCGGCAGTTATACTGTACATGTATATTTCACCGAGGCCCGTAGCAATTGGTCCCATTTCTGGTTCAATGCCAAACGGTAGTTGCTCCTTAATTGCGCTAAGTCGCTCATTGATTAGGTTTCTGGCAAAATACAAATCTGTGCCTTCTTCAAACACAACAGTCACTTGCGACAGGCCATATCGAGAAAGTGAACGGGTATAATCCAGCTTAGGTAAACCTGCCAAGCCCGTTTCGACGATAAACGTAATCCGTTGCTCTGTTTCCAAAGGTGAATAACCTTGAGCCTGCGTGTTTATTTGTACCTGTACATTGGTTATATCTGGCACAGCGTCAATAGGTAGCTTCTGATAGTTCCATATTCCTAAAGCGATGATAAACAAGGCCATAAGCAACATAGTACCACGTCTACGGATAGATAATTCTAGTATCCAAGCGATCATATTTTCACCTCGATAATACTGAAGCCAATATGTAGAGGACAAAAAGGTCGGAGATTAGTGTTCATGTCCAGCCTCCGATTTTTTTAGATCAGCAACTAGCAGATAACTGTTCTTTACAACCACACTTTCGCCGACGTTCAAACCGTCGATGATAGCAATATTGATAGCGTCTGAAGCGCCAGTTTTTACGGCGCTAGGGTGGTATTCATTGCCTTCTTTAATAAAAACAACATCTTTGCCTTCAAACTCTTGAATGGCTCCTTTTGGCACAACAACTGGAGCAGAGTGTTGACTGGTCGTAACCGCACCTTTAATTACAGTGCCAAGCGGCCACTTGTTGGTTTTGTTATCCAATTTTACAAATGCCAATGAGTATGGCTTGTCGTTTAGTGATGGTGTTAAATAGCTAATTTGCGCACTTTGATTAAATTCAGTGCTATGAATTAGCACCTGCTGGTTAGCGTTAACCTTACTTAGCTGAGTAGGAAACACTGATAGTTGTGCCCAAACCACGTCAAAATTGGCTATTGTCAGCAAGTTTTCACCATTTGTAAGCTCGCCAATATTGGCTTGCCTAGCGACTATACGCCCAGACATTGGTGCTTTTATCGAATATTGATTTAAGCTCTCATTGGATTCAATCACTACCAACGTTTCACCTTTTTTGACCTCTTCGCCGAGATTGACTTTTACTTCCTTAATAACACCATCGAATCTAGCGTTAACGTGCGCAAGTGAGGCAGGATCGGCAACGATTTTTCCATATACAACTTCTTCGTTATGAATAACACCGCTAGTTGCTGCTACTGTTTCAATGCTGTTTTGTTTAGCCATCTCAACAGACATAGAGACTATTTCATCTTTGTGTTCTTCACTGGCTGAGGTCGTGATGGAGGTGAAACCAATTACAGCAACAAGCATTAATTTGAAAAGGCTGATTGGTGAATTTAATATATTTTTCTTTTTCATGATTAATTCTCAATAAAGCTTGAAAGTTGGCTTTCTGTATTGCCGGAAGAAATTAATGGAATGCCTGATAAGGACTCAATGGAGGCGCTTTGTTTGTGAACCTCACTTGCGGCAAAAATAAGCGCATATTGCATCTCAATAAGCTCTTTTTGAACTGAAACTAGCTCTAAATAACTAAAGCGCCCGTCCGAATAGGCTTTTTGCACTAATGACAAAGCACTTTCTTGAGGCGGAATAATACTGGTTTGTAAGGTTTCAACCGTAAGGCGAGCCTCTTCCTGAGCCGCATAAAATGTCGCTAATTGGCTGTAAATTGCTCGCTCACTGGCTTTCCGTTGCTGCTCAACTTCATCGAGTTTTGCTTTTTGAGATTGATAGCTGCCTCTATTTCTATCACTCGTAAACAGAGGGACGCTAATTCCTGCAACCAACGCAGTCTCATTGCTACCTTCAAGTCTTTTCACACCTGCGCTCCACGTTATATTAGCGTGGCTTTGTGCGTTGATTGATTGTAATTGAGCTTGCTGAATTCTCGATTGCTCTGCATAAGCTAATATATGAGGACTTTGAGAAAGTTGAGCCATGATGTATTCGAGTGATATTGTTTTGGGAAGTGCAAATAAATCGCCTGATACACGAGAGAATTGCGGTGATTGTTCTCCCCACATAATAGCTAACTTACGAACACTGGCCTCTAACTGCTTGGAAATGGTTAGCGTCTTTAGTCGAGCTGTTGCTAAAGCTGCATCAGCTCGTTTTTGCTCTGATGACGGTGCCGAACCAACACGAACTTTTTTGGAGACAGTTTGATAGGTTTCTCGTGCTAGCTTTTCTGCATTTTCATTGACGAGCATGATTTGCTGTAACGTCAAAACATCGATATAGCGAGCTGCTACTTCACCCAAAATATCGAGTGTTTGTATTCTTTTTTCAACAGCTATTGCTTGCTGTTGGGCATTAACATAAAGCTTTCTGCTATTTACCTTATCTCCCAATTCCACCACGGAAGATATTGATAAGGTAAGTTCAGCGTCGCTGAATCCAGATACATCACCTGTACCTGCAAAGTTTTCCAATTCAGCGCTGACGTTATATTCAGGTTTTAACCCTGCGGTAGCTAACTCGCCGTCTAAACGCTTTTGTTTGTATTTAAAAGCTGTTAGCTGTGGGTTGTTTGCAAGTGTTCGTTGTATTGCCTCTGACAATGAAACTGAATCAACAGTTAAGTCATTTGCAAATACATTATTAGTTGTCACTAAAAACGACAACAGAAGCAACCGTTTTACTTTCTTCCAAGCAAGTACGGGGGCCTTAAAATAAGACATATTCATATTTTGTCCTGTTTATTTTATGAAACGAGCGTTGGCTTCACCGCCTAACGCGCCAATTAAATAAAAGGACTAACTTTTGGGAGGTCGAAGTAATCTGGAAGGGGGAGCTTCAATGACTACTTTTAAATAATCAAATACCTGACTTGATTTGAAATCAATGTCTCTACTGATGTAAACATGCGTAGCAAACTGTACATGCGAGCCATTGCAGTGTCCGCAATGATGACAATCAGCGGGGTTGTGTTGGTCATTATCTGCTGATGATTGTATTAATTTTTCAGAAGAAATGTGGTCATCTAAAGCATGAACATGCTCGGTTTTTATATGCTCGGAATCAACAATATGAACATCAGCAACTTTTGCCACAGCAGAAAATGACTGAAGTAATATCAGCACTATCATGATGTATGCAGGGAATTGTTTAATATTCATTTCGTTTCAACTATCTCTTAGTTATGCCAATGTTAACACTATCGTTTAGCTTGCGTCACGACATTGCTCGTCTATGAACTCTATTTCAATTGTTGTATGAGCAAAATCAAACTCTTTAAGCTCCTGTCGCAACTCTAGCTTGTACGATTTCAGCTCTTCGTTAGATATTTCAGTGTTTAAAACAATATGGGCGGTTAAAACGTTGTGTTCACCATCAAGTGACCAGATGTGTAAGTGATGTACTTCACCCACAATGGCTTTAGAAACTATTTTCGATTTAATATTTTCAATAAGATCAATATCTGGTGTCGCTTGCAAGAAGAGCATAAGTGTCGTTTTCAGTGTTCTTACAACATTAAATAAAATAAAAAGGGTAAACCCAATTGATAAAATAGGATCGAGTATGGGCCATTCAACAAACATCAATACGATTGATACAATAAATATAGCTATCCAACCTAAAACGTCTTCAAGCAAGTGCCAGTTTAAAACTCGTTCATTTAAGGTCTTTCCATGACTTAGCTTATAGGCAGCGTAACCGTTTACCACCATGCCAAAAATAGCTAATAAAAGCATTCCTTCGACTTGAGGCATTTCGGGGTTAGCTAATCTTGGTATGGCCTCAATTAGTATAAAAACAGAACCAACAGTTAATACCAAACCGTTAATCAATGCGCCAAGCAATGAAAAGCGCTTGTAACCATATGAAAACTGGCTAGAGGCAGGCTTGTTACTGAGCTTATTTAATCCCCATGCGGTGCCTATGGAGATGCTATCTCCTAAATCATGGATAGCATCTGCCATGATTGCCGTACTATTGGTTAACCAACCTCCGATAAATTCGATGATGGTAAACGTGAGGTTTAGAAAAAAAGCCCAGCCAATGCGTCTCGAAGCGTCCTCATCATTGTGAGGGTGATCATGACCGTGAGAGTGGTTATGCATGTTGAGCCTCGGCGGTTACATTTTTTCTTCTAAGCCTTTGTACATTCCAATTAATGATATGACGGATAAAGTTTTGGTACGCCCAACGTTTAATACCCGTTAGATTGGTTCCCTGCTCAGCATAGAATTCATCGGGTGAGTCATAAAAGCCAAAGTCGTCGTGTATGCCTTCTTTTTGAATATAAGTATCTTTACCAACCCAGTTCGTCTCTGGGTTACTTATGCAGGTAGTAGCTATTCCATAACCACAAAAATTATCTTTAGCTTGACTGAATTTGGATTGAATTGAACTTAGGTAAGCTTCGTCGAGAATGAAGCCTTCTAAATTGATCCTCTTACCTTCATAGAGCACTTCTACCCAGCTATGGATAATGGATTTTGGGGCAAGCCAAAATACATAAGAAGGAATAGCGCCTTTCTGAAGCTGTTGGTCAATCGTGAAACCATGAAATCGGCACTGAATACCAAGCGCTCGGAATAGAGCCATTAACAAGTTTCCCTTGGTATTGCACTGTCCATAGCCATCCGCTAAAACTTCACTCGCAGATATATCATCGCTGCGGTTGTAACCAAACTGAATCTCATCTTTAACAAAGGTGTAAGCAGCTCCTATTGTGTTGTATTCATCCATTGTATTCCAATTCCGATCTGCTATTAGAGATTGGATGCTGTGATCATCTAAGTCTAATATTTGTGTTTTCTCTAAATAATTAGCACTCATTATCCATCTCCTTTAAGAACATGATTTTGATTTACTTCCACTACAGCTATTGTTTTCGCTTGTTAACTCTGCGTTGCTCAGCTCTTTCTTCGCATCAGTAATAATCAGGTAAGCCCCTCTTAAAATTAGGGTTGCAATCACACTACCAATCACAATGTCAGGCCAGCGAGAATCAAGTAGCATCACTAAAACACCAGCAGCAATGACCCCCAAGTTTGCGATCACATCGTTGGCTGAAAATATCCAGCTTGCACGCATATGGACTTCACCATTGCTTTGCATTCTGATTAAAACTAAACAAATGACGTTTGCTATTAATGCTACAAAACCAAAGCCGATCATGAACCAAGAGTGAGGCTCACCTTCTCCGAGTCTTCTTACTATGTCAAAGATTACCAGTATTCCGAGTGTCAGCTGAAAGTAACCGCTGATAAGGGCTGCATTGGCTTTATGCTTTAAAGATCGGCTCACGGCATATAGAGCAATACCATAGACAATTGCGTCAGCCAGCATATCCATTGAATCTGCTATCAAAGCCGTTGAGTTTGCATATAGGCCCACAGTAATCTCAACGCAGAACATAACCGCATTAATACCTAGCAACCAATACAGCACATGTTTTTGTTTCGCATCTTTTAGTTCGACTTCGCAACCACAACCACTCATTGCACGGCCTTAGTTATTTGCTTGATAACTTAACTATAAAGTCTATAGTGACTATAGAGTCAAGATTTAGGACTAAAGTTTTATGAAGATAGGTGAACTTTCAAAAACGACAGGGTGTTCGATACAAACAATTCGGTATTACGAGAAAGAAGGGTTGCTTTCAACTCCTGAACGTACTGAAGGGAATTACAGGTTATACGGTGAACGGGCTTTAAAAGAATTAGAGTTTATAAAGCATTGCCGAAGTTTGGATATCCCTCTAACAGATGTTAAACGCCTTATGGAACTGAAAAATAAGCCAGAAGAAAGCTGTGCAAGTGTTAATAAGCTCATTGCTCAACAATTGGCCTTAGTTAACAATCGAATGAGAGAACTCAAAGCACTAAAAGCTGAGCTTCAACAAATGGCAAGTTTGTGTACAACTGAAAACACCATTGAAGCGTGTGGAATAATTAAGTCACTTGATAGTTAGAATTGTCATTCATTTTCTATCCGTGTTGTGTACGAATAACTATATTTTATTACGTTCATGTACGAAATTTATTTAATGTACTTTCGTTCACTTGATTGTTAAGATGTACGAAAGTTACAGGTTTCGTACATATGAAAGTTGGTTTTGCAAGAGTCTCAACTAAAGAGCAAGATTTAAATATTCAACTGTCCAAGTTGGACGCTCATGGCTGTGAAAAAATATTTCAAGGAAAACAGTCAGGTGCTTCCATTAGAAATGAAGAAAAGCTAAAGGAACTCATCGATTTTATCAGGGAGGGTGATGAGGTAATTGTTACTCGCCTTGATCGGCTAGGCCGATCATTAAAGTCTATTCTTGAGGCTATTGAAAGTATCCACAAAAAGGGGGCTTGTTTAAATATTATCGACGGCTCTCTCAATACTAAAAATGATAATCCGTTTGCCACCGCCATGATCAACCTATGTGGAGTATTCGCTCAACTTGAGCGGGATCTTATAAAAGCCAGAACCGCAGAAGGTCGCGAAGAAGCGAAGGCTAAAGGCAAACATATGGGTAGGTTGCCTGCTTTATCAGACAAACAAGCGAAAGAATTATATAAAGATAAATTAAATGGTGAATCGATCTCTGCATTAGCGAAGAAATATTCTGTTAGCCGCCCGACGGTTCATCGAACTATTGAAAGAATGGAACAAAAAAATAATAAATAAAAGGAGATGTTATGTGGTCTGATAAAGAGTCAAAAATTGACTTCTTAAACTTTAATGAAACGGCTGAGTCGATTAAAGATCTTATCACTGAAAAGGAATTAATGCCTATTAGTATAGGTGTCTTTGGTGATTGGGGCGCTGGAAAATCCACGATTCTTGAACTTACCAAAGCATCTTTGGAAACTGATGAACAAGAATATATACAAGTGCATTTCGATGCATGGACTTTCCAAGGATACGATGACGCTAAAGCAGCGCTATTAGAAACAATTGCATCTACTTTAGTAAAAAAAGCAGCAGACGATAAAAATCTAAGTGCAAAAGCAATAGAGTTTGCTGGACGAATAGATAAGATCAGACTGATGGGACTGCTAATGGATGGTGGTGCAGCATTAGCTGGTATACCGACTATGGGTGGTATACAGAAGATCATGGGACTATTCAGTGGTGGTGACGATGGTGAACTTGATGTTGATGATGTAAAAGGTGCTGTCGATGGCGCTAAGGATGTTGCGAAGAAAAACAAAGGTTTGATCAAAGATAAGAAATCATTCTCACCTCCTAAAGAAATTAAAGAATTCCGAAAAGCATATTCTGATCTGTTAAAGGAGTTTGATAAGCCACTTATTGTCTATGTCGATAATTTAGATCGCTGCTCTCCATTTAATGCCATTTCAACACTTGAGGCGATCAGATTATTTCTATTTTTACCAAATACCGCATTTGTCATTGCCGCCGATGAAGACATGATCCGTTTGGCAGTACCTGAATATCACAAAGGTGCATCTCAACGACATCAAACTGATTATTTAGACAAGCTTATTCAAATTCCTGTGCATGTACCAAGGCCCGGTGTTCTTGAGATAAGGGCATATTTAATGATGCTCACCGCTCAAGACCACGGAGTGACAGATGCTCAGTTAGAAGCGATAAGATGTGCCCTTGAAGAATCATTAAGGCTTTCTTGGAAACAACCACAAATTACCGTTGATGAGCTTCTTCAGGATCACGATATCGAAAAGCATTCAGGACTCAGAAGCAAATTTGTAGTTGCTGAACAGTTAGCTCCACTATTAGCTGAATCCACAAACATTAACGGTAACCCTCGCATAGTTAAGCGATTACTCAATCAAGTTAAGATGAGAAAGAAAACGGCTCACCGTCGAGGAATGCAGCTTGACGAGAAAACTATCACTAAGCTGGTAATTTTTGAGAGGTGCTTAGGCACTCAGGCTACTAACAAGCTTTATGAATTAATTGATAAGGAAAACGGATATCCAAAAGTTTTAGCGGATCTCGAAAATTCAGAAGTTGAATTTGATGAAATAAAGTTACCTGAAGAGTGGAAACTCGACCTAGCTTTTATTGATAAATGGTCAAAATTACCTCCAATGTTTACTGAGATGGATTTGACCCCAGCGGCATACCTTAGCCGAGAAAGCATTCCAATGGGTGCTGTTAATGCGGTAATGTCGGGAGCTGCTCAAAAACTTGTAGAAGAATTAATGAAGCAAAAGGTAAGGGTCAGTGGCGTTAACTCTACTGCGATTACCACAACTCCGAAGGAAGAGTACATGTCAGTCATGGATGGTTTGATTGAAAACTTTAAGTTGATTGGTGATTGGACCGAAAAACCAACAGGCATCTATGGAGCCGTGTTACTTGCCAAGCAGGATGATAAATGTTGCTTAAGTCTTCTTACATTCTTAAAAAGCTTGCCTCGTCAAAGGTGGCTCAATCCAATCTTAAAAGAACTAGAGGGAATTAAGTAATATGGGTACGTCCGCATCGTCTACAGGACCGAATAACAAGAGTCCGCTAATTCCATCTTGGGCAGAGCAAGGAGATCCCGTCACAATAGAGCCTGCATCAGGTACTGATGGGGATGATCAAACTGGTTCTGATAACAATCAATCTGATGATCAGAATGACCATACCAACGATATTGACAATGACAAGGTTCAACAAGAAATCGGTGGTTCGCCAACAGCAACGCCACCTCCAAATAGGTTTGCCAGCGCCAGAAGAGCATTTGGTAAATATGCACAAACAGGTGGCTCAACCTCAGATCTAAGGCGTTCATTAAAAAGTTACTCTAGAAAAGGCTCTGGCGGAGGTAAAAGCACAAGCCGGAGACTAGCAAGCGGTATAACGGCTGGTTCTGGATTGCTTGGTGTCATGCGTGGCGACACCGTAACGGTTAATAATCAAAGCTTATCATTAGGTGATCTAACTGGGTTATCGACTGACCAAGCAATTGACAAAATTGCTAGTCATTTGGCACCTGATAATGCCGATTCGGATGCTGTAAGAGTTGCGTTGGATTACGCACTAGAGGAAGCATTACCCGATACAGAAGAATTTGACCCAAACAGTTTTACTGACGAAGTTATTCAAGAAGCCATAGGCTGTTATTTAACAGATCTTATTTTTCAGGATGTGGTTGAAGGCATGGGCAGAGCTTGGTTTCATGTTGAGCCTGCAAGTAAGCATCATCAAATGGAAGTAGAATTAAGGGAATTAATAAAAGTGATCACACAAGAGCAGTTAGACAAAGTAACTAATGGCAACCCTAGTACTATTAGCAAGGAAAATATTACTAAAATTCAAGCTGATGCAATTGCAATGACAGTGGATGAATGGGAGAGTTTTGATGACTAATTTTTATTTTAACCATGACCCAGCTAACTTGCCTGATTTTTCTGAAGACTGTCATCCTGTCCAAATGTTTCACACGCATCAAAATGACATCACTAAGCACAGCTTAGTGTCAAAACAACTACTACAAACAGTTCGTGATTTAGGATTGCATGTAGATGCTGATGCAATAGATCTGATAACAATTGCAACCGCCGTTACCGCCGCTGATACATTTGAATTGAGGGATAATGCAGAAAATGCATGGGCTAGAAAAATGCACTTGCATGTTCCTGTTACCGATGAGGATATGTGGAATACTGTTGAGCCTGAACTAAGTTCTTTGCTCAACTTTCTAACGGGCGATCAATGGCAGTTTACTTTTGAAAAAACAACTATGCCGATGCCGACTCCTAAAACAAGTGAGCAAGCGAAAGCAAAAGCAAAATCATTAATTGGACTCAACTCAGTCTGCCTTTTTTCAGGAGGTCTTGATAGCGCAGTTGGTGCAATTGACATTTTAAACGGAGAGTCAGCCTTAAAACCGCTTTTGGTTAGTCACGCTTATCGTGGTGATGGCGCAAAACAGGAAGATATTAAGCAATTATTGTCCCCGCCATTCGGCGAATTGTCCTATTCAATGTCTCCTCATATTATCAAGCAGTTAGAAGGTAAAACTGACATTAGCATGAGGGGAAGAAGCTTCAACTTCCTAGCTATGGCGGTACTTGGTATATCAGCCTTAAGAAATGCTAATTGCGATAGCAGTATTGAAACTATTGTCGTCCCTGAGAATGGCTATATTTCTATAAATCCACCGCTTACCAGAAGACGGATTGGTAGCCATAGTACTAGAACTACTCATCCTAATTTTCTAAGCAGGCTTGAATCTTTGCTTAGAGACACTGGGTTTCATGTCAAATTTGTAAACCCCTATCAATTCAAAACTAAAGGTGAAATGTTAGCGGAATGTGTTGATCAAGACGCAATTAGAAAAGCAGTTCCTCTGAGTGTTTCTTGTAGTCATTGGCACAGAGAGCATAAACAGTGTGGGCATTGTGTACCTTGCCTTATTCGAAGAGCGTCAGTTTTTCATGCTGGTTTTACACAAGATGCGCCATACAAGACAAAGCGGTTGAGAGGTCTTATTAAAGAAAAAGATACTCGCGATGATCTCCAAGCGGTTCAAACTGCCATTATTAGATTGAAACAATCAGATAACTATCGTTCTTGGCTTCGAAAGTCAGGACCAATACCACAAGAAAAAGATATACGAGAAAAATTAGAATCAACTATTAAGCGAGGATTGGCAGAGGTTGAATTATTTCTCCAAGCGGATAAATCATCATGATGGATCTTCATTGCCATGTTGATTTATATCCAGATTATCAAGAGGTATTGAACGACATAAAAAGCAGTAATTATTACGTGCTATCAGTAACTACGGTGCCGTCAGCTTTTGAAGGTACTGTCCAGTTAACAAGTGACATAAAACACTGTAAAACGGCTTTGGGTCTGCACCCTCAACTTGCTCATTTAAGGAAAAATGAACTACCTCTATTCGATAAGCTAGTTGATAGAACTAGATATATTGGAGAAATTGGGCTGGATGGCTCAAAAGGTTATGCTGATTACTTTGATGATCAATTAGAGGTTTTTACGCATATTTTGAAAAAATGTGAAGGCTTTGATAACAAAATATTAACTATCCATAGTCTTAATGCGACAGGTGAAGTACTTGAACAACTTAAGTTATACCCCGATGCTGGTACTTCTATTCTTCATTGGTTTTTAGGTACTAAGAAGCAAGTTCTAGAAGCCGTCGAGCTAGGCTGTTTCTTTTCTATTGGGCCAGCCATGCTTACTTCAGCCAGAGCTAAAAAAGTAATATCGTGGATACCTCAAGATAGGATTTTACTCGAAACTGATGGCCCTTTCGCCAAAGTGGCGGGGAATATTCTGTTTCCTTCAAGTGTTGGCACTGTTACTGAATATCTGGCTGAAATTTGGTGTAAAAATAAGGCTTCGATAATTGAGCAACTGTCAGCAAACCTTAGGTGTTTAACATCAGTCAAGTAACTAATTATACGTCACGTAATCTTATAACAATTTTATTCAGGTTTAATCGATTTGTTTGAAGTATTTGTATTAGCTATAGCACTCAGTATGGACGTGTTTGCAGTATCCATAGGCTTAGGTTCTAAAAAAGTAGCAAATGCTGAAAAACTCTTTATTAAAGCCGTTGCTTATTTTGGATTTTTCCAAGGCTTTATACCTCTTTTAGGCTATTACAGCGGTAAAGGATGATCATCTTGGATTGAAGATTATGCACCTTGGATAGCTTTTATTTTGCTATTATTTATCGGTGGCAAAAATGATTTATGAGTCCCAATCTGAAGGAATTGAAGAAGATATTGCTAATGTTACTCATCGTGTGCTATTTGTTCTTGCTATTGCCGCCAGTATTGATGCAATGGCGGCAGGTTATGCAATCACATTGCTTGAGGTAGACATAGCCGTAGCTTGCTTGATAATAGGCGTCACGACGTTTGCCTTTAGCTAGATTGGTGTGAATATCGGCGAAAGAAGTGGCGTATGGCTGGAGTCTAAAGCTGAACTATTTGGTGGTTTAGTGTTAATCGCAATCGCATTTAAGATATTACTTGGTTGGCACAGAACCACCGAATACTAGGCTACTTACCTGAGCAACATGCATTGCCTTCTTGAATAGGAGGACACTTAACTGTTCCATAAGAGCAGTAAACGCAACAATCACCTTTGAACGGTTTAAGTAGTGCTTTACAGCTTTCGCATTCGTAATACCATTGGCAAGCGTTTGTAGGCATGGTTTCAACTTTGCTAAATCCACATTCAGGGCAAGTTATCTTAGATTTTAATTCTATACCTTGCATACTGGTTCCTTAATGGGCTTAACAATATCTAAAATAGACATTACGACCATCCAAATGATCCCAAAGTAAAATAAGTAAGTGCTCCAGTCGTATTGCCATAAAGGATAAAGGGTCAGCAATACTGCAATTGGGCCAATGACACTTAAAATGCCTCTTAATGACTCTCGATGTTGATACCAATTATAGAAATTAACTAACAACGCTAGTGAAGCAAATAATGGCAATAAGGTGTTCACCGCTATCCCTTCAAAATGTGAAAGAAAACCTAACCCAAGCGCAGATGCCAATGAGCCGAGCGCAGGAAAACATGCTGTGCAACTAAGGGCGGCTAGCCAAACGCCACCAGAACCTACTTTATCTAGAATTTTATTGATCATAACTATCTACCTCAATTTTTAAGGTAGTATAAACTCAGTACATAAGTACGGGGTCAATAGCTATTTAAGTGAATTTATTACCGGGCAGGATTGAGGGTCTTGATTGGCCTTGCAAGAATCTGTCATATCTTGAATTACTTTCTCTAACCGCTGTAAATCAGCAATTTTATTACGGATGAGATTAAGTTTTTGCAATCCCATCGATTCTATATCAGCGCAACTGCTACTTAGTGACATCAGTGATTCAATTTCTTTCAGCGTAAACCCTAATGCTTTAGCTTTCAGAATAAATTTGAGTTGATTAGCGTGTGTCTCGTCATACTTTCGATAACCTGATTCGGGTTTTGGAGGCTGCTCTATTAAACCTTGGCGCTCATAAAAGCGGATCGTTTCAACATTGATATCTAAATCTTTTGCCAGTTTTCCAATGGTTCTCATAAACATACTCTTTAGAAGCAGAGACATCATTATACAATTAATGCGGATTGCCTAAACTCAATTTTATTGCATGAACGGGGTCGCTAAGCGTCCGCTTTGTAGAATTAAGTTCACATATCCAGATCACTCTGACCGTCTCTTGTTCGCTCTTGCTGCCTGTCAGGTGAAGTCTAAACCTAATCAACAAAACTGTAAGATGAGATATGAGCTACTACATCTAATCTATTGTTTCGTTGAAACTAATTCAATAATTTCACCAGTAGACGTATCCACTCTTATTTCTGTATGTTGCCCTGAGTGCTGAAGTTGATTTTTTAAATCAGCATTAATCAGTTTGAGCTTATCTATTTCAGCGTACATTTCTTGTAATCGCACCAGTAGCTTTTCAAAATCCTTATCGATTTCCTTAGGGTCAATCTCGTTTTTTTGCTTTTCTTTAGCAAGCTTGCTTTTTAGTTCGGCTACCTTTGTTCTGAGTTGTTTTATTAAATTATCTTTATTTTTTTCTTCCCAAGTTAATTGAGCTTTTTCAATATTTTCTCGTAACTTTACCCATTTTTCTTCTTCTTTAGATAGATTTGCAATATTTCTTTTAGCTCTCGTTGCTACTGCATTTTTGGTTATCTTGCTGCCATCAGATTTCATCTCTTCAAAAGCACGTTTTATATCATCGTATGCGCTACTCATGCTTGTTCTCCTTGGTTTGTATGCGCTTTGCCTTCATCTAATACATAGTCAGCTGCTGCTATATTATTTTTCCAGTGAATAGCAAATAGCTCGTAATCTTCTTGCTCTTCTTTGGTTAATGCCGCATATGCCTCTAGTTTCTGCGTTGCTTCTTTTTTTATTATTTGCCAATTGACCTTGTGGCGTTTGGTAATGATTTTACTACCACAATACACACAGCCACTAGGGATTCCTGCTCCTTTTATCTTGCAAGCTTCTCCCGCAGTGCAGTACCCCGTAGGTAAGCCACGTATGTTTTTAATATTTTTGACGAGAAATTTTTTCAGTTCTTCAATTGAACTGAAATGGATCTGCTTAATCACAGTCGAATCTTTACTTTGACTATCAGTAATACCTATTATCAGATCTTTAGATGTTTTATTAATTTGCTCACCAGCACCACCTTTAAGTGATTGTGACTCGGCTTCATCTATTAACTCTTCTGCAACACGGTCAATTAAAATCTCATTAAACTCTTCAGTAGTTTTAATTAAAGTTGTTGAGGCCAAAAATGCTCTTCGAGTATAAACAAACGTCATTAGGCTAGTTAAATGTTTAAATTGATATCTAATATCATCAAGCTCACCTAATTTATTGGCAATGACAAAGTAGGCCAACGTATGTCGAAACATGTGAGCGGTTAATCTAAACGTATCGCCTTCTTCGTATGGGACACCTCTATTCTCTCCTCTAACTTCTTTGTAGTTAGATTCAAGGCGTTCAAGCTCTGCTATATCATCATCGTCTAGAGTTAAGTCAAAAAGCTCAATGTTTTCACTGTTTTTAACCTCAAATTTTGTGAATCGCCCAGCATCGCTAAAACTAACACTACAGCTACTATGTGAAACCCCGAAAAGACGGTTTCTTTCTAACCCTTCTTTCAAATTGTGTGCTTGACTACTTGTTATATTGGCTCTGCATGAAGAAAGTACAGCTTTTGCCCTTTCTTGCATACCGATCACATATTTTTCGTAAATACCAACACACTCATGTACTTCAGCGTTTGAAAACCATTCCATCTCAACCTTACTGTTGTCGGTTTTGGTCATAATTGCCGTAATGTAATAAATATCATCTTTGTAATTGGCACAGCCAACCTTGCATGTAAGTACTTCGTTATATCTCATACCTGTATAGGCCAAGATATTAATGTATGTGGCTAATTTTAAATCTTCTAATTCTTCGGATAATTGAATGAATTCCTCTTCATTGGGTAAGTTTCTTACATGTTTTGCTATTAGCTCACCTGTATTCATTTTGGGCGGTGGTTCAATGGAGCCTTCATGTAAACTATCTATTAAGCGTGCATTTAATTCTAGCCATCGTTCTATCTTATCCTTAGAGTTTTCAACTATTTTTTCTGCAAACTTCAGAATTTTTTTCATTACTTTAGTAGGAATGACAGGGTGCGAATAAGTGACTGGTCTCGGATGGTGTAACTCGTTTAGTTGGTTAAGCACATTAATAAAAACACTACACACCTTAGGGCCAAAAAGACGAAAGCTTCGTTGCACGTCAAATAGTTTAGTAAATGAGTGTGATTGTCTGTAAATAGCTATTTTCCCGACTTCATATAAATAGTCTTTTATGAGATTCCTAATAACTAAGTCAGATTTGAACTCCAACTCATGAAATGAGTGATAACCTCTTTGTCTTAAGAAGGCTGCAATTAAATTTAGATACGTTACATCATTTTGAAGTGTAGAGATTTTTAGAGGTTTACCGCCTACAACATCACCATGTGTGAGTTTAATTAGTGAATAAATTCGAATTTGATATGCTAATTCATCAACACCTTTAAAATTCACATTTCTTTGCGTTTCTTCATAGCTTATCCAAGTGTCATCGCCAAAGTGAATAGTGCCATGTTTAGCAATATTCAATGCTCTGTTTTCCCACAAAGCAATCGAATTAAAAGCGCTAGTATCATCAACTTTAAAATCTTCTAACACCTGAACCAAAGGTTTTATAGTGATTTGACCTGTATGTGTTTTTACAACAGCGATATCAAGTAGTTTTGTTTTAGTTATCTCTTTGGTCATAGCAAACCTGTGTTTTTCCAATGAGGATGAATACCCTCTGTTCTCAATAATTCTTTTCCATCAATCACAGCTTGAGCATTAAGCTTGGCAATATCAGTTAATATTTCGTTAACTCTATTTTTCAACTGCTCTATGTTTTCCAGTTGCTCTGTTACAGAGTCAAATGTTGCGGCTGAGTTTTCCATATCAGCAACAACAAAATCCCGGTATGACAAAAGTTTCCAAACATGCAATGCGTCAGCAACACAGCGATAGAACGGACACCACAAGCATGCGTTAAAGTCGGCACATGCATGCTCGTTTGTATCTCGCTGGTCTAATAATTTCCTGTTTTGAGATTCGAATGCCACTACTGCGGATTTATCTTTTGAGTTAATGCATGTGCCATTCGGGACTTTTTTACCGTCTTCTGGTGGAGTCTGCAAAATGATTACTTTGTCGGTAACATCGCGAACAAAATAGTCTGCCATTGTTTTTGTCGCTCTGTTGATTGTCATTGCAACATCTTTGTTATCTTGCATTAAATAATGACGCAAGAACGTTTCATAAGAGTGCTTGCCAGCTTTTTGATACCACTTAAATTCTTTGGCAACTTTTCGGTAAATGTAGTTAAGCCCTGATTTTCTGATCTTTTGCGAATTAAATACGATATCACACCCAAGCTCAGTCAATATCCTATCTATAGTGGTCTTGAAACGTGATGCTGTTAATAATTGAATCTTTACTTCTCCAATACTATTTACTTTGGGAAAAACAAAAATTCTTTTTGATAGGTTCTCAATAGAAGGGCGGTAAATAGACGTAAGTCTAGTCGCAGCCTTAATATCAAATATTACTGGTTCGACAACGTCGCCGTATAAGACGCCTTCTTTTTCTAGATCTTCGGCTTTAATTTCAAATTTATGCCATTGAGTTTGATAATTAGCTCGGCGTTTAAATAAACGAAGAGCAGGAGTTTTACTTGAATGTAATGGCGTGTTAAAGAAAAATAAGTCGTCAGTATCAAGCTCTAGCGTAGGAGTTGAATTCCAACCAGTTTTCAATATGACTTTTGCTGCATAAAGTGTAACTTTGTCTTTAATTGTGAGTAAGGTCTCAGAAAGCCCTTTTTCTATGTAATATGCTAATTCTACTACTTCTCTATATGAGTAGAGTTTATCTTGATTCTGAGATAGTTGCTCTTGATGTTGTGCAGTTAATTCGGTGTTGACCGGAAAGCTTTTAATAGTATCTAGACCATAAAACGATAGTAATTTGTCGATAGCGCTCTGATATTGATTACCAACAAAAACCGACAAATCGCCTTGTTTTGATTTTAGTTGAATTGCCTCTCTTATAGCCTTTAGTATCTCACAGTTATTTTCAACAAAAGCATGAACCCCATGACTGGCAATAAGCTTCATTTGTTCATCTGTTAATGATGATGCATTTTCTTTCAATGCTCTAGCCATACTACCTATGTAACCTTTGAGAGTGACGATACCTATGCTCTCGCCATCAATTCGCTTTGTAAAAACTTTATGGTATTCGACTAGGTTTTGATAAAATTTATAGGCATTGTCATATACCCACTCATGCTTCTGCCATTCGGTAGTGTCACTTTCTTTAAGGTAATAGCCCAATGAGTAGGGTAATAAACTTTCCTTTGCGATTTTTTCACCCGTAACAAAGTGGTAAAGGTCCAATGCAGCGTTTAGTAGCAGTAAAAACTGCTGGTTATTTTGAGTTTCTTCTTGGTAATGCTTATAAAGGTATTTAAATCCCTGAAGGCCATTTTCTGCAAACCCTTGAATTCCACGCTCACTAAGCAGCTTAATTATTGGTGATGCTACGCTACCAGCACTATTCAACCACCTTGGAAATGATAAAGTTGAGGATCTAACTCTTGTTGTATTAGCTTCCGAAGCGCTTGCTATCTGATTTTTCAAAAAAGCATCAACTTCATTGCCAAATTTGGATGATATGCTTTGTGCATACCCTATTACTTCGGCTTCAGTTTTAAATTGATTGACTCTAGCTTTACCCCACACATCGGGTAGTATAAATTTTAAAAAAGTACGGAAGTTGTGATTGCATATAAATGATGAAACGAATTCCCTATCCTGTAATGTTGCCAATAATGGCAGTTTGACGCGTTCAGTATTCTTAAAAGTATCATGTAGACAAAGATTTATAATAGCTGTCGCAGTTTTGAGGATATTGTCCCCAATAGAAGAATCTTTGAGGCTTAATTCTGGAAGGACGAGATAGTCCAGATATTTATTTAGTAATTTACGAATCTCTTTTACTTGATGGAATTCAAGTTCGAATAATTTAGTTATGTCGATTGAAGTAGCCCCATTTACTAGCCTAAAAGGAGCGTTGATAGCGTTATCATAAAAATGAAACTTAGCTAAGTTTTCTAAGGCTTCTTCTATACGAGTAGCATAACTAGGTAGCTTGACATCATTTATTTCATTAATGCAAAAGTATTCCAGTTCTTGCCAAATTTCAAAGTCTGATAGAGCATTTAATCCCGAAGTTTGAATTGATGTCGCAGTATCTGTACTAACCTTATTAAGGGCTAGAGGAAGAGTGTGTTGTAAACTGACACAAGCATTCCGCAAGCGACTCATTGAAATAGCAGTGTCGTCATCTGCGCTAATATTGTTTTCTTTGTCATATGCCCTGTTAAATAAAACGTCTAACTGTTTGGCTAGAACAATTGAATGAGGTTTAAATCTAGCAGGAATACGATTGGACTTCCGCGTTTTAACTTGCTGCTGCATCTTCAGCCTCACGCATCAGTAATTCGTCAACATCACCGTAGATATCTTTCACCCACTCTGACATTGCTCCGTATGCATCCACTGCTACACTTTTGGCAAAGTCGATGTAACGTTTGGTTGTTTTAAAACTTTCGTGACTCATCAAGGTCATTAGTGTCTGTCTGATGGAACTCTCCGATTCACCTTTGTCAATTAGGTATTTAGCGACATAAGTAGCAAAGGTAGCGCGTAAGTCATGGAATGTGCGTAATAGTATTTCTAATCCCTGCTTCCTTTGTTCTTTTCTAACTATGGAAATAGTATTCCCCGGTGTATCTTCGCTTATCCGCGATCCTGAACTATTCATAAACAAAGGAAGCGGATGTTCACTATTGTCCATACCATGATTAGTCTCATGTTTGGTACGTCGCTTCATATTTTGAATTGTCAAAGTGTGATTGTACAAAAGCTTCATTAGAACTCGCGCTATTGTTAATCTCACTGGCTTATGTCCTTTTCGTACAATGTTCAATTTTGGAATACGTTTCTCGTTTTCTTTTTCATCAGGATCAAAAAGGTCTTTCTGGTCGATGGCTGAAATCTCAAAAGAACGAAGTCCACCTAGCAAAGCACATTGCAAATAAAGCTTATAAGTCTCTTTTTGAGCCGTATCCGTCTCCAGCAACTGTTTAAGTTCTTTTGGAGAATATGGTTGTAGATCTTTTTCGGGTGAGTCTTCCTTTTGTTTCAATGTATTTGGAATGCTCAAATTACTAACCCACTTCCATAAGCCTCCAGAACGTGTGTTGCTAGTAGGTAATTGAAACAATGAACTTACACTTGATTTAGCTTTCGATTTAATACGTACCTGTTTGTATTCAAGTGAGAAGGGGAGGCTATCTATAGCCCCGCGCTTATGGCTCCATATATAGAATGCTTTAACAGCTCTAATTCGTTCTTGAGCGCTGTTAAAGCTTATGCGTTTAGACTTATCTTTGGTTTCGACTCTTTCACATAAATGTTTGTGATATCTCCACACAGGTAACCTAGAAATATCATCATCTACAGATTGTTTTGAAAGTGGTGCAGTTATTACTTCAAAATAGGATGCATCATCTTTATCCAACCAATCTAAGAAAGCTTTTAAGTGCTTAGCTATACTGCAAACAGACTTAACATCTAATGGCTTTCCCGGTTGGCTGGCATGATAAGCGTCACTAAAAGCCTCATTGTCTATTTGATTCTTTTTGAGACTGAAATGACCTTCAAAGCGGTGCATTAAAAATAAGTTCATTTCTTGGCATTCGGTGAAGCGAGTCGGGTGATATAGCACTGGAAAATTAGGTTCTATTTTATCGTGCCTATATGAGTGAGTTCTGATGCCTTTTTCAGTCTTAATAGGTTGCCCTGATTTATCGAGGTGAAAAGACATTCCTTTTCCAAAGTTGACTGATGCTTTAATTATTTTAGTTTTTGTTGTATTTCGAAGTATCATTTTCGTTCACCTTTGATTCTTAGCTAGAGTATGTGTGTAAAAACTTTTTTGTTCAAGTTTATTAAGGGTATGATAGTATTATATCAATTCGGGGGTGATTTTGGATGAGAGTCAAAACTTAACGGCATCACAGCTTAAAACCATTATTACCCGCTGCGGTGAAGGCACGAAACTAATTTGCTCAGGTAACTTGGCGCAAATAGATAGCAACTACTTAACCCCCGTAACTTCAGGGCTTACCTATATTGTTGAACGCTTTAAAGATTTTGAAGGCAGCGCCACTGTTAACTTAAATGGCGTCGTACGCAGCCGTTTAGCCAGCTTCGCTGAAGAAAATTTATAACTTGCTAGTACTTCTATGCCTCGTTAACCTAACCGTTAACGAGGTAAGGTACTTATAACCAGTGAATTTTTTACCATTAAAGCATTATTATCGCTCTTTATCAGTGGCACTTATTGTGCCACTGCTGGTGGCGTTTTTTTTGTGTTTGCATCTTTATAATTTAAAGCTCGAACGTGCTATTGAAAGCAGGCAAAACGGTTTTAATAATATCTCTGCACAGCTTAGCCATGCAATGAATGCTGCCAATGGCTTAATAGATACTATGTTCAAGCTCTACGAGCAGCCACTTTCTTATGATTATGCGCCTAGCTTGGCGCGCAATGTTAATCAGTTTGATCATTATTATTACCAATCGGTAGGTGAGGGGATCGGAGAAGTTGTGGGGCAAGGTCGATTTGCTTCAACGCAATTTGCAGTTAATCAATGGCGACAAGTTATAGCCCTAGGCCCATCGTTCAATACCGCACTTTCTTTAATTCAATCACTTGAAGCAGTTGCCTATGTAAACCAGCAGGGTTTTGTTTTTATTAAACGACGTAATACAACGAAAAGTGAGTTGCTTACGAGTGTTTTAGATAACAAGTTTCGTCCATTGCAACTGAATGAAGAACGGCTTGCTTCAAGCTCTGTTTTGACCATAAACGGTCATGCCTATTTTGCAATTGGTAAACAAAGAGCAACTGATAGTCAAGATTATATCGTTTTGATCTATGACCTAGAGGCTATTTCATTGTGGCTTAAGAAGATAGCACCTAGTGATGGTGAGTTTATCTTTATTAATCAAGACAACCAAGTGATTGCTAGCTCTAAAGAGATATTAAAGAGCGCCATTAATGCGACAGGATATTGGCCAGATATCGTTGAAAGTTCAGGCTCGCGCTATCAAAGTCATTTTGTACAAGATACTACCAACTTACCTATTCATACGCGTTTTCACGAATCACTTAGGGCATTGAGTAAGCCTATTGGCTATGACATTTTTTTAGAGTTTATGTTTTTAAGCGTCTTTTTAGTAATGATGTTTAGTGCCGTGTTTTGGTTAAGCCAACGTATTTTTGTAAAACCCATGACGCATTTAATGAATTATTTAGAGCAGCATGATGAGGGCAAGCAAGCGCTTGTAAGTTACAAAATTCCTGCTAACTGGCAGCCTTGGTTTAGTCGTGTTAAGCAGATCTTTCGACGCAATGAAGAGTTAGTACAGTCCTTACAAGAAGCCAATAAAACTTTAGATTCTCAAGTACAAGTAAAGTCGCAACAGCTTAGAAGAAGTATTGATGCTAAAGAGCGTCAATTAGCGTTATTAAACACCATGCTCAACAATGTTCCGGATATTATTTATTTTAAGAACATTGATGGCTCATTTTTGGGGTGTAATAAAGCATATGAACGCTACATAGGCTTGCCACAAGAAAAGTTAGTGGGTCAGCAATTATGTGATATCAGTGATGATAATGGCGAAATCAACGAGCTTGAAAAGAAAGTGCTCAAAGACAGACAGGTTTATCAAAAACGTTTATCAACACAAGATAAAATCTATGATTTGAGCATAGTGCCTTTTTATAACGAGCATCAGCAGTTTTTGGGGACTATGGCGATTGGTCGTGATATTACCAAACAGTATGAAGCGCTCAATGCGTTGCAAAGTTCAGAAGCTAAATTACGAAGTGCAATGGAGTATGCTGCCAATGGCGTGCTGTTAGTGTCACTTGATTATCAGGTTTTACAAGTAAATAAAGCGGCAAGGAAGATTTTTTCAATTGATTTAGGTAATAAATCACCTAGTCACTATACATTGGAAGACCTATTTGCTGAGCAATCATTTAATACATTAAAAGAGACGTTACTAGATTTACTCAACGAGAAGAAGAATGTCTATCACTTTAGCCTGCCACAACAAGAGCAAAAGCGATGGCTACAAATTAGTGTTTCATTAGTGTTTAATGGCGAGCAAACACCCGACTACTATGTTGTGCATGTGCAAGATGTTACAGCGCTTGTGCAAGCAAAAGACGATGCTGAGCGAGCAACATTGGCAAAAAGCCGATTTATTGCAAACTTAAGTCATGAAATTCGTACGCCGTTGAATGCAGTGTTAGGCCTGATTGATGTAATTGCTTTACAAGGCTTATCAGCTGAGCAGCGTACTCATGCAGAACAAGCTAAATCTGCGGCAAATAGTTTACTTACTTTACTTAATCGCATGCTTGACTTTGCTCGAGCAGAAAACTCGCAAATGCAATTAAGTAATGCGCCATTTAGTGTCTCTAATTTAATTGAGTATTGCCAAGGCTTGATCGCACCACTGTGCAGAAAAAAAGGCTTAACTTTTAATATTGAATGTGATGATGATATCAATGACAGCTTAATTGGCGACCAAATATGTTTGCAACAAGTGTTAGGAAATTTACTGACAAACGCCGCTAAGTTTACAGAGCAAGGCAGTGTCACCTTGTGTATGAAGCTCATTGAACAATCAACAGAGCAGCAACTTATTTGTTTTACCGTCAAAGATACTGGTATAGGGATAAGCCAAGAAGATCAAAGTCGTTTATTTGATGCGTTTACACAGGGCGATGAATCTCTTACTCGTTCACATCAAGGCGTAGGACTTGGTCTTGCCATTGTGAAGTATGAGGTTGCCTTGATGGGAGGTGAAATCAAGCTTGAGAGTGAAAAAGGCAAAGGCAGTGAGTTTTACTTTTGCTTACAGTTTGATAAAACCACAGAGCCGGCCAAAAAGTCTGTGGTGTCGTTACCCTCTAAAATGGATTTATCAGGCTTACTCGTACTTGCTGTAGACGATAACCCACTCAATTTAAACATAATTAAAAGTATTCTAGAGCAAGCTGATGTTAATGTTGTTTGTGCAGACAGTGGTGAAAAAGCGATAAAGCTTGCAAAGTCATTGCATCCTGATCTGATTTTTATGGATATTCAAATGCCAGAAATGGATGGTTGCCAAGCAACGCGCATTATTCGTCAGACATTTAGTAAACAACAAATACCAATCTATGCATTAACGGCACACAGTGAACCTGCCGACATAGAGCAATCAGTTGCAGCTGGTATGAATAAGCACCTAACCAAGCCAATTGTTGCGAGCAAATTATTTTTAGCCATGAATGAATTGGAACATAAAAAAGAATCCTTTTTCGATCAAGACTTTATTCTATCCCAATTTGGAAACAGCACTAAGTTAGTATTAACTATGTTGTCAAAGTTTGCGATTATGGCACAAGAGCAGTTATTACTCATATCTAAAGTAAACACTGCGCAAGAGCTGATACGTGTGGTGCATAATCTTAAAGGGTCAGCTGGAAACCTCGGTTTTAAACGTTTGTCAGCGTGCGCTCAGGAATGTGAAGTTAAGCTGAAGAAAACTGGTGAACTGCCCGAACAATTAAATGATGAATTGCAATGCCAATTACAGCAAGTGATTGCATTTATCATCGAACAAGGATCTACACATGTTGAAAAGAGCCAAGGTACTGATTGTTGATGATGATCCGTTAAATCGCTTGGTATTAGAGAAAACGTTGCAGCAAGACTACGATGTTTTTTGTGTTGAAAGTGGTGAAAAAGCACTGACGTTTTTGAAAACTCAAGCTGTCGACTTGTTGATTTTAGATATAGTGATGCCCGGCATTGATGGTTACGAGGTACTTGGCAAGTTAAAAGAAAATGCCACAACCAGCATGTTACCCGTTATCTTTATTTCCGCGAATAACAGCCATGATGATGAAGCAAAGGGCCTTGAATTAGGTGCAATGGACTACATCACTAAACCTTTTAGTGCTGCGATAGTTCGTGCAAGGGTACGCAATCAGTTATTAATTAAGCAAAAAAATGACCTTCTTGAAATGCTTGCTTCGATTGATGGGTTGACGGAAATACCTAACAGGCGTTATTTAGATGAGAATTTAGCTCGTGAATGGCGTCGAAGTCGTCGAGACTGTACACCGTTATCTGTGCTGTTAATGGACGTTGATCACTTTAAACGCTACAACGATTGTTATGGACATAGAGCCGGGGATGATTGTTTGAAAAAAATTGCTCACGCGCTTGTGGGGGCATGTGAGCGCGGCAGTGACTTTGTAGCACGTTATGGTGGTGAAGAATTTGCTGCGGTACTGCCAAACACTTCTGCAAAAGAAGCTATTGCATTTGCTAACAAACTACGCGATGCAGTGAATAAACTAAATATCCCTCATAAAGCGTCTTTAAATGCTGATCACATTACGATTAGTATTGGTATTGCCACCACTGAAACCGGGCAAGTATACGCAGAGCAAACTTTATTAGAAGAGGCTGATTTAGGTTTGTATCAAGCTAAAGATACTGGACGCGATAAAGTTGTTTCAAGGATGGTTGCGGTAAATGAATCAGAGTAGGCAAAGCCTACTCTTAACTTTAGCTTGCTAATTAGCCGTTACTTAGCGATTGATAAATTGTATCGCCCACGCCGATTAACTTATCATTTTTAAATACTAAAGGTGTGCACTCATCTTTTGTCATCTTGCCATCTGAATGAATGCTATGCGTAACATAAAATAGCACTTGATATACATCATCACCTTGTTTTAGCAGCTCGGTAAAGTTAGGTGTATGAAGTTTGTTTAATACTGTTTGATAACTGGTATCGAGTGCAAGGTTAGAAATAATTTCACGATTATTTTTATGTTGCTTCTCCCAGCTTGATGAAGAACTACCTGCCCAATGTGTATCGGCTTCGCCATCTGAAACTGCAATAACGCAACCTGTTAAAAATGGAGCAGATAGTGCAGCGATTAGAAGAGCTTTTTTCATTTTTTTTATCCCTAGAAATTCGAGTTTAAGTGATTGTTAGATAGCAATCAGCTTGCCAACTTTAAAAATCTTTTTAAATCAATGTTTTGTCTGTTAACTTACATGCGTGGTAGGCTAAATAAACACGTAGATTAGTCTGTTTGACTAATTTGTTGTATTTTAGACTAATCTATTCCGTGGTTCGCCTTGGTTAAATGCTTGGATATTTAAAGCTATTTCGTTAACTAAGCGAGCGATTGATTCTTGGCTTGCCCATGCGATGTGTGGTGTGAGTAATAAGTTTGCGCCTTTGTATAGTGCCAGCGGGTTTGTTTGCTCTGCGGGTTCTTTACTAAGTACATCTACACCTGCGCCAGCAATGACATTATTAGCTAAAGCGTCAGCTAAATCGGCTTCATTGATAATCCCACCACGAGCGGTATTAATAATAATAGCTGACGATTTCATCATGCTTAATTCTGCCGCGGCTATTTGGTTGCGTGTTTCATCCGTTAGCGGACAATGAACACTAATAATATCGGCTTTGCTTAGGGCATCATTAAAACTAACACGACCTTCACGAGGCGTATGACCTTTTCGCTCACTAATAATGACATTGGCACCAAAGGCACGCGCTACATCAGCCACAGCTTTACCTAATGACCCATAACCAACAATTGCCAATGTTTTGCCGGCAATTTCATTAAAGCTGTAATCTAAGCGACAAAACATTGGGCTTTGTTGCCATAAACCTTGCTGGCAATCATTAATGTATCTATGAGTATTACCCAATAAGTTAGTGATTAAGGTGAAGGTATGCTGCACCACGCTCGGTGTTGAATAGCCCGCCACATTTGTCACTGCAATGTTATGCTCTTTTGCTGCCTCTAAATCGATATTATTAGTGCCTGTTGCTGCAACGCATATTAATTTCAAATTAGTTAACTGGCTCATAGCGAGCTGATCAATCACCACTTTATTACTGATAATTACATCAGCATCTTGGCAGCGCTCAACAACTTGCTCTTGGGAAGTTAGATCGTAACAAGTTAATTTACCTAGCTGTGCTAAGGCATCTAACGAAGTGTTGGCTAATGTTGCTGCATCAAGGACAGTAATATTCATGTGCTTTCCTTTTTTAATTTATTGCTTGACCTTGGGGTGTACTCCAAGGTTTATAGTGAGCATAATAAATAAACGCTTCACAATGGAGACGGTGATGAAAATAGGTGAGTTTTCCCGCCAGTTGGGTGTCTCAACAGATACCCTAAGGTACTACGAAAAGCATGGTTTGTTAACGCCAAGTTCGCGTTCAGACGTGGGATATCGTTTTTATTCTGAGGATGACTATAAGCAAATGGCGTTTATTCTCAGAGCAAAGAATGTTGGCTTTAGTTTGGCTGAGATCAAAGAGTTGCTGCAAATTAAGTTTCATAAAGATCAGCACTCTTGCCATGAAGTTAAAGAGATGACGTTACAAAAGCGCGATCTCGTTGCACAAAGAATTGCAGAGCTTACCCGCTTTTATGACTCACTTTCATTATTGGCTGATAAATGTTGTGGTGGTGAAGAACCCGCTGAAAACTGTTCAATACTAACGACGCTGGAGGATATCGATGGACTTACTCAGTAATTTTTGGCATCTGTTTTTACTCTCGGCGCCTTGGTTAATGCTGGGCTTATTCATAGCTGGTCTGTTAAATGTGTATTTGCCTGCTAACTTTCTTAACCGTCATTTAGGAAAAGAAGGGCTATGGACCACAGTTAAAGCGGCTTTTATTGGTGCTCCTATGCCATTGTGCTCATGTGGTGTGATCCCTGCTGCCATTGGTTTAAGAAGGGCGGGGGCGTCAAAAAGTGCCACCACCGCATTTTTAGTTTCAACCCCTGAAACGGGAGTCGATTCGGTCTCGGTATCTTATGTGTTACTAGGCCCATTTATGGCGGTGATACGTCCTATTGCGGCCGTGTGTAGTGCCATTGTGGCGGGTGTATTAGTGGGTAAAGACAGTGAGCTTCATCAACAGCAAGGCACAACAGCAAATAAAGAGAACACTAAAACAACCTCTTGTTGCAGCAGTAAACAGCCTGAGCCTATGACCACATCGAGTTGTTGCAGTAAAGAGGCGCCTGCTAAGCCCGCACAAAGTTGTTGCAGCAAGCAAACAACTAAAGAACTTGAGGCTGTTAAAACAACAAGTTGTTGTAGTAATAAAGGTTCACAAGCTACTCCAGAGCCGCAACAAAGTTGCGCAAGTGAACAAGCAGTACCTTCGCAGAAAAGCTGTTGTAGCAGTGAGCAGCCAACTAAAGCAGTTGAAAGCCGCTTTGGTAAACTGAAACGTGCGGTGAGTTTTAGTTGTAACAAGTTGCTTGAAGACACCATGATTTGGTTAATGATTGGTTTATTCTTTGCCGCTTTAGTACAAACCTATGTGCCAGAATCTTATTTAAGCCAATGGGGCAGTGGCATACTTGCGATGCTTGTGGTTATTTTAATTAGTATTCCTATGTATATTTGCGCAACAGCCTCAACACCGATAGCTGCTGGACTATTACTCAGTGGTGTATCGCCTGGTGCAGTATTAGTTTTTATGTTGGCAGGCCCTGCTACAAATATTGCAACCTTAGGTGTTGTGGGTAAAGAACTAGGTAAGCGTGCAGTGGTTGCTTACTTAATAGGTGTGATTGCTACAGCGTTGGCATTTGGCTTTTTAACTGATTATTTAGTGACGCAATATGGTTTTGTGGTGGCACCGATGATAGGCGAAGAGCATGAAGTTTTACCGCATTGGTTAAGCTTTATATCGGGCATTGTATTGGCTACTTTAATGCTTAGATTAGTGTTAAAAATGGTTCTGAAAAAGTCCTCGCAAACTGGTAAGAGCATTGCGTAATTACTTGTTATAAAAATATATTTTACTAACATTTGGCAAATAACTTGGTTAACTATCGCGTCTCGGTTCGCATTTAAAATTGCCTGAGTTATAATCCGCCAAATATTTAAACGGTGCGCTGTGCGTGCCGTTTTTTAACTTAAGTAGTTTTTAATGAGTGAAAGTGTGGATAAATACGCCGACATAAGACCTTACAATGATGATGAAGTCGCTGATTCAGTAGCACGTTTAATTGCTGATAATGCTTTTGTGGATGTAATTGCCAAATATAATCTACCGCGCTTTTTATCCTATTTTCCATTTATTACTCGCCCATTAGTGCGCAGCCAGCTGCGTAAAAAGTGGGGTAATACCTCATCGGTTGAGCAAGTACAGCATGAAGTGGCAGATTATTTAAATAAGTTAATCACCCGTACTACTTCTGAAGTGACATTTTCTGGCATAGATAAACTAGATCCTAAACAAGCCTATTTATTTATCTCGAATCACCGAGATATCGTGCTTGACCCTGCATTGGTGAATTGGGGGTTGTTTAAACACAATATGCCGACTGTTCGCATCGCAATTGGGGATAACTTACTGCAAATTCCTTATATCACTGAGTTAATGCGCTTAAACAAAAGCTTTATTGTGAAGCGCTCAGCGAAAGCACCTAAAGAGATGCTAAAAGCTTTGTCGCAGCTGTCTGCTTATATTTATGACTCCCTAGCTGAAGGTCACTCAATTTGGATAGCCCAAAAAGAAGGCCGAGCAAAAGATGGTTTTGACCAAACAGATCCTGCTCTACTTAAGATGTTGCAGTTACAAGGTCGTAAGCAGAAGAAAGAGTTTGCTGAATACGTGCGCGAACTAAAAATTGTGCCTGTGTCTATCTCTTATCAATATGAGCCGTGTGCGATAGCTAAAGCAAAAGAGCTTTATCATAAGCAGCAACATGGTCAGTATGTTAAACAACAAGGCGAAGATATTGCCAGCATTGTTGAAGGCTTTAGTACAGCTAAAGGACATGTGCATTTAGCCTTTGGTGAGCCAATTGAGTCAGGCTGTGAGTCACCTGAAGAGCTTGCAAAAACCATTGATCAGCAAATCGTTGATTCATTCTTTCTACACCCTGGTAACTATATTGCTGGTGGCTGTAAAGAAGCCGTTGTCGATAAAAAAGATGCAGAGGCATTTAATGCTCGCTTGGCAAAAGTACCCGATGAATTAAAGCCGCTAGTTCTTGCAATGTATGCGAAGCCTTTTCATCGTAAAGCAGAACTGACAAACAGTGAATTAGCCTAAATTTTTAGCGGCTAAAAATAGCGTTAGAAAGCCACTTTTATAAAGTGGCTTTTTTTATGGTTATTTTTCAGGCTATACTTTAGTTATGAACTCGTCACTGGCAAATATGATGCAACAAATTGAAATCTTTGAGATTCCAAGCCCTTGCAAAGGGATTTGTCAGGTTAACAATCGAGGGTATTGTAAAGGCTGTTATCGAAGCAGGGATGAACGCTTCTATTGGAATAAGTTTACTAATGCCGAAAAGCGTAAAGTAATTAGCTTGTGCCAACAGCGATATAAGCGTTACCTACAAAAAAAACAACAAGCAGAAAACCCACCGTCTTCTCCCTCGCAAGGTGGTTTTGATTTTTAAAATTCAGTTAAGTTATATTTGGATTTTAGAAAATGCACTTTACCCTCTTCCTGCAATTTCTGAAGGGCGCGAGTGAGCTTAGGAATTAGTGCCTCATGGCGTTTATGAACGAAATGGAAGCTCTGCATTGGCATTAAAACTTCTTTATGAAAAGCTGCTTGATTAAAATCTGGGTGCTTTGTTTTGAGCATAAAATCTAGCAATATAGTGCCTTCAACACGCTTTTGGGTTAGTAAATTTAATTGTGCGGTAATATTTCGTACTTTAATAACATCTCCGCCGAATGGGTGTTTATCGATGTAACTTTGGGCAGCAGGATAACTTGATTGAATTGCTAATGATTTTAATTCTTTATAGCGACAGTGTTGGCAATTTTTTAATAGCACAAGATTAAAATCAAAAAGCGGGAAATCAACTTTTAGTAGGTTTGGGTAGTCATCTTTTACATCTGCAATACGACCTAGTTGACCATCTAAAATACCATTATTGGCTGCTATCAGGGCACTTTGGTGGTTAAAATCAATGATATGTACTTCATAACCTATTTCTTTGTAGGCCATTTTCAGTAAATCAATAACATAACGTGCTTGTGGGGTATCTGCTGGTCGATTGAAAATTAATAGGTTCGAGCTAGCACTAGCAGGAAGGCAAAAAATCAATAAGACTAGCGCAAATCTGAGAAGCAGATATTTTGACAATGTGCATTCCTTGCGTGTTTAAAAAACCGCCGTTAATTTACTGGTATGTGCTACCAAAATCAAGGTTAATCGTATGGCATTAGGCTAAACAGACCAATAAAAAATGCTATACTAGCCACTATTATTTTTTAGTTGTTGTGAATATATGAGTTTTAATTTATGTAAGTTGCCACGAGAGCAAAAGTATCAAATACAACTGGACTATGAAGCCTCTTTTTGGGCTTACCAAATAAAGCGAGGTAAAAATACGCGGGAGGGGGTATATACAACAATTAACAGTCGCCCAATGTCAGAACAAGCATTTTTGAAACAGCAGTTTGAGCATTATCTTGCACTTATGAGCTGATATGACTGCGCTAAAATTTTGTCTTCTTGAACCAATAAAAACACCGTTAGTTAATAAGTTTTATGATAAACATGGTGCTCGAGGGCGAGCCTGCAAAGCAGACCAAGTATGGGTTTGCTATTCTGGTCTAGAGATTATTGCAGCATGTCGAATACAAAACCAGTCGGGGTCTTTGTTTTTATCAACACTTTATGTTGATGATGCATGGCGAGGTCAAAAGATTGCTTCTCAATTACTTACGACGTTAATTACAGCACAAAACGCGCCTATATTTACTTTTGCATACCAAAATCTGATTGATTTTTATGTACAAAATGGGTTTAACTGTACGTTAACATTACCCAATTCTTTGCAATCGTTGTTTGAGTTATATGCGCATCGAAATATAGTTGCGATGCACTGTACACGACACACAGTGCCAAGTTAGCAATTTGGAACGTCAATGACACAGTTCTTTTCCATCATCGTGCTGTTTGTATTTTTTATCTGTGGCTTGTTTAGTCAGCCAGCATTTGCACAGGTAAAGCGTTTATCTACCAGCGAAGGCTTATCGCAAAGCTATGTCAATACTATGCTGATCGATGATAGTGGTTACCTATGGCTATCGACCGAAGGTGGCCTAAACCGTTACGATGGCTATCAAGTTGTGCATATTAAAGGCCCTAATGGCGAGCTAGAAGACGCTATTATCGACCGCATCTACCAAGATCCCCAGGGTTATATTTGGATTGCATCATTGCAAGCGGGTTTATTTCGTTACGATCCTAACACCGATAGTTATCAACAATTTATTGCAAAACCAACTACCGAAGAACAGATTTTCAGCGAGTCTGTGTTTAGCATGGTCGCTCTTGATGATAAGACACTTTGGCTTGGACGTGGTTGGGATTTTGCAAAACTAGACTTAGAAACTAAACAAGTAACAACAATTTTTGAAATACCAGATCGAGTTAGAAGTAGTGTCATTCGCGATTTGTACCCGTACAAAGGCTTCATTTTTATAGGTACCAGCAATGGGGCGTTTGTGTATGAAATTGCGTCAGGTAAATATCGAAAACTTGAACATCTCCAACAAGAACCAACTCATATTTATCAAAACTATGTAAAGTCATTCGCAGTTGTTGACGAGCAAACTTTATTGGTTGGTGCTGTTAGGGGCTTGTATCAGATTGATATAAGTCATTTAGATGAAATGTTTGCCTCTCCCGAGCTTGCTTTTAGCAGTAAAACCTTAATTGATGATTTAAATATTTGGACGATAACTCCGAAGGAAACATCAATAACTTTAGGCACTGATAAAGGGTTATTCGAATTTACTCCATCGAATAATGAGCTTGTAAAAAGTACGCGTTTAAAAGATAGCGGATACACACTCGCTGATACGAGTATTATTGATTTAGTTGAGGACAAATCAGGCGGTATGTGGTTGGCGACTAAAAATGATGGAGCCTTTTACTTACCTTATGATAATTATAATTTTAGCAATGTAGTAGCAAACTCAATAAAGGGAGATGGGTTATCTCATCATTCTATATGGGGAATTACTGAGTTTCAGGACAGAGTTTGGCTTGCTACCCATAATGGTTTAACAGCCATTAATTTGGATACCTACGAAAGCGAGGTGTTTTTAAAAGATTACCAAGTGGATCTTATCACCACAGAGTTTACCATCTATCAGGTGATGCCTTACAAAGATAAGCTGTGGTTACACAGTAATCGTGGGATCATGAGTTTTGATCCAAAAACAGGCCAAGCGACCCCGGTGAAAACCGCAGATCCAGAGCAACAAAAATTAATAAACGATTGGGTTCACGGTGTATTATTGATGCCATCTGGGGAGCTATTTTACGTTCACCCTGACTACGGCATGTTTGTTTATAATATTGAAACTCAAGTAATTACCCGTTTGGCAGGGCAGTTTGATGAATTTGAGCCTTTCCTAGCCTATGGATTCTTACCTGCTTTAACAAGTAAGCCTGATTCGCCACTATTTTATAATGCCGGCATTCTGTATCAAGTTGATCCTGATACATACGAGCTAACCACTATTTATACAGTTCCAGAACAACATGAGAATGTTGCTGTTAATGTGATGTCGTACATCATAGATAACAACAATGTACTGTGGTTGTCGTTATCTAATTTCGGTTTGATTGGCTTAGATGCTGATACTTATGAGCATATTTACACGATTGACCTAGAAAAAAACAAACTGGGTACATTGCTCTACGACATGGTGCTCGATGAGGCCGGTATGATCTGGATGAGTAGTCACAAAGGGTTGTGGCGATTAAATCCAGAAAACTTGCACTTTCAGCAGTTTACCGGTGCAGAAGGGTTGTTCTCAACAGAGTTTAATAGTGGCGCATTTACCAAGCTAAAATCTGGGCAGATAGTTTATGGTACTTTAAAAGGGTTTACCTATTTTTATCCGATGGATAACCACTACCAGCAAGCGCTGATTGATCATGTCAATATTACTAACCTTGATCTAATGTCTCGCGATTTGCCTGCTGAGTTAAAACAGCCTATCGACAGTGTTGTCCTTGAGCATGATGATATTGGTCTTGAGGTGGCTTTTTCGGCGATGGCATTTAATTATCAAGAACGTATCATTTATGAGTACCAACTAGGTGATGGACAAAAAACATATACGCGCAATAACAATCGTGTTCTTTTTCCAAAACTAAGTGCAGGAAAGTACCATCTTAAGGTATGGGCAAAAGACCCAGTTACGGGGGACCTGACTCCGCCTGCTATTTTAAATATCGAAGTAAAGTACCCACCTTGGCGAGCCCCACATGTCATTGTATTGTACTTAATTTTGATAGTTTTAATTATTGCTGCATGGGTATTTAGACGTAATCGCATGCAGAAGATTTTGCTGGCCGCTCATAAAGAAAGCCAAGAAAGTGAAGCGCGGTTAAAGCTTGCTTTAGAGGGAAGTCATTCAGGAGTGTGGGATTGGTCGTCACAAAGCCCTATTATTTATCAACCTCGTCTTAGGAACGAGCTGGGCTATGATACCGACAGTGTTAATTTAGATGACTATTTAGCAAAAATTCATCCGCATGATAAGCAAACTTTCCGATTGGAATGGCTGGAGTTTTTATCCACTCAAAAAGGTTACTTTAATTGTACTTACCGATTACGTCATGCCGATGGTCAATGGCGATGGTACAAAGACTTTGGCAAAGTGGTCGAATGGCAAGGCACAGCTCCTGAAAAAGTAGCGGGCACTTACACGAATATGACGCGTGAGTTAGTGTTTGAAGAGAATGCTCGTCTCTTTGGTGCAGCCTTTGAACAAACGAGAGACTGGGTATTTATCATAGATAAAAACCTGCGTATCCGCGCCACAAATAAATCACTTCAAGATGCCTTTGATTTTCCCGCAGAGCCGCGCTCAAGCCGCTCTTTAACGCTGGGATTACCTGTATCGGCTCGGATCAATTACTTACGAGTTATGCAAAACCTACAATCGGGTGAGCATTATTCCGCCGAAGATGTCGTGGTTGTGGCAAACGGTGAGAAACGACAAGTATTGATTAAAATTAGTGCTGTAGCAGGCAGCAATCGTCAGCTCGATAGTTATGTGATCATTGTTACTGACATCAGTGCACAAAAACTAGCAGAAAGTGAACTACATATTTTAGCAAACTATGATGCGCTTACTGGTTTACCAAATAAAACATTATTTAATGACCGTGTGAATCATGCGATTGAGCAAGCTGATTATCATAAAACCAAAGTTGCCTTGTTGAATGTTAATATCAAGCGTTTTAAATACTTTAATGACTCACTTGGACGCGAAGAATCTGATGAATTAATTAAACGAGTAGCTCAGCGGTTAAAAAATGTGCTTCGACCTCAAGATAGTATTGCGCGATTTGATGGCGATGAGTTTGTGATTCTAGCTGAAGATTACAAACAAATAGATGAGTTATTGTTACTGTGTGCCAAGGTGATGGACTCAGTAGAAAAACACATAGAGCTAAGTCAGCAAGCGGTTAAGGTTAATCTGAGCGTTGGGGTGGCCGTATACCCAGATGATGCAAGCGGAACTAAAGCGTTGTTAAAAGCGGCAAACGTTGCTTTATATCATGCTAAGCGTCATGTAGAGGGGTGTTATCAATTTTATAAACAAGAGATGAATTTACAGGTTCAGCGTACATTGCATCTTGAATCGCAATTGAGTAAAGCTTACCTAGAGCATGAGTTTTGCAATTATTACCAACCAATAGTCAGTGCAAAAACTCATCAAGTCGCTGGTTTAGAAGTGTTACTTCGCTGGCCTAGTAACGATGTATATAGCCCTGAAGATTTTGCTAATGCGGCAGAAAGTTCAGGACTGATCACCAAAATAATGTTGCAAACGTTATCGCGAGCTCTTATTGAGTTGCGTCAGTGGCACATAACTCATCCTGAACTGTATATCTCAATTAATTTATCGGCCCTTGATTTTGAAAGTGTGAACTTAGTTGCCAACATTGAACACACTCTCAATGCCATAAAAGTACCGGCCAGTGCTGTCGTGTTTGAAATTACCGAGTCGGTGATGATGCGAGATTCAGAAAAAGCTCAACAAAGCATGGAGAAATTAAAGCAGCTAGGCTGTCGTATTTATATGGATGACTTTGGTACAGGTTATGCCTCGTTAACCTATTTAAAGCGTTTCCCGGTTGATGTGCTGAAAATTGATAAAAGTTTCGTTAATGATATTGGTGTTGATAAAGGTGATGAGGCAATTATTAACTCAACTCTAACCTTGGCAAAAAGTTTAGGAAAAGAGTGCGTCGCAGAGGGCGTAGAAACTATCCAACAACTGCGTTTTTTACAGGCAAAAGACTGTGAGTATTTTCAAGGTTATTTATTTAGTAAACCGGTACCTGGTGATGCAATAGGGCCGCTTTTAGATAAGAGTTGGCATCAAGAGTTTCAGGGATAAAGTTACTGACTTTATCCCTTTAATTATTAATCTTGGCGTTTACCGCAGTGGCGGCAATACAGGTTGCGATTGCGGTTTTTAAGTTCGTTATGAATCGCTTTATTTGCCTCTTGCTGACTTAAACCCAGCTTATAACGTAAGTTTTCTAAGTGTTCTTCTTCAACAGGCGATAAGTGCCCATCTTCAACGGCTTCGTGTACTGCATCGGTAAATACTTGTCTGCGTTTACGTAACTGCTCAGAAAAGCTTGAAGCTAGCAAACCGGTTGGAATAGCCACCATGCCCATACTCACTAGTGTGATGGCACCACCAAATAAGCGACCAAGGGGAGTCACAGGCACGACATCGCCATAACCAACGGTTGTTAGTGTCACCATTGCCCACCACATTGCAGCAGGGATGGAGCCAAACTTATCTGGCTGTACATCGTGTTCAATTAAATAAATACCGCATGAGGCAATTATTAGCACCACGGCCATAATAAAAAAAGCCGCAAGTAGTGAGCTGCTTTCCTCTTTAAATGAGTTTAAGAGTAGTTGCATCGCCCTTGAATAGCGTGTGAGCTTAAAGATACGCATTAACCTAAGCACTCGTAAGAAACGTAAATCAACACTCACAAAGACCATCAGAATGGTAGGTAAAATTGCGATAAGGTCAATCAGCGCCAACGGCGAAAAGAAATATTTAATACGAATTTTTGAGTTTGTCAGCGTGCTTTCTTTATGCACGCTTTTATCTACACAAGACCAAAGCCTGAGCACATATTCTAAGGTGAAGATACCGACTGAAATCAGCTCAATCATTAAAAATTCGTGATGATATTGCTTTGCTAAAGGGCCAACCGACTCCAGCACAATCGCCACCACATTAATCATGATCAACGACATCAAAAATACGTCGAGAGCGCGTCCTATACGTCGATATTTACCGTTACCTTCAAAAACTCGTGCAGTGTAATTTCTTAAACGATGCAAAATAGTGATCCAGTTTTAGTTAAGTTTTAGCACCATGTTAATGCTGCCTTCTTCAAAGTCGCGGGTGATTTTAAACCCGAGTTTTCGTGCTAGTTCAATCATGCCCGTGTTTTCCGGCAAAGTAATGCCTGCAATTTGTTTAACGCCTTGGTTTTTACAATGCTCAATCGCCGCATTCATTAATATTGTACCAAGCCCTAAACCTTGGCAATCAGAGCGCACCACAATTGCAAACTCAGCATCGAGCTTGTCAGGATCCATCAATACACGAGATACACCTAGCGTGCAGGCTGAGCCATTTTGTTCTTGGCTAACAATAAACGCCATTTCTCGGTCGTAATCGATTTGTGTCATTTTTGCGAGTTGATCATGATTAAATTGCGGTAATTCACCGAAGAAACGCTTATATCTGTCTTCTTTACTTAATGATTGATCAAACTCTAAGTGAGCTTGCTCATCTTCCGGTTTAATTGGCCTTAGCTGTGCTTGGGTATTGTTTTTAAGTGTTACTTCTTTAACCAATTCAATCGGGTAGGGGCGAATGCACAAGCGTTTACGGTTCGCTTTTGCTTTATAACGGCTAAGGCCGATAGTCGCATCAAGGACCAAAAACTGCCCGTTGCTGGCTAAAATAGGATTTAGTTCAACACTGGTAATGTCAGGTTGGTCGATAACAAGCTGCGAGATGCGGGTGAGTAGGGCACATAAACGGTATTTATCGACCTTTTCTGGTAGTACGCGGTCTTTAAGTACGCCTTTATCGTGCGCTGCAGCAATCAAGTATTTTGCCAAGTTCATATTCAGTGGTGGTAGTGCCACTGCAGCTTGAGCGAATTCAAGTCCGGTGCCAGCTTCACCAAGCAAGATCACTGGGCCAAAGTTAGGCTCTGTTTTAATAGCGATACGTAGCTCATTAGCACCCGCTCGCGGCGCCATTTTTTGCAGTGAAAAGCCTTCAATATGGGCATCAGGGTAGGTGTTTTTGATTCGTAGCAGCATGGCAAAGGCTGTTTGCTCAACTTCTTGCGCATCATTTAAATTAAGGACCACACCACCGACTTCTGATTTAGAAGGAATACTTGGGCTTATTAGTTTTAACGCTACCGGAAAACCCAGCTCAATGGCTTGTTCTTTGGCTTCAGTTGGCGTGTAAGCAACCTCAGTTTGAATACAATCAATACCATAATGAGTGAGTATTTGGCTTGCTTCATGGGTTGATAAATAGCTTTGCTCTTCGGCTAAAAACTCATTCACTACAGCCCGAGCTGCGTCTTTATTTATTTTTGCATCATCGGTGTTTGACTCTGGCGTTTGCGTTAAATGCTTTTGGTTACGGCGATAACTTACCAAGTGCATAAAGGCACCAACCGCACCTTCAGGTGTACGGTAGGTCGGAATGGCATTATTAGCGCAGACCTTTCGCGCAGCATACGCGGCATCTTCACCCATAAAGTTCGTCATAACATAAGGGCGAGCCATCTTCGGGATTTTTTCTAAGGTTTCGACAATAATCTCAGCATAATCTTCACTCGGTGCAAGCGCTGAAGGGGTATGAATGATCAGCAGGTTTTTAACTTCTTTAGCTTGCAATAAGATTTCTAATGCTTGTTGATAGCGTCTTGGCGCTGAGTCGCCAAAAATATCCACCGGATTTGAGGTCATCTCCGATTGCGGGATAACCTTATTAAGAGCAGCTCTGGTCTCGTCGCTGAGCTCAGCCAGCTTACCTGAGCTTTGTAATAGCGTATCAACGGCCATGACACCTGGGCCGCCGCCATTGGTTAAAATAGTCAGTTGTTCGACTTTAAGTAATTTGGGGTGCATTGCTAGCGTTTGTGTAGCAGCAAAAAGCTCTCGTAGGTCGTTTACTCTTAACATACCCGCTCGTTGGAATAGCGCATCATAGACCGCATCTGAGCTTTGTTTGCCACCGGTATGGATCTCTGCTGCAAGCGCTCCAGCACTGGTTTTACCGGTTTTAATAGCAATTACGGGTTTACTAAACGCAGCGGCTCGCGCTGCAGAAATAAAGCTGCGAATATCTTCAATATTATCGATATACAACAAGATGGCCTTGGTTTTAGCATCTCGGCCTAAAAAGTCGAGTAACTCATCAAAGTCGATATCTAGGCAATCACCCACAGACACAAAATATGAAAAGCCTATCTCTTTGTTTTTCGCCCAATCAAGAATGGTTGAGCAAACAGCAGCTGATTGCGATACAAAGGCGAGCTTTCCAGGGCTTGCAACTGTATGTGAAAAACTGGCATTTAAGCCAATATGAGGAATGAGTAAGCCCAAGCAATTTGGCCCAAGCAAAGATACATTAGCTGCAAGGGCAGCTTCTTTCAGTGCTTGTTTTTGTTCTACGTTTAATCCCGCAGCAATTACCACTGCATGTTTGCAGCCAAGCTCACCTAGCTCATTAATGATGTTAATTAAGGTATTCTTGTTAGTACAAATAACCGCAAGGTCTGGTACTTTTGGTAACGCTGCTATACTTGGATAAGCTAATACACCATGTACAGCACTGTGATTTAAACTAACAGGCATGATAGGGCCTTTAAAACCCCCTTGCAGCAGATTGCGCATCACCACAAAGCCAGCACGATTTGGAGAGTTAGAGGCGCCAATTACAGCGACCGATTTAGGGTTAAAAAATTGGCTAATACGTTTAACGCTCATGCTGTTTCCTTTGCTTGCGCTGTTTGTTAAAACTTCAGGGTCTGTTAAGTTTAATACACCCAAACTAGAACCGACACGCTTCTAAAGTATTAATAGTTATACTCATAAGATAACCTGTTTATAACTACTTTTCGAGTCAAAAACAGTGACCTACATCAAGGAGAAAAGCATGAATAAGACGCAACCATTTAATATCGTTATTGCAGCGTGCGCATTGGCGGTTGGTTTGCTTGGATTAGGTTTTATATTGAAAAGTGCAGCCCTTGATGTAAAAGGCATGGAGCGCACCGTCCACGTTAAAGGTTTAGCGGAAATGGAAGTGCCAGCCGACACCGTTATTTGGCCATTGCAGTTTTCTGATGCCGATAATAACCTCGAAAAACTAGTTGGTCGGGTTGAAGAGAAAAGCGATGCGGTTGTGGCTTTTTTAAAGCTACATGGTTTTAGCGATGAAGAAATAAGCCTCGGCAGCCAATCAATTATTGATAAACAAGCTCGTGAATATGGCGGCGAAAATCAGCAGTTTCGTTATATTGCCCGTAATAATGTTATTGTTTATTCAAATGATATTGAAAAAGTACAGCATGCGCTAGGCGAAGTAAGCCAATTAGCTAAGCAAGGCATTGCGATAGTACAAGACAATTACGAAACGCGTATTCAATATTTATTTAATGGCTTAAATGAAATCAAGCCGAATATGATTCAAGAGGCAACCGAAAAAGCCCGTGAGGTGGCAATGAAATTTGCCAAAGATTCTCAGTCTAAGTTGGGTAAAATTAAAACCGCCCACCAAGGCCAGTTTTCAATTTCTGATAGAGATTCAAACACGCCTCAGCTGAAAAAAGTGCGTGTTGTTACCAGTGTAGAATATTATTTATCTGACTAAACCCAATACCACAGATAAAGGCAGCCGCATGCGTGTACATACAATCACCATGCGGCAAAGCGCACCAAGCATAAAACCACTACTAAATGCCACAGCCACCCCCAATAAGCCAAACTGATCTTTTAACAGCATCGCCATCAAAACCGTGATGCTGGTTGCACCCAGTAATACATACAAGTTGATCAGCGGATTCCCTTTTAACTTGATCATACTACTGGCTAAAATTCTTGCTGGTAGTAACAATTGCCCGAGTAACAGCAGCATTAAAATCCAAAACCCTTCTTCTAATTGGCTTTCACCATATAAATTAAGTAGCGGTTTTGCGAGCAGGGCAAGTAGCAAGATAGCGGCAAAGTTAAAGCGCCACAGCACTTTCATTAACTCACTAAGTTGCTGAACGGTTGTCTCATCGGCCATTAAAATGGGTTTTAAATATTGGTTGGCGGCATTGCCTAAAATAGTCAGTAAGCCGGCAATCACCACCGCAGGAAAGAAGATACTTACGCCTTGTGCACCAAACCAGTGATGCACCAGTAATACATCGAGTTTTGCGACTAATACAGTGCCTGCACCACTGGCGAGCATGATCAAGGAGTCTTTACACCATTGCTTGGTTTGGTAGCGGGCAGTGCTTGCGACGATCATTTTTTTGATTAACCAATATTGATAACTGACTACGCACAAGATGCTACAAAACAACAAGATACAAATCTCGACTAAAGATAAGTCGCCACGTATCAAGTACACGAAAAAACAAAACCCCGCGGTTAGCAATTCAAAAATACACTGCTGTGTTATTAGGCCAATTTTAGGTTTATTCAAAGCCACTAAAAAAGCGGATTGGCTTTGCATAATGGCGCCAATCGGCACTAGTAAAAGTAAATAAATTACATGTTCTTTGGCGCTTTGATGCGGTGAAATGGCCTGAAAGCTGATCACCACAGCTGCAACAAAAATCACCCCGAATAAACAAGATGCAGCTAAATAAACATGCTTTAAGCCACGCAGTAAATCATGTTGTTGAGCTTTGTAGAGCGGATAGCTAATACGCATTAAAGACGATGCAAAGCCCATGCTCGCTGGTAACAAAAGAATTTCACACAGTGCGAGTAACGCGGCGAAAGTGCCGAACTCATCATTACTTAATAACCTTGCAAGGCACAAGGTAAGAACAATACGGCTACCATGGTTAAGGGCGGTAAAACTGCTGAGCGATAAAAACGCTTTAACAACATCCTTATTCATGAAATTATTGATTAAGGGCGTTTAATAACTGCGCCGTTGGCACTTGCAAATAGGCCGCACACAGTAAAACTTTACTGTCGGCACTCGTTGGTTGATTGGCACCATAAAATTGTTTAAGGGTGTTTATTAAGGCACTGACTGCACTAGGGCTGTGGCTTTGGTCGACTTCCATCATGGCTAATAATGCGGAGAACTCATGCTTTGCTAGCATTTGAGTCGTACTGTTTTGCGCTATAAAGCAACCAATAGGAGTGAGCTGCTGTTTATTCAATGTTTTTAAAGCAACGCCTAAGCTTTCGTTGCTTTCAAATAACATTAACGAACGCAAATAGTTAAAGGGGAGTTTACCTGGCTGACACAGCGTAAATAAATGATGTAGTAGAGTATTACCTTGGTTGTCTGTAACACAAAAAGCATTTTGAAACTTAAGGCCAGGCGTGAAAAAGCTCAGCTTATCAATATCATCAATCAAGGCAACAGCTTCGCTTGGCAGCGGGCTTGCTTCAAGTAAATGCGCTGCAACATTTTGTAAAAAAAGGTATTTAACTTCACTACTGCAAGCTAATTGATAGATGTGCTGTAACTGTGCCGCTTGTAAAACCCCCGACAAGCTTTGATAATCGGCAATAAGTTCTTTTAACTGATGATGTTGAAGTCGGCTGTTCAGTTGCTCTATCGCGCTTTGCATGGAATTACCCGTTTTTTATTATTTATACATTTATAGCTCAACTACTTGTTTAAATAAATAAAAAAGGCCGCTGAGCGGCCTTTTTCAAGTTTTTATTGCTTAAGCTGCTTGTTTCTTAGCAACCCATTGGTCAACAAACTTCTCTAGTACATTTAATGGTACTGCACCATTTTTAAGTACTACATCGTGGAATTCACGAATATCGAATTTATCGCCAAGTTTTTCTTTAGCTCCTTCACGAAGCTCTAAAATTTTCAGCATGCCCACTTTGTATGCCGTTGCTTGTGAAGGCATTACAATGTGACGCTCAACCATTTTAACGCCATCAGAGGTCGCATTTGGTGTGTTATTTACGTAGTAGTCGATACCTTCTTGACGTGTCCACTTCATAGCGTGGATACCTGTATCTACTACTAGTCGACATGCACGCCATAGTTCCATAGCAAGACGACCAAAATCTGAATATGGGTCTTCATATAAGCCCATTTCTTTTGGTACTAGTTCAGAGTATAAACCCCAACCTTCAACATACGCTGTGTAGCCGCCAAACTTACGAAACTTAGGCACATCTTCAAGCTCTTGCGCGATAGCAATTTGCATGTGGTGGCCTGGAATACCTTCGTGGTATGCAAGTGCTTCCATTTGGTATGTTGGCATTGCTTCCATGTCGTAAAGGTTTGCGTAATAAATACCTGGGCGTGAACCATCTGGCGCAGGTTGTTGGTAGAACGCTTTACCTGCTGCTTTTTCACGGAATGCTTCTACAGCTTTAACTTTAAGGTCAGCTTTTGGCTTAACAATGAATAGCTCGTCTAAACGAGATTTCATGTTATCGATAAGCGCCGTTGCTTCATCAAGGTAACGTTGTTTACCTTCTGCTGTGTTAGGGTAGTAGAACTGCTTATCAGTTTTCATGAATTGCATGAATGCTTTAAGGTCACCTTCAAAGCCTACTTTGTCTTTGATTGCACGCATTTCGTCGTGAATACGCGCGACTTCAGCTAAACCGATTGTGTGAATTTCTTTCGCAGTTAAATCAGTGGTTGTGGTACGTGCTAAGGCATTATTGTAGAACGCTTCGCCGTCAGGGAATTTCCAAGCACCATCACGGTCATCAGCGCGTTTTTCTAACTGAGCTAAGAAATTAATTAACTTAGTGTAAGAAGGCTTTACTGCTGCTTTTAAGGCTTTTTCAGCATCGCTGATAAGTGCAGATTTTTCGCTGTCGGCAATCTCTAATGCGTTTACTTTACGTTTAAAGTCAGCAAGTAATGTTGAGTCTTCACCGTCGTGGAATGGTGCGCCGCGTAAGATATTTTGGCTTGAATCAATCACGTGTGGGAAAACAAACTTAGGCGCGATAATGCCTTTATCTGCACGTACTTCAAGATCTTTGATTAGTTGATCAATAACCGTTGTAACACCATTTAAACGCGAGATATACGCTTTTGCATCAGAGACATCGGCAATTTGATGTTGGTTGATTAAAAACGCAGGGATCATTGAGTGAACACCAAACATTTGGTTCACCGGGTAGTTGTAATGACGCCATTTGAAATCAGCAATTTCGTTTTCAAGGTCTTGCTTTTTAAGGTCGTAACTTACTTTTGTTGCGTCATCTAATAGGTCGCGGTTAATTGCGTTAAGCGCAACTAGGTCAGCTTTAGTTTGTTCAAAGTCTTCTAAAACGCGCTCTTCACTGCCATCGTCCCATTTGTCGTAATCTTTTTTGATGCCCATGTATGTTTGATAAATAGGGCTTTTCATTACGTCACGGTTAAAAGTATCTTCGAAGAAGGCATTAGCTTTATCGATTTCACTTTGTACAGGTTGGCTTTGTACACTTGGTGCAGGCGTTGGTTGCTCTTGCATTTGTTGGCAGCCGCCAAGTAATGCAACACTTACCGCCGCAGCGATGAAGGTCAGTTTACGCATTATCGTTCCTTTGTAGTTGTTAGAAATTTAATTATAATTCTTAAACGAATAATTCTAGCAGGTCATTCAAAAAACGTTGGCCTTTAGGGCTTACCTGCCAGTTATCTTTATCATCAATTAGTAGGCCTTTTGCAATCGCTTCAGTCAAGGCTTGTTCCTGACTTTGCAGTGACAAACTTGTAAGCAAAGGTAAATCAGCTTTCGGACACGGTTCAACTAAGCGAAAACGATTCATAAAGAATTCAAAGGCTAAGTCGTCTTTGGTTACTTGCCATTGCTCATATAAATACGGTTTAGCTAGATCCATATAACCGCGCGGGTGTTTAACTTTTACCGTACGGGTGATGACTTTATTTTCATCAGTAATTTTACCATGAGCGCCACAGCCGATACCGAGATAATCGCCAAATCGCCAATAATTCAGGTTATGACGGCATTGGTAACCTGGCTTTGCGTAACCTGAGATCTCATATTGCTCATAACCTGCTGCAGCTAGTAAGGCTTGTCCTTGCTCTTGAATATCCCAAAGGATGTCATCATGAGGCAAGGTCGGTGGCTTTGACGCGAACTGAGTGTTTGGCTCAATTGTTAGCTGATACCAAGAAATATGGGGAGGATTAAGGGCGATGATTTTTTCAAGGTCGCCCAAGGCATCTTCAACAGATTGTCCGGGTAAGCCATGCATTAAATCGAGGTTAAAGCTGTTTAGCCCCGCTTGGTGCGCCTGTTTAGCCGCATAGCTTGCTTCATCTGCACCATGGATGCGGCCAAGGGCTTTTAGCTTGTCGTTTTGCATGCTTTGCACACCAATCGAAATACGATTAATGCCAGCGGCAACATACTCTTTAAAGCGACCGGTTTCGACAGTACCAGGGTTAGCCTCTAGGGTAATTTCACAGTCATCGCTTAGGCCAATTAATCTGTCGACTTCACCAAGCAGGCGAGTATAAGCGTCACCAGTTAATAAGCTTGGAGTACCGCCACCAATAAAGATACTGTGGATTTTACGCCCTTGTACTAGGTGCAAATCGGCCTTGAGATCATCAATAAGATGCTGAACGTATTCTTTTTCGGGGATTGTGCCTTTTTGGCCATGGCTATTAAAGTCACAGTATGGGCACTTTTGCACGCACCAAGGCACGTGCACATATAAACTTAAAGGCGGTAAACTCACAGGCCGCCTTTTTGCTGCAATTGCGCAAGTAGTTGTTTTAAAGCTTGGCCGCGATGGCTAAGGGCATTTTTTTGCTCTTTAGTTAACTGGGCGCTCGTGCATTGCTCAGACGGTACGTAAAAAACAGGATCATAACCAAACCCACCCTGACCATCTTGGCTATGGGTGATTTCGCCTTCCCAACTGGCACTACAAATAAGTGGTGTCGGGTCGTCGGCGTGGCGCATTAATACTAAAACACACCAAAAACGCGCACTACGAACAGGGTTATCAGCAAGCTCTTTTAATAGCTTGTCGATATTATCTTGATCACTCGCACCCGCTCCAGCAAAGCGTGCAGAGTACACACCCGGCGCACCATTTAGGCCGTCTACTTCCAGACCTGAGTCATCGGCAATCGCAGGCATGCCCGTGATCTTTGCCGCATGACGCGCTTTAATAATGGCGTTTTCAACAAATGTGGTGCCTGTCTCTGGTACGTCAGGTACTTGAAAATCACTTTGTGGAACCACGTTAATATTAAGTGGGCTGAGCATACTTGCCAGCTCTTTTACTTTGCCAGGATTACCCGTGGCTAAAACCAAGGTGTTGTTCATAGGGTCTATTAATCTACGTAAAATTTTTGCTGAAACTTCAGCGTTTGTACTTTGCCATTTTGATTAATTTCGATATCAAAACGGTAAATTTCTTCGTTGCTGTAATCGATTTGCGCGAGGTAATAAATTGCATCGCCTTCAACAACCTCTTTAAATTCAAGCTGCTTTTTATTGCCAAGCAGGTTGCGCGCTGTGCCTGTTAAAGTTGCAGTCTGCGCTGTTTTATCGCTGTTTTTTAATACCGAAATATTGATTATCCCTTTGTTAGGGCTGCGGTCTAAATCGTAGTTTTTGGCGATGCTAGGCTGAATAAAGGTCGATGGAAATGCAATGTAGTGAACTTCCCAAGGGCCAAGTACCTTATACTGAGCGCCTGCTTGTTCATCTGCCTGGGCAAGAGTTGTAAATAAACTCAATAAAATCAAAGAAAAATAAATAACTTGCTTCATGCTATATCTCACTTAACAAAAGAGGCCTTTTCGGCCTCTTGATGTAGTTGTTATTACTTAGCCTATAAAATCCATCAATAAGATTTGTAAAAACTGTAGACCAATGATCAGTACTAAAATCGATAAATCAAGACCGCCAAGTGGTGGAATGATTTTACGAATAGGGCGAAGCATAGGTTCAGTCAGCTGATGAAAAACGGCCTCAATAGGATTGTAACCTTGGCTTACCCAGCTCAATAATGCACGAATTATTAAGACCCAAAATAACAGATTTAAGCCTTCTTTTATTACAGTCATTAAAGCAGAAACAAATACTGGTGCTGGAGACCAGGTACCGTAAAACATCAGTAAAATCACACTAATTTTGGCTACGGCTACAAGATATGCAAGGACTAACGATGCCATATCAAAGCCACCCAATCCCGGAATAATTTTACGAAGAGGATTTACTGCAAATGATGTTGCCTTTACTACAAATTGGCTAATTGGATTATAAAAGTCCGCTTTTGCCGTTTGTAACCAAAAGCGTAAAAGGACCACCATTAAAAAGAGATCGAAAACAATCCCAACTAAAAATTGCATGGCTTGCATAGTTTTACCTTCAAAAAGTAAGCTTAAAGTTCTTTTTCCATTGCCTGAGCGCGAGCGATACAGGCGTCCATTGCATCAGCAACTGTAGCGACTAAACCTTGTGATTTAAGGTGCTCTACCGCTTCATGAGTTGTACCGCCTTTCGATGTAACATTTGCTCGTAACTGAGTTATGCTGATATCTGGTTGTGAAAGTGCCATTTCAGCTGCGCCAAGCGCCGTTTGCTGTACTAAGCGGCGTGCATCTTCATCACTAAAACCAAGGGCTTTTGCTTTTTCTTCAATGGCTTCCATGAATAGGAAAAAGTAAGCAGGTGATGAACCTGTCACAGCGATAATATCGTTAATTTGAGACTCGTGTTCTACCCATTTAACAATACCTGTACACTCGAATACCTGTTGAACAAACTCATGTTCTTCAGCGGTTTCATCTGCGCCGAATAATCCAGATACGCCACGACCAAGCAATGATGGTGTATTTGGCATACAACGCACCATTTTCACATCTTGGCCTAGCATTTCACGTAAACGTTTTACGGTAAGACCTGCTGCCACTGAAATAAATAGCTTGTCGCTAAAATCAACACCAGAATCTTGGAATGATTGGCAAAGATCACCCATCATTTGTGGTTTAACAGACAAGACAATTACATCTGCATCGCGAAGTGCCGCGTTGTTATCCGCGGTAGTTTGCACCCCGAAATCAGCAGCAACCTTAGCTAATTTTTCTTGGTTGCGATTGGTTGCAATAATATTTTTAGCTGCAAAACCGTTCTTTACCATGCCACCGATAATGGCGTAGCTCATGTTACCCGTGCCTATAAATGCGATTTTTTTGTCTGACATATGTCTGTTATCACCTTTTAATTTCGTTGGCCAAATATATCCGTGCCAATGCGTACCATGGTTGAACCTGCAGCAATTGCCGCTTCAACATCATTACTCATACCCATCGACAAGGTGTCTACTTGGGGATATTGGGCCTTTAGTTTATCAAAGCAAGCGCTTAATTGCTCAAAATATTGTAATTGTTGCGCCGTATCGTCCGTTTTGGCGGGAATAGCCATCACACCTCTGAGACATAAATTATCACATTGACTGATAAATTCTGCCAATGTCATTACCTCGTCGGGGTGGCAGCCTGACTTAGCCTCTTCTAAACTAATATTTACTTGAATTAATACATTCAGCGGTGATTTATCCGAGGGACGTTGTTCGTTCAGACGTTTGGCTATTTTTATACGGTCAACACTTTGCACCCAGTCGAAATGGCTGGCAACAAGTGCACTTTTATTCGATTGAATAGGGCCAATAAAATGCCAAACAATATCTTTGTATTCAGCAAGGGCAGCCACTTTTGTTACTGCTTCTTGTACGTAAGATTCGCCAAACAATCGTTGGCCTTGTTCATAAGCAGCAATGATATCGTCGGTTGGTTTGGTTTTTGAGACAGCCAATAGGTTTATTGATTGCTCATTACGTTGATTATTTTTTGCAGCTTGCGCAATTCTGGCATAGGCGGATGTAAGTCGTTCTGCTATTGTAACCATATAATTATCAGTTGGTTGTGGAGTCATAAATGGATATTACCGAATTATTGGCCTTTAGTGTGCAACACAAAGCCTCGGATTTACACTTATCATCAGGCGTATCACCTATGATACGCGTTGATGGCGATGTACGTCGTATTAATATTCCAGCATTAGAACAAAAAGATGTAAATAGTCTGGTATACGATATTATGAACGATAATCAGCGTAAGGACTACGAACAAAATCTCGAAGTGGATTTTTCTTTCGAAGTACCTAATCTTGCGCGTTTTCGTGTTAATGCATTCAACTCAAACCGTGGCCCGGCTGCGGTGTTTCGTACTATCCCTAGTGATGTACTGACTCTAGATGACTTAGGTGCACCGGATATTTTTAAAACCATTGCAGATAACCCTCGTGGTCTCGTGTTGGTGACAGGGCCTACCGGCTCCGGTAAATCAACGACACTGGCAGCAATGGTCGATTACATCAATCAGAATAAGCACCATCATATTTTGACGATTGAAGATCCAATCGAATTCGTACATGAGAATAAATTGAGCTTGATTAACCAGCGTGAAGTTCACCGTGATACGCATAGCTTTTCGAATGCGCTTAGAAGTGCGTTGCGTGAAGACCCTGATGTTATCTTAGTTGGTGAGCTGCGTGACCTTGAAACAATTCGTCTTGCGATGACTGCAGCAGAAACCGGTCATTTAGTGTTTGGTACTTTGCATACTACCTCTGCGCCAAAAACTATCGACCGTATCATCGACGTATTCCCAGGTGAAGAAAAAGACATGGTGCGATCAATGCTATCTGAATCATTACGTGCCGTAATCTCGCAAACATTACTTAAAAAAGTCGGTGGTGGTCGAGTTGCTGCTCATGAAATTATGATCGGTATTCCTGCAATTCGTAACTTGATCCGTGAAGACAAGATTGCGCAAATGTACTCATCGATTCAGACAGGTGCTTCGCATGGTATGCAAACGATGGATCAATGTTTAGCAAGCTTAGTTAACTTCGGTATCATTACAACCAATGATGCACGTGCGAAAGCGCAAGATAAAACTCAATTTGGTGGCTAACGGAGTTACTTAAGATGTCTTTACCTTTAAATCACTTTTTACAAGTAATGATCGATAAAAAAGCGTCTGACTTATTTGTTTCGAGCCAATTACCAGTGAGTGCAAAAATCAATGGTGAGCTTGTGCATCTTACTGATGAGAAGCTCTCAGATGAAAGCTCTCTGGCTTTAGTTGAGTCTGCGATGAGCGATAAGCAGCGCCAAGAATTTCATGACACTAAAGAGTGTAATTTTGCTATAGCGACAGATGAAGGGCGTTTCCGTGTTTCTGCTTTTTGGCAGCGAGATCGTGCCGGTATGGTTATTCGTCGTATCGTGACGAAAATACCGGACGTTAATGAGCTTGGTCTGCCGTCAACACTGACCGATGTGATCATGGCAAAGCGTGGTTTAGTATTGTTTGTGGGTGGTACAGGTACCGGTAAATCAACGTCATTAGCAGCGCTTCTGGGTTATCGTAACCGCAATCAACGTGGTCATATTTTAACGATTGAAGACCCGATTGAATTTGTTCATGAACATCGTAAAAGTATTATCACCCAACGTGAAGTTGGTTTAGATACAGAAAGCTTTGAATCCGCTCTGAAAAGTTCACTGCGTCAAGCACCCGATGTTATCTTGATTGGTGAGATACGCTCCCAAGAAACCATGGAATATGCCCTAAGCTTTGCCGAAACCGGTCATTTGTGTGTAGCAACACTGCACGCCAACAACGCCAACCAAGCCATTGACCGTATCATGCACTTAGTACCAAAAGAGAAGCACGATAAATTAAAGTATGACTTAGCACTAAACTTACGTGCCATTGTTGCCCAGCAGTTGATACCTACAGCCGATGGTGAAGGCCGTGTTGCAGCTATCGAAATTCTGCTTAACTCACCGATGGTGGCAGAGCTTATCAAACGTGGTGATATTGGCTCTATCAAAGAAACCATGGCGAAATCGAAAGAAATGGGCATGCAAACCTTTGACCAAGCGTTATTTGAGCTTTATAAACAGCGTCGAATTAATTACGCTGATGCGCTTCATCATGCCGACTCACCAAACGACTTGCGCTTGATGATCAAGTTGCAAAATAATGAGCAAAAAGGTGCTGGTTTCTTACAAGGTGTTACCATCGACGGCCTTGACGAGAAGAGCGATATATAATGTTTTCGCGGATAATTATAGCTGCCTTTATACTGCTGGTAACTGCCTTTGAGGCGTCTAGTAATGTTGTTGAAGATGTTGTTATTTTTATCCGCGATGATGTTTATGACGATTACAGTCGCTTCTTAAATGGTCGTAAACCTATTGAAGTAAAAGACTTTAGTGGAGCTTACATCCGCCGTGATGTAGTTGATATGATCATTGCTCAACAAGCGTTGAGCTTAGGTGGTTTCAATAAATCATTTCGCTATCACAAAGGTAATGCTAATTACCGTAACACCAAGCTGTTAGAAGATGGCCAGTTATTACTTAGCTTTGATAGTGTGTGGTCAGTAGATGCAAAGCAGCTTGCTGAGTCTGTGTATATTTCAGATCCCGTGATCCGTAATGGTGAATATTTTGCTGGTATATTCACGTCCCCAAACAATAAAAAAGCACTGCAATTAAAGCAGTTTGCTGACTTTAAGCAATTAACTGCGGTTTCAACACCTCGTTGGCAAACTGACTGGCAAACGTTATCGGCTCTACCGCTCAAAGAGCTGCTCAGAGAAGATGAGTGGCTTGGGCAAGTCCGCACGGTATCGATGCAGTGGGTTGATTTTATGATGATGCCTTTAATGCCAAGTCTCAATAATCGTTACAGTTTGGAAAATATTGAACTGGTTGCAGTGCCTAACGTGGTATTGCAATTAAATGATAGCCGCCACTTTATTATTTCGAAAAAGCATCCAGACGGAAAAGCCGCCTTTGCAGCAATTCAAAAAGGCTTACAGCAGCTTCGTAATAGCAGCGCTATTGAAAAAGCCTACCGAGAGGCAGGCTTTATTCCAGATTTAAACGACTATACCGTGATTAACAAAGCGCGTTAGTCGCCATAAGATTGCTCAAAAAAACTTTCTAAGATGATCACCGCAGACATATTATCAACGTTACCTTTACCAAGGTTACGGTAACCACCTTGTTCGAATAAACGCGCTTTGGCATCTGCGGTTGTTAGTCGTTCGTCTTGAGTTTCAACCGGGATAGCAAAGTGATTATGCAAACGGTTTGCAAACTTCTTGGCTTTAAAAGTGACTTCTTGATTGCTGCCATCCATATTAAGCGGTAAACCAACTACCATTAGATCTGGTTGCCAGTCATCTACTTGCTTTTTTATTTGCTGCCAATCAGGAATACCGTCTTTGGCTTTCACTGCTTGAAGGCTTGAGGCTGTGCCGGTTAGCTCTTGGCCTATGGCGATACCAATACTTTTGGTGCCAAAATCAAAGCCCATAACGGTGCGCTCACCTACGGGCTTAAATGTTCTTTTTGTCATAGTTTCAATAATTCATTTATGTTAGGCATGGCCGGCTTCAGAGCTTAGCTGACTTACATCAAACCCCAACATGGATACCGCTTTTTCCCAGCGCTTTTCAACAGGGGTGTTGAAGATGATATCTGGATCTGCTTTTATGATAAGCCATGAATTTTCTAGCAGCTCTTGCTCAAGTTGACCCTGCTCCCAACCTGCATAACCTAAAGTAATAATAAATTGTTCAGGTGCTTCATTAGTGGTTAAGCTTGCCAGCACATCTTTTGAAGTGGTGATCATAATATCACTGCTAAGCTTTTGGCTTGATGAATAGCCATGCTTAGGAGAATGTAACACAAAGCCGCGGTCTGTTTTTACGGGGCCGCCAGCATAAACAGCAAGGCCTGCGGCTTGCTTATTTTTGTCGTTATCAATCTCGATTTTATCGAGTAATTCACCCACAGTAATATTAATAGGCTGATTAATAACCAGCCCCATAGCACCCTCTTGATTGTGCTCACAAATATAAGTGACAGCACGTTTAAAAAAAGGGTCTTGCATGCTTGGCATCGCGATTAAGAAATGATTCTCTAATGACTGCATAGGTCGCCCCTTTTGTTGTTTAGATTAAGTATGGCTCAGTTTGCTCTCAATGGCATCAAATAACTTACCAGTGATAGAAATGTCGTACGCGGCTTCAATTTCTTTTACACAAGTCGGCGCAGTGACGTTGATTTCAGTTAAGCGGTCACCAATAATGTCTAAGCCCACAAAAATAAGGCCTTTTTCTTTTAACGTTGGTGCGACTGCTTCGGCGATTTTGCGATCTGATTCGCTAATAGGGCGAGCTTCACCACGGCCACCTGCTGCTAGATTACCGCGCGTTTCGCCATTTTGTGGAATTCGAGCTAGGCAGTAAGGCATGACTTCACCATCAACGACAAGGACACGTTTATCGCCTTGTTTGATTTCAGGAATATAGTTTTGTGCCATTGCAAAACGGCTACCGTGCTCGGTTAATGTTTCGCAAATTACACCAATATTGGCATCATCTTCTTTAACACGGAAGATAGAGGCACCACCCATACCATCAAGTGGTTTTAGTATGATGTCTTTATGCTCAGCTAAAAATGCGCGAATATCTGCTTGGCTTCGCGTTACTAATGTATCTGGCGTATGTTCACTGAACCAAGCGGTGAACAGTTTTTCATTTGCATCACGCAAACTTTGCGGTTTGTTAATAACTAATGTGCCAGCTTGTTCTGCGCGCTCTAAAATATAGGTTGCGTAAATATATTCAGTGTCAAAAGGTGGATCTTTACGCATTAAGATCACGTCTAAATCAGCAAGGGCAACGGTGGCTTTTTCTTCTAATTCGTACCAATGATTTACATCGTCAAATACACGGGCTTTGGCAGCTGTTGCATAGCCTTGACCTTGACGCAGTGACAGGTCGTCCATTTCCATGTAATAAAGTTCGTAGCCACGTTTTTGTGCTTCCATCATCATTGCGAAGCCAGTGTCTTTTTTAATGTTAAAGCCACTAATTGGATCAGAGATTATGCCTAACTTAATTGCCATATTTTTGCCTTAGAATCGAAGTGCCATACTGTATTTAGTAACTTTGATATATGGGTATTTTTACCATTTTCAATTGGCTAAGTCGCCAAACTGTAATTGCAATGCGCTTAAAACAGTCAATGCGGCTGTTTCTGTTCGAAGTACGCGTGGGCCTAAGCGAATATCAACGAAGGCTTGTTGCTTTGCAATGTTAATTTCTTCATCAGTAAAACCGCCTTCAGGGCCAACTAAAAAGCGCACACCTTCGCTAGGCACTTGAATGGTTTTAATACTATGCTCAGCGCGAGGGTGTAGGGTAAGTTTAATTGCTTCGCTAGCTTGTTCTAACCACTCTTTTATATCGATAGGTGGATGCACAACAGGCACGAAGTTACGGCCAGATTGCTCAGCTGCAGCAATTGCAATTTTTTGCCATTGTTGGTGTTTTTTCTGCAGTCTGTCGCCACTCAGTTTTACACCACAGCGTTGACTAAAAATAGGGGTGATTTCAGTGATACCTAATTCCACCGATTTTTGAATGGTGAAATCCATTTTATCGCCACGAGAGATGCCTTGGCCCAAGTGAATTTTAAGTGGTGATTCAACGTCGTGATCGATAAACTCTTGCGGCTCAACAACAACTGTTTTTTTACTAACCTCGATGATTTCGCTGAGGTATTCACCACCTTCGCCATTAAAAATAGATACTTTATCTCCGACTTGCATACGTAACACTCGGCCAACATGACCTGCTGCATCATCATCAAGTGCTACAGGAGTGTTTAAAGAAATCGCTGAAGGTTGGTAAATATGAGGTACTCGCATGGCTGTCACTTATCAATAATTTTAGCAATATGGTAAGTATACAGCGGTTTAGGTGCAATTATTTATTTGTTATTTAAGGTCGTCTTTTGCACTTAAGACGTGAGCGGTAGTTTCGGCAATCTCAGATTGGCAAGAAAGGTGGTTAATATGAGCAGCATCAGGGCAGGGGGTAAAGCTAAAACCTTGCTCGTCTTGTTGAACTAAGTACCTTATCTTGTGTAATGAATTATAAATAAACTTTTGTGCATCATCAGCCAGTTGGTAATCAGTTAGATTAATGAGTACTCCCTGTATTGTGTGATGCTCGTGCAAATAGCTGGCTAGCTCAGAAACGCTTATTTCATTGCTAAAATCGCAGTAGCAATAATCTTTAATTAGTTCATCGAACATCAGCTTGACCATTTGTCGGCTATTAGCACCAGCCACAACAAGTGTAGAGCTTTCAGCTTTAGCAAAATAATGCTCAGCGAATGCTCGACTAAACTCATTGTCGATATCGACTAATAAAAAATTATTAATTTTATTTGGCATAAAGCCCCACGATTCAAACACTTCTGATCAAATTGAAAACATACTAATTAGTAAATAGCCTATAGCACCAAAAACGGCAAATTCGATACACGCAATTCCAATATTATCTTGGTGATCAACTTCCAGAGATGTATCAATATTGGGTAAGGAAATATATTTAATAATGTAGCTCAAAACATACAATAACACCCACATAGCACCACAATGTGATACTAAAGTGAATAAATTTTCTACCATCTTACCACTAATAAAGGATGCACTGGAAAGACCAGCGTAACCGGAAAGTGCTAGACCGATCGATTTCCCGGCATAACGTATGCCGATAGATGTGTTTTCTAAATTGAAATTACTTTGCAGCGATGCCCCTTGGTTGGCTTTTGCAAAGCGGTACTCGCGGATCTTAGTATCAAGAGCAAACATGCCTTGTATAACAAAAAAGCTAACGGTAGCAATAAGTAAACTACTAAAGCCTTGTGTATGCGACCAATTGTATAAACCAAGACAAATGATACAGTTAGCTATCAGCATACCTGAATCAACCAGTGCTGCGCAGACATTCTGTTTTAAAATAGCCGCTTCTTCGTTAAAGCGATATAAAATCCATTTTCGGTGTATTAAATGACCAATCTTAATGAAAGAAAATAATAAAAAAATGAGTATCAATACTTTCAAAGGGTTTGATTGAGCCGCGCTTAGACTTATTTCATCAAAGATGTAAGCAATGGTAGCAATGACAACTAAGATCTCACTGGCAAAGCTTATTCCCATAGCAAAATTATCATGTTGCGCCAGTTCTTCTTTAAGGGCTTGTTTTGCCTTTATTTGCGTTAGGATACGCAGCAGTACTATGGTGATACAAATAACCGCAAAACTAATAGCAATCGCGACTAAACTAGTGTTAGATAATGATAAATATGACATGCAGATCCCTGCTAAATAAATCTTTGATAATCATTCTAGTACGGTTATTGGCAAGTTAAAAGAGAGTATTTAATGAGTAATTCGTATCCGCTTCCAACGTCAGTTCAACAGTTAGGCCAAACCCGCTTTACTAGCTTATACCCTGATCAAGATGTCGACGAAAATATCGCTAAGTTATTATCATTAAGTGATTTTGCTTGGCACTGCTTACAATCACAGCCGGCTTTGAGAACATGGTTACTTGATGAAACAGAATGTGCTAACCGCGTGGTAGAGTCGCCACTAAGTAACAGTGACCTAAGTGAACTTGACGATTCAGCAGCAATGGCAAAATTGCGTTTATATCGTGAAAAATATTGGTTGAAAGTCGCGTATCTAGACTTGTGTTGTGCAAACCCAATTGCTGACAGCATTGCTTATATCTCTGAGCTGGCAAACCAGCTTATTGACAGCGCAAATCAATGGGCTTTTGCGCAAGTTGCTAAAGTAAGCGGCACTCCAGTCGATGCTGACGGAAATGCCATCCCTATGTTGGTTCTTGGTATGGGAAAGTTAGGAGGAAGAGAGCTTAACTACTCATCGGATATCGATCTCATTTTTTCTTATCCTCGAGATGTTGCCACACAAGGTGGTCGTCGTTCGGTTGAAGCTCAAGTTTTTTATACCAAGGTAGCGCAAAAGTTAATTATGGCGCTTAACCAGACAACAGTGAACGGCCAGGTTTTTCGAGTAGATATGCGTTTGCGGCCTTTTGGCGAAAGTGGTCCATTGGTGATGAGCTTCCATGCTATGGAAGATTATTATCAAGAACAAGGTCGAGAGTGGGAACGCTATGCCATGCTCAAAGGGCGTTTAATTGGTACTGAGAATCGCTATTGGAGTGAGTTTTACGAACTGTTAAGACCGTTCGTTTACAGGCGTTATATTGATTTTTCAGTGATTGAGTCACTTAGAAAAATGAAGCATATGATTGCTCAAGAAGTACGTCGTAAACGTTTAACCAATAACATAAAACTCGGTGCAGGTGGTATTCGTGAAGTGGAGTTTGTAGTGCAAGCTCTGCAAATGGTGCGTGGTGGTCGAGAAGCAAACTTGCAAACGCAGTCATTACTGTTGGCTTTAAAAGAGCTGGTTAATAATCAAGTTATGACATCCACGGAAGCGCAATTGTTAAAACAGAACTACCTAGAATTACGCCGTGTAGAGCAGTATTTACAAATTTTTGCTGATAAACAAACTCAGACACTACCTGATGATGAGCTTAATCAGCAGCGCCTTTGTTATTTACTTAATAAGGCTGATTTTAGCCATTGCCTAGCTGCAATCGAGCAGGTGATGGCTGAAGTACATAATGAGTTTGAGCAAGTCATTGGCTTTGAAAGTGAGAGCGCAGATCCCTGTGAAAGTGAGTATATTAGCGCGTGGGAGATGACAGATGTTAGTTTGATGTGCGAGCCTAACCTTGACTGGCAAGCGGCGCTTGAAGACTTTAAAGCGCGCTTAACGAAGGCAAAAATAGGTACGCGCGGCAGAGATATTCTCGACAAATTAATGCCACTGTTGCTTAAACAGCTTACTGTTGCCAAGGCAAGTGGCGAAGCATTTAACATGATAAGCCAAGTGCTGAATAAAATTATTTCTCGAACCGCTTACCTTGAACTGTTATATGAAAACCCAGGCGCATTAAATCAACTGGTTGCACTTTGCTGTCATAGTAAATGGATTGGTGAACATATTTCGCGTTACCCAATCTTACTCGATGAGCTGATTGATCCTCAGGTGCTCTATAAACCGACGCCTTTATCTGCTTACAAAGATGAAATTAGGCAGTATTTTTTGCGTATAGAACATGGCGATTTAGAGCTGCAAATGGAAGCACTTCGTCAGTTTAAACAAACGCATCAGTTACGCATTGCTGCCGCCGATGCAACCGGTGTGCTTAGTGTGATGAAGGTTAGCGATCACCTTACTGCGCTTGCTGAGGCTATTGTAGAGCAAGCGGTTAATATTGCATGGCATGCTTGTGTTGAGCGCTTTGGTCGGCCAGCCAATACCTCGGATCAAGAAAAGGGCTTTGCAGTTATTGCATATGGTAAAACGGGCGGCTTTGAAGTTGGCTACGACTCAGATCTTGATCTGGTATTTGTGCATAATCACGATGGCAGTAGTTATACCGACGGTGATAAATCAATTGATTCACGTCAGTTTTATTTAAAGCTCGCGCAGCGACTAATGCACTTATTCAACACGCGAACTGCGTCTGGCATTTTGTATGAACTTGATACCCGTTTACGTCCCGAAGGGGCATCGGGCTTACTGGCTATTAATTTAGAAAGTTATTATCACTACCAGCAAACTCAAGCATGGACGTGGGAACACCAAGCTTTAGTCCGTTCACGCATGATTTATGGGCAAGTTTCATTACACGAGCGCTTTACTGCGATCCGTAAAGATGTGTTGTGCCAAGCACGTGATACAGAAAAGCTAAAAAAAGAGGTCATCGAGATGCGCGAAAAAATGCGCACTCACCTAGCGAAAGGGAATGATGAACTGTTTGATTTAAAACAAGATAGAGGTGGTATCACAGATATTGAGTTTATCACTCAATATTTGGTGCTGAATAATGCGATGCAGCATCCAGAGCTAACCACTTGGTCTGATAACGTGCGCATTTTAGCTGATGCTGCACGTTTAGGTTGTATCACAGAGCAAATGCAGCAGGAATTAGTCGAGGCATATATTACCTATCGCTCACGCTATCATGTAATGAGTTTAGATCAGCAAGGTCGTTGTGCGCCACGTGCTGAGCTAACTCAGCACATAGCATTGGTTAGTAACGCGTGGCAGAAAGTATTTATAGCAAACAGCAATAATACTTAAACGAAATGGTATTAGAAGTGCCGTTAGCTTTTTAAGCGGCGGCAGTTCTCGCGCACATAAGCAGAGGGGAGCTCAGTGATAACAGCTGCTCTTTGCTTAAAGCAAAAGAAGGTATAAACCTCATTTTCGAAGTCGTCATTGATGGCACGGCCAACCTGATACAGTGTTGAAACAAAATTACTATCAACACGAAAATGATCTTTAACGACATAGTCTTTACTTAAATACCAATAAAGTACAATGTCTTCATTACGGGCATAATCAGAGAGCACGTCTTTTAACGTATTTCCATTTTCAAAGCGGCGCGGTTGAATATCGCCGGTCCAGTTTGGTGACGATGGTTCAACCACTTTTTCGCGCTCAAATAGTGCAACATCTAAACTTGTTTCAGGTGTTGGTAACTTGAGAACGTATTTATCACGCTCGTTATCTTTGCTGTTTACTTGGTTACGTAACGCAGAATAAAAGCGAGACAACCCCTGAGCAGCGGCATTTTTTGTTTCTTTCATATCAAATACCGGACCGCTACCGAATAAAAAGTAGATTGCAGCAGCAATTAAAATAAAAGCTAATGATAAATGCTTAACCCAGAACCACATTTCTAATACTCTTGTTGTTTATTACCTTAATAAAAACATACTAATTAAAAATTGTCACTCTACTTGTAATAAGAAGGTGCATTCTTATCAGGGCGCGTTTTAAAACGTCGATGTAACCACATGTATTGCTCTGGGGCATTATCTATGGCTTGTTCCATTCGTTGATTGACACGTGTTACATCTTTTAGATCATCGCCACTTGGGAAATCGTGCAAAATAGGCAGTACTTCTAAATGGTAGCGACCTTGTTCATCACGTCGGCTGGTTAGGCTGACAGTTTCGCAGTTTTTGCTATTAGCGAAAAGCAAAGTCCCTGTTGTTGTTGCTGTCTCTTTTACTGCATAAAAAGGCGCAAACTCACAGCGATTACGGCCATAATCTTGATCAGGAAGGTAATAGCACACTTTTTTATTTTTAAGTGCTTTTAGTAAACCCTTTACATCTCGCTTGCCAATTAAGTATTCGTTTGAGCGTAAGCGCCCATTCGTCGTAAAGTATTCCATCAAAGGATTATTATGAGGGCGATAAAAACCAATGCCTTGGTGTTTTAAACCCATGACACGGCTTGCCATTTCTAAATGAAGAATATGCGGTACAAGTAACAATACCCCTTTTCCTGATTGCTGGATTTGCTCAAAGTATTCTAGGCCCTTAATGGAGCCATATACTTTTTTTACACGCCACTCGGGCCACCACCAAGCCATGCCAGTTTCCATCATGGCAATACCGGTGTTTTCCATATTTTTACGAACTAATTCGCGCTGTTCATGTTCTGGCATATCAGGAAAACATAAACGAATGTTGACCTCAGCGATATGGCGACGGCGTTTCATAAAGCGATGCACTAAACGGCCAAGTAGTTTACCTAGTGCAAGTTGTAATTTGTGTGGTAACCAAGAGATAAGATATAAAAAGAACACGCCAATCCAAGTTAACCAGTAACGTGGGCCTAAAAAAGACGCTTTAAACGGAGATGAACTAACCACAAAAAAATCTCTAAAAATAAAAAAGCTAGTTTAACTGTATGTCTTTAAAAATACAAAAAGCCAGCGCTAGGCTGGCTTTTATTTAAGGACTCAATTAGAAGAAATGATTAGATTTCTTTTAAACCCTGATTAATTGCAATAAGGTCTTCGCTAGTTAGGGTACCGGCAGCTTGCTTCAAGCGTAGTGTAGAAACAACATAACGGTAACGAACATTCGCTAAGTTACTTTTTGCGTTATACAGGTTTTGTGTGCTGATCAATACGTCAACGATAGTACGTGTTCCAACTTCAAAGCCTGCTTCAGTTGCTTTAAGCGCACTTTCTGCAGAAACAACAGCTTGTTGAAGTGCTTTGTAAGTTGCGATGTCAGAGACCACTTGATTGTATGACGTGATCACTGAGCGTGTTACTGCACGTAGGCTTGCTTCTAAGTCTTCGCTTGCTGCAACATAGTAAGCGCGAGCTTGATCTGTTGCTGCTGTCGTTGCTCCACCTGAATAAATAGGTAAGCTGAAGTTAACACCCACTTTTGCACTGTCTTCACGTGGTTGATGTGAATTACTGTTTAAATCTGTCAGGCTGTCACCATAAGACGCGTTCAAAGTTAGCTTAGGATAGTGACCTGCTTTTGCTAAATCGATTTGGTCTTTTGCAATATCAACCGTTACTTTAGACACTTGCAGATTTAAGTTGTTGTCTTCGGCAATTTTTATAAAGTCAGTTGATTGTTTATTAGGTGCAACCGTCGAAAAGGTTTCTGTATTTAATACATCTAACTTAGCGTGGTATTTACCTGTGATTTCACGAAGTTGCTCACGTGCTGTTTCAACACTATTTTTAGCCACAATTTCTTGTGCTACTGAGTTATCGAACTGAGCTTGTGCTTCATGAACGTCAGTGATCGCAGTTAAACCTACCGCATAACGCTCTTTAGTTTGTTGTAACTGACGTTCGATAGCACGTTTTTCTGCTTGCACGAACTCAAGGTTATCAATGGCGCTTAATACATTGAAATAACCTTCAGCAACACGAACGATTAGGTCTTGGCGTGCAAAGTCATACTGTGCAGTTGCTTGTAATGCTTGTTTTTCTGCAATACCAAGTGAGTTCCATGCACCTAAATCGAACAATGTTTGACTTAAGCTAAGGCCACGACTGAAAACGTCAGGGTCATAATCATAACCAGCATAGCCTGTAGCATCATTACCATCGTATAGGTCCGACTTGGTTTTTTCATAGCCAAGGCTTAAGCCAATTTGTGGTAATAGTGCACTTAACGCGCGATCGCTCTCATAGGCTTGCGCATCTGCTTGGGCTTTTGCTTTAAGTACGGTAGGATCGTTTGCGGTTGCGATCTCGTAAACTTGAAGTAGGTCTTCAGCGTTACTTGCTGTTGCAGTCAATGCGCTAGAAAAACCAATCAGCGCAGCGAGTAATGTTTTTTTCATTTTTTGTTCAGTCCTTAGACAATTTCGTACTGCCAACATGGTACTCTTTTTTAATGAATAACCAAAAAAAAATTACGTAAATCTACATGTCCAAGTGTAACAGAATATAATTGACGATAAATTTTACGTAATACTTACAGGAAATAGTGAATGAAAATATCAGCAATCTCACAATTTAGCCATGACGACATAGAGTTAAAGCCAATTGAGCGAGTTTATGATGGTTTTTTTAAAATTAATGTGTATCGCTTTCATCATGCGCTGTTTGCTGGTGGCAAATCGGTGGAGATTAAGCGTGAAATTTTAGAGCGTGGCCATGCTGTAGCTGTACTTCCTTATGACCCTGTTACTGATCAAGTGTTGCTTATTGAGCAAATCAGGATTGGTGCAATGGCATCAAAGCAGTCCCCTTGGTTACTTGAGTGTATCGCTGGCATGGCTGATGGTAGTACTGACTACGAAGAGGTTGCCAAGCGAGAAGCGTATGAAGAAGCGGGCATTGAACTTAATGAGCTCGAATTTATGATGTCGTATCTTTCAAGCCCTGGTGGTACGACTGAGCGTTTGTATTTATATTTGGCGCGCACTGACTTATCTGGGTATCAAGGTGGCCTTTTTGGTCTAGATAATGAAGATGAAGATATCAAAACCCATGTAATGTCATATCAAGAGGCCATGCTACGTTTAGAGCAAGGCGAAATTGATAACGCTGCAACTGTGATCTCATTACAGTGGTTAGCACTTAATAAGCAACGTATACTGTCTGATTGGAACAATAAATAGGGGATTATTTTGGCCTACGTCACTGCCGAACAGCGCTATATTCAAAGTTTACCCAAGTACTTAACATTGTGTGAACACAACTATGCGCGTGCACTAAAATTATTGCCACGTGAGCGTTTGGTAGGGCAGGAGCGAAAAGTTCAGTTAGGTCAGAGCACTTTTGTGATAAAAGTGGACGATACGGCTAAATACACCACCGATATCTCTATTAACCAAGAAACTGGGCAATTGAGTTCATTACAGCCTCTATATCTAACGGTCCGTATGTATCATGATGCGAAAGTGGCTGAAATCATCCATCATGATTTTCATCAACGTATCAAGCCCTCATATGCGTACCCGAATCCGAGTATGCACCAAAAAGATGAAAAGTATCAGCTTAATGCCTTTTTGTATGACTGGTTGGTTGCCTGTGTTGAGAATGGCCGAGCGGTTTTAAATTGGGATGTAAATAATGGCTTGGTTTAGTGACCGCTATCATTTTGATAAAACAGCACTGAAAGTCGTCCATATAACTGATTGTCACCTATTTAAAGAACCTAATGGTGACTACTTTTCTGTGAATACGGCTGCGTATTTTGCGCGCTGTTTACATGCCATTGCTGAGCTAGATGCTGATTGTGTGGTGTTTGGTGGCGACTTAACACAAGATCACAGCAGCGAGTCTTATCAACTTTTTGCTAAATTAATTACAGATTCAGCGCTCAGCTGCCCGGTATTTTGGTTGCCTGGCAATCATGATGAACTCGCTGAATATGAAAAGCTTACAAGCCCGCAAATTTTAAACAGTAAACGCATTACGTTTTTAGGTGGGCAACTGCTTTTAGCAAACTCAAAAGGTCCGACGCCAGCAGGTTGGGTAACACACACGCATTTGAATGAATTAAGCCAAGCAATAGGGCAAGTTCCAAGCGTGGTGTTTTGTCATCATAATCCGTTGCCAATTCAAGCTTATTTAGATAAACATATGCTAGAAAATGGTCCACAGTTTTTAAACATGTGTGTAAACAGTGAACAGTGTATTGGTGTGTTTCATGGTCATGTGCATCATGAATACACGCAAACCTACCGTGATCTTAGCGTGTTTGCTACACCAGCCAGCTCGATACAATTTACCAAGCACACGATGGCATGGCAGCAAGACGATTTAGGCCCCGCATTTCGTGTCATTAACTTAAATGTTGATGCACAACAAAAATTGCAGTTAAGCACGGATGTAGTATGGCTAAACGGGTAATTTATATTCATGGCTTTAATAGTTCTGAGCAATCTTACAAAGCCGTGCGCTTTGGTGAACATATGGCGCTATTCGATGTTGATTATCAGGTGCCGCGATTAACCCATGAGCCATTACATGCAATTATACAATTAGAACAATTGCTAAATGATGATACTGTATTACTAGGTAGTTCATTAGGCGGTTTTTATGCGACCTATCTGTCGCAACGTTATTCGATACCTGCGGTGGTGATTAACCCTGCGGTTCGCCCATTTGAGTTACTCGATAACTATTTAGGGCCAAATTATAACCCGTATCAAGATAGTCATTACGAACTTGGTACTCGTCACATGGATGCATTGCGCAGTTTATATTTGCCGCAATTAGACACTCCTTCATTGCTTTATTTGCTACAGCAAACGGGCGATGAAGTACTGCCTTTTCAGCAGGCGGTTAACTATTATTCTCAGTGTAAGCAACACGTTGAATTTGGAGGCGATCATAGTTTTATCGGCTTCGAACAAACCTTTGCAAGTATTGTAGATTTTCTTAAAATCACGTAAAACATAGCTAAGCGCATAAAAGATATAAAAACTATGAGTCAGCAAAATTATAACGCCGAAGCAATTGAAGTCTTAAACGGGTTAGAGCCCGTAAAACGCCGCCCAGGTATGTATACCGACACGGTTCGTCCTAACCACTTAGGTCAAGAGGTTATCGATAACAGTGTCGACGAAGCAATGGCAGGTCATGCAACAAAAATTGATGTTATTCTTCATGAAGATAACTCACTTGAAGTTATTGATGATGGCCGTGGTATGCCAATTGATATTCACCCAGAAGAAGGTATTCCGGGTGTGGAACTTATTTTTACCAAGCTACATGCCGGTGGTAAGTTCTCAAATAAAAACTATCAGTTTTCGGGTGGTTTACACGGGGTAGGTATTTCGGTTGTAAATGCGCTATCGACTCGTGTTGAAGTAACCGTGCGCCGTGATGCACAGCAATTTCGTATGGCTTTTGAGAACGGTGACAAGGTTGAAGACCTTAACGTCATTGGTACAGTGGGTAAGCGTAATACAGGTACAACTGTGCGTTTTTGGCCTGATGCCAGCTATTTTGACTCAGCTAACTTCTCTATTACTAAGCTTAATCATTTGCTAAAAGCCAAAGCAGTATTGTGCCCAGGCCTGCGTATTAAGTTTACCAATAAGCAAACCAAAGAAAGCCAAGAGTGGTATTACGAAACAGGTTTAAAAGATTACTTAAATGAAGCTGTTAAAGGTTTTGAAGTACTGCCAAAAGACCCATTTATAGGTGAATTTTCTAGCTCTACAGAAGGCGCTGATTGGGCTGTGGTTTGGTTACCTGAAGGCGGTGAGTCAATCGCTGAAAGTTATGTAAACTTAATCCCTACTGCCCAAGGCGGTACACACGTCAATGGCTTACGCCAAGGCTTACTTGAAGCAATGCGTGAATTCTGTGAATTCAGAAACCTATTACCGCGTGGCGTAAAGCTAACGCCAGATGATATCTGGGAGCGCTGTAGCTATGTGTTGTCGGTAAAAATGCAAGACCCACAGTTCGCTGGTCAAACCAAAGAAAAGCTATCTTCACGTTCATGTGCAGCATTTGTTTCTGGTGTAGTAAAAGATTCATTTAGCTTATGGCTAAACGAGCACACAGAAACGGCAGAATTATTAGCTGAGCTATGTATCTCAAATGCACAGCGCCGTTTACGTGCCGCCAAAAAAGTTGTGCGTAAGCGCATTACTTCTGGCCCTGCATTACCAGGTAAATTAACCGATTGTAGCGCGCAAGATAATGACCGCACTGAACTGTTTTTAGTAGAGGGTGACTCTGCGGGTGGTTCAGCAAAACAAGCGCGTGACCGTGAATTCCAAGCAATCATGCCACTGCGCGGTAAAATCTTAAATACCTGGGAAGTGGAGTCGGGTCAGATTTTAGCGTCGCAAGAGGTGCATGATATCTCTGTGGCACTAGGTATAGACCCAGATTCGAGTGATTTATCTGGTTTGCGTTATAACAAAATTTGTATCTTGGCCGATGCTGACTCGGATGGATTACACATTGCGACTCTATTGTGTGCTTTGTTCGTGCGTCATTTCCCTGCACTTATTAAAGAAGGTCACGTGTATGTAGCAATGCCGCCATTATTCCGTATCGACATTGGTAAAGAGGTGTACTATGCCCTTGATGAAGATGAAAAGAACGGCATTTTAGCGCGCATTGAGGCCGAGAAGAAACGTGGTAAGGTCAATGTTCAACGCTTTAAAGGGTTGGGTGAAATGAACCCACTACAATTACGTGAAACCACTATGGATCCAAATACGCGTCGTCTAGTGCAATTAACGCTGGACGAAGAGGAGCAAACGATGGAGATGATGGATATGTTACTTGCAAAGAAACGTTCATCAGACCGTCGCCAGTGGTTGGAAGATCACGGTAACCGCGCACAAGTTTAGTTAAGGTAGTTGAACGAATGAAAGGGCAAGAAAAATGAAAAAAATACTGACCTCATTATTATCGCTGAGCTTGTTGTCAGCGCCGGTAATGGCCAAAGATATTCTTGATAAACTCACTGTAGCTGATGGATTTACTATCAGCTTGTTTGCTGATGACGTTGAAAATGCGCGTCAGATTGCCGTGTCAAAAAGAGGCATCGTGTATGCTGGTTCACGAAAAGCGGGCAATGTATATGCATTAATAGACCATAATAGTGATGGCGTTGCCGATAGAAAAATGGTTATCGCCACAGGCCTTGAAATGCCTTCGGGATTAGCTGTTAAAGATGGTGATTTATATGTGGCAGAAGTGTCGCGTATCATCCGTTTTAAAGATATCGATAAAAACCTAAAAGACCCTAAATTTGAAGTCGTTTACGATAAATTCCCAACCGATCGTCATCATGGCTGGAAGTTCATTAGCTTTGCGCCAACCGGTGAGCTAATTGTGCCTGTGGGTGTGCCATGTAACATTTGTGCGGAAGACGACAAATATGGTCGTATTTTTTCGTTAGATGTAGATACAAAAGAAATTAAAACAATCGCCAAAGGCGTTCGTAACTCAGTTGGTTTTGATTATCACCCAACTACCAATGCATTTTGGTTTAGTGATAATGGCCGTGACATGATGGGTGATGATATGCCTCCTTGCGAAATCAACCGTGTAGGTGAAGGTGAAGAAGGGGCACATTATGGTTTCCCTTATGTACATGCAGGCGCCATTTTAGATCCTGAGTTTGGTCAAGGTAAGAGCATTGCTGATTACAAGTCACCTGCGCTTGCACTTGGTGCGCACGTGGCACCTCTTGGTATTCATTTTTATAACGGCAAACAGTTCCCTGCGAAATACAAAGAGCAACTATTTGTTGCTGAGCATGGCTCTTGGAACCGCAGTAAAAAATCGGGTTACAGAGTGATGTTAGCGAACGTTGAACAAGGTCGTATTACTCAATACACTCCGTTCGTTACAGGGTTCATGCAAAATGAAGAAACATTTGGTCGCCCAGTTGCCTTTGCAGAACTTGCAGATGGCAGCTTATTGATCTCAGACGACTTTGCTAACGTGATTTATCGTGTTAGCGCAAAGAAAAAATAGGTAAGCGTTAATGAGTGATACTGATACCTTGCTGATGCAGGGCATAGAACAACAAACAATGGGGCGTTTTACTGAAGACGCCTACTTAAACTACTCAATGTACGTCATTATGGACCGCGCCTTACCGCATGTGGGTGATGGTCTAAAGCCTGTACAGCGTCGTATCATTTATGCAATGAGCGAGCTTGGGTTATCGGCGCAAGCTAAGTATAAAAAATCTGCGCGTACTGTTGGTGATGTACTTGGTAAATACCATCCCCATGGTGATAGTGCTTGTTATGAAGCCATGGTGTTGATGGCCCAGCCGTTTTCTTACCGTTACCCGCTGGTGGACGGCCAAGGTAACTGGGGGGCCGCGGACGATCCTAAGTCATTTGCGGCGATGCGTTATACCGAAGCGCGTTTATCTAAGTTCTCTGAAGTTTTATTAAAAGAGCTCGGCCAAGGTACTGTTGATTGGACCGCAAACTTTGATGGCACACTCGATGAGCCAATGGTATTGCCAGCGCGCTTACCGCACATTTTGCTAAATGGTGTGACTGGTATCGCGGTTGGTATGGCAACGGATATTCCACCACACAACGTGCGTGAAGTAGCCAGTGCCTGTTGTTTACTGCTTGATAAACCAAAAGCTGAAATCGAAGAGCTGCTTGAGTTAGTGCATGCCCCTGACTACCCAACAGAAGCTGAAATCATCACACCGAAAGATGATATTCGTAAGATTTATCAAACCGGACGTGGTTCTATCAAGATGCGTGCAATTTACACTGAAGAGCACGGTGATATTGTAATTACAGCGCTACCTCATCAGTGTTCAGGTGCAAAAGTACTAGAGCAAATAGCTGCACAAATGAACGCTAAAAAGTTACCGATGGTTGCCGATTTACGTGACGAATCAGATCACGAAAATCCAACCCGTATTGTGATTGTACCGCGTTCGAACCGCATCAAGGCTGAGCCACTAATGGCACACCTGTTTGCAACCACCGATTTAGAAAAGAACTACCGCGTAAACTTAAACATGCTTGGCCTTGATGGTCGTCCGCAAGTTAAAGACTTACGTAGTATCTTAACTGAGTGGTTAACGTTCCGTCGTGAAACTGTTCGTCGCCGTTTACAATACCGCTTAGATAAAGTGTTAGCACGCTTGCATATTTTAGAAGGTTTATTAACTGCCTTTTTAAATATCGACGAAGTCATCGAAATTATTCGCACTGAAGATAAACCAAAGCCCGTATTAATGGAGCGCTTTGGTATTACCGATATTCAAGCCGAAGCGATTTTAGAATTAAAACTACGTCATTTAGCAAAACTTGAAGAATTTAAGATTAAAGGTGAGCAAGATGAGCTTGCGCTTGAGCGTGACAAGTTAGAGCAAATTCTGGGTTCTGAGCGTCGTATGTCGACGTTGATGAAAAAAGAAATCCAAGAAGCCGCTGAAATGTACGGTGATGATCGCCGCTCACCAGTCGTTGAACGTGTAGAAGCAAAAGCACTAAGCGAAAAAGATCTTATTCCTTCTGAGTCAGTTACAGTTGTGCTATCTGAAAAAGGCTGGGCACGCGTTGGTAAAGGCCATGATTTAGATGTTGAAGGGCTAAGTTATAAGTCTGGCGACAGCTATAAAGCCTCGGCGCGAGGTAAGAGTAATCAGCCAGCAGTGTTCTTAGACTCAAGTGGTCGCGCTTTTGCTACCGATGCGCACAGTTTACCTTCAGCTCGTAGTCAAGGTGAACCAATGACAGGGCGCTTTAACCTAAGTTCTGGTGCCAACTTTGAGCATGTGGTGATGGCAGAAGACAACCAAGTGTTGTTAATGGCTTCAGATGCAGGTTATGGCTTTATTAGTGACTTTAAAGATTTAGTGAGTAAGAACAAAAACGGTAAAGCGCTGGTTAGTGTTCCTAAAGGCGGTGAATTACTCGCGCCAATTAGAGTGACTGATGTAGCGACAGACTACTGTATGGCAATTTCTAACGAAGGCCGAATGTTGTTATTCCCACTGCGTGACTTACCTAAGTTAAGTAAAGGTAAAGGGAATAAGATTATTTCTATCCCAAGTGCGAAAGTACAAGCTCGTGAAGAGTTTGTAAAAGTACTTGCTGTGGTGCCAGAGGGCAGTAGCGTAACCCTGCATGCAGGTAAACGAAAACTGACACTTAAACCGTCTGATCTTGAGCATTATCATGGTGAACGGGGTAGACGAGGTAACAAATTACCACGCGGTCTACAGCGGGTTGATGAAGCTGTGGTTGAAATGACTCAAACTGATGATAGTGATGAGTCGCCAAGTGAAGTAATAGAGTAAAATACAAGGCCTGCAATTGCAGGCCTTTTTGTTGCTTTAGTTTGCAACGACTCTCATTGAAGCCGGCCTAGAAAAGTTAAGGTATTGACCGTTATCGGCTTTTACATTTTGCAAATCTTGATGGCTGGTATTTTCAGTAAACGTAGCTGTATGGCGATAAGATAGATTCGGCCAATCAGAAAGAGTCACTGCTACTCCTGGCGCTGCTTTAACGTATACAGGATGTTTATTGATATAAGCAGGTAGCCTGTAGTTTGAGCGTTCATTTGCTTTTAAGCAGTATTCACTTTGATCTAGCAAGCTTACAATGCAACCTAAAGGCTCCTCAGAGCTAAATACGCGCATAGAGCGCGGCTTAGAGAAATCTAAATATTGTCCATTTTTTGCTAAAACATTTTTCAGTTTATTATTTTCAACGGTGCCATTAAAAGTCGCAATGCGGTTATAAGATAAGTTTCCATAGTCAGATAACATGACCTGTAAACCTTGTGGTGCTCTCACATAAACAGGCTTTCGACTTACAAAAGCGGGAAGAGAGCTTGCTTTTTGTCCATCCTGTAGACAAAACTCTTCGTTTGTTTCTATGTTTACAATACAGGCTTTTGGCTTCTCTTGAGTAGTGATAACTGAGGCTGGTAAGTTTTGTTTTGCAGGTTCTAGCTCTTGCCATACCAGTAGGTTTGAGTCGCAGTACACAGAAGCGCTAGTTGGTACTGAAGCTGCCTCTAGATTGATGTGGATCTTATTCATTTTACCTGTTGTTAATCGTGTTGCAGGTAGGTTGAAGGTTTTATTCCCTGCTTTTTGGGTTTTGACAATTAACTTACAGCTTGATGAAGAAAAGCTGTCTTTATAGACGGCGCCTGAAGCACCGTGAAGTGCAGGGTAAATAAAGCTTTGTAGCTGTTGTTCAGGATCGTAAAAACCGATGATTGTTGTGATTGGAACATCTTGCTTATAAGGAGTGCGATTAACCAAGCGCAGTGTATTGGTATCTAAGACTGTATTGTTCCAAGGTTGCATTGATTGAGTCAGCGGATCCCATTTACTAAACCCAGTTTTGCTGCTGCTATCAAAATGTGCTTTGCTTTCTAAAAAGCGTTGTATATGTTGCAACTCGTATGGAGTATGTAGCGTGTATTTGTTGTACTCGCTGTACATTGGCCCACCACCAGACATAGAGCCTGTGCCATATTGATGACCATTAAATGCAGCAATACAGGTCTGTTTATAACAGCGGTCTTTATACGATAACTTAGGTGAAAAGTTTGGTATAAATTTATCTAAGTCGCCATCCCAACCCCAAGTTGAATTACGTTCATCGGCGGGGCGATTTAATACTCCATTTTCGCCGCCAGGGTAATGGCCTAAACCGAAGTTATGTCCTAACTCGTGACTAAATTCATTACCAACAGATTTATACAGTGTCACCATGCCCGCACCACCTGATAAACCGTGAACAAAGATACCATTATCGTACTTACCAATAGCATTATGGGCGGTTACTTGTGCTGCACTATACGGGTGTGCTGTCGGACCACCGATACCAGACGCATTGATACCATAATTAGCATTATTGATACCATGCGACAGCAGGTTTTTAGCAATTAAATGGCGCATATCGCCAGAGTAAATTCCCCCTTTACTTGGATCTGAGTCAGTCAACAGGCGGCCGTCAGGCATCATCACTTCGGTTAAATGCAGCGGTTCAAAATTATTTACAGATAGCTTAGTAATAGGGACTTGCTGAAAGTACTGGCGATGTAAATCAGCATCGTGTTGAAAAGTGAACTTGTCTCGATAAGGAGTAAGCAAGCCTACATCAATAGTATTAATTATAAGACTTGTGCTTGCACCAACTTTGACGTTATTTAGTTTACTTGACTTATCGCCTAGCTCAAACGCAAAGTGAATGTTCGGCTGAATAACTGATGCCGGCAGAATGCTCGAAAAAGTGTTATCAGAATAGTTAACAGAATTATCATCATAACCAAAGGGTTTAGTAAAGGCATCAGGCGAGCGCATAAACGTTTGATACACGATGGTATCGTTGCTATCAAGCACACTTAAGATAATTTGAGAGTCATTTGCTAATTCTTGATGTGGCTTGAACATCAACATGGTTTTTCTTTGCGCTACTAAATGAGGTTGAATATCGTCTTCGATCTTATTTAGAGAAGGCGTTATTGAATTTTGAGCAAAAAGTACGGTTGCAGGAAAGTTTCCTTCGGTATCACTATTAAGGGCATTTTGGTTAAAGTAGTGAGTTTCTGTGTTATTTGCCACACTGTAGTTACTTAGCGTTAATGCGCACAGTACAGCTAGAGATAAAGATGTGTTTTTCATAAACGTTCAACCAATTGCGTAATAAGTAGGAATAAAGCTATCGAAAATACTATCATTCATAGGCCTAGCACCTTTTAAGATGCTTCATAAATGAACAAGAGAAAACTCTGAACACGGTTAGCAATTGGCTATTTCAGATAGCCGTAATGGTAATGCCGGTAAGCGATTTTGTAATAATTTTTAGCTTACATGTGTTCGCTTAATACTATGGAAATGCAATTAATCACGGTATAATGCGCGCTGATTAGTACGAGGAGAATTCGTTTGTTAGCTGTTTTTCGCATTATTTTCATGGCTTTATTTATAGTTTTTAGCTGCCTTGTTGGTTTGCTTTTATGTATTGTGAAGCCGTTTCATGCCAATAACGTTCACATTATCTCTGGGTGGTTTTGCAAAGTTGCTAAAGTATTGGGTGTAAAGCTTGAGCTTAAGTACCACGAAGATCCTAAAAATATTGGTCCTGCAGTGTATGTAGCTAACCATCAAAATAATTATGATTTATTTACTTTGCCAGCGATGGTGCCTGAGAACTGTGTAAGCCTTGGTAAAAAAAGTCTTAAGTGGATCCCATTTTTTGGCCAGCTTTATTGGCTATCAGGCAATATATTAATTGACCGAGCTAATCGCTCAAAAGCAGCTGGTACAATTTCTAAATCAGCCGAAAAAATTAAGCGTAAAGGGTTATCGGTATGGATGTTCCCTGAGGGTACACGTAGCTATGGCCGAGGTTTATTACCTTTTAAAACCGGTGCTTTTCATACTGCTATGAGTGCCGATGTGCCAGTAGTGCCTGTTTGTATGAGTACAACACATAAAACTATTAAGCTAAATCGCTGGGATAATGGTACAATTTATCTCGAAATGTTAGCGCCAATCTATCTTGATAAAGACGTATCTGCTCGTGATCATGCATCCCATGTTCATCAGGTTATGGCTGCTAAAATAACTGAATTAGATGCTCAAGTGAGAAATAAATAATGGAAAATTGGCGCGAAATTACTGAAGACATCGTAACTTCATTACTTGAAGATGGCTCAGATCCTGAAGTACTTTATGAAGTGGAACACCACTTTGTTAGCGAAAATTTTGAAAAGTTAGAGCAAGCAGCTTTAGCCGCTTTTAAACTAGGTTATGATGTTGAAGAACCTGCTGAACTTGAGCTAGAAGACGGCGAGAAAGTGTGGAGCTTTGATGTGGTTGTTGAGTGTGAACTTGACGTAGAAGCGATTATGGAAGACGTAGACAAGCTAGAAGCGCTTGCTCAGCAAACTGATGTTGAATACGACGGCTGGGGCACTTACTTTCAGGAGTAAACAGCTATCAGCTTTCAGCTCTCAGATTGAAACTTAATAGTTTGTGAGCTTCTAGGGGAAAGAGTAAAGTTAGCGAGTTGCTACTTTCTAACTTTCCCTTTTTTAACTTTCCTCTTTTCAACTTTCTAACCCATACATATTTCGTATTCTAAGAATAATATATAGACATTTTTGATTAATTGGTGATAATTAAAAACTCAATCTTTTTATACACCAAGCGCGTTTATGCTTATAACTTTACCCATTGCCGAACTAGTACCAGGGATGTTTGTTGACAGTGTCAGTAAGCAGCAAGAGCACGTAAATAGCATAAAAATTAAGACGCGTGGCCTGGTCCGCGATAAAACCATTATTCAGCGCTTAATATCTGAAGGTGTTGAAGAGCTTCTTATCGACTTCACCCAAAGTGATGTTGCACTTCCTAAAAAATATCAACCAAAACCTGAGACTACTAAAGCCAAAGTAGAACAAAAGCCTGCGGCTAACGAAGTACCGCAAGGGATCACCGTTCAACAAGAGTTTCTAAAAGCCAGTGTGCATTACGAACAACATAGTCGAAAACTGCAAGGCTTCTACTCTGATATTACCTCGGGTTTAAAAATGAATGTGTCGGTACTTGATGATATCGCCGTTGATATAGTCAGCTCGGTATTTCGTAATCACAATGCGTTGACTATCTTAACACGGCTCAGAGATAAACATATTTATAATTGGCGACATATGATCAACACCGCCATTTTGGTTAGTGTGTTTGCCAAGTACTTAGGCTATAAAGAAAAAACCATTAAAGAATTAGCAATGGGTGCATTGCTGCATGATATTGGGCAAGCCAAGATGCCACAGGGGGTTCTTTCTAAGCCAAGCGCATTAAATAATAATGAAATGCAGGTAGTAAAAAAACATGTGGCACAAAGTTTAGGTTTAGTGAAAGGTGAAAAAGGCATTACGCCCTTAATGTTAGAGATGATAGTTAATCATCATGAACGTTTAGATGGCAGCGGTTATCCTCGGGGCATCACCGGAGAAAAGTTAAGCCGACCAGCGCGCATTATGGCTATTGTTGATGTGTATGATGCAATGACGGCGGACAGACCTCACCAAATGGGTGAAGAACCCATTTCGGCACTGCGCTATTTACTTGCTAACAAACAGATGTTTGATTCAGAGTTGGTGCAACGCTTTATTAAATGCTTAGGTGTACATCCTGTTGGCACGATTGTGAAGTTAAACAATGAGCGTTTGGCGCTGGTAATGGAAGGAAATCATCAAAATCCAATCAAGCCTAAAGTTAAAATATTTTATAACGCGAAACACAAGCACCACATTACTGCGAAAGATGTTAATTTGAGTGAAGAGCAAGATCTTAAGATTGTTGCAAGTATAAAACCGCTAGATTATCAGCTTAATTTGGCTCGTTTGTTAAAAGAGCATCTGCTTGTTTAGACTTAACGCAGCGTTTTCTAGCGCTGCGTTTTGCTGATATAAATGCACCACTAAAACAACTAGTCATTAAAACCAACCACAACAACGTCCCTTTTTCGACATGCAAGGCGATGCAGCATAACATGAGTGACAATACCGCACTAAACATCGCTTTTAACCAAAAGTGATTCACAGGGTTATCGCAATCACCTGCTTTAGTACACGCACAGTAGTTAGCTTTACAAAAATAATGAACACTCACACCGCATAACATCAGCGCAACAACAATAAGTGCGATTTCCATGGTCCGATCCTAACTGAAAAACCTTTATTTAAGTCTAAAGGGACAACAAATACATGTCAATGCAAATGATAACTATTGTTGTTTGTAAGGTTTGTAACCAGAGATCTGATGAGTTTTAATAAGTTGTTATCTTGTTGTTAAAATGCGGGTTTTTTACCTATTTCTAACGAAAAATTACAGTTTTTTGATCTTAATTAAGGTAATGTTCGAAAGTTTGTAATCATTAGAATAAAACATCTAATACCAACATACAGTGCTAATCTTTTATGCTTAACTAATGGGTTGCCCTCGATGTTGGATTAGCTAACGCACAAGTTTGCAAGAGGACACAGATTTATGAAGTTCACTAAAACACTAATTGCAGCATCACTTGCTGTTGTTTCTGCTGACAGCTTTGCTGCAGCCTTCCAATTAGCAGAGCAAAACGTATCAGGTTTAGGTCGTGCATACGCTGGTGAAGCAGCCGTAGCTGATGATGCCTCTGTTGTTGCTCGCAACCCTGCACTTATGTCTTTATTCAAAGACAAGCAAATTTCAGTTGCAGGCATTGCTGTAATTCCTGACGTAAGTCTAAATGGAGAAGGTGCGGCATATGGTTTAGATGAGAATGTTATTGATGATGACAGCATCGCACCATCTGCATTTATTCCTGCTGGCTACTTCACAATGCCATTAAACGACAAAGTATCACTAGGCTTTGGTGCTTTCTCAAACTTTGGTCTTTCTACTGAATTTAACGATGACTACGCTGCGGGCTCTATTGCAGGTGAAACTGAAATCGTTACTGTAAATATGAATGCAAGCGCTTCATATAAAATCAACGAACAGTTCAGCCTAGGTCTTGGTTTAAACTATGTTTATGCTGATGCTAAAGTTGTTCGTAATGCAGGTACTAACCCATTTGGTTTACCAGCTAGCACGCAAATCGCTCACCTTGAAGGCGACGACTACGGCTTTGGTTGGAACGTTGGTGTAATGTATCAACTAGATGAGAATAGCCGTTTTGGTTTTAACTACCGCAGCGAAACAGATATCGATTTTGAAGGTGAGTACTCAAACCAACTTCCAGCTGCTGTTGGCGGTTTAGCGGGCACTGTAGTACCTGGTGAGTTAAAACTAACACTACCAGCAATTGCTGAGTTTTCTGGTTCACATCAAGTTGATAAGAAGCTAGGCGTACACTACAGCATTTTATGGACAGGTTGGGACAGCTTCCAAAAATTAGAAGCATATACACCAAGCCTTGAAACGCCTGTATTCTCTAAAGAAGAGAACTTCTCTGATTCAATGCGTTACTCTATCGGTACTGACTACCAGTACAGCGATGCATTATTACTTCGAGCAGGTATTGCATACGACGAATCACCAGCTGATAAATCACACTTATCAATCTCTATCCCTGATACAGATCGTTTTTGGTTCTCGTTTGGTGGTAACTACGCATTCAGCGAAAACTCAAATGTTGACTTAGGTGTAAGTATCCTTCGTGGTAAAACACAAAACTTCTCTGAAAAAGACAGCCTAGCAGCTTCTTTAGGCCAAAATGTTTCATGGGAATATGAATCAAAAGGTCACGCAGTACTAGTTGGTGCTCAGTATAACTACACGTTTTAATACTGGCGCGACGTAAAGTTGCGCTACAGAGCATTAAAAAGCCGCGCTATAACAATGTTATAGCGCGGCTTTTTTGTAAGCGCGAATAAATCGCGCTTTATATATGCTGTTATAGACTTTCGATTTTCGCTTTTTGCGCTAATAGTTTGTCTTTCGCATCTGTAAATTCAGCCAGTTTAGCATGCTCTTTAGCAAGCACAGCTTCAGGTGCATTATTTACGAACTTCTCGTTAGCTAACTTGTTTTGAACCTGTGCTAAGCCTTTTTCTGCTTTTTCAAGCTGCTTCGCGATACGGGCTAATTCAGCTTCAACATCGATTAGGCCAGCCATTGGGATCATGATCTCAAGGTTGCCAACATATGATGTTGCACATGCAGGTGCATCGTCTTTGTTATCAAGAAGCGTGAACTCTTCAAGCTTAGCAAGAGACGCTAAGAATGCTTCGTTATCCGTTAAGCGGCGCTTGTCTTCGTCAGACGCATTAGCAAGCAATACCGATAATGGCTTGCTTGGGCTGATATCCATCTCACCACGGATGTTACGAATAGCAAGAATGAATTGCTTAACCCACTCAAGGTCAGCCATTGCTTGGCTATCAACATTTGCTTCATTGTAAACAGGGAAACCTTGAACCATGATGCTAGTGCCCGCAGTTTCAATGCCTGCAAGTGGTGCCACGCGTTGCCAAATCGTTTCTGTGATGTAAGGCATTAACGGGTGCATTAAGCGTAGTAGGCTTTCTAATACCGTGATCAAAGTATGACGAGTACCACGTTGCTGTGCTTCGTTACCTTTAAACAATACTGGTTTAGTCAGTTCTAGGTACCAGTCACAGAATTGGTTCCAAGTGAACTCATAAATGGTGTTTGCTGCTAAGTCAAAACGGTAGTTTTCTAGATGCTCAGTATAGGTTTTAACGGTTGCTTCAAATTGGCCTAAAATCCAACGATCAGCAAGTGAGTACTGTTTTTCAGCATCTGTAGCGAAGCCACAGTCTTGCTCTTCTGTATTCATTAATACGTAACGGCTCGCGTTCCATAGTTTGTTACAGAAGTTACGGTAACCTTCTAGGCGGTTCATATCCCAGTTGATATCACGGCCCGTTGAAGCCATTGCTGCAAGGGTGAAACGTAGCGCGTCTGTACCGTGTGCTTCGATACCGTTTTCGAATGTTTTGCGAGTATTTTTCTCAATCTTCTTCGCTAGTTGTGGTTGCATCATGTTACCAGTGCGCTTTTCAACTAGGCTTTCAAGGTCGATACCGTCAATCATGTCGATAGGATCAAGAACGTTACCTTTCGATTTAGACATCTTATCGCCGTTTTCATCACGGATAAGGCCTGTTACGTAAACGGTTTTAAATGGTACTTGTGGCTTGCCGTCTTCATCTTTGATGAAGTGCATGGTCATCATGATCATACGAGCAACCCAGAAGAAGATGATGTCGAAACCTGTTACCAGCACGTCAGACGGGTGGAAAGTTTTTAAATCATCAGTGTTTGCAGGCCAGCCTTGCGTTGAGAAAGTCCAAAGCGCAGATGAGAACCAAGTATCTAAAACGTCTTCGTCTTGCTTAAGTGCAACATCATCAGCAAGGTTGTTATCGCGGCGTACTTCAGCTTCGTCACGACCAACATATACGTTACCTTCGTTGTCGTACCAAGCAGGGATGCGGTGACCCCACCAAAGCTGACGTGAAATACACCAATCTTGTACGTCGTTCATCCACGAGAAGTACATGTTCTCGTATTGTTGAGGCACGAACTTAATGTCGCCATTTTTAACTGCTTCTTTTGCAGGCTCAGCTAGCGGTGCTACGCGAACGTACCACTGATCAGTAAGAAGAGGCTCAATCACTACGCCAGAACGGTCACCGTAAGGGACTGTTAAGCTGTGATCTTCAATTTTTTCTAATAGGCCAAGTTCTTCAAATTCGCTCACAATCGCTTTACGTGCATCAAAGCGGTCAAGGCCATGTAGACGCTCAGGAATTGGCGCATCTAATTCAAGCTCTTTACCGTCGAATGTGTAGCTTTCGCCTTCGCTTAATATCGCAGCATCTTTATTGAAGATGTTGATCATAGGAAGCTGGTGACGTTTACCCACTTCGTTATCGTTAAAATCGTGGGCAGGGGTGATTTTTACACAACCAGTGCCTTTTTCCATGTCTGCATGCTCGTCGGCAACAATTGGAATACGACGGTTTACGATAGGTAGTAAAATTTCTTTACCGATCAGATCTTGGTAACGCTCATCGTCAGGGTTAACCGCAACACCTGAATCACCTAGCATTGTTTCAGGACGCGTTGTGGCAACAACGATATAATCTTTACCGTCTTGTGTTGTTACGCCATCAGCAAGTGGGTAACGTAAGTTCCACATGTGACCTTGTTTGTCTTTGTTCTCAACTTCAAGATCAGAAATAGCGGTGTGTAGTTTAGGGTCCCAGTTTACTAGGCGCTTACCACGGTAGATTAAATCTTCTTTGTGAAGACGTACGAATACTTCTTTAACCGCCTCAGAAAGACCTTCGTCCATAGTGAAACGCTCACGGTCCCAATCTACAGAAGCACCTAAACGACGTAATTGTTTAGTGATAGTGCCGCCAGAGTGATTTTTCCACTCCCAGATTTTTTCGATAAATGCATCACGGCCTAGGTCGTGGCGTGTTTTACCTTCTTCAGCAGCAAGCTTACGCTCAACAAGCATTTGTGTTGCGATACCCGCGTGGTCAGTACCTACTTGCCATAATGTATTATTGCCTTGCATACGCTTTAAACGCGTTAGCGTATCCATGATGGTGTCTTGGAACGCGTGGCCCATGTGTAAGCTACCCGTGACGTTTGGTGGCGGGATCATAATTGAGTATGCGTCACCTTGGCCAGACGGTTTAAAGTAGCCATTTTCTTCCCAGTCTTGGTATAAAGACTGTTCAATATCTTGCGGATTATAGGTTTTATCCATTACACAGAACCTTAAATAAATGCTTAAATGTCAATTTCTTGCGTTGCAATATGAGCGCCCAGTTGGCGAAGCTTTTTAAACCGCTCACGGGCGGCTTGCTTAGCGTTTGGCTCAATGGGTACAAAGTCAAAAACTTGCTGAAAACGGCGAATAAAATCCGGCAGGTGTTCAGCTAAGTTGATTAATATTTTTCTGTTGCCGACAGGCGGAGTCATACCAATTTCAACCGGTGCGCCACCTTTAGGGCCTTCACCTTGTAGGTTGTGTGGTACAAAACTATCTGGTTCAAATGACCAAATGATGTCGTCGATTGTGTGGGCCATGTCAGTGTTATCGGCGTAAATAAATACGCGATGACCAAGACGATACTGATCAGCAGCAATTTTTGCCGCGAGATCGAAACGTGCGTCAGTTGATTGCTGGGCATTATCATCTTGTTTTAGAACGTAAAATTGTGCGTTCATACTCATTGTGACGGGCGTCCCCACAGATACACAGATCAAAGCAGGGATTTTGACATAGAACGCGTATTGCTTCAATTAATAAGGCGCCATTTGGCGCCTTATTTAGCTATGTTTAGCTTGTTAGTCGTGATTGGCTTCGTTTACGCCTGCGCGGTTAAGTAAATATTGTGTCAGCATTGGGACCGGACGGCCTGTAGCGCCTTTATTTTTACCGCCACTACGCCACGCTGTGCCTGCAATATCTAAATGAGCCCAATTATATTTTTTGGTAAATTTAGATAAGAAGCACGCTGCAGTAATCGTACCTGCTGCACGGCCACCTAAGTTGGTGAAATCAGCAAACGGGCTTTCAAGTTGCTCTTGGTAGTCATCCCACAGTGGCAATTGCCATGCGCGGTCACCACTTTGCTCAGAGGCTTTAAGTAAATCATGAGCAAGTGGGTTATGGTTTGAGAGTAAACCCGTAGCATGAGAGCCCAGCGCAATAATACACGCACCAGTTAGTGTCGCTACGTCGACAACAGTATCTGGTTCAAAACGCTCAACATACGTTAATGCATCACACAATACTAACCGGCCTTCTGCATCGGTATTTAACACTTCAACAGTTTGACCTGACATGGTTGTTAAAATATCACCCGGGCGATAAGCGTTTGAGCCAGGCATATTTTCACATCCGGCAAGTACACCAACCACATTAATAGGTAACTGCATTTGTACCAAGGCGCGCATAGCACCAATAACACCTGCAGCACCACCCATGTCGTACTTCATTTCATCCATGGCTTCGCCTGGCTTGATTGAAATACCACCTGAGTCAAAGGTCAAACCTTTACCAACCAAGACGATTGGCGCTTGATCTTTGTCGCCACCTTGATAGTTGATCACAGACATTACTGACTCATTAGCACTACCACGGCCAACCGCTAGGTATGAATTCATGCCCAGCTCAGCCATTTTTTCTTCGCCAATAATTTCAACAGTTACGTTATCAAAGTTTTCTGCAAGCTCCTTTGCTTGCTCACCTAAGTAAGCAGGGTTACAGATGTTTGGTGGCATATTGGCAACATCTTTACATAACTTGCTACCCGCAGCGATGGCTAAACCATGCTCAATTGCACTTTCGCCAATCGTTAGCTCGCGACGTGTTGGTACGTTGAAAACAATTTTACGAAGCGGGCGACGTGGATCGCTCTTTTTGCTTTTAAGCTGATTAAATGTGTATAAACAGTCTTGTGTCGTTTCGACTGCTTGGCGGACTTTCCAGTAGGTGTCACGACTTTTAACATGTTGCTCAGTTAAAAAGCACACAGCTTCCATCGAACCAGTTTCGTTTAGCGTGTTAATCGTTTTTGAGATGATTTGTTTGTATTGTTTGTCATCAAGCTCACGCTCTTTACCACAACCAACTAACAGTACGCGCTCGCTCAGTACATTGGGAACGTGGTGTAATAACAATACTTGACCAGGTTTTCCTTCAAGATCACCGCGGCGAAGTAAGTTTGAGATATAACCGTCACTTATTTTATCTAGCTGTTCACCAATGGGCGATAAACGACGTGGCTCATAAACGCCAACTACAATACATGCGCTACGTTGTTTTTCTGGACTACCACTTTTTACGCTAAATTCCATTGTTACTCCTGATGTTGAGTCTAAATACCTTCGTAAAATAAGGGTAAGAAATTCATTTTGAGCTGTTTCTTACATTTTTTAGTTTATAAGCACTAATGTTAGTACATAAACTGTGACTCTATTTATGTGTTTTTGAACTTTATCTTAATGTGAATATCAATATCACATAATAGAGGCCATCTGTACCATTTAAGCAAGATTATATGTTCTTGCTAGGTATGATATTTAACTTTGATGGCATATAATAAAGTGAGTAAAATAACTAGTTTACTCAAAATTCCTTACTATTCCAGTGAAACTCGATGTTTAACAGGGGCGAGCATTGCTAATTTTTCGTTATTTGACCACTGAAGTCTTAAAGTCGCAGGTCGCCGTATTTTTAACTTTGATGACTATTTTCGTGTCTCAAAAGTTTGTTGTTATTTTAGGAGACGCCTCTGAAGGGGGGCTTCCTGCTAAGCTTGTGCTTTCGATGATTGCACTAAAACTACCTCAACTTGCTTCACTTATTCTGCCTTTAAGTATCTTCTTGGGTATTATCTTGGCGTACAGTCGCATTTATGCTGACAGCGAAATGACAGTTTTCAGAGCGTGTGGTGTGAGTGAGTGGTACGTGGTTCGAGTGACGCTTATTTCAAGCACTGCGATGGCCGTATTAGCAGGGGCGCTTACACTCTATATCGCGCCATGGGCCAGTGAGCAAGAATATCAATTAAAAGAGCAAGCTAAAGCTGACGCTGGCTTGTCGGCTTTACGTGCCGGACGTTTTCAGCAAACCGGGAACGAAAAAGCGGTTGTGTTTATTCACAATATTGAAAATGGCGGCAAAGAGCTTCACAAAGTATTTGTTGCCCAGTTGCCAGACCGAGAGAAAGGTGACTTAGCCCGTTTAGTATATGCTGAGCGTGGGGTGGTGATTGAACAAGAAAATGGTGAGCAACAACTTGTTTTAAACGACGGTAAACGTTACGAAACCGATGGCGAAACAGCAGCCCTTAACTTAACCGAATTCGATGGCTATAGTGTGCAAATCCAAGATCAAGAAATTGAGCATCAGCGCCGTAAATTAGAAGCTGTACCAACATTTGATCTGTTTAAAATGAAAACCACTGAAGCAATTGCGCAGTGGCAATGGCGTTTAGCTATTCCGCTTTCAATTCCATTATTAACTTTATTAGCAGTGCCTTTAAGTGTGGTAAATCCGCGCCAAGGTAAATTTGCTAAATTGGTGCCTGCAATCAGCTTATATTTAGGGTATTTCATATTACTGAATGCCGCTAAGTTTGCTGTTGAAGATGGCAAAATTCCGCCTTCAATTGGTTTGTGGTGGATCCATTTATCAGCCTTGTTTATTGGTGGGTTCTTGATTATTAAAGGTCGTCCGCTCGGTGCGTGGTTAAAAGCAGTAGTGACTAAGCGGGAGTTAAGCGCATGATGAAAACACTCGACTGGTATTTAGGTCGCAGCATAATTCAAACAACCGGTTTTGCCTTAATGGTATTGGTGGGTATTAGCACCCTAATAAAGTTTATTGAGCAGTTAAAATCGGTTGGTCGTGGTAGCTATGATATTGCAACAGCCCTTATTTACACACTGTATAGTATGCCAGGCGATTTAGTTATTTTCTTTCCTATGGCTGCGCTAATTGGTGGCTTAACGGGACTTGGTGCGCTGGCCTCAAATAGTGAGCTGGTAGTCATGCAAGCGGCGGGGATGTCACGGCTGCAAATTATTGTTTCAGTAATGAAAACCGCTATGTTTATGGCTATTTGTATGATGGCACTAGGTGAGTGGGGTGCACCAGAAGCACAGCTCAAGGCAAAAGATATCCGTAACCAAGCGATTTATGGCGGGGATGTTTTTAATGCCAAACAAGGGGTGTGGGCAAAAGATGGTAACAACTTTATAAATATTGAAGATGTTGATCAACAAGGCATACTTCGCGGTGTACACATGTATCATTTTGATAAGTCACTGCAATTAACACAAATTACGAAAGCTGAAGAAGCACTCAACCGCAAGGATGGCTGGCTACTTCGCGATGTTAATAAGGTAATGATTACACCTGAACAGATCACTACCGAGCAACAAGGTGAAGAGTTTTACAGCTCCCAACTTACCGCCGAAAAGCTAGGGGTTGTATCTGTAAAACCTGAGGCTTTATCGTTCACTGGATTATGGTCTTATTTAAGCTATTTGAAACAGAATGAGCAAGATACGAGCACCTATGAATTAGCATTGTGGCGTAAGATTATGCAGCCTATATCGATAGCCGTGATGTTATTAGTGGCATTATCATTCATATTTGGACCACTTCGTACCGTGACAATGGGCGCACGCATCATTATGGGCGTGATCACAGGTATTACTTTTCACCTAACCAATGAGATTTTTGGTCCTGTGGTTATGGTGTATCAAATTCCAGCCGTGGTAGGGGCTGTATTGCCAAGTGTTTTATTTATTGGCTTTGCTACTTACTTATTGAATAAACGGGTGTAATGCTCGCTTTAAGACACAAAAAAAGCGTGGTTTTGAGCCACGCTTTTTTTGTGCTTGATTTGTTGCTTAATCAAGTGAGCGATAAATACGTTTATTTTCTTCTTTGGTTAAGGTGATAACTTCTGTTTTTGCGATGTAATCTTGCAAAGCGCGCTTATTTTTAAAATCAACCAACACCACTAGATTCCCTAAACCTAATAGCGCAGTAATCGCTCTGATTGCACCTTGATGCCAACTAATTAAGCGACCATCGAGGGTTTGCACCTTCAAACGCCATGCACGCATACCAATAGTTTGGCCACTTTTAGCCCAAAAATAGCTAAAGAAACTAATACTCACCACTACCAATAACGCACTACGAATCCCATACAGTAATGGCGAATTTTGAATGAATGCCGATACATCTTCGGCGTTGCCAATGCTAAGTACGTCTAATGAAATTAGCCCTTGAACAGCTAATAAATACAGTACAGTTGTCAGCATCGCAAAAGCAATTACAACTAAGGTATCGTAAATTAAAGAGGCAAAACGGCGCCAGAAACCGGCACGTGGAAACTCAGCTGACATAAACTATCTCATCCAATTAAATTGCGCAGTAGTTTAGCAAAGTACTTAGCAAACAAGAAATACTTAGCGAAGCTTTAGCGCGTCGACAAACAGGTCTGACCTGCTATAGTAAAGAAAATAATAAAAATGAGTACACAACTATGGCTGTTTCTCAAAGTGAAACCCATCAGGTATTTAATCAACCTAAACCGCTTGAAAATTACAACGCCTATAAGGCTGACAGCGTGCTTCAGTATTGGCAAAACCGTTTTGCAGGGCAATGGGGGGCTGCACATTTAACGGCGTTTGGAGAGCAAGTGGGCGGCACATTATTGCGTGCTGGGTTCTTAGCAAATAAACACTTGCCAGAACTAAATACACACAGCCGCTTTGGCGATCGCATAGACCAAGTTGATTATCATCCAAGTTATCATCAGCTGATGCAGCATGCCATAGAGCAAGGGCACTGCGCATTGCCTTGGCAACAAAAAAAGGCTGGTAGTCATGTTGTAAGAGCAGCGATGGCGGTGCTCCACAACCATGCTGATCCGGGCTCCGGCTGCCCATTAACCATGACCTTTGCCAGTGTGCCTGCAATAGCCAGTCAAAAAAATGTAGCGGCTATGTGGCTACCTAAAATACTGGCAAATCATTACGATTCAGATAATAAACCTTGGTACGAAAAAAAGGGTGTCACCATAGGTATGGCGATGACCGAAAAACAAGGTGGCTCTGATGTTAGAGCTAACACCACCAAAGCCGACGCCATCAATGAGAGTGGTGCAGGGCAATTATATGCTTTAACCGGCCACAAATGGTTTTGCTCAGCGCCCATGAGTGATGCATTTTTAGTACTCGCTAATACCGATGAAAAGCAATTATCTTGCTTTTTAGTGCCACGCTGGCTCGAAACTGGCGAGAAAAATGCCATGTATATTCAGCGCTTAAAAAATAAGTTAGGTAATCAATCAAATGCGAGTTCTGAAATTGAATTTAGAGGTGCGCATGGCTGGTTACTCGGGGAACCAGGAAGAGGTATTGCTACAATTATTCAAATGGTTGCTCTAACTCGTTACGACTGCATGCTAGGCTCAAGTTCATTGATGTTACAAGCAGTAAAAGAAGCAATATGGCATACATCTGGGCGCAGTGTATTTGGGAAAAATCTGCATCAACAGCCACTGATGCTCAATGTGCTGGCTGATTTAGCTATTGAAGCAGAAGCTGCACTTGCGATTTCAATGCGTATTGCCCATGCCCTTGATAATCAAGATGATAGCAATGAAGTGGCATTGATACGCAGTGCCACGGCAATCGGTAAATATTGGATTTGTAAGCGGGCAGTGCAGCACACTTATGAGGCTATGGAATGTATTGGTGGTGTGGGTTATGTTCAAGACAACATTACCAGCCGACTTTATAAAGAAGCACCGGTTAACTCAATTTGGGAAGGCTCTGGTAATATGCAGTGCCTTGATCTTTTGCGCGTGTTTAGCCGTGAACCTGAATCACTTGAGGTGCTTATCAATGAGCTAGAAAAAGCACGCAGTTTGCACCCTGATTTTGCGATAAAACTCGATGAACTTAAAGAAATGCTCACAGATACTGCAAACTTCGAAATGAATGCTCGGCGCATAATTGAAAGGCTGGCACAGCTTTGGCAAGCAGCGACGCTATTGCAATTTGGCGAACCGCTTATAGCAGATGCGTTTGTGAAAAGCCGTTTAACCGGTGTGGGGTTTAGTCAATATGGTTGCCTTAGTTGTGATATTGATTGTCAGGCCATTGTTTCGAGAATGATGCCAAAACTCTAAAGTTAACAACTTGTTTAATAATTGTTCGGTTGAGTAGCCGCTGCGCACAAAAGGCTTGCTGCCTTACCCATTCTTTGTATAATGCTTGGCATAGAGACAAAAGCAGTTTAAAAAGTTTTTGCTCTAAAGTGGTTTTTCTTTATCTTCTCGTGTTTAGAAGGTTAAAGAAAAATGAAGCCAGTATGATGGAATTGGTAGACATGACGGATTCAAAATCCGTTGCCTTCGGGCGTGGCGGTTCAAGTCCGCCTACTGGTACCACTTTTTAACCCTAGCCAATTGGTTAGGGTTTTTTTATGCCTGAAAAAGCTATCAGCCATCAGCTATCAGCTATCAGTTTTTAGCCGATCGGTGCGGTTATTGGTTTTTGAAACCACCCTCAGCAATTCAATTCGTAAAGGTATTGTAGGAGGTACTTTAGTGCCGAACTAGCAAAACCTACCCAAATAACACCAAACCAGCAATGCTAAAAAACATAATTCATGGCTAAAGCCATTCCTACGGGTACATTTTGCCCAGAGCCTAGAACCTAGCACCCAGAGCCTAGCACCTATAACTCAAATCTAAGTACCAATTCAGCCACTATTAAAGCAACTTTTGTTCTATTTATAAGCGGTCAAGTTCGAACTATGCTTAATTATTAAATAACCCCGAAAAATGTGTGCTTTTTTGCTCGCAATGTCATCATTTTAGACTAGTGTCCGATGGTGTTTAGAACAATCTTATAATACAATTTGTGGTCTAAGTATAAGTGAAGTCAATCACTTAGTGCATTGAATCGGTAGGGTGGCATCGCGTGGGTACATACGACTTAAAACGTATTGTTGAAAGTATATCTAATCTTAAAAGTGAAAACTTTTATAATGCAATATGCCTTTCCTTGTCTGAAGTACTTGGTGCCTCTTATGTTTTTTTAGCTCAAGTTGATGAGTCAACGTTACATGCGACGACCATTGCTTTGGCTGCGCATGACGAAATTGTTGAAAACATCAGCTACGATATCCGCTATACCCCCTGTAACGATGTAAAATGCGGCAGTATTTCTAGTTATAGTGCTGGTGTTCAGCAGCTATTTCCAAACGATCAGATGCTCGTTGACATGGGAGTTGAAGCTTATGTAGGGGTACCTCTACAAAGCGTGTCTGGCAAAACTAATACTATTCTTGTCGCACTATTTCAGCATGAAATAAACGACGCGATGCAAATAGAATCGTTTTTCTCATTATTTACCGGCCTTATTCAACGTGAAATTGAGAAAGACCGCTTTATTGCTAAACTCGATTTTGCAAATCAACTTATAGAACAAAGCCACGAAGCAATTTTTATTTGCGACCACAATGTACATATTACTTACGCGAATACCGCATTTACGAAAATGACGGGCTACTCGTTGGATGAAGTTTTAGGGCAAAACCCAAAAATTTTAAGCTCAAACAAATATGATCCTCACTTTTACAAAGCAATGTGGCACCAAATTAATACTGAGGGTAAGTGGTCCGGTGAAATCACTAACAAGACCAAACAAGGTACGCTATATACACAATTTTTATCTATAACCAAAATGCAAAATAATGGTGAAGATTGTTATGTGGCGTTTATTCTTGATATCACTGAGAAGAAAGAAGCAGAACAGAAAATCTACTTTCATGCGAATCATGACCAGCTCACCGGTTTAACCAATCGCTTTTATTTTAAAGAGTACTTGTGCCAGCTTGTGTCGTCGCTGTCTTATCAAGACGATGTGGATACCAATTTAGCTGTAATTTACTTTGATATCGACAAGTTCCAAGATATTAACACGGTATACGGCTTAACATTTGGTGATAGGGTTTTATGTAAGTTAGCAGAGCGACTTGAACGCCATTTTAAAGAATGTGCTTTTTCGCGAATAGATGGCGATAGTTTTGCTATCTTGCAGACCTATCAGCACACGAGTGAACTTGAACATGTATGTAAACAGGTTACTACGTTATTGCTTGAGCCTTTTTCAATTGGTGGTATCAATCAACAAATATCAGTTACATTGGGTATTAGCAGATTAGAGCAAACCAGTGATACAACATCGCAACATAAAATAGAAAAAATTGCTCGTCGTTTAATAAGACAAGCAGAGCTGGCTACATTAAATGCAAAGCAAGTTGCAGAAGAGTACTTATTTTTCTGTAAAGATATGGATATTAAGGTTAAAAAGCATAACCTATTAGTTGAGCAATTAACGCAAGCGGTTAAAAATAACGAGTTAGAGGTGTATTTTCAGCCGATTATTGATGTTGAAAATAACACGGTTGCTAAATTCGAAAGTTTGGTGCGTTGGAATAATCAAGGGCAATGGGTATCACCTGTTGAGTTTATTCCGTTAGCTGAAGAGTCTCGAGTGATTATACCTCTCGGTGAACTTGTGTTGATTAAAACCTGTCAGCAAATAAAAGCGTTAGAAGCAGAAGGTTATGAAAACTTTGTTTTTAACGTGAATCGCTCTTTATTTGAGTTTACTGAGTTTAACCCTGAGCGTAATACATGGCTTGAAATCATTAAAAAACAGGGTGTTAAACCATCAAAAATTTCATTTGAGTTAACTGAAAGTGTGCTAGCGCCAGAAAATACAAACCATCTCGATGTATTAAAGCAGTTGAAGCAAGCAGGGTGTTTAATTTCATTAGATGATTTTGGTACCGGTTATTCGTCCCTTAGTTATTTGCGCCGCTTCCCGGTTGATGTACTTAAGCTTGATAAGTCATTTATTGATGAAGTGCATGTTGATTTAGGTGACGAAGCGCTGGTTAAATCGATTATCCAAATGAGTCGGGTGTTAGGTATTAAAGTTGTTGCTGAAGGGGTTGAAGAGCGTGAGCAGCTAGCGGTTCTAACTGAAGCGGGTTGTGATTATATTCAAGGCTATTACTTTTCTAAGCCATTGCCAGCAAATGATGTAGTGCCATTTTTAACGCAATTTTCTCGAGAGCAGTAGGTAATTACGGTATGATTTTGATATCAACCAGTTAGCAAAGCTTGTGATGTCAAAATTAACCGCAAAGCAAAACATAAAGGCGATTGTTACTGCCATTAAGGTCGAAGAGCAGTCGCTTAGAACACGTTTCCCTATACTCAACCAGCAAAACACCATTGCGATGGTTATTTTACTAATGTCGTTAAGCGCACTGATTGGCGTTGCGACACTTTATTACCTAGCTATTATACCTGCATGGCTGTGTATCATTCTGGCTGCTTTTATTACCTCGATATCCCATGAGCTTGAGCATGACCTGATCCACAAGCAGTATTTTAGTAATCGCCCTTATATTCATAACCTAATGATGTTAACCGTGTGGCTAATGCGACCCAATACGGTTAACCCTTGGTATCGCAGAAAAATTCATTTACATCACCATAAAGTATCCGGCACCTCACAAGATTTAGAAGAGCGCTTAGTGGGCAATGGCATTAAATCGCCATTTTTGAGAGCCTTGGTCATTACTGATGGCCTGCTAGGTTTGCTTGTGAATACCAAGCGATTTAGTAAAGAAATTAGCGGTTTTAAGTTTTTACGCGTGTTTAATGCAGGCTTTCCGATTACAACCGCGTACTTTGCGATTCTTTATGGGGTAATTGCTTATTACGCTGTGCAGTTTGTGCAGCCATTTACATTGCCAACATGGGGAGCTGAATTACTGGCGATGGCAGAGTTTTTAATGGTGGTACTTATTGTGCCTAATATGATTCGTTCGAGCTCTCTTAACTTAGTGACATCTTCCATGCATTATTATGGCGGTGTAAATAACTTGCTTGAGCAAACGCATGTGATCACCAGCCGCTGGTTTTTACCGTTTCAGTTATTTTGTTTTGATTTTGGCCGCACGCATACAATCCATCATTTTGTGCCGAATCAGCCCTTTTACATTAGGCAATTGATCAGCAAAAAAATACATCCTATTATGGCCCAGCATGGGGTACGTTTTAATGACTTACAAAGCTTAAAACATGCCAATCACTACCCAGTAAAAGAGCAGTCATCTCAACAAGGAGTTTAATATGAAGGTTACCGGTCGTTGTCATTGTGGTGAGGTAACTTACCATGCAGAAGTTGATGAAAATAAAGTGATTAACTGTCACTGCACTGACTGCCAAATTATCTCGGGTGGGCCTTTTCGCACGGTTGTGGTGTCTGTGCCAGATGGGGTTACCTTCACAGGTGCTTCACCAAAAGAATATATAAAAATCGCTGAAAGTGGTAATCAACGTGCGCAAGGATTTTGTGGTAACTGTGGTACAGCCTTGTATGCTACTTCTGTAGGAGCTGGTGAGCGTATTTATGGCTTACGAATTGGCGCTGTAGAGCAAGCTGATGAGCTTATCCCTAAAGCCCATATTTGGTATCGTTCACATAAACCTTGGCTCGATAACCTAAGTGACATGAGTGCCTTTGAAACCGCACCTAAATAGGTGCGGTTTCATTTTTATTGTTGCTCGATAGTGACATTTCGGCCACTTAAGTAACCAAATAATGCACACAGTAGGCTTGATGCAATACACAGCCAAAGTGCTCCTGCCCAGTTATTAAAATAGCTATGTAAGGACCCCGCAATAATAGGGCCTGTTGCAGCTAGTAAATACCCGATGCATTGTGCCATACCTGATAATGCCGCGGCTTGCATTGAGTCATGAGTTCGCAAACTTACAAATGATAAGCCTAAGATAAAACACGCACCTGAGCAAAAACCTAGCGTGATCGACCAGAGTGTCGCAAAACTAGGTGCAACTAATAACCCGACTGAACAAAGCGCACCAAGTAACGCCAGGCTTAGGGTTAAGATGCGTTGATCTTTTAATTTGGCAAGTAGTGGAATAAGCACAATACCCGGCAGTGCCGAGGAAACTTGAAAGGCGCCTTGCAAAGCACCTGCATGCTGAGCGCTATGGCCACCTTCTATAAGTATACTGGGTAGCCAACCTAGCATGATATAAGTGAAAAATGAGTTGAAACCGAGCAGCAAAGTGATTTGCCAAGCAAGTGCTGAGTGCCAAATTTTGCTTTGTGTGCTACCAGGTACATGAGACTGTTTTGGCATGGTATGTTGCTTAAGTTGCGGTAACCACACCACTATTGCCAGTACAACCAATAAGCCATAACTTGCGAGTGCCAATTGCCAGCCAAGTTCTTTATATTCTGCCAGCGGAATGATAAGTGCTGAATAGCTGCCACCAAATATGCCCATTGCTAAAACATAACTAGATGTCATCACTGCCACTTTATGTGGAAAGTCTCTTTTTATCAGGCTTGGCAATAGCACATTACCAATCGCGATACCTACGCCAATCACTGCGGTGCCAATAAATAGCACAGTGGCAGAATCAATAACACGAGATATAACCCCTATGCCTATTAGTACAAGAGCAATAAATAGCGATACTTCAAGGCCGCACTTTTTAGCAAGACTTGCCGCCATAGGCGAGGCAATAGCAAACGCGATTAAAGGTAGAGTCGTCAACATACCGGCTTGCGATGCATTTAACTTAAATTGTTCAATGATCTGTTCAAGTACTGGTGCAATGCCAGTGATCGGTGCTCTTAAACTGGCTGCAATAAGAAAAATGCCCAGCACTAAAACAAGGTTACGAAATAAGTTTTGAGATGATGTCACGCTGTTTAGAAATCATAGCAAGAGGTACATTTATCATACCAAAACACTAAACAGCGTGGGTGAACTATGAGATAGCTCACCAATAAATGCGGTTACTTAAAACTGATAACTTACTGATAACATGGCATTGCGCGGTCTACCCGGAAAGTAGCGGTCGCCACTAAATGTGGTGTAGTCAGCACGCTCAGCATAACGCTCGTCGGTTAAATTGTTCACTCGTGCAGTCACCGTAAAGTTTGCTGTTAATTGCCACGCCGCTCTTAAGTTAACTAGCGAGTGGCCTTCGTAACTATGCAGGTTTTCAGGATCAGTAAAGTAACTGCTGGTGGTATGTAGCTCAAGTCCAACACGCGTTATGTCGTTTGCTTGCCAAAGTAGCTGTAAGTTTGCGATGTTACGTGGTGCAGTATCGATGAAATTGCCATTAATATTAACCCCGCCAAGTAATTGATCGTAACTGTAAGTGTGTTTGGCGTGGCTCGCTGCTAACTGCATCGATAAGCTTGGTGTAATGGCATAGGCCAACTCAAGCTCAACACCGCGATGCTGGGTTTGACCATCATTGACGTAATAAAAGTCACTGTCGCGGAAAATAGTATTCTCTTTATTCATTGCATAAATGCTAACTACATAATGCAGCTGTGCTTGTTGACCTTTTAAACCAAGCTCTAGGTTTTTAGCTATTTCGGATTTAAGATCTGCGACATTCTGTTCGCGCTGTAACTGATAAAGCTCTGCCGCTTGCGGTGCTCGATAACCTTCAGAAGCATTGGCATAGATAAACTGATTATCAGCATATTGATAGCTTAAACCAAGCTTAGGCGAGAAGTTAGTAAAGCGATTTACGCCGCTTTCTGGTCGAGAATAGCGACACCCACCCATTGCGCATGCTGTGCCATCGTCTTTTGTGCGACCAGCCAACATTTGGTTGTTGTAGTCATAACGCATACGCTCGTAGCGACCACCAAGACTGATGAGTAACTCATCAAGTTGCCAATCAAGGTTAACAAATGGTGCCAATAGGGTACTTGTTACTTGATAGTCATAATGTTTGCCTTGTGGCACGGTGGCGACTAAAAACGCTGAGCCTTGAGTGGGGCCGTCTTGATATTGTAAAAAATCAGCATCAGTAAGCTCACCATCAAAGCCAACAGTTAACAGGCTAGAAGCGGTCAACTTATGCTGCCAGCTAGATTGTAGGCCAACACCTTGCTGAGCATTTTCTTCAAGGGGAGTACCCGGTAAAAAATGCTTAAATAAGGTCATGCTTTGGTCACGAATATAAGGCGTTAGGGTAAAGCTGTTAGCTTCATTTTGTGTCCAATTTAGCTTTGACCAAACACGCAAAGAGCGGGCCTTACGAAATGCATCAGGGTCAAAGTTAGACTGTGCTATTTGCTCATCCTTATAGCTTTCAAAGCCCTCGATGTAGCCAGCCGTTTGCTGATCTAAATGGGTGTAAGTAAGGCCTGTACTTACACTTAGTTTTTCGCCATCAAAACGATGACGTAGCGAGAGCTTTTCTTGATCAACACTTTCGTCATCGCGATAACCCGTATCTCGGGTGATCGTGGCATTAATGCCTAAACCTTGCTTGCCAAAGTCACGACCCGTACCTAGTTTATAGCGGGTATAGCCAAACGAACCGTAATCAAAACCAAGTTGGTTGTGGTCATAGGTTGTATCTGGGGTGATCACGTTGACCACACCATGCACTGCGTTTGAACCATAAAGAGCAGAGCCCGGACCCTTCAGTACTTCGATACGTTCAGCCATTTCAGTATGGGCTTCGAATAATTCATTGATGTTGCAAAAGCCAGCTGCGCGAAGTGGAATACCATCTTCAGCAGTAAGTAAACCACCGCAAGCACCGGCACCTGATAGCACAGGCGAACGTAAGGCGGGTAAATACTCTTGGCCGTTACCATGTTGAAGATTAGCACCGGCAACTTGCTTTAGGGCTTGTTCAATATGGGTTGGAGCGATAAGCGTCAGTTGCTTTTGTGAAATACTACTAACCACAACAGGCAGTGGATCTGCCAATACCTCGCTGCGCGAGGCGGTTGTTGTAATATGTTCTAGCTCATTATTAGCAATCGCTTGCTGATTAATTAATGAGGTGCTCACAAGCACTGAGAGTATCGACAACTTCATGAAAACCCTTTGGTTAGGTACAACAAAAATCAAAGGGTAACTGCTTTTTAGGATGGGTAAAAGCTTTCGCGATTAATAACTTTTTACGTTGTGTTTATGACGCTAAAAATTCGCACTTTAAATCAGCATGAAAAGTACTGCCCTATTTTCGGTAATTAGCGTTGTAAAAAGTCAAAATCGAGTCATAAAATTGGCTATGATGACCAAAGAAGTTTAAAGAAATGTAAAGATTGGCTTTCTAATGTGTTGATATGTAAACAATTACGTTTTTAAATTGTAACCCTTCATCTATGATTCAGCCACAAACGTTAGGCTTTCAATATGAGCAAAGTTGAGGGTCTCAATTATGAATAAATTACTAACTATCTCTGTTGCTGTTTTGGGTTTAAGCTTTATTCCGATGGAAGCATACGCAAAACATGACCGTGACCATGATAGATATGAGCGCAAACATGAGCGTAAAAAGCATCATAAACATAAGAAGCATCACAAGCATCACCATCATCATGACAGATATGATCGCCACGATAGGTATGACCGTTATAGCTACCGTGATTTACCACCCGGTTTATACAAAAAAGTAGGACATGGTGGTGGTTTACCACCAGGTTGGTATAAACGTCTTCACCACGGTGACATCCTTGACCGTGATATTTATCGACATGGGCGTGTAATTAAGCGCCGTGATCGAAATGGTATTATTGCCATCGAAATCGATGACCGCCTGATTCATTTAGTACATGATACGCGAGAGATATTATCAATCGTTACTCGTCATCGTTAATCCTGTAAGAAGCCGCTAATGCGGCTTTTTTTTGGTTATTTCATACCTTGTTCAGGAAAACTTGCTACGCTTAAAAGTGTATATAAAAAAGGAGTATTTGCATGAAAGCATTATTAACGGTTGCTGTGTTGGGATTAAGTCTAGCCACAACAGGTGTATTGGCAAAAGATAAGGACAAAGACAAAGGAAAGAGTCTTCCACCGGGTCTAGAGAAAAAGCTAGATAACGGTGGTGATTTACCACCAGGTTGGCAGAAAAAACTTCGTAAGGGCGACATTCTCGATCGTGATATTTACCGCCGCGGTAAAATAATTAACTCGCGTGATCGCGATGGATTAATTTCTATTGAGGTAGACAATACTGTTGTTCGTTTAGTTGAAGACACTCGCGAAATTGTATCAATATTGAGTCGCTAGTTTTGCTACAAAGCTGTATGACTTATGGATTGAGTATACTGCTAGCTCTGCTGCTGGTGGTCTCAATCCTGCCATTTTCATACTCCCAACATTATTTAATTCGTAGTTGTGACTTTGTACGTTTGCAAGTGGTTTACCTTGCAGGAATGTGTTTAGTTGCATCATGTTATTTAATCAGTCGAACGGAGTCATTGCTTTTTATTGGCTGTGCTCTGGCTAGTATCCTAGTTCTGCTACTGCAAGTTGGTTGGATTTACCCTTACACAAGGTTGGCTAATCAAGAAGTTGCCTCAAGCAATAAAGATGATAAGCACAGTATTCGTATTATGTCGGCAAATGTACTGATGTCGAACACTGAATATGACAAACTGATTAGTTTAGTCAAAGCGCATCAACCTGATTTATTCATTACTTTAGAGTCTGATCAAATTTGGCAAAAAAAACTGAGTAGTTTAGAGCCAGATTATCCGTATCGTGTCTACTGCCCAAAAGATAATCGCTATGGCATGCACTTGTACAGCAAGTTTAAAATCAAACAACAGCAAGTTTGTGAGCTTATAGAAAGCGATATCCCCTCAATTCATATTTTGTTTGAAGATGCAGATGGCGTAGAAGTACAAGGGCACTTTATTCATCCTGCTCCTCCGAGTCCCACAGAAGAAGACAGTTCACGACCCCGTGATACTGAGCTGATTATTTTAGCGAAAGCACTTAAAAACAGGCAGCGACCTTGTATCGTTGCCGGTGATCTAAATGATGTTGCATGGTCGCGTAGTACCCGTTTGTTTATGCGTATCAGTGGTTTGTTAGACCCACGTAAAGGGAGAGGTTTTTTTAATACCTTTCATGCCAGTTATTTCTTTATGCGTTGGCCACTAGATCACCTTTTTCATAGTAATGAGTTTAGTGTGAAACGCATTGAGCGGTTGGCAAAATATGGTTCTGATCATTTTGCGCTTCTTACTGAGCTTGTTTATAACCCAGATTCTGACAATCAAAAACAGCAAGAGCAAATAGATAAAGAAAAAGCGGTGGATGAGTTAAAAATGCCAACAGTGTCAAAGCAACAGGTGCCAATGTTTGAAGAATGATAATGATTAGGTATTTAAAAGGGCTCCGTAGAGCCCTTTTTTGTGTTTAGTCGTTGACCATAATGGTTTTGATATTAACAAATTCTCGTAGCCCAAAGCCGCCATGTTCACGGCCATAGCCACTGTCTTTTACACCACCAAATGGCAGGTTTGGCTGGGCTAGCCCATAGCCGTTGATATTTACCATACCGGTATCAAAGTGGTGCTTTGCAAGCTCAATGGCAGCTTGCTCGTCTTTTGAGAAAATACCGCCGCCAAGACCATAGCGCGAGTCATTAGCAATTTGCATTGCCTCATCATTATCTTTTGCTCTGATAAGCGATGCTACAGGGCCAAATAATTCATCATCATAGGCTGGCATGCCCGGTTTGATATTCTCAAGTAGCGTTGGGCTGTAATAGCACCCCGAGTGTTCTGGAATATAGCCACCAGTAAGCACTTTTGCGCCGGCTTCTACCGACTCAGTTACTTGTTGATGTAGTTTATCGCGTAGATCTTTACGAGCCATTGGACCAAGCGTGGTTTTTTCATCATTCGGATCGCCAAGAACGACTTGCTCAAATTGCTCTTTAATTAAAGCTTTAAAATCATTGTATAAGGCATCAACCACAATAAAGCGTTTTGCGGCAACACAGGTTTGGCCGTTATTAATTAAACGTCCTTGAGTACATGCCGTGATCGCTGTGTTTAAGTCTGCATCATCAAGCACGACGTAGGCATCATTACTGCCAAGTTCCAATACGGTTTTCTTGACCTGTTTACCCGCACGCTCAGCGACCTTTTTACCGGTTTCGTCGCTGCCAGTAAATGTGACACCGCGAATAGCTTTATGCTCAATCAATTCACTTGCTGTACTGCCACCGATAAGTAGGTTCTTAAAGCAATAGTCTGGAAAACCTGCTTGCGAAAACAGTTGCTCAATCTTTTCGGCCATGCCAAATACATTACCAGCGTGTTTAAGAACCGTGGTATTGCCCGCCATAATGTTAGCGCAAGCATAGCGAATGACTTGGTAAAGTGGGAAATTCCAAGGTTGAATACCTAAAATAACACCAATTGGCTGATAGCTGATAATTGCACGGCCATTTTGCATATCGCGGCTTTCATCAGCAAGAACTGTAGGTCCTTGTTCAGCAGTGTAGCGACAAATTGCAGCACACAGCTCAACTTCTTGAAGGCCTTGTTGATATAACTTGCCCATTTCATCGGTCATCAATTGAGCTAATTCTTGTTTATTAGACTCAATAACCTCAGCAAGTTGATTGAGGAGTGTTGCACGTTGTTCGAGTGTGGTATCACGCCATGATAAAAATGTCTGATGACACTTGTCGACTTCTGCATTGGCTTCTTGCAATGACATTAAACTATAGGTTTCTAGGGGTTGTTCATTGGTTGGATTGATTGTAGTTACAGTATCAGTCATTATTACCTCCTTTAAAATGTAATGTGTAACCTGCAAAGGTAATACCGACTTGCATTTGTTTTTATCTTATTGTTTTTTAATGTTTTAGTTGTTTTTTCTTTAGTGTTTTATTTGCTTTGATATGTAAAAACTGCAATAGGCTGCAAAACTTACAAGGAATACGTAATGATAAATTCTGTGTTAAATACCGAGCTGGCAATTATTCAAGCGCCGATGGCGGGTGTGCAAAATGCCAAATTGACAGTGGCTGTATGTGAAGCTGGGGGGCTTGGTTCGTTACCTTGCGCTATGCTTTCGACTGAGCAATTAAAATCAGAGCTTGATTATATTAGTCAGCATACAGACAAACCCTATAATCTTAATTTCTTTTGTCATCATACACCTGACTATACACTGGAGCAGCAGACTGCTTGGCATAATGTGCTTGCACCTTATTTTGAGGAGTTTGCTATAGATGCCTCACAATTTACCCGTAACGCTTCACGCCAGCCTATTAATCAGCAGGTTATTGATGTAATTGCGCCTTATAAGCCGCCAGTTGTAAGCTTTCATTTTGGTTTGCCAAGTAAAGATATTCTTTCTCAAATTAAAGCGTGGGGCGGGGTCGTTCTTTCATCCGCCACAACCCTTGATGAAGCAAATTGGTTACAAGCAAACGGTGCCGATGCAGTTATTGCTCAAGGGATTGAAGCAGGCGGCCACCGCGGCCATTTTTTATCAATGGATTTATCGCTGCAACCAACCACAGTACAATTAGTGCGAGAGTGTGTAGAGCTTGATATACCCGTTATTGCTGCGGGTGGAATTTGCACAGCTGAAGATGTAGCACAGTACCAAGCATTAGGTGTTACTGCGGTGCAGGTTGGGAGCGCTTACCTACTGTGTGAAGAAGCTACGACAGGCACATTACATCGTGAAGCATTAAAAACAGTTTCGCCAGATTCAACTGAATTGACGACTTTGTTTTCTGGTCGTCCGGCGCGAGGAATACGTAATCGAGTGATGCAAAAGTTGGGTGCGATGCCAGAGCAAGCGCCACCTTTTCCTTATGCGTCAATTGCGATGACGGCATTGCGCTCAAAAGCGGAAGCAAATGGCGACAGTGGCTTTACACCGCTTTGGTGTGGTGAGCGCTTTATTGCCAGAGAAGGTATTAACGCTAAGCAAATTACTGAATTACTAATGCAAGGTTGGCAATCTTGAGTGATACCCAATTACTTCCGCTAGGTGATAGTTATCATCAGCTTGCCAGTGAGTTTCGTCATAAGCTTGCTGGGCAATGCATAATTAAGTGTTATGCTAAAGGTGATGTTCTATTGCAACAAGGCAATCAACAAGATGCGGGGTATTTGATTGTTTCTGGCGTACTTGCGGCAATACATGCATCAGAGCAGGGCTCAGAAAAGTGCAAAGAGTTTTATTTTCAAGATGAGTTTGCACTGCTCTATGGCAACTGGTTGACCAAAACTAATGCGTTTTACCAGCTTAAAGTGATACGAGATGCTGAGCTTATTAAAGTACCTTTGGCTTTACTTGATGGCCCTGATTGGCAAGAATTAAAACATAGGTTAATTACTCAGCAGTTATTATTTAAGGAGGCAAAAGAAGCCTTTTTACTACTTAATACGCCAGAGCAAAGGTATCAGTATTTGCTGGATAATAAACCGCATTGGCTTTCGCAATTGAGTTTAAGTGAGGTTGCTATGTATTTAGGGATCTCAGCTATTTCTTTATCACGAATTAGAGGGCGTCTTAACTTAAGTTAAGGTGTGGCAAAACGGTGAACATTACACTGCTGGTTTTTCAGGAGTCGTTATGTTTATTTTATCCCAGTGCTTAGTTGCAATCGCTACATTACTCGATTTAGCATCTTTTCAATTTAGGCAAAGGCACGTTATTTTAGCCTGTTTGTTTAGTTCGGTATTACTCACATCAGTTCACTTTTTGCTACTTGATAATTTAAGTGCCGCAAGCTTAATGCTAATAGCGGCAGTGCGCTATGCATATTGTATTTTTGCTCGTAAAACCTGGGTGATGGTTACTTTTATGTTGGTAAGTATTTCCGCTGTGAGCCTAACTTGGTATAACTGGGTAAGTTTTATTGCCTTAGTTGCAACTTTAATTCAAACCTACGCGTCGTTCCAAGGCAAAGACCTATCATTAAGGCTTATGATGGTTCTTGGTACACTGTGTTGGATAACACATAATGTGATCATGTTTTCCCCAGTCGCAGTGGTAATGGAAACGGTATTTCTATTGAGTAATTTATTAGGAATATGGCGCTACTACGCTTCACCTAAGGCTGTATAAGTATTAAAAGGTGTTAGCACGGTATAGTAAAATATACCGTGCTTTTATAGCAAAATAAGCTTAAAGCGTGTTGGCAATCAGCTTGAGTAAATAAGTTTCGCGCTGTATCGATAATCCCTGTTTATCACTCATTGCCATAGTTGTTTCATTGTGTGCTATGGCATCAAATATGTTTACCCATTTGGGTTGCATACCGTTTTGAACTTCGTAGTGTTCCATTTTTGGATCTGCAAATTCATCACTTATTTCACAAAAATAACAGTAAGATTTTATATGCACACAATCAAAATCGTCTTTGTACCAAGGCCTGATCTCTTCGTATAAACCAAGGGGATGTTTAATCTTTATTTGTTGCGCGCCAGTTTCTTCATGAAGCTCTCTGAGTAGCCCTTGCTCGATAGATTCACCGTCATCGATACCACCGCCAGGTAAGCTGTAGTCATCATAACGGGCGGTATATAAAAGTAGTACTTGTTCACCTTTCAATACAATGGCTCGTGCTGTGTTGCGAATAAACACACTACCATACTGTTCACTTAAACTTGGGTGGAGTACTTTTTTTAATAACTTCATGTGCCATAAAACTTCTTGTATTTAATCAAATACAGCTTAATTTAATATTTGAGTTGTTACTATAGCGTGTAAATGATATTAGATTTATTTTTTTACCCCAAAATGGAACTTGTTGGGGTAAAATGTCGGAATAAATAACTGCATATGCACTCTATGTGTAGTATTTTCTTTTCAGAAAAACTTTGCGTAGAATGATGAAAAAAGCTTAGGGAATTAATATGTTGAATGTACTTTTGGTTGATGATGACAGTGAATTTAGTGATGTTGTTTGTCACATCGTTGAATTCCTTGGGCATAACATTAATACTGCTGCCAATCTTGCCGAAGCTGAGCAATGGTTTGAAAATAATACGTTTGACCACGTCTTTTTAGATTTTATGTTACCAGACGGCAGTGGTTTACACTTACTCGAACACCTAAAAAAAATAGGTCAATCTCCGCGAGTTACGCTTATTTCTGGTCACCCATCAGTAAAAGGTAAATTAGCCGAGATGTGTGAAGCTAATGTGGGGCATTTGGTAAAGCCGCTACAACGCGAAGACATTGAGCGTGTTTTAAACCCTAAAAAAGCGTCTGATAAGAAAAAGTCAGCACCTTCAATTAAGCGTCATTTTGGCACCTTAATCGGTGAGTCAGAAGTGATGAAAAAACTCTATACTATGATTGAGCGTGTGGCAGCAACATCAGCCAATGTGATGTTAATGGGCGAAAGTGGTGCCGGTAAAGAGGTTGTTGCGCAGGCTATTCATAACGCAACCGAGTGCGATGGTCCACTCGTGGCTACCAACTGCGGCGCATTTTCAAAAGAGCTGATTGGTAGCGAACTTTTCGGTCATGAAAAAGGCGCGTTTACAGGTGCGATTGCGCGTAAAGAGGGTGTGTTTGAACAAGCTGCTGGTGGTACGTTGTTTTTAGATGAAGTCACCGAAATGCCGATTGATATGCAGCCAAACTTATTACGTGTGCTTGAGAGCAAAAAAGTAACCCGAGTGGGCGGTACAAAAGAGCAAGCGGTGAATTGTAGGGTTATTTCTGCGACCAACCGTACTTTAACAGATCTTGCGCAAAACAATGTTATTCGTGAAGATATTTACTTTCGTTTAGCGGTATTCCCTATTGATATTCCACCGCTACGTGAGCGCAAAGAAGATATTCCACTGCTTGCGAATGCCTTTTTAGAACAACTCAATGAAGAAAATGGCACTGACTTTAAGTGGCAAGCAAGCCAGTTAAAAGAGCTTGAGGCTCATGATTGGCCTGGTAACGTGCGTGAGCTTCGCCATGCAATACATCGCGCTTTTATTATGAGCGATCCTAAAGGTACGGCAATTGTTTTACCTGAGTCATTAGAGTCTCCTTTCTCGAAAGTAAATAAAGAAACACAAAACAACCAAGTAATGGCAGGACAAACCATTGAAGAGGTGGAAAAAGAACTGATCCACGCGACATTGGATAAAGTACAAGGAAATAAAACAATTGCTGCCCAGATGTTAGGGATCAGCACAAAAACACTCTACAACCGTTTAAATGCTTACGGAGGCATTGGCGAATACAAATAATAAAGGATAGCTATGAATAATGACGAGTCTTTACGTAAGTTAGTCCATGATGCACGCGCACCATTGAATCGTATTTCAATGAATGCAGAGCTAGTTAAGCTTGTATTAGAAAATGATATGCCAAAGCAAAAAGCACTTGATGCACTTGATAAAATAATTGCTAACTGCCAACAGTGTAGTGAGCAATTACAATTAATTAGTGATACCCACGCTAGTGAGTAACGGAAAGCAAATGCAAAGAAAAAAACAGAAGGGAAAAATCACCATTAGCTGGGCGAGCTTTATCGCTGTCGTGCTGTGTATTGTGGTTGCAAACGCTATATTAGCTATTAATAGTATTCGCTCATTAACTGAGATCCAGAACAGTCTAGATAATACTAACTCTCTAAATACAGCTATTGAACGATTACACTTGTCTGTTGTTCAAGCTGAGTCAGGGCAGCGTGGCTATTTGCTTACTGATCGTGAAGATTACTTAATGCCATACAATGATGCAATTGCCTCAATGCAAGCACAAATAATGCTGGTGAAAAGTCTTCATTCAGAAATACCGGGACAAGCTGATCGTATCGCAAGGATGATTTATTTAGTCAATGATAAAGTTGCTGTGATGACCAAAACCACAGATCTTGCATTGGCTAATAAAGATTTAAAAGCCCGTCAATTGTTACTTACTGATAAAGGACGCGATTTATACAAAGAGATACGCACAGCTGTTGATGAAATCCAGATGCGGGAGCTTAATTTTAAAATAGAGTTATTTTCCGAGCTTTTAGAAATTAAGAACGAAGCAAAATTAACTTTTGCAATTACTGCTGTTACAAGTACCTTATTGCTGATCGGTATGTTTGTTTTAACACGCATTAACGCTCGTAATGCAGCAAAATATAGAGCTGATCTAGAAGAACAGAATGAAAATTTAGCTGTAAAAGTAGCAGAGCGTACTCAAGAGCTAACCATTTATTCAGATGAATTAAGCCGTTCTAACAGAGAGTTGGAAGAGTTTGCCTTTGTAGCAAGCCACGACTTACAAGAGCCGCTGAGAAAAATTCAAGCATTTAGCGACCGTCTAGAAAAAATGTTTAAGGATGATCTCGGCGAAAAAGGCATTGATTATATTAACCGTATGAAAAATGCGGCGCAGCGTATGTCTAACCTTATTAATGACTTACTTGAGTTTTCTCGAGTTACTACGCGTGGCAAAGACTTTGTAGATACCGATTTAAATAACGTTGTAAATGAGGTATTAGATGACCTTGAGATCGCTATTAAAGAGTCAGAATCAACTGTTAATTTAGAGCCACTTCCTCATATTCAGGCTGATCCGAGCCAAATGTTGCAGCTATTTTTAAATATTCTTTCGAATGCCATTAAATTTAGACGCGAGAATGTGCCGCCAGTCATAAACATTAATTACCAGCGAACTCAAGAGTTTAGCCAAGCTCATAATAGCGAGGTCGAGTGGGAGATCATTACTATTTCGGATAACGGTATTGGTTTTTCTGAAGAGTACCTAGAAAAAATATTTGTTCCGTTTCAGCGTTTACACGGGCGTTCACAATATAAAGGCACAGGCATTGGCCTATCGGTTTGTCGACGAATTGTAGAGCGTCACGGTGGCGAAATTTTTGCGAGCAGTCGCGTAGGTGAAGGTGCAAGCTTTACTATTAAATTACCTGTGGAAACATCCCTTTTCACATTACAAGGAGAGGCATAATGCCATTTAATAAAGTTAAACCAATTACCATTTTAATGGCCGATGATGATGAAGATGATCGTTTATTAACACAAGATGCTCTAGCTGAAAGCCGTGTTTTAAACGAGTTATATTTTGTTGAAGATGGCGTGGAACTACTTGAGTACCTTGAACGCAAAGGTAAGTTTAGCGAAAAAGAAAGTTCACCAAGGCCTGGCTTGATCTTACTAGATTTAAATATGCCACGAATGGATGGCCGTGAGGCGTTACAAGCAATCAAGACAAACCCTAATTTAAAAGGCATTCCGGTTGTGATTTTAACTACATCAAAGCAAGAAGAAGATATGGTTAAAGGTTACGATTTAGGGGCGGCTTCATACATTACAAAACCGGTCACTTTTGAGGGATTAGTTGAGCTGATGAAGACGCTTGGTAAGTATTGGGTTGAATTTGTAGAGCTGCCAACACCACTCAATGATTAAAGGATAATACATGTTAGATAAGGTAACCCGCTTACTCTTGGTTGAAGACGATGAAGATGATTATATTCTCACTTGTGATTACTTGGAGCAATTGGGTTCCCATACCTTTGATGTAGAATGGTTAAGCTGCCCCGAGCAAGCCATTAGTGTACTGAGCGAAAACAAGCATGATATTTGTTTGTTAGATTATCGTTTAGGTGCCTCTGATGGCTTAGAAGTGCTCAAACGGGCTGTTGCAAACGGTTTTCGTGGGCCGATTATCATGCTTACGGGGCAATCAGATGAAGCCCTTGATTCTGCGGCACTTGATGCTGGTGCGGTTGATTACCTCGTAAAAAGCGAGATGAATTCAAGCCGCTTTGCCCGTGCTATTCGTTACGCCTTAGCTCGCCGAGATGTTGAAGATGAGCGAGTTGAACGATTAAAAGCGGAAGCAGAAAATCGTTCTAAAGACCGCTTCTTGGCACATTTGAGCCATGAGTTACGTACACCGCTTTCATCCATTTTGGGTTATACCGAGCTGCTAATGCAGAGCGAAAAGAATCGGCATTTAAATAATGAACTTGGGGTCATTTATAGAAATGGCAAACACTTGCTAAGTTTACTTAATGATGTGCTCGACTTATCTAAAATTGCCGCCGATAAACTTGAACTAAATTGCAGTGATGTTAATTTTGATAGCCTTATGGCTGATGTGTATACCTTAATGCGCGTCTCAGCCTTGGATAAAGGCTTAAAACTTAAATTTGAGTCACAGCAAGCCTTGCCATTGATTATAAATACAGATGCCACACGGCTAAGACAAATTTTAATCAATATTATCAATAATGCGATTAAGTTTACCAACCAAGGTGAAATAGTCGTGCGCGCATGGACTGCTTGGGTCAATGAGCGAGAAATGCTGTTTTTTAGTATCAAGGACACAGGCCTTGGTATTCCTCAAGAAAAGCAGGCACTGATTTTTAAACCCTTTGAACAGATTGCCGATGTTGAGTCGAGGGATGTAGGTGGTGCAGGCCTTGGTCTTGCGATTTGCGCCGAATTATTAGCTCGTATGCAAGGCTCAATTGAGCTTGAATCAACCTTAGGGGAAGGGTCTGAATTTATCTTATCTATATACCCTGGCAATATACGTGAGGTTGAACGACAGGTATTGAGTTTCGATTCAAGCCCTGATTGTCAGCAAAAGTTAAGTACACTTTCAACTTCAGGGAGAGTGTTGGTTGTTGATGATTTAAAAGACCTACGAGTTCTCGTTGGACACATGATCACCAGCACTGGGGCAGATGTAGAGTTTGCTGAAAATGGTAAGCAGGCTATCGAGAAAGTGGCCAGTGCAGAGCAAGCAGGCAAACCTTTCGATATTGTGTTTATTGATTTACATATGCCGGTTATGGGTGGTAAAGAAGCCACCATTGAGCTTAGGAAAATGGACTATCAGGGGCCTATCATCGCGCTTACTGCCGCAACAATGAAAGGTGTAAAAAGTGAGCTTAGTGCGCTTGGTTTTAATGACATGATAGCCAAACCTGTTGATACTGGATTACTTTATCAAGTGCTCAATCATTATATTTGCCAAGGTAAAACAGAACCTGTTGTTGCTCGGGAGGATTCCCTCGCATTGACTCAGCAAAGTACACGTTATTTATTGGTTGAAGATGATGGTGATGCCGCACAAATAACCCAGCTATTACTTGAAAGTTTGGGGGTTGAAACCGTCATTGCCGATAGTTGTGCTGCTTGTCTGGATATTCTTCACGATAATCAACGCTTTGATAAAGTGCTGTTAGACATGCACTTGCCAGACGGTGAAGGTCTTGATTTGGCAGCTAAAATTAACCAAGAGTATGCGGGGTTAGCTTTAGTGGTAGTGAGTGGTGCTGAGCCTGATCCTGAAAAAATGAAACAGCTTGATATTGAACAAGTGCTATTAAAACCTATTAATTTAGGGATACTCAGCGAGCTTATAGCGCACTGATAGAGTGCCTAACTATAAGCTCTGGTTCAAATAAAGTTTGTAATGACGGGGTTTGCTTTTGGTAAACCTGATTCAGGATCCAGTTAGCCGCCATTCTGCCCATTTCTTCAATCGGGTAGTTTATGGTACTCAGTTGAGGGTAAACATGGCGAGTAAAAAACACATTATCGTATCCCATAATAGATAACTGTTTAGGGAGTGTAAGCCCTAATTTTCTTGCACTTGCCATAGCGCCAACAGCCATTTCATCGTTGGCACAAATTAAAGCACTAAATGGTTTGCCATGTTGATGCAATGCCGCAAGCCCTTCAAAGCCACTCGATTCCATGAAGTCACCTTGATATAGCAACTCTTCATCAAAAGGAACACCAAACTCAGCAAGCGCTTGCTTGTGACCTTCTAAACGGTCTTTGGCGTCTTGCTTCCATAATGGGCCACTAATATATGCTATCTGCTTGTGGCCTTTTTCTAATACATATTTGGCAGCAAGGTAACCGCCTTTTATATTGTTAAGTAGTATACAACGATCACTTAGCTGACTAATGTAGCGGTTGATCAGAACAAATGGAATACGGCCTTTACTAAGTTTAATTAGGTACTCATCACTAACAGCTTCTACGTGTAAAATAAGCCCATCACAATTGCGGCTTATTAAAAACTCAATACCTTGTTTTTCGCGTTCTTCATCACTATGGCCAGCTGCAATAATGAGGTGTTTGCCTTGATTTCGAAAAATGTTTTCAATACCACTCATCATTGGGCCATAAAATGGACCTTGTAATTCAGAGACCAGTAAGCCAACACTGTTTGAGCAATTTGATGCCAACGACTGTGCAATTGAGTTGGGGCGATAGCCTAACTCATTCATTGCAGCTGTCACTTTTTTACGAGTAACGTCACTGACATTGGCATTGTTATTCATTACTCTTGAAACTGTAGCAAGTGAGACTCCTGCAAGTTTCGACACCTCGTAAATGGTGGCCATGTTTGTCCTTTTAAAAAACCAAGTTATTGTTTATGTTGCGATGATAAGTCTGCACTAATCTGCTCAACAGTTTGATTATCAAGAATATACATTTTCATGATAAATGCGACAAGCATACTACCTATTGCTGGGTAAAGGGTAAATGAAATCAAAATACCTGATAATGTTGTCTCGCTAAGCTCTGCGTTAGCCTCATAGCCATAAAAAGCCAATAGCCAGCCCGCAATTGCTCCACCTAGCGCCAACCCTAACTTAATGAAAAACACCACACTAGCATACACTAATCCTGTTAAGCGCTCGCCAGTTTTCCATTGCCCGTAATCGATGGTATCAGCCATTTTGGCCCAAAGTAGCGGGGTTGCCATTTGGGTGAAAAAGCACCAAAAGAAATAGATAACAAATGCCAACACAATCTGCTCGCTAGGCAACCAAAATGCAATACAGCTGATAACAGCAGAAATATATTGTAAGCGTATGTATGCTGTTTTCTTGTCTACTCGCTTGCTCAGAGGGTTAGCACATGCACATCCAAGGATATTGCCTATCATGCCAATGGTTACAAAGTAGGTCACCAAATCAGCCTCGCCAAGTACATACTTAACATAGTAAATTGCTAAGGTAGTACGCAAAACCATACTGGTAAGTAGCATTACAGCGGCAAAACACAGTACTTTAAAAGGACTATTTTGCCATAATGTATTGAAACGACTTTTCCAACTAAGCGATGCATTGTTGTGTGCTGTAACTCGTTCTTTAGTGTAGCGAAAACAAATTAAAAATAGCACCACACCTAAGCCGCTCATTAGTGCCATTGTTAGCTGATAGCCCGTCGCGTTATCACCTTTGCCTAGCCAGTTAACTAGGGGCAAAGTACATGCACTCACAATTAACCCACCCAGCATACCAAAGACAAAACGGTATGATTGAATTGATACTCGCTCTTTCGGATCGCTACTTAACACGCCACCTAACGCTGAATAGGGAATATTAATAGCGGTGTAGACCAGCATCAACAAAGTGTAAGTAACAAACGCATAAACTACTTTGCCTGATTCAGGTAGGTCAGGGGTGGTAAAGGTGATCATACTGATCACCCCAAATGGTAAGGCAAGCCAAAGCAAGTAAGGGCGGTAGCTTCCCCACTTAGTGCGGGTCGAATCGGTTAGAGCCCCCATTAATGGATCGGTAATAGCATCGACAACTCTCACCACCAAAAATAAGGTGCCGACAACAGCAGGCGATATACCAAAAATATCTGTATAGAAAAACGTTAAGAATAACATCACTGTTTGAAAGATAATGTTACTTGCTGTATCGCCTAATCCGTAGGCTATCTTTTCTTTTTTTGTCAGCATGTGTGCTCTCGTGTGTTGTTATTTTTATCGTTGTCTTAATAATTCACGATATTGTTTTGCGCTTTCTTTCAAAATACGCTGCTGGCTATCATAGTCAATATACACTAACCCAAAGCGTTTCTCGTAGCCATACGCCCACTCAAAGTTGTCCATTAAGCTCCAAGCAAAGTAACCTTGAATATTAACGCCTTGACGAATTGCTGCACAAACTGCATTTAAATGAGTGTGATAATAATCGACTCGCTCAACATCATACACTTCACCATTGTTGAGTGTATCAGCCATAGCTGCACCATTCTCAGTTATGTACATTTTAGGCAAATCGTATTGCTGGTGCAGTGATACAAGCAGTTCAGTTAAGCCTTGCGGATAAACTTCCCAGCCCATATCGGTTACACGTACATTGGCTAAACTTGCTTCTTCAAACCAGCCATCTGGAGTATTTTTGTAGTGTATGCGGGTATAATAATTAACACCAATAAAGTCGACGGCTTGGCTAATAATCGCCATGTCGTCAGCAAGTATTGTTGGTTTAACTTCATCTGCTAACTGATCAAATAGCGGAGGATAGCATCCGTCTAGTACGGCTTTTATATACCATTGATTATGATACTGATCAGCAAGCTCTGCGGCTTTGCTATCGGCAGCAGTTAGCGGATAAGTAGGGCTGAAGTTTAGCACGATACCGGCTTCTGTATTTGGGCAGTTTTCACGTAAAACCTGCATAGCTAGGCCATGGGCAAGTAATAGGTGATGAGCGGCTTGTCGGCCTGCCTGTTGTGATTTTACACCAGGTGCATGCACACCTACTTCGTAACCTAAATAAGCACTACAGAATGGCTCGTTTAAGGTTGCAAATGAATCTACGAGATGACCGAGATGCTCAGTAACTAGCTCAGTATATTCTCTAAATTTGTAAGCTGTATCACGGTTTAACCAACCACCTTGATCTTCAAGATACTGAGGTAAATCCCAGTGATATAAAGTGACGTAGGTTTTGATGTTACGCGCTTTTAAAGCCGTTAGCAGCTCAAGATAAAATGCCATACCTTGTTTGTTTGCAGTCCCATCTTGATTCATGACTCTTGGCCAAGAAATTGATAAACGGTAAGCATCGACGCCTAAATCGGCAATCATTTCGACGTCTTTTTGCCAGTGAGCTATGTGTTCACAAGCGTTATCGCCATTACTTTGATCTGCAATAGCCCCTGGTTTTTCACAAAATGTGTCCCAGATACAATCAAGTCGAGTGTCGCGGGCGCCTTCGATTTGAAATGACGCAGTCGCTACACCAAAAGTGAATTCTGGTTTAAGCAAAAACGAATCAGGCAAAAGAGAAATAGATTTATACACTGAAGAGTCATCCTTCGCATTGATAATGTAAGGCTGCCAAAGGCATATACAATCTATCTGTAAGCGCTTACATTTTTATTGTAAATAAATTGCTAATTATATTTAATATGATATAAATGTAAGCGCTTACATTTGATGTTGCAACATTTTTCGCTATTTGTTGTTAGTAGTTTAGTTCTGGATATGCTGTAACAAACTGATAAATATAATTAACTAGAGATAAAATTATGGCTCATGTATCAACGCCTGTTGCGGCTTCAGCTAGCCAAGCTGATATGCCTAAGCAACACTTTGCACTGGCATCATTGACCACGTTATTTTTCATGTGGGGGTTCATAACGTGTTTGAATGATATTTTAATCCCTTACTTAAAAGGTATGTTTTCGCTTAACTACACGCAAGCCATGTTGGTGCAGTTTTGCTTTTTTGGTGCTTATTTTGTGATGTCTATCCCCGCGGGTAAATTGGTCAGCCGTATTGGTTACCAGTTTGGTATTGTTGTGGGCTTGGTGGTTGCCGCCATTGGTTGTGCCTTGTTTTACCCTGCAGCAGTAGCACATGTTTACGAATTATTTTTACTAGCATTATTCGTGCTTGCATCGGGTATTACTATTTTACAAGTATCTGCAAACCCTTACGTGAGTGTCCTTGGTCCACAAAAAACCGCGTCATCTCGATTAACGATGACACAAGCTTTCAACTCACTTGGTACTACTGTCGCTCCTATCTTTGGTGGTTGGCTAATTTTATCTGAAGTCAGTCATGCAACCGCAGAGCAAGTAAAGTTACCTTATTTGTTACTGTCATTAAGCTTATTAGTTCTTGCCGTTATTTTTGCTTTTTTAAAGCTGCCTAAACTAGGTAGAGAAAGTGACAATGAAGCTGCACATCAAGACTTAGAAGATTTTGTAGACTTAGGTAGTGTGTGGAAATACCGTCATTTAATTTTAGGTGCAGTAGGTATTTTTGTTTATGTGGGTGCTGAAGTTGCTATTGGTAGTTTTTTAGTTGGTTTTTTAACTTTAGATAATATTGCTGGTTTAGCTGAAAAGGAAGCCGCTCACTATATTAGTTATTATTTTGCCGGTGCGATGGTTGGCCGTTTTATTGGCGCTGCTGTGATGCAAAAATTTGATGCGGGCAAAGTGCTTGCGTGTCATGGCTTACTTGCTGTGGTGTTAATTGTGATCGCAATGACAGGTGAAGGCAGCCTGGCTATGTGGGCGATTCTTTTAGTTGGGCTTTGTAACTCAATTATGTTCCCAACTATTTTTAGCCTTGCGCTTCATGGCCTAGGTAAATACACCTCAAAAGGTTCTGGTATTTTGTGCTTAGCGATTGTTGGTGGCGCAATTATTCCATTATTGCAAGGTGTTATGGCTGATGCTATTGGCGTGCAACTGGCGCTCTTTTTACCTATCGCATGCTACTTATACATTACTTACTTTGCGCTAGTAGGCTCAAAAGTATCAACTCAGACTTCAAAGGTGTAAATATGAAATTGAAAAATACATTCACCCTCGGCTCTTTAATGATTGCAAGTATGGGGCTGTTAGGTTGTGCTGAGCAAGAAGTAACAGTTAAAGAAAAAGTGAAGCAAGAAATCTGGCCACATATTGAAACCGGGATTGCTGAAGACCCTGAGCTTGAAGCTAAGATTGCGAAGATGTTAGCCGGTATGACGCTTGAGCAAAAAATTGCACAAATGATCCAACCTGAAATTCGCGATATTACCGTTGAAGATATGCGTAAATACGGGTTTGGTTCTTACCTTAATGGTGGTGGTGCATTCCCTAATAACGACAAACATGCCAAGGCTTCTGATTGGATTGATTTGGCTGAAAAAATGTATCAAGCCTCAATTGATGACTCATTAGATGGCAGCAAAATTCCAACTATGTGGGGCACCGATGCAGTACATGGTCACAACAATGTGATTGGCGCTACATTATTCCCTCATAACATTGGTTTAGGGGCAACAAATAACCCTGAGCTAATTGAGAAAATTGCAGCCGCTACAGCACAAGAAGTAATGGTGACGGGCATTGATTGGGTGTTTGCACCAACAGTCGCCGTTGTTCGTGACGATCGTTGGGGCCGTACTTACGAAGGCTACTCTGAAGACCCTGAAATCGTTAAAGCATATTCAGCAGCCATCGTAAAAGGCTTACAAGGAGCTGTTGATAAAGATTTTCTGTCTGATAAACGCGTGATCAGTACTGTTAAACACTTTTTAGGTGATGGCGGTACAGAAGGGGGCGATGACCAAGGTAATAACACCGCGTCTGAACAAGAGTTATTCGAAATTCATGCACAAGGTTATGTTGGTGGTTTAGGTGCAGGTGCACAAACCGTGATGGCGTCATTTAACAGCTGGAATGGCGAGAAAATTCACGGTAGTAAATACCTACTTACTGATGTGCTAAAAGGTAAAATGGGCTTTGATGGCTTTGTCGTCGGCGATTGGAATGGTCACGGTCAAATTCCTGGTTGTAACAATGCAGATTGTGCGCAAGCTGCAAATGCAGGCCTTGATGTGTATATGGTTCCAACAGATGCATGGAAACCATTATATGAAAACTTAATTAAGCAGGTTAAGAGCGGCGAAATTGCGCAAAGTCGTATTGATGATGCGGTTACCCGTATTCTTCGTGTAAAAATGCGTGCAGGCTTATTTGATAAGCCAAGTCCTGCTAAGCGCCCGCTTTCTGGTAAAACAGAGATCATTGGCAGTGCAGAGCATCGCGCAGTTGCAAAACAAGCGGTACGTGAATCACTGGTTCTTCTGAAAAATAAACAGCAGCTGTTACCATTATCACCAAAAGCCAATGTACTAGTTGCTGGTTTAGGTGCTGATAATATTGGTATGCAGTCAGGTGGTTGGACTATCACATGGCAGGGTACAGGCAATGAAAATAGTGACTTCCCTGGTGGTACTTCAATTTTTGATGGTATTAAAAAGACCGTTGAGCAAGCCGGTGGCCAAGTTCAGTATGATCTAAATGGCGAATTTGAAACTAAGCCAGATGTAGCGATTGTCGTGTTTGGTGAGCAGCCATATGCTGAAGGTAATGGTGATTTAGACAACCTTGAATACCAACGTGGTAATAAAACAGATCTAGCCCTACTTAAAAAGCTAAAAGAAGCGGGTATTCCCGTGGTATCGCTATTTATTAGTGGTCGCCCAATGTGGGTGAATGCAGAGCTAAATGCCAGTGATGCGTTTGTTGCAACTTGGCTGCCAGGTAGTGAAGGTGACGCCATAAGCGATGTGCTTTTTAAAAATGCAGATGGTTCAATCAATCATGACTTTAAAGGTAAGCTGTCATTCTCATGGCCAAATGATCCAATCGGCAATCAAAACCGTGGCGATAAAGATTACGCACCACTTCTGCCATACGGCTTTGGTTTAACATATGAAGATGAGAATACCCTAGCTGATAATCTTGATGAAACTTCTCAGATGACAAGTGAACTTGAAGATCTAGTAATGTTTGAGCGAGCAATTAAGTCGCCTTGGTCACTTCAGTTGCAAAGTGGCAGTGAATTGCAAGCAATGACGAGTAGTCGAGCTGCTGTAAATGCAGTAAGTGTAAAAACCTTTGATAAAGACGTACAAGAAGATGCTCGTGCCATTAGTTTTAACGGTAAAGAGCCTGCATCAGTGCGTTTAGTGGCTGCGTTTCCGTCAGATTTACGCTCGTACATTGAGAAAAATGGTCAACTTGAGATGTTAATTAAAGTGGATAAAGCGGCTGATGCTCCTTTAATGTTAGGTATGCAATGTGGTGAAAACTGTGAAGGCCAGTTTGATATTCGCGAGCGACTAGCAGACACGGCCGAATGGCAAACTATCTCTGTAAACTTAGCTTGTTTTGCAGATAAAGGTGTCAATCTAGCGCAGGTATTTTCGCCTTGGCAGTTGGCAACCGACGGAGCATGGCAGGTGTCGATTGCTCATTTAAGCGTTGGTGTGACCGATAACCAAGAATTGACGAATACTTGTAAGTAACAACTCCTCCCTTACGTCCTTTTGGTTAACAGGTAACATACTGCCTGTTAACCACTTTCTCTTTATCAAGAGCTTTACTCTACTACATAGTTTAGTACTGTTGTCTTTCTTCTTCAGTTAGAATTACTCAATGATATACGTGTTTGCCTAAGTTTTACTTAAAAGGATCTGGTTATGCATTCAGTAAAATTAGCCTCTGAAGAATTTACACCGAGTAAGATAGTCTGCGTTGGACGCAATTACGCCGAGCATATTGCCGAGCTAAATAATGAAACTCCTACCAGCATGGTATTGTTTGTGAAACCTAATAGTGCAATTTCGCAACAGCTCCATGCCGAGCATAATGGTGAAGCTCTACATTATGAAACTGAGCTTTGCTTTCTGATAAAAAATAAGCAGTTAGCTGGAGTTGGATTAGGTCTTGATTTAACTAAGCGCTCGTTACAAAGCGCATTAAAAGAAAAGGGATTACCTTGGGAGCGTGCAAAAGCCTTTAATGGCGCAGCGCTATTTACTGAGTTTGTTAGTTGTGATGAAGCTTTGGCGTATCAATTTAATTTGCAAATAGATGGTAAGGAAGTGCAGTTTGGTGATACTCAGCTAATGCTGCATGATGCACAGCAAATTTTATCCGAAATTAGTGAGTTCATGGATTTAGAAGATGGTGACATCATCATGACCGGCACCCCTAAAGGTGTAGGTAAGGTAACCTCAGGCGCTATATTTAAGGTGACTTTGCAGGCGGCTGAGCAGACTCTTTTGAGCCATCAGTGGCAATCACGTTAAGCGGCTCTAAAATATAACGCTGATAATGTGACGAAAACTCAGGAAAGCTTTGCTCTAGCCAAATGCGTTGGCTAAGTTGATATTTTTCATCAGCCAAAATCTTATTTTTTAGTACAGTGTTTATTTTTGCTAAAACTTTTTCGGCGTAATTGTTTGGTGCACTAGATGAGCAACCTATTGCACCGAATATCATATTTTTTTCAGGAATATTTACGGCCAATTTTTGAATATTCTTTTGGTTTGTCTGATTGTAGTAATCAGCAACAAAAGGGTATTCAATGGTGTAATCAATATAGCCATGTTCAAGCTGGGAAAGCAGTGCGTAATTAGCATTACTACCAGTACTACTTAGTGCAGCACTCTCGTATAGCTTTGTATTAATTGCAATAGTGTCTATCAGGTTACCGAACTTACGAGCATCATTTTGACCATAAATGAAGTTGGCATCGGTCAGTAAAGAAATTAATGAGACTGGGTTGCCGTGTTTTTGCGTAATCTTTACTGCGGTGTCAGGGGTACTTAAAACACTAAATGGAGGATAGACCGTCGTTGGAATCGAGTAGGTTGCGCGATTGGTCTTTTCCTCACGGTGGATCATACAGGCATAACACGCCATATGGCCTTCATCGAGGTATTTACTGCCTCTTTTTTGCGGCAACATCACCTTGGTGTGTTTAATCTCTGGTAAGGCTTCAATCAACATATCGGTGATTTCGTTGCACAAGCCGCCATACGGGTTAGCTTGGCTTTTCTCTATATAGAATGGTTTACCATCATTTTCAAGCCAAGTAATTGAAAGTTGTTCTGAGGCACAAGTGATTGGGGTAAGCAATATACCAGTAACAATGCATAATACTTGTTTTACGTATTTACTCATCGATAACCCAAATACTAAAGTACTGTTAACAACTATACACTAAAGTATGGATAAATTTGTAGATAAAACTTTAAAATGATAAATAAGTGCTAGTGAGTCTACTGGAGGTAGACTCACTAATGTTTTAGAAGATAGCTTAGAATGGCATCGGATAGCGGTTAAATACGTCAGCGATTTTATCGTTAGCTTCATCGCTTAATTGCACCGAGAAAGCATCGATATTTTCTTTTAACTGCGCCATCGATGTTGCACCAATAATCGTTGAACTCACACCATCTACTTGATCACACCAAGCAAGCGCGAGCTGTGAAGGCGTTAAATTAAAGGCGTTAGCAATTTCAACATATTCAGCAATTGCAGCTTGCGATTGTGCTGTGTCTCTAAATAGGCCATTACGTTGTACTAGCGTCCAGCGGCTACCTTCTGGGCGCGCACCATTTAAGTACTTACCACTTAACATGCCACCACCCAGCGGTGACCATGGTAGGTAAGCAATATCTTCATGAATACATTGCTCAATCAAATACGGCCAATCTTTGGCATGCAACAAACTAAACTCGTTTTGAATTGATACCATACGCGGAAGGTTATGTTGTTCACTTAAACGCAGGTACTGGCTAATGCCCCACGGAGTATCATCAGATAAACCACAGTGTTTAATTTTACCTGCTTTAACACAATCATTCAGACCTTCGAGGATATCTAACATGCCAGCGATATTTTGCTCGGTGTCAGCCTCCGAGAAGCGCACTTTACCTGGCCACTGTTTACCAAAGTGTGGCGAAGTACGATTAGGCCAATGTAACTGGTATAAATCGATAACATCAGTTTGTAAGCGTTTGAGTGAAGCATCAACAGCTTCAACTACTGCCTGGCGAGTAATGTCGCCCGCATCGCGTACCCAAGGCAAACCGTTACCTGCAATTTTAGTGGCAATAACAAGGTTATCGCGTTTGTCTTTGTTACGAGCTAACCAGCTACCGATGATCTGTTCTGTTTTACCATAGGTGTCAGGAGAAGGTGGCACTGCATACATTTCTGCAGTATCGATAAAGTTAACGCCTTTATCTAATGCATAGGCGATTTGTTCATCGGCATCGGCTTGGTTGTTTTGCATACCCCATGTCATGCTACCTAAGCAAACACGAGATACATCAATACCACTTCGACCAAGTGGGCTATAAAGCATAATAGATCCTTGTTAATCGCTAGAATGGGCTTTAAGTGCAGCTAATAACTCATCATTTAACTGCGCTTTTTTACCCGTTTTAAAATTAAACATTACCACTTGTGATGAACCAATGGTTGTTACAGCATCTTGGCTTTCACTAAATACAGTGTAATGCATCATAAAACGATCTTGTTCAATGTCACTAATCTTAACACCAACATGCACCGTATCAGGAAATGTTACCGGGCGTTTATAGCGAGCATTGTTTTCGCTGATCACCGGGCCAACACCTGTTACTTGTAAATCTTTAAGAAAACCTAATTGAGTAAAAAAATCGATACGGGCTGTTTCGAAGTAGCGAAAATACACTACATTGTTGACGTGTTGCAGGGCATCCATTTCACCCCATGCAACATTGATTTTTGTTCTGATAGGGTGTTGTTCTATAAACGATTGCATAGTAAATCTTCATTGATTGTGAGATAACTTAGGTTAGCAATATGCAGCTTTTAGCTCAAGGTAATTAGAAAGCTCAGTATATTGTGCTAGATTTATAAGTTCACGCTTACGTAAAGTGTGCACTGGTTTAACACACATTGAAGGATCTTAATTATGCAGCAACTCACTTTGAAAGCGGCTAAGTGGATCGCTCTTTTCATCCTCCTTGCGCTCGCTCTGCTGTGTTACAGCATGGGCACAATGTCAGGATTCATCGTCTTAATTGGTGTAGGGCTGCTACTTGAGGCGGCATTCTGGCTGTTTGGAGCACGGCTTGTTAGCCGGAAAAAATCATCACAGCAAACAAACGAGCAAACAAGTTAAATTACCTAGCTTGCACATTCGGGTCGTTTAAATAATAATAACTGTATAAATAAACAGTTGTTGTATGTTAGATGAAAAAATTCATTCATATTGATATGGATTGCTTTTATGCGGCCGTTGAAATGCGTGATAACCCAGCCCTTGCCAATGTGCCACTGGCTATAGGCGGAAATAGTCGTCGCGGGGTTCTTTCTACAGCCAATTATATTGCCCGTAAATATGGTGTGCGTTCGGCGATGTCGAACTACCACGCCAAACAATTGTGCCCCGATCTGGTTATCGTGCCGGGACGAATGCAGGTCTATAAAGAAATTTCTACACAAATTCGCGCTATTTTTGCAAAGTACACTGACCTTATTGAGCCGTTATCGTTAGATGAAGCCTACCTAGATGTAACCGACAGTACCGCATGCAAAGGCAGCGCAACACTGATGGCGCAGCAAATTCGCCAAGAAATCTATAACACCACCGGGCTGACAGCCTCCGCAGGTGTTGCTCCGATTAAATTTATTGCCAAAATTGCCAGTGATGAAAACAAGCCAAATGGACAGTTTGTTGTATTGCCAGAGGAGGTTGATGACTTTTTGGCGAGTTTACCGCTTGGTAAAATTCCTGGTGTAGGTAAGGTGACATTAGAAAAGTTGCAACTGAAAGGGCTTTACACTGGGGCTGATGTGCGCGCGAAAGGGGTTAATTGGATGCAGCAACACATTGGTAATTTTGGCGTGTCTTTATACCAAAAATGTGCAGGTGAATACGTTGGCAAAGTGTCAACTGAGCGAGTACGTAAGTCACTTAGTGTTGAGCATACCTATGAATACAACAAAAATAATTTAGACGAATGTTTAAGCCAGTTACCCCGTTTAATGGAGGAATTAACTCGCCGTCTTGATAAACAGCAATTAAGTAACCGCATCAATAAATTATCGGTAAAAGTAAAGTTTGCCAACTTTGTTGTTACCAGTGCCGATCAAAGCCATCACCAATTAGACGAACGCATTTTTTCTGAGTTAATGAGTAAAGCCTATGAGCGAGGTAACAACCAGCCAGTACGCCTGTTAGGGATAGGTGTCGGAATAAAGAGTCAAGCTCACGAGCATTTTCAGCTGAGTATATTAGACTAAAGGTTAACACCTTGGTGCTTGAAAGTTTGTTAGTGTCTAGTTGGGGTGCTAGGCCTATCTAGTTCAACACCTTAGACAACATTATAACTTAATAAGAGAGATGACTATGCAATCGGTCGTAATCGTGCTGCTCGGAATAGTCGGTATGTTGTTCGGATGGTTCTTTTATTCGAAATTCATCGCCGAAAAAATATTTAAAATGGATGATAATTTTGTCACACCTGCTCATGAACTTGAGGATGGTGTGGATTATGTGCCAACCAACAAAGTTGTGTTATGGGGTCACCATTTCACTTCTGTTGCAGGTGCAGCGCCAATTGTTGGCCCTGCGATTGCCGTATATTGGGGCTGGGTGCCTGCGGTACTTTGGGTGGTATTTGGTACTATCTTTTTTGCTGGTGTTCACGACATGGGGGCTCTATGGGCCAGTGCGCGTAACAAAGGCAAATCAATGGGCGCTTTATCTGAAAGCGTAATTGGTAAACGCACCCGTGCGTTATTTATGATTGTGGTGTTTTTAGTACTGCTGATGGTGAATGCGGTATTTGGTGTGGTAATTGCCAAATCATTTGTATCTCAACCTAACGCTGTTTTTCCTGCTTGGTCAGCGATTGTCGTGGCGTTAGTCATTGGTCAGTTGCTACGCCGTAAAGTGTCGTTAATTCCACTTTGTTTAATTGGTGTGGGGATCCTTTATTACACTATTTATCTTGGTAGTAGCATGCCAATTGCATTACCTGATGAAATGTTTGGCTTAAGTGCTAATGCGAACTGGATCATCATCTTATTTATTTATGCGGCAATTGCTTCATTACTCCCTGTATGGATGCTGTTACAGCCACGTGACTTCATCAACGGTATGCAGCTATTAGTGGGATTAGTACTGCTTTATGGTGCGGTATTTATTTCAATGCCTGATATCACAGCGCCTGCTTTCAATACTCAAACGGCGGTAGATACACCAAGTATTATTCCATTGCTATTTGTGACCATAGCCTGTGGTGCGGTATCTGGCTTCCACGGTATTGTCTCTTCAGGTACTAGCTCTAAGCAGCTTAACAAAGAAACTGATGGCCGCTTTGTTGGTTACTTAGGTGCGGTAGGCGAAGGTATGCTTGCGCTTATTACATTGGTTGCAGTAAGTGGTGTTGCACTTGCGGTATCACCAGAAGAATGGCACGAAATTTATAGCCACTTAGGTGCCGGTAGTGTGAGCGCCTTCATTAATGGTGGCGCTAATCTAATTGAAAACGGCTGGGGTATTTCGCAAGAAGTTGCCTCGACATTACTTGCCGTAATGGTGGTATTGTTTGCGGGCACTACGATGGACTCTGGCGTGCGCCTGCAGCGTTATATCATCCAAGAGTGGGGCGATATTTATAATATCAGCATTATTCGTAACGGTATTGTTGCTACACTCATTGCAGTACTTAGCTGTTTATTGCTTGCCTTTGGTGCTGGTGGCGCTGACGGTAGCGGCGGTATGATCATTTGGCCATTATTCGGTTCGACTAACCAAATCCTTGCAAGCTTAACCTTACTGGTTATATCGGTAATGCTTATTAAAGCGAATCGCCCGGCAAAATACACCTTGATCCCAATGAGCTTCGTATTAGTTATGGCGTTCTTTGCTGGGGTTATTAAACTGGGCGAGTACTACCAACAAGGTAACTGGTTACTGGTGACACTTGATTTGTTAGTGCTGGTAGTGAGCGTACTGGTTATGCTTGAAGCTTGGTCTGTGATTGTTAAGCATCGTAAAGACTCAGCACACATTACAGAGCAGTAAACTTAGCTTGCCAGCCATATCGTAAGCTGTCTTACTTGGCTGGCAATAGCGCTCTAAATCAATGATAATAAGGTCCTATGTTTCTAACAGCAGGACCTTTTTTATGGCATACCCTCATGCAGTTGCAGCCCCTCAATTAGCGGATGCAAATCACGATGCATTGATTATTATCGGTGATGATTTTTCTTCTTTAGCAGACGCAAGCTTAAGCCAAGCTATTAGCGCTCAACAAGCCGTAGACGCACGTATTGGTAAACAAGTGACATTACTTGTCATTGACTCTAAACGCGTGATTTTAGCGCCTACAGGCCCTCTAAATCGTGATTATGATGATGTACGTCGTTACTTTGATGCAGCGAAGCAAGGTGTACTAGAAGCCAAAGCATCGGGGAGCACTCAGCCTGCTATTTTACTTGCTAATATAAATCAAGACAGCCGTTACAAGCATGCCCTTGAAGTGGCGTATTTAGGTGCTTGCCAAGCACTGTGGCAACCACTTGAAGCACGTGAGTTCCACGGTCAGGCGATTGAACCAATTAGCCAAATTAGCCTAGTGGGCGCAGATGCAGCGATGGTTAAAGCAGTGAATGCCATTGCTGCGGGTCAATACGCTGCACGTGACTTATGTGGTACCGAGCCTGAGCGTATGGCACCACCTCGTTTTGCAGATTATTGCGTTGAGTTATTTGCAGGTAGCAAAGTGTCTGTAGAAGTGATTTCAGATATCAACACTATCGATAAAGATTACCCAATGATGAGCACAGTAGCGCGCGCATCTTATGCTGTTGAGCGTCATCATCCGCGTGTTGTAAAACTAGAGTATGTTCCTGAAGGCGACGTTGAGCGCACCTTAATGTTTGTTGGTAAAGGTTTAGTTTACGATACCGGTGGTGCTGACCTTAAAGTGGGTGGCTTTATGGCTGGTATGAGCCGTGATAAAGGCGGTGCAGCTTCGGTTGCTGGCTTTATGAAATCAGTGGCTGACTTTGCACCAAAAGGCGTAAAAGTGATTGCTTATTTAGCCGTAGTTCGTAACTCAATTGGTTCTGATTGTTTTGTTCCTGACGAAATCATTACCAGCCGTGAAGGCGTTCGTGTTCGTATCGGTAACACAGATGCAGAAGGCCGTTTAGCAATGGGTGACTTACTAAGCGAAATGAAAGATCGTGCTTTAAACGAAGTAAATCCAGAGCTATTCACTGTTGCAACACTAACAGGCCACGCAGCACGTGCTATGGGTCCTTACAGCGCATATGTTGAAAATGGTCCAGCTCGCGCAGCGAAAATTTCGCGCCAAATTGCTGACTTAGGCGATTTATGGGCAGATGGCGCCGAAGTATCTCGTAGCCGCCGTGAAGATTATGACTTCATTCGTCCTCGCACGTTAGCTGATGATGTATTATCAAGTAATAATGCAGCTTCTGCAGTGACTGCTCGTGGTCACCAGTTCCCAATGGCATTCTTAGCAATTGTTGGTGGTTTAGATAAACATGGCACTGAATCAGCGCAACCATTACCGTATGTTCATATGGACATCGCAGGTAGCGGCGTAGAAGGCGGTGATTGGCAACATGGTAAGCCTACCGCAGCAACAGTAAGCAGCTTATTCGCTCGTTATTGTTTATAAGCTAAAAGCTATAAGTTTTTAGTTTTAAAAGCCCCGCACAGCTGTACGGGGCTTTTTTGTGGCGTTAGTCGAGCTTGAAGCGGTTTACGACATCACTTAACGCTTGTGAGCTTTGCTTTAAGTTTTCACTGGCGTTCGAGAGTCCTTCGGTATTCGACAGTGATTGTTCGGTTGATTGTGAAAGCTCATTAATCCGTAAATTAACCTCATCTGCGGCGCTGGTTTGTTGCTCGGTAGCGCGGGCGATTTGGCTGTTCATATCTTTAATAATAGAGACAAGTCGCTCAATCTCACTCAATGAGCTATTTGCTTCACCTGCTTGTGAAACCGTTTCAGTTGATAACTGTTGGCTTGCCGATACAGCATCAACAGCAGCTTGTGCGCCGGTTTGTAATTTACTGATCATGGCTTGAATTTCGTCAGTGCTTTTACCTGTACGACTTGCTAATGTACGTACTTCGTCAGCTACTACGGCAAAGCCTCGACCTTGCTCGCCAGCACGAGCTGCTTCAATGGCAGCATTGAGTGCCAGTAAGTTGGTCTGCTCAGCAATGCTGCGGATAACATCAAGTACTGAGCCAATGTTGTTACTCTCTGCAGCAAGATCCGCCGTTACCTTACTCACTTGTTCAATATTATGCGACAGTGTCTCAATGGCGGTAATGGTCTTGTTAAGAACCTGCTTGCCCGCTTCGGCATTTTGCGCAGCTTCATTAGCGGCATGCTCAGCTTGATCGGCATTTTGACTAACATCGTGAATTTGATGAGTCATTTGTTCCATTGCGGTTGCTACCTGAGTCGAGCTGTCGTTTTGTAGCTCAATAAAAGAGTGATTTGTTTTACTGGCATCATCAACACTATGGGCAAACTGATTTACTTGCTCGGCATTGTGGGCAACATGTTTCAGTGACTCACGCATTTTTGCGGTGTACAAATTAAAGTAGCGCGATAAACGAGACACTTCATCATTGCCATTTTCATCAAGCTTTTGGGTTAAGTCGCCTTCACCTTGCGAGATGTCTTTCATCATGTCGGCGGCAAGTTGTGTCGGGCGCAAGATGCTATTGGCAATGAGGTAGCTTAGTGCAACTAGTAGGGCAATGATCACTACCGCGATAATAATCACATTGTTACGTAGCGAAGAGAATGCCTCTTCAATAGTATCAATATAGACACCAGAGCCTACAATCCATTGCCATTTATCAAAGCCTTTTACGTAGGCAATTTTATCAACCGGCTCGTCTTTACCTGGCTTTGGCCACTTATAAGGAATAAAACCTTCACCTTGTTTTTTGACGATATTAACCATATCGACAAATAACAACACGCCATCTGGATCTTTACTGCCCGCTAGCGATTTACCATTTAATTCGGGCTTAAACGGGTGCATGACCATAACGGGTTGATAATCGTTGATCCAAAAGTAATTGTTGTTGTCGTAACGAAGTGCTGAAATTGTTTCGAGGGCTGCTTGTTTTGCTTGTTGCTCACTCAGCTTACCTTGCTCAAACAACGCATAGTTATGCTCAATGATAGAGTAAGCAGATTCAACAAGGTTTTGGGTTTTAATGTATTGCTCATGTTTTAGCGAGCTGTATTGCTGCGTTAAACTCGAGACGCTTAAAAATATCAGCCCTATAACGACCACACTCACTAACATGGCGAGGCGCTGAAAAATTGTAAAACGGCGTAAATTCATGTGTGTTCCTTCGTCATGCTTATAGGAGCAATGTATTAAACGTAGCCAAAATAGGTCGAAAATCTAGTTAAATAGTAGAATACATTGAGACAAAAAAAAGGCTGATTTAACAATCAGCCTTTAGTCTAAGTTACCGAAATAAAACGTTATTACTCAACGTTGAAGTGTCGGTTGAAGAAACTGGTGATAGTTTGGTGTAAGTGCGTTTGTACGCTCTTGCCACGTAAACTGTGTTTTGAGCCCGGATAAGTCATCATTTCGAACTGCTTTTCTTGATCTTGCAGTTGTTTAAATAACTTAGTGGCGTGAGTGAATAACACGTTATCATCTGCCATCCCGTGGTAAATCATCAGTGGGCCTTTTAAGCCTTCAGCATATGGGAAAACTGCACTTGCTTCGTAGCCTTTTGCGTTAGTTGCAGGGTGACCTACATAACGCTCAGTGTAGTGAGTGTCGTAAAGTGCCCAATCAGTTACTGGCGCACCAGAAACACCGGCTTTGAAGTAGTCGCCCGCTTTAAACATCGTCATAAGCGCCATGTAACCACCGTAGCTGTGGCCATAAATACCAATACGCTCTGGGTCAACGTAATCAAGGGTGCGTAAGAACTCGACACCTTTAATTTGGTCTGCCACTTCAGCCACACCTAAGTGCTTATAAATCACGTCTTCAAACTTTTTACCACGGTTGTATGAACCACGGTTATCAAGTTGAAAAATAACATAGCCTTGTTGTGCCATGTACTGGAAGTATAAGTTTTTACTACGCCAGCTGTTCGTTACACGCTGAGCATGAGGGCCGCCATAAACGTTAACAATAACTGGGTGCTTTTTACCATCTTGGTAATTAGTTGGCTTGAATAAACGGTAATGCATGATTTGTCCGTCTTCAGCCTTTAACGTGCCGTATTCAGGCGTGATCAAATCAGCTAGGTAAGGCGTTAATGGGTGTGACTTATCTAACTTGTTTTCTTCAAGCCAAGTGATAAATTCGCCATTAATTTTACGTAATGCTGCAGAGCCAGGCTTATTCACTGATGAGCTGTTATCGATAAAGGTTTTGTTATCTTTAGCAATCACCACATTATGGTAAGCACCTAGCTCAGTTACGCGCTTAATTTCACCTTTTTTGAATAGCGGTACACTGTATAGATGGCTCTCAAGAGCTGTGTCTTTACGACCCGCAAAATAAACAATGCCTTTTTTCTCGTCGATACCTTTTAAACTATCAACAACCCATTCGCCTTGGGTGATTTGACGGATCATTTCACCATTTGTGCGATACAAATACAGGTGTTTAAAACCGTCGCGCTCAGATGCCCAAACGAAATGTTTTTTATCGTTTAAGAACTGCAAATCAAAGTGCAGGTTAATCCAAGTATCACTGGTTTCTGTTAGGGCAACGGTTTGTTTTTTAGTGTCGCTATTATAAAAACGTAACTCTAAGTTATGTTGCGAGCGGTCTTGCCACTGATAAGAAAGCGTTTTGTTATCTTTTAACCATTTTGCACGAGCGATATAGATGTCTTGATCGTCGCCTAAATCAACCCAGTCAGTTTTTTGGTTGTTAATGCTCACAACACCTAACTGAATTTTAACGTTGTCGGTACCTGTAAACGGGTAGCGTTGGTTAAAAAGCTTTACTTCATCCGCGTAAATTTCATTACGGATCGCTTCTTTTACTGGGCTTTCATCAACACGGGTATAAGCGATTTTAGACTCATCACCAGACCACCAGTAGCCAGTCATGCGGCCCATTTCTTCTTGCGCAACAAATTCGGCCATGCCGTTTTTAATTACGCCCCCGCCATCTTTACTTAATTGGATTTCTTGACCCGTTTTTAAGTTAAGTGCATATAGGTTTTGCTCACGAATAAACGACACATAGTGGCCTTTGGGTGAGAAACGTGCATCGGTTTCGAATGCTTCTGTGTCAGTAAGTTTTCGACTTTTTGCAGAGGCAAGATCATAGTAGTAAAGGTCGCCATTAAGCGGGAATAAAAGCGCTTTACCATCTTTTGACCATTTATATTCTAAAATCCCTTTACCAAAAATACGCTGGCGTTCACGGCGGGCTTTTTCTTCGTCAGATAAGTTTTCTGGGCCAGAAAATAGTGCTGCAGAGTCAACTAATAAGCGATTTTTGTTATCTTTTAAATTGTATTCCCATAGGTCGTAGCGATTGTAATCATCGGTTTTACCTTGCAGGTAAGTTACACGACTGCCATCTGGAGAGAATTTAAGTTGTACAGGCGCTTTACCTGCTAAGCTTGGATCGTCAAAAATACGTTCAAGAGTGAGTGGTTCAGCGGTCACACTGAATGCTGTTGCCACCACTGGCAAAGCAAGTGAGAGAGATTTAATTTTTTTTAGCACAAGGGTACCTTCGCTCGAATAAAAACTGCCACGATGGTAATGGTAAGCTTAGGCAACTGCAACAAAATGCTATAAAGTAGGAGATGTTTACCCATTATCAAAGGATTTATTGATGAAAAATGCCGATATGCTGTTTTCTTTGGCCCCAGAACTAGCACGAGACTGTATCGAACTTGCTGATTGGCCGTTATGCAAAGTGTTATTGATGAATGACAGCCAGTATCCGTGGTTCATTTTAGTTCCTAGGCAGGCAGGGTTAAGAGAAATCATTGATCTATCAGAAGAGCTGCAAATCGTTTTTTTACAAGAGTCAGCTAAGCTTAGTAAGTTGATTCAACAGGTATTCACACCAGATAAATTGAATGTGGCTGCACTTGGCAACATGGTGCCACAATTACACATTCACCATATCGCGCGCTTTAAATCTGACCCAGCATGGCCTGCGCCTGTGTGGGGCAAGCTCCCAGCCATCCCTTATACTGATGAGCAAATTAAACAGCTAAAAGCACACTTCTAATTGATGTAAAATAGCTAGGATGAACTAGGATAAATAAATGAAAGAATATAAGAGCACCTCGTAATGAAAATGTATATTTTTGTCGTGCTCTTTGCTTTGAGTTCAGCACCTAGCGTTGCGAAAAGTTATTATTTTGTTGGCAGTCATTTTCCATCGATTTTAGAACATAATGAACAAGGCCAGGTGGTTGGCCTTGGTGGCGATATTGCTCACGAAATATGTCGTCGGTTGGGGCATACGCTAGTTATTGATATTATGCCGTTGAAACGTGCCTTGAAGATGGTTGAACAAGGTCATGCTGATGCCATTATTGGCCCATACAAATCCCATTTGCGTGAACAGTACATGCATTATAGTGCTTTACCATTTTACGAAGACCCGATAGTTTTTTACACCAAACCGGATAGTGAGGTTACGTGGGTAGGTAATTTTGCCAGTTTACGAAAAGATACTATTGGGGTTATTCGCGGTTGGAACTATGGTGATGAGTTTAAACGCAATGCATCGAGTTTGTCGCTGTCTGAGGTCGCCAGTGTCAGGGCTAGCTTTTTGCAATTAATGTATGACAGGGTTGATGTTATCCTGACTCATCCTCGTGCTGCGAAACCTGTTATAGATAGTTTAAATATTAAAGATAAAGTGGTTATGCTATCGCCAATCGTGACAGTCAATCAAGGCTATTTTGGTTTTAGTAAAAGTCGTGAACTCGATGAATTTATTAATGCTTTTAATGCTGAGTTTCAAAAAATGTTGATCAACGGGGATATTGTTCGTTTGAACAAAAAGTATGAACTCAGCTTTGTCGCTCATCATTAAAAAACGCTGCATCATGGCAGCGTTTTTTATTTGAGTTTTGCTATTAATTACTGCAAGCGAGCGCCTGCAATAAACTTATAGACCCAATACTTCTTTACCTTGTTTAAAGGTAACATCAACAGGAATGTTTGCTTTACTTAGTTTTTCTAAGTCTTTTGCAAGTTCTGCTTTAATTTCACCATGAGTGGCGATTAATTGATCCACTTTTTGATAATCACCGTCACCTTGAATGGTAAGAATTAAGCGAGACAGTTTTTCCATTGCAAGGCTCATTTTCTCCATGTTAACGCTGTATAGGCCGTCAGCATTTTTAGAGAAAGCACCTTCTTCAGCAAAGAAGTTAAAGCGGATCATGTTCGCTTTACCGTGTGCGCTTGATGCACCAAAACGTACAGAGCGGAAGATACCTGCCATAAAGGTGATGTAGTAATCTTCTAATGTACCATCAGTGATTTCGCCTTTCTTAAGTAATTGCTCAACCATGTAAAGACCTAAGATATCGGCTTTACCTTCTTCAAGTGCGCTTGCATGCTCTTGCAATGATTGGCGAACAGTACCTTTATCGGTAATCGTGTTTTTGATACCTAAACCATGCGCTACTTCATGGAACATTGTGTTGGCAAAGAACGCATCAAAGGTAATGTGTTTACGTTGTTCAGGGACAATCAACTGCTCAGAGATAGGCACTAAGATTTTATCGAATTTAGCACGCATAGCGTTTTTAAGTTGCAGACGACGGGTGCCTTTTTCTAGTTGAACTTGCTCATCATTTGGTAGGTTGATAGCAATTGTTTTACTACCTGCATTAGAGTGGCCAGCATAGTAAACTACATCATACGCGTTCAGATCTGCATCAGAGCCAGGGACCTCTTGTTTGTACTTGTCGTCAACAGGTAAGCCTTTTTGCAGTTCAGGTAGAAACGCCGCAAACTTAGCTAGTCGTTCACTCCAGGCAAGATCTTTAACAAGCACATACGACTCATAGGCTGCACGATAACCGAATAGCTGATCTTCGTAAGTTTCAATCGGACCAATAACCACATCGATTGGGTTATTTTTCATATCCATCCATGCAAAATCAGAAGCTCTAAAGTCATCAGTCACAAGCGCATCTGCGCGCATGCTTAAGTAATTTGCAAATTCTTTATCATCAGCAAGCTGGCTTGCTTCGCGCAGTAAGTTGGCCGCTTTTTCAAGCTCTTGTGCGTATTCTACAGAATAAGCAACGCTATAAAGTAAACCTTTTTCGTCACGCTTAATGACAGAGTAAAGCCCTGTTTTATCATCTAAAATTGCTTTGTTTAGCTCTTCTTTGCTCATATCACGAGGATAAAACTCAGCGCCAGCTGCTTTTTCTTCATAGCCAGATAAAAAGACTTCATCGCCATTTAAGCGATCCCAAGGACCATAGTTGATATCAGCAAATTTTTGTATTTTCTGATCATTAATTTTCGCAAGGAAAGCATCTTTATTCTCACCAAATGCTTGGCGCCAGAATAGCTCATCCATTATTTTTGATGCATCAATTAACTTACCGATCATTTGTTTTTGGTTGTCGCTTAGATGGCTTAAATCTGATGTAAGGGTAAAGTCAGTATAAATATCTAAACGATTGCGATCGATATTAATTAGTTGCGGGTTATTTTCTTTAGCACTTTGCTCCGTTGTAGGTTTCGCTTCTGATGATGTTGCTGGTTGTTCAGAACATGCGCCAAGAAAAACAGCGCCAGATAAGATAAGTGCTTGGCTAATTTTATTTAATGTCATTTTTGCCCGTTCCCGATTTTTTGGTGAGAGTGATTGTTTAGAAAACAAAACGTGCACGCATTAAAGCAAAACTGATGCGTACCTGACAAGTTTACTCTATTTAGGGGTGTATTTAGCCTAAAATTATTAGCGAATAATAAAAAATAGATTATTGCTGTGATTTTCTTAACTTTAGCGCTAAGTTAGTCAATACTAAAACTATAATTAATTTAATAATGTCAGTCAGTAGCTTACCTGTAAAGTGAGCTACCCCAAGAGGATGGCACACATATGTCAACAGAAAATGCATTACTGACCATATTGGTCGATAGAATTAATAACGATACATTAGTACTACCTACATTGCCTGAAGTTGCAGTGAAGGTGAGGCAGGCTGCAGATAATCCAAACGTAAACCTAATGGACATGGCTGATGTTATTTCACACGACCCTGCATTATCAGCGCGAATGATAAAGGTAGCTAATAGTGCATTTATGGGGCGCTCAGTAAAAGTGACCAATTTGCATCAAGCGGTAACACGAATAGGCTTACGACAAATAAAAAACATCGCCACAGCAATGGCGATGGAGCAGCTGTTTGTGTCGCACAATGAGTTGATCAAAGGCTATATGGATAAGGCGTGGCAAAAAACCCTTAAAGTCGCGTGTCACTCAATTACTTTAATGGACTTCTTCTTACGCAGAAATAAGCAAACCTCGCTTAATCGCGACACAATTACTTTGGCGGCACTAGTTTATAACATTGGTGTATTGCCAATTTTAACTGAAGCTGAAAAGCATCCTGAAGTATTCGCAAACCCAAGTTTCCTTGCTCATGCTATCCAAAAGTTGGGCGGTAAAGTAGGTGGTGCAATTATGCGTGCTTGGGGCTTTACTGATGAGTTTGTCGAAGTTGCTGAAAGTTGGGCAAATCCAAACTATCGTCCAGAGCATATATGTTATGTCGACTTCATTCGTATTGGCGCGATATTAGAAGGGATCTTACAGGTTTCTGATAAGTCAGCAGCATTACAAACCTACATGGACAAAGGCGTGATTGAATCTCTTGATATGTTCAACGAAGATGAGTATCACGACATGCTTAATGAAGTAAAAGCAATTTTTACTGAATAACTACAACAAAAAAGCGCGACCAAGTCGCGCTTTTAATATTAACCATTATCTGAGTTAATTTTATAAATCTTCTGCGTCACCTAAGCCTTGGGTCAGATCTTCTAGCAACTGCTTAATTTCTTCTGATGCTAAGATAAAGTCTGCATCAAGTTTTACCGCCATATCTTCTTTTGGAATGTCGGCGTTTTCTTCTTTTAATGTTTCTGAATAGCTTAAGCGCTTAATAGAGCCATCGTTTTGCAGCATGAACTTAACGCGCTCTTGCCAATCAAGAGCAAGCTTAGTTACGCGCTTACCATTTTCTAGGTGAGATTTAACTTCATCACAAGATAGGTCATGGCCTTTTAATTTTACCTGAGCGCCACTGTCATCGGCTTCTTCAAGCTCTGCATCGTTACCGATAGAAAAGCCCTCAGGGGTACTGAAATTAGTTAACCAGTCAGTTAAAAATACATCTAAATCGTAGTTGGCAAATGCGGGTACCACAGGCAGTGTGCCAAGTGATTTACGTAATAAGGCTAAAAGCTCTTCTGCTTTATTAAAGCTTGCGCTGTTAACCACAACCCAGCCATTCTTTTGGTCAATAAATGCAAACTGTAGGCTCGACTTTTTGAACGCTTGAGGCAGTAAAGTATGCAGAATATTTTCTTTTAGTTCGTCTTTTTCTTTTTTCTTTACTGGGCGGTTTTCTTCGGCTTCGATTTGCTCAACTTTTTCTGCCACCATTTCATTGATAACAGCGGCTGGCAGAACTTTTTCTTCACGCTTAGCGCATACTAAAATGCTGTCTTGAGAGAAATGAGACAGAGTTTGACCATGCTTACCGAACGCTTTTGTCCAACCGAAAGTTGAAAGCTCTTGACCTGTACATGAGCGGAATAGGTCTTGCTCTAGGGCTTTGTCGAAGTCTTCTTGAGAGTATGAAACGTCTTGTTTAAAACGGTAACATATAAGGTTACTAAACCACATAATTAGGCTAATCCTTTCAATAAATTTGCCCAATCATAACAATAAAAAACTGATGCCGAAATGAATCATTTCGGCATTAGCTCTAATTGCTTATGAGTTAAACATTGAAAGTGGTTTTGGCATGTTTTTCGGAAAACTAATATGGTAATGCAAGCCTTTGCCTACTTCGCTTGATACTTCAATATCGCCACTGAGCGTCTGCTTAACGAGGTTAAAGGTAATATGCGTGCCCAAGCCACTACCGCCTTGGTCACGTTTAGTGGTAAAGAACGGGTCAAACAGTTTTTCGAGCTGATCTTTCGAAACGCCATTACCGTTGTCTTTAAAGTCGATAACTACTTCGTCGTCTTCATCTTTGATGATTATGTCAATCACGCCACTTTCGATGCCTTCAAAACCATGGATCAGAGAGTTCATAATCAAATTCGTAAAGATCTGACTAATCGCACCGGCTGGTAAATTTAAGGTCAAATCGCTAGGGCAATCTAAATTGATATGATGAGATGTTTTCTTAAGTTTAGGGTGAAGAGAGCGAATGACTTCACCTAAGTACTCTTTAAAGTTGATAGTGCGCACAGCTTCACTAGCTTGGTCTACTGCGATTTGTTTAAAACTCGCAACCAGTTCCGAGGCTCTATCTAAGTTACTCGTCAATAGGCTGGTGCTTTGTTTAGCATCATTAATAAATTCTTCTAACGCTTTTGGCGAGAGTGTTTTGTCTTTATATGCAGCTTCTATTTGATCAAGGCGCTCTTGTAAAAATGAAGTCGCAGTCACGCCAATGCCAATTGGCGTGTTTACATCATGGGTGATACCAGCAACTAGACCACCCAGTGCAGCCATTTTCTCAGAGCCGACTAAACGCTCTTGTGCCATGTTGAGTTCATCAAGGTAACGCTGCAGCTCGTTTTGTTTAGCAATCAGCTCTTGTTCGGTCTGTTTACGTAAATCGATTTCTTCGGTCAGCGTAAGCTTTTGCTTTTCAAGCTCGTATTTTTGTTCTTGTAAGTCCATCATCGCTTGACTCAAATTAGACGTTTTACGAGCTACTTCTTGTTCTAACTGCAAATTGTGTTGATCGAGTTTTTCATTACTGATTAACAACTCTTTTTGTGTGTGCTCGAGCTCTTCACGATAAAGTACAACTTTGTCGATAAGGCGATTGAATGACTCTTCCATTACTTTGAGCTCATTACGCTCGGTGGTTTTCACTTCAATATGACGACCTTCTAAGTCATTGAGCTCTAAATCTTCGATTTGTTCTGTAAATTGTGAAAGAGGCTCTGTGAGTCTTTTTCTAAAGGCAAGTAAGAATAAAAAGATCAAAAAGGTGGTTTTGATCATTGCATTACCAATCAAGAAGTAGATAGAAATCATGATTCGACTAAAAACGACTTCTCGACTTGAGAACAATGTGACATCACCAACTTGAGTCGTTTTACCTGAAAACTCAAAAATCAGTGGAAATGTATAACCGAACAAACCTGAAGGCGTGTCCTCAATAATGGCTTCTTCTTGCACTAACTGTTGGCTGTAAAGTTCATGTATATCTAAAGAACGGCCAAGTTGCGAAAGAACTTCACCACTATCGTCACGAACAATAATGCCTTCAATCATGGGGATTGCTAATAAACCTTCAGCGGTCGTAATAGTCTGTTTATCATTAAGTTCCCAAATAGCTCGGGTTAAACTGCGACTAAAGGTTTTTTGCAGTGTTGTTAGTTCATCGCGAATGTAATCTTTGGTGTTAACGTATTCAGCAATAACCTGTCCACATGTCACTACAAAAGTAAGTAGAAAGTAGACCGATAGTACATTTGTTAATAACTCTTTTGACAGGCTTTTTTGTAGCATGGAATATCCATAGCTCCTTGGTGACATGATTAATACATTCAGCTAGTTCTAAAGTTAGCTAATAAATGCTTAAAAATAAATAAATAAATATATCCTTTTTTACTGGAAGTTTATTAATTGTTACTAATTTCTTAATAAACTTAGCCTTACTGCACTAATAAAAGTGTGTTATAAATTTGTACCGTATTTAATTTTAGACTTTTTTTACGTTGTAATTGTGACAACGAAGATTTTATTTCATGGATAATCTTAATTTTACCGTGCTGGTCTGTGATGACTCTACAATAGCCAGAAAACAGGTTGTGCGCTGTTTAGATGATTGTCTCAGTGCTGATATTCAACAAGCCTCAAATGGTCGAGAAGCGCTTGCCTTGTTAAGAGAGCAAAGTTTTGACTTGCTGTGCCTAGATTTAACAATGCCAGAAATCGATGGGATCGAAGTGCTCGAATCAATCAAGGCAGAAAAAATAGAATGCTTTGTTATCGTTATTTCGGCTGATATTCAAGCAGAAATGAAGCAAAGAGTAGTAAAGTTGGGTGCAATTGACTTCATTGATAAACCGATAGATATTGTGCGCTTAAAAGCTACTTTGCATAAATTTGGTATTCGTTAACTTTTAAAATTATTTAAATGCATAATTTATCTTTTTTTAAGGGTTGACATCTTGGCTGTTTTTAAGGCAGTCTACAGACTATGAAAACATTTAATCACGCAACGACCATTATTATTACAACCATCATCCTTACGGGATAGTGGCATAGGTCGGTGCAACAAAATTATAGGCCTGTGTTCACTAGAACACAGGCCTTTTTCGTTTATGGAATGAGGAAACATAAATAATGCGAGTATTAAAATTTGGTGGGTCGTCCTTGGCCGACTACGCATGTTTGCAACAGGTAGCTCAGTTAGTCAAAGAAGAACTGAAAGATGAAATGTTATTAGTGCTATCTGCACCGGGTGGCATGACAGACTCTTTGGTTGCATTGGCAAGTACAGCTGAACAAGGTCAAGACTTTAGTGAGCAGTGGCAGAATTTAATCAATCGCTGTGAGCAGCTAAAATCGGCGGTAGAAGCAGACTATGGTCAAGTAGCAAACTGGCCAGACTTAAGTGAGTTAAAAAATAAGCTTGATGGAGTGGCGCTATTAAAATGTTGTCCAGATCAAGTACGCGCTTATGTAATTAGCTTTGGTGAGCGTATTAGTGTTGCTCTAATGGAATGTATGCTCAAACAAAGCAATGCACGTTATTTAGAAGCAACAGAATGTATTGCTTCAGTGGGTGGCTACATTGATGCAGAGGCTGACCTTAATGTAAGCAAATTACGTTTTCAAGAAGCGTTAAAAGCTGCCCCAAGCACTATTTATATTATGCCGGGCTTTACTGCTGCGAATGAGCAAGGTGAATTGACTACTCTTGGTCGTAATGGCTCTGATTATTCTGCTGCAATAGCTGCGGCGTGTTTAGACGCTGATGTATGCCAAATCTGGACTGACGTTGATGGTGTTTACAACGCAGATCCGCGTTATATTAAAAAAGCTTCTAAAGTTGATTCGCTATCTTATAAAGAAGCGATGGAGCTTTCTTATTTTGGTGCGAAAGTATTGCACCCGAAAACGATTTTACCTTGTGCCAAAGCGGGTGTGCCGTGCGAGATTAAAAATACTCATAACCCACGTGCCGAAGGTTCTGTGATCAGTAACGACAGTGTATCTAACGAGCCAGTTAAAGCGTTATCAAGTTTACAAAACCTCGCTATGTTGACGGTGTCAGGGCCTGGTATGAAGGGTAAAGTGGGGATGGCATCAAAAGTATTTAATGCCTTGGCTCATGACAATGTCTCAATCGTATTAATTACTCAATCTTCGTGTGAATTTAGTATCAGCTTTTGTGTGCATGAGAGTGATTTATCGTTAGCTCTTGAAGCACTGCAAACAGCCTTTGAATTAGAATCGCAAGCTGGTTTAATCGAGCCAGTACAAGTACAACGTAACCTTGCAATTGTCACTTTAGTGGGTGATAACATGCGTGCTCACAAAGGTTTAGCGGCCAAGTTCTTTGCTTCATTAGCTCAAGCACAAGTGAATATTGTAGCTATTGCACAAGATTCAACTGAAAGTGCTATTTCAGCAGTGATTGACGGTGAGCTATGCAACGACGCAGTAAAAGTGTGTCACGAGAACTTCTTTACTCACATCCCATCAATCGACGTGTTTTTACTTGGTTGTGGTTTAGTTGGGCAAGAGCTTATCCAGCAATTAGAGCGTCAACAAGCGTGGCTCGAAAAGCGTAATATCAAGCTTAATTTATACGGTGTTGCGAATTCAAAACAGTTATACCTAGACAGTGAAGGTATCGCTTTTGATGGTTGGCAGGATAAACTCGCAGCCTCTGAACAAGGCTTCGACCTTAATTTAGTTGAGCAATTTGTAAAACAAAACCACCTTATTAATCCTGTAATTGTTGATTGTAGCTCAGCCGATAAACTTGCTGCGCAATATGTTGATTTCTTAAATGCAGGTTTCCATGTGGTTGCGGCAAACAAAAAAGCCAATACTAGCTCGTATGCGTACTACCAAGATTTAGTTGCAGCGACACAAAAGAATAACCGTAAGTTTTTATACGAAACAAACGTAGGTGCAGGCTTACCGGTACTTGATAATCTCAAATCATTATTTGGTGCAGGTGACGAACTAATTAAGTTCAGCGGTATTCTATCGGGCTCATTATCGTATATGTTTGGTGCGCTTCAGGATGGTTTATCACTTAGCGAAGCAACATTAAAAGCGAAAGAAAGTGGTTTTACTGAGCCAGACCCGCGTGATGACTTATCGGGCACAGATGTAGCCCGCAAGCTGTTGATTATCGCTCGTGAATCAGGTCTTGAGTTAGAACTGAGCGATATCGAAGTAGAGTCTGTATTACCAAAAGGGTTTGCAGAAGGCGACTCTGTTGATGAGTTTATGGCGAAGCTACCTAGTCTAGATGCTGAATTTAACGACCGCATTCAAAGTGCAGCCAGTGAAGGTAAAGTTCTACGTTATGTAGGCACAATTGAAAATGGTCATTGTAAAGTCGGTATTGAGGCTGTCGATAGCAGTCACGCACTTTATGATATTCGCGATGGTGAAAATGCATTAGCAATTTTAAGTCAATACTATCAACCACGTCCGTTCGTGATTCGTGGCTATGGTGCTGGTGCTGAAGTAACAGCAGCAGGTGTATTTGCTGACATCCTCAAAACATTAACACGATAGGAGCAGGTTATGATCCGTGTATATGCACCTGCTTCTATCGGCAATTTTGCAGTTGGGTTTGACGCATTAGGCGCTGCTTTAGCGCCCATCGATGGCACTTTATTGGGTGATGTAGTTGAAGTAAGTCCTGCTGAGCAAGACACTTTTGTATGCTCTGGCGACTATGCCCATAAACTGCCTGCCAATGCAGAAGAAAACCTAGCATATCAATGTTTAATTCACTTTAAAGAACACGTTGCGCCTGCTATGCCAGCGGTAAAACTTGAACTTAAAAAGAATCTACCTATTGGCTCTGGGTTAGGTTCAAGTGCTTGCTCTGTGGTGGCAGCCTTTGCAGCCCTTGATAAATTTGCACAAACCAATTTATCACAAGAGCAACTCATCGAATTGATGGCTGATTTTGAAGCTATGGTTAGTGGCGGCCGTCATTACGATAACATCACACCATGCTACTTAGGTGGCTTGCAATTAACTGGCGAACTCATTCCCAATAAATCAATTTCGTTACCTGTTGATAATCAATGGTATTACGTGGCGGCTTTTCCTGGCTTTTCGCTAAATACCGCAAAAGCACGCTCAGTACTGCCAAAACAATTATCAATGCATGACAGTGTTGAATTTGCACAACGTCTTTCGGCTTTTAGCAGTTTACTGCTAACGGGACGCTTTGATGCTGCGCTATCAATCATGACTGATGAAATAGCTGAGCCGCATCGAGCACCCCTTATCCAAGGTTTTGCCGAAGCGAAACAAGCATTACCAGAGCTTGGTGCCGAAATCGTCAGTATTTCGGGTGCAGGCCCAACATTATTTACCGTGTGTAAAAGTTTAGATGCTGCAGAAAAATGCGCAGCTTGGCTGAACGATAATTACATTAATGAGCAGGGTTTCAGCCACATCTGTCAACTCGATCAGCTTGGCACACGAGAGCTTTAAAGAATTTAAGGAAACAACATGCAATTACATAATTTAAAAGATGAATCACAACAGGTGTCGTTTGTTGAAGCGGTAAAAACGGGATTAGGGCGTAATCAAGGTGTCTTTTTTCCTGATAGCTTAACGCCTATCAAAGATGTTGATGCGCTACTTGATTTGGACTTTGTTAGCCGTAGCAGCAAAATTTTATCACACCTGATTGGTGATGAGCTGCCTGCCGATACTGTTGCACAGATGGTGCAAAATGCGTTTAACTTTGATGTGAAATTGGTTGAAGTTGAAAAAGACATGTATTGCTTAGAGCTTTTTCATGGTCCAACGCTTGCCTTTAAGGACTTTGGTGGTCGTTTTATGGCTGAGTGTTTGGCGCAGTTTAACCAAGGCGAAAAAGTAACGATTTTAACGGCAACATCGGGTGATACAGGAGCTGCCGTTGCCCATGCGTTTTATAACAAGCCAAATATTGATGTAGTTATTCTGTATCCGAAAGGTAAAATTTCATTAGCTCAGCAAAAACTGTTCACCACACTTGGCAATAACATTCACTGCTATGCAGTTGATGGTAGTTTTGATGACTGTCAAGGCATGGTCAAAAATGCGTTTTTAGACGATGAAGTAAAACAAAAACTTGGCCTTAACTCAGCTAACTCGATCAATATCAGTCGCTTGGTCGCTCAAGTGTGTTATTACTTTGAAGCAATAGCCCAGTTGCCAAAAGAAAAGCGTAGCAAGGCACATATCTCAGTACCAAGTGGTAACTTTGGTAATGTGTGCGCTGCGATGATTGGTGCAGTACTTGGTATGCCTGTCGCAAAATTGAGTGCAACAACCAATCAAAATGACACTGTGCCACGTTTTTTACAAAACAAAGAGTGGGCACCTAACGAAACGCTTGAGTCATTATCGAACGCAATGGATGTGAGTAAACCGAATAACTGGCCTCGTGTTCAATTTATGTTAGATAATAATTGGTTTAGCTATGATGACTTTTACTCAAGTTGTGTTGGCGAAGAAGAAACCAAAGAAGTGATGAAAAAAATTCATCAAACGGGTTATATCGCAGAACCTCATACAGCGATTGCTTACCAAGGCTTAAAAGAAAATTTAGCAGATGGCAGTGCCGGTATATTTTTAGCAACGGCACATCCTGCTAAATTTAAAGAAAGTGTTGAAGATATTTTAGGTATTGAGTTAGCAATGCCTAAGCCTCTAGCAGATGCTCTTGCTAAGCCTTGTTTGGCAGAAGACATCAAGCATGATTATCAACTATTGAGAACAGAGCTTTTAAATAAACTAGCTTAAAGTAATTAAAAGAGCGGCATTGCCGCTCTTTTTAATGTGATAATGAATGGCTGTGGCGGTTCAATAATCGCATTGCAATTATCACTAACGCACTAAAACATAGCAAAGCGCAGCTTAATAAGATGATCTCGTTTTGCGTCCATTGTGTTAAAGTCAGAGCACTAATGAATAAAATAAAGGGTTTAAATTCATAGTAATAGCGCGCTCTTCTTTGTTTAATTCGCTGACTTTTTTGATCTCGTCTTCGTGCTTCTGAGCGCATTCGCCATATGTTTGCACCCAGCAAAAATAACACAATACCAATGAGTGTGTAGAGCAGCTCATGAGGTATGACGATACAGGCAATACCTAAAAACAAATAGCAGTAGGGAACAAGTTCATAAATGGGCTTGGCTAACATTGACTCAAAACATCCTTGATCTGGGTTTGTATTACAAGCTTAGTTTCATTGTGCCCATATGCAAACGCATGATGAACTTTTTACGCTAAATCATATTTTAAAAATATATGTAATGTTTTAAATTTATAAATTTTTATTATGTATCAATAAAAAAATATCATTATTAAAACACTGTGAAATAAATTCAATCCCTGTTTAAATATGTTCATCTTTACAAGATAGGCAAAAGTGCGTTTTAAGCGTACAATATAGCCTTCAAAAAATACCATACACGTTGCCTTAGGAGACCCCATGTTAGAACGTAGCATGAATATTTCGGATTTCGATCCAGAGTTATTTGCAGCCATCACTAAAGAGACGGCTCGTCAAGAAGAGCACATCGAACTGATCGCGTCTGAAAACTACTGTAGCCCACGCGTACTTGAAGCGCAGGGTTCTCAGCTTACCAACAAATATGCTGAAGGTTACCCAGGCAAACGTTACTATGGCGGTTGTGAACATGTTGATGTTGTTGAGCAGCTAGCAATTGACCGTGCTAATGAATTATTCGGTACTGATTACGCTAACGTTCAACCGCATGCGGGTTCACAAGCAAACGCAGCTGTTTTCCAAGCACTTCTTCAGCCGCATGATACAGTACTAGGTATGAGCTTAGCTCATGGTGGTCACTTAACTCACGGTTCACACGTTAACTTTTCTGGTAAAACGTACAATGCAATTCAATACGGCCTAAATGACGAAACAGGCGAAATTGATTACGCTCAAGTTGAAGCGCTAGCATTAGAGCACAAACCAAAAATGATCATCGCTGGTTTCTCAGCATACTCAGGTATCGTTGATTGGGCTAAATTCCGTGAAATCGCTGACAAAGTTGGTGCCTACTTATTCGTAGATATGGCTCACGTTGCTGGTCTTATCGCAGCGGGTGTATACCCAAGCCCAATCCCTCACGCACACGTTGTTACTACGACAACTCACAAAACATTAGCGGGCCCTCGTGGCGGTCTAATCGTTTCTGCATGTGGTGATGAAGAAATCTACAAAAAGCTAAACAGCGCAGTATTCCCTGGCGGTCAAGGTGGTCCTTTATGCCACATCATCGCTGCTAAAGCAGTTGCTTTCAAAGAAGCATTACAACCAGAATTTAAAGCGTACCAAGCTCAAGTGGTAAAGAACGCTCAAGCTATGGTTGAAGTTCTTCAAGAGCGTGGCTACAAAGTTGTTTCTGGTAAAACAGACAACCACTTATTCCTTCTTGACCTAATCGATAAAGATATCACAGGTAAAGATGCTGACGCTGCACTAGGTAACGCTAACATCACTGTAAACAAGAACTCAGTTCCGAATGACCCACGTTCACCGTTCGTAACGTCTGGTCTTCGTATTGGTTCTCCGGCTATTACTCGCCGTGGTTTCAAAGAAGCAGAGTCAAAAGAGCTTGCTGGCTGGATCTGTGACGTACTAGACAACATCACTGATGAGTCTGTACAAGCTGAAGTAAAAGAGAAAGTTAAAGCTATCTGTAAAAAATTACCAGTTTACGCTTAATTATTGGTTGAACCGTAATTAAGATAACAATAGCGTTGTTTTTTGCTATTATAAAGGCCGCTTAATAAGCGGCCTTTTTTGTTTTTAATAAACGGAAGCTGAACTCTATGCATTGTCCTTTTTGCACCGCAAAAGATACTAAAGTAATTGATTCTCGACTTGTTGGCGGCGGCCACCAGGTTAGGCGTCGACGTGAATGTAATGAATGTCACGAACGTTTTACCACCTTTGAAGGCGCAGAACTTGTGATGCCAAGAGTCATAAAGCAAGACGGTAGTCGTGAACCATTTAATGAAGACAAATTACTCAATGGCTTGCATCGTGCGCTAGAAAAACGCCCTGTCAGCACAGAGCAGGTCGATGAAGTGGTCAACATTATTAAATCTCAGCTTCGTGCCACGGGTGAACGTGAAATTTCTAGCCATTTAATTGGTGAGTGCATTATGGAGTCACTAAAAAAACTAGATAAAGTGGCTTATGTTCGCTTTGCATCAGTTTACCGTTCTTTTGAAGATATTCGCGAGTTTGGTGAAGAAATCGCTCGTTTAGGTGATTAACTATGTCATTCACAGAACTTGATACGGCTTATATGGCACGTGCCATAGAGCTTGCTAAACAAGGTCGTTTTACTACAACACCAAACCCTAATGTTGGCTGTGTACTGGTTAAAGATGGCGAAATAGTCGGTGAAGGATTTCATCAACTAGCAGGGCAGGGCCATGCTGAAGTTAATGCTCTGGCAGTGGCTGGCGACAATGCAAAAGGTGCCACCGCATATGTGACTTTAGAACCTTGTAGTCATTATGGACGCACACCGCCTTGTGCCGAAGGTTTAAAAGCTGCGGGTGTTAGCAAAGTTATAGCTGCCATGGTCGACCCAAACCCAGCGGTGAGTGGTCGCGGTCTACAGATTTTAGCTGATGCAGGTATCGCTGTAGCATCAGGTTTACTTGAACAACAAGCGCGCGATTTAAACAAAGGCTTTTTAAAGCGCATGGAAACTGGGTTGCCATATGTGATTTGTAAAATGGCTTGCAGTTTAGACGGTAAAACTGCGCTAAATAATGGCCAAAGTAAGTGGATTACAGGGCCTAAAGCGCGCCAAGATGTGCAAGCATTTCGTGCCCAAAGTTGCGTGGTACTCACTGGTGCAGATACGGTTATGACCGATAATGCCAAACTTAATGTACGCATTGATGAGCTGCCATTTGATATGCCAACGTCACTGCCTTTGCGTCAACCTACCCGTGTGATTATTGATTCACAAAATAGGTTAACGCCTGAACTTGCATTATTTAGCATTGAAAGTCCGGTGATTATTTTCACTACATCGCTTGATAAACAGTATCAATGGCCTCACTTTGTTAAACACGAAGTTGTACCAGCAGTTAATAATAAAGTTGATTTATCAGCGGTTTTAAAGCGTCTTGCTGAGCTGCAATTTAACCATATTTGGCTCGAAGCAGGTGCGACCCTTGCCGGTGCATTTGCTGAGCAAGATTTAATTGATGAATACATTGTTTATATTGCCCCTAAGTTAATAGGTGATATGGGCAAAAGCTTACTAAACTTTGCAGAAGTTACCATGATGAGTGATATCACTGAACTGACCTTTACTGATACAGTGATGATTGGCGACGATATTCGCTTAACAGCGACAAAAGCAAAGCAAGCCACACACATTGAAAATAAAGAGTAGCACTATGTTTACTGGAATTATTGAAGCAACAGGTAAAATTGTTGAACTAACACAAAAGCAAGGTGACCTAGCTATTCGTATTCAAAGCACTAATTTGGATATGAAAGACGTTAAGCTCGGTGACAGTATTGCCACCAATGGTGTGTGTTTGACGGTTGTCGCTAAACATAGCGATGGTTTTAGTGCTGACTTATCAAACGAAACAATCAGCTTAACGGGCTTTGCTCACTATAAAAAAGGTCAAACAGTTAACCTTGAAAAAGCCATGCAACCACTTTCTCGCTTAGGTGGGCATTTAGTATCTGGTCATGTTGATGGTATTGCGACTGTAGAAAGTATCAGTCCTAATGCTCGTGCAACAGAGTACTGGCTAAGTACTGACAATGATTTAATGAAGTACATTCCTTACAAAGGTTCGGTATGTATTGATGGTATTAGTTTAACGGTCAACGAGGTCGAGCAAAACCGCTTTAAGTTGACTATTGTTCCGCATACCGCAGAGCAAACAACGATTGCAGAATTTCAAGTGGGTACTCAGGTGAACCTAGAAGTTGACCAGATTGCTCGCTATTTAGAGCGCCTAATAAAAGGGGCCGAACAACCTTCCCGTTCAGACATATCAATGAGCTTGTTAGCACAAGCTGGTTTTATTAAATAAGCAAAGATACGTCACTATTAATCATACTCTCATGGGCACATTATGAATCTACACAGCGCGCAAGAAATTATCGATGACATTAAAGCCGGTAAAATGGTTATTTTAATGGACGATGAAGACAGAGAAAATGAAGGCGATTTAATCATCGCAGCAGAGCATATCAGTGCTGATGCTATCAATTTTATGGCAACACACGGTCGTGGTTTAATTTGTTTAACGATGACGCAAGAGCGTTGCCAGCAGTTAGATTTGCCGTTAATGGTTAAAAATAACGGTGCTGCTTTTTCAACTAACTTCACTATGTCGATTGAAGCAGCGAAAGGCGTAACGACAGGTATTTCAGCAGCTGACCGAGCACGTACAGTTCAAGCAGCTATTGCCAAAGGTGCCGTGCCGAGCGATATCGTACAACCTGGGCATATTTTCCCAATTATGGCGCAACCAGGTGGCGTGTTAACACGCGCAGGTCATACCGAAGCCGGTTGTGATTTAGCTCGTTTAGCGGGTCTTGAGCCTTCGTCTGTGATCGTTGAAATCTTAAATGCCGATGGCACCATGGCACGTCGTCCAGATCTTGAAATTTTTGCAAAAGAGCATGGCTTAAAGATTGGCACTATTGCAGATTTAATCGAATACAGAAACCTAAACGAAACCACCATTGAGCGTGTTGCTAAATGTAAACTGCCAACAGATCACGGTGAGTTTGATTTAGTGACCTACAAAGACACCATCGATGGTCAACTTCATTATGTTTTACAAAAAGGTGAAGTATCGAAAGAAGAGCCAACGCTTGTTCGTGTTCACTTACAAAGTACCTTCAATGATATTTTATTATCTGATCGTAGTGCTGATCGCAGTTGGGGCTTATCGGATGCGATGGCTTACATTGCAGAACACAATGGCGTGCTGGTTATTTTGGGTAAGCAAGAATCAACTGAAGACCTTGAAGCAATGGTAAAAGCATTTGCTGCCGAAGATGCGGGTGAAAATGTAAATCATCGTAAATTCCAAGGGACATCGCGTACTGTCGGTGTGGGCTCGCAGATTTTGGCTGATTTAGGTATTGAAAAAATGCGCTTAATGAGCCGTCCGAAAAAATACCATGCACTATCAGGTTTCCACTTAGAAGTGGTTGACTACGTTGAGCCGCAATCTTAATTAACGCGTAATTTAATTAACGCGTAATTTAATTAAGAGGTTTACTCGTAATTTTATTTAAATTCAATGCGGTTAGCGTTACGAGTGGCCACTAGAGTTAGATTTATTAGCCAGAGTTCAGGTTAACTAGGCTACTTTTATATTTTTGTGGTATTATGCGCCGTAATTTTTGCGCAATCGCAACCGCTTAAACTTATTTTTTAGGGTTATTAAATGAAAATTATTGAAGGTAACAAATACGCACCGGGCAAAAAGTTTGCCATTGTCATTTCTCGCTTTAATGACTTTATTGGTAGCAGCCTATTAGCAGGTGCTGTTGATGAGCTTAAGCGCACAGGTGGCGTATCTGACGACGACATTACTGTTGTTTACGTACCAGGTGCCGTTGAATTACCTTTAGCAGCGAAACGCGTTGCAGCAAAGAAAGAACACGATGCAATCATCGCTCTAGGCGTTGTGATCAGAGGTGGTACACCACACTTTGATTTAGTCGCTGGCGAATCAAACAAAGGTCTTGCACAAGTATCACTTGAGTACGATATCCCGGTTGCATTTGGCGTATTAACCACTGAAAGCATTGAGCAAGCAATTGAGCGCGCAGGTACCAAAATGGGTAACAAAGGTGGCGAAGCTGCTTTAGGTGCGCTTGAAATGGTTAATGTGTTAGACAAAATTTAAGTTTAAGGAATCTCTGTGAAACCAGCAGCAAGACGTAAAGCACGTATCTTAGCACTTCAAGCCGTATACTCTTGGCAGTTAAGCGGTAACCCAATTGCTGATATTGAACAGCAAATGTTAATTGAAAATGATGTGACTAAAATCGACGTCGAATATTTCAAAGACCTAGCACGCGGTGTTGTTGTTAACTGTAAGCAATTAGATGAAATCGTTGCGCCACATTTAGCACGCCCAGCAGATGAGTTAGACATGGTCGAAAAAGCAATTTTACGTCTGTCTGGCTATGAGCTGAAATTCCGTGAAGACGTTCCATACAAAGTAGCAATCAATGAAGGTATTGAGCTTGCTAAAATGTTTGGTGCTGAAGACAGCCATAAGTTTGTCAACGGTGTACTTGATAAAGCAGTTAAAGAGCTGCGTAAGTAAGTAGCCCCGTAAAGGAGAGCCGGCTTGGGCCGGCTTTTTTGTGAATGAAGGAATTTGAATTAATTAACCGTTACTTTAAAGGTCGCGGTATCATCCGTCGTGATGTAAACCTTGGTATAGGTGATGATTGTGCGTTGGTCACTGTGCCAGAAAACTGTCAATTAGCTGTGACAACCGACACATTAGTTGCAGGTGTACACTTTTTTGATGACATTTCTCCTCGCGCCCTTGGGCATAGGGCGTTAGCTGTTAACTTAAGTGATTTGGCTGCAATGGGTGCTGAACCTACCTGGATTTCAGTAGGATTGACCCTGCCTGAAGTGAATATGGAATGGATTGAGCAGTTCACAGAAGGTATGCATGAAATTGCGGAATACTTTAATGTGCAAATTATCGGTGGAGACACTACACAAGGTCCGCTCACAATTACTATTTGTGCCAAAGGTATTGTGCCTGAAGGCAAAGCATTGCGTCGCAGCGGTGCAAAGGTAGGTGATTGGATTTATGTGACCGGGCCACTGGGTGATGCAGGTGTTGCTATCGAAGCACGTAAGCAAGGTTTCGACATCGCGCCTGAGCATTTGAGTTATTTAAACAATCGTTTCGATTACCCGACTCCGCGAGTTGCAGCTGGGCAGGTATTACGAGGTGCGGCTTCAGCTGCCATAGATATCTCTGATGGTTTATTAGCTGATTTAGGTCATGTATTGGCGCTTTCGCAAGTCGGTGCAGTGATCCATGTTGATAAAGTACCTGTGTCTGATGCTGTCAGCGCATCAATTCCACGCCCTGAACAGTTTGACTATATTTTAAATTACGGCGACGATTACGAATTACTTTTTACTGTGCCTGAAAGCAATAAAAGCATGGTTGATATGAAACTTCGTCAATATGGCGTCGAAGCCAGCTGTGTTGGGCAAATAAAAAGTGGCGAAAGTGAAATTGAACTACTACTTGATGGTGAAAAATTTAACTATCAAGGTAAAGGGTTTCAACACTTTGCAAAGGAGCCGGTTTGAGTAGTAACCGATTATTTAATTTAAAACGCCCACATCAATTATTTGGTTTGGGTTTTGGTTTAGGCCTAGCACCTAAAGCACCTGGCACCTTTGGTACTTTTGCTGCATTACCATTTATTTTTACAACCATGTACTTTCCGCTATGGTTACAGATTGTATTTGCAATTGTGATCAGCGTATTTGGTATATGGGCTTGTGGTAAAACAGCAGATGACTTAGGGGTGCATGATCATCCTGCCATTGTTTGGGATGAAGTTGCTGGTTATTATATCACCATGATTGGTGCTGCACTTAGTTGGCAGTCATTGTTAGTTGGTTTTTTATTGTTCCGCTTTTTTGATATCGCTAAACCAGGCCCTATTCGTATTCTCGATAGGCGTTTACACGGTGGCTTGGGCATCATGGCTGATGATATTTTAGCAGGTATTTTTTCATTAATTTGTGTACAGGCTTTGTTTAAAGCTGGCTATTTACCCTTTTAAACGATTAATACAGTGTTACTTGGTGGCAAGTATATGATGCGATTTTTAGTTGTCTGTTTGTTGGTGTTATGCAGTATGCCTGCGTTTGCATCTATTACTGACTACGTCGTCAAACAATGGAATATCCAAAACGGCTTGCCATCTCAATCTCTTAAGAGCATAGCTCAAGACGAGCAAGGCTACATGTGGCTGGGTACTCAGTTCGGTTTGAGTCGCTTTGATGGTAATACTTTCACCAACTTCAACACACAAAATAGTGATTTCTTGCCAAGTAATGGTATTAACAAGCTATTAGTTGATAGTACGGGGTTACTTTGGGTTGGCACTAAAAACGGGATAGTAACCCTCGATCCAAGAACGATGATGTCGCAAACCTTTAATGTTAAAGGCCCAGTACGCGACATTCTTGAAGACTCTAAAGGCAGTATCTGGATTGCAGCCAACGGCCTTTATTATGTTGCACGAAATCAAGTCACCCTAAACCAAAACTCTGCGTTAGTCGTGCCAGTATCAAATGCTACGGCAATCACGCAAATAGTTGGTTCAGTGAGCCAAATGGCGCTGTCGCCAGAAGGTATTTGGCTGGTTAACGAGCGTCACTTATTGCGTTTAACTAATACTTCATCTGATTTTGCAAAGCTGCGCCTAGAACTTACCGCAAAAGTCTCTCTACCTGAGCGCCTAGCGCAAACCATCATTCATGATATGGCGTGGCTTGAGGGTAATTTATACCTTGCCTCTGAGCTTGGTGCCTACTTTCTTGATTTAGATGACGAGCTGCGTCCATTCCCACTTCCTAACGCGAGTAACTCTGCCGTTTACAAGTTTATGAGCGACTCAGATGGAGCGTTGTGGATTTCAACTTATGGCCGTTTACTCTTTAGAGATAACTCTGGGGACTGGCAATGGGTTGAGCCAAGTCAGCTTGATCAAAGTATTTGGTTTGCAGATATTTTCCGTGATAATCAAAATAATATTTGGCTGGCAAGTTTCAGTGAGGGGTTATGGCTTGCTCACGAAGGGCGTATTGAGCGCCACTCAGCTATTTCAAATATGACAGAAGCGGTGATGGCGATTAGCCAAGCACCTGATGGCAAACTATGGGTGGCTAACCGCAGTGGTGTCGGCTACTTCGATTACAATAAGAATTTTGTAAATCAAATACCAAGTAATCAGTTTGGTCGGGCTGCAGTTCACGATTTGCAGTTTGATGGTGATCGCTTATACATTGCTACAGGTCGCGGTGTTTTTTACTATGAGAATCAAACCTTGTATACAGTGCCAGGACGAGCACTGCGCGATAACCCTGTATTCGCAATTAGCCGTTCTAGTAAAGGCGGTTTTTGGCTCGGTACTGGTCGCGGTATGTACCGTTTAAGTTACGGTGGCTTAACACCTTTTGCTTACAATGCGTTCTTGAGCAGTAAATTTATTACCTATGTGCTTGATGAGCAAAATTTTGGCTTAATAGGTACCAGTAAAGGGGCTTATTACTTTACTGACCGTGGTATTGAAAAAATTGGTGACCAAACCAGTTTAGAAAGCGCTTATGTCACCAGTATTTTAAATATTGAAGGGGTGGGGATATTAATTGGCTCTCTTAACGATGGTTTATTTTATCGCAGCACCCAAGGTCAGTGGCGTCAACTTGATGCAACAGACGGCCTACCGTACGGCTCGATTTTCAGCCTTGTTTATGACAAACAGTTAAAACGTATTTGGGTAAGTACCATGAAGGGCGTTTACCGCATGCCGGTAGAGCAATTTGGTACTGATATAGAGAGCTTAAAAGTAGAGCAAGTGATCTCATCATTTGACCGACAATTAGATGGTAAAGCCAGTCAGTGCTGTGCTGGTCTTGGCCATGATGCTGTAGCAGACACAGGTAACTCTATTTGGTACCCAAGCTTACAAGGGGTAGTTGAAATACCTAAGAGTGTTGAGCTTTTTGGTGTGCAAGCGCTTAAGCCGCGTATTGAAAGTATTATTACGCCGCTGCGAAGCTTAAGTACCGCTACTTTAGGTGATAAACCTGAGCTACAAATTGATGAGCGCGATGTGACAATCAAATATACCGCAATTGATTATTTTGCTCCTTCAAGTATTGAGTTTAGATATCGACTGAGTGGTTTAGACAGTGATTGGCGCTATGCAAACACCCGCCGTGAGGCTATTTATACAAATTTACCGCCGGGGGCATTTTTGTTTCAGCTTGAAGCCAAACGTGGTGGTGAAGATTGGCAAAAGGCTCGTCGTACCGAGTACACATTCGTTGTTCCACGTCGCTTTGACGAGACCATTTACTTTAGACTCTTGATCACAAGTAGTTTTATTTTACTGTTCTACCTCGTGTTTTGGGTGTTTAGGGCGCAAGAGAAGCGTAAACAATTAGCACTTGAAAGCTTAGTAACAGAGCGCACCGTAGAGCTTCGTGAAGCCAACGATAAGCTCAATCAAGTAAATTCTCAGCTTAAGTTAGTCAGTCACTCAGATGAGCTAACGGGGCTTCGTAGTCGTCGCTTCTTGTTTGATCAGCTCCCTAAAGATATTGAACATTTCCAACGTAATTCGCAATCATTGCAAGCACAGGGTAAGTCGTTGGTGCTACTGATAATTAACCTTGATAACTTTAGCCGCATCAATGATTCCTATGGACCACTTGCAGGCGATAGTTGTTTACAGCAAATGGCGACATTGTTGAATAGCCGGACACAAGGCTCAGACTATGTCGCACGCTGGAGTGGCGATGAGTTTTTACTCTTATTACGTGATTTCAAACGTACAGCTATAGACAATTATGTTGCTGACTTGTGTGAAGCAATTGCAGCAAACCCATTTAGGCTACCAAATGGGGAATCGACCACCATCACTGCGTCTATTGGCTGGTCTTTCTATCCATTACCTTTATTGGGTGGTCAAGTGATTGGCTGGGAAACGTCTGTTAATTTAGCTGATATCGCGCTACACCAAGTGAAAAAGCGCGGTGGTGATGGCGTTGCAAATATTACCTTTGATGAACAATTAGATGCTTTTGAGTTTGAGCAAAATAATAATGTTGATAAACAACTGGGTGTTCTTCAAGAAACAGGTCTTGCTGATATTAAGGTTTGGATGCGCTAATATAAACGATGACAAAAAAGGAGCCTTAAGGCTCCTTTTTAGTTTTATTAGTGTACGGCTTAGGCCATAAACTCTTTGATGCTAGTTAAGATACCGTTTGCATCTAAGCCCATTTCTGCGTGCATTTCGTCTTGAGTACCATGCTTAATGAATTCATCTGGAATACCTAAGTTCAAGATAGTCACATTTGCTTTAATTGCAGCTAAGTACTCATTCACAGCAGAACCCGCACCGCCAGCAATGGCGTTGTCTTCTAGGGTAACAATTACATCGTGGCTACTCAACAACTCGCTAATAGTCTCTGTATCAAGAGGCTTAATGAAGCGCATATCAATCACTGTTGCATTAAGCTCTTCAGCAGCTGATTTGGCGTTTTCTAGTAGCGTACCAAATGACAAGATTGCCACTTTACTACCTTGTTTGATACTTCGCGCCTTACCAATTTCAATCGCACTCATTGTTGATTCAACATCACAATTGCCTGCGCTACCACGTGGGTATCGTACGGCAACAGGCTGATTGCATTGGTAACCTGTATACAGCATCTGGCGGCACTCATTAGTGTCGCTTGGTGCCATGATAATCATATTAGGAATACAGCGCATAAAGCTTAAATCGTAAGCACCTTGGTGAGTTTCACCATCAGCACCAACAATCCCGGCACGGTCAATAGCAAATAAAACCGGTAGGTTTTGTAATGCCACATCGTGAATAAGTTGGTCGTACGCACGTTGTAAAAAGCTTGAATAAATAGCAACAACAGGCTTCAGTCCTTCACAAGCAAAACCAGCTGCAAGCGTTACAGCATGTTGCTCAGCAATTGCTACATCAAAGTATTGCGCTGGGTACTCTTTAGAAAAACGAACCATGCCTGAGCCTTCACGCATAGCAGGAGTAATCGCCATTAGCTTGTCATCTTGTGCTGCCATATCACAAAGCCAGTCACCGAACACATTTGAGAATGTGGCAGCGCCAGGTTTTGATTTTGGTAATTTAGACATGCTCGGATCAAATTTTGGTACGCCATGGTAACCAATTGGATCCGCTTCAGCAGGTTTATAACCTTTACCTTTTTGCGTTTTAATATGCAGTAGCTGAGGGCCTTTAAGGTTACGCATATTACGTAAGGTATCGACCAACATATTGACATCGTGACCGTCGATTGGGCCGATGTAATTTAGGCCTAATTCTTCAAAGAATGTGCCCGGAATGACCATACCTTTTAGGTGTTCTTCCATGCGGCTGGCAAGTTCTTTCACTGGCGGTAAACCCGAAAGAAGTTTTTTACTGCCTTCGCGAATATTGGTGTAGAAGCTACCAGACAAAATACGTGCAAAGTGGTTGTTTAGGGCACCTACGTTTTCTGAAATCGACATTTCATTATCGTTTAAGATAATTAACACGTTAGGGTTTACATCGCCCATGTGGTTCATCGCTTCAAATGCCATACCAGCAGTAATTGCGCCATCGCCAATAACAGCAACCGTTTTACGATCTTTACCTTCTTTTTCAGCGGCAATAGCCATGCCGAGCGCTGCAGAAATAGAAGTACTTGAATGACCAACACTGAAGGTGTCGTAAGGGCTTTCTTCACGGAATGGGAAAGGGTGTAAACCGTCTTTTTGACGGATAGTATGCATTTGGTCACGGCGACCCGTTAAGATTTTGTGCGGGTATGCTTGATGACCCACATCCCATACTAAACGATCTTCAGGGGTGTTATAGACATAATGAAGGGCCACTGTTAACTCAACAGTACCTAAACCTGATGCTAAATGACCACTACTTTGCGAAACTGAATTAAGCAGGTATTCGCGTAACTCTTTACTAAACGCAGGTAACTTATCTTGCGCAATATCACGCAGTTGTGCTGGTTCGTCAACCAAACTTAATAATGGATACTTGCTACTATCAAGTGTCATGATTTTATATACATCCTTCGCTAACCAGAGTGCATTATAGCCCATTGCTGCTCTGATTTTTTAGTTATTTTGTCTTTCTTTTTTAGACGTTAATAATTACGCTCAACAATATAGCTAGCAAGGCTTGCCAGCTCGCGGGTGTCGTAATCAATAGCCTCAAGTGCTTTATGAGCCCGAGCCAATAAGTCTTGTGCTTTTTGCTTAGCGCCTGCCATACCTAATAATGCAGGGTAGGTCGCTTTATTGGCCGCAATATCTGAACCTTGCGGTTTGCCTAACGTTTCGGTGTCTGCCTCTACATCGAGAATATCGTCCTGTACCTGAAAAGCCAGACCAATTGCTTGACCAAACAAATTAAGCTGCTTTAACGTTTGCTCATCACATTGCGGCGCGGCCAAAGCCCCCAAGGTGATTGCACAGTTGAGTAATGCGCCAGTTTTAAGTTGATGAATACGTTCTAGTTCTTCGACTGTAATTGCTTTATCAGTAGCTTCAATATCAAGTGCCTGACCACCTACCATACCCTCTATACCTGAGGCTTTGCTTAACGAGGCGATCATTCTTACCTGTTGTGTCGTAGGTACTGCAAACTGATGGTTAGCAATTAAATCAAATGCTAATGTTTGAAGAGCATCACCGGCGAGAATAGCTTGCGCTTCACCATAAACAATATGACAAGTAGGGCGGCCACGTCTTAAGTCATCATCATCCATTGCTGGTAGGTCATCATGAACTAATGAGTAGCTATGAATACACTCAATAGCAGCGGCAAGAATATCAAGGTCAGCTTTGTCAGCTCCCATCATGCGGCCCGTCGCATAAACGAGGTAAGGACGTAAGCGCTTACCACCATTTAAAACGCCGTAATGAGTGGCTTCTTTAATGGTTTTTTCAGTGTTTAGTGGCAGTTCGAAATAGCGATTTAAATGTGCTTCAACGTCTTCTCGAGCGCGTTGTAATTGTTCTTTTAATTGCACTTAATTAGTCCAAGTTTGAGTCAAAGTTGCTAAGAGGAGCTTGGCTATCGTTACCCATTAATATGGCCACTTTTTGTTCGGCTTGTTGTAATTTTCCAGATGAGGCATTCGCAAGCGCTATACCACGCTCAAACTGTTTTAGCGATTGTTCTAAAGACAGTTCACCTTGCTCCATTTGTGCAACAATCTTAGATAATTCATCCAGTGCTTCTTCAAAACTCAAGTTTTCTGGTTTCTTTGTTGCCATAGTGGCCTCGATAGCTAATAGAAAGTGAGGCCAATTTTAGGGGGAATGCTAAACTAGGTCAAAGAATGATGTGTTTTTTTGCGCATAAAAGGAAATCAATATGCTATTTTTACGGTTTTAGAAGTAGCGGCAACTTGTAGCTTAAAAATCTTACATTAAAATAAAATTAATTCATTTAATGATTTAAGTAATTCAATTGCTTGCCGATAAGCAGTTAATAATAAAAATTTGATGCCGTTGGTGTCGTGTATTTGTTCCTCTGGAGGGGTATGTGGATTTAGCAACCATAATAGGTATTCTTGGTGCCATAGGCTTAATTGCTATGTCGATGGTATTAAGTAGTGACGGCCAAGTTGCAATGTTTTATAACACGCCTTCGGTGGTCATTGTATTTGGTGGTTCGATTTTTATCGTGTTATCGAACTTCACTATGGGGCAGTTTTTGGGCATTGGTAAGGTCGCTGCAAAAGCCTTTATGTTCAAAATTGAATCGCCAGAAGAATTAATTGAAAAAGCAGTAGAATTAGCTGACTCAGCACGTAAAGGTGGTTTCTTAGCATTAGAAGAAGCCGAAATCCCTAATGGCTTTATGCGCAAAGGGGTTGATATGTTAGTGGATGGTCATGATGCTGATGTAGTTCGTGCCACACTGCAAAAAGATATTTCCCTCACCGCTACTCGCCATGAACTTGGTGCAGGCTTATTTAAGTCGCTTGCCGATATCGCTCCTGCGATGGGGATGATAGGCACGCTAATTGGCTTGGTTGCAATGTTATCTAACATGGATGACCCAAAAGCAATTGGTCCTGCAATGGCTGTAGCTCTTTTAACAACACTTTATGGTGCTTTTTTGGCAAACGTTGTTGCAATTCCAATTCAGGTAAAACTAGAGCTGCGTAAAGATGAAGAAGCCCTCAACCAACGTTTAATTCTTGATGCGGTACTGGGTATTCAAGATGGTCAAAACCCGAAAGTAATTGAAGGCATCTTGAAAAACTATTTAGCTGAATCAAAACGTAAAGTCGATACCGAGGAGTAGGGCATGTCAGATCAAGAGTGCAAATGTCCACCTCCGGGGTTACCTGCCTGGATGGGAACCTTCGCAGATTTAATGTCGCTATTAATGTGCTTCTTTGTACTCTTGCTTGCTTTCTCGGAAATGGATGTTCTTAAATTTAAGCAGATAGCAGGTTCAATGAAGTTTGCTTTTGGTGTACAAAATAAAATTGAAGTAAAAGATATTCCAAAAGGGACCTCGGTCATTGCAATGGAGTTCACTCCGGGCAAACCTGAACCTACTCCTATCGAGACAATTCAACAACAAACCGTAGAGATGACACAACAAATGCTCGAGTTTCAGGCTGGTGATGAAAGCTCTGCAGGTGGTCGTCAAGAACAGCGTGGTAATAAGCGTGGTGGGGAATCACAAAGCACTGCTCAGCAACAAGCAATGGAGCAGTCAATTTCTGCAGCAGATCAAGAGCAAACGAATGAGCTTGTGAAGAAAATTGCCCAACAGCTTGAGCAGCAAATTATGGATGGCGCGATTGAACTTGAGTCACTAGGTCAGCAAATTATCATTCGCATTCGTGAGAATGGTTCATTCCCATCAGGCAGTGCTTTCTTACAGCCTAGGTTTAAACCTATCATTCGTGATATTGCTACGCTGTTAAAAGATGTGCCGGGTGAAATAACCGTGTCAGGGCATACAGATGATTTCCAAGTATCGAATGAGCTTTATACAAACAATTGGGATTTGTCGTCAAAACGTGCTGTTGCAGTTGCTAGCGAAATGGAAAAGGCCCCCGGTTTTGATAAATCTCGTATGATGGTTGTAGGTCACGCAGAAACAAGGCCACTAGTACCGAATGTAACCGATGAAGATCGTAGGCGTAACCGACGAGTCGAGATCTCTATTATGCAAGGTAAGGCGCATGAATCTGAGCCTATTGATGTGAGGCAATAAATCAATTAAAGTGAAACTTCATTAACAGATGTAATGGAGTATACAAATGAAAAAAGTTGATAAATATAGCTATATGCCAGGCAATGGTGATGGCGGTGATGACGATAAAACTGATTAAGGCGCTACATTTTGCCTGACTGGTTTGTAGAAATTAGAGTTATCTTAAGCAATAGCTGGGTGTTCATTTTGAGCCCAGCTATTATTATTTTTTATCTTCGTAAAGATTGGCCTGCTTTTTATTTCTCTGTTATTACTGCTGCTTTTTTCCTTTATGGAACTCTTATTTATTCTGCTTTAAAAGAATTTGATGACATTTATATCTGGCGCTATGTAGTCTGGGCTTTTAATGATATTGCTTGGATGGCAATCATTGCTTATTTAGGTATTAAAGACAAAGTCTACTTATGGCAAAGTGTGTTGGGACAACTTGTTGTTATTATGGCGCCAATTTTACAACTGTTCCGTTTGGTCGACCGCCATCTTTGGGATTTATCATACAGTACCTACATGTATAAGACCCTGCTACCGCTAATCAATATTGGTACTGTGGTCGTTTGTTACCTACCACTTATCTATCTCTTTACTCGACGAAGTCAGCAAGCTTAAGCGATTCCTAAGTTAAAAATCCTGTGCTAGACTACTGTTTATAAAAACAGTATTTAGTGTTACTTTATGAAACTTTACATTGCCGAAAAACCCTCCCTAGCACGGGCCATTGCAGATGCGCTGCCAAAACCACAGAAAAAACAGGATGGTTATATAGAGCTTGCTAATGGTGATTGTGTTTCTTGGTGTGTAGGGCATTTGCTTGAACAAGCAGAGCCCGATGATTACGATGCAAGTTTTAAAAAGTGGCGATTTGAGCACTTACCTATCGTGCCAGAACAATGGCAATTAAAACCTAAAGCAAAAACCCGTAAACAACTCACTGTATTAAAAAAGCTGATCAAGCAGGCAAGTATCATAGTTCATGCAGGTGACCCTGACCGTGAAGGCCAGCTATTGGTTGATGAAGTAATTGATCAGGTCAAACTAAGCCAAGCTAAAAAACAGCAAATTCAACGACTCTTAATCAGCGATTTAAACTTAAGTGCAGTTAAAAAAGCACTTAATAATTTAAAATCGAATCGCGATTTTATTCCCTTAAGTGTATCTGCTTTAGCTCGCTCGCGTGCTGATTGGCTATTTGGTATGAATTTAACGCGAGCTTATACGCTAGCTGGGCAAAAAGCTGGATTTGGTAATGTGTTATCTGTTGGGCGGGTACAAACACCTATTTTAGGCTTAGTTGTAAATCGTGATAATGAAATAGCGAACTTTGTAGCAAAACCTTTTTATGAAGTATTAGCTCATCTTGAAACTGAGCAGCAGCAAACTTTTTCTGCTAAATGGCAGCCAAGCAAAGCATGCGAACCTTATCAAGATGAAGAAGGGCGGGTATTACATAGAGGACTTGCTGAAAATGTTGTGTCACGCATAACTAATCTGCCAGCTAAAGTAGTTGAGCTTGAGCAGAAGCAAAAAAAGCAACAAGCGCCGCTACCTTATAACTTATCAGCTTTACAAATCGATGCGGCTAAAGCGTTTTCAATGCCTGCGCAAAAGGTGCTCGATACCTGTCAAAGTTTATATGAACGTCATAAGTTAATTACTTATCCTCGATCAGATAATCGCTATTTACCAAAAGAGCATCATAAAGATGCAGCTAAAATTATTGCTGCTATTGCTAATAATGAAGGGCAAGCAAGTGAAGCTTGTAAGCAAGCTGATACGAGCAAGCGTAGTAAATGTTTTAATGACAGCAAAGTTGCAGCTCACCATGCGATAGTACCTACCGAAAAACAACTTCGCTCAGCAACATTAAATAGTGATGAACAAAAAGTCTATCGGTTGATCTGTCGTCATTATTTAATCCAGTTTTATCCAGACTATGTATTTAACGAAACCAAAGTAACGGTTGAAATTGCAGGTGGGCTTTTTAAAGCAGCTGCTAAACAAGATGTTAGCCTAGGCTTTAAAACATTGATGGGCAAAACAGAGTTAAAAGATGAGCAAACCTTGCCTGCTCTTGAAAAAGGTCAGTTGCTGCATTGCAATCAAGGCGAAGTGATAGACAAAATGACGACACCGCCAGCGCATTTTACTGATGCTACCTTATTAAGTGCTATGACAGGCATCAGCCGGTATGTGAAAGATCCTGAAATTAAAAAGATCCTTAAAGAAACCGATGGCTTAGGCACTGAGGCTACACGGGCAGGTATTCTTGAGCTTTTATTTAAGCGCCGCTTTTTAGAGCGTCAGGGTAAAAACATTTTAGCAACGGCAACAGGAAAAGCACTCATTAGTACATTACCAGAGCAGCTTGCTAGCCCTGATTTAACAGCTAAGTGGGAAGCATCATTAGGGAATATAGCTGAGCAACACATGAGTTATCAGCAGTTTTTAACGCCATTACTGGCAGAGCTGCATGCTTTAGTTGAGCAAGCAAAGCAGTGCGACAGTCAAGTATTTTCCCAATTACCAAAAACGCCGCAAAAGCGACGTTTTAAAAGAAAAGCTAAGCCTAGAGCTAAGTCAGCCTAAACTAGTTTTTGTTGAACAGGGCAACCGCGGCATTACTCATCGCAGTAATCCCAGTCGGGAGCGCCTTCTTGTAATCAGGTGCAAACTTACTTGAGTGTAAAGACGGTAATGTTGCGCCAGATTGCATTGCTGCATCATATTGACTCGGTTCAACACCGCCTAACCAAAACAAAGTAATTGGTACGTTTTGTTCTGTACGACCGTATAGACCAAAGTCTTCACCAGCCATTACAGCTTCAGTTTCAAGTACATTGTCTTCACCAATAGCATTAGCAATTGCTGAACGCACTACATTGGTTTGTGCAGGGTTATTGTAAGTCGAAGGAATTGATTCATCTTCATGCACAAATACTTCAGGAGCTAAGCTTTCATCAAGTCCGGCACTTAATGCGATGCCTTTAGAAATTCGTTTAATCGCAGCGATTTGTTGCAAGCGTACTTCAGGGTTATAGCTACGCAGTGTTAATTGCAGTTTTACTTCATCTGAAATGACATTGTGTTTAGAGCCCCCGTGAATAGAACCTACCGTGATAACCGATGGTTCAAGTGGTGACAATTCGCGACTAGTAATAGTTTGCAGCGCCAACACAATACGTGAAGCAATTACAACAGGGTCTATTGTTGTGTGTGGGTAGGCACCGTGACCGCCTTTACCTTTTACAGTAATATCAACAGAGTCAACGCTTGCCATCGTATATTCTGTTTTCATGCTAACTTTGCCAGCAGGAACACTGGCACTAACATGTAAACCAATAACATGGTCTGGAGTAGGGTACTTAGTAAATAGCCCCTCTTTCAGCATGGCTTTTGCACCGCCTCCTACTTCTTCTGCTGGCTGTGCCACCATCATTAAAGTGCCTTGCCACTGATCTTTGTGTGTCATTAACTGTTGGGCTGCGCCAATAAATGAACTCATGTGAATATCATGACCACAGCCATGCATTACGCCAACGGTTGCACCAGCATCATTAGTAACAGTTACTTTAGAGGCGTATGGCTTACCAGTTTGTTCAACAATTGGTAAGCCGTCAGTATCAGTGCGGATCATGACCGTAGGGCCATCACCGTTCTTATATATCCCAACAACGCCGTAACCACCCACATTATCTGTAACAGTAAAGCCCAGTTGTTTTAATTGCTTTGCTAACTTTTGGCCTGTTTTCTTTTCGTGGTATGACAACTCAGGAGATTGATGCAAATCTAAATAGAGCTCTTCAATCTCAGGCATGGTTTTTTGAAGATTTAAATCGAGCGTTGTTGCTTGCGCGAATGGACTAAGAAGTAATAAAGCTGCAGAAATAGCAGATAATTTCATAATGACCTCGACCCGTAGGACTTGTAATTGTTATGTTTGCCACTATATCAAAACTTAAATACTTATATAGTGCAATCAATCAAATGAATAATATGATAAATCTTACCCCGCAAAATTTGCAGCAAGCACTGGGTGAAACGTCCGCTGAAAAATTAGTGTTACTTACTTTTTACTCTGCACAAAATCCAGAGTGTCATCAACAAGCTGCTATTTTAGAGAAGATCGCACACGAATATGGTGAACATTTATTAGTAGCAACGTTAGATTGTGATGTTGAGCAGGCACTTGCAAGTCAACTTGCACAGCAAATAGGTTTGCAAGCACTACCCACTCTTGTGATGTTAAAAGACTCAGCGCCTGTTGATATGTTACCTGGTGCTCAAACAGAACAGCAAATTCGTGATGCGTTAGCAAAGCATTTACCCGCACAACATGAATTATTACTTGAGCAAGCTAAACAAGCGTTAATTAATCAGGATTTAAATAATGCATTTAGTTATGCAAAGCAGGCATACGAGCTAGATCCAAACCATACTCGTGTAAAGTTAGTGTTAGCTGATATCTGTATTCAAATTCATAAGCTAGATGATGCGCAAGCATTATTAGATTCGGTTGCAGAAAATGAACGTGATGCGTATTTCACAAATATCCAAGCTAAATGTGAACAAGCGTTAGCAGCAACAGATTCACCAGAAATAAAAGCACTACAAGCGAAAGTAGAAAAATATCCAAATGATCTTGAGATAAAACTAGAGCTAAGCAATGCCTTAAACATTGCAGGTCGCAAAGAAGAAGCACTTGAGATGTTATTTACTGTGCTTAAAAAAGATCTAAATTACGCGGATGCAAAACCAACATACCTAGAAATCATTGCCTCCTTACCTGATGGTGATGCACTTGCTTCTAAGTATCGCCGTAAATTATATAGTATATTGTACTAAATCTAGTGTTGATTGATAAAAGCGCCACTTAAATACAGGCGCTTTTTTATTTAAAAAAACTTGCGTATTACCTAATTTCGATAATACTTAAGATCCTCTCGAGAAAAGTTGGCTGTATTTTATACAGTAAACTATGTTTTTTACTGCCTTTAGCTTGTTTTTTGCGCGAAAGGTAAGTTTTTAGTAGTTTTCTACAAAAAGTGCTTGCGTTAATTCTTCGCATCCCTATAATGCGCATCCACTGACACGGCGGGCAGCAATGAAAAGCGCTGAACAAACTGACAGAGAGTTAAGTAAAACTTCGGTTTAAAACGGTCTAAAAAGAAAGTTTGAAATTAAGTGTTGACTCGAAAAATTAAGGATGTATTATACGCATCCCTAGCGACAACGTCGCAACGTTCTTTAACAATATAAAGCAATCATCTGTGTGGGCACTCGTACAGATTGAGTTCTAACAGCAGATTCTAGTTCGCTAGATGACGCAAACAAATTTAGAGTCTCAATTTCTTATGAGTGACTATATAGTCAATTTATACAGAATTCATTGAGCACGAAACTTCGGTTTCAAAAAACTTTTAATTGAAGAGTTTGATCATGGCTCAGATTGAACGCTGGCGGCAGGCCTAACACATGCAAGTCGAGCGGTAACAGAGAGTAGCTTGCTACTTTGCTGACGAGCGGCGGACGGGTGAG
>Ga0208300_100023_pt1 | contig 242835 bp, 185 predicted proteins | sample 23_taG_FD_184096 | JGI IMG/M metagenome (GOLD analysis project Ga0208300, IMG submission 184096) | Marine viral communities from Cariaco Basin, Caribbean Sea - 23_WHOI_OMZ (SPAdes) (version 2) | ecosystem: Environmental > Aquatic > Marine > Oceanic | place: Caribbean Sea: Cariaco Basin...
TTTATGGCATTTGTCTCATCGATTGATTCGTAAGATTCTGTCGCATAATCTGTGCTTTGTACTCAATAAAAAACTTGGTAACCCGCCTCTTCAGTTTGATTTGCTTATTTCAAGTTGAGAGTGGGGTATATTACTGCTCTTTTATTATTAGTTGATTCATAGCAACGTTTATATACAGGGTAGTATCTATTTTTTAAAGCTTTTGTTCTAGTACTTCATCGGTTAATTCAGCCAACATGTCTGCAAAGATATCCGTGTCTGCAGAAGGGGTAGATACTTGTTCTTCATTAACTTCACTACTTTCATCAGTATGATTATTGGTTTGGCGATTTATTAGAGAATCAGGTTGGTCGTTTAATACCTTGGCAGCAGATGTAGTAGTTTGATGCGCTGCTAACGGCGATTCACCGGTTAATAGTCTGTCTTTTAACCATCTAAACCCATGTGCCTCCCACCATGCTTCAAAACGTGGCAACGTGCTACTACGTACCGCTACAGGTAGATCTAGCGTTCTCAATTTCTGCGCAAGGATAGGGTCGCTGATAGCTTGATGGATGCTCAAATAAAGTGAGCTACTATCATCGGTATAGGGTCGTCTGTTTTTCCATGATCTCTCATCGATTTTCATACGTGGCAGTTGCCACAACTCACCGCGATAATACACGACGTATAAGCGTTGTTTTGGATGGACAAAAATGGCATCAATGGCATAATATTAAGTAATCCCGTCAATAGAAAGTATTATTTAGATACAGGTTGTAAAGGCCAATTTAAAAACCGCAATGAGATTATTTCATTGTAAATATGAATGATAGTATAAAACGACACTAAATGTCGCAAGCTTATTATAATATCGGCATCTACACTAGTAAACGATAACCATCAATGGCACACTGATAGCAAATTTGGCAAGTCAACGTTATCAATGGATATGTAGAATTTGCTACTATGATGGTTTTTGTATACGGCACTCATGCTAGCAGAAATGCATCATAGTAACGACCATCAAACATGGATTAATGAGTATCGATTTTTGTTTTGTCTGGACGTTTTATGGCGATTTTGACATTGGATACAGACATCTCATTTATAAGTGAAGCCTTTTTTATTAATCCTAATATCTAACCCTTATTTCAATCAGATTATTGTCTATGTTCACTATTATTCAGTCGCACCGTACCGAAAACCTCGTTGATCAATTGCTTGTACAGTACCAGTCCAAGGATCAGCCTGTTTTTGAGCCTTTTATTGTCATTGTACCGTCAATGGTATTGGGTGATTGGTTGGATAAAACTATTGCTAGCCGTGCTGGTATTAGTACCTTGGTGCGTACTAAATTTTGGGGCCAGTATCAATGGACGCTGATGCAAGATGTATTGACCCGCCATAATGCATACTTACTGGCGCAAAACCCTGAAGCGACAACTCTAAACGTGCCGGAAGTGGCGGTGTTGTCACCGACAGTAATGCAGTGGCGATTGTTTGGGTATTTGACTTATTATCAAGAGACAATCGTTGCAGATGAAAAGCATCCAGTTCATCCATTGTTAGCGTCTTTGATTGATGACCCACAGGCCATTGCTCAACAAGACAGCTTACAACAGGATAAGGCGCAACAAGATGCCCGTATTTGGCAGCTAGCAAGCGATTTGGCTAGGGTGTTTAACCGCTATTTGACTCACCGTGAGGATTGGTTGGCATTATGGTCACAAAACAAGCCGTTGAACGTAAGTGAGTTGATAGCGGATAAAGACGCCTTATCCCTGCGCTTTGATAAGTATGCGCGCGGCACACCTGAGTGGTTGGTCGAGCATTATGTTGAGTTGGAAGTCGCCCAACGATTCTTGTGGGCGCATTTATTTGCTGATGTTCATCTACACCGTGTGGCACTGGAGCGTGCGTTCTGGTCAGCCTTAAAAAATAACAAGGCGAATGAGCGTGATCAGTTGCCCAAAGTACTGCGTATATTTACCATTCAGCAACTGCCACAGACCGAGTTAGACTTTCTACAGAGTCTGTCGCAATACATGAATATCACGCTATTGCATTACAATCCATCAAAGCTGTTTTGGGCAGATATCGTTGATAAATCATGGTTACAACGCCAGCAGATTATCAACCCTGAGAGTGTGTTTTTGCGTGATTATGGTCACAGCTTGCTATCGCGTTTGGGCAAGCAGTCGCGCGATGCGTTTGCGATGCTTGCCAATTTATCAGGTAATGAGCAATACGACGATGCGCTAGTCGAATGGCAAGATAACTTTGATAAAGGTGTAGATAATGTGCTCGGTCATTACGATTATGAAAGCATAGATGCTGCTGATGACGCTGTCAGTACTCAAGATGCCCAAGGTAACCTGAGCTTATTAAAACGTTTGCAAAATGATGTGTTGATGCTTGATGAGCAATCGACCCAGCAAGCAACGGCTGCTACAGTTTCACAAGCAGTAAGCAAGCAAATAGAGTCAAGCTTTGATGGAGATAAGCCAGCAACGGCTTGGTATGAAGATGAAGCGTTAGAGAATAAGCGTTTTGAGAAAGACCGTTTTTGGGCAATCTCTTCCCAAGATAATAGCCTAAGCATTCATTCGTGTCATAGTTTGCAGCGTCAGCTTGAAGTGCTGCGTATTATGATTGGTCGTTGGCTAAATGAACCTATCAAACTTGGTGAAAAGAAACGCCATATCTCTGACATTGTTGTGCTGCTACCCGATGTTGAACGTCATCATGCACTGATTGGTTCTATTTTCGTCAATGGTAAAGGTCAAGACGGTTTGACTTTGCCTGCTAAAGTGACTGGTGTTGTTGATGCCGATATTCGCCAGTTATGGGAAGCCATTATCGGTTTTTACAAACTATTGGGTAGTCATAGTGCCCGTTTTGAAGCAGCTGAAGTATTGGACTGGCTCATGTTACCGCCTTTATTTGAAAGCTTTGGGCTGACTCATGAGCAAATGAGCCGTGGTTGTGATTTATTGGTAGAGGCGGGCTTTATTCGCGGTTTTGACGAGCTGCATCTTAAGCAAACTTTAGACAGTAATGATTACGACTATCGCTTTAGCTTTGCACAAGCACTAGACAGATTGACCCTAGGTCTGGTCATGCCAGAAGCTGAGTTGAGCGACTGTTTATATGCTCTAAATGAAGATGAATGGCCAAGCACTGCTTTACCAGAAATGACCTTACCGCTACCACAAGTCAGCCTGAATGATGCGCTGATTGTTGAAGCGCTTTGCCGCATTTATATCGGTTTGGTCGCACGTCGTGATGACCATACACAAAAAATGAAAGCGGAAGATTGGCTCGATCAGATTGAGACACAAGTTATCCATCGCTACTTTGGCGATGTGGACCAAACGCGTACCATGCGCGCCATTTACAACGCAATGAATGGCTTTAAATCAAGTCTGCGAGCCAATCGTCACTATAGGCAGTACGCTAGTGGTGATATCGACAACAGAGAAGTAGAGCAGAGGCTGGCAGGTGTGGAGCAGTTGCCGCTCAAGCTGAGCTTTATGCTAGACAGTATCGAAAACGAGCTAGAGAGTCAGCAGGTCAGTGCTGAGCCAACGGGAGTAATTACCTTTGGTCGATTCGGTGCACTAAGAAACGTGCCGTTTGAGTTGGTGGTGATGCTCAATATGGATCTCTCTGAGTTTCCTGGGCGTGACCGTGATAACCGTTATGATTTGATGAAAGCGACCAATGCCCGCCGTGGTGACAGAGTCAGTGAAGATGATGACAATGGCGCATTTTTAGATGCGCTACTGTGTGCGCGCAGTGCATGTTGGATGTTCTACAACGGCCAAAGCTTGACGGACACTCATGAGCATCTGCCAGCTAATCCAGTGAGTGAGCTATTGCAATTCCTACAAGGCGAGGTGCAATGGCAGGTGAACTCGCTTGAAACGTTGCCTGAGAATATTGATCCCACTACCGAAAGTCTCAAGCGTTACTTACCTAAATTGATTAAGCAGTGGCTAGTGACTGAGCATCCTGCATTACCTTTTCATGAGAGTCTGTTTGAGACAGAAATTGAAGGCATTGATGTTTCTGAGCAAGCGTCTCCTGATGTTGATGACAATGCTAATGCCAATGCCAACGTTAATATCAATACTCAGGATTCTAGCCCTGTAGATATGATTGATGAGCTGGATGCTTTATTAAATACAGCCATGCGCAAAACCAAACTGGCTCAGAAAAAACAGTTTCCGCCTGCGCCGCTTTGGCAAGCGGTGTTTGATACATTGAAGGGGCGAGTATCTAGTGAACCTATGCAACTGGTCGGCTTACCTACAAAAGTACAGTATGAGTCAATCGCTCAGGTGCTTGGCCAAGGCTTGGGTCAGCTAGGTCAAGTAGACAATCAAACCTTGTCTGCATTGGTCGAACTATTGGCGCTAGATACAGCTGTTGATGCTAGCGATGTCAGTGGTATGACAGAGGTGTTATCTGATAGCGTATTTAACATCGGAGAGATAGATATTGAAGGGGTATTGGCTTACCAAGTACGCCATCCTGCCAAAGCTTTCTTACGGTCTCAAAAAGTGCATGTGGTGCAAGGTGAAGAAGCGTTGTCGCATCAAGAGCCGCTATTTCTAAACAGTTTAACTACCTATCAAATCAAAGATCATTTGATTAAGCAATTGGTCGCCGATGAGACTAAGAAGGATGATAGTAATGCAGCGGCTGAAACCACCACTCCAATCCTGATGTATCAAAAAATTATGCCCGCTGGTGTCGCTCGCCAAACTACATTACCCAATCAACAAAAGAAACTGCAACAGCAATGCTTGGAATTCAAAGAGCAATTAATGGCTAATGGCTTTGATGAAAGAAGCATTCTCAACAAGAGTACGGCAGATATCAGCAGTGTATTACAGCTACTGACCCCAACCGCCGAATATCCTGTTCAGATAGAGCTAAAAAATATACTGAATAACACTGATAATGATTCAAAAGACCAGACAGATATAGAGGGTATAGAAACACTGCTTAAGCTGATGCCGAAAATCATTAAGATCAAAGGCTCAGTACCAATATTAGCACCCATATCAATTATTCAGGCGGGCGTGCCTTATGCTCAGCAATCACCCAAGCAGTGGTTAAACATATTGCCCAATTCTGCCAGTCCTAGGCATTTACTTAAGTTTTGGTTGTCACATTTATATTGGCAAGTGGCTAGACGTACCACTGCCGAGCAAGTAGCATTAAATGATGGCGTAAGTATTTGGCGTTTTAATAAGCCTAGCTCACAAGTCAAAAAGTATGACAAAGTGATCGCATTTAAATTAAGCCCGATCGTGTATGAAGACGCTGTGATTGAGCTGATAAAATGGGCTGTTTTTGGCAAATTAACGGGTCAAGTGCCCATTACGTTATTACCAGAATATGCACTGAATTACCTTGATAAGTATCTAACCGCTGAAGAAGGTGACGATAATAGCTACTGGCCAAAACGGGCCGACTTCTCAGACTGGTTAAGACCCAACTACAACTCAGACACGGTATATGATACTTGTTCGCAGCATGCCATTTGGCAATATGTACTGCGTGACCAAGATGCATTTAAGGCTTTGTCAGCAGCGTTGACTACATTAGCCCAGCCATTATACGCGCCGATGTTTAATGCGTTAACTAACTTAGATGGCTAATCAATTAGAATAGTTTCTTTTTGTTCTCTTGCTCTAATAAATAATAATTAAAAGTATGCGCCCATATGACAGACTTTACCGACCCAACCAATACCATTGACTTGTCTACACAACCGAATTTATTCGATGAGTATTCAGATGAGCTGCCTTCGTCTGCTGTACCTGAACGTAAAGCTGATGTCATACCAGCAGTTGAGGTTGATCTAACGGGTAAACACCTAATTGAAGCCTCAGCGGGAACGGGCAAAACTTGGACGTTGACCGGTATTGTACTGCGTCTACTGATTGAAGCGAGACGTGCGCCAGAGCAAATCATCGCCACGACTTTTACTCGAGCTGCCGCTGCCGAAATGCGTCAGCGTATCCACGATCGTTTGGTAGATTTCTATCAGTTATTACAATGGATTAATAGCCTAAGTGCTGATATTAGCAATAAAGAGAGTCTCTATCCCAACATACTGCAAGTTATGCCTGAGGGTAATAAAGACGCACAAGCAGATAATGACTCAAGTACTGATGCAAATGTTGAAATAGATATTAACGAGTTAAATCAAGACCTTGCTACTGATAAGCAAGCGGCGGCAGAGAAACGTAAACAAGCAAAAAAAGACCGCGAAGATTGGCTGGTTAATCAGGCCAAATATGTGCGCTTAGATGGCATCATGCAAGATCCTATTAACTTGCATCTCGTCGGCTATTTGCTAGATCACGTGTACAGTTACCCCATGGCGGAAGCTATTAGGCGTACGGCACTGGTACTAACCACATTGGATAAGCTGTTTGTAGGCACGCTCGATAGCTTGGCGCAAAAATGGTTGACGGAGTACAGTAGCGAAACTGGTCACCAGCAGGGTATGGAAATTATTGAAGACAGCAGTATTGAACAAGTTACCGATAGTATTGTTCATGATGAGCTGCGTCAGTTTCAGAGCCGCTTATACTATGAGCAGCCCAAACTCTATGCATTAATGGATCAGCAAGGTAAGCTGACTGCGGTGGGCGATCATAAGAAATATGTGACTCGCTCGCTTAATTTTATCTCTGCGCCGATTGATGAGATAAGGATTGAGAAAGGCTTTGACTTTGATGCATACGAAAAACTAATTAATGAGTTTTCTCAGTTAGATTTAGTAGATATCCAGCCTTATTTAAATCCTGATTATAGAAAGTCTCAAGGATTCCGTGGTGGTTCTAATTTAACCAAACAGTTTGATGCCATTATCGAGGTGCATCAAAAGATATCGCAGTATCAGCTGACCTTTAATAGCTATTTAAATGAGAGCGAAAACAAGATTTTGACATCATTGCAGGATTCTAGATATCCCGATGAAGATGGTAAAATTAAGAACTTTAATAAGAATAAAGAAAAAGAGCATCAGACGCTTTTTGAATTAGAGACCATTAGTAAGTTAATGGCTATTTTAGACATGCTTGATAGTTTAAATCAGCATATTTTGTTGGTATTAGCCAATCTTAACCGTCATATTGTGCTGGCTGTGCGTAATAGACTGCCAGTTATTTTAGAAGAGCGCGGCGAGACGACCTTTAGTTTGCAGATGGTACGCTTAAACCAAGCATTAACTGGTCGTCAAGGAGATAAACTGGCGCGTTATATTCGTCATCACTATCCTGTGGCATTGATTGACGAGTCGCAAGATATCAATGGCGAGCAAGCCATTATGATTGAAAGCATTTATTTGCCAAAGAATAAGCGTAAACAGTCGGACAGTGATAAACAGGCAACTACTAAGAAAGCCAATCATGAGTTTCTGTTATTGGTTGGTGATCCCAAACAGGCTATTTATGGATTTCGCGGTGGCGATGTGGCCAACTACAACTACATGAAAGCCCAGTTTGACAAGAGTACGCTTTGGACGCTTGATATCAATCGCCGTTCTAATGCCGGTGTGATTAACGCATTGAATTGCTGGTTTGGTATGGCGAGTGCAACAACTGCTGAGAATAAGCTGTCGCAGCTAGGTACTGGGATTCACTACCAACATATCAAAGCAGCAAAACCGGAATATGAGCTATCTTGGTTTAATGCGTCAAATAGTCTGGATGATGTGCTAGTGACAGAGGTGCTTTCTGCTCAGCCAGTGAGCTTATTGCACCTGCCTTATGATAAGGAAAAAGAGTTTGATTACGATGAGCATCAAATCACAGCTCGCCATATAGCCACTTTGCTTAGTAGTGGTCAGACACTTAAAGGCAAGCCTATTCAGCCAAGTGATATTGGGGTGTTGGCACGTGCTAAGAAGGACTTAAAGCGAGTTGAAGACGAGCTGGTAAAACTGAATGTGCCGACCTTGACTACCAGTGATGTCAGTATCTTTGAGACTATTATGGCAGAAGATGTGGCAGCATTGCTGAGTGCCATGCTATACCCGTATCGTCATGACATGATTAATCGGGTATTGACCAGTCATCTATATGGACTGAGTATCAAAAACATCAAAGCCATGATGACGGATCATGAGTCAGGCATTACCGAAGGTAGCAGTGCACCAAGCGCCCATTCAAATAAGTCTAATTCGAAAGACTTCTCAGCGAATGAAGCTACTGATATTAAAAAAAGCTATCAAGACTTTATTACCTATCTAAAAGAAGGGGCACAGCGTTGGCAGCACTTTGGCATCTTATCAGCGCTACATTATTTATTAGATAAAAGTCCTGTGCAGCCGCAAGGCGTTTGGCAGGCCCTAGCTGCTCATCCAGAAGGTGACCGTCATATCATGGACTTGCGTCATGTGATGGATATCTTGGCGCAGTATGGTCTAGGTATGGGTGAGCATGAGTTGCTGGCGTGGTTCAGGCAGCAGATAGATACAGCACCTAACAGTGATTGGGCTAAGCAATATCCGCTGCCGACAGAGTCTGGTGTGCAACTGATGACCATTCATAAGTCAAAAGGGCTTGAGTTCCCTATTGTCTATGTATTGGGAATGGGTGATGCCAGTAGGAAGTCTGGGAATAAAGAAGACTATGGGCTGTATCTATATAACGCGCAACAAGCGCCTTCAGCGCTAGTGCGGCAGTCGATAGAAGTACAGCAGTCGACAGATAATCAATTAACGGGTAATCAGCGCCGCTTCTCACCATTGCAAAGCTCTGCCACAGTTGAGGATTACTACACCGATATCGAAACACAGGAAGGTTTTGATGAGATAAGACGGCTTGGTTATGTGGCATTTACTCGAGCCAGTGAGCAGCTTTATGTGGTGCTGCGAGATCCGAGTAACAAGACAGGATTTGAGCTAAAGCCAGTGTTTTATTGGTTTGAATCGCCAGAAGCAAAGTTTGAGCTACCAGATAGACTCAAAGGCATTGTAGGCATGCTCAGAGGTCATAAAGTTAATGAGTTTTATGATAATAATTACGCAAACAATGATGCTAACTCCGCAGGCGTAAATGACAGTGCTCAGCTAGCCGCAACCAAACCAAGTGCTCATAAGCCTACAACAGAGGCTATTGAGTACGCGCCATTTTCTGAGGTGATGAAAACCAATTATTTTTATGGTTGGGCTAAGACTAGCTTTACCGCTTTGGCACGTCAGCTAGATGAATCTACACAAGCAATGGCGATAGTGGATGAGCGTATTGATGATGCGATAGACATTGATATGACAGAGTCTTCAGTTTCTGATATTTCGTTACTTAATAACGATGAATCTAGCGAACAAAACAGTGAACTAAGCCTCAAGTTAGAAGAGGATATCCGCTTTACCTTTGTAAAAGGTGCCAATGCCGGTACGTTTTTGCATGAGATATTTGAACAAATCGATTTCACTAATAAAGCCCAGTGGCCTCAGGTTATTGATAGAGCGATTAGTAGCTATCAGTTGCCGCTGATATATAGCAGTGCGGAACAGCAGAGCCGCAGATCCCAAGGCAAAAAACAAAGAGATAGTGATGGGTTTGATCTTGAGTCAATAGATACAACGAAGCACGAGGCATTAGTTAATTGGATTGAAGAAGTGCTGCATGCGCCACTACTGGCTTCCAATCAACCCTTGATTGCTCTTGATAAAGGTAAGCGATTTGCCGAGTTAGAGTTCAACATGGGATTGTCAGAGAATTTCAAAGCACAGGATATTAGTAAGCTTTTCCAACAGTATTTACCTGACGAGACAGATAAACACGTCACCCTAGTGCCACAGAATAAAGCGCATCTGTATCGTTATTTGCGTGGTGAGATTGACTTGGTGTATGAGCATGCTGGCAAGTATTATGTGGTTGACTATAAGAGTAACTTTCTAGGAAATAGCCTAAGCGATTACAATGAAGATACGCTCAAGAAAGCAATGTCCAAGGCGGGGTATTGGCTACAAGCAGCAATCTATCAAGTAGCATTACATCGGTTCCTTGCTATGAGAATCAGTGATTATACGGGTAACGAAGATAAGTACTTAGGCGCTGTAGAGTACGTGTTTTTACGCGGTGTGTATGATCCGAATGCTAAAATCGCTGACACTACCTCTCAAGATAATAATAAACATAGCAGTAACAACTTAGAGAATTATGGCTGCTATGGATTGGTCACTTGGGATATTCCCATTGCATTCATTAAAGGTCTAGATGCCTTGTTTGGCCTGCCGGATTAATAAACCTTATATAGCAACTAGGTAGATAAAAATTTTTATAGCAGTTAATCAGATTGATAAGAGGTAAATATACGATGAGTAATAATAACAATAAGAGCAAGTCAGCCATTAGTTTACAAGAGAGCTGGGCAAGTAATCTCAGTGATTATATTTTGCTGCGCCGTCAGCAAACACATGTAGCATATGACGCGGCAGATGCAAAAACAAACGATGAAAATAGAAGAATCGATAAGTCAAAAGATAGCGATTTATTTACTGCTCTATTCGTTATTTTAGCGGCTCATTTGGAAGAAGGGCATACTGTATTAACCATTAATGCAGCCGATCATGAAGCTCCCATGCAAGGGCAAATTAATGGGGAAGTGGTCACGTTATACGCATGGCAGCAGCAATTATTGGGGATACTGGCAACCCCAATTTTTGCGCTGATTGATACTCAGATAAAAACGCAAATAGACACGCAACTAGACGATGACACTACAACGGAGACATCGCTATTTGTATTACTAGATACTTTGTTTGGTCAGCGAGATTACCTGTGGGCGCAGCTAGCACTTAGTAACCATGAAAAAGAGACGTTGATCAAACGTTTTGATGCGATAACTACGTTATACCAGCGCTTGAAAAATAGAGACTTAAATACTTTCGTTCATTCAATCCATGAGCATGCTTTATTCGCTAATGTTAAGGCGAACAGTAATTGTAACAACAATCAAAATAGCCTAAGCAAAGATAATCAAACAATTATTTATAACATAACTAAGAATAAAGAGACCCAAAGTTCAAAAATCACATTTTGGCTACACCGCACATGGCAAGCAGAATTTAACTTAGCACAGCATATCAATCATATTTTGAATCAGCAGATAGTGCCTTTAGACATAGCCATGCCTGAGAACTTAAATGACCAACAGATAGCCGCTATCAATGTGGCGAACAATAATGCATTTAGTATCATTACTGGTGGCCCAGGCACAGGTAAAACCTACACTGTGGCTCAATTGGTTATCGCGTTACAACAGGCGACAGAGAGTAGGGGAGATGAGTCTGAACATATTAGGTTTAGCACAGACAGTGCTAGCCTAGCATTAGCAGCGCCAACAGGTAAGGCAGCCCAACGTATGCAAGAGTCTCTGCAGGCGGCTTTAGACGACGCAAATGTAGAGCTGCAGTTGCAAGAGGCAAAAACTATCCATCGTCTACTAGGCATCGGTCGAACGGGTAGACCGCGCTACGATGCCAACAACCCACTGGGTGAGGATATTATCATCGTTGATGAAGCATCTATGCTCGGAGTTGAGTTGGCCAATTATCTTGTGAGCGCGGTAAAGCCAGGTGCTAGGCTGATACTATTAGGCGATGCTAATCAGTTAGCAGCCGTTGATGCAGGAGCAGTATTGGCTGATCTCTGTCGCATTCCGCTACTGCAACCCATACATGCAGAGCTAACAGAGAGCCGCCGATTTAGCGCCGAGTCAGGTATCGGTAAACTGGCCACGCAAATCAATAAAGCAGAGACAAATCTTCAAGCTATTTGGCAATTACTAAGGCAAGACGCTGCTTTGAGTTTTCAATATGTTAATACGTTACAAGCAGAGGCCATATCAAATAACAAGATAGAAAATAGCCTAAGCCGAGAAAAGATTGTTTCAAGAATCTCCAATAATTACCAATCATACATGAATGAAATTAGAAGTTTACTAGAAAATCCAATAGAAAAATCCGTGCCAGAATCAGTTAAAAATACTACATCTTCGTTAATGGAAGTATTTAATCAATTTAGAATCTTAACCGCTGGCCACAATGGTGAATGGGGCGACCACTATATCAATAACTACCTCACTCAATGGCATCTTGCTGAGTTAAAGTTGCCCTTGGGTCAAAACACATGGTTCCATGGTAGACCTGTTATGATTCTACAAAATAACTATGAGCTTGGATTATTTAATGGGGATATTGGTTTCTGCTTACAAACATCAGATGAAAGAAGCCAATTAGAAGTATTCTTTGAAAATAAAACACAAGGGATTGCGGTCAACTTGCTAAATGAAGAGGTGATAGCCACGGCATATGCAATGACCATTCATAAGTCACAAGGATCTGAATTTAATCATGTTGCTATTACTTTTGATAATAGTCATGCAAGATTGCTGAGCAAAGAGCTTATCTATACGGCAGTGACTCGTGCTAAGAAGCAGGTAACGATATATAGTACCAAGCACGCCTTAGAAAAAGCAGTTCAAACACCAACTGAGCGGCATACTGGTTTGGCATTACAGTTTTAACGATTCATTCAAGTTGTTATCGGCGCAATAAGTCAGCGCAATAAAAAAGCATCCAAATTGGATGCTTTTTTAGGACTTAACTATTTTAATCAATTAAATCTAAGACTTAAACTTTGTCTTCTTTGATTGCATAGATACCTGGCAGGTGACGCAAGTAACCATGGAAATCCATACCACAACCGTAAACATAACGATCTGCAACATCAATACCCACAAAATCTACATCAAAATCTGCAACTTTGCGATCATGTTGCTTGTTAAGCAAGACACAAGACTCAAGTGATAGAGGCTTTTCTTTGCTTAATTCTTCAACAACTGCTTTTAGGGTAATACCTTCGTCAAAGATGTCGTCGATTAACAATACGTGCTCACCTTCGATACTAACATCAGGCTTGAATTTCCAATCAAGCTCGTTAGTACCTTCGTTATCGCGATAACGAGTCGCATGGATATAATGCATGCGATGGTAGAACGTAAGATGTGTCAGTAGTTGACCAGCTGGGATCAAGCCGCCGTTCATCACGACCATAACAATTGGGTTTAGACCAGCATAATGTAGATTGAGCTGAGCGGCCAAACGCTCATAAGCAGCAGCTACTTCGATACTGCTAATAAGGCACTCTGAGTTGCGTAAAGTTTTTTCAATTTCTTGGTTACTGATTTGGGTCATCGGGTGCGCCTTTGGTAAAAAGTGCCGCTTATTTTAGCAAATTTTAGTGAATTTGCCCAACGTCATATGACTTTTGGGACAAAATTAATCCAACTTTTGGGGTTATTCTGGCTTTTCTATAATAAATGGACGGTAATAATTGGCCAATCTATTCAATGAGTCATTTGGCAGGTCAGGTAATAGCTTATTAAGTGCCATACTCATGCCTTTATCAATTGCCGATTTGGCAACTGGAACTGACTTACGCTTGATCATGCCTAGCTTTAATGTCTCGACATAATGACTGATGAAGTGGGTTAATGTTTCTTCGTTCATGGTTTCGAGTGCCGTTTTAAATTTGGCTCTATCTACATGCTCAGGCGTGATAGCAGCAAACCCTTCAGTGATGGTATTGGCATCTTTTTCTGATAGTTTAAAGCCGACACGTTTAACACCTTCATTATCAATAAAGGTTGCATGATCTCTTAGAAAATGAAAACTTGGTAACACGTCTTTGTTGTTTTCTTTACCCAATAAGATATTGAGCAGAGTATCCGTCGCGCGTTCAATCGTTCCAACAATTTTGCGCATAGAGGCTTGACGCTCAGGGTTAGGAATAATATCTACCAAACCAACCAATAAATTATCAGTAAGATCACGCGCTGTCTGATGCGTAAGGGCATCGCGATAAGGGTAGTACTCTACATTCTCATTTGAAGCAACGACTTGTTCGGCCTCACTGATTAAAGCTTTTAGTTTATCTGAGGGTACGAATCCAAAATAATGTGCCATTGCACTTCCTTTATTTGTTGTTTTTTATGTCTTACTTGCGTTACATTTATCACCAAATCGGTTATTATTCAAACAAAGTTTTAGTCTCAGGCTCATCAAACCAAATGCTGATTAGTGAAATGCCCTAGTTATAAGATAAATGACTTTGTTGATTGGTAATAATTTTGCAAATTGCTAGAATTTACCTAAACGATAGATGAGCTGAGTCACTCATCGCACACTAATTTAGCATATTTTTCATATTTTAATTCAAAAAGCTTGAACTTATAAGGCTATTGACTACTTGTCTAGGGAGAGATGAGATGAATAGTGCTATTGTACTACTATTCGCCGTTGCCGCTATGCTCTGCGGCTACGTGTTTTATTCAAAATTTATCGCCACCAAAATTTTAGCATTGGACAACAGCCGTCCTACACCCGCACATACGATGAAAGATGGGATCGATTATGTTCCTACAAATAAGTATGTATTGTGGGGGCATCACTTCACGTCAGTGGCAGGGGCTGCACCAATTATCGGTCCTGCGATTGCGGTTATTTGGGGCTGGGTGCCTGCTATTATTTGGGTAGTGGTAGGTACTATCTTTATGGCTGGCGTACATGATATGTCTGCTATTTGGGCAAGTATGCGTAATAGAGGTCAGTCGATTGGCTCTATCGCTGGTACTGTCATGGGCACACGTGTCCGCAGCTTGATGATGGTTGTTATCTTCTTACTACTACTGATGGTCAATGCTGTATTTGGCGTAGCTATTGCCAATATGATGATCAAGACGCCATCTGCGGTATTGCCAGTTTGGGGTGCCTTAGTGGTTGCCTTTATCATCGGGCAGTGTATCTATCGCTACAATATGAATCTGGTCTGGGTTTCCATTATTGGGGTAACGGCCCTGTACGGGCTTATCTATCTTGGCCCTATGTTCCCGATTGTGTTACCTGAGACCGTTATGGGTTTGCCTGATAACGCAGTATGGATCTTGATTTTGTTCGCCTATGCGGCGATTGCGTCGTTGTTGCCTGTATGGATGCTGCTTCAACCTCGTGATTATATTAATGGCTTACAGTTATTTGTCGGTTTGATTTTATTATATGCTGCTATTTTTATCGGCACGCCTAATATTGTCGCGCCAGCCGTTAACACTGCATTACCAGCCGATACACCGTCACTTCTACCATTGTTGTTTGTGACAATTGCTTGTGGTGCTATATCAGGTTTCCATGGTTTAGTCGCCACAGGGACTACTTCTAAGCAGATTGATAAAGAAGAAGACGTTCGTTTCGTTGGTTACTTCGGTGCATTGGGTGAAGGTATGCTAGCACTTGGGGCAATCCTTGCAGCAACCGCAGGTTTTGCAACTCTTGGTGACTGGCAAGCGGTCTACCAAAAGTTCGGTGATGGCTCTATCGGTGCTTTCATTGACGGCGGTGCGACCATCTTGAATGCAGGCGTTGGTATCGATATGGTGCTATCACAGACCATGCTTACAGTAATGGCTGCATTGTTTGCTGGTACGACGATGGATACTGGCGTACGTTTACAACGTTACATCTTCCAAGAATTTGGTGAATTTTATAATTTGCCCGTACTCAATAAGAGTGTCGTTGCAACGTTACTTGCTGTCGGAAGCTGTTTGTTATTAGCGTTCGGTGCTGGTGGTATCGATGGCGCGGGCGGTATGATCATTTGGCCGCTATTTGGTACAACCAACCAGTTAATGGCTGCCTTAACCTTGATGATCGTTACCATTATCTTGTTACGTAAGGGTAAGCCAGTTTGGTACACCTTAGCACCATTGTCGTTCTTGTTAGTTATGACTGTTTTTGCACTATTGATTCAGCTCAAAACCTTCTTTACTGATGGTAATTGGCTACTTATTATTATGGATATTATTATCTTAATCGCGACCATTTTGGTGACGTTTGAGAGTTTGTCTGTACTACGAAAAGAGTGGTCACTACATAAAGGTAAAAGCGGTGAAGTTTAAACACTAAACCATATTGAGTGTCTGTTTAATAAAAAACGCTAGCAGCAATTGCTGGCGTTTTTTGTATCGTATAGGCATGATAGGTCATAAGAATTAAGTAAAATACGAGCACATTATGGAAAATGAAAACACATCAAATAATATAGAAAATGTTCAACCACTAGAGAACACTCAACCATGGTGGCAACGGTTTAAGAGTGGATTAAATGAATTTTATCATGCGCCTTATCGTCAGACGATGGCACGCGCCGCACGTGATGAAGAAGATTTTTTTATGTTGCTCATGTTTGCTGAGAGCTTGGGTATTGATAATCCCGCCAGCTTTTATACATTAGAGCTACAGCCATTATTTTTAGAGAACTTTCATGAGTGGCATACACGTATGGGAATGGATAGATGTCCATTTGACCACGTCGGCTGCTGCTAACAGTAGTGGATTGACTATATAAAAAAGTAGCTAAGCATTTATTAGATAATGAGACAAGATACGAGATAACAATATGGCATTACACCCTTTACATGGATTGGTAGAGCAGTTAGAGACACAACCGATTATATTTATCGGCGGCAAAGGTGGTGTAGGGAAGACCACCACTGCTGCAGCTCTAGCCAGCTACTATGCAAGCCAGCAGCAAAAAACCTTAATTGTCTCAACAGATCCGGCACATAGTTTGGGCGATGTATTGAATGTACGACTCAATAATGAGACAACGGTAATATCACCTTATCTAGATGCGATTGAGTTAAATCCTGACGTGATTGTCGATGAACATTTTGCTCAAGTCGAACGTACAATTAAAGCTTATGCCAACCCAGATATGATGCCAAAAATTCGTGAGCATCTGAGGTTATCTAAGTCGGCACCTGGCGCTCAAGAAGCCGCGATGCTCGAATCCATGTGTCACCATTTAGTCGAAGCGGCAGATGCTGGGTATGAACACATCATCTTTGATACCGCACCGACAGGTCATACTTTGCGATTATTGGTATTACCAGAAATGATGGGGGCGTGGACGGATGGGCTGCTTGCACAGCAGCGACGACAGGCCAAACTACGTTCGGTGGCGACGCATTTGGACAGTCACAATCAGAAACAGAGCACGCAAAAGAACGACGTGGCCAATCCATTTGCAGCCAAAAAATCCGACCGCTGGGAGCAAGCTGTATCCGTATTAGAAAAGCGCAAGCAATTGTTCCGCCAAGCAGGGTTGCTACTACATGACCGTACACAAACAGCGATTGTGTTGGTGATGACTGCTGACGTCTTACCATTGGCTGAGACCAAGCGCGCTATCGAGCAATTAGAGGATAGTAAGCTCATGCCAACAGCAATCGTCATCAATCAATTGATATCAACAACGCAGTCGGATGATTTTTGGCGACGCCGTGCTAAGCGTCAGCAGCATTTGCTGCAGGATATCGAACAAAGCTTTACCAAGTACCCGCTGTATCCGATTTACCTGCAACAGACAGATGTACGTGGTACTGATGCATTGAGTGCGTTGTTAAGTGCACAGGGTGCATAGATAGTTAGCTAGTAATTTATGACTCATTCTTATACGACTGCAGCTTACCTGACAGTGACCATGCCATGTCTGTGCGTAATAACTGAGCTTGTTCGGATTTACCACTGCTGAGCGATGACCATTGCGGTTTACTACGCGCTTTTTTGAGTTCGCTTGGTAATTTATGAGCTGGCCATACAGTAATTGGATTATTGTCTTCATCTGCATGGTCACTGTCGTTAGTTAGCGACGTTTCAAGACTACTATTTTCGCCTTTATATAATAACTGAGTGGCATCTGTAGCAGCATGACCACGATGGCGTAGGGCAGTTAGCAAGTCTAATGCTCGTGTTGCTAATAGCGTCAATGTTGCAGGATCGATATATAAGCGTTTTACCCCAGTAATCCTATCGGCAATACTGCTGGTGTTTGATAGTAATCCACCAGCGATACCACCTATTGCGGCACCCAATCCCAGAGTCGTACCTAGGGCTGCTGCATCGATACCTAATCCTAGAAGCGCACCAGCTGCTGCACCAGAAGTGGTACGAATACCGTAGCTCTTGAGAAGTTCAGGGTCAAAAGGATCTTGTTGATAGGCTTGTAGTTCAAGCGGTGTTGCTGCGACCGCATTGTCATAAAACTTATAAAGGTTAAGTAAGCTGTGCTGCATCGCACGCTCACTTTGCCTGACCGCTTCTTGCATTTGCTGTAGTACAGGCAGTGGGTCGTCATCTTCATTGATCTCGCGCACAAAGGCAGCAACATTTAGTAAAAAATCAGCGATGATGATATTGGCCTCATCATACAACTGCGCCCAGTCTTCCGTTCGACGTTGCATCAACTGCTCAAGCATCTCAGAGTGGGTGAGCATGGTTGCTAGGTTTTTCCATAGGCGCATCTCATCCTCAAACTCAAACGCGACCGAATCAAAACGCGTGGATATATGCAAGTTTCGTCTAGCCAGCATCGTCTGCCAGTCGTCGATATTAGCATTCTGACTGTCGGTAAAATTAAAAACGGGCATGACAGGAATCGCAGCCCAAGACAAAATCGCTAGCTCATCTTTATATTTACCCAATACAGGCTCACGAGCATCTACCACGTAGATGGCCATATCGCTTGTCAGTAGCTGACGAATTACTTTGGCTTCTTGACTATAATCATAGGGCAAGTCATAGCTGTCTGCTCCTTGAGCGACATCCGCCGCCAAAAACTGCTGCAAGCGTTCAATACCATCACGGCGACTGGCGGTATTGTCCTCTAGCCAATCCATAAGCCCTGAAGCATCTTCCAAACCAGGTGTATCGTATAGTGCTACCAGCACCTCACCAGTGCGACTGTCTGTCAGCTGTGCTTGCTCAACGTGACGTGTGGTTGCCGCTTCGTTTTTGACTTCACCAAAATATACGTCACGCAATAACGTGCGCAGTATAGAGGTTTTACCCGTATTGGTATGACCAACGACCGCCAATTTAAGCGGTTCACCACTGGCGATGGTTTTCTTTGATACCTTTGCTACTGGTGCTGTCGTTGCTGATGATTCTCCTGTCGATACAGGTTGATTGTCCTGAGTAGCTATTGACTGAGCTACCGTAGGTTTCAAAATATTGTCTGAAGAAGTACTTGAGGCATCAGGGGTTGGCTCATAAGCTTTGTCCGCAAAGAGACCTGCAGGCTTATTGTTCTCATGATTATTGTTATTGTCATTATTCATAGTAACATCTTATATTTATTGATGACCGAAATACATAGTAGCCATTTATTGTAAAACAAATCTGATTGAGTATCGGTTATGAATGAGTATTGTCCATATCATAAATCGTAGTCCATGCATTTATAATCAGGCTCTAGTCGGTTCAATATACTTTGGATACAAGGAAGGCGAGTGAAAGCACTACAAATAGTAGGCTAAGCGAGACTGACACCGTATCCAATGTATAGAGAATTGACTATATTAGACAGCACTTGGTGGACGCAGCAGTACCTTTAGCTTTCTCTTGAACCCTTTGGCACGAAAAAAGCGCTGCCACATACGGTAAAAGACGCCAAATATCAGGCTGATGATATTGTCATGACTGGTTTCACCAACGGCACCGTATTTAACTGGATTGTTGACGGTATCTTCTTCTACATAAGTGCCGAACCATCGATCAAAAATAATAAGAACGCCGCCGTAATTTTGGTCAATATATTCATTATTGGTGCCATGATGGGCACGGTGATTGGATGGGGTATCAAAGACATACTCAACCCATTTGGGGAATTTCCCCACGGTTTCGGTATGGATAAAGAATTGATAAATAAGATCAAGCGCGTAAAAGAAGAATACCCAGACAGGATGTACACCAAGTAGCATCAACGGCACAAAGAATAACCACCAGCCCGTCACCGAGTACAGCAGGCTTTGACGCATGGCGGTGGACAGATTCATATGGTCATCTGAATGGTGCACGACATGCGCTGACCAAAACCAATTCATACGGTGTGAGGCACGGTGAAACCAGTAATAGCTAAATTCAACCGCGACGAATATAGGGATGGCGGTGAGCCATGTCACCTCAATAGTAAATAAGCGATATTGATATAACCATAAGCAGATAGGTATGACGATAAGCGCTTGGACAATCAATTCAAACCCTAGATAAGAGCCGCCCAAACTAAAATTGGTCATCGCACGTCGCCAGCTGAAGCTTTTACCATTGCCACGCTTGGACTGATACAGCCATTTTGCTAAAAATAATAAGAAAAATGGACCGCCAGCCAGCGGAAGCAGCCACTCTTGCCAATACGCAGGCAAAATGCTCGCTAGCATTGGCTGCCACGCCTCTGGCGCAGCTGTTAAGATACTTTGGTTTAATGCCTCTCGGTAACTATCCAATAGTTGACCATATTGACCTAGGGTCATAAGGGGGCTGTTTAAAGAGTTATCTGCTGCCATCTTGGGCTCCTAGCCACTATAAAACATCCTTGTCATCTTGATATAACGTCACAGCTATCAAAATATATCTTAACAACTGTTATATCAATAAGTCTTTAAGCCTGTCTGAGGTTATAGATCTATAATATTTATTTATTGTATATCATGCGAGTCATAATGATAAGTTCATATATGAAAAATAGATTAAAAATTAGAATGTATCAAGTATCTATATCAACCAAGCCAATCTTTCGTGCAGAAAGAGCCGTTTGCCACTGTTGATAGCGAACCGTTTGTTTGTCTGACGGCTCATCATCGGTACGTGCGTCATTTAAGTCAGCAGCAGAGTTAGTATCGCTAAGCAGTTGTACAATAAGCCCATCTTTGGCGTGAGTAGCGATTTGATCGAGTTTGCGTAGCGTACCGCGGTCGGGCAGTGCGTTGCTATGGATGCCAAGTAAGACTTGCACCGGATGCTCATCTAAGTAATTTTTAAGCCGTGTCATATCATCACGGTCATCAACGATGCCAAAATCTTCAATCTCGCTTAATTTTTCAAGACTATGGCTGCTGCCATCAAGCCCTGACTGCCACCATTTGTCCTGATCTGCAGGGTATTCAAGCAGCGCAACTAACTTCTTGCCCGCACTGACCGTCGCTTTTGGAGCGATAGGGGCTGGCGCCTCAATAAAGTCATCAGCGTCCACCACATGCCGCTGCCAAAAGTTTAGGATTTTTTGATAATAGGGCTGCTTTATATCTAAACGCATTTTTTTGCGGCGGAACATCAATGCACAAAACGCCCATGCTATCGCTCGCGGTACAATGCCGTACATTAGCAAGCTACCAACCAGTAACCCTGCCCATTGCCGTGCAACAGATAGCGGCATCGCTTCGGTGACAAGCCTGCTCTGTGCGATCGCTGTACTGTCTGGCACACCAAACCCCACCATACTCGGTAGCCAGCCTAATACCTGAGTCAAGCTCACCAACGCCTGATCAGAGAGTAGGGTTGACTCCCAGCTAAAGCTATACTGACGTACAACCAGCAAAAATATAATCGCAAGCAGCATACCGGTCAATGTCGCGAGCCACAACTGGTGACTAAATCTACCCAGATACCAGCGCATACCGCTGTGCTGCAACTGCCGCTCATACAGATCGACGGCCGCTTTGGTCACATCGTCCTTACCACGTATGAGATAATTCGGACTGACAAAGCTCGCAAACCAACTGGGCGATTGCTGATCTCGATTGATGAGTGTCATGGCAAGCCAGCCACCAAGCATAATGGTATGAAAACCAAGCAGACAGACCAACACATAAAAGAAATTCACAACATTAGACTGCAATAGCGTAAATAACCCCAAAAACCCTGAGATACACCACACCACGCTCATAACGATCATAATGCCTTTTATACGACCGTCAATCTTGCCTAGCACACGCGCAAGCGCCCCGTTACTATCTATACGTGATGCCCGTCGATGCAGCTTTTGAATAGGCGTACCGTCTTCGCCCTGAAGCTTCTCCGTGATTAATAACGGGTCAGTGGCAAAGACGTGCTGATCGGTCTCTAAGGCTCGTACCAGCTCGGTCAGTTGATCTTGGGGTGATAGCATAATGCGATAATATCCGTATGAAGGCGTCAATATAATAAATAGCAATCTAAAAACAGTCGCTTTAATCGTTATAGATTATTGTAGCGTATATAGAATGAGGATGACTTGTATTATTTTTATCATAGTAAACCCTCATAAAATCAGCCAAAATAAATATATAAAACCAAATTGTGTTAAAAAGCGTATTAAAGAGACATATCAAAAAAAGGAAGGTGCCATATGAATAACGAAATGAACAATAAAACCTATCTTATCATCGGCGGAACAGGCGGCATTGGTCAAGCCATGGTACAGCAGCTAATACAAAAAACGACTGCTAATCAAACGGACAGTCAATCTCATCAAAGCCATCGCACACAAGTATTTGCTACTTATCATCGAAATGAGCCAAACATTGAAGCAGAAAACCTGCACTGGCTGCCGATGAACGTCAGTGATGAGGACAGCATCAGAAAAGCTGCCGATGCCATTAAGCACACAATCGGTCATGTAGATTGGGTGATCAATTGTGTGGGACTATTACATACAGAGACCGCACAGCCAGAAAAGGCCTTGCGACAGATGGAAACGGAGTTCTTTTTGCAAAACATGCAAATCAATGCCCTAGCCAGTTTGCTGATAGCCAAACACATCAAACCGTTGCTCGCCAAGGCTACTCGCAGCGCCAATCATCCTGCTGTTTTTGCGACCGTATCAGCCCGCGTCGGTAGCATCACTGACAATCAGCTAGGCGGCTGGTATAGCTATAGAATGAGCAAGGCGGCGCTCAATATGGGTATGAAAAACTTGAGTATCGAATGGGGCAGATCACTTAAAGATGTGTGTGTGGTGGTTATGCAACCAGGCACTGTCAACACTCAGCTGTCAGCACCATTTCAAGGCAATGTCGCTGAAGGACATCTATTCTCGCCAGCGTATAGCGCGGAGTGCTTATTGGAAGTGCTTTCAGGGATGACGGCAGCCCAATCAGGCAGTTTTGTCGATTGGGCAGGAGAGTCAATACCTTGGTAGCCATTAAACTGACGCTAGCGTACTAGTAAGCCATCAATTTAATACGCTTCAAACAGTGCCATAAACTCATTAACAGGCGTCTGCTCCAGTCTTTCTTGATCGTCGCATAACTTAATGATCTGCTGACAGCGACTTTCGATAAAACGAGTGGCTAGACTGGCGTAGAACTTGGCTTCCAGTACAGGGATACCTTCGGCTCGGCGACGCTTATGGCCAATAGGATACTCTACAGCCACTTTTTCTGTACTGCTACCATCGTTAAAAAATACTTGAATGGCATTGGCAATAGAGCGCTTGCTTGGGTCATGATAGTCTTTAGAATACTGCTCGTTTTCTTCTACGACCATCTTGCTGCGCAGCTCATCGATTGACAAATGTTGTTCGTGATAGTCATCCTCGTAGTTCTCTGCCATCAGATCGCCTGTCAATAACGGCACAGCCACCATATACTGCAAGCAATGATCTCTATCTGCTGGATTGGCAAGCGCGCCTTCTTTTGAAATGATGCGAATCGCTGAGTCATGGGTGGTCAGGATGATTTTGTCGATATCGTCAATTCTACCTTTGATATGTGGGTGTAGAATCACCGCGGCTTCACAAGCAGTCTGCGCATGAAATTCAGCCGGAAAGCTTATTTTAAATAAGATGTTTTCCATCACGTAACTACCGAAATCACGCTGGAATTTAAAGCAACGTTCGTCTTCAGGCTTTGTCGCTAGATCCTTATTGGTATGACTGAATAGCACATCATAGAATCCCCACTGCGGTGCGGTTAATGCGCCAGGGATACCCATTTCACCACGTACCGTTATATCGACCAGACGTACCGCACGACTGGTTGCATCGCCTGCTGCCCACGATTTTCGGCTGCCAGCATTGGGTGCATGACGATAGGTGCGCAGTGCCTGACCATCGACGATGGATTGTGAGATAGCTGCCATGATGCGCTCACGTGGTAGCTGATAAAGTTTGGCGACGACGGCTGTAGATGCTAACTTGACCAAAAACACATGATCAAGACCCACACGATTGAACGAGTTTTCGAGTGCCAGTACACCTTGTATCTCATGCGCCATGATCATAGCCTCAAGCACTGCTCTCATGGTCAGTGGTGATTGACCTTGGCTAATGTTTTTCTGACTGATATAGTCGGCGACCGCCAAGATACCACCCAAGTTATCAGAAGGATGGCCCCATTCAGCAGCAAGCCACGTATCGTTATAGTCAAGCCAGCGCACCATACAGCCAATGTCAAAAGCAGCTTTGATGGGGTCTAGTCTATATGAAGTGCCAGGCACGCGAGCGCCATTCGGCGTTATTTGATCGGCGCAAATGGGACCCAAATGCTTGGTGCATTCAGGGAAACGCAGCGCCAATAGACCGCAGCCAAGCGTGTCCATCAGACAGTGGCGCGCGGTATTCCACGCATCAGTAGGGTTTGGGGATTGCCTATCTATTGAATAGTTGAGAACGTAATCGGTGATTTTTTGAATTTCATCGTCATATTCTGGACGGATGTTGCTCTCTACCGTCGCGTCATTTTTATTTGAATTGGTATTTGACATGGTTGGTTCCTCATCCTGAGTGTGCTACTTCCTTGACTAACACTGAGCTGATTGGCTCAGCCATCCTTTTAAAGGAATCATTATTTAAAAGTAGCACACTCAATATGGAACAACCAATTTGAATTATGTTAAGAATTAAGACCTTACAAGCGGTCTAAATCATTAAGTACAACAGACCTAAAACAAACAAAGCGGCCATGATAAACAGCAGGAAACTTAAAACTTTGGTCGTAGTTGACGCAGTATCCGTACTCTCTTTTTTGACTTTGTTTTTCTTAGCAACGTATAGCACCATTTTTACATGTTCGATATTGTCCTCGAGGTAGTGCTCGCCTTCAGGTACAAAACCTAATGACTCGTAAAAGCTAAGCAAGTAAACCTGTGCCGAGATAATAATCGGGCGCTTTTTACCATACTTTTTGCGGCACTGTGCAATAGCCTGATTCATCATCTGCCGTGCCAGACCATCACCTCTATGCTCTGATAGCACAAGCACTCTACCGATGGCTGGCATCGCGGTGTGGTTGGTCTTAATCGCAGGATCAGCTACTGATAGATTGGATTTTAGCTTATTAAACTCAGGTGGAATGATACGACAATAGCCAACCAATGCTGCATTTTGATGAGCGATTAGGTGCAAGCAATCAAAATCCACTTCATCCATATCTTGATAGGCACAGTTTTGTTCGACGACAAAAACCTGCGAGCGTGCCTTTAGGATATGGTAAAGGTCAACTGAGGTCAGCTCGTCAAAGGTTTTTAAAGAAAATTCACAATTCATAATGGGCAAGCTTCTGGCAATAGGCGGTAAAATAGGGGCATTATAACGATTTAAGCAGTCATTAACCATTCCTAACCCTTTAGGGTCTGGCTGATTTTGTCTAAATTTAAGCTATCAGACATGGCACTAAATATCTCAAAGTATTTGCCGCGTTGGGCATAAAGTACCTCATGGGTACCTGTCTCAACCACTTCGCCATTCTCTATGACTACCAGATCATCGGCGTCGATAATCTGAGCAATATTGTGCGAAACCATAATAACGGTACGATCTTTTTTGATCAGATCAAGGCTTTTTTTAACCTGTTGACTGGCGATAGCATCGAGACTGGCGGTCGGCTCGTCCAAAAACACAATCGGCGGATCTTTTAAAAACATCCTTGCCAGCGCGATACGCTGCTGCTGCCCACCTGATAACGACTTGGCAGTACTCTCGTAGCCGTCTGTCAAGGCGACGATTTGTTCATGTATCGAAGCTTTTTTTGCAGCCACGATGATGTCATCTTCGCTAGCATTCATATTGCCATAACGGATATTTTCACTGATCGTACCCGAAAAAATATGATTGCTCTGTAGTACTAGGCCGATGCGCTGACGCAACTCATAGGTATCACAGTCAGCCAAATCATGTCCATCTAGGCAAATCGTGCCAGCGTCTGGGGCATAGAACTTGACCAATAGATTGATAATCGTGCTCTTGCCTGCGCCAGAAAGGCCAACCAACGCGGTGATACGATTAGGCTTGATGGTAAAGCTAACGTTTTTTAGCGCTTGCGTGCCATTAGGATAGGTAAAATCAACGTTTTTAAGCTCGATGTGACCTTTGAGGTTTTCGCTACTGATACCATCGATGTTTTCGACTTGTTTATCGTCTTCTAAAATATCAAAAAACCCTTCGGCATAGGTCAATGCATTATTTATCTGGTCGTAGATGCGGTGCAATTGACGGATAGGGGCGGCGACGTTTTGAAACAGCATGACATGAAACAAAATCATGCCAATGGTCATCTCGCCTTGTAGCACGAAATAAGCGGTGAGAAGAATGATAAACACCACACCAATCTGCTCGATAAAGGTTTTAATGGCATCATAGATAAAGCCAATACTGCGAATGCGTAGTTGATTGTCGGTCATTTCCTTTTGAATGGCTAAGTGCTTTTCAGCCTCGATGGACTCACGGACAAAGGATTTCACCACGCTGATTGAATTAATCAAAGAGATCACCAAACCGCTTTTGGCTTCTCGAAACCCACGCATCTGCCGACGAAACCCTTGCAGACGGCGTGCTTGCTTTTGGCTGATAAAGAAGTAAATGGGTATGATAATAAGACCGACCATGCCTACCCAAAAGTTGGTCGAAAACATAATAATCAGCGATACGGCAGCACTGGCAAACAGCGGTAGCATATCGATAAAAAAGTTTTGCACCAAGCTTGTGAGACTGTTTACGCCATAGTCAATACGGGTTTGCAATTTACCACTGTCGTTTTCGCTACTGGTATAAAACGCCATGCGATAGGTAAGGATGCGCTCGATGATGCGCTGAGACAAATCACGTGATAGATTGATACGAATTTTTTCGCCGAAAAAACGCTGCCCAAACGATATAAATATTGAGAGTATCTCTTTGGTTAAGAGTACCGCACTAATAATGCCAAGCATGCGCAGGCCTGCTTCCCAAGGCTCAGTAAGCGTTGCGATTTCGGTCAATGTATCGACAGCATAACGCAGTACAAAGGCATTTACTTGCGCGGTGAACGAGCCTAAGGCCGTCAGCGCTAAGGTAGCGATAATAAGCAAGCGATAAGGTTTAGCAAATACCGCCAGTTTTTTTAAGATATCCCATAGCAGTGCCCGCCGTTCTTTTTTCTCGACGGGAGCTTTCTTGTCTAGCTGTACACGGCGGGGTTGGGGAGGTGTTGGCATAAAACTCTATCGCAAATTGAAATAAGCCATGGCTACGCTTAAAAAGCATCCGCTGGCACAAAAACTTCACCAACCATGATACGCCTTGCTGAGCGACTCATCGACACTTTTTTGGCTTGCCAGCGGCCATCGACCAGTTCGGTCTTACCGCCGACGAGCAATGTACCTGATGGGTGGCCAAAACGCACCTCTGTCAGCTTGCCAGCGCCTGCTGCTTGATTGACGAGTGTGCCTTGTGTGGTTGCCGCAGCGGCGATAGCAACTGCTGCTGTACCCATCATGGCATGATGCAATTGACCCATACTCATGGCACGTACCACTAAATCAATCTCGCTTGCATCGACCGACTTACCACTAGAGGCGGTATAGCTCTGTGCTGCATCTACCCAAGCGACTTTAGGAATGTGTTGGCTGGTCTGTGCCTCGCTCACGTCTTTAAATAATCCCATCGCTACGCCGCCTGTAGCACGGATTTTTTCAAGCTTGGTAAGTAGCTCGCTGTTGCTATTGATGTCACCTTGCAATTCAGTACCAGTAAAACCTAAATCTTCAGCTTTCATAAAGATGGTTGGGATACCTGCGCTAATAAAGGTCGCTTTGACGCTATCGGTATTTAGACCGCAGCCAGCAACATCGAAGTCATCGACCAAGTTGCCAGTAGGGAACATGTCGCTGGTGGCATCTACAGGGTCAATAAACTCAATTTTGACTTCAGCTGCTGGGAAGGTCACACCATCTAATTCAAAGTCGCCCGTCTCTTGAACCTGTACTTTATCATTTGCATCTTTATAGACTGGGACATGGGCAATAATCGTTTTACCGATATTTTCTTGCCAAATGCGTACTTCACAAATACCGCTATCTGCATTGTCGTCAATGCTGTTAGCAATCTTGTCAGCATCGACTAGACCCATATTAATCGCACAGGCGCCAACGGCCGCAGTTAAGTTGCCACAGTTACCCGCCCAATCAATCATTGGCTTGGCAATATTAACTTGTCCAAACAGATAATTCACATCGTGGTCTGGTCTGTCAGAGGCCGATAAAATTACCGTTTTTGATGTACTAGAGCTACCATTACCTAAACCATCAATCTGCTTACCGTAAGGATCTGGGCTACCGATGACACGTAATAGGAAGTTATCACGTGATTCGCCAGCGACTTGGCAGCGCTCAGGTAAGTCAGACAGTTTAAAGAATGTTCCCTTTGAAGTACCACCGCGCATATAAGTAGCGGGGACAGATAGTTGCGGGGTGAAAGAGGGTGTTGATTTAGAATTGGTTTGGGTCACTGTATTAAGTCCTTTTTATATTGTTATAAGATTGGGTATACTGCCATCAGCAAGTAAACATGCATGATTAAGAGTGCTCGTTAATAATGATAGCGACAAGAGATAATCGTCAGATAGTTATCATCGACGGCATATACCAACCGATTGGCGTCATCGATGCGTCTTGACCAAAATCCAGATAGATTTTCTTTTAGGGGTTCAGGTTTGCCAATGCCTTCAAACGGATTACGCTTACATTCGGTGATGAGTTTGTTAATACGTTTGAGTGTTTTTTTGTCTTGCGTTTGCCAGTATAGGTAGTCTTTCCACGCAGCATCTGTCCATGCTAGTTGTTCACTCATTGTTAGACCCTTTTCCTTTGGATGGATTACAGTCTTTGAGTTCAAGCACTTTCAATATCGCTATACGTATGCTCATTATTATCGCTGCTACCATCACCTTTATCACTATCTTCTACCGTATCTATTAGCTCACGCGTAACAGTCTTGCCAGCTTTATATTGAGCAATAGAGTCCGCTAAGTGCGCCGCATTGGCAGGAGATTTTAATAGATAAACGGTTTCCATCAGACTATTGTAATAATCAAGCGACATCACAACGGCATCATCAGCATCACGGCGGGTTACGATAGTGGCGTTGGCATCATCGTTTACCGTATCTAGGACGGACTTTAGGTGCTTTCTGGCTTCTGAAAAACTAACGACTCTCATGGCTTACTCCTTTCATGACATTTTGCATAACTTGTACAATATATCGTACATATTACGCTATTGGTGAAGCAAACTCAATATTTAGCTATTTTTCAATATTAAGATATAAGTAAGAAGGCTCAGTGTGTAGCTTGCAAACCATGTTTTGAACCAAGCTTTAACATTAGCAAATAAAAGCCGATGTCATATAAACAAGTTATACAACATCGGCGATTTTTATACTTTGCTGCTTATCACACTAAAAACTACAGGATAGCCTTAGACAATATCAAGTGTACCTTCGATAAACTCTTTAGCAAAGCGTTGTAGCATACCGCCTGCATTGTACATTTTTACTTCGTCAGCAGTATCTAAGCGGCAGATAATCGGCGTCTCAGTGGTACTACCATCGGCACGATGGATCACTAAAGTCATCAACCCGCCAGCAGAGACTTCACCTGTGACATCAAAGGTTTCTGTACCATCGATATTTAGCGTATGGCGAGTCGTGCCTTCCTCAAACTGTAGAGGTAGCGCGCCCATGCCAACTAAGTTTTGACGATGAATACGCTCAAAGTCTTCAGCGACGACTGCTTCTACGCCAGCGAGACGCACGCCTTTGGCAGCCCAGTCACGGCTTGAGCCTTGACCATAGCCATCACCTGCGATGATGATAAGTGGCTGCTCACGGTTCATGTAGGTTTCAATCGCTTCCCACATGCGCATGACTTGACCTTCTGGTTCGACGCGCGCCAGTGAGCCTTGGACAACTTCGCCATCTTCATCGCGTACCATTTCGTTCAATAGCTTAGGGTTGGCAAAGGTGGCACGTTGCGCGGTTAAATGGTCGCCGCGATGGGTTGCGTATGAGTTATAGTCCTCAGCAGGCAAGCCCATAGTATCGAGATACTCGCCAGCTGCTGATGCACCCAAAATTGCATTCGATGGCGACATATGGTCGGTCGTGATGTTATCACCAAGCACTGCCAACGGACGCATACCTTTTAGTTTGTTCATCGCTGCCATTTTGCCTTCCCAGTACGGCGGACGGCGGATATAAGTGGTCATTTCACGCCAGTCATATAATGGGCTTAGTGCCTTACCTGTGTCTTTTTTGGCTTCATCAAACATTGGGATATATACGGCATTGAATTGCTCAGGCTTAACAGCAGCAGCAACAATGGCATCCACTTCTTCATCATCAAACCAGATGTCTTTTAGATACACGTCATTGCCGTCTTGGTCTTTACCCAATGAGTCTTTTTCGATATCAAAGCGAATATTACCGGCGATGGCATACGCAATAACAAGCGGCGGCGACGCCAAAAATGCTTGCTTAGCGTACGGATGGATACGACCGTCGAAGTTACGGTTACCAGATAGCACTGCTGTGGTAAATAAATCATTGTCGATAATTTCTTTTTCGATATCAGGGTCTAGCGCACCGCTCATGCCATTACACGTCGTACAGGCAAAACCAACCACATCAAAACCGATTTCTTGTAGCTCAGGCATCAGGCCTGCTTCTTCTAAGTACATTTTGACGGTTTTTGAGCCAGGTGCGAGTGACGACTTTACCCAAGGCTTACGTAATAATCCTTTAGCATTGGCGTTACGAGCGACAAGACCTGCTGCTACCATGTTGCGTGGGTTTGAGGTGTTGGTACAGCTGGTGATAGCAGCGATAATAACCGCGCCATCTGGCATGAGACCATCTTTTGGTTCAGGCAATTTTTCGTCAGCGCCATGAGCGATACCTTTGGCAACCAAGTCCGTAGTCGATACACGGGCATGGGGACGCGATGGGCCTGCCATATTACGACCAACTGATGACAAATCAAACTCAAGGACTCGTGCGTATTCGGCTTTTTCCATGCCGTCAGCCCATAGGCCCGTTTGCTTAGCGTATTGCTCAACCAATTTAATCTGCTCTTCAGAGCGGCCCGTCAGACGTAGATAGTCAGTGGTTTGCTCATCGATATAGAACATCGCGGCAGTGGCACCATATTCAGGCGTCATATTGGAGATAGAAGCGCGGTCACCGACACTTAGCTGGCGTGCACCGTCACCGAAGAATTCGATATAGGTAGAGACCACACCTGCGTCACGCAAAAACTCAGTCATCGCCAGTACGAGATCCGTACCAGTGATGCCTTTTTGCAATTTGCCTGTTAATTTAACACCAACGTAATCAGGCAGGCGCATATATGAGGGGTTACCTAGCATGACGCTTTCGGCTTCTAGACCGCCAACACCAATTGAGATCACACCTAGTGCATCGACCATCGGCGTGTGGCTATCAGTACCAACTAAGGTGTCGGCAAACGCGACTTCTTCACCGGATTTATTGTGCACGACCTGTACGACAGGTGACATTTTTTCTAGGTTAATCTGATGCATGATTCCGTTACCAGGCGGCACGACGTTTACATTGTCAAAGGCATACTGGCACCAGTTGATGAAGTGAAAACGGTCATCGTTGCGGCGTTCTTCAATCGCACGGTTTTTCTCAAACGCATCGTCTTCAAAGCCTGCGTGCTCAACGGCCAATGAATGGTCAACGATAAGCTGAGTTGGCACGATAGGGTTTACTTTAGACGGATCACCGCCTTGCTCAGCGATAGCATCACGTAGGCCTGCCAAATCAACAAACGCTGTCTGACCCAAGATATCATGACAAACGACGCGGGCAGGGTACCAAGGAAAGTCTAGATCTTGCTTGCCTTCGATGTGCTGCTTTAGCGCATCGGTCAACTCTTCTGGTGGGCAACGGCGTACTAGGTTTTCACACAATACTTTTGAGCAAAATGGTAGCTTGTCATACGCGCCAGCTTCGATGCTCTCGACGGCCTCACGGGTGTCAAAATAATACAAATCAGTACCGGGAAGTGGCTTTTTGAATTGTTCGTTCATTGGTTGTACTAGGGCGTTGTCCATAAGTCACCTTTGGCTGTTGGCTAATTATAATAAGTAGTTAAGCGTTGATACTGGGTAAAAATTCATTCCTTTAGCAAAATCATCGTTTGCTTTTGTAGGCTTTGCTAAAGAAGCGATATCGAAAATTAAAAGGGCGTGGTCTATAAAAAAGATAGCGTATGACGATTAAACCTGCAGAGATCATAGCAAGGCTCAATCATCATACCTGTATCAGCTAGCACTGCCGCTAGCTGATAGTAAGTACGTAACAATAGCTACTTAAAAGAAATCAACTTAACGCGCACTCATATCCGGTACTGGGCGCAGCTCTTCACCCGTGTATTCAGCACTTGGGCGAATGATACGGTTGTTAGCACGTTGCTCAAATACATGAGCTGCCCAACCAGTCAGACGTGAGCAGACAAAAATAGGTGTGAACAGTTTGGTTGGGATACCCATGAAGTGATAGGCTGATGCATGGAAAAAGTCGGCATTACAGAACAGTTTCTTCTCACGCCACATGACCTCTTCACAGCGTACTGATACTGGATATAGCACTTCATCACCCACGTCAGCGGCCAGCTTCTCAGCCCAGCCTTTAATCACGACGTTACGCGGGTCTGACTCGCTATAGATTGCATGACCAAAGCCCATAATTTTGTCTTTACGAGCCAGCATGCCCATCATCTCTTCTTCAGCCTCATCAGGTGAACTAAAACCTTCAATCATATCCATCGCTGCTTCATTCGCTCCGCCATGCAATGGACCGCGTAGTGAACCGATGGCACCAGTGATACAAGAATGGATATCAGACAAGGTAGATGCACACACACGAGCGGTAAAGGTCGACGCGTTAAACTCATGCTCTGCATAAAGGATAAGCGAGACGTTCATTACTTTTTCGTGCAGCTCGTTTGGTTTTTCGCCTTTGAGCAAATGTAAGAAATGACCACCAATAGTGGCATCATCTGTATCGGTCTCGATACGTACATTGTCGTGGGTAAAACGATACCAATAATTGATAATCGATGGGAAGGCCGCTAGCATACGGTCAGTTTGATCGTTTTGCTGAGCAAAATCAGTTTCGGTCTCAAGGTTGCCAAGCATAGAGCAGCCCGTACGTAGCACATCCATTGGATGCGCGTCGGCTGGGATACGTTCAAGTACGTCTTTTAATGCTTGTGGTAAGCCACGCAAGCTTTTGAGTTTGGCTTGATAGGCATCAAGCTCACTTTGAGTAGGCAAGTTGCCGTATAACAGCAAATACGCCACTTCTTCAAAAATACACTTATCTGCCAGCTCTGATACATCATAACCGCGATAGGTCAGACCAGAGCCTGATTTGCCAACGGTAGATAAAGAGGTTTTACCAGCGACTTGTCCACGTAGACCTGCGCCTGAAAGTTCTTTTTGTGCTGCCATGTTTACATTCCTTTTGTTGGTAGCTTTTTTGAGTGAAAACGGTGTTTCTAATAATAAATTTATTGGTTAATGACTGACTATAGCGCCAGTTTAGCGTTATGCAGGCTGTTCAGGCTGTGGACCGTCTAAATCGACGTTGCAACGCTCAAATTCAGCTTCAATAGGGCCATTTAAGACTTCCATTGCACTGCCTTCGCCTTCTGCGTTATTGATCTTCATATATTTGGCACCCAGTGGTGACTCCATAAATGTCTGAATCTCAGTCATTTCTTCTGGGGTAGGGTCAGCCATTGGCGTTGCCACCTCTTCGCCATTCATAACGCGCAATTGCTCATTGCCAAAATCAAGCAGTTTTTTACCTACATCCGACGTATAAAAGTCATCTAACTCTTTTAACTCTGCATCGGTAAACTGACTCTTATAAAAACGATCGACTTCCGCTTTACCCAAGTCTTTGTCACGTGACTCGAGGCAGCTGACTTGCTCTTCACTGAGCGCGCCGCTATTGATAATTGGTGCAAACAATAAGCTGTTGACGGTATCTAATGTAATCGTCGTCATGATCAAGTCATTTTGAGCATCAGTCTCTGAAGGTGCAGCTTCGCTTTCGCTAACCACAGTCTCGCTCGTATCACTTGTAGTATCGTCGACGTTTTCTGGTGTTTTATCACAGCCTGTCATGAATAACAGCGCCGCAAGCGTGCTACTAAGTAGTGAGGATTTGACAACCGTATGAGCAGTAGAAAATGGCATAAATAACCTAAAGGTAAATGAAGACGGGTTTTGAAACGATAAAGCACACAGAGGTGGTTTATCGTTTCGGCGTTGCTAATTGCTAATTGCTAATTGCTAATTGGTAATTGGTAATTGGTAATTGGTAATTGGTAATTGGTAATTGGTAATTATTAGTCGTTAACTACTTATTATCAGCAAATAGCTTGTCTAGTGTCTGCTCAAACTCATGATAGTTCAAGAAATCATAGAGCTCCATACGGGTCTGCATAGTATCGACGACTTTGTCTTGAGTGCCATCATCTAATAAATGCTGATAAACGTTCAATGCCGCTTTGTTCATAGCGCGGAAAGCGGATAGTGGATATAGCACCATCTCGACACCCACACTATACAACTGGTCAGTGGTATATAGATCTGTCTGACCAAACTCTGTCATGTTTGCCAGTACTGGAATATCGAGTACATCAGTGAACTTACGATACATCTCGATATCAGTTAACGCTTCTGCAAAGATCATATCTGCGCCCGCTTCTTGGAAGGCAACGGCACGTTCAACAGCAGCGTCCAAACCTTCTACTGATAGGGCGTCTGTACGAGCCATCACTACAAAGTCAGGATCAGTCTTTGCGTCCAACGCCGCTTTTAGACGATCGACCATCTCTGAGATACTAACGATTTCTTTGTTAGGGCGATGGCCACAACGTTTTTGTGCCACTTGGTCTTCGATATGTACTGCCGCGACGCCTGCTTTTTCCATCTTTCTGATGGTTTGAGCGATGTTAAATGCGCCACCAAAGCCCGTATCGATATCGACAAGCAGCGGGGTATCGACTGCATCAGTGATACGGCGAGCATCTTCTAGTACGTTATCAAGGCTGGTCATACCAAGATCAGGAAAACCAAACGAGGCATTGGCCACGCCAGCACCAGAGAGATACAACGCTTGATGACCAACTTGGGTCGCCATCATTGCTGTATAGGCATTGATAGCGCCTGTAACCTGTAATGGTTGGTTGTTATCATTTTTTTGAGTGAGGGCACTGCGAAAGCGCGCGCCTGCTGAAGATGAAGTCATATGATTGTCCTTACATGGAGGGGAAATATTCTAATTGTTGTAGCTGATTATACTCAATTATTCGTGCCTGAAAAGTTTGGGTTCTTAATTAATATTTAGTTTAAATAATAATTAAATGTAGTATTTATAATATTATTCATAACTCAAATAGCATTATGCAGTTATTGGTAATTTCCTATGATAAGTATTCATATTACTTAAAATTGCAGCTTCTAGAACGTTATGGTTTTTACGTTTAGTTACAATTACTAAGTTTGCTACTTCATGACTATTGTTTCATTAATTTAACGACACCTATCAAAAAGCCCCAACAGCTAGGCTATTAGGGCTTATGTTTCGCTTAAATAAGATTGTTAAGTGCTGAGTCTTATAGTAAGCAAAAGCTTAAGCAAATAGACCTGCAAGATTAGCCAAGAACAATAATGCGAAGCCTGCCAAGAATATTAGACCCGCGATAGACAGAGCATTCATACCTGCTGACAGTTTCTTATGCTTTTTAACCAATGAGTAGTTTAACCAACCAAAAATAGGCGCAGAGACGAACGCCGATATCATGGCAAATTTAAGCATAGCGCCTAGTTGTCCTGTGAAGAAAGTGATAATTACTAGACCACCACCGATAGCATAGGTCGTCCAAAAAGCGATCTGCTTTTTATTGATTTCGCTTTCACCTTTTAGCAAGCGCCAGCATTCAGCATTAGCGCGTCCATAGCCATCAGCACAGGTAATGGTTGTGCCGAACATACACATAAAGGCGACGAAAGCGACCAGCAATCTCGACCATTCACCAATGGTTGCGGTATACATATTGATCAACTGGTTGATATAAGCACCGCCGACCAACTCAATCTCTTGTCCTGATCCGTACTGGACAAACACACCTAACGATAAGAAGAACAACGCCAATATCGCTGAAACTGCATAGCCAACATTAAAATCTAACAAGCCTTGGCTATGCGTGGTGTGATCTGCTTTGACTTTGGCAGAGGTCCACATAGAGGTAATTGCAGCAAACTCTAGCGGTGCTGGCATCCAACCCATGAGTGCTACGATGAAGCCCAACGTGGCCAGGTTCCAAGGAGAAGTCGGAATAAAATCAGGAGTCATAACTGTTGGTTTGCCAGCAGCAATCAGTACCGCTAATACTGTGGCAGAAACAAGAGCAATCATAATCCACTTAGTCACACCATCGAGCAATTTGTAATGCCCTGCAATCAAAAAGAACCAAGAGACCGCGACGATAATGAGAGATAACGCCATTGTCGACAGACCAAGTGAGGCTGGCAACATAAAGCCCAAAATTACGGCCGCAATAAGTGAAACCGCACCCGTACTAATAACCGCTGACAAGATAGAAAGAATAAAATATACCCAAAGATATACCTTTGAGCGTTTGGCATAGCCTGCAATCAAACTCTCGCCAGTATCGTAGACATAGTCAGTTGCAAAGCGGAAAAACGGGTACTTAAACACGTTAGCCAATACAATCATAATGGCCAATTGCCAGCCATAGATAGCACCGGCCTGTGTTGATGAAATCAAATGCGAACCACCAATGGCAGCAGTCGCCATCAAAATACCTGGACCAAAGATGCGCCAGCTAAAGCCCTCTTGTTGCGAGGCAACGCTATCGTCAGGGGCACTTGGGTTGTTGAGTTGTTGTGTGGACATGAATACCTCGAAATGGTTGAAACAGCAAATTATCACTTACCTGTGTCAGCTTGCCAATGATCAGAAAAGAACGTCCTATAAACCATCTAAATATAAAACGATTTACATCGTATCGACTTTATCACACCAACACTGTCTAGGAGAATGATTATTCTAGTTATTATTACTATTTGTTTGCATTGCTATTCTTGTTAGTTAGCATACTTATAAAATAATATCAATATTTAAAATGAATTATTTTTGGCGGTTCTTTATAACACAATATTCATCGGATATCTGCCCATTTAAGGCTGTGACACAAAATTTTGTTGCCGATAAGTAATGCCGCGCTGTTCGTAGACGTGATAAATGGCTGTGAGCAAGTCAGGTATTTTTGGGTGTACGAAGTCTTTGAGGGTGTGTAAATAAATAGGGGAGGTGACATTTTCATGAACCAAACGTTGGTAGCTGATCTGTTCCGTACGTACGGTTTGCAAGCTGGCAGGCACCAATGTAATGCCTTCGCCTGCCGCGACCAGTCCCAATGCTACCTGCAAATCACTGACTGTCGTGGTCATAAAAGGTGAGATGCCATACTGGGCAAAAAGATGTAATAAAGGCTCAGTAATAGGCTCGCTAGATGCTGCTTCGTGAGTAGCAGCACGGTTTACTCTACTTGTAGACAGCTTCTCATTCGCTTGGGTCTTCACTTGGGTCACTGCCTCTGTCGTCACCGTGGACGATACTGGCAAATGTGTTTGATGGTATAAAATTAAGCGATTGTTCGCTAGGTCTATCAAGCGCTGCTTACGTACATTGGCAAGCGGATGTGATTTTGGCAATGCCACCACATAGCGTTCATGACGTAGCAGAATCTGCTGAATCCATGGATCTTGATGCGCAAATCGGCCAAAACCAATATCAATCTCACCAGACTTGAGGGCATCGATTTGTTGATATGAGCTAATGTCTTTTAAATTAACGTCGATATCAGGGCTAAACTGTTTAAGCGTGGCAATGATTTCAGGCAACAGGCCATATAGCACTGAGGGCACAAAACCTATATTTAAAACGCTGCTTGGTGCTGATAGACGCTGAGTCATACTGGTTACAGTATCAATCTCGGTCAGGATAGTGCTTATTTTATCGTAGAAAAAACTGCCCGCTTCAGTCAAATGTAGTGGCCTGTGGTAGCGATCAATAAGCACCACGCCCATGTCAGTCTCTAACTGTTTTAGCAAGCGACTCAGGCTCGGCTGTGACAGTCCTGTTTTGGTGGCGGCAGCGCTAAAGCTGCGCAAGTCGGCAACCGCGATAAACGCATTAAGCTGTTTTAAATCCATACTATTGAGCCTGTCATAGTCTATGCTATCTCTACATAGATCAGTTCTTAAGGTTGATTTATCATATTATTTAGAATAGTTCTTATCAATATTAGCGCTATTCCATAAATTGTGCTTGAAGATAATAGGTCGAGCAACTATATTGAGTGCTGATAACACTGTTACACTCTAGCAAGAAAAATTAAAACTTCATCTTAGCAGTCATTTAATGCCAGTAGAACAAACTGGTTTGGTATTATTCTATGAGCGACGAAAAAAAAGACGCTGGCACCGATTTTGATGAAAAATTGGCTAGAATTATTGACCAAAAATCGCGTAAGCGTAATAATAATGACATCTATGAACGCTTTATTAATCGAGTCCATGGCTCCGAAGAGAACGATCAGGCTGAGTTTGAAACACTAGAAAGTGCAAAGAACCTTGCCGCTTTCGGACCCTTGAGCACAGAAGAGTTGCAACTGTTTGAAGATCAAAGCAGTGAGCAAGAATTATTGCTAGAAACAGAAAATGCTACAGCAGCAAACATTACCTCTGAAGCTTCAGATACAAGTACAGTATCTGAAAATAATGTGCTGAATATCGCTAACGATAGCGACAGTATTAGTATTGATGTCAATGATGTCAGTTCAGATACAGAGGCCTCAGAATATATAGATCGCAACAATATAGATAGTAGCAATCAAACAGAGTCATCCTCTACGATTGACCATAGTGAATCTAACATAACTGAGATATCAGATGATGATTCTTTAAACATCCCTTTAAAAATTGAGGATGTGTCTGAATCAGTTATCGAAGAGCCAGTCATAGACAATAAAGTGATCAAAAGCAAGAAATCTCTCATGATGGCTATGGCGATTGGTTTAATCGTATTGGTTGCTATTGCATTAATGCTTGTATTTTCAGGAGTCTTATCTACTTCTACGGTTGATAGTATAGACAACAGCACTGATGGTAATGTAGAGATAGACAGTACACCAGCTGTTAGTGCTGATCCAGCACTGTCTACTGATAGTCAAACAACTACGGATAGCGTTGACCCTGTAAGTACGCAACCAGCCACTACTCAGCAAGATGCTTTGGACAACAATAGACAGGACCTGCCAGCTGCTAATGAGCGAGAGTCAACTTCTGAAGCTCCTACACCAGAAAATGATGCCACTGTTATAGCTACTGAGGAAGCTGCTATAACTTATGAGGACTTTAGACAAGAGTCGCAGACTACCTTGTACCGCGAAACCAATGATTAAAGGGGCTATGTTGTATACCATTTCAGAAAGTTAAATAACCGTCTATCAATTTATTCGAGACGCTCGTACCAGAAACTGTTGCAACACAATATAAAATTCGTATCATTATGTAAAAGGCACGGTTATGTGCCATTGGTGATATGAATTAGACGGTACGTAACTATGAATGAATCAGAAAACGAGACCATCCCGAATTCTGTGTAACTGCCATTTAGATTAAATGCTTACTGATACGGTCATCAAACATAATCATAAAACGATTCAGAGCAGACGTCCAGTTACGGATTGGCATCGACCACCTTGACGACGCCTGCTGGGTGGCTAAGTACACCACTTTGAATGCTGCCTGATCAGATGGGAACACCTTACGCTTATTCACCGCTGTCCGAATCACGCTGTTTAATGACTCAATAGCATTGGTGGTATATATGACTTTTCTAATGTCTTTAGGGTAACCAAAGAATACCGTTAAGCCCTCCCAGTTATTACGCCAAGACTTAACCACGTGCGGGTATTTCTCGCCCCATACCTCATCAAAGTGTTCAAGATTGGCCTCTGCCATCTCAAGCGTATCAGCGCCGTAGATGGCCTTTAAATCAGCGGCTATTGCCTTCTTATCTGTCCACGGCACGAACTTCATCGAATAGCGCACCATATGAACAATGCAAAGCTGGACCTGAGCGTTTGGATAAACCGTATTGATGGCATCAGGAAAGCCCTTTAGACCGTCGACACAAGCGATTAGGATATCTTGTACCCCGCGGTTTTGTAGTTCAGTGAGAACGCCAAGCCAGAACTTAGCGCCTTCATTCTCTGATAGCCACATGCCAAGCAGCTCTTTTCTACCATCAAGTCCCACGCCTAGCGCCAGATAGATTGCCTTGTTGATGATCTGCTTGTCTTGACGTACTTTGACGACAATACAGTCTAAATAGACAATAGGATAAACACTGCTTAACGGCCGGTTCTGCCATGCGGTGATGTCGTCTATGATGTTGTCAGTGACTCTTGAGACAAGAGAGCTTGAGATATCGACGTCGTAAAGCTCTTTGATACTCTCTACAATCTCAGTGGTGGTTTGACCTTTGGCGTAAAGGAATATGATTTTATCATCAAGGCCACTAATACGGGTTTGATGCTTGCGCACTAGTGTAGGTTCAAAGCTGCTACCGCGGTCTCTTGGAGTGGAGATCTCAAGGTCGCCTGTGTCGCTACGGACGGTCTTTTTAGTATGACCGTTGCGCTTATTAGGCTTGTCTGCTTTTTCATGCTTGGGGTATCCAAGATGGTCTTCCATCTCAGCTTCTAAGGCAGTGTCGATAAAAGATTGCATGAGCTGCTTTTGAAAGTCTTTGATGTCATCAAAGCTGTTCATGCTACCAGCCATTTGCTCGGCCAGTTTTTTAAGGTCAGATTGAGTAGTCATTGCTTATTCTCCTGTTATTGGATTATAAGCAGTTACACAGTTTTTAGGAAAGGCTCCAGAAAACGTGAATAATGATATCGAGCCAAAAAGCATCAGACCCCGTAGTCTTGTTCTTGCTATTATCAGTGTCATCTGTATTGTTCTAATATCTGCCTTCTATATGTCTAACCGTATCTCTTCCACGCTATCTCAAGCGTCGACGACTAATAACGGTTTAACAGTCAGCAATATTACTAAAGAAGCTAATGCTAATCAGACTGTACAACAGCATTCGAATAGCCAAAATCAACCTAGCAGACCTATAGTTATTGACGGTCATGAAGATGACACCGCCATTAGCTATCATGACTTCAAGCAAGAAGCGCAAAATGTGCTGTTTCGTGAGGAAGAAAAGATCATACAAGCTAAGTACAGTACACATGGTCTTACGCCTGCTGTCAGCGCTGCAGATTTTAAGATAGAAGCACATAAAACCTTATATCGTGAATCCAGTTATTAGAGCTGCTATTAGCGCTATAAAATTATATTAACAGCTATAAATCAGTAAGTGACTAACATTAAGCCCCATTACTCTTCTCTCATGTTTAGAGAAGAGTAATGGGGCTTTTTTTGTGGGCTTAATGCTCCATGCTTTAGCTAGCTTGCAGGTCGTGTTAAGCCAGTTGCTTTTTAAGCGTTCGTAAACGGCTTTTAAATTCTGAGCGGTCAACATAACAGCCTTTGAGACGACGTTCACCGACGTTTTCATCAAATGCGTTACGCCCATGCAGGACTCGGCGGTTATCAAAAACGACCATTTGACCCGCTGCTAATTTTAATTCAATCTTATAGCGACTGTCTTTTAGTCGGGCCATTAGCTCTCGATAAGCAAGGTAGTAGTCGTACATAACGTCACTTGGTAAATCGAAAACATCTGCAAGATGGGCGTTGTATTTGATTTCTACAATATTGCCAAAGTTGTCTAGATTGATGACAGGGTGGTGCTCACGGATATCATGGGCAGTGTCATGAAAACGAAAGGGGATGGCATATTCGGCCAGCAAGCGAAAATACTCAGGCTGCTCTTTTCGTAACCCTTCTAACACCTTTAATCCGTCTACGAAAGTAGATTCGCCGCCTATGCTTTCATTACTCAAAAAATGCAAAAATTGATAGCCTGGAGGTAACTCCTGATTTGGCAAGTCGGTATGCAAAGGTAATGAGAGCGAGGTATAAGCTAAATTGATCGGCGACTTCTCTGATATCACATCAAAGGTCATGCCAAAATTAGTCTGCCGCAGGTAATCAACTCGCATGGCGGTCTGTACACCAGCATCAGGGTCATCTGGCATATTATCAATAATAGTAAGCCCATATTTATCTAGCGCACTCATCCACTCATATAAAGCGCTGTCACTGGTCATGATGCTGTGTTGGTCATACATCGGAATGTGGTCAATAAACGTGCCATTCCAGCTTTCATAAGGACTGCTATGATCCTTGGCCAATGCACTAGAATACCCAAACTCACGTAACCAGCTTTGTTCAAAGTGGCTGATATGCGCCTGTTCTGACCATTCAATCGTCAGCGTTGTATCATCAAAAGAGACAGAGAGTGGATGGATATCTTTTGAGACACTCAGCAAATCAAAGCTACGCTCGCCAGTGTACGGATGAAAAGCCGATGGGCAGTTATCACGCAGCCAGATATAGTGGTACGTACTGTCGATACCATCATTCCAGCGTATTTGAATGGCGTGATCAATGAGCGCAACGGATTCTATTTGATAGTCAGTTGCTACGGCGATGTCTAGAGATGGTGTTGATTGAGGCGTTTCCATTGGAGCAGACCCTACATATACATGAAGTAAAAATATATTTTACGGTATCTTGTTCGGATCGGTTATTCAAACAATGAATTACGAATCACCTAATAGGCAATATCAATCAACGCAGTACTAAACTGCGATTGATATCTGGAGAGATATTTTTTTAAGCATTTTGAATAATATTAAGGCTTCGCGAACGAAGCCTTAATATTTGCGACAATTGGTATAAGTGTTTTATTTATCCGAAAGCTAATTATCGAAAAGCTACCTTAACCAGTATTTCGTAACCCTGCAGCTAGCGCATTGATACTACGGATTAATGGATCTTCTACATTAAGGTCGCCATGTGCCGAATCGTTTGGGGTGTCCTGTTGTCTAGCACGTTTCAACAGCTCAATCTGGATATAGTTAATAGGATCTAGATAAGCGTCTCGCCACTGCAGGGATGAAGCAAGATTCTGCTGATTGGACAATAAAGAGTCTTGCTCAAGCAGAGAGTTTAATCCTGAATTGGTCAGCGCGTATTCATCGGTGACCGATGTCATGATTTTTTCGCGTAACGGCTCATCATCACACAGTTGGCTATAAGCCTCAGCGATATTCATATTGGCTTTGGTAAAGGCCATCTCGATATTACTGATAAATACGCTAAAGAAAGGCCAATGCTGATTCATCTCTTTCATCAATGCTTCGTCTTTTTTGACACTATCTAGCGCACTACCGACGCCATACCAAGCAGGTAAGGTAAAGCGTGCCAGTGACCAGCCAAATACCCAAGGAATCGCTCGCAAGGTGGTCTTACTTGGCAGGCCTTTTTTGCGATGGGCAGGACGTGAGCCAATGTTTAATAACGAGATTTCTTGTACTGGGGTCACCTCGGAATAGAATTTATAAAACCCTTCGGTACGATCGGTCAGCTCGCGATAACGCTGTTCGCCAGCATCTGCCAGCTGTGCAAACAGCGCTTCATACTCTGGCAACTCAGTCGGTTGCACCACAAACCTTGTTGAGCAGGCTTTGAGTGTACCTGTAATAGCCATGGTCAGCTCAAACACAGCGGTATCTGTATTGGCATACTTGGCATAGAGCACTTCGCCTTGTTCGGTTACTTTAATCTGCCCATGCAGCGTGCCTGCCGGCTGTGCAGCAATGGCTTTGTGTGTTGATCCACCACCACGGCTCACAGAGCCGCCTCGACCATGGAACAAGCGTGTTTTTATACCATATTGCTCAGCAATGTTATTAATGGTTTGCTGTGCACTATAAAGCTGCCATGCAGAGGTGATAATACCGCCGTCTTTTGATGAGTCTGAATAACCTAGCATAATCTCTTGCGTGTTATCCGTGTTCCGTAGCAGTCCACGATATAGTGGATTATCTAATACGGCAGGCAAGATTTTATCGATATTTTTGAGATCTTCGATGGTTTCGAACAACGGCGCAACTGGCAAATCAGCAGACAATTGACCTTCGTCATCAATTCTGCATAAGCCTGCAAACCGCATGAGTAGCAATACTTCTAGTAGCTGGCTAGCATTATTGGTCATCGAGATAACATAGCTACCAAAAGTAGCCTGTCCCACCAGTTTGCGTAGAGTGGCGACCGAATTCATCAGTGACAATTGCTCACGCGTTTTGTCTGTCAGGTTATCAGTATAGATAAGCGGTGTGCCTGGTTTTTCTAGCAAGCGTGTCAACCACTCTTGACGTTCGGTTTCGCTTAGCGTCTGATAATCAGGCAGGTTGGAGGCACTAGCAAAGATATCTGCAATCACTTCGCCATGGTATGACGACTCTTGACGGATATCGAGCGCTGCCAAATGAAAGCCGCAAGTTTTGACCAAACGAATGACATCTAGTAGTAATCCTTCTGCGTGTGCCGTATCGTGTGTATTGACACTTTGACGGATAATGCGCAGGTCTTCTAGTAATTCTTCTGGATTGGCATAGGCATCTTTTTCGGCCTCGATGTCCGTGCCTTTGCTTTGGATACGGCGATTGGTGGCTTTGACTTTAGTTAGGATGATAGAGAGCAGGCGACGATATGGCTCATTGCCATAGTCATCGAGGTTATAGTCAAACACACGCTGATCGAGCTCATCATAACTTTTGATTTTGGTATAGACGTCAGGTGAAACGGTGACAATGGTGTCACTATGAATCAGCTGTCGACGCAGTTTTTTGAGTAGTACTTGATAGTGACGCAGCACGGTATCAGCATGCATCAATACAGCAAGTTCTGTGGTCTCAAAAGTCACAAAAGGATTGCCATCTCTATCACCACCAATCCATGAGCCAAAGCTCATAAATGCAGGCAGTGGATAGTCTGTGAGCTCTGGATAGATATCGACAATGGCTTTTTTGATATTACGATACACTTTAGGAATGGCATTGAACAAACTGGCATTAAAGTAATGCAAGCCATTGTTAATCTCATCATATACCAATGGCTTACGAGTGCGCACTTCATCGGAAGACCATAGTAGATCAATCGTTTGCGCCGTTTGCTCTTTGGCTTGCTCGTAGGCGAAGCTGTTTTCAGACACGTTATTTAAAGCGTCGCTATGCGTGAATAGACTTTGTAAGATATTCATCGTAGTACGGCGACGCGCTTCGGTAGGATGCGCCGTAAATACAGGTGTAAACTTTAGCTGATCAATCAGCTCTTGCATTTGAGCAGGCTCGATATTGCGCTCACGACATTCAAGTAAGGTACGACGAAATGATCCTTCCCAGCTTTGCTCAGATTGCATACGCAGCTCATGACGCTGCTCACGCAAGTAATTCTCTTCGCTTAGATTGGCTAGGAAAAAATAGATAGAAAAGCCGCGTATGACGTCCTTTAAGGTTTGATTGTCTAAAGAAGCAATAAAATCGATAAGCTGCTGTTTATGTGCCTCATTCGGCTCACGACGCTGTTGAATAAAGCCTTTGCGCAGCGTCTCAATCGTATCTAGCGTCTGCTCACCAGATTGGCGAGAAATAGCATCACCTAATAATGAACCCAACAAGCTGGTGCGTTTACGTAGTACGTTGTTATCTAGTGTCATCTTCAACCTTCCTATCAAATGAATGGATACAATACTATGGTTATCTTATACGTAATATCCTTATGGTTTTTTGCAATTTAACATAAATAGGTGAGGCCTGCTTGATGTTGATAGCAACTTTTTTACTAGTAGATACTGGCAGACCTCTAATGCACTATTATTAGAGCGATTTTTTGTGACCATGCTCATTGCTATATTCTATCCAAAAGTCCGCATTATCCACTCCAGCCTTTCTAGGATCAAAGACAGGGTTTATACCTAATTTCATCTGCTCGTCGTAGTCTTTTAGAACTTTTAGAGCAACCTTACTTAGCAGTAAAATAGCAATGAAATTTAAGTAGCACATACTACCAAACCCTATATCACCTAACGCCCACATCATACCGATTGACTGAACACTACCAGTAAAACAAACGATTAAAAAGACCAGTTTGAGTACATGCTTGAGAATGGGGTAGCGCAGTTTATTGTCCAAATAGACCAACGTAGTTTCGGCAATATAGTAATAAGCAACCAAGCAGGTGAAGGCAAATAAAAAGATAGCAATCGCAACAAAGCCACTTCCATACTGGTTAAAGACAGTAGATACAGCTGCTTGGGTAAATGCCGTGCCAGCTTCAATACCAGGCATATTATCAACTAGGGTTACACCTTCGGGGGTCACCACGTTATACATGCCAGTTGATAGAATCATCAACGCTGTTGCAGTACAGACAAGCACCGTATCGATGTAGATAGAGAAGCTTTGCACTAAGCCTTGTTTAGCAGGATGTGATACTTCGGCTGCCGCTGAGCTAAAGGTCGCCTCGCCAGCACCCGCAACGTTTGAGAAAACAGCACGGCGTACGCCCCAAGAGATTGCGGTCCCAACCATACCACCAAACACTGCATCCATACCAAAAGCGCTCTTAAAGATAAGTGCAAACATTGCAGGGATATTTTGAGCGTTAAATGCCAATACAATCACCATCATAAGAATATAACCGATTGCCATGACAGGTACGACTTTTCCTGCAAAATTAGCAATACGCTTTACACCGCCAAAAATAATGATACCTAAGAGTACGACAAGGATAATTCCTGTTACAACGGGCGGTATATTAAATGCTGTATTAAAAGAGTCCGCAATGGTATTGGCCTGAACACCAGGCACTAACACGCCGTAAGATAGACAGGTCACGATAGCGACGATGATAGCAAAAGGTTTTAGCTTTAATCCTCTTTCAATATAAAAAGGGGAGCCGCCACGATATTGATCACCGACCTTATGTTTGTATACCTGCGCTAAGGTAGACTCAATAAAAGCGCTAGCACCACCTAACACACCCATGAAAATCATCCAAAATACCGCCCCAGGGCCACCTGCTGCGATGGCTGTTGCCACCCCAGCGATATTACCCACACCAATACGTCCTGATAGCGCCATACAGAAAGCTTGGAAGGAACTAATCCCTGCTGATGAGCTTTGTTTGTCGAACAACAGACTAATCATTTCTTTGAAATAACGGATTTGTACGGCGCGAGTCATAATCGTAAAATATATGCCGACGCCTAACGCAAGATAGACCAGGGCGTCACTCCAAATATACCCGACGATAGTATTGATGATATTTTCCATAACTTTACTTCCTTGTAATGTTTTTGGTTATGCTGACTTGGGCGTGGATAGCGGACAATGTCAGTTTTTAGTTCACCAACCAGATAGTTTTGGTTTGGGTATACTGGGACAATGCCTCTAAGCCATTGTCACGACCGCCGAAGCCAGATTGTTTATAACCACCAAAAGGTGTCGTAATATCGCCCTCAGAAAAACCATTAATCGAGACGGTACCAGCTTTAATAGCGGATGCCACGCGGAATGCGCGATGGATATTTTGTGTATAAAAGGAAGCGGCAAGCCCATAATTACTCTGATTGGCGAGCTGAATAGCTTCTTCTTCGGTTTCAAAACTTGTGACAGCTAAAAGTGGACCAAAAACTTCTTCTTTAAACAGCGTCATATCCGGGCTGACATTATCAAAGATGGTAGGCTCGATATACCAGCCACTACCGAGTTCATCGTGGATACGTCCACCTGCGATCAAACGAGCACCCTCCGTTTTTGCAGTATTGAGATGTGATATTACTTTCTCAAAATGCGCTTTTTCGATCATTGGGCCAATAGCGACCTCGGGATTGTGAGGATGACCAACCTTCCAAGACTGAAGACCTTTTTTTAATAGCGTTAACAATGCTTCTTTTTGGCTAGAATGGACAAGTAGACGCGAACCACAGCTACAGTTTTCGCTCATATTCCAAAAAGCAGCGGATAAAATATGTTCGATGGTTTGTTCATTGATAATGGCATCTGCAAAGACGATTTGAGGGCTTTTGCCACCACACTCTAAGACGACTTCCTTAAGATTGCTTTGTGCAGAGTACTGTAGAAACAGTCGACCGACTTCGGTTGATCCTGTAAAAGAAACCATATCAACATCCATATGCTGACCGAGTGCTGCACCTACTTCTTCACCAAGCCCACAGACTAACTGTAACGCCGCTTTTGGCACGCCAGCCTCGTACGCTAAAATTGTGTTAATCGATATGCTGAGAGCGAGGTCAATTCAGCAGGTTTAACAATGACTGAGTTGCCGGTTATTAATGCGGGTGCAACTTTCCATGCATACATTTGTGCTGGGAAGTTCCATGGTAGTACTGCACCCACTACACCAATAGGCTCTTGTACTACAAGGCCTAGTGCATCAGCACCAGTAGGAGCAACCTTGCCAAAAACTTTATCAGCCGTTTCGGCGTACCATTCAAAGGTTTCAATCGTAGCGGGCAGGTCAGTGTTGAGACATTCCGTAATAGGCTTGCCTGCATCGACGCAATCTAAGGCAGCTAACTCATCCATATGCTCATGCATTAACTGACACCAGCGCTGCATGATAGCTTTGCGCTCTGCAGGAGACATCCGTCGCCACTCACCATATTCAAAAGCGTCTCGGGCTGCCACGACCGCCGTATTAACATCTTGCTGATTTCCATTAGCAATGCTACCTATGCAGGTATTATCAATAGGGCTGTAGTTAGGGAGTGTTGCCTCAGATACTGGTGCTGTGGTATCTATTAAATGGCCTGCCCAAAGCTGTTGGTTGCTGGCGAGTTCAAAGACTTGCGCTGTGGTCATACTCATTAGATTGTCCTTTTATATACAATGGTAGGAACGATAAGAATGGTGCGATGTATCAAGACAGAAGTGCTAAAAATGCCTGAGTCTCTTCTTTTGACATATCAGTCAAAGGTAGTCGTACTGACCCAACATTGATGCTCCCGTTAATGCAGCCTGCTTTGGCTTTTTGGTTATAGTTTCCAGACTCCATAGAGTGGATAGCAGGATACATGGCTGTCATCAGCTCTTTAGCACGGTTCCAATCACCTTTTTGTGTGGCTTCAAACAATGTAACTTGTTCTGCTGGAAATACGTTAGCCGCACCAGCGATCCAGCTCTTAGCACCCCAAAAGAAGAAATCTACTGGTTGGTCGTCACAACCACAAACCACTTCAAAGTTTTCAAAATCAGCCTGTAGCATACGTAATGCATGGCTAAAATCGCCGCTGCTTTCTTTGACACCTACAATATTGGGATGCTTGGATAAATGCGCGACGGTTTCAAATTCAATGCTCACACCGACGCGTGCTGGAAAGTTATACATAATGATAGGTAGGTCAGTGGCATCAGCGACGGTTTCAAAATGCGCAATAATACCGTCTTGGTCTGGTAGGCTATACGGATTGGCTGATAACATTAAGCCGTCGTAGCCCAAATTTTTGGCTTGATGAGCAAGTTCGATAGAATGATTGGTCGATAAACTGTTGATACCTGCAATCAGAGTGACTTTGCCTTTGGCAGCATCAGCGATAGTGGTCAAAACCAGTTCGCGCTCTGCAGGCGAGAACGTGTAGTATTCACCCGTTGTACCGCAAGCTACGATTCCGGTAACGCCTTTTTCTATGAATAAATTGACCAGTTCGGTTAACTTTTGAGTATCGATATCTCCATTAAAATCGAAAGGAGTAACGATAGGGACTAAAACGCCATGAATGTTCATATAAATATCCTTATTTGGAAGTAAAAGCCGTTAGTAAGCCATGAGCTATTAGCGACGTTGTTGGTTCTATGAATTGTCATAGAGATAAGATGTTCGATTATTATTTAAAAGACTTACGTTTGAAGCGATTTAGACGATAGGCAGTAGGATCTACCATGGCAGTATCGCCAAAATACATAGCCGCGATCATCTGTGCGCTTACCACAGCTTGGGTCAGACCTAGATGCTGATGACCAAAGTTTAAAAAGACTGAATTACGTCTATCTATGATGGGTAGTGAGTCTGCTGTAGAAGGTCTAAACCCCATCCATTGCGTATTGCTATCACTATCTAGTGGGGTCTTTAGCATTGCTTGAGCTTGTTTCAACAGCATATTCGCACGGTTCATGTTTGCTGGCGCCTCAAGTCCTGCATACTCAACAGTGCCAGCCAAGCGCAGCCCTTTTTCCATTGGTGTCATAATAAAGCGACGGTCCATGCTAGAAATAGGGATGGTGAGACGCTGACTTTCGTTAGGAAGCATCAGGTGATAGCCTCGCTCTGTATCCATTGGTACTGAGACGCTTGTGAGCTGTTTGGCTAAGGCTTTAGAATGCGCCCCTGCTGCGAGCATAACTTTGCTGGCATGAAGCTGCTTTTGTGTTGTCGTCAGACGAATACCATCAGTTATTACTTCCGCGCTCAGAACACGGCAATTCTCATAAATTTGACCACCAAGCGATCTAAAAATAGTACTTAATTTATGGGTAATGGCTTCTATGTTGGTGATATGACCTGTCTCTGGAAAAAACAAAGCACCCAGTTGATTGTCTTTTAACGCAGGCTCAAGATCTGTCAGTGCTGATTGTGAAAGTAGGTTGTTAGAAACCCCTAAACGGTTTAAGCGTTGACCGTGTTCAGTCAGAATTTTTAGGCTGTTGGGCGTCTCTGCAGTTAATACAGAGCCTTGTATTTGTACCCAAGAATGTAACTGCCACTCTTTGGCAAAATCTTGCCAAGCTTGAAGGCTCTGTGCATTTAATGCCAAAAGCGCTTGGTGACTGCGTGCAAATGGTTCGGTACGCATATTAAGTAATAGCTGAAACGCCCATGGTGCTAAGCGTGGAAGGTAGCGCCAATCTATACGCAGAGGCCCTTCAGGGTTGAGTAGCATGGCAGGAACATGTCGTAAGATACTGGCATCAGCGATAGGGAAAACCTGTTCAGTGGCAATGTGACCTGCGTTGCCATAAGTTGCACCGCGACCGATTTTATCCGCTTCCAAAATTGCAACTTTTACCCCGCGAGACTGTAGGGTAACCGCAGCACATAGCCCGATAATGCCACCACCGATAATATGTATATCAAACACTTGTGTGTCCATGAGAGTCTCGCTTTTCTGACCTTGCTGAGCAGTGATTGGTTACTTCCTAGAAGCCATACAAACTGGTATTTATAAAGAAATACCCCATTTGAACGGATCGCTGTCTTGAACGATGAGAGAGGTCTCTGCACATACGTAGGCGTACCCTCGGATCGTGGGAATAATAGTACTGATAGGGTGGTTATGAAGAGAGCTATGATGACTAAGCACATCAATAGGCTGATAGCTGGCACTAAAGACACTGCCAATGATGCTTTGCTGATACCAAGTCTCACCAGGTGCGAGTACATTGTCTGCGGCTAAGCAAGCCAATTTGGCACTGGTTCCAGTACCACAAGGAGAGCGATCGTAGGCAGATCCAGGGCATAATACGAAGTTTTTGCTGTTAGTGCCGGCGAGATCGCTCTTGCCAAACAGTTCTATATGATCAATTTCGCCATTTTTAGCACCCGTGATTCCAGACTTATGAAGTGCTTTCTTAATCTGTATGCTAAATTGAGTAAGCTCCTTAACATTACTGGCTTCAATAGCTTGCTTATGATCGTTGACTAAGAAAAACCAATTACCACCCCAAGCGATATCTCCATAGATAGGACCGATATCGGGTACTTGAACTTCTACTTGTTTTTGGTAGCGATAAGAGGGGATATTCTGGACGCTACAACTACCATCATCATGCAAGGTTGCTTTAACTAGGCCTACGCTTGTTTCTAGATAGTGATCACCAGCGGTTATCTTTTGTTGATAAGCTAGAGATGTAATAACGCCGATAGTGCCATGGCCACACATACCTAAATAGCCATGATTATTAAAGAAGATCACGCCAGCCGTGGCACGAGGATCAGAAGGCGGGCACAAAATCGCTCCGACAAGCACGTCATTACCACGAGGTTCTAGGATAATACTTTGACGTAAATGATCGAAATTCTGTTTGAAGTCTTGAAGTTTTTCTTGAATAGATTGCCCACTAAGCTCAGGAAATCCTGCATACACCATACGAGTAGGTTCACCGCCAGTATGCGAATCAATAATCTTAAGAGTGAAAAGCGTATCAAACATGACTGCCTACCTGATTCATCCGTGAGTTAATATACTGTTAGCGTTATTCATAAATGAACAAGGCGTAAATATAGAATGACGTTTTTCAGAAAAGCAGTCTTGATGTTTTTATATGAATAAATGCGCATTTCTGCACAGGTTATAAAGATATTTAGGAGTATAAATATGGTGTAGCACCCTAAAATACCTGAAAAGCTCAACAACAAGCTTGAGATGCTATATGGGAATATACCGATGCGGCCGTTAGTATTAGAAGCACCTACAAAACAACTGTCAAAACACCTACAGACTTATCAACCAGCCAATTTTGATGAGTTTGTTGGCAATATATCGTTATTGATGCCTCTGTTTGATACTATGAAAAATGTGGTGTTTTTTGTTAAAGATGATCAAGCATGCTATCGATTAGTCAGTAAAACGCTCATTAGACGTAGCGGGCTTAAAAACAAAAAAGCACTAATAGGACTGACTACAGAACAAGTCTTTCTGGAGTCTCAGGGCAAGGATTATCTCAATCAGGATCTTAGAGTGTTAAGGGAAGGCAGGGAGATTATTGATAAGTTAGAACTACATAGTTATGCATCAGGACAGCTAGGATGGTGTATCACGCAAAAAACCCCTATCTATGATGTAGAAAATCATATTGTAGCGATGGTAGGTATATCAGTAGATATTGATGAAGATAACGAGCGGATATTACGTAAGCACGCTCGGTTGGCAAGCGTAGATCAATACGTACGAGACAATCTTGATCAAAAAATTAATATTGGCCAATTGGCGAAATTGGCAAATCTTAGTCAATCGCAATTGGAGCGTACCTTCAAAGCAGTGCTCAATATGTCACCCATTCAGTTTGTACAAAAAATGCGCTTAGAGCATGCCATTCGACTATTAGCGAATCATAAGCTAACAGTAACTCAAGTCTCCTTAAACTGTGGATACGGTGATCATAGCGCCTTTAGTCGACAGTTTAAGCAGTTTACTGGCATGTCTCCTGTGAACTTCCGTAAAATACATTTCAAAGAACCATAAATAAAAGCAAAAAATATGGTTTTTGATTTTAAAATAACTCTCTAACGACTCCGAAGCTCATCTATATAATCTGCCCAATCTTGCATCATCTGTACCCTAGTATCGATTTCATCAAGTCTGTTGTAAGCTCCGCCATGTGTGTCTTTTATCCTGTGACCTAGCTGTAATTCTGTGACGATATCTGAATAGCGTAGCTCAGGCTGTTCCATGAGTAAGGTTTTCGCCGATGCTCGAAATCCATGCGCACATTGCACGTCTTTATATCCAAGCCGGTGGAATATCTGTACCAACGTCGCTTTACTAATATAAGCATTGCTTGAACCGCGCATCGACGCAAATACATGCTCTTTATGTCCTGTAATTGACTGGATGTTTCGTAATCGCGAAATCACTTGCGTGGCTAAGGGAACAACTAAGTGCGAGACCATATCATCACGACCTTCGCCTTTGGTCGGGGAGAACGCCCATGTATTATTGTCCCAATCGATGTCATCCCAACGCATCGAGCGCAGATCGATACTGCGTACAAACACATAAGGCAATAAGTTCATAGCCTCTAATGTGATCTTACTTGCACCTCTAAAGTTCGACATATCCTTTAGAAGCGTCGCAAACTGATCTGGTTTGGTGATGGCTGGCAAGTGATTTCCTGAGTTAGCAGATGCAAGCTCACCACGGGTATCAATTGCCACATTTCTATCGCACAACCCTCGAGCAACAGCGAATGAAAAGACTTTTTCAGTATACAGACGAGTGCTTGCACCAACGAAAGTTGCTTGATTTTCATTGTTTTGGATAGACTCACACACACTCAGTATCATCTCACTGGTGATATCGTCCATTCTTAAATCACCAATTTCTTGGCACATATATCCTAAACATAAATCCCAAAACTTGAGGGTTGACTCACTGTATGACGGTTTTTTAGATTTACTTTGATTGCGACCTGCTGTTTTGTGTTCTCGCCATGCTTGAGCAATCTCAGAAAATGGTGCGTTTTTTAGGTGAGTATATTTATTGGTTTGCTCTTTTTGCTGGATAGCTTTAGGGTCAGAGCCTTTGGCGACCATATCAAGAATGGTGTCTGCTTTATATTTAACCTCATGGAGACTGACATCCTCAATCTTACCCAACATCATCCTAGGGCGTTTGCCCTCGATATGCGGATGGGAATAACGTAAGTAGTATTCCTTTTTGCCATTTGGATAAATACGCAGACTTAGGCCAGCCACACCTGAGACGCTGACAGAATAATCTTTGTCTCGGCATTCGAGCTTATTGATATCGTTTGCAGTGTCGATAGCCATAATGTATATCCGTAATATGATAATTAAGGTTAATGATAGGTTTATGATTGATGACTTATAAAAAGTCTATTCTGTAGAAAAACATAGAAGTATTGGACACTGTCATGGACACTGGTATTCATTAGTGTTTTTAGTAAAACCTTATAGAGTAATAGTTTTAACACTTAATTATTCCCAAGGTTCACTTGGGGATAATTATAGCATAGTGACCAAATATTGAGTAGGTTATGCGCTGAAAGGGTTACACGGCATTTTTACTAGTTATTTCGATACATAATTAAATGCAATTATGGTGTTCATGATTGATTTGGTAAGGAGTTGAACATATTTTCCACAAAACACATGCTCCTGTACTCGCACAGAATATAAAAATCAGGGTCATAGTACTGTTCTGTGCAAATTTAGAATGCACCAATTTTGAGGGGTTTATAGAAAATATATAACGAAAGGCTGAATATATTAAAAAATATCAATAGATAGCTCATTCATCTTAAAAATAGCTTGGTAACAATAAATAGAGGGCTACTGTTTATAGGTAGATAAAATTCATCACTCTGCAAGAATAAATAGCGTCAGTTCTAATGATTTAACAATTTGTCTGTTATTTAAATTTACAAGGTTATACGTAATGACTTGGGTATGGCAATTAACAGCTGTATAAGATTAGAGGCAAGGATGACGTTTAGCTAAATTTTTGCAATTAGATATAAGTTGGTGATATTGAGCGATGTCTAGCCATACAAACGATGGTTGTCAAAAATAGGCTATTAGCATATCTATATTAAGGATTTAACCAGCGGACATAGATAACAAATAAACTATCATAGACGAGCAGCCATGATCATCTCGAATAAAAAGATAAGAACATATTTGGACATAGCCATTAGTATTTAGCGAAGCATAGAGCATTGATAACCAGTTATATAGTGAGTTTAAGTTTTACCATTCAGCAAAAATTAAAATTAACTGATTAAATGATGCGCCCATGAAAATTATGGAAAGTAAATTTTAGCAGGTGTGAACTATCATCCAAAAGATTCGATTGAATTAACAAGACAGAGTTAGTCGGCGAGAGCTAAACAGTTTGGTAGGATATTTATATCCAGTAGCATTAGAAATATCTGATAATCCTGATCCTACTACTTAATAGACTTCATTTAACATAATATACATTATGCGAAAACAAACTAGCGGTTTTAGTAGCTAAGCGTAAAACCATTTATACCATGTCATCCTGATACCTTAACTCGGATTTGATATTAGTTATAGACTTTTACTAACGACAAGTTTCAAGCAAATGCTGACGTAACGTTTTGTCATCCTGAGCTAAAACCACATCTGCAACTTGGCAATTTTTATCATTATCGTCACATGACAGCTCATAATAAATATCGCTACCTTGTGCCAAGCTAACCTGAACCAATCCTTGATCAGTTATTGAAAAATTTTTGTCTTGCATATAGTCAGGATCTTGCGAGTTCCAAAGTACATCGTAATCTATATTGCAGGACGTCTGAGTTTTCTCAAAATATTCTTGCTCAAGTTGCATGGCTGCTTGCAAGTCAGCATCAGCGTATTGCTGCAGCACTACAGGATTACTCATACCTTGATCATCAATATCTTGTTGGTACATTTTCGTGATGGTCGCAATCTTCATATTAACCATGGCATTTTGTTTCTGATCTACTTTTGATACATCCGCTATAGCGTGACCGACAGGCATCAGTCCTATGGTTAATAGTAATGTCAGCGATTTATATGTTGGCATTTTATTCTCTGCGAGCTTTTGTCCTATAAGTGTTACCAACTATTACATCATACCTATATTCGGACTCTGCTGTATTATCGTATCATTCAGGTTTACTTACTAAAATATCGATTACATAGCGCTTTTATGGTATTTTTTACCAGTTCCCATGACAATTTATAGTGATGTTTCTTTCGCTAATAACTGTGCTAAGGATGATTTTATGATGATATTACCTACTTTTTTTAAGGAAAAATCTGCGACATTAGCCTCTAGCAGCCTTCTGTTATTTACGCTAGCTGTGACGGGTTGTCAGTCTGCTTCTGAGTCCAGTGAAGCCATTGTATCTCAGTCAACCAGTAGCTCATCAACACCTAGTAATGCTGATATCAGCCAGCAAACCCTTAGACAGCAAGCGTTACGTATACAGCGCGCACTGGCAAATAAGGATTTTTCTCGAATCACTAATGATATCCATCCAACACGTGGTGTTCGTTTTTCGATGTACGCTTATGTACGGCCTGAGTCAGATAAAGTCTTTAGCCGCGGGCAATTTGCACAGTATTTACAGCAGTCTAACATCCAGTTTACTTGGGGCGAAAAAGACGGTACTGGCGATCTGTTGGTCACGCCGTTGCCTACTTATTTGGATACTTGGGTAGATGGCAAAAAGTTCAATAACGCTAGTATCAATGTTAATGAATTTAAAAATAACGGCAACTCTATCAATAACTTAAAAGAAATATACCAAACATCAGATGTTGTAGAATTTTATTATAAAGGCACTGATGAATATGATGGTATGGACTGGCGGGTATTGCGCTTAGTATTTGATGAGTATCAAGGCAAGCGGTATCTAATCGCCATTATTAATGACCAATGGACGGTTTAAGGCGTAGAGAAAGATTGCTCGACAACTTTTATAAGGCTTGTTTAAACTGACTGGCTGCTCTATCTGGTTATAAATGCCATATATATTCAAATAAATATATATATCGCAACTTGTGTTAAATAGTTTTTGGTATGGTTTTTAATGACAAGCTTTGTCAGTTTTAAGCTCGGGACTTTGTGCGGTTTTTTTGATTAATTTTAGCGCTTGTTGTAGCTCGCTTGAGTTTTTATAGAAGCGCTGTTGATTGAGCGTATAGCTTTGTACTAAGTATTCACGTAGTCGCTGCGTTGCCCAACGCCTAAATTGCACGTCTTGAGGAGATTTGATTCGTTAGCCTACTGATATAACCACATCTAAGTCATAAAAAATCACCGGATGGTTTGAATTTGCAATATGCATTTTTTGTATATTGCTTTTTTCAGCGATTTCTTTATCTTTTATGGCATTGGCGATATGACGAGAAATTACTGATTGATCACGACCAAACAACTCAGTCATTTGTGCTTATGACAGCCAGACAGTCTCTTGCTCAAAACGTACATCCACTTGCGCCTTTCCATCAGCACTTTCATAGATTTCTATTTTTGCCACATTATCACTTATAGTGTTAATCACCTCAGCCTCCCCAATTCCACTAGGCTTATGCTGTCGTGGTTGCAGCTTACTATCACAATTCCTATAAATATCACTTATAACGGCGTTTGACGAAAGAATTTCACCATAATCTCATAAATATCCGGATAAGCATCAACCAGCTTTTGCGGCGTTTCAAAAAACACTTCACTAAGGACAGCAAAAAATTCTGCAGGACTGGTTGCGCCATAACGGTCAAGCCCTGACTTGCGATGTGTTTGGAAGTCCTCAAAATCTCGCGACATAATCTGTGTCCAGTTTGCAGGATCCATATTAGGTTGCATGGGCGGAAAGCCATTGGCACGACCATTCATCATATCGAGCTTATGTACAAATTCATGAATGACAACGTTGTGTCCGTCACGTTCGCCTGAGTGCTTAGCGTCCTTCCATGAGAGAATGACAGGCCCTCGCAGCCATGCTTCTCCGCTACGGTGCTGAGTGCCCTCATGGACGATACCAAACTCATCCACCGTGGTGCTAGCACTCTTGTACGAGCCAGGATAAATGATGATGAATGACCAACCAGCATACCAATCAAGGCCTAAGTTCAAGATCGGCAAACACGCTTGCAGTGCAATCGATTGTCTGACAGTATTGGTAATCTCAAAACCTTGTGCACCAGTGATAGATTTATCAGCTAAAAATAATGTTGCGAGCTCAAACAGATGTGATAGCTCATCGGTACTTAATCGATCCAATATGACAATACGTTCGGCTGCCTTTTTCCAGTCAGCATGGCTAAATTCACTATTATCTAGTATGCGCTGTTCACGCCAGTCTTTTATGATGCCAAACATACACGCCACCCCTATTCTCTAAATATTTCGCACACATTGATATCACTAATATCTGAGCATTGTAGCGTCAATCAGTAATACGCACTTATAATTAATATATTGACATGCATAAGCAAAAAACGCTGCTCATAAATGAATTATTGAGCAGCGCAGTCTGACATTCATACATTAAGATTTAAAATTGATATTGCAATCCCAGCTGTACGGAACTGTCCTTATCGTCACGTGCAAAGGTGGTATCGCCATTCAGATACGCGTAGACATTGTTGTGAATCTTGTTACTCACACTCAGCTCAAAACGTCCATAGTCATCATCTTTATCTGTTTGGGTAAGACTAACGTTTCTCGTTTGTCCATCAGCTAAAGACGTTGTCGATAAACTGTCTGTTAAACCATCGTCGATAACATGCACGTAAGCGATTTTGCTTTGAAGTTTGGCAGGCATGCCCATCAAATCAAAGCCATATTGTAACTGGTAACCAAGCTCTGAATCCCATGCCTCGCTAGAGGTGCTATCAACCTTTAGTGCCGTGCGAGAATTGGCATTACCACTGGTATAACCATCTATGTCTGTATCACTGTAATTCAGACCCAAAAAGGCACCATGCGCGACGTTTTTCTTGATAAGAAAATTATAGCCAAGCTCATTGTATGCGCTAAACACGTCGGCATCCGCATCACCACGTTCGCTATTGTTGATAATATTGATGCCGTCATTACCATCCAGTTTTACCGTTCTATTAACGTCCAAGTCATGTTTAGATAAGCTCAGAGATGTGGTGTTCCACCAAGCCGTGTCTTTTCCGCCCAGTAAAGAATAAGCCTGAATGCCATAGCTCGTATCTTTTTTAATACCGTTTTCTACGCTTTTGTTGTTTTGATTGGCCGCTTGTACACCTACGCCAACACGCCAGCTCGGCTGTACGGTATATTCGCCATATAGACCAATATTAGCGCGAGTGCCTTCTTGCACCTCATCAGCATCCACGTAGCTTTGGGAGCCATCTACCCAAACCTGAGTACGCGACTCGGTATCAAAAGGCTGCGCATCATCGAGAGTATGTAATGCTAAAGCATTGGCGCGCTCAAGCACCGCTGAGTGCGAGTCGGTAGCATTGTCCTGTAAAGCTAAGCCCATCGTATTTTGAAGATTGAGCGCACTTTTGGTTGATGCAATGATATCAGCATTGGTTTGCTCCACAATCAATCTGCTAATGATACGTGAGTAGTCGCGCATTCTTTGCGCTATGCGTTCTGCACCAAAAGCCGCAGTAAGTACTTCTTCGTTATCTAATGCAGGGTTATGCCACGTATAGCCGCCTGGAATATCCGGGTTTTCAGTTTGCGTATAACCATCATAATCAGGCCCAAGGCCCCAGTTAGTCGCCTCAAATCCTACGACCTGCATGACACTATCAAAAGATTCCTGATCGCTACAGCAGCCAACACCATAAGGCTCGTATGGCTCTGTCTCACCTGGTGCAATAATGGCTGGATTGACTTCTAGTGTAATACCAAGCTCTTTAGCAATACGCAATGCATTTTCACGCAAACTTACATTGGCAGCCACTTCGTTGCCATCATTGTCATAAGCATTTCGCCCTGCATTGGCATACATTTTGTCGCCTGTAACCAGACTGTCTAGGTTAATCATACCCAACGCTGTTGATTTTTCCGCGTCCGTGAGTTGATCAACAAACGCCTTTGAACCATTGAGACCGCCCTCCTCTGCACCAAATGCCACAAATTGGATGTTATGCTCTGTCTCAATGCCAGTCAGGTTTTTGGTCAACTCAGTTAAGACACCAGACCCAGAAGCATTATCGTCCAGTGCCTCTAGGTTTTCGTAGTTTGGATAGGCAACGGCAGAATCATAATGTGCACCGACAAATAGCGTTCTGTTGGTATCAGCACTGCCTTTTTGAATCACGACAACGTTATTACTCGTTAACGTCTGACCTCTGAATAGACCACGAGGCGCTACAAAATCAAACGTTTGACGATTGACTTGGTTGTTACTACCATCGATGGTCATGCGCTGCTGCATATAATCAGCGGCTTGGACTTCTTTATCGGAACCTGTATAACGACCAGCATAGTCACGGGCAAGCGTCAGCGCCGTTTCTGTACCATAATCACCGTAGTTAGCCTCTGCAAATACTTGCGAGCCTGTAATCAGCGTCAGCGCCGCAACCACTGAAATCTTAAGCGGTGATAAGTTAGTATCCAAACTGCTTCTCCTTGGTTAAAGAACGGTAAACGATACTGAAAAATAACCTAAAATAATGCGGTTTACAAGATAAAAGACATATGTTTGCTAGTTTGGTTTTTTAAGTAAGGCGATGGACTAATTAAACGCTATGTACCTATGTAGTTACCTATCCGTGAGCAATACTTATGAATCGCTGTTTAATATTCATTATCACCTTCATACTGCTGATTTACCGGGCTGTTCGGGAAGGTTTTATTAATACTTAGCTTTGGTTGGGTCAATGGTATCCAACTGTACTTCAACCACACGAAGTGCCATCGTCTTCCAGTCTAGCTCCAGTTCATCGGCGAACACTACATGGTGACTGATACTGACGTACCCATGTACAATGGCCCAGATATCTAGCGCTATTTGCCGACGTTGCGTCACGCTAGCATCTTCTGATAAATAAGAGCCTGCCACCCGAACCAACTTTGAAAATGCGCTATCTCTGGCTGCAATGGCCTCGATTGAGGGCTGATATCCTGCGTCAGATTCCCCAAAAATCAGCCGATAATGCGCTTCATATTTCTCGCCTACATTAAGATATCCTAGACACGCCTCTAGCACTTGCTCTTTGCTTGCCTTGCCTTCTGGAATGACATCCATGGCTTCACGGACGAGATTAAACCCTTCTATGTACAGCGCATCTAGTATACCTTGCTTACCTTGGAAATGACTGTATATACCGATGGTGGACAGTCCTGCCCGCTTGGATATGGCGCGTACACTCAAGGCTTCCCCACCCCCTTCTAAGAAAAGCTCAGATGCAGCGTTTAGTATTTTGGTTCTGGCATCCATTAGATTCTCACTATGTCTTGACAATTATAACAGTGTTATTCTAGTATATAACACTGTTATGCACAAACAATTATGAATTGATTGTGTTGATAGAAGCTCAACTTAGAGTAAGGACACTATGAGTATTCAACAGCTAGAAACGGATTATCTAATCATTGGTAGTGGCGCGGTGGGCATGGCTTTTGCCGATGTGCTGCTCACAGAAACAGATGCTAATATTATTATCGTCGATAAACATCATAAGCCAGGCGGTCATTGGAACGATGCCTATTCGTTTGTCACACTGCATCAGCCGTCGTCTTTTTATGGCGTTAGCTCACGTGAGCTTTGCGGCGGTATGATTGATAAAATTGGTTTAAATAAAGGCTTGTCCGAGCTGGCGTCAGGCGCAGAAGTCATGGCGTACTTTGATAAAGTCATGAAGCACACGTTTTTACCAAGTGGCCGCGTGAAATACTTCCCGATGTGTGAGTACAAAGGCGACGGCAAGTTTTCATCATTGCTGTCTGATACCAGCTATGAGGTTAAGGTCAATAAGAAGATCATTGATGGCACTTATTTTAAAACCTCAGTACCAGCGACCCATACCCCAAACTTTGAGATTGCTGAAGGTGTTAAGTTTGGCCCGTTAAATGACTTGCCGAGTCTAACCAAACCCCGTGATGGTTACGTTATTATCGGCGGTGGAAAAACAGGTATTGATGCGGTTTTATGGCTACTAGAGAATCAAATTGACCCAGACCATATCACGTGGATTATGCCAAGAGATGCTTGGCTGATCGATCGTAAAAACACCCAACCCTCTCGTGATTTCTTCACCCATACTATTGGAGCACAGGCCACTCAAGCAGAAGCGATTGCTGAGGCAGAAAACATCGAAGACCTTTTTGACCGTTTAGAAAAAGGCGGCGTATTAATGCGTATTGATCCAAATGTACGCCCGCAAATGTTCCATGGCGCTACCATTAGCAGTGAAGAGCTCAAGCAGTTACGCCGTGTTAAAAACATTGTACGTAAAGGTCGCGTGACCCGCTTAGATACTGACAAGATTTATTTTGGTGAGGACAGCATTTCTACCACCCCCAACACCATGCATATCGACTGCTCTGCACGGGCAGTACCAGTGACAGAGACGTACGATGTATTCAAAGGTGATACCGTGGTGGTGCAAACCGTACGTACCTATCAACCTGTATTTAGTGCCGCATTTATCGCCCACATCGAGGCCAATTACGATGACGAAATTGTCAAAAATGAGTTGTGCCAAGTGGTGCCAATTCCAAATCATGATACGGACTTTTTGGTTGGCCTTGTTAAACAAATGCAGAATCAGATGCGTTGGTCAAAGGAGCCTGTGCTACGTGAATGGATGATCAACAATCGCTTAGATGGCTTCACCAAATTGGTACGATCCAGCGAAGACATGCCACCTGAAGAGCTTGCTATTCTTAAGCGTCTAAAAGAAGCAGGACCAAAAGCCGCTGCAAACATGCCTAAGCTCATGAGTGAAATCATGCAAATGACGGCAGCGCGTCAAGCCAAAACTGCTAATGCTTAATCTGATAACTATAAAATAAAAAAGGAAATAACCATGCAAGAATTTCAGACCAATAAAGCAAACTTAACCCAAGCTCGCCTGCAAGAGACGCCTGCACATACCCTAGGCAATGGCGAAGTACGTGTCAAAGTCGACCGCTTTGCCTTTACCGCCAACAACATTACTTATGCAGTCATGGGTGACCAATTACGCTATTGGCAGTTTTTTCCGCCAAATGGTGACGAGCCTGAAAAATGGGGTATTGTTCCAGTATGGGGATTTGGCGATGTTGTTGAGTCCAATAGTGATGCACTACCTATCGGTGAGCGCTTATTCGGTTACTTCCCGCCCGCCAATGAGTTAATCATAACACCCAAGCGAGTCACCCAAACCAGTTTACTTGATGATAGTGTCCATCGTGCCGAGCTAACACCCGGTTATAACCTATATCAGCGCGTCAATCATGAACCTGGTTATGACCGTGCCAATGACGATCAGCGCATGCTGTTGTTCGTATTGCATTTGACCTCATTTTGCTTACATGATCTATTGAAGAGTAATGACTGGTTTGGTGCAGAGCAAGTAGTGATTATCAGTGCCTCTAGCAAGACCAGTACTGGCTTAGCATATGGCCTAGCTGATGATAGAGACGCACCGCACGTTATCGGCCTCACATCAAACCATCATATAGATTTTGTTAAGTCAATTGACGCTTATGACAGTGTGCTTAGCTATGACACACTTGAACAGATTGATGCAACTAAGCCGACGGTTATTGTCGATATGTCGGCCAATACTGACGTGCTCAGCCGTCTACACAGACACTTAGGCGACAACATGCGCTATACCAGCAATGTCGGTCTTACGCATTGGGACGAGCCACGTCATCCCGAAGGTATCATTCAAGCACGTAGCCAGCAGTTTTTTGCACCCAGTCATGTACAGCAACGTATGAAAGAATGGGGCCCTGAAGCATTTAATAAACGCTCTATGCGCTACGTCATGCACAGTACAGCAAAAACCAATGCATGGCTAAAAATTAAAGAGCTTGACGGGGTTAATGGCTTACTAGAGGCTTATAAAGATATCTGCGAAGGTAAGATAGCCGCTGATGAAGGTTTGGTAGTCGTCATGGGTGATAATGAAAAAGACTAGGCTATAAAACTGGCTATAAAATTTATCGACTATTTGTCATTAGCAAAATGAAAATAAAAAGTAGAGAGTCTTGCCAATAAACTCTCTGCTTTTTTGTGCTTTATACACTGACTACAGACATACACCTTACTCATAATCTTTAAGCTTAAAAGCTGTGGTTTACGCTGTAGTTTACATTGCGGTTTAATCCACCCACCCTTCGTCTTTTAGATAATCATGCAACCCTTCAGCGAACTGTCTATAGCCCGCAGCATTGGCATGAATTTTATCAGATTTCAATGCATCATCTGACAGTACATTTGACTAGCCATCAGAATACAAGAGGTATGCCTTCAGCTTCCGCAATATCTTCATACAGTGGATTATCACTTGCCTTACCAAACAAAGCACTGGTACTGAGATACGGCTCAGCGATTAGGACAACGTCAATATTATTGGATTGTAAGGTATCTATAGTCGCGATGATATTGGCACGAGTGGTATCAGGTGCGATGCGCTGCAATACATCATTACCTCCCACACCCAGTAAGACCAAATCAGGGTTTTGCTCAGTGATCTCATTCACTCGAGTCAGTACATCTGCAGAAGTGTCACCATTGACGCCTGCATTAACGACGTTCCATTTGCTTAGCTCTGCTAGCACCGTAGGATACGCTGTTTTAGGATTTGCGCCGTAACCATAGGTTAATGAGTCGCCAAGTGCGACCACTGTGCTACCAGCGGGCAAGATATCTTGTTGTGGTTCGCTACCACAGCCAGCCACACTGATAGTCGCTGACAACCCCATACCTGCCAGCATTAAGAGCCTACCACGTAGCTTCACGTCTTCTCTCCTCCTGTTTCTATTGAGTTAAACTTATTGGAATTAGGTTCAAGTTTTTAAAAATCTATTATTTAACTCTTGTTGTATATTGCTCATTAACCGTTGTATAGTCCATACAGGAGATAGACTACCTGTTGGGCGCAGTACAAGTGCTACTCTACTTAGCATAGACAGTGTATTCATCATAAAGTATAACTTTACCAAGGATACGTGAGGTATTTATGAATAAAACAGCATCTCAAAGTCAGTCTAAGGATGGAAACCCAGACAAAGAAAAATCTGCAAATCAGAGTCAATCCATTAAAGTGCCCAATGATAATACTAAAAGTCCCGCGTCAACACCGACCGAAGATACCTTCACAAAAGACACTTCAGAAAAACCTGAGCAAAAATCACAAAGTTTCGATGAATTGCAGATCAGTAAGGGTAAGTATCGCCCAGTGGCACAAGCTGTTGGCCATTGGCTTGATAACATCAACATGGATGCCCTTAATTATCTAAACGAACAAGCCGAAAATATCTTTTATCGTAAAGGGGTCACCTTTACCGTCTATAGCGACGCCAAAAACATCGAGCGTATGATTCCGTTTGATATCATTCCACGCATTATTGCCGCGAGCGAATGGAAACAAATAGAAGCAGGCTGTAAACAGCGTATCACGGCTCTCAATGCATTCTTACATGATATCTACCATGACCAAGCCATCATGAAGGCAGATATTGTCCCTGCCAGCTACGTCTATGCCAGTGGCTGCTATGAGCCATGGATGATGGGCATTGAGCTCGACAAACCTATCTATTCGCACATCAGCGGTATTGATTTGATTCGAGACGAGACAGGTAGATTTTGTGTATTAGAGGATAACCTGCGTACCCCATCAGGTGTCTCATATATGCTTGAGAGTCGCAATATATCAGAAACACTATTAGCTGATATATTTACTGAAACGCCTATTATGGGCATCAGTGATTATCCCAACCGTCTCAAAGCCTGTCTTGCTAGCTCAACATCCAAATATGATCCACAAGTCGTCATTTTAACGCCAGGTCGCTTTAATAGTGCCTATTATGAGCATGCCTTCTTAGCGCATGAGATGAATGTGCCACTCGTCCATGGTTATGATTTGGTCGTTGAGGACAGCAAAGTCTATATGCAAGGCATTCGCGGCAAGGTACAAGTCGATGTGATTTACCGCCGCATTGATGATCCCTATATTGATCCGTTAGCCTTCAAATCTGATTCCATATTGGGTGTATCAGGGCTAATGAGTGCTTATCGTGCTGGTAACGTGGTGATTGTTAACGCCCCAGGTACGGGCGTGGCCGATGATAAGAGTTTATATCCTTTTGTACCAGATATGATCAAGTTCTACTTAAATGAAGAGCCTATCCTACCTAATATTGAGACATACCAGTGCCGTAAGCCCGACGATCTCAAATATGTGCTCGATAATCTAGACAAGCTGGTAGTAAAAGAAACGCAAGGCTCAGGCGGATACGGGATGCTTATTGGTCCGACGTCGACCAAAAAAGAAATCGAAGAATATCGCCTGCGTCTGCTTGAAAACCCAGCCGGTTTTATTGCCCAACCGACTATCTCATTATCTACCAATCCCACTGCCGTAAGCGACGGTATCGCACCGCGTCATATTGACTTGCGCCCCTTTATCCTCAGTCATGGTGATGGCACAGTAGATATTGTACCTGGTGGTCTGACACGAGTGGCCATGGTTGAAGGCTCTTTGGTCGTCAATTCATCACAAGGCGGTGGTATCAAAGATACTTGGATTATTGATGACAGTGATTTAGATAACCAGCAAACCGACAAGTGCTCGCCTTTATCATCAGTAGGTGTCAATGCTTCAGGGCATGCGAACTACTATGATCGAGTCCAGCCCTTAGAAACAGGTTACGAGAGTTTAGATGATGCGCCCATGATACTGCTACTCTCTACCGCCAGCCACTTGATATGGCTAGGCCGATATAGTGAGCGTCTGTATTACTACGACGATGTTATGAAACAACTCATCAAAGGCGATCTCAAAAAATCACAGATTAGGCATCTAATTAGTCACTTAGGGTTTGCCGTTGATGGTGAAGTGTCACTGACCACCATGAAGGCACAAATGATGGCTGATTTGGAACAAAACATCATACCCAATATCGTGCAATCGATTGAGGATAATGTCCAAGAGGCCAAAGGTGTTATTGGTAAAGATACTGCTGAATTATACAACTTGATCAAGCGTTTATCGAGTGCTGGCACGTATCGAGCGGCGACTTTGCAGCTACACGCGTGTAACGCTGCGATGAAACAAGAAAATCCGACAGTGACTTGCTTCTGGCAATTAGGGCGTCACTTTGAGCAGCTTGAGCGTGCCGTTTTGTTGGGAGAGGATTCAACAGAGATCAGTTTTGAATTCAGACACTGGATTAATGAGTTGCCAGAGAATACGCGCTGGCGTGAACTTATCCGCTTGACCAATCAGATGATCAGGTCAAAGAAATTTAGTGATTTTGCGCTGATTAGCAAAGAGTTCAATCTCATATTGCGTCAAGGTGTATAGAAGGTGTCTAGCCAAAAACCAATAGCAATGGCTCATGAGACATATGGAATAAACAGAAAATAGAAAGATGCTATAAGGAAAATGCCATGAAACTTCAAATCAGTCACCAAACCAACTATTATTACGATGAGCTGGCGCAGCGCAGTGTACAGTATATACGTATGACACCCATGCAAATGCCGCACCAAACCATTCATAAATGGGATGTCATGCTGCCTAAAGTGGCGACCAACCAAAAGGACGGCTTTGGTAATGCATGGCTCACGCTCAGCCGTAACGAGGCACATAACAACTTACAAATGCAGGCGTCGGGTATTGTTGAGATCAACACCGAAACCGAACGACTAGAGGATATGGATCATGTCCCCTACCTGCTATTTACCGTACAAACCCCGTTGACCAAATGCTCACAGGAGATGCGAGAATTTGCAGCGCCATACCTGAAAACCCCTACTCATGACAGCTTAAAGGCGATGGCGAATGCCCTTATTATGAAGATGCCTTTTGTTAAAGACGTCACGCATGTGGGCACGACCGCTGCTGAGGCGTTTGCGACAAGTGCTGGTGTGTGCCAAGACCATACGCATGTATTTTTAGGTATCTTGCGCGATCAACAGATTCCAGCCCGTTATGTGTCTGGTTATCTGTATGACGATACCGAAAATCACATGGCCAGTCACGCATGGGCTGAGGTTTGGCTGGATGGTTACTGGTATACTTTTGATATCTCAAATCAGGCATTTACCCCAAACTCACATGTGTATGTGGCTATTGGGCGAGATTATCTAGATACGGCGCCTGTTCGCGGCGTGCGTATGGGCGGCGGTTACGAAAATCTTTACAGTTTGGTATTAGTCAAAAAGCTATCATAGCGTTTGCTATTTTTTATTACGTTTATTCATCAAGGGTATTTTATGACTTATTGTGCTGCCATTCGTCTAAAAGACGGTATGGTCTTTGCCAGTGACACGCGCACGAATGCCGGTGTTGATCACATATCGACATTCAGAAAGTTGTATCAATACGGCGTTGAAGGCGAGCGCTTTATGGTGCTACAGACAGCTGGTAGCTTAGCGACATCGCAGGCAGTGTTCAATAAACTACAAAGCGACATTGACCAGCGTGCTGAGAGTAACCTCAATACAGTAGCGACGTTGTTTGATGCCGCGCAAATGGTTGGTGAATGTATGCGTGATGTTATGAACCATGCAAAAGCAGTCGCTAACTCTACTCGCGATGGTGCATTTACCAGCTCGTTTATGCTTGGTGGTCAAATAAAAGGACAGCCACCTGAGCTATACCTGATTTATCCTGAAGGCAATTGCATCAAAGCCACTGAAGATACGCCCTTCTTTCAGTTAGGTGAAAGCAAATATGGCAAACCTATTTTGGATCGTTCTGTCAGCTACAACACGGATGTAAGGCACGCGGCACGTGCGTTGATGCTGTCATTTGATTCCACGATTCACTCAAACCTATCAGTCGGTATGCCGATAGATTTTGTACTTTATAACAATGACAGCCTAGCTCTGCCCAACGGCCGACGTATTGATGAGCGTGACGAGTACTTTAACACCATCCGTCATCAATGGTCAGATGCGTTACGTCGCACGTTAGTTGAATTGCCTAAATGTCCTGATGGTTATTGGGGATAGTCCTTCCACCTTCGAACCCAATTTGAAGACTTGTCGTCACTTCAATAAAATCATACCGATAAGAAAGGTGCAGTACGGCTGTCTTTTGATTGGGCCACCTCATGTGGTGTACCTTGAGCGACGATTTCTCCGCCCGCATCCCCTGCCCCTGGTCCGATGTCAATGATCCAATCGCTATTGCTAGCCACTTGCATGTCATGTTCAACCATGATGACAGTATTGCCCGCATCGACGAGACCATTTAACTGCGTCATAAGCATAGACACATCGGCAGGGTGTAGACCTGTGGTTGGCTCATCCAATATGTATAGGGTGTCGCCTCGCTGTGTGCGTTGCAGCTCAGTGGCAAGTTTAATCCGTTGCGCTTCTCCGCCTGATAACTCGGTGGCAGGCTGACCTAAACGTAAGTAGCCAAGCCCAACTTGCAGCAACGCCTCTAATGCACGCAAAATAGGCGCTTCATCAACAAAAAATTCATGAGCCGCTTCAACGGTTAAGTTCAGTACTTCAGCGATGTTTTTGTCTCGATAAGTGATTGCTAGCGTCTCATCGTCATAGCGCTGACCATGACATACCTGACAAGGCGCATAAACACTTGGCAAAAACAACAGCTCGACACTGACAAACCCTAAGCCTTCGCAATTTGGGCAGCGGCCTTTTGTGGTGTTAAAAGAGAACCTGCCAGCATCATAGCCATGAGATTTTGCCTGCTTAGTCGCCGCAAACAGTTTACGCACATCGTCAAACAAACCCGTATAGGTTGCCAAGTTAGAGCGCGGTGTACGACCAATTGCTTTTTGATTGATATTAATAAGGCGACGGACGTGCTCCATGCCAGCGACGATTTCACCGCCAGTTACTGACTCAAGCTCTTGCTCAAGTAAATCCGCTTCACCAACAGGCGCTTCTGTAACTGTCTTCTGCCCCAACGCTTCATTGATAAGCTCTACCAATGCTTGGCTGACGAGACTTGATTTGCCTGAGCCTGAGACCCCTGTGACGCTGGTCATCACCCCAAGCGGAAACTCAACATCTAATCCCGTGATGTTATTTCGCTCAATGTTGGCAAGTTTGAGCCAGGCTGCCGGCTGCCTTGTATTAGATTTTAACTGTGCGTTAGACGTCGCATCAGCAAATAGATATTGACCAGTATGCGACTGCGTAACTTTACGAAGTCCATCTACAGGGCCACTATAGATAATCTCGCCACCATGCGTGCCTGCCTTTGGCCCGACATCGACTATCCAATCAGCATGTCTAATGACACTAACGTCATGCTCAACAACAAACACTGAATTCCCAGCTGCGATTAGCTCATCCAATGCCCCTAGCAATGCTTGAGTATCAGCAGGATGTAGACCAGCCGATGGCTCATCAAGGACATAGACTACGCCAAACAACTGCGAGCGAATTTGAGTAGCCAAACGCAATCGTTGTAATTCACCAGGAGAGAGTGTCGGTGTGGTACGCTCAAGTGAGAGATAGCCTAACCCTAACCTTGTTAGCGCTTCAACACGAGAGAGAATATCACTGGCGATACGCTGGGCAACGATGGCTTTCTCGTGGTTTGGTGTGTTATCAGTTACCTTAGTCCGCGCTGTTTTTTCCAGTTTTTCCGCCATTTCAGTCAGTGTTAGCTGTGATAGCTCTCCGATATCGAGTCCTGCAAACTTAACCGATAGCGATTCTTTCTTTAGTTTTTTACCATGACATTCTGGACACTCAGATATCTGCATAAACTGCGAGACACGCTTTTTAGTACGCGGGCTCTGAGTGGTAGCAAAAGAGTGCAAAATGAAATTTTTGGCACTGGTGAAAGTGCCCATATAATTTGGCTTTTCGCCTTTTTCTAACGCATCACGCGTTTGCTCAATGTTGTATTCAGGATAGACAGGCACTGTTGGCGTATCATCCGTAAACAATATCCAATCACGCGTCTTTTTCGGCAGTGTGTGCCATGGTTTATCAATATCATAGCCCAATGTGGTCAATATACGACTGAGGTTTTGACCTTGCCACGCTGGTGGCCACGCTGCAATCGCACGCTCACGGATGGTCTTGGTATTGTCTGGCACCAGCAACTCTTCAGTGACCTCAAATACGCGGCCAATACCTGAACAAGTTGGGCAAGCACCATCTGGCGTATTGGGAGAGAATGCATCGGCATATAGTATTCCTTGATCTGCCGGATATTCTCCTGCTCGTGAGTACAGCATGCGCAGGCCATTGGATATCGTCGTAACGCTACCCACAGACGAGCGCACTGAAGGCGTACCTCGCTTCTGCTGTAAAGCGACTGCTGGTGGTAACCCTTCTATAGTATCAACATCCGGCTCATCGACCTGATCAATGAGTCGTCTGGCATAAGGCGATACAGAATCAAGATAACGGCGTTGTGACTCGGCAAATAGTGTACCGAATGCTAATGACGACTTGCCTGAGCCTGAGATACCAGTAAAGACCACCAAGGCATTACGAGGTAAGTCAACATCAACGTTCTTCAAATTGTGTACGCGCGCACCTCTGACCTGAATATTATCTTGGTCAGGGTTATAAAGGGTATTTCTCACTGTGCTTGTTTTACTTGTTTTTTCTTCTAATTTTTCTGAATTTGCCATAGCGTTATTGTTCCTATCGAATCGTTGTTTATTCCTAACGTGCTTAGTTTTCTTTATTTAATTAGCAGAAAGGTTAACACGTACTCATGTGTGGCCATGGCTAGGCTTACATATCAATAGCATAGATAGACAAAACGATAACTCAAGTCACCCAATCATTAATAATAAAAAACCCGCATCAAGGCGGGTTTTGTTTAGCAAGAACTGAAAATTTAGACATTAAGACACAACCAAGCGCATCAATTGGGTGCTGATATAACCACCAAATGTCCCTACTGCGTAACCTAAAATACCCAAGAACACGCCAACAGGCGCTAGCGATGGATGAAAAGCTGTGGCGACAATCGGTGCAGAAGAAGCACCGCCCGTATTGGCATTAGAGCCAACTGCCAAAAAGAAGAACGGTGCTCGAATGATTCTAGCAACGGCAAATATGATAACGACATGGATGCTCATCCATAGTAAACCGATAAGCAATAGTCGCCACTGTGAGACGATTCCAGCCAGATTGATTTGCATACCAATCGCGGCGATTAATACAAAGATAAATACCGTGCCGATTTTTGATGCGCCAACATGATCTAACCTACGTATCTTAGTAAACGAAAATATAACACCTATTACCGTAATAATTACCACCATCCAAAAGAACGAGCTGGCAAAGCTATATTGAACGGCCCAACTATAAGGCGCAAAGAAATCTGCAATCTGGCCACCGACAAAGTGCGCCACTCCGACCATCGCAAAGCATAAGCCAAACATCACCATCAAATCATTGATAGTGGCTGGGCGGGCATGATCACGCTCATAGCTCTCGACTGCTTTGACTACTTTATCAATACTACTCGTATCAGCTCGCAAAAAGCGGTCTATCTTATCGCTATGTTTTGCCATTACTAAGATAGCTAACAGCCACAGCGAGGCATTGGTGGTATCGACCAAAATCATCATACCAAACAAATCATCACTGACCCCAAACAGCTCCTTCATCGCTGCTTGGTTGGCCGCGCCGCCTATCCAGCTGCCTGCTACGGCCGAGAACCCACGCCATAACGTATCATCGGTAAACATCGCAGGCGATATCCACTTAGCGACTCCCAAACTGATCGGGCCACTGATGACGATAGCAATACTGGCAGCAAAAAACATCGCGATTGCTTTCCAGCCTAAGCCCAGTATTTTAGGCACATCCATGGACAAGGTCATCAACAGCAAACTTGCTGGCAGTAAGTAAGTGGCAGTAAAACCATAAATCTGCGAACCAACACCATCAGCAAACACGCCCAAACTGTTTAGAGTAGCTGGTATAAAGCAGCAAAGCACAATACCAGGCAATATGGCATAAAATCGACGCCAAAATTTACCCGGTAAGCCTTGGGTATAAAAAACCAGACCAATAATGGCCATGATGATGCCAAAGGCTAATGGCAAATTATCAATTGCTAAGTTTGAGGTGGCAGGCATCAAGGCGCTCCAAGAGTTACAACGGGCAAAAGTAAATCAGTATAGACAAGGCAAAAAACTCCTGCAAGCAGCCATCGACTATTAGCTAGGATTTGCCGAGTAGTATTTGACGGAATAAATAGCAAGGTAACGGTTAGGCAAGTAAGGGCATAAAGTAATCATGGCGCAATATAAAACAGGTAAACACAAAAAAGCCAGATAACAAGTATCTGGCTTTTTCAATGCTATCTTTAGACGATTAATGAATCAATGATTTTAATCGTCAAATATAGCTGTATTACGAGTTGTTACCACGGTTGCCGCCGTTTGGACGACCTTGGCCACGGCTGTCAGAACGACCAGCTGGACGACCTTGGCTGCCGCTTGGACGACCGCGACCAGTTGCAGCACGCTCACCACGTGGAACGCCATTGCTATCACCGCGGCTTGGGCCACCAGTGCGCTTGCCTTGATACGGCTTGCCACCTGAACGCTCATTTGGTTTGCCTGACGTGTCACGTGGCTTACCTTGATAACCGCTGTCATTGCTAGCGCGTTGACCAGTTGGAGCGCTGTCGCTTGAACGACCACGACCTTGACCACCACCGCTAGATTTACCAGCATAGCCACCGCCTGAACGACCACGGCCTTGACCGCCACCGCCGTTAGAACGACCACGACCACGGCCACGACCATTACCTTTGTTTTCGCTAGGTACGTAAGTTTTCTTAGGCTCCATACCTTCGATAACACATACTTCCATTTTGCGATCTAAATAACGGTTGATAGCGTTAAGCTGTGGACGATCATCCATGCTACATAGGCTGATAGCAACACCAGTACGACCAGCACGACCACAACGACCGATACGATGGACGTAATCTTCAGTCTGACGCGGCAAGTCATAGTTGATAACGTGCGAGATAGCTGGGATATCTAGACCACGAGCAGCAACGTCAGTCGCTACTAGGATTTTTACTTTACCATTACGCAAGTCTTGAACGATACGGTTACGCTTGCTCTGTGGCAAGTCACCATGTAGGAAGCTTGCTTTATGGCCCGCTTCTTGTAGCTGTTTAGCCAGTTTTTCAGTGCTACGTTTGGTAGCAGCAAAGATAATGATTTGTTCCATATCTTGCTGGCAAACGATTTTGTCAAGTAAACGGTTTTTGTGATCAAAATCATCACAGTAGTACACTTTTTCTTCGATGTGTGCAGATTCTACTTTGATTGATACGCGCTCAGGGTTCTTAGTGAAACTGGCAGCGATTTTACCTACTGGGCCATCCCAAGTTGCTGAACACATGATCGTTTGACGATCGATTGGCGCTGCACGAAGAATGTCACTGATGTCATCAGCAAAACCCATGTCTAGCATACGGTCAGCTTCGTCAAGTACCAATACTTCTAGGTTTGACAAATCAACGCGACCTGCATTGATATGGTCAAGTAGACGACCAGGAGTTGCAACGATGACTTGAACGCCCTTTTTCAAAGCAGTGATCTGACCGTTGTATGGTGCGCCGCCAACTAGTGGTACACAAAATAGACCGCGCATATCTTTAGAATAAGTGCGAACGCTGTCATGTACTTGCTGAGCAAGTTCACGCGTTGGCGTTAGGATAAGTGCTTTGGTTAGTTTGTCAAAGCTAGTAGCACGGCTCAAACGGTCAAGTACAGGGATAACGAAAGCCGCTGTTTTACCACTACCCGTTTGCGCTGACAATAAAAGGTCACGACCAGCTAGAGCAAAAGGAATGGCTTGTTCTTGAATAGGGGTTGGATTGGTATAGCCACTGCGATCAAGGGCAGTAAGAATTGGCTTAGCAATGCCAAGATCAGTAAAAGTGATTTTGTTTTCTTCAGTGGCGTCAGTAGCAGCCGCTTGAGTATTGTTATCAGTATTTGGAGTGTCAGTGCTTTCGATGATGCCGTTTTCAGCGGCGATTGCAGATAAGATGTCAGTCATAAGAATCCTTGGTAAGTATAAGTTGCTGTAAATTCAGCAAACTTGATGCATACCACTGATAACCGTTCACCACGCTGCTCTTATTAGCATTACCGAGCAATATAAAATTGTCAATAATTAGAAACCAAGCCAATAGAGCTTAGCGTCTTTATAATAAATGCGTTCGTGCTGTCTGACGTATTTTGGTGGTAGTGCCGAGTGTCTTATCCTTGCTTGATATACGCTCATTATCAATGCTTTGTCCAAAGCAGATAAAGGCAAACAGCAACCAATCTAGACCCTAGTTATAGGCCAGTAGATAAGATATGAGTCAAAAATAACTGATATTTTTAAAGGTTATTTAAGTACACAAAATCATCGGCAACAATTACTTATGGTCATCCTAGACCCAAAATCGCAGGCGATGTTATCAATCTCATAATTCACGAAAGCCTAAGCTAACGTGGCGACGCAGTATAGCACAATAAAAAAATATATGTACCTATTTCTTCAATTACTGAGTAAATAAGCACTAACAGTGTTGATAATAAACAAGTTTAGTTGTTTTATTTAATAACTAAAGCAAATGAGCTACTCACTATTTATCTATCGTACTACTTTGACTTCTGTTACATAAGTAGGTAGCTGCCATGCCCCGCCCGCCTCGATTAAGCGGCAAAGTCCAGTGGTGCTTTCATGGCTTTTTTCAAATGCACGGCCCGTCCATAGCCAATCGGTTTTGCTCATGCAATCACCGATGCCGCGACCTTTTTGTACAGAGGTAAGCTTGCCTTTATCGTAGCCAGTAGCATTGGTCGTCACCAACGTTGGCTTATAAGGTTTACTGTCATTGATTACCCAAACCCCTGCTCCAGCGTTATAAGCGCCTGTCCAGCACTCATGCTGTGCCAACAGCTGAGAGCCATTTAGACGACTGATACGCCAAGGTGATTTGTCTGAAAGATTGGGACAAACGCTGTCTGCATCTTTCATTGTGCCTTTTACCAACGCTGCCAACTGAGAGGACCTCATTACAAACTTTTTGTCATTACCATCGTCCGCTTTGGCGCTTGGAACGATGAACTGCAGTACTGGCGCGGCTTTGGGAGGTAATATACCGCCACTAGATTTAGCAGCATCGTCATTTTTGATAAAAGCACTGGATGTACCAACGCGACCTTGGAACTCATCGGCTTTTAGCATAGCAGCACTGGCACCTTTGTCAGAGAGCTGCCAACGTGAATTGCGCAAGGCCAACGTAATCTTGCTAGATTTGGTCAAAGCTTCTAACAATGCAGTTACCTGCGCTTGAGTAAGCTCAGCGTTACCTGCAGCGGCTGAATATGGCTTCGTCTCACCATAATCCTTGTCATTAATAAACAACGAGATGCGATGACGATTACCAAGCTGCATTAAGGCTTTAGACGAGCTGTCCTTTGCCCCGCCAAGCTTTACTTTACCATCCACGCCAGCATTCGCACCTGCGCGGCGTACGAGCAATATAGAAACCGGGAACTCGCTGTTATTCTCTGCTTGATACCCTGCCAGCCGGCATGTACGCGTATTATCACAAGCGATTTGCCAGTCTTGACTGGTAAACTCAGTCGATGTACTGGCCATACTGGTGGTACTAAATAAAGCTGTGCTAAGCGCTGCAAGTACAGGCAGTAATATTTTATTTTTTATCATATAGGTGGGTTGTTCTTTTATTTTTTTAGGTATGTTTTCTGAGTAATACTCTACAATGATGTTTTTGGGATTTTTATTAAACTGGGCACTATCTTTATAGCTATTGTCATCATACTTATTATCGTCATAGGTAATCCCTGACCTACTAACACCAGTTAAATCAACGCCTTTTGATAGCGACATATTGTTTATATAATTATTGTCTTTCATAATCATCACCTTTCAGTAGAAGAAGTATAAACACCTGTCTATTGTAATGGTGCTCGGCTATCTTAACGCACTAGTGTTTCTATCTGTTGTACTAATGTATCATTGTGTAAAGACAAAGGGAAGACCTAGCATACATTATATTCATTTTTATGAATATAAGTAAAAAGGCTGATAAGCTATTTGCTTATCAGCCTTGCTGCTGTGTTTAAGGTTTATTTATGCTTAAAATGTACTGTTAGATCTAAACTGTATTGAGTACTTAGTTTAGTCGATTGGTTTTAGCTCTAACGCTACTGCACGTTTAACCGCAGGACGTTCAGCGATTTTCTTAGCCCAACGCTGCAAGTGTTTATAGTCTTCTACTTGCAAAAACTCTGCCGCGTCATAGAGCTTGCCTAGTGCCAACTGACCATACCAAGACCAGACAATCATATCCGCAATGTTGTAATCAGACTCATCATTGCCGCACAGGTACTCATGGTCTTTTAGATGCGTATCTAATACATCGAGCTGGCGCTTGGTTTCCATCGTATAGCGGTTGATTGGATACTCTAGAGGTTCAGGCGCATACGCATAAAAGTGCCCAAAGCCGCCACCTAAGAAAGGCGCGCTACCCATTTGCCACATAATCCAAGACAGACAATCTGCTCGCGCTTTGCCAGTAGCCAGTGGCAGAAACTTATCAAACTTCTCTGCTAGATACATTAAGATAGCGCCCGACTCAAAGAGTGCTATCGGCTCCCCCGCTGTATCAGTAGAATGATCGACCAAGGCTGGAATCTTTGAATTGGGGTTTATCTCTACAAACCCTGAGCCAAACTGCTCACCTTTAGAGATGTCGATTTTGTATGCATCATATGCTGCCCCGTCAATACCAAGTTCGGCCAGCTCTTCTAGTAGTATGTTGACCTTGACACCATTTGGTGTATTTAACGAATACAGCTGTAACGGAGCATCACCAACAGGCAGCTCTTTATCATAGCGAGCTCCAGACGTTGGACTATTAATACTAGCAAATTTGCCGCCATTATCTTTATCTTGCGTCCAAACTTTTGGTGGTACGTATTTATTATTATCTTGACTCATAATTTATCCTCGGTTTGTATTTATGACTGCCGCGAAGGTTTACTATAACGAGAACTCGTAACGATATTAAAGTCCTCTCTTGTAATCAATGTTGTGTTTCTACTGCTAAAGTAAAAAGAGACGAGCTATTAGCACGCATCGAATTTCTTGTCTTGTTTCGCCTCTTTTCTTTTTTAGCAATCCTTCGCATCGTTGCTCTTATATAAGTTATCTTATATCAGTTACTTTGAGTCACTTTTATTATGAGTTAAGCTTTCTTATACTACTCAGCTTGCATAGTGATCTGTTCGCAAATCCGCTATTTTCTTACTTCATAACGAGACGTTCAATGGGATTCACATGGTAACGCTCACCCCGACTCAAGAGAAATACCTGCCTTATGTACTAGCGGTAGCGTTATTTATGCAAATTTTAGACGCTACTATTTTGAATACCTCATTGCCACAAATGGCGCAGGCACTGGGTGAGTCACCACTAAAAATGCAATGGGCCGTCATCAGCTATGCATTAACCTTAGCGATTTTTATCCCTATTAGTGGTTTTTTAGCGGATAAATATGGCACACGCCGCGTATTTTTATCGGCGGTCATCATTTTTTGTGTTGGCTCATTACTGTGCGCTGCCTCACCCACACTAGATTTTTTGATTGGCTCACGCATCGTTCAAGGTATTGGTGGCGCGATGATGACGCCTGTCGCTCGTTTGATATTGGTTAAGTCTTATCCGCGCAATAAGCTACTCACTGTGATGAACTTTGCTGTGATACCAGCATTGGTTGCACCACTAGTCGGTCCGGTATTGGGTGGCTACATCGTACAATATGCCAGCTGGCATTGGATATTTTTGATCAATATACCGATGGGTGTGGCAGGTTTTATCATGGGTAAAAAACTGGTGCCAGCACTATATGAAGATACCAAGCGTCTTGACTGGACAGGGTTTGTATTGTTTGCCGCCGCTGCTTGCGGATTCACACTGGCTGTCGAGTTTGGTTCACAGACCGGTCGCGGGGTTTATGGGTTGTTGCTTGGGTTAGGCGCAAGTCTATTGATCGGTGCGTATGTCTGGCATGCCAAACGGCGAGCAGCTCCCCTGTTTCCACTGAGCTTGTTTGATATTCGCACTTTTCGAATTGGTATTACAGGCAACTTGTTTACGCGGCTTGGTATCAGTGCCGTGCCCTTTTTGCTGCCCTTATTATTACAGGTGGTATTTGAGTACTCACCTTCGCAGGCAGGTTGGTTGCTTGCCCCGATTGCGGTTGGTGCTATAGGTATCAAACCTTGGGTTAGCAAAATTATTCAACGGTTTAGCTACCGTAAAGTGCTGGTCTACAATACCTTGTTTATGGGTTCGCTTATCATTGTGCTAGCGCAGTTTAATGATGCGTCGCAGTGGCTATGGTTTATACCTATCTTGACCATCATGGGTGCCTGCAACTCTATGCAGTTTAGTGCGATGAATACAATTACTATTGGCGATTTACAGGGCACACAGACTAGTAGCGGTAATAGCTTAATGGCGGTCAATCAGCAGTTGGCGATTAGCTTTGGTATTGCGTTCGGTGCTGCTGTGTTGAATCTACTACGTGAGCGTCTACAGATGGATACGTTAGTAGCGTTCCAAACCACTTATTGGATATTGGGCATTTTGACCATTCTCTCGGGGCTGTATTTTTTACGTCTAAAACCTGAGGATGGCCGCGGTTTATACTAGGGTGTGTCTTCAATCGAGATAAGCTTTCTATTGAGTGAGATTTTACGTACGGCAAGTCTCTATTCTATATATCCGAAACGTTAAAAATAGCTTATCTATAGACAGAAAAAAGCCAGTATGCGATTGGATTATCAATCTCATACTGGCTTTTTTTATTATGACTTACATTAATAGCAAATACTATTATGCGTCATCATCACTCATTTGCGATTGGATGTAGCGTTCTACACCAATACTTTCTATCAAGTCTTGCTGCGTTTCTAACCAGTCTTCATACTCTTCATTGCCATCTTTTAGCGTGACTAATAGCTGGCGGGAGACATAGTCAGACTTTGTTTCACATAAGGTGACGGCATCAGTAATAATATCAAATTTTTGTCTCTCAAGACGTAAATTGCACTCAATGATTTCTGGTACATCTTCACCGACCAAGACCTTGCCCAGTTCCTGCAAGTTTGGCAAACCGCCTAACAGTAAAATACGAGCGATTAGGTCGTCTGACCATTTCATCTCAGCAATAGATTGCTTATATAATGAGTCATTAAGCGCTTCTAGCCCCCAATGACGTGCAATACGTGCATGCAAAAAATACTGGTTGATGGCAATCAATGACTGCCCAAGTACTTTGTTTAACGCGCGAATAACTTCTTTATCCCCTGTCATTACCTTTCTCCCTTAATCTCTATTATTTATGCTGAATACTGTGAATACTGTGAATGCTAGTCATACGTAGGATGATATCAGACAATATTAGGAGTGACTTCAGCCACTTGGCTTTGTAGGTAATTCGGTAGACCAATCATGTCGATGAGACGGAGCTGCTGCTCAAGCCAATGCGCATGATCTTCTTCGGTGTCTTTCAACTGCTCAACCAGCATCTCACGCGTGACATAGTCATGCTCTGCTTCGCAAAGTGCGATACCTTCTTTTAGATGCTTTTGTACTTGATACTCTAAATCTAGGTCAAACTGCAACATCTCAGGGACAGTCGCACCGATATGAATAGCGTCGACAGACATCTTTGGTGTGCCACTCAACATCAAGATACGGCGAATGATGTTCTGCGCGTGTAGCGTTTCGTCTTCCATTTCATGATGGATACGGTCGTATAACTTGCCATAATGCCACTCAGCGTACATCTCTGAATGGATAAAATATTGGTCACGAGCGGCAAGCTCACCACCTAGTAAGAAATTCAAATAATCAATGACTTTCTGGCTACCTATCATAACGCGTACTCCCCTATTTATTTTTACCGATCACCATACATCCACAATTCATTATATAAGGATAGCATAATTGGCAAACTGATCAGTAAAAATCAAAATCAATAAAATGGCTTCTAATCTCAGGTAAATATAGTAGCATACAGGCGCAGTATAGGGTGTAACGTTATGAACTAAGAATAAGATGCTAATTGAGAATCATAATTAGCTACAACTAGTATTGATATGTGTTATGTAACATGTTGGCGTTTGAGTGAGATTATATGGACGCTTGCACCCGACCCTTTAGGTATAATAAAGTTAGATGCAGGATATTGAATATATTTTATCGTATTATATTACAAGGTATATGATTGATAATATTTAAACAGCGTATGCTAGATTATCGAGTTTTGCATGGTGTTCATCTAGGTAGTCATTGACCATCGGCTCACAACAGCCACAGCACGTTGCTACATCGAGCGTATCTTTTAGACCATCGAGCGTATCAACACCTGCAGCAATAGCTGCTTTGATTTGCTTTTCTTTTACGTTGTTGCAGATACATACGTACATGGATTGGCTCCTCGGAATACCACTATTCGATAATGACAGCATACGACACTTATATAAAAACCTTTGTGATAAGTGTCATTGATAAACGGATAATTTACTGTTTTTTAGCAATGAAAACTTAGTCGTTGAAATCACGTTTATCGCTTGCAGTATAATAACGATAATTATTATCATTTTCAATCACATTCGATATATTTATTTTTCGAGACAGTATCCTTATATTACAGGCAGTTCATTTATGTAAGTGGATATAAGTGTGCGTGTAACCGAATATTGTTAAAGGTAGTGAATTGACAATGAACTGTAAATTTGATTATTTTTTAATCGATTTTGTAGATAACTGCTGTTATATTGAACCCCTATTAACGAAGCCCATTGGAATTCACCTATGTCTGATAATAATTTTACGATACGACCTATCGATTTATTCAAAGTCCTATCTGATCCGACACGTCTAAAAATATTTCAAATTCTTTTTAAAAAAGAAGCACGTTGCGTGGGTGATTTGGTAGATATGCTTGACCAGCCACAACCAACAATATCACGCCACCTAAACCATTTGAAAAAATTGGGTATTTTGAGCTGTGTGCGTGATGGTACTTGGATGTGGTATGAGGTCGCTGATGATTTACCAGATTGGTGTCAAGATATCTTAGACATCACCTATGAGCAAATCACTCCTAGCGGCACTAGTAGAGATGTATCGGATCTTACTTAGATACTATTGTCCGCTTGTGTCCGCTTAGATTTTTGGTTCTTTGACTGTGCTTTATAAAAAGCGTTAAAGACCATAAATCTGCGGCAATGCTCCAGACCAAAAAAGACCTACTTTCGTAGGTCTTTTTTTTTGCTCAACTATTGATAATTTGACTTAAATTGCGCTAGATCAAATGCTTATACAAGATCTAAGAAGTCGCTAATAAAGGCATTGGCTGGCTGGTGTATTAGCTCTTCTGAAGTGCCTACCTGCTCTACTCGGCCCTGATTCATCACGACGATCTCATCTGATACCGCACGTGCCTCTTCTTGATCGTGCGTTACCATGATACTGGTGATACCAAGCTCGTGGTGGATGTTTTTTAGCCATGTGCGCAGCTCTTTACGGACTTTGGCATCTAGTGCACCAAACGGCTCATCTAGCAGCAACAGCTTCGGTTTGACAGCAAGTGCACGTGCTAAGGCAATGCGCTGACGCTGACCACCTGATAGCTGATGTGGATAAGCATTGGCAACTTGTGGTAGCTGTACAAGGTCTAAGAGCTCTGCCACACGCTTATTGATATCAGCTTTGCTTGGGCGTTCGTTTTTTGGCAACAAGGTCAATCCAAACGCCACATTGTCCGCGATATTTTTATGGCGAAACAAGGCATAATGCTGAAACATAAAGCCAATATGGCGCTTTTGAACTGGGGTATTAGTCACATCTAGCTCATCAAACAATACCTGTCCAGAGTCGGCATACTCTAGACCCGCGATAATACGTAGCAAAGTGGTCTTACCGCAGCCTGACGGGCCTAGTAACGTCGTCAGTTTGCCAGTCGGCACGGTGATATTGATATTGTCCAAAGCCGTAAAATTGCCGAATTTTTTATTAACGTTGCGAATCTCAATGCTCATAATCGTATCTCTTATTATATCTTTTGTCGTATCGTGGCAAGTAGCTGAGTAGCGACTGCATCCGTAGTATTAACATCATTTATCAGATAATGGCAGTTATACCTTGCCAGTACTGTCCGCACTCGTCGATTCAGTAACGGCAGTGGCGTTAGCACTTACTGGCAGCTCAGGTGCGCTGGCAAGCCGCTCAGACTTGGCAAATTTACGCTCTTGTATCTTGGTCATGACTTGCTGAATCAGTAGCGTCACTAAGGCCAATGCAGCCAAGATGCTCGATAAGGCAAACGCAGCGGTAAAGTTATAATCGTTATAGGCAATCTCAACCAATAGCGGCATGGTGTTGGTCTCGCCGCGAATGTGACCAGATACCACGCTGACCGCACCAAACTCACCCATCGCGCGGGCATTGGTCAGAATCAAACCATATAGCAGCGCCCATTTGATATTAGGCAATGTCACATGCCAAAATGTCTGCCAACCAGTCGCACCTAATGTTAGCGCTGCTTGCTCTTCAGAGTCGCCTTGAGTCTGCATCAATGGGATCAGCTCACGTGCAACAAAAGGAAAGGTCACAAATAGTGTCGCCAAAATGATACCAGGCACCGCATAAATTACTTGGAAACCCATACTTTCAAGCCAGCCACCAATAGTAGAGTTCAGTCCAAACAGCAGCACAAACATCAAACCTGCAACCACTGGCGATACCGAAAATGGCAAATCAAGCAAAGTAGTGACCAGCTGCTTACCTTTAAACTGATAGCGCGTGACCAACCATGCAATCGCAATGCCCATTACCATATTAATTGGTAAGACAATGCCTGCCGTGATAAGCGTAAGTTTGATGGCTTGTAAGGCTTCAGGGTCTACTAATGAAGCAATATATAACTGCCAACCATTTTTAAAGGCTTCGTAAAACACTGCCAGTAATGGAATGACCAACATGACAATCATGAATAACACTGCAATGGCAATAAAGGTACGGCGTATCCATGGCGTATCTTTGGTCGCGGCGTTGCTTTGGTAGTCGTAGCTATTAGATATTTGCATATTAGCGAGCTCCTACACGGCGCGACAGTTTCCACTGCATGATATTAATGGTCAACAAGATAACAAATGATATGAGTAGCATAAATAGTGCCACCGCAGAAGCCCCTTGAATATCAAATTGCTCAAGCTTACTGATAATGATGAGTGGCAAAATCTCAGACTGCATCGGAATATTACCCGCGATAAAGATAACTGAGCCATACTCACCAGTGGCACGGGCAAACATCATACCTGCGCCCATCAGCAGTGCTGGCAATAGCTCTGGCAAAATCACTTTACGAAAAGTCGTCAGACGATTAGCGCCCAATACCGCAGCCGCTTCTTCAAACTCAACCGATAGCTCAGCGAGTACTGGCTGCACTGCACGGACGATAAAGGGAAAGCTCACCACAACCAGTGCTAGCCAAATACCTATCGGCGTAAAGGCTACTTGAATATCGAACTTGGCAAACCATTGACCAATCAAGCCATTAGGCGCATACAAAGTAGCAAGCGAGATACCTGTAACGGCCGTTGGTAGTGCAAATGGTAAATCAACTAAGGCATTAATCAGTGACTTACCCCAAAACTCATAGCGGACAAGCACCCATGCGACCAGTGTGCCAAATACCATATTGGTCAACATCGCTAAAAACGACATCCATAAGCTTAGCTTGATAGCGGCAGTGACTTGTGGCTGGGTAATGGTTTCCCAAAAGCCAGTCCACCCCATCTGCGTCGTGGTATAGGCCATCATGGCAAACGGTAGTACCACCAATAACGACAAGCTAAAGACAGTAATACCCATGCTCAGACCAAACCCGGGTAGCACATTGCGCTGACGCAAGCGGGTCAGCCAACCTTTTTTGTTGCCGGGCTTACTGGCAGAAGAAGATGTTGCACTCATAGTGATGTCCTATTGCCTAACTGATGGTACTTAGCGAGGGTGCTCACTGTAAGACCATTATTACCATTGTTATCAAAATTATTATTGGTCGGCTTATGATATAAAGGACATAGTGCGTACGACCATGTCCTTTATGGGGTGCTTCATGACTGACTGTACGATTAATTGAGTTAATCCGTTTCAGTGTTTAGCGCAGTAGCTGCTCTAAGTACTCAGCTCGCGATTACTGAGGCGCGTTAATTGCCAATTGGTCAAACACACCGCCATCACTGAAGTAAGTGCTCATGATCTCATCCCATGTGCCAAAGGCATCGTTCGGGCGGAAAGTCTCAACTGGCGGTAATTTGTCACCGTTTTTATCAAGAACGCTCTTAACGCTAGGACGTAAGTATAAATCGGCTGCTAGTTGCTGAGCCGGCTCACTCCATAAATAATCAAGATACGCTTTCGCCGCGTCTGTAGTACCTTTTTTGTCTGTTACCGTCTTCACGACAGCCACAGGGCTTTCTGACTTAATCGAGTATTTTGGATAAACGATGTCTACTTGACCTGCACCAAAATCAGTCGCTGCAAGGTTGGCTTCGTTTTCAAACGTGACCAACACATCACCAATACCGCGCTGTACGAAAGTCGTTGTCGCGGCACGTCCGCCGTTTTCATAGACTTTGACATTTTTTAGCATGTCTTTTACGTAGCCTTTAGCTTTTGTTTCATCTTCATTAAAAGCATGTAGACCATAACCATAAGCACCCAAGAACGCATAACGACCGTTACCTGTCACTTTTGGATTGGCCATGACAATCTCAACACCGTCTTTGGTCAAATCTTCCCAGTCTTTGATGTTTTTTGGGTTGTCTTTACGTACCAAAAATACGATCGTACTGGTAAACGGCACTGCATTGTCTGGGAATTTGCTTTCCCAATCTGACTCAACCAAGCCTTTTTTCTCAAGCAGCTCAATATCAGAGCCTTGGTTCATGGTAGCAACATCGGCTTGTAGACCGTTGGCAACAGACAGTGCTTGCTTACTTGAGCCGCCATGCGACTGTTTGATTAGGATATTGCTGTCTGGGTTTTCAGCTTTGTAGTGTTCCACAAACAATGGGTTGTAGTCTTTATAGAAGTCACGTGCCACATCGTATGAGACATTAAGTAGCTCGATATTTTGCCCTTCTGTCGTCGCTGAACCATCAGCTGCGTCCTCAGTAGTCTCACTGTTGCTACAGCCAGCTAGACCAAGAGTCAAAGCAACGCCAGCAATACTCAAGGCACTAAGGGTTTTACTTTTCTGTTGATAACGAGCTACGTCTGTCATAAATACCTCAAAGATGTCTGTTGTGTAATGCAAGTATGCTAACAGCGCCATCTTATTATGTTTAATGATGAATATGCGTATGTTATTGCCAAAAGGGAATAACCGGTAAACAAAGCTAGACTTATCAATAAGTTGTTAAAAGAATCTATATGTATAACTGACTGTTTGTTTATTGATGGTTTTAATACTGGCATGTGCCCTATCTACCTTGTCCGCGTTTTATTGAAAGCAGCTAAGATAGATAGCTATATAAACTGAGAATTAACGACTACTTCGTGGTTGCCAGCTGATCAAAACGGCCACCATCTACAAAAAAAGCATCCATAATCTCTGCCCATGAGCCAAACACAGCCACAGGTTCAAACGTCTCAATATCAGGCAAAGTATTTTTATGAGCAGCTAGGATTTGCTCATCACTTGGACGCATATACATTTTTGCCATGAGCTCTTGGGCAGGCTTATCCCATAAGCCTTTTAGATAAGTACCAGCCGCTTCCGTCTTACCAGATTTCTCAGTCACTGCCGTTACGACTGCTACTGGGTTGGCAAGCGTAATCGAATAGCTCGGATATACGATTTCAACGTTATCCTTTGCAAATTGTTGGGCAGTCAAATGTGCTTCATTTTCGGTCGTGATCAACACATCACCTAGACCACGCTGAGTAAAGCTGGTCGTTGCAGCGCGCGCGCCATTGTCATAAGTGACCACGTTTGCCAGCAACTTCTTGATAAAGTCATTGGTTTTTACAGGATTTTCATTACTGCTTTCTTTGAATTGGTGCAAGCCGTAGCCATAAGCCCCCAAAAAGGCATAACGTGCCGTGCCACTGGTTTTCGGGTTTGGGATGACCACATCGATATCATTACGTGCCAAATCTGACCAGTCTTTGATATTTTTTGGGTTACCAGCGCGAACCAGTAGCACCATGGTGCTGGTGTACGGCACGGCATTATTTGGTAGTGCTTGCTGCCAGTCAGCAGCGACCAAGCCCTTTTCTACCAACAGATTCATATCGCTCTCTTGGTTAAAGGTCACCACATCCGCTTGCAAACCGTTGGCAACAGAAAGCGCCTGCTTGCTTGAACCGCCATGCGACTGATTGATATTTACTTTGCTGTTTGGATGGGCTTTTTGATAGTCAGTGCTAAATAGCGCGTTATATTCTTTATAAAAGTCACGAGACACATCATAGGAGACGTTGAGTAAATTGACATCTTGTGTCTCGCCACTGGCACTATTTGCCGCGCCATCTTGCGTCGCTTCGGTTGGACTGCAGCCTGTCATTATCATCGCTGCTGCGAGCATGCCGCTGGTAGCAAGTACACGCGCTTTTACAGGCTTATTATTAGTTGATTGAATGCTAGCAATGCTGATTTGTTGGAATTTTTTTTGCATGATGCTCTCGATAAAAGTATTAGAAGCGTTTTGTCAAAATCTTGACCATCATCACAGGGCCTACAATCTTTTGAGTTCGGTTGTCGGGATGATGAAAGCTATGCTAGCAGCATAAATAGCAAACGCTTAGTGACGAATTAGCTTATCGACTAGTGAAGTTGGCATAAGTGGGGCTAGCAATCGTTTTGCAGCATCCAGCATAAAAGGAGGTAAATAACTGCTGGCAGGTTTATTAAGTAGACTATGATTTGGGTAGGCTGTACCATTATTTGTATGCGATAAACTTTACTGTATCAATGATACTTTCATCATTCCAACACTATGCAAACCTTACCTTCCTACTTGACCAAAGGCCCTTATATGATTCGTTCGTACCCTCAATTTCGTTCTATTGTAAGGCTGATAATAACGACCTCTACCCTAGCAGCTTTAACAGGCTGTAATAGTGTGTCGCCCACTGTGAATAGCGATAGCCACAGCAAGGTCAAATCAGTTGCCAGTACAACATCTACTTTGCCAGCTATTCAAAATAATGATTTGGGTGACAATGTCTCAGCAGACAAATTTTCAACAGACAAGGTTTCAGCGGATTATGCTTCTGCCGACTACGACAAACGTGCCCAAGGCTATGATTGGGTTGGCGTGATAGTACGCGCAGAGAGTGATCGACAGATTGACATTAAAGTTCGTTCACGCAGCGATATTAAAAAACCTACTTGTCATTTCGATGGTAAGGCGACACTCATGGGGCAAGATACCGCTCACGGTACGATTTTTCAGGCAACGGTAAATGACAGTACGGCTTTTTTCCAATTTAAAGACGACAAGCTCATCATCGACAGCACAGATAAGTATGCGTTGAACTATTTTTGCTCAGGTGGTGGCTCGCTTGCTGGAGAATATAAAAAGCTGGCAGAAGATTTAGAGATTTAGGAGAATATAAAAAGCTGGCAGAAGATTTAGAGATTTAATAGTCAGCACTAGCATGTGTTAGGGTGTGTTTTCATTTTAAAATAGTGATAAAAATAAAAAGGTGCCAGACCATAAGTCTGACACCTTTTTTACGACTGGCTTAGTACGAGTTCTTTATCCTGATGATCTGCCTTTATACTGCAGATGCACCCGTTAATTTAACTTCAGTACGCTCATCAATAGCGATACCAGCGTAATAATCACGCAAAATCTGTAGCACTTCTGGGCGGCTAAAGTTCTCTGGTACATCTTCATCTTCCGATAGTGCTTTACGCAGCTTGGTACCTGATACTTTAACGTGCTCAGAGGCATCATGCGGGCAAGTTTTGTCTGACGCCATCGCATTACAAGCGTTACACCAGAACGTCCAGCCAATTTTGAGCGGTTGGGTGATAAGGTCATCTTTTCCAACGTGTTCAAAAATCGTTTGCGCATCAAACGCACCGTAGTAATCGCCGACACCCGCATGATCACGACCGACAATCAAATGGCTACAGCCATAGTTTTGACGGAATAGCGCATGTAGTAGCGCCTCACGTGGGCCTGCATAGCGCATGTCTAGCGGATAACCCGCTTGGATAACGGTATCTTGTCTAAAGTAGTTGTCGATCAAAGTTTTAATAGCTTCTTGACGGACGTCTGCTGGAATGTCACCTGGCTTTAACGCGCCTAATAAAGAGTGAATCAACACACCATCACAGATCTCAATGGCAATCTTGGCCAGATACTCATGTGAGCGATGCATTGGGTTACGCGTTTGGAATGCAGCCACTGTTTTCCAGCCTTTAGCATCTAATATTTCACGCGTTTCTGCTGGCGTTTTGTAGATCTCAGGATACAGCGTTGGGAACTCACCTTCGCTTAATACTTCAACGCTACCAGCAATATTGACGGCTTCTTGGCTTAGTACTTGTTGTACGCCTGGATGCTCTGAATCCGTGGTCGTAAATACTTGCTGGCACTCATGCTCTTTATCGATGGTATAAGTCTCTTCTACCGTCAAGATACCCATGACTTCGCCATCTTGAGCAACCAACGCTACTTTATCGCCTTGACTCAAACTATCTGCCGTCTCTTTTGGCGCAGACAAAGTTATCGGAATCGGCCAAAATAAACCCGCGTTGTCACCGCTTTGCAAGCGCATGTTGTCTACCACGCCCTGCCAGTCCGCTTGATTCATAAAACCATTTAACGGAGTAAAACCGCCGATACCGAACATGATTAAATCACCGCGCTCACGTGAGCTTAGAGTGATGGTCGGCAATGTGCTGGCAAGCTCTAATGCTTGAGCACGTGCATCATCATTTAATAGTAGTGGTTTAAGCACGTCACTACCATGCGGTGGAACAAGTTTTGACTGGGTCGGAGCTTGAGTTTGAGTCATATAATTTTTAAAACCTCTTAAATAAAAGCATGGTCGGAGAAAATAAGTTGCTGTAAAGTGTCGCTTATATAGGCGGCCACTAGCAAAAGCTAAATAAAGCAATAGTCATTAGAAGAGTGATAACAATCAGGCATTGAATTTGATACGCATAGGCTACCTAACTTTCGTTATGAAAATTTATGCTGTGTTTGGATATGGATATGTCTGAAAGGAATTTATGTTTCTGGCTACAAGCTTATATGATGTATAGCTGAATTATTTACATTGCGAACGGCAATAAAACCTATTACACACGCAAATCATTTTCGTCGCTGATTTTAAGATTAAAAACAAAACTGAGATTACGTCATGTATCAATATAATTACGCTGACCAGACTTTGGTAGAGGAACGAGTTGCCCAATTTCGCGACCAAACCGAGCGGTTTTTGGCAGGTGAGCTTGCCGAGGAGCAGTACTTACCACTGCGATTGCAAAACGGCTTGTATATCCAGCGTTATGCGCCTATGCTCCGTATCGCCATTCCTTACGGCTTGCTTGCCAGCTATCAGCTACGCAAATTGGCTGAGATTACCCGTAAGTATGATAAAGGCTATGGGCACATGACCACCCGTACCAATATTCAGCTGAACTGGCCAAAACTAGAAGAAGTGCCAGACATTTTGGCTGAGCTTGCGACAGTACAGATGCATGCCATCCAAACCTCAGGTAACTGTATCCGTAATACGACAACGGATCCTTATGCGGGTATCCATAAAGAAGAAATTGCTGACCCACGCCCTTATTGTGAGATTATCCGTCAGTGGTCAACCTTCCACCCTGAGTTTGCCTTTTTACCACGTAAATTTAAAATTGCAGTCATTGGTACGGCAAAAGACCGCGCGGCAACGCAGGTGCATGATATCGGACTGCATTTAAAGAAAAATGAAGCAGGCGAGCTTGGCTTTGAAGTGATAGTTGGTGGCGGTCTTGGGCGTACGCCCGTGATTGGCAAAACCATTAATACATTTTTACCACGCCAGCATCTGCTTAGCTATTTAGATGCGATTTTGCGTGTCTATAATCTGCATGGTCGCCGCGACAATAAATTCAAAGCGCGTATCAAGATATTGGTCGATAGCATGGGCGGCCCTGCGTTTGCCAAATTGGTCGATGCCGAATGGGAAGCCAATATCAAAGATGGGCCGTTGACCTTGACCGATGCCAACTTTGACAAGGCCAGCAGCTATTTCACTGAGCCTGATTATCTCAGCTTTGATGCGCTACAGGTACAGTCGGACTTGCAGCAGCAACTAGAGGCTGATAAAGACTTTGCCAATTGGTATCAGCAAAATACGGTGGCGCATAAAGTTGCAGGCTACCGCGCGGTGGTCATTTCGTTAAAAGCGGGCTTGGTCGACGGACGCTACGTACCGTCAGGTGATATTACTGAGTCGCAAATGGACGCCCTCGCCGACCTCGCTGACGAACATAGCTTTGGCGAGCTGCGCGGTACGTATCAGCAAAATCTGGTATTCGCTGATGTGCAAACCAATGAGCTTTATGAATTGTGGCAGCAGCTATCAGATTTGCATTTAGCACGCGCCAATATCAACACCTTAACCGACATGATTGTCTGCCCAGGTTGGGATTATTGCTCACTGGCCAATGCGACTACGCACAATATCGCTGAGCAAATCGAAAAGCAGTTTGATGATTTAGATTACTTGTATGATCTTGGTGATATTCGCCTAAACATGTCAGGCTGCATGAATGCCTGCGCCCACCATCACACAGGTGATATCGGTATCTTGGGTGTGGACAAAAAAGGCGAGCACTGGTATCAGATTAGCCTTGGCGGTAACTCTAGTAATGACGCCAAATTGGGCAAAATCTTAGGAAAAGCGGTGCCAGCGGATGATGTGGCCAGCACGCTACAAACCATTTTAGATGTGTATCTCGATATACGCGGCACTAACGAACAAGATGTTGAGGGTTTTGGTGACGTGATTGACCGCGTTGGTATCGCCCCCTTTAAGGAGAAGGTCTATGGCTAATCATCATGTGCTTGATAGCCATGGCGCAGACATCAGTGGCGAAGATACTTGGCAAGCGCTAGCGACAGCGCAGCTGCCTGACGGTATCGCGTTATCAAACCTGACCTTACTTGAGCTGTTACACAAACAAGAAAAAGTTGATGTACTTGTCCCATTAGCAGATTTATTAAATGCTGATGGAAAACTGGCAAACGGTTTGCTCGCGCAAGTATTGGATATCCTCAAGCAGCACAGCAGCCGATTGGGTGTGTGGATCACATCCAATACCGATGCTGATGATCTGCCTGATGTAAAAGACTTTTTATTGACGCAAGACTTGATCGTCATTCATGTCCCAAGTTTTGTGGACGGTCGCGGTTTTAGTTTTGCACAGACCCTGCGTCAGCTTGGTTATGAAGGTGATATTCGCATGGCAGGCGCGTTTGGTCGTGATCAAATCGCTTATTTGCTGCGCGCTGGTGCTACTAGCTTTGTACTCAATGAGCATGATGCTAAATCTGATATTAGCCAAGCCTTCACTGCCCTAGCCAGTAGCTATGATGGTCGAGACGCTTCAGCATTACCGATGTTCTCAAAAACCTAAACTCAATATTAAAGACCCATTTTTATAGTAACTATTATTAAGGAATGTATTATGAGCCAATTACACCCAAACCTAGATATCGACCAAGCCAACCAAGATTTGCAAGGTAAATCACCTGAGCAAATCGTTGAGTGGGCATTGACGCAAGCCAAAAACCCAATCATCACCACCAACTTCCGTCCTTATGAGTCAGCGATCTTGCATTTGGTTTCCAAGCAGCGCCCTGACATCACGGTATTGTGGGTAGATTCAGGCTATAACACCGATGCGACCTATCAATTTGCCAACAAATTGATTCGTGATCTTGATCTCAACGTTGTGACGTATATTCCAAAACAAACCGCTGCCCATCGTGACGCCACCATGAATGGTATCCCAGGCATTGACAACCCGCAACATGGCGAGTTCACTGAACAAGTGAAACTTGAGCCATTCCGCCGCGCCCTTGCTGAGCTAAAGCCTGACGTATGGTTTAACGCGATTCGTAAAGACCAAACAGAATTCCGCCAAGGTCTTGATGTACTTAGCTTATCAAAAGACGGTGTATTGAAAGTAGCGCCATTGTTTGAAAAAACCGATGCAGATTTGGATGTATACTTAGATGAGCACAACTTGCCAAACGAGCATGACTACTTTGATCCAACTAAGGTAGAAGAAAGCCGTGAGTGTGGCTTGCATACTCAGCTGTAATTTCAGCTGTTTATGAATTTGAAAAGCCCTTTCTTTTATTTAAGAAAGGGCTTTTTTCAGTTTTTCATTGGACTTAAAACTTTTTTTCTACACGTTTACCTTGTCTATTAATGTAGAACCATTCGTTCACCATCTTTTTTGACATAGGCGGTACCATCTTTAAAAGGATCAATAAATGGAATGTCATCATAGTCTAATTCAATTGCTACATCACCATTTTTGTCAATGAATCCATGCTTACCGTTATCATAGACAAGTGCTAATCCGTTAATGAAGGGGAAGACCATTGCATAGTCTAGCTCTTTGACTACTTGATTCGACCTATTAATGATCATAAACTTATCATCATTATTAACGACGGCTAAACCACCTGAAAACCAAGTCGCACTATAATATTCAATGGGTATCACGATATTATTTAGCCTATCTATAAATCCGAACTTTTCATTTTTTTCAACTGCTGCTAGGCCTTCTGTAAAGGAAATAGTAGAATCATATTCATAAGGAATAACTAACTTATTATTAATATCAATGTATCCATACTTCCCTTCGTTCTCAACTGCAGATAAACCCTCATTAAAACCCATTAAATCATCGTACATTATCGGAATAATTATCTGTCCCTGTTTATCAATGACTCCTCTTCTATTATCTACCACAACCACAGCTAAACCATCTTCAAATGGATAAGTAAGGCTGTATTTGAGAGGTATAACAACTTCACCCTGCATATTAATGTATCCGGATAAGTTGTCCTTATGAACACTTGCTAGACCTTCTACAAAAGCAATTGGAAAGTCATACTGTGTTGGTATTTTTATCACACCTTGCTTATCGATGAATCCATACTTACTACCTTTTATTACGGGCGCGAGTTCACCATCAAACTCACAGTGTTCATCAAATACAACCCCATTTGGTAACTTATAACCTTCAGCCAACGCGCATTCTGCTAGTACATCTGAACTAACTAGCAACCCTAAAATAAGTCCGAAAAAGACAGTACTTGATTTTTTTAGTCTATTAAACGTATTGTTTTGACTCATTATGATGCCTTCATAATTGTTCTGAATTAAAAAATATAAAATTATGCCCTTCTAAACCTCTAGTACGCCTATCATATCTCATAAAATCTATTCCCTTTCTCACAAAAAACCATCATTAACATGACAAAAACGAATATACTAATGCCAATTCACTAGGTGAGAGTGTGCCTGTGATACCTCATAATGGCGACATTCCTTATATCTTTTCTACCTTTTATAATAAACAATTAAATATATGGTGACATTATGAACACCTTCCCGCTATTTTTTAAATTAGAAGACCGTAAAGTGCTTATCGTGGGCGGCGGCGAAGTGGCACTGCGTAAAGCGGACTTGCTCAGCCGTGCAGGCGCCTGTATCACTATACTTGCACCCGATATCAGCCACGAGCTACAAGCCTTACTCACTGACAGCAAACATGAATTTATCTATGAGAACTATAATAAAACCTATATGTCAGGCGCACGGGTAATCATTGCCGCGACTGACGATGAGACGCTGAACCACCAAATTCATGCAGATGCGACTGAGCTAAACATTCCAGTCAATGTGGTCGATACCCCGCATTTATGTGACTTTATCTTTCCAGCCATTATCGATCGCAATCCCATTGTGATTGGTATCTCATCAAATGGTAAAGCGCCAGTATTGGCACGTCTATTACGGGCACGCCTTGAGACATTAATCCCGCAAGGCTATGGAAAATTAGCCAAGCTGGCAGGTGAATTCCGCAGTGAGGTAAAAGCCAAGATACCAACGCTTACTGGCCGTCGTCAGTTTTGGGAGCGCGCATTTGAAGGCCAAGTCAGTCAGCTAATGTTCGCCGGTAATGAAACTGAAGCGACTGCACAACTGCAAGCTGATTTGGATAGTACTGCCGCTGCTATCAGTAAGAAAAGCGACGATACAGACTCGGTTAGAGAGTCAGATGCCATCAAGAACGTCGCACCGGATGAGTCAGAAAAAAGCTTACCAGCCGTTGGTGAAGTCTACATTGTGGGCGCAGGCCCTGGTGATCCAGAACTTTTAACCTTTAAAGCACTGCGTCTAATGCAACAAGCGGACGTGGTGTTTTATGATGCTTTAGTCTCACCGCAGGTCTTAGACTTATGCCGCCGTGATGCTGACAAAGTATTCGTCGGTAAAAAACGCAGCAACCATACGGTTGCGCAATTAGGCATCAATGAGCTACTCGTCAATCATGCCAAACAAGGCCGCCGCGTCGTGCGCCTAAAAGGTGGCGATCCATTTATCTTTGGTCGTGGCGGCGAAGAGATCGAAAGCCTGCGGGCAAACAATGTGCCTTACCAAGTCGTACCGGGTATCACTGCAGCCAATGCCGCTGCTAGCTATGCAGGCATTCCGTTAACTCACCGTGACCATTCACAGTCAGTGCGTTTTGTGACGGGATTTTTGAAGGCTGGTGCACCCAACAGTAATTTTAAGAACTTCTTAAATACTGATGAGACCGTCGTGTTTTATATGGGTCTGCACTCGCTGGCTCGTCTGACTGAAGGCTTGGTTGACGCTGGTCGTAGTAGCGAGACGCCGATTGCTATCGTCTCTAATGCGAGTATGCCCAATCAGCAAGTATTGACAGGTACGCTTGCAACGATTGTTGCCAAACAAGAGCAAGCACAATTGCCAACGCCTGCCCTCCTAATTATGGGCGATGTGGTCAGCTTACATCATGATTTGGCTTGGTATAATTTACAAAATCAGCAGCACAGTCAAAACAGCGATGATATAGCTAAAAATTGGTTGCGTGAAGGCTCAAGAGGTGAAGTAGTAAAACAAACAATAGACCAGCAAGCCCATGCCCTATCGATGGTGGCAAATCTCGCAACGCAGCAAGGTGATGGTCTGGAGCAATTGATTATTGACTAGCGCTTACTGCTAACCTGCAAAACGATGAGTCTCAAATAAGAAGAAAACCCTACCAGTATATTATTGGTAGGGTTTTCTTTTGGTAACAGCGCAAATCTCAGCGATTCTTGCTAGAATGAAGACTTTCTACTGCTCACACTTATAGTCTACTTATGCCCATACCTGATGCTAGCTTGCCTTCTTCCTTAACCACGCAAATGAAACCTTTGACCATATTGCATACCTCAGACTGGCACTTGGGGCGACGTCTGTATGGGCGTCTTCGTTACGAAGAGTTTGAGTCATTCCTGCATTGGCTACAAGACACCATCAGCGCGCAAAAAGTAGACATACTAATTGTTGCGGGTGATATCTTCGACACCATGACCCCAAGCAATAAAGCCCAAGCGTTGTATTATGAGTTTTTGGGTAAGGTCTCACGCTCCTGCTGTCAGCATGTGGTTATTGTCGCAGGCAATCACGATTCACCAACATTTTTAGACGCGCCAAGCAATGTGCTTAAATTTTTGAACGTACATGTAATTGGCACTGCTTGTAATGACTTGGACGACGAAGTATTGGTCTTGGGTGATGACGACAACAACCCTCATTGTATTATCGCCGCTGTGCCCTATCTGCGCGATCGGGATGTACGTAGTAGTAGCGCTGGCGAGTCTGCAGATAGCAAAGACGCCAACGTTATCGCTGGTATTTGCGAGCATTATGACAATGTTGCAGACATTGCGAAGGCTAAGCAAGCCGACTTAAGCAAAACGCATCAGCGATATATTCCTATCGTTGCCACAGGACATCTATTCGCGTCTGGTGGTAAAACAACCGAAGATGATGGTGTACGCGAGCTCTATGTCGGCTCACTAGGTAAAATCTCTGCCGATATGTTCAATGATGGCTTTGATTATGTGGCACTTGGGCATTTGCACGTGCCGCAGCGTGTTGGCGGTCGTGAGAGTATTCGCTATTCAGGCTCACCTATCGCGATGGGTTTTGGGGAAGCTAAACAGCAAAAGCAAGTATTGCTGATACAGTTTGGTGCTGCAGAACATTTTAATAATGGCAACTCAGAGCTGAACGTCGCACCTGATAGTATTACTCCTTATGCCATCAATACAGCTGCTGATATTGAAGTCGTCAAAGTTCAAAAAACAGTAGAAAAACTGACAGAAAAATCCGCTAAAAAAGTGTCTAGTCAGGAACTGCCTTTCATGGATGACTTGTTTGGCTTTGATGAGCCTGCAGAAGATGAAGCAGTGGCACAATCTAATGCCATAGAAAATACTCCTGTTCAGCCTGAGCAATATAAAAGCATTCGAGAAACTTCTACTGACGCCGTGACTAGCAATAAAATCCTACATCGCGATGACGCTAATCAAATGCAAGTAGTGTCCCTACCTATCCCAAAGTTCCAACAATTGGCGCAAATATCTGGTGACCTAACCACGATTGATCAAACCATTAGAGCGCTTACGCAATCGGACTCTATTTGGCTAGAGGTTGTCTATACAGGCGATGAGATTGTCAGTGGGCTAAAAGATAAAGTTAATGAGATGGTAGAAGGTACAGTGTTTGAAGTGCTAATAACTAAAGACTCCCATTCCTATAATAAAGTGCTCAATCAGCAGCAAACCTCTGAGAACTTGCAGGATTTGAATGAGATGGAAGTGTTTGAGCGTTGCTTGACGATAAATGATGTGGCTGATTCGCAAAAAGACTCATTGCGCGATGCCTATGGTCAGATACTTTATAACTTACGTCATGAAGACAAACAGGCAGAATAATAAAAGCGACATATCATGACCACACTTCCTAAATTTTTCGCAGTTGCGGCTATTACTAATATTAAGACTTATCCATGCGCCTAATCGAACTCAGACTAAAAAACCTCAACTCCCTAAAAGGTGAATGGCATATTGATTTTGCTGATACTGCCTTTACCAATGAAGGCATCTTTGCTATCACTGGGCAAACAGGCGCTGGCAAGACCACCATATTGGATGCTATTTGCTTAGCGTTATATGGTGAGACGCCAAGAATTAATAGTATCAGTAAGAGCAGCAATGAGGTGATGACGCGGCAGACGGCAGAGTGTTTCGCTGAAGTAGTGATTGATTTGAATGGTGAGCAATATCGCTGCCGCTGGGGACAGCGCCGTGCTTACAATAAAGCAGACGGCAATCTGCAAGATGCGACTCATGAAATCGCTAAGATAAACGTCAATGACTCGTCAAAAGAGGATGAGCTGTTAGAGAGCACTTTAAAGCATACCAAAAACAAGATTATTGAACTGACTCGGATGGATTTTCAGCAGTTTACTCGCTCTATATTGCTGGCTCAGGGTAGTTTTTCAGCATTTCTAAAGGCAAAGGCTGATGAACGCGCAGATATTTTAGAAAAAATTACTGGCACTGATATTTACGCGACTATCTCCACACAGGTTCATGATAAAAAACGTACCGAAGAAGAAATTCTCAGCAAGCTGCAATACGGTTTAGACGGTTTAATGCTTTTAGATACCGATGAAGAAAATCAGCTAAAAGCCGACTTACAGTCATATCAAAGTGCCCAAAGTGAGCAACAGCGGGCCATTCAAGATTTGGCCGAAAAGATAAAGTGGCTAGATAGCGTGACAGAATCAAAAGAAAGACTGAATACTTATCAAAATGATCTAGCGCAGGCTCAGCAGGCTAAGCAAGACTTTATCCCTAATGCCAAACGCTTAACCGCTGCTAATAAGGCGTTGGAGATTGACAGTCAGTTCAGCCAACTTGTGCATAGTCGCGATAATTTAAAACGCTTGCAAGAAGAACAGCAGCAGATCAGCAGCATCCTACCGCAAAAACAAGACGACCTAGAGCAAGCAACCATACATCTAGAAACAGCAAAAACTCATGCGCAAGCTACCCATGAAACTTTGCAAACGGCTCTACCCAATATTGCGCAGGCGCGTAGACTAGATATAGACATTACGCAGAATAAGCATGTCCTAAAAGATATTGAGCAAAGACAGCAAACTCTAATGGGCAGCACTCAACATCTAAATAAAGAGATAGACAACCATAAACAACAGGCTGCACAAAATAAAACCCAACTCGCAAGTGTCGAAAGCTATCTTAATGACGCCCATGAATTAAACAATATCGATAGTGACATAGCGAACTTCAAAAGTCATTGCGGCCGACTAAAAGCCCTATTGCAAGAGAACACCGCCCTATCAGATGATAAAACAAGCCAGCAGCAACAGATCCACCAGTATCGCGCCAATCTTGACGTCTTAAATCAACAGAAAAAGACAAAAGACACCACCATGTTGTCTATACAGGATAAATTAGCCGCTTTACAACAAGAGCAAGCAGCATTAACCCAAGTGCAGTCATTGGCTGATATGCGAGATGAGCAAGAGCAGATTGATGATATCAACCGTCAACTTGACCAAGTGAGCGTTAAGACAAACCAGCTTGATGAGCTTAGTGTACAAGTAGAGAAAATAGTTGCGACCTTGCCAGTAATGAGTAACGACCTCAAGAAGCTGGCAGGCTTAATCGCTGATAATGAATCGGCGCTCGGCGCTGCCAAAGACAAGCGTCAAGACAAACAAACCCAGCTGCATTTACTACAAAAAGTCGCCAAATTAGAAGACTATATCGCTGACCTAAAAGATGGTCATCCCTGCCCGCTTTGTGGGTCGCTAGAGCATCCTTATAGTGCAGACCACCCACATTTGATACAAGAAACGGAAGCAACGCAAACTCAGCGGCAAATAGCAGAGCTGGATACGACTATATCCAATTTAGAAGATGCTTTATCTAAACATCGTATTACTCAAGCAACTGTACGGCAGCAGTTTGTGCAATCGGAAGAGCAACAAGGCCTGCTAAATCACCAAATACAAAAGTTAAAGACAGATATCGACCAGTTAATCAGTTCAGTACTAAATAAAGGCTATTCTCAATTTGTTGCTGAAACATTAAAACCGTTGATGCAGATTGAGACGCATGTAGATGCGCTATCATTATTAGACAGTAGCAAAATCGAGCTAGGTAAGCGTAGAGAATCTCTTAAAAATACGTTAACTCAATATGAAACGCTTAGCGAATCGCTCTCTACGATGCGTAATGGCATCGAAGCGTTAGACAAAGAGCAGCGTGAGCTAACCAGCACTATTAACGAGATTGAGAGCAATAGTGAAAAAACAACATGGGCTATAGAAAACTTAGACAAAAAGTATCATGATAATTTTTCTGAATTGACTGTGCTCAAAACCGATATATTAGCTCTGTTAAATAAATATTCCGCTGACAAACATCAGTCAGATGCAAAAACGGCGATACGTTCTTCACTGCAATCATTACAACCGCTGATAACCAGCATTGAAAACCAAACCGTACTAAGCAGTTTTGACGCTCAGGCGCATATCAATACTCTGCGCCAATGTCACAGTGCCCTTTTACAAATCAAGAAACAGTTTAACGACTATAGAGAGGATCAACAAAACCTAAAAACATCACTCGGTCGATTAGAAACACAAATCGAGACCAAGCAGTCTCAGCTCGACAAAGAAAAAAATGAGCTTGTTGAAGTTTCTCAACTCGCGGCTGAAAAATCGGACTCGCTTAAGAAATTAAAAACAAACAGAGATAACGTCTTAGCTGATAAAGATCCTGAAGCAGAAGAAAAGCGTTTACGCGATGCCTTAGATCAGGCTAAAACCACGCAGACCTCTACGCAAAGACAGCTAGACAATGCTGGGCAGATACTTAGTCAGTTGTTTAATACACAGCGACATTTGATTGAACAATTAACCACGGTGACTAATACACTCAGTAGCCAAGAAGATACCTTTAATTCAGCGCTTGCCGCCTCTGATTTCGCTAATGAAATAGATTTTACTAATGCACGCCTGCCCATAGATGAGCGTAATGCACTTAGACAGCAGCAGCAGCATATCGATTACGCGCTAAAACAAGCACAGTCTTTATTAGAAGACACCCAAAAGACACTTGAGGCTAAGCAGGCTAATCCACTTACAACAGACGATAGAGAAACGCTTACCCAACAGCAATCACAAGCCCAAGATGAATTTAACAAACGGATTGAGTCAATCGGTGCCATCAGTCAGCGTTTAAAAGACAACGAAGATAAGAAAACCACCCAACAAGCGCAGCTTGATGCTATTAACACCCAAAAGGACAAACTGCAAGTTTGGCAACAACTGCATAAATTGATTGGCTCATCTGATGGCAAAAAGTTCCGTACTTTTGCTCAAGGACTTACCTTTGATCTCATGGTCACTCACGCTAATACGCAGCTGCAAAAAATGAGCGATCGCTATTTGCTGGCTCGTGATGATAATAGTCCACTTGAGCTAAATGTGATTGATAACTATCAAGGTGGTGAAATTCGCAGTACTAAAAACCTCTCAGGCGGCGAAGGTTTTATCATTAGCCTAGCGTTAGCATTAGGACTCTCACAGATGGCCAGTCAAAATATTCGGGTAGATTCGCTATTTTTGGATGAAGGATTTGGTACATTGGATGAGGAATCCTTAGATATTGCGCTTGATACGCTGACCAATTTACAGCAAGAAGGTAAATTAATCGGGGTGATATCCCATGTTCAGGCCCTAAAAGATCGCATTTTAACCCAAATCAAGGTCGAAAAGCTCTCGGGCGGATTTAGTCGAATCAGTGGTCAAGGATGTCATAAGATTGTCAGTGAAAAAGCATCATAAGTTAGGTTAATCACTTTACTACTTAATACTTTTAATTAAACCATTTCTTTTAGACAATAAAAAACCACCGAACATTAAGAACGGTGGTTTTTTTGTGCGACAGTTTGGGAGTGATATTACTTCATTACTTAGTAACTAAACCACTAAGCTCACTCATCAATACTGACAACGTTGAAAGACCGATTTGACCTTCTTCATCGTTGCTATGAAGCTCATCTAACTTATTCATCTCTGTGGTGACTGCTGCAAGCTGATCGACGTGTCTTGCTCTCCATTCACTAAATGCTTGCTTAGCATCTGGCTTTGAGAGTACCGCATCCATTAATAGGCGCAAGCTGCGTGACAGCTCGTTCACTAACGCATGGCGTGCACGGCGATCCCAATAGTCTTGCTGTGGTAGGCTGGCAATATTTTCCATCATCCAGTCTAATTGCAATACTTGATAAGCTTCAAAGTATAAAGTTGCAATCTCATCGACAGGACGCTCATATTGCTCAGCAAGCAATGCAGCATCAAGCGCATCGACATGATACGGTAGCATCGCAAATAGCGTAGCATCATTATCAGACAGCTCTTTTTGCATCAAGCGCTTAGTATCTTCTTGCAGATATTGAGCAAACTGCTGCTCGATAAAACCACTTGGCTTAGTCAATTTTTCAACGCTTTCACTGAAGCGGCTAATCATATCAGCGACTTGCAGATTTTGACCGAAGGCATTGATGAACCAGACCACACCGCGCTCAAGTGAATCACGTAGACGTAGCTCAAGGTTCAGCAGTAACGTCGCCTCAACTTGATTGTCTAGGGATTCAAGTGCTTTCCAAGCGCGCGATACATTGAATACATCACGGCTAATCGCATAACCACGTACGATAGTGGCTAGTGATTGATCGGTTTCCTCAAAGAGACGGAATAGCGCTTCAATACCTAAGCGGTTGACCACACTGTTGGTCAAGTAAGTACTGATAATCTCGCGATGCAAACGGTGTTCAGTCATCTCATCAAAGAAGCGTGACGCAAGCTCATCTGGGAAGTACTTACGTAGCTCATTGATAAAGTACGGATCATCTGGTAAATCAGATAAGAGTAGATTGTCATAAACCCACATCTTGCCATAGGCCAAGACAACTGCCAGTTCAGGATTGGTCAGACCAGTATCCGCTTTTTGACGCTTCGCAATCTCTTCATCTGATGGTAGATACTCAATCGCACGATCCAGACGCCCTTCACTCTCTAGCATCTGAATAAAGCGCTGATGATCGCTCAGGTTTGCTGCGGCACGGATATGGCTCAGCTCAATCGCTTGTGGTTGCAAGTAGTTTTGACGTAATACCAGTTCTGCTACGGTGTCAGTCATACTCTCAAGCAGCTCATTACGTTGCTTCAGTGTCATGTCGCCTTGCTCGACCACTTTGCCAAGTAGAATTTTGATATTGACTTCATGATCCGAACAGTTAACACCGCCTGAGTTGTCGATTGCATCTGTATAGATACGTCCGCCCGTTTGAGCGTACTCGATACGACCTTGCTGAGTTAGACCTAAGTTACCACCTTCACCAACGACGGCTGCACGTAGCTCATTACCATCGATACGTAGCGAATCATTCGCACGGTCGCCCACGTCAGCATGCGTTTCGTTTGCACTTTTGACATAAGTACCGATACCACCATTCCAGATAAGATCGACAGGTGCTCGTAGTAACGCACTGATCAAATCGTTTGGTGCAAGGCTGTCTTCACTGATATCGAAGAGCGACTTCATCTCAGGACTGATAGCGATAGTTTTGTCTTGGCGTGAGAAGATACCACCACCTTGACTAATCAATGATGCTTCATAATCTGCCCATGAGGAGCGTGGTAGCTCAAACAAGCGTGCGCGCTCAGCGTACGAGGCTGCCGTATCTGGATTAGGATCAATAAAGATATGCAAATGGTTAAAGGCAGCAACGAGCTTAGTATGCGTTGATAGCAGCATACCATTACCGAACACATCCCCACTCATGTCACCAATACCGACAACGGTAAAGTCATCACGGTTTTGGATGTCCATACCGCGCATACGGAAGTGACGTTTGACCGACTCCCAACCACCGCGAGCGGTGATACCCATTGCTTTATGGTCGTACCCTACTGAACCACCTGAGGCAAAGGCATCATCGAGCCAGAAGTTGTACTCTGCTGCTAGCGCGTTGGCTATATCAGAGAAAGTAGCTGTACCTTTGTCTGCTGCGACAACCAAGTACGGGTCGTCCTCATCATGACGTACCGTGTTGGCTGGCGGGACGATGTTGCCATCTACAATATTGTCTGTGACATCAAGCATGCCGCGTAAGAATGTTTGATAGCAAGCGATACCTTCTGCTTGGAACGCCTCACGACCATCAGCCATGCTCTTGGTTTTTACAATAAATCCGCCTTTAGAGCCTACAGGGACGATTACTGCGTTTTTGACCATCTGTGCTTTGACAAGGCCAAGTACTTCAGTACGGAAATCTTCCATACGATCTGACCAGCGCAAACCACCACGAGCGACTTTGCCGCCACGTAAATGTACAGCTTCGACGCGTGGTGAATACACAAATATCTCAAACATTGGCTTTGGTTTAGGCAAGTTTGGAATGTCTGCTGCCAAGAACTTAAATGACAGACGATCTTTGCGCTGACCATCACTATCGACTTGATAGAAGTTGGTACGTACCATCGCATTGATCAAATCTAAGTACCAGCGCAAGATACGATCTTCATCCAGGCTATCCACATCTGCTAACGCAGCGGTGATTTGCTCTTGAATGGTAGCAGCCTTTTCTTGACGTTCTTCTTCGCTATACTTAGGATTCATACGTGCGTCAAACAAACTACCTAACGCGACACTGATATCACTGTTTTTGACCACAGTTTGCTGAATATAAGCACTAGAGAATGGCGCACGTGCTTGCAGCATATAGCGAGACAATGCACGCAATACAACGACATCATAAGTATCGAGCTTGGTCGTTAGTACCAATTCGTTGAATGAATCGCTTTCAACGCGACCTGCCCAGATTTGTTTTAGGCTGTCTTCGAACTGACCACGCACGACTTGCATATTGACCGTATCGACATGCTCTAGGGTCAGTTCATACTCTTGCATCCAGATAGGCTGCTCTGGCAAGTCAAACTCATAAGTCTGTGCTGAGATAACTGACACACCAAAGTTTTCAAGTATTGGCAATACTTTTGACAAGATAACCGGTTGCTCGCGACCGTATAGCTTTAGGTGAAGCTGGTTACGTGCATCGCCTGTCGACTGGTACAAATGCCAAAGCATCGGCTGCTCTGCGGTCAGTCCCGCCAAACGCTTCGTATCTTCGACTGCGGTACGAGCATCAAAACGCTCTTGGTAGGCAGCAGGGATATAGTTTAAGAAGCGACGATTCAAAGCGTTGGCTTGTTGCTCACCCACATTGTCGAGTAGCATCTTTTGATAATTATCATCCCATGATTGCATGAGTGCTGATAATTTGGCTTCAAGTGTGGCGATATTGACGTCATTTACTTGGCCAGGCACGGTACGTACGTGGACATGCACACGAGCATGCGCAGATTCGTTAAACTCAGTGGTAAACCCTGAAGACATACCGTTATAGGCATCTTTTAGGACGTTTTGTACTTTGATACGTAGCTCGGTATTGAACTTATCACGCGGGATATAGACCAAGCACGAAACAAAACGCTGATAATGGTCGATACGGCTAAATAGACGTAAGCTCTTTTTGTCTTGTAGTTGAGTAATGCCCGAAACAATTGGATATAGCTCTTCGACGCTGGCTTGGAACAAATCATCACGCGGTAAGGTGTTAATCACATGCATCATCTTGTGATGGGCATGACCGTCACGTGGCAAGTCTGCCATCGCCATAATCTTATTGGCTTTTTCTCGCAATAGCGGTATTTGCTGTACAGTCAGCTGATAGGCTTGTGACGTAAGCAAACCGATAAAGCGGTATTCACCAATTAGGTTGCCATTGTCATCGAACTTATGAATGCCCAAAAAGTCCATATATACTGAACGGTGTACAGGTGATACACGGCTTGATTTAGACAGCATCAACACGCGCGGCTCAGTCAATAATTGCTTTAGGCCTCTAGGTAATTGGCTGAAGCTTTCTGATAGCTTGTCTTTTTCAGAACCACGTAATAGACCTAGACCACTGTTACCAATCGCAAATAAATCCAAATCGGTCGGCTCAGAAGTCACTTCGATAGACTGACCGCCTTCTAAGCGGTATTCACGATAACCTAAGAATATGAAGTGATCGTCTAAGATCCAATCTAAAAATGCTTGGATTTCTTGTTGTGAGTAGAATACTTCTGGTAGCGGCTTCGTTGAAAGCTCCGTTTTGATGTCGTTCAACTGCGCACGCATCTGTTTCCAGTCGCCAACGACCGTATCAAGCGTGTCAATTTTTGACATAAGCATCTGTTGAAGTGCTTCCAAGTCTTCGTTGTCTTGGTAAGCAATTTCACAATGAATCAATGACATATGTGAAGTGGCACTTTCATGTGCGCCTTCGATATGGGTGATATCACCATTTTCATCACGCTCAACACTGATGATGATGTTATAAGTACGATGAACATCGATACCTTCTGCTTCTAGGCTCATCAAAATCGTATCAACTAAGAATGGTCTATCATAAGCTGCGATTTGAATGACAGTGTGCGAGCTGTGAAAGTGCTGCTCTTCTGCTGCTGGGTTTAGTACTGTCAGTTGCGGCTTGCTGCCGTCGTAAGCTTTGAGTAGTGTAAAGTGATGTAGCGCCATGCCCGCCAAGTCAGCATTACTAATCGCCTCTGCCGTTTCTTGATGCAGCGGCTGATAATAGCTATGAATAAAATGATCAAATAGCGATTTGTCTTTTTGTACATAACTGGTAGCAATATCGCTTATCTGGCTAATGCGCTCTTTTGCGATACTGAGGGAATTTGGCATTTCCTGCGTCCTTTTTTTATAGATTTGGTTTAACATTTATTTATTTAAGTTTATCGATTTAGATTGACTACTGTTACTGCATATTCATCATTGGTGCAACGGTGCAGTATTTCCATTCACGCGACTTATTTTATTTTTATAACAGTTAGAAATTTTCTCCTTTTTTGCTCTTATTTTTTAGTAATATGTAGCCATCAGAATTTAATACTACCAATATAGTGAAGTGTAACGCACATAAGGCGCGAGCTAAAGTGTACAACATCATTTCATGAATCAGCGATGTGTCGATAACCTTTACTAATGAGACAACGCGGTTTTAGACATCGATATGGATGATTCGGTGTTGGCAGGCGGATACTCATGGTAATTGAAGGCGTTTTTTTGTTAGAATATGCCAACATATTTAAGAGCGTACGACTCGCTCACTATTAACTTTAATGCTAAGGGCAAAAGGTATGATGAATATTTTGGTGGTTGGCTCAGGTGGTCGCGAACACGCATTGGCATGGCAATGTGCAAAAGATGACAATGTAAAAAATGTCTACATCGCTCCTGGCAATGCTGGCACCGCCCTTGAGCCTAAATGCCAAAACGTTACGCTAGAGTCTACCGACGCTGACGCTGGCGAGCATAGTGCTGTTATCGCCTTTTGTCAAAATAATGATATCGACATGGTAATTGTTGGTCCAGAAGCGCCTTTGGTTACGGGTATTGTTGATGCTTGTCGTGATGCAGGTATCAAAGCATGGGGCCCAACAGCTTACTGTGCACAGTTAGAAGGCTCAAAAACTTTTGCTAAAGAGTTCATGGAGCAAAACAATATCCCAACCGCTGCTTATCAAGGTTTTACCGACTCAGTCGCTGCAAAAGCCTATGTCGATGAGCAAGGCGCGCCTATCGTTATCAAAGCAGATGGTCTTGCTGCAGGTAAAGGTGTTATCGTCGCTGAAACGATCGAACAAGCACATGAAGCTATCGACGATATGTTAGCGGACAATAAGTTTGGTGATGCTGGTAGCCGCGTGGTTATCGAGCAGTTCTTACAGGGTGAAGAAGCCAGCTTTATTTGCATGATTGATGGTGACAACATTTTGCCAATGGCAACCAGCCAAGATCACAAACGTGCTTTTGAAGGTGATACTGGTCCAAACACTGGCGGCATGGGTGCTTACTCCCCTGCTCCAGTTGTTACCAGCGATGTTCATAACAAAGTTATGCAGCAAGTGATTCAACCAGTAGTCGATGCCATGAAAAACGCAGGCCATCCTTATACTGGCTTCTTATACGCTGGTCTTATGATCGATAAGGCAGGCGATCCGTATGTCATCGAGTTCAATTGCCGCTTTGGTGATCCAGAAACGCAGCCTATCTTAATGCGTTTGCAGTCATCAATGGTCGATTTGGTCGCACAAGGTTTGGCAGGTCAATTACCTAGTGAAGCCAAATGGGATGCGCGCCCTGCTCTAGGTATCGTTGTCGCATCAAAAGGCTACCCTGAAACTTCGTCTAAAGATGATGTGATTGCTGGCTTGCCAGAGCTAGATCCTAATAATGACAATGCTGTTAAAGTTTTCCATGCTGGCACGGCATTTTCTAACGATAATGATAAAGAAGTCGTCACAAACGGCGGGCGTGTATTATGTGTAACTGCGTTAGCAGATAGTATTTCTGATGCTCAGCAAGCCGCATTAGCAGTAACCGCTGCTATTAGCTTCGATGGTGCGCAGTACCGCCGTGATATTGGTCACCACGCCATCACTCGCGAAAACGCTTAGCAGCTAATGCATATCAAAAGACATATTGAGTAGCGTCTTGGGCAATATTTTAGAGAATGCGAAGGTTTCGCTCAATGTGTTTGATTAATAATATTTCTATACTTTATAGCTCTACATCATTATTTGACCTAGCATCATGCTAGGTCTTATTTTTTAGTATCTTTTTAATACTAATCTATTGGTTATAAATAGATTTTTCTAAATTTTAATAGTCAGTTAACTTGCTAGAAAAATCTAGCTATTTATAAATCATACTTAAATTAGTAATCGCCTGTTTATCAACAATTACCGCTAGACATTGGCTTACAAAGTAACTATCAATGGTCAGCTTAGGCTCATAAAACCAACGCGCTTTATATGATACAATTTTGTACCTGTGCATCACGTCTCCCTTGTATTGTAGGTTTCGAACCCGCAAATCAATACCAATTGGATGAATGATTATACTTATGGCAAATGATACGTCTAAACCTTTTAGCAACAAGCAGTCAATCGATAGCCTAAAAACCTCAGGGTTTGATCGTCGTATGTCGATTGCAAAAACTTCTTTGAATATTGGTCGTCGTTGGGCGGGTAATAGCGTGTCTGGTATGTTCTTAAATAAAGAAGCTCGTACTGCACGCAATCAAGCGTTTATGGAAACTCAAGCAAATTATCTGGCATCAGAGCTAGGTAAATTGAAAGGTTCGGTCGTCAAGATTGGTCAAATGCTAGCGATTTATGGTGAGCACATACTGCCGCCAGAGATCACGCGCGCTTTGCAAACCCTTAATGATGACACGGCGACATTGACTTGGCCGACGATTGAGCAAACATTACGCCAGTTACTGGGCAACAAACTAACCGAGCTAGACATTGATCCTGTTCCCATTGGAACTGCTTCTCTTGCTCAAGTTCACCGTGCGACCGTACTCGCCACTGGCGAACAAGTTGTGTTAAAAATTCAGTATCCGGGTGTGGCAGACGCTATCAACTCTGATCTTGCTTTGTTCAAACGATTGTTAAAAGTAAGTAATATCGTCCCTCAAACACGCGCACTCGATGCTTGGTTTGAGGAAATACGTGACCTACTCCATCACGAAGTCGATTATGAAGCGGAAGCGGCTACGACGGAGCGTTTTTACGAGCGTTTAATTGATGATCCGCGCTATATCGTGCCTAAGATCAATCGCACTTATTCTAAAAAGCGTCTGCTATGTATGTCATACGAGCCAGGTATCACTGTGGTCTCGGAAGCACTGCAATTACTACCTCATGAACGCCGTAATGCCATTGGCCAAGCAGCTATAGAAATCATGATGCAAGAGATTTTTGTATGGGGTGAGATGCAAACAGATCCCAACTTTGGTAATTATTTAGTGCGTGTGAGCGAAAACGAAGAAGATATCGATAGATTGGTTTTGCTAGATTTTGGAGCGATTCGTCAGTTTGATGGTAACTTATTAACGATTGCCCGTGATCTACTACGCGCAGGATATCGTCATGATCAGCAAGCAATGAGCCTTGCTATGACAGGATATGACTTTTTCGATAGCATGAGTAACAAAGTACGTTCAGATATTGCCTCGTTATTTTTACTGGCTACCGAGCCTTTTAGTGACCCTGAGAAAAACGCTAATATCCCTAGTGAATGTTTGGATGAGCAGAATCGCTATATTTGGGCCAACAGTAAATTACATTCACGCCTATCTACTACGGCCACACGTGCAATGCAATCTTTTGAATTTAATCTACCACCAAAAGAATTTATGTTTATCAGCCGCAAGTTTATCGGTGCATATACCTTTTTAACTGTTCTAGATGCGCATACCAACTCTAACAGCCTCGTAAAACCTTATTTATAAACTGTGTAAATTTTGAGCCGTCTTCTAGTGACGGCTTTTACTGTTTTAGTTTTACTTGCTTAGGCTATTTTATATCTAATACTATTACCTTTATCGTAGAGCACTGACATAAGCCCTATATTTACTTAGGCTATTATTTTTCGCTTATAGCTCTTACCTGCCAATCATCAAATCTTGTCTTATACCACTTTGGCTTACGAATACTTAGCTCCCAACACACTTCTTGTCGGGCAAGGTATTTCACTTCGAAATGAGTGCGCTGACTGGTCGCTGGTACTCGAGAACGTGTTGATGGTAGACACCACACTTTAGTTGCTTGGTATTCTGCATTGTCCATATAGGATTCGATATTAGTCACTAATATCACTTCTCCGCCCACCTGCAAGCGTGATAATAAAAACTCAAAAAAAGGCATATTCAGCCATTGCTGATTTGGATTGTGCTGTTCAGGATTGGGATAAAGAATGAAGATTTTAGCCAAGCTATTCGGTTTAATGGCATGCACTGTCCATGCAATCGCATCCGCGTGAATCGCATCTAGGTTTGATAGATTTTGTAAAGTGGCTAATTTTGAGAATGCTTCAAATTTATTACGCGTGCGTTCAATGGCTATCAAATGCATATCAGGATTTTGTGCGGCAAAGCTAAGTGCATGCTTACCCTTCCCTGCCCCAATCTCTAGCATCAACGGTTTTTCACTTTTATTGTCATTAATGATATTTGGAATAATAAAGTCACGCGGTGCTGACAGTTTTTGTGGTTGAAAGGCACGCTCTTGCTGATGCGTGAGATCAATATTGTCGGTCATCTACTATCCTTAAAGCATTTGTCTTTTGTCATTATTCGGCCCCATGCTATTATATAGTCAATCCAATTGAATAGTAATACAGCGACAGCAAGTACGCCTCGTTTCATCGTAATTTAAATGACGAATGCGTCTACTGCTCGTGCCATATGCAACCGATACTAATAACATTTAGGACATTGCTCTTTTCTTATGACTGACTCTACTGCAAATACGCCCCTAAAGACCTATCCTTGTCCACGTTGCGGCACTCAGACGACTTGGCAAGACAATAAATATAAGCCGTTTTGTAGCAGTCGCTGCAAGCTGATTGACTTAGGTGCTTGGGCAAACGAAGATTACACCTTACCTGCAGAAACCACGCCTTTTTCTGACGAGCTATAACCCACACTTTTACTCAATTATTATACCAAGGATGCTTTACATGTCTGCTACTTACCTGATGCCCACTTATAATCGTCAACCAATCAGCTTTACACGCGGTGCAGGCAGTTGGCTCTATACCAAAGATGACACGCCTTACTTAGATGCCTTGACTGGTATTGCGGTATGCGGCTTAGGACACTGTCATCCACAAGTCACTGACGCGATTCAGCAGCAAGCAGGTACGTTAATTCATACGAGCAACTTGTTTGGCATTGATTGGCAAGAGCGTGCTGGAGAGATACTATGTACCGCCGCCCAAATGGACAGCGTGTTTTTTGCCAATAGCGGCGCCGAAGCCAATGAAGCTGCATTAAAACTGGCACGTTTATACGCGTACAAACAAGGTTTTAAACGTCCAAAAGTTATCGTAATGGAGCAATCGTTCCATGGTCGTACGTTATTATCTTTGTCAGCTACTGCAAATCCAAAAGCACGTGAAGGATTTTATACGCTAGATGAGGACTTTATTCGTGTGCCATTTGGCGATATCGCTGCCGTCAAACAAGCTGCTCAAGAACATGATGATATCTGCGCTATCTTTGTAGAGCCGATCCAAGGCGAAGGTGGCCTAAACACTGCAGCTAATGGCTTTACTTATCTTGAAGAGCTGCAAGCGGAATGTGACGCTCATAACTGGCTATTTATGCTGGATGAAGTGCAAACAGGTAATGGCCGTACGGGTAGATATTTTGCTTATCAACATAGCAATGCTCGCCCTGATGTGTTGACGACAGCCAAAGGTCTAGGTAATGGTTTCCCAGTCGGTGCGTGCATGGTACGTGGCCGTGCCAATGGTCTGTTTGGTGCTGGTAGCCATGGTTCTACTTATGGTGGCACGCCATTGGCCAGCCGTGTGGTACATAGCGTATATGATGTGCTAGCAAATAGTAACATTATGGAAAACGCAGTAACTGAGGGCTTATTCATCAGAGAAAGTATCGTTGATACATTTGGCCAACATGGCGTTAGCAGTCGCGGTGCAGGTATGATGATTGGTATCGCGCTACCTGAAGATATGGATTGTAGTCAACTGGTGGATCGTGCCCGTGATGAGCAAAAGCTGATCATCAATGTGACGGGTGGTCATGTTGTACGTTTGCTGCCACCACTTAACATGAGCCGTGATGAAAGCACACAAGTCGCTGAGCGTTTGATCAATCTATTAAAGCCATCATTTTAAAGCATGCTTCAACGTTAATAACAGACAATAAAAAAGCCTATAGATGATTCATTATCTATAGGCTTTTTGCTTACTGCTTACTGCTTACTAAAAACGTTTCGTGCGTAGTGAGAACAACACTTAATTTGCATGGAAGTATTTTTTTAGTACTTCTAGACAACGAGTGATTTTGGCTGGCTGTTGGTCGCGATTTAAAGTGACCGCATATAGCACAAAACTTGGCAATTGATAACCAGTCAATACCTCTACCAACTCTCCGCTCTCAAGCTCTTTTTTGATGTCCATTTCCATCATTCTAACCAGACCATGACCTTCTTTTGCTAAGGTTGTCGCCATAAAAACATTGTTGGTGTAGATACGTGAGTTCATTTTTACACGCGTTTTTTTGTTGGTCTCTGTCTGAATCATGTCGATCTGATTGGCATCTTTCATGATTTCAATACAGATTAATTGATGGTCAGCCAATTCTTTAGGTGTGTTCAGCTTAGGATGCTGACGCAAGTACTGAGGTGAAGCAACGAGTAATTGGCGCACATCTGTGAGCGGATGGCTGCTTAGGCTTGCGTCATTAATCGATGGGCTCATGCGAATAGCAATATCAATACGCTCATCAATCATATCAATATAATGATTGTCAGCTAGATAAGTGACACTTAGATCATCATGTGCCGCCATCCAAGTAGAGAGTGCTGGCAGTATATGATTAACACCAAGCTCAGGAGTGGTCGATACACGCAAGCTACCTGCTAGCTCATCACGCAATTGATTAACTTTGATACGTCCTTGCTCCGCTGCACTGACGACATCTTTTGCCGCTTCGTAAAAGCTCTCACCAGCTTCTGTTAAGCTTAGCTTACGAGTTGAGCGATGTAGCAATACCACGCCAAGCTCGTTCTCTAATGAACGAATTTGCTGACTGACTGCACTGGTTGTAATACCTAGCTCACGTGCTGAGCCACTAAAAGAGCCATGTCCGACCACACTGGCGAACACAGCCATACCGCGTAAATTATCCAACATATTCTCACCTAAACGTCATTTCAGTTTTTAATATAACTTAACCATTATAACGACTTTGGATTCATTTTATCGTTATCAAATGGTTCTCTCTTGTTTGATAAATATATTTTGACTCGTAATAAAAACAAAAATATCAAGGTGATATATTGCTATCACCTTGATATTTAATATAAAACTACGTTCAATATATAAATATACTTTTAGATATTTTGAGCAAACACTGCTCTAAAATCTTAATACAGCTGTACTTTACCCATTTTACCCTCACCACGTTCAGTTAAATACTGCATTACTGGTGTTTTTAGTAATTTCGTTTCAGCAACGGTTTTCGCTTGCTCTAAACGTTTTTTCTGTCGGCGCTCTGGGGTTTTATCTTCGGTCTGCATAATACTACTATCAATTTTCAAGTCAATGTCAGCTTGCGTAAATTGCTGTTGTAGCTTAGCTGCCAATTGCTGAAAAGTGACCTGCAAATGCTTACTATCAACACTGGTCAAAAACGTGGCTTTGCCATTGCATTGACCAGTCATTGTACCTTGTCGTGCCAGTGCTAGCTCATCTTGTGCCAATACCTCGCTTTCACGAGCAGTTTGCAACCAGTAGTCCCACTTTTCTGGGTTCCACTCGCCTGTCAGTTCTTGAGGTGGACAACGCAGCAACGTACGTGGGTCTTCATCAGAGTGTGCTGTTAATTGAGAATCATTTGCGCCAGGCTCAACAATTGGTTCAGGCTCAACAATTGGTTCAGGCTCAACAATTGGTTCAGGCTCAACAATTGGTTCAGGCTCAACAATTGGTTCAGGCTCAACAATTGGTTCAGGCTCAACAATTGGTTCAGGCTCAACAATTGGTTCAGGCTCAACAATTGGTTCAGGCTCAACAATTGGTTCAGGCTCAACAATTGGTTCAGGCTCAACAATTGGTTCAGGCATAGCACTAGCCACTGATTGTGCTAAATTGTCATTATCATCAATACCGCTTTGTAACTCATCGTGACTTGGTGTCTGATAATCAACAATATAAAGCTCTGGCGGCGGTGCTGACGCTTCATGTGCAATAGCATCTGGAGCTGATACCGAAGATACTGGTTCTATAGCTGGTACTTTGGTAACAGACCCATCACTATCATAAGTATTGCTCAAGACTTCATCGACTAGCAATGGACGAAACGCCAGTAAACGCAAAATGCACATCTCAAGCGCTTGCATCGGCGTACTTGCAAGTTTGACACCTTCACGGGCTTGTACAACAATCTCATAATATAGCTGCAATACATCAGGGCTGATATGCTGAGCTAGCGTATAAATATCTTTTGCTTGCGCCTCATTGACATTGAGAGCGACCTCAGGCAACAGTTGGGTCAATGCCAACTGATGTAACAGCTCAGCAAGCCCATCGAACATGCTAGTCGCATCGACCATTTGCGCACGCATTTGCTCAATGTGAGCAGCAACCGCAGACTTATCATGATTATAAATATCCGTGGTTAGACGTACTAAGTCAGCGGCATCAATGAGGCCAAGCATTGCGTTGACAGTCGCATCATCCAGTGCTCCTTGACCAAAAGCAATGGCTTGATCGGTCAATGATAGAGCATCACGTACAGAACCTTTAGCTGCACTTGCCAATTGCCAAATGGCTGGCTGAGTATAGCCTACCTGCTCTTTAGTCAAGATATTTGCCAAATGCTCGCTAAGTAACGTTTGCGGTAATGGACGTAGTACAAACTGCAAGCAGCGCGAAATAATCGTAATCGGTAGCTTTTGTGGATCAGTCGTCGCTAATAAAAACTTAACATGCTCCGGTGGCTCTTCTAACGTTTTTAATAGCGCGTTAAAGCTGTGCGTAGACAGCATATGTACTTCATCAATCAGATAGACCTTATAACGTCCTTGGCTAGGCGCATAAGGCACATTGTCTAATAGCTCACGCGTGTCTTCAACCTTGGTACGAGAAGCGGCATCAATCTCAATAAGATCAATGAAACGCCCCTGATCAATAGCAACGCAGTTATCACATACACCGCAAGGAGTACTAGTAATACCAGTATCACAGTTCAAGCATTTAGATAAAATACGCGCAATCGTTGTCTTACCCACACCGCGCGTACCTGTAAACAGATAGGCATGATGCAAACGATTATAATCAATCGCATTAATTAGCGCTTGAGACACATGCGTCTGCCCAATCAGCTCGTGAAAGTTTTTTGGTCGGTATTTGCGAGCTAAAACTTGATATTGCTGCGTCATAATAAATGCCAATGTAAATAATACAAATATAAAGGAAGCGTCGGGCTAATGAATCATACTATGTTTAGGTTATAACTGAGCTTGAAGTTGGGCCAGTCGGTCATATAAGCGCTGAGTGCTTTCATCAATCAATGAGCCAGCTTGATGAAAAATATCCAGATAAACCTCAGTGTTTACACTGTCTTCACATGGCCGAAACTCTACGCCCAGTAAAAATAAATCATCCATTACTGGCTCTTGTAACTGGACATTAATATCTGACAATAAATCTTTATAAGAGCGCCTAACGTTTTCTGCGCTTAGTGAACTGCTATCGTCTTGCGCATAAAACACCATGAGATAATGGCGTCCAAATACATGATAAGAATGCTCATGACGGACATAACCATTCCAGCGCGAGTCTTGATCCATGGTTCTATAAGCTAAGATTTTTTCTACTAGACACGCATAGGTATACATTGACTCATCTACCAAAATATCAACCTGCTCATTTGGTAAAGGTCTACCCGCTTCATAATAACGCTCAAGAACACTGTTAAACAGCTTGAACCACATCCCAGTATTTTTTTGCATCTCAGCCATTAAGGCATCGGCATACACAGTCTGATTTGGCTCTACTGCTTTAAGTAAGCGTAATTCAACTTGCTCAATTAACTCGTTATCGATTAGCTGCTCTTGCACCCTAATCGCTCTTTGATGAAAGTCAGGTGATTGTAGAAACTGTTTAAGCAATGTTGATTCGTTTTGAAATGATGCAAAGCTAGACAGTTGACGACGATGGAAATCTAAAAAGGTTGTTAAATCACTTGGCGTCACCAATTGATTGAGGATATCAACGAAGTTTTGATGACTAAAGACTTGTAGGATACTTTGCTCATCATCTAAGTCTAAAACACAATCCTCTGCAAAAAACCGACTGCCATATTCGTAGCCAACTGCATAAGATGAATGGCCCGACTGATCGTCTTGATGATTAATAGACAATGACGTCAAGCCAATAAAATAAACTGCTTTATCAGTTGTCGCGGCACTTCTATCTACAACTAGGCTATCGTTTTTTTGATAAATCTGAGCGTGGCGTTTGATGAGTTGGTTAACAACTTCTTTTCTCCACTCACGAACTTTAGCATTATCCACTTCTTGTCTATTCGCTTGCATCACAACCGTATTGACGAGCAGATAAATAGTAGCGCCAGAAAACTCAAAAACAAAATCATAACCCTGAAAATGATCAGAGTCAGTGATTTTGTCATCAGGCAACTCATACAATGATAAAAAGCATTGCTGAATCATTTTTTGCCATGGCGCATGTGATGCTTGCTGAATATCCATAATACCTCTATAAACGATATTTCACAAAAAAGCTGATACCCATTCTGTGAAAATGAGCAAAAGCTTTTTGTGCTGAGTTAAGTATCAGTTTGGATTTATAGCAAGCAAACCCATCTTAGCTATCTTGTTTGCGGCGCATATGCGGGAACAAGATCACATCACGGATACTAGCAGAGTCGGTAAATAGCATTACTAAACGGTCAATACCAATACCCTCACCAGCTGTCGGTGGCAAACCATAAGACAATGCTTCGATATACTCTTCATCGAAATGCATGGCTTCATCATCGCCCGCGTCTTTTTCAGCAACCTGACCACGGAAACGCTCGGCTTGGTCTGCTGGATCATTAAGCTCACTAAAACCATTGGCCAACTCACGACCACCAACGAACAGCTCAAAGCGATCGGTAATCTCAGGATTGTCATCACTACGGCGCGCTAGAGGCGAGGTCTCAGCTGGGTACTCAGTAATGAACGTTGGCTGACGTAATTGATGCTCAGCCGTTTCTTCAAAGATAATCGTCTGTAGTTTACCCACACCAAACACATCTTTGACTTGCTGCTTAAGTGTCGTAGATGCATATTCTGCTAGGTATTCACGATCATTGATACGTGTCATATCAAAGTTTTCAGCATATTTTGCAATCGCATCAGACATTGACAGACGAGCAAATGGTGCTTTTAGGCTAATGGCTTCTTCTTGATACGTAAGCTCTGTTGTGCCCAACACATCTATTGCTAACTGATTAAACAGACGCTCAGTCAAATCCATTAAGTCATGATAATCAGCGTATGCTTGATAGAACTCAATCATGGTAAATTCAGGGTTATGACGGGTTGAAACCCCTTCATTACGGAAACTACGGTTAATCTCAAATACGCGCTCGAACCCGCCAACGACTAGACGCTTAAGATAAAGCTCAGGCGCGATACGTAGATATAAAGGCATGTCTAATGCATTATGATGCGTCTCAAACGGACGGGCTACTGCACCGCCTGGTATCGGATGCATCATTGGCGTTTCGACTTCCATAAAACGCTCATTAAGCATAAATTGACGAATACCACTAACGATCTGACTACGAACCATAAAGGTATTGCGAGTCGTCTCATTGGTCATCAAATCAAGATGACGATTACGATAGCGCGCCTCGACATCAGCCAAGCCATGGAACTTGTTTGGCATTGGACGTAGTGATTTGGTCAGTAGCGTAATTTCTTCAATATGCACATACAAATCGCCTTTACCTGAGCGACCGATATAGCCTGATACACCAACGATGTCACCCAAATCTAGTGATTTAATGCTCGCACGCGTTTCCTCATCAAGCTCTTTACGTGCTACATATAGCTGAATACGGCCTGTCATGTCTTGAATCACAATGAACGAACCACGGTTGAGCATGACTCGACCTGCCACGTTTACTTGTGTTTTTTCACCATTCGCTGCTTTTTCTTCAATTTCCTGCTTTGAGACACCATCAAAAGCCGTCTGCAAGTCTTGCGCATAATCAGTGCGTTTGAACGTATTAGGATACGGCTGTTTACCTGAAGCACTGATATCGTCTAGCTTGGCTTGCAGTTGTGCGATTAGCTCGTTAGCATCTTCTACGACTGGGGTTTGATCTTGGTTCTGATTATTGTGCTTTGACATAACACTCTCAATATTTTTAGGTAATTAAATGGATAAACGAAAACAGAAAAATTAAATCAATACTTATTATTATAAGAACAGACATGGTGATAAAAACGATAAAACTGCTGGTACTCTTAAAAACTAGCTACTAGTCATTGCCACCGATACTGGCCATCAAATCGGCCTGATGCTCACGTAGTAGTGCATCAAGAATCTCATCCAAGTCGCCTTCCATAATAGAGTCGAGCTTGTATAAGGTAAGGTTGATACGGTGATCGGTCATGCGACCTTGTGGAAAATTATAGGTACGGATACGCTCTGAGCGATCGCCACTACCGACCAAGTCACGACGTATAGAATCCGCCACATCGACCTGTGCTTGTACTTTGGCTTGCTGGATTTTAGAGACCAGCATTTTCATAGCATGCGCACGGTTTTTGTGTTGGCTGCGCTCTTGCTGACACTCTACCACGGTACCCGTCGGAATATGCGTCAAACGTACAGCAGAGTCAGTCGTGTTCACGTGCTGACCACCAGCGCCGCTTGAGCGGAAAGTATCCATCTTAATATCAGCAGGATTGATATCGACGGTATCATCAATCTCAACTTCTGGCATGACTGCGACCGTACAAGCTGATGTGTGAACACGACCTTGGCTCTCGGTTTCAGGGACACGCTGTACGCGGTGAGCGCCTGATTCAAACTTTAGACGACCATATACACTATTGCCAGATACGCGAGTGATGATTTCTTTATAACCACCATGCTCACCTTCATTTGCAGAGAGCACTTCTAGTGTCCAGCCTTGGCTCTGCGCGTACTTTTGGTACATACGGAACAAATCACCAGAGAAAATCGCTGCTTCATCGCCGCCTGTCCCGGCACGAATCTCCAAAAACGCTGGTACTTTATCGTTAGGATCTTTGGGTAGCATCATCAGATTGAGCGCTTCTTCCATCTCTACGATGGTATCACGCGCACTCTCAATCTCATCGATCATCATCTCTTTCATGTCAGGATCTGTTGCATCGGCTAGCATCGCTTCTGCATCGGCCTGATCCGTTTCTGCACCCACGTAGTTTTGCCACAGCGTCGTGATCTCCATCAAGTCGCTGTGCTCAACAGACAATTCACGGAACTTATTATTATCACTGATGACACTAGGATCTGATAATAAAGCGGTGACCTCTTCATAACGGTCTACCATCTGGTCTAAACGCAGGCGTAAGGATTCTTTCATAAAAGGACTTTTAATTAGATAAGAGGAATAAGCTCGTGATTATAGCAAATTTTTTGGGGTAAATTAAAACCTCTAATCATTCTTGTTGATATTGTCGGTAATCTCGATGTTATCTTCTCCAACATCTCTGTTTATATTTAGATGTCACAGCTTAATTTCAATAGCAAAAACGACAGACAAAAAAATAGCTAAGAATATTCTTAGCTATTTTTATCAGGACAGGTAGTTAAAGTATTAGACCTTGCGAACTAAGACCGATCCAATAGAGTAACCTGCACCAAATGAGCAAATAACGCCCAAATCACCTGACACTAAGTCGTCTTTGTGGCGATGGAATACAATCATAGGACTCGCTGAGCTAGTATTGGCAAATTCAGCAATAACACTCGGAGCAATCGATTTATCGGCATCTTTACCAACCACGGTACGTAGAATCAAATCGAGCATATTGGCATTGGCTTGATGCAACCACATCATCTTAACATCAGATGTTGGGATGTCGTTTTCTTGCAAGTGCTCAGTGATAATCTCTGACACTTTTGGACAGACTTCACGGAATACTTTACGACCGTTTTGCAAAAACAGCTTGTCAGTGACCGGTGCTTTGATATCTGGATACATTTCAGTCTGTGCTGCTAGATACTCTGAGCGATCCATAAAGCCATATTCGTTTTTAATGTTGGTCGAAAACTGAGTAAATAGCTTAGCGTTTAGAATCTCGTAACCTTTTGGCGTATCTAATTCTTCAACGATAGAAGCAGTCGCTACATCACCGAAGATAAAGTGGCTGTCACGGTTGCGCCAGTTTAGATGTGCTGAGGTAATCTCAACGTTGACCACAGCAATACGCTTGGCCAAACCAGAGATGATAGAACCATGTGCTTGTGATAGACCAAAAGTCGCCGCACTACATGCAACGTTCATATCATAAGCAAAGCCGCCAATCATACCAATTTCGTTTTGGATTTCGATAGCCACCGCAGGATAAGTACGTTGGAAGTTTGAGCAAGCAAGAATGATACCGTCTAAGTCATTGGCCTCAAGTCCAGCATCCGCCAAAGCGTCTCTAAGTGCTGCTGCACCCATTTCGGCCATGACTGACAGCTCTTCGCCCAAGTTACGGTAAGGAATAACTGGCGCCATGATTTCAGTATTTAAGATACCTTCTTTTTCCATCACATAACGTGATTTGATACCAGATACTTTTTCGATGAAGGCAGCTGAAGAAGGCTCAAGTGCCGTCACTGTCTCTGCAGCTATCTCTTCAGCATGTTCGGTATTATAGTTTTCAACATACTGGTTAAATGACTCAACTAGCTCTTCGTTACTAATGCTGTAAGGGGGGATATAAAGACCAGTGCCTGTGATACAAGTCGTCATGATAAGCTTCCTTGTCTACTACTGTGGTGCTTGGAATAAGCATAAAAGTGGAAAAATAATAGCCATTCAAATTCAGTGAATAACTGTAAACTTAAAATCAGTGTGTTTATTATGCCTGAATATTATAATTTTTCTAATACTTTGTTACAAATAATCTGTTTCTTGCCATAAATTAGCAAAGACTGCCGTCCTTTTTGGATAGCTACGTTATAATTGGCATCATTTATTCTGTATTATTCGTCGAACTATCTTAATTATTCAGAACATCGATACGCGCTCATACTTAGGAATGCTAATGGCAGAACTTCTCAACTGGTTATTTGGTCAATACGCTGACTACTCTACAATATTCATCATTCTTGAACTGATTGCCGTTGTCTTCGGCGTAGCAAGTGTCTTACTCGCCAGCAAAACCAATATTTTAGTCTTCCCTATCGGTCTGGTCAGCACTGCTATATTTGTGTACCTACTGTGGAAGTGGCAGCTGTTTGGCGATATGTTCATCAATGCTTACTATACCGTGATGAGCTTGTATGGCTGGATTAACTGGTCAAAGAATAAGAAAAACCAGTCTGTTGAGCACAAGCAGTCAAATGCCAATAATGTCCGTATTGAGCATTTGCATGCAGGTGACATCCCGATACTATCTGCTTTGGCAGCAGGAACGATAGCTTTTGTAGGATTGGTTTATTACTTCCGTCCAGTGATTAATAATGGCTTCAGTTTCGATGGTGCGGTACTTGGAATCCATCTATTTACTTGGGTCGATTATACTGACATGCTCACTACTGCTTTATTTTTGATGGCAATGTGGCTCATGGCACGGCGCAAAATCGAGCATTGGATACTCTGGATCATCGCTGATGCGATATCGGTACCACTATACTTCTATAAAGGTTTTACTTTTACCGCGCTACAATATGTAGTCTTCACTCTTATCGCAATCTGGGCATACTATGAATGGCAACGACGCTACCGTGTACAACCTCGAGCAGCATACGCCTAAATCTGTCATCAACGTTGCGGTTTTAGGGGCAGAAAGTACGGGTAAGACGACCTTATGTCGTGATTTGGCCGAGCATTTTGATACTCCTTGGGTGTCAGAATACATGCGCACCTACTTACAGGCAAAATGGGACGACGAGCAGCTGACTTGTACGTGGGAAGATCTGCTCCCTATCGCACAGGGACAGGTTACACTAGAGAATACCTTGGCCAAACAAGTCGCTCAGTCGTCTAATGCCAGTCATTATTTGTTTTGCGATACCAGTTTGTTTGAGCTGATGGTTTATTCTTATTGGTATTATGGCGACTGCCCTACGGCCCTTGAGCAAGCAGCGTTGGCGCATCACTATGATTTGATATTATTGACTGAGGTTGATACGCCATGGGTGGCTGATGACCTGCGAGACAGTCCACACCAACGCGATGAGATAAGCGACTATTTCGCCAGTCAATTAAGCAAGCATCAGAAACCATTTCAACGCATTAGTGGCGATAGAAAAGCGCGCGTTCAGCAAGTAGTAGCGCAGCTCGCTAATATAGATAGAATATCGCCTGACTAAAGCTAAATAGCTATACCCAAAAAATTATTCATATTTGTGTCTTTAAGACTTTCTTGTCTTTAAAACTTAAGAGATACCCATGCTAAAGAAGTTTGAGCTTTACTTAGAAAAAACCATATTTAATAGCCGCTGGATACTGGCACCTTTTTATCTAGGGCTTGTGTTAGGCATTATTTTATTATTTATTAAGTTTGTCCAAAAGCTATGGCACATGTTCGCTGACATTCTGACGGCCTCTGAAGCCAGTGTGATTGTAGATATATTGGTATTGGTTGATATCTCTCTAGTTGCCAGTTTATTGCTTATCATTATATTCAGTGGCTATGAAATTTTTGTCTCAAAAATCGATACTGGCACCCATGATGATCGTCCTAGCTGGATGGGCAAAGTGGACTTTTCGGGTCTAAAGCTCAAAGTCATCGGAGCGATCGTCGCTATCTCGGCAATTGACCTTTTGAAATCCTTTATGGATATCTCTAGCGGAATGAGTGAACTTGATGCCGACAAACTCATGTGGAAGGTTATTATTCATATGACCTTTGTATTGTCTGGCTTGTTATTCGCTATTATGGATAAAGTCGTTGGCGACACAAAAAAGCATTAAACACATTAATAATCGAAAAATAATTATCCGAAAGTATCGTCTCTCGCCCTTTCACAGTTATTCCATATTTCCTGCACATCTTCTCGTTATGCCCTCTCTATGATGTCTTTTAAAACCACAGTCTGCTATCTCGGCAGCTGTGGATTAAAGGTACTTAGGAGGCGACAACATGCAAAAAACATTATTGACTAAGTTATCCATCATTATAGGACTGTGTATCGTTTTTTCGATTGGTCTCACCATGATTAGCGATATCATATATGAGAGGCAATACTACGCAGAGTCAGTAATAAAAGAAATCAGCGAGCAGCATGTCAATCCACAAGAAGTCATTAACCCATTTATCGCTATTCCCACGACAGTCACACCGGAATGTCAGTCAAATGCATCTGATACACCAAATATAAAGAGCAAATGTGAACCGTCATACTCGAAGATTGAGACGATATTTGCCTCTCAGACGCAGGCTGCACAAAACCTAAAAGTAAATACAGACACCTATAAACGCGGTATCTATAGTGCTACTAGCTATGATGGTCAGCTGACATTCGATCAGAGTTATACGTTCGCAGAGACTTTAGTAAATTTAGATCAGGTTGGCACTACAATTGACAATGATGCAGATTCAGTCGGTATACCTCCTAATACAGACAAAATACAACTAGCCAAAACCATTACCCACTGGAACAAGGCAAAACTTATCATTCCCGTGTCTGATTTACGCGGTGTCCCTACCCTACCTACTATCACAATCAATCAAAAATCAATTGCAGCAAACTATCCGCAGATACCAATGGTAGAGAACTTAACCTATGTTGAAGTAGATATTCCTAAAGACGTATTGAATCAATTAAGCAATCCTACTAGCCAGCAGAATAAAGAACCTCGTGTTGTCGCAGGCTCAATAAATAAAAATCTAGATAAATCAGAAGTAAATAGCAAGTTATCTAATACTAGAGACAATCAAGCGCTCAATATTGTGATCGACTTACCATTAGCTGGCATTAGTAATTTAACGACTGTCCCAACTGGGCAGAACTTTACTCTATCTATGCACAGTGACTGGCAGACACCAAACTTCATCGGTAAAGCATTACCAAATACTAAGAGCATTACCGCTAAAGGATTTGATGCCAGCTGGCAAAATCAGTATTTAACCGTTGCAAACAATCAATATCTTTCTCAATGTCTCAGCGCGCCTAACCATCAATGTACTGTCATAAGTGAATCAACGATCAATGCCGATAGTCATTCGTACAATCCTGTTTCGTTTGAGGCATCAAGAGGTCTGACGACAGACGGTGCGACAGTAGCTAGCAGCAATCAAAGTGTTCTGCTAAACAGCTTTGGCGTTAGTTTTGCGAGCCCTAATGATGTCTATCTACAAACTGAAAGAGCCATGAAGTACGCCTTGCTATTAATTTTGGTATCGTTTGGTACTTTCTTTTTATTTGAAGTGCTCAAATCAAGTCGTATCCACCCTATTCAGTATCTGCTCGTCGGCTGCGCACTATTTGTCTTTTATGTCTTATTACTACCACTTGCAGAACAAATCGCATTTTGGCAAGCCTATATGGTAGCGGCCAGTGCTTGTGTTGGGCTTATTGGCTGGTATAGCTATTATGTATTTGGCGGTTTAAAACGGGCAGTAATCTTTACCGCGACGCTTGCTGGACTATATGCTGCGTTTTTCGGTATTTTAAGTACAGAAGATCTCAATCTGTTACTGGGTGCGATATTCTGCTTTGTGATACTTGCCTGCGTGATGGTGATGACTCGCAAACTTGACTGGTATAAAGTGACATAAATGATGAGAGCCATGCGCTGTATAAAGCAAGTCAGACAAACTGTCAGTAAATGAGAGGTTTTTATCTGATAATTTGAAAAAAATTGGCTGCCTTAGCTTATTAACTGAGCTAAGGCAGCCAAGTAGTAATATTATTTGACGATATGATTGTTTAACGCTTTAGCCCAATTATTGCAATTATCCTCGCAGCGCGGGCAACACTGATTGGGGTCAGAGATTTCATCAACGTAACCGCAATACATACAAGCATAATAGATACCTGCTTCTACTTGATCGACCGGTCGGTATTGCTTGGGGAAAAGCGGCATCCCGTAGTCTGTTTTTTCAGAGGTGTGCAATAAAATACTAAAATTGCCATCAGTCTCGAGCAAACCGGTACGCACTTGACCTAAATGCTCAACCCCTTGTTGGCGCATTTCAGCAAAAAACTCATCATGTGACATTTCCCCCTGTTTAATCTTATCAAGCACCAGCATGCCATCTTCTACAATATACATTGAGCGCCCCTCTAGCAGGTCCTCAAAAGGCTGGAACTTCATCATCGCCCAAGTACAGAGCCTATAAAGTGAAATGACCGTACCCATGATTAATACCGCTTGGATAATAGGCAGGTCTTCGGTGAACATGGGATCACCTGCGATAGAGCCTAACGATAAAATGATGGTTAACTCAAAAATAGAAAGCTGACGAACGCCGCGCTTACCAGTGAATCGCAAAAATGTGATAATTAATACAAACATGACAGTGACACGTATTAAAATTTCTACGGCAAACCACCAAGTTGTGTCATAAATAAAAATACTTGCCCAATTCATACTATCTTTCCTATTTATTTATCTAATTATTGTGTTTCATGAGTGTTGTTCTAATAGTTCATTTGACGCGAAGCACATCATCCCTATTTTTAGACCTTATCGTCAATACAACTATCGTTATTCTGATTTAAAAGAGACTTTTTGCCATAAGTACGACAAAACATCCTGTCTTGTGAAACGGCTATAGATTAGATTAATCAGTTATAAATCTATTATCTTTGCTAAGAATAAACGTTCGTTATAACAGCGTATCTTAAGACCTAAAACTAAAATCCTATGTTTGCCTGTTTTGTGCCATTTATTCATTGTAGGAATTACTTTTGAAAGCCACGATTTATACTATTATTGCGTTAATCGCCTTTGCTGCAAATTCTCTGTTTTGCCGAATGGCATTGGCGGAAGGCTACATCGATGCTTGGAGCTTTACCATCATCAGGCTAGTTAGTGCGACGGCCTGTCTAGGCATTATCATGGCTATACATGCTTACAGACTGCGACGCCAAACGTCTAATCATGACGAATCTACTGTCCACGCTATATTAAATGACAAAGGCAGTTGGTTAAGTAGTCTCAGCTTGGTGATTTATGCGCTGTGCTTTTCAATTGCATATGTAGAGCTGGATACTGGCACTGGGGCATTGATTTTGTTTTCAGCGGTTCAGCTGACGATGATTGGCTGGGGTATCTATAAAAAAGAACAGCTCAGCGCGCTACAATGGTTAGCGTTTGTCGTTGCAGTGGCGGGGTTTGTATATCTGATGTTGCCATCCGCTGCCATACCATCACCATTGGCGGCAACATTAATGGCTATGAGCGGCATAGCTTGGGGAGTATATAGTATACGCGGCAAATCATGTGTCTCGCCGCTTCGAGCGACAGGGTTCAACTTTGTGCGTAGTTTAGTCGCTGTGCCTATACTATTACTGGTAGGTATGATGTACCTAGATGATTTGGGTTTCAAAAATATCAATTTGGATGGTATTACCATTGAAGGTGTACTACTCGCCTGTGCATCAGGAGCGATCGCCTCAGGGTTGGGCTATAGTATCTGGTATACAGCAATGCCACTATTGAAAAACACACAAGCCGCTATCGTTCAGCTATGTGTCCCTGTGATTGCTGCGTTGCTAGGTGTGATATTTTTGTCTGAACAGCTGACTGTTCCATTTATAGTTGCAAGCACAGTCATTTTGGGCGCGGTCTTGGTATTTACTTTAAATAAAAAAGTACCGGTATAAAATAATGCTATTAACAACCTATCATTAGCTAAACTGCTCAGAAAAAGTTCCAGCTTATGATTCTACCAGACAACATAAAACGCCTCGACTCTTATAAATCGAGGCGTTTTATATTCGAGTTATTATTTTAATATTGCTAGTCTACGGTCAACAGTCGTTGAACAACAGCATTTAAGCAACAGTAACTTCTAGACGAGTATCGACATTGCCGCGAGTAGCATTAGAATACGGGCACACCTGATGCGTAACTTCGATCAACTGCTGCGCCTGCGCTTCATCAATACCTGATACTTCTACAGACAGCTCTATCTCTAGGTTGTAGCTACCGTCAGCTTTCATACCGATACCTACTTGCGCAGAGGTTTTTGAAGCGGTAACAGGCAATTTCATGTGCTGTGCAGTCATGCTCAAAGCGCTATCAAAACAAGCCGCGTAACCCATGGCAAAAAGCTGTTCTGGATTCACGCCTTCTTTGTCTTGCTCTTGAAAAGATACCAAGTCAAATCCTAAAGAACCATCGTCTAATCCAGTATGGCCAGAACGTCCACCAGTAGCGGTTGCACGCGTTTTATAAAATATTTTCATGAGTAATTATTCCTTGTTTCATATTATTAGAGGTCGTACTTACGCTGTTGCGATGAGATTATTATAGAATCCTCTGCATTTATACGTTAGAACAAACCTCTATAACTCTTGCCTAATCCTACAAATATTTATACTATCAGGCAACTCTATAAAATAAGCACTCGTGATGAATCAAACGACTATTGACCAACTTTTAGCAGTACTACCTAGAAATAAAACCATCGAGTCCGCTGTTTCAGGCTTGTTCTTTTACTGCGCGGACAAACCAAGCAAAGCCGTAAGCTATATTCAAGAGCCAAGTATTTGTATTGTATTGCAGGGAGAACGCGAGATTTATTTGGGTGCTGACTGTCAAAGGTTTGACAATAGTAACTTGATGTTCTGTCCAGTTAATATACCGCTAAGTATGCATATCAAGCACGCTTCGATAAAGAACCCTGTCATTGTTTTATCAATGAAATTAGATTTAGCCATGATTAGAGATGTGTTAGCGCAGATACCGACCACACAACCAGTAGCAGGCAATCATTTAGGGATAAAGTGGCACCTAGATGACATCATAATGGACGCGTTTGAGCGATTGATACGCTTGCTTGATTATCCAAACGATATTGATTTTCTGTCTTCTCTAATTCAACAAGAAATATACTATCGCCTACTCTTGGCTGAGCAAGGCAACAAACTTAAACAATTGGTCGTTATCGGTAGCCATACACGCCGCATTGCCCAAGCGACTGACTGGATAAAGGCACATCTAGATGAACCTATCATGGTTGAGAGCTTGGCTAGTAGATGCGGCATGAGTGTCTCAGGGTTTCATCAGCACTTTAAAGAAATAACCCAGCTGAGTCCACTACAGTATCAGAAAAACTTACGTTTAATGGAAGCTAGGCGCTTAATTAAGATGCATGGAGCGCAAATATCACAAATAGCGATGCAAGTAGGCTACGAAAGCCCTAGTCAGTTTAGCCGAGAATATAAACGACTGTTTGATGTGAGCCCGAGTAGTGAGTTGTAGTTATAATTTTATCTTTTAATAAAAAAAATTTTTTGCTTAGGCTACTTACTATTATATTTACGAAAGCATTCCTTAAAAAATATCATTTTTAAGTTGAATAATTTGCGGAGTATTTTAAATAAATAGAAAAATTGGTTGACGTGACTATATATTCGTATTATAACATATTATGTATATTTAAAATAATGAATGTATAGGAGCAGCTTTACTCTGCGTACGATCGATAGAAAGCTTAGGGAGGAGATAACATGATTCGTTTAAGCTACACTCTCAAATGCTGGGCACTTGGCATCACGTTTTTTACAGTGTTCTACTTTATGGTAGTCATGAGTGACCCTGGCTTTAGCAAGTACATTTATATGTTAGCTTTTAGCACCTTGCTCTTCCCTATTGCTAAGCGTGCCGTCGATGTCATGACCGATTTTTTCGCACCAGATATTGAATTGTTCAATGGATTGCTGCCATCACTTTTGATTAATATTGTGATTTGGATGCTTACTCCATTTATCGTCGCATTAACTGTGATTGCCTATGTACTTTATAGCATGGGTGTACTGACAGAAAAGATTAGCCATTAGATATTATACAAATAGAAAGGCTAGATTAGTGCTTGCTAACTTAAACTTTCTATTTGTGCATTAAAGTTCTAAACAAATACCTGATAAGATCTTTTATATCACGTCTCAATCCGCTCACTATATGTAATATGGATTTTTAAATGCTTACTTACTAACTTCATTTCCTCATATATTTCCCGTGTATGAGACTTTCTCTGTAATGTGTCTGAAGAGTTTTTTATAACGAGATAAGAAATCAAATTCAAACTACGGCAACCTTCAATAAGATTTGATTCGCTTGGCATTCTCAATATTTTTGCAAAAACACTATAAAGTAAAATAGCTTGTTTCTTTGCCAAAATCATTGAAGATAATCTTATAACTTCATTTTGTACATCCTTATTGACATTATCATTTATAAAGCCCGATTGTTCTCGAAGAAATAGAGATGAAACTTCTCCAAGTGTTTCTTTTAACCCTACTATGGGTTCTAAAATCAACTTTAAAATAAACTGACCTATGACAAAAATTGTGACACCTGCAATTATAGTTAGAAACATTTTATAAACCTCACAATTAAAGAGAATTATATACAACCTTCTAACTCACCTTATCCCACATCTTGCTTAGACGCTTGGGCGATACTGCCATACGAGTTTTCATAGGCTGGGCAAACAGTTGAATACGGTATTCCTCCACCATCCAGCGATACTCACTGATAGCTTCTTTATCCGCACGTCCTGCTAGCCGCTCCATATGCAAATCAAGCGCGTATACACCATCAAGGTCGGCGTCGAGGTTGTGCTCCAAACGCTCTAGTCGAATCTGTAACGCTTCAAGATAGCGTGGATACTGTTGCCAATAGCTGTAATCCATCCGATAAACAAAATCAGCCAAATGTAAATCTTCTAACTGATCTTCGATATCATCGATAGACTCACCAAATATTTCACGATCTAGCATCAGCAACCCTTGGCGAATACGTTGCCAACGAGTATAGACATTCTTAAGCGTTTTGATAACGCTTTGACCAGTTAATAAGAAATTACTCACTACCACTTCGAGCGTCTGAGTATACTCCTCAGAGGTAAACGGTAGCTCCTCGCTCAATCCGACTGCAATATCATCGGCGCTTTCTGGTAAATTTTCAGAATGATCAAATAAGATATAGTGCTCTTCGAGAGCCGCGTCTAACGCAGCATCTATAACGATCGTTTTAAGTTTATCCATGTCGCCAAGTGGCGCAAATGCCAGTTTAAATATACTATCGATTTGGCTCGTTAGCTGCTTTTTCTTTGCACCCAGTTTGCCTTTGATTAAAGTCAGCACCCCGATACGATGTGCCTGAAGTGCTGCATTGACATCAGTGTATTGATGAATCGATACAGCTTCTCCCGCTTCATCAGCGACGAGCGCCGCAAACTGCTTCATAACCACGCCTGCACTATGATGATTTTTGCTAAAGGCAAAATGCTCAGGGAATTCAGTATGCGCGCCTTGTTGCTCATTCACCGCTTGACTGGTCTCAGAAGCATGACGAATCTGTAGCGTTTGTAGATCACGACCTTTTTCGATAATGCGGTTTTTGTCATCGACCACACAGATTTGTGGCTGCAGATAACGATCAATCGTAGATGGATTGAAGTTCTCTGGCGTCACCGACATAATGCCGCGACGATGCAATGCCTGACACAGCTGCTTCAGCAATCCTTGTCCACCCTTTGGCTGCAACTCATCAAACAAACTGTCTGCGGTATTGGGTATCGGTACGATTTGACGACGTATCTCTTTTGGTAGCGACTTGAGCAGCTGCAATACCAATTCATAGCGCCAACCGGGTACGCCCCACAGTAGCTCAATCGCATCGAGCTGCGGTAGTGCGGCAAGTGGCACACGTATGGTCACGCCATCATCATCGCTGGCTGGATCAAAGATATAACGGAGCGGCAGTTTTAAATCACCCAGCTTCCACACTTCTGGGAAATCCCCTGTGGTCGGCGCTTGGCTATTAAGTACATCTTCATCAGTAAAGAATAGATGCTTGGCATCATGTTTCTCCACTTCTGCACGCCAATCCTCAAACGCTTTACGACTAGCGACATGCTCAGGGATTTTCTTATCATAGAACTGATAGAGCGTCTCTTCATCCACCAACAAATCGCGGCGGCGCAGCTTGTCCTCGATCCGCTCAACATGAGCAATCTTATCCATGTTATGTTGCAAAAATGGTGCATTGCGACCAAAGTTACCCGTCACTAGACCATCACGGATAAATATCTCTCGTGATTCAACTAGATTGACTTGCTCATAGTTAGTCAGCTGCTTACTAATAATAATCAACCCAAACAGACTGATCTGAGCGTAAGCTTTGACGCGTCCTGTTTTCTTGGACCAGTGTGGTTCGAAGTAATGATATTTCAGCAAATCACCTGCCGCTGAAATAATCCATTCTGGTTCGATTTTGGCAACAGTACGCATAAAGACTTGTGAAGTCTCCACCATTTCAAATGCCATCACCCAAGGGGGTATTTGTTTAAACACTGTGCTGGCTGGGAATATCTTGGCCTTTTGCTGACGCGCAGCCAAATACTCACCGCGGCTTTCGGTCTTGTGCGCGATGATAGACAACAATCCTGTTAACAGTGCTCTATGCAGATTGGCATATTTGACCGCTTTTAATTCTTCGTCTTCGATCGCTGTCGGATCATTGACAGCCACATTTTTATCAGAAGCTTTTGACTCATTGACATCAGTTAACTTCAGCTCAGTGACCATTTGCACCAACTGACGATGCGTCTGATGCCATTCACGTACACGCGGGAAGCTTAAATAGTTTTTCTTAGCAAACTGCTTACGCTGATTGCCAGACAGTTTGTTGCCGTCTTCATCTTTTTCAAACAGTGCCTTCCATAGACTCAAATAAAACAAAAAGTCAGAGTCGTCTTGACGGAAAACCGCATGCTTTTGATCCGCTTGCGTGCGTTTATTGGCAGGCCGCTCGCGTGGATCCTGTACAGCGAGCGCGGCCACAACGATCAGCATTTCACGAATACAATCAAAATCAGAACCAGCCACCAGCATACGTGCCAGCCTTGGGTCAATTGGCATACGTGCCATTTTCTGACCAGTTGCTGTCAAACGTAGATGGTCAAGCCCTTTTCTCGCTTTTGGCTTGTTGGCTTTGTCCTGAGCAGCGGTATCTTTCTTGGAAGTAATAGCGCCCAACTCATCTAGCAATTTATGACCATCAGTGACCAATCGGCTATCAGGCGGCTCAATGAACTCAAAGTCATCCACACTACCCAGACGTAGGTTGGCCATTTGCAAGATTACTGACGCTAAATTGGTGCGTAAAATCTCAGGCTCAGTAAATTCAGGGCGACCACTAAAATCTTCTTCACTATAAAGACGAATACAAACACCTGGAGCGACACGGCCACAGCGACCTTTACGCTGATTAGCCGCTGCTTGGGAAATTGCTTCAATCGGTAAACGCTGTACGCGCGAGCGATACGAGTAACGCGAAATCCGCGCGAAACCCAAGTCGATCACATAGCGAATACCCGGCACAGTCAATGCAGTCTCAGCAACGTTGGTCGCGATAACAATGCGGCGACCTCGACCCGATGGCTGAAAGATACGCTGCTGCTCTTCGTAAGTCTGCCGTGCAAATAGTGGCAGCACTTCGGTATGGCGCGGGCCATGACGCTCAAGCACCTCTTGCGTTTCACGAATCTCTGCTTCAGTCGCAGCAAATATCAAAATATCAGCTTGATCGGCGTGACCTTTACTCTGCGCATCGCTAAAGCACTCTTCAACAGCAGCAACCACAGCACGCGGTAGGTTCTCCTCAAAATCATCGTAGCTGTCATCTTCTGAGCTGTTCACTGGCTCATCTGTCAACGGACGATAACGGACTTCTACTGGAAAGCTACGCCCTTCGACATTAAAAATAGGCGCAGGGACTTGCCGTTTGAGCTTATTGTCATAACGGCTAAAGTATTCACTAAAGCGCTTAGTATCAAGGGTCGCTGACGTAATAATGACTTTTAAATCTGGGCGCTTGGGCAGCATCTTTTTGAGATAACCCATAATAAAATCGATGTTTAAACTACGCTCATGCGCCTCATCGATAATAATCGTATCGTACTTACTCAAAAACCGATCATGACCCAACTCAGCGAGCAGAATACCATCCGTCATGAGCTTTACAATAGATTGCGCTGTCCCTTGCTCATTAAAGCGAATCTTAAAACTGACGGTATTACCTAATGGCTCACCCAACTCTTCTGCGATACGGTTTGCCACACTACGAGCAGCCAATCGTCTTGGCTGTGTATGCCCTATCTGCCCTGTAATACCGCGCCCTGCTAGCATTGCAAGCTTAGGCAACTGCGTCGTTTTACCAGAACCCGTCTCACCAGCAACGATAATAACTTGATTATCGATAATCGCTTGTACTAAGTCTTCTGCACGTTGGCTAACAGGCAGATCTAAATTTAGCTTGGCAGGTAAATCACTTGGAATACTATCGATACGTGCCTGCACAGCTTCTTGAGAACGCGTTTTTATTTTCTCGTACTGAGCACGTTTTTTGGCGAGTACATCATCTGAATTGTTCTTTTGCTCAAAACCATTATTAGATTTTTTATTTTTAGATACAGCAGCACTCGCCAGCTCTCTTTCAAGACGGCTTAAGTAATAGCTGTCTTTAGCAAGAACTGGTAAATCTGCCAGTGGTACTGCTGGCTTCTTAGTATCTTGAGTTTCATTTACAGTAGATGTATCTGAATCGCTGTTTTCAGGAATATTGGGCTTAGAAGTATTGGGCATATTTGCTTAGGCTATTTATTATGTAGAAGTGGTTAGATTATGGGGGTAATTGGGGTATGATTCAAGTTAGTCGAGTCTTGATTGCTCTTGTATCAATAATGCTGAAACTATCACACATTACAGAACGTATCCGAACTTAAACTATCCATTAAGTTCATTTAATCAGGCGTGTATTGGGTTACTTTTATAAAATTTAGATAAACCTATTATAGCGCCAATTTCTTTAAATTCTTGATGCTTAGATAGCCGACGTACTCTTTGTCTTCTTTAGCATTCAGCTCATCTGTATCACTAATAGGCTCAATCGAAAGCTGAACATTGGAGATAAGATCGTTTACGTTATATATATCATCTATATCTACTGCAAACTTATCATCAATATGAGAAGCTGCATTAAAAGGTGACGTTTCATCTTTAAAAGTAAACTGCTTATAAAAATCACTTTTTTTTGCTTGTTTGATGGCGTCAGCTTGGTTAGGTGCAACGATGAGTAGCTTATAATGGAATTCTTCAAAACTGTCCTGCTGATAGCCACCTAGATTGATAAAGAATAACCTTAAGTCAGCAGCAGCCTTTACTTGCTCACTTGGTTCAATTAACTTGATGGCATAACTACCCACTTTAGTAATTGCTCGATATGAATCAATATGCCATTTATTTTTTACCTCAGGCCAATGTTCATTGATATCTCCTATCAAGTCACTCACTTGATAGGCTGCGCCAAAGAAAATATCGTGTTGCTCAATCAGCCGGCCTTTAGGACGGCCGCCCAGTTGAACCATATATAGTGTTAGCATTTTACGTAATCTCTATTAAATCAAAATCCATAGTTAATCTAAAGGTAATGCTGTCATTGCTAGAATAGAATGTTTTTAAGTACTGTCATACTGGAACTACTCTACCCGTCTTCAATGCAAATGCCCAATCTTCACGTCCGTTTCTTAGAGCCATATTTGCTGCTGCCTCATGGTTATAAGCCACTTTGACATGCTCTGTTTGCCAATGTTTACCTTGTTGAGTCTCAATACACTTGATAAGAGCATAATTAGCATGAGGCGAATAAGTTTGCATCTTATGAATAATAGGCAAATCATCTTCGTAAGCTGGATAGCCAACGCTACCACTATTCACAATAGTTTGTCCTGACGACAGTACTACTGTTCGCGGGATGTGTGTATGACCACATAAGATAACATCATTATCAATACCATCAAGTAACGCCAATATAGTCGCATCATTACGCACTATTGGTTGACCCGTTTCGATATCTTCTAGTAAATATATCATGTCATCGGACGGTGAACCGTGGCAGAGGTATATATCCTCACTGACATGAAAATCAAATGGTAAAGACCGCATCCATTCAATCGCTTTTTTAGAGAGATCTTTGATAATAAAACCCATGGTTGGATTATTAGCAATTTCTGCCATAGTAGCTTCATAAATCTGCCTATCCTGATTGCCTCTAATGGTAATAATATCATCTCGATTTGCCACTAATAGCTCATAGGTAGCATGAGGTGCTATTGGCCCGTATAAAATATCACCAAGATTGACAATCTGATCAACATCTCGATATCTTATATCAGCAAGCACAGCTTCAAGGGCGTAGACATTACTATGAATATCTGAAATCGCAGCGATGGTTGTTATCTGTTTCTTTTCTAAGTTATCCATTTTCTGACTCACTAATCAAAAACTGCTTTACAACGTCAACGGTTGCTAACGGATCTTCTTCGTGCGGTACATGACCTAAGTCATCAAATACCTTAAGCTGACTATTACGTATATCTCTATGAAATAACGCGGCGTTTTCTACAGGAATAAGATCATCTTTTGCACCCCACAAGATCAAAGTCGGTATGTCCAGCTGCTTTATTTGAGCTTGATCACTGTCATCATCAGTCTCATTTAGGCGACGACTCAAAGCCTGCCGATTACCTTGGCGCAAGGTCAATTCATAGTATCTGTTAATCAACTCCTCATCGACTTTGCTGTCATCGGCATACACGCTTAAAACGCTTTTCTCAACAACACTTCTGGGTAGGATGCGATTTAAAATTGGTGACATCGCTGGATATTTAGCAAGTTTAAAACCAATAGGAATATGTTTGGGCGTTGCTGGATAACCAACTGAATCTACCAATATCAATCGATTGACACGCTCAGGATACAAAGCTGCAGTACGCCACGCTACCTTGCCTCCCAATGAATTACCAGCTAGCGTGACACGGTCCAGCTTCAAATGATTGAGTACTTCAATGACAAACGCCGCATAATTTTCGCTGCTATATTGTGTGCTCTCGTCCACATAAGGACCTGTCAAACCAAACCCTGGCAAATCCATGCTCACGACACAGTATTGATCAGACAGCGCCTTGGTCCAGCCCTCCCATGTATGCAAACTTGCCGATGTACCATGCAATAAAACGATTGTTTCGGGTCGGTTTTTTTCGGCTGCATTGTCACGATTTTTATAACAGTTAGCTGACTGCACTACATGCGCCTGCATACCTTGTATGTCTATAAATTCGCTGTTGGGTAGTTGCCATTGTTTTAGCTCAGCGACGGTACGATCAGGTGCCCAGTATTTTGCTATAAATACCATTAACACGGCAATTGCGCCTAGCACTATGAGAACAGTTGCTTTCAATAAATACTGTGTCATATGATCAAATCCATTTAATAAGATGACGTTAATAATAAACATTCTATACCGTTATCTCATACGATAAGCCATAAAAAACCCCAACGTTCAATTTGTCTTGAACATTGGGGTTTTTAGCATTTGTACATATGACTGTGTCTACATGAGTTATTTAACTACAGTAAGAAAAAGTATGCCCAACACCCAACGATGATAGTAGAGATAATATTAAGGATGACACCTGTACGTATCATCTCTGTTTGCTTGATCAAACCTGTACCAAACACAATAGCATTCGGCGGCGTAGCAACTGGTAGCATAAAGGCACAAGACGCACCGATACCAATAATAAGTACTAAGACCTCACTCGGTATACCCATATGCTCGGCAATTGCCACAAACACAGGTACTAAGAGCGCTGCTGAAGCCGTATTTGATGCAAACTCTGTCAAGAAAATAATAAAGGCTGAGATTGCAAGCATCACCACCAATAGTGGCGCTGTTTGTAAGCCATTAGCAACCGTCTCGCCTAACACTAATGACGCACCTGATACTTTTAGGATATTTGATAGCGCAATACCGCCACCAAATAACATGAGCACGCCCCAATCCGTGTTGTCTGATACCTGTTTCCAAGAAACTAGACCCAAGCTCACGACCGCCACTGCTGCAAGCAACGCGACAACGGCATCTGTATCTTCGATACCAACTGCAGCCCCAATTTGTTTAGACAACATCCAGCTAGCTGCCGTGACAATGAAAACAGTAATTGTTAATAGGCGGGTTTTGGTCCAAGGAATGATTTCATCTTGCTCTAGCTGCATAGTACGGTTTAGGTTCGGCTTTAGATACAAATACATCGCACCCAACAGTACTGGTAATAGTATCAGCATCATTGGGATACCAAACTTCATCCAATCAACAAATGCGATATCCAATGCTTTTGCAGCAATGGCATTTGGTGGCGAGCCGACAATCGTGCCCAAACCACCCAAACTTGCTGAATAAGCAATACCAAGCAGTACAAACACAAAAGTACCGCGATCTTCTTTACTATCAACTTGCGTTAAAATACCGAGTGCCAATGGGAGCATCATTGCCGTTGTCGCTGTATTCGATATCCACATGGACAAGAATGCCGTCACACCAAATATCAAAAATACTGCTGTACTGAGCTTGCCGCCCGACAACGATAGAATTTTTAGCGCAATCTTTCTATCGAGCTTTTGTACATGTAACGCGGCTGCCAAGGCAAAACCACCAAAGAAGAGATAAATAATGGGACTGGCAAAGCTCTGCAGACCGACTTCAGCATTAAAATCAGGAATGCCAATTAATGTCCCAACTACAACCACCAAGATCGCAGTGATTGTGACGTGTATCGCCTCAGTGAGCCATAGCACGCCGATAAAAAACAGCATTGCTAGCCCTTTGTTAGCACTGACCTCAAATGGCAATACACTGTAAATAATAAAACTAATGATTGCCGCAATGGCGACCACGATCAATCCTTTTCCCGTTCCCTTTGGGAATGTATCCGTAAATAAATACTCGTTACCATCATCAGGAATATGGCTATCCAGATTTTTCTCTGACATAAATTATCCTTATCGCATCCAAAGTAAGTATGAAGTCAAAGTTATTGCAACACACACTTATTATAAGACATCATGATATTCATATAGCGAACATTACGCGCGAAAATATCATATCAGAATAACTTATATATGAATACATTTTGATTAATTTTGTTTTTTTAGGATATCTGTTTGATTCGTTAATGATAATCACCTCTCGACTTTGTGAGATTTTTCAATAGTAGCTCTCTCATTACTTTGTTCTCACTGCTTTGAATGGACGCCTTGGTTGATAAAAATTACATAAAGCATTCAAACATTCATCATTTGGGGCTATACAAGTAAAAACCGATACCACATAATTTTAGGGTTAGATAGATAATCATCAATAAAAACAAGAGGAATGACACTATGACAGATGCAAATAAAACCGATGCAACCACAAAAATGGCACCAAAAGACATCAATCAAGATGGCCTAGCCAAAGAAGATCAACAACGTACTGACGACTCTATGCTCGATATGATGCAAGGGATGCATGAGCACGAAGATCATAAAGAATAAGACCAAAGCATGTTTTAACAGCTCGCTATTCTACACCTAAATAAACATGCAAAAACCAATACGGTCAATAATGAACACGATAGGCGTTTATCACTATGATAAGCGCCTATCTTTTTTTGGTTCTCTCACTTCTGGCAGGTGATCTGAGACATAGTTGTATACAAATGCTGCTGTCGACACAATGGCGATGGGAACAAACAAAGCATCATAGCTGACTTTTGCAAACAAGAAAGCACCTACTGCGCTACCGCCGCAGAAGCAATACCAGATAATGGCTTGGAACCCCAAGGTTGGCTTACTAATAGAGCGACCAGCAAGCCAGTTACCGATTGCTGCACCCATGTCTGAGGTCAGCCCTGTCAAGTGAGTGGTACGAATGACTGCCCCACTATAAGTTGCCACCATCGCGTTCTGCAATCCGCAGGCCATTGCTGCTGCTAGTTGCCCTAAGTAATCGTGCTGCTGATATAGCCAATAACTCACCAACAGTAGTGCTGCTTCTAGATATAGCGCTCGTCCATAACGACGGCCGAGTTTCAATGATGTCTGCCCAAGGACAAAGCCGCTTAGTATAGCCCCTGCCAAAAAGGACAGCAACAAGGTACCAATATATAAAATACTACGCGCGTCTGAATGAGCGATAGCCGCTGCAAACAAGCTTACATTGCCAGTGACGTGCGACACTGATAAATTGGCAAACCCCATTAACGCCGTCGTATTCACGCAACCAGCACTAAAGGCCAATACCGCCCCGCCCCATAGTATCCACTTTGGTAACTTGGTTATCATATCCCTCGTCCGAAGGCACGCAGCTAAAAAGGCGCATTGCTAAAAAAGTACGTAGCCAAAAAGACTCATAGTATAACTAGAAAAGACAGCCAATTGGCTGCCTTTTCAATTTCAATAGCTGAGTGAATCATTGGTAATGACCATCAACGCAAAAAATACTTAAATGATTATTGCGCTGGCTCATCCAGCATCATCAACTGCTCACTGATAGCGACGGTATTAAAGCCTGCATCAACAAACATGATCTCACCCGTGATACCAGATGCCCACGGAGATAATAGGAATAGTGCTGCGTTACCTACTTCCATCTGATTGACATTACGTTGTAGTGGTGCGATTTTTTCGCTGATATCAAGCATTTTGCGGAATGATTTGATGCCACTAGCAGCTAGCGTGCGAATTGGACCTGCTGAGATCGCATTGACACGGATACCTTCGCCGCCCATAGAAGTCGCTAAGTAGCGCACGCTGGCTTCAAGACTGGCTTTTGCCATACCCATGACATTGTAGTTTGGCAATACTGAGATACTGCCTTCATAAGTTAATGTCAGCATAGAACCATGGCGCATCGCTAGTAACTCGCGAGCTGCTTTTGCCAATGCCACAAAGCTGTAGCTAGAGATATCATGTGCTATGTGGCTGCCTTCACGCGTGGTAGCATTGACAAAGTCACCATCGAGCTGATCCATTGGGGCAAAACCAATGGCGTGTACCACACCATCAATACCATCACCCCAATGCGCGGTTACTTGCTCAAAACAAGCAGCAATCGACTCATCAGAGGCGACATCACACTCTAGCACCAAATCCGCTTCGAACTGTTCGGCAGCCATGTCCACACGCTTTTTGATTTTATCATTCGGATAAGTCAGGATCAGTGAGGCGCCTTCGCGGTGTAGCGCTTCTGCAATAGCCCAAGCGATAGAGAGTTTACTTGCGATACCAGTTACGACAAATCTTTGTCCTTGCAATAGCATAAGATTTCCTTTTGAATCAATCGAGATGATTTAGAGTATAGGTTTATTTAGAGTAATCAGAAAGTGACGCGTCATGAAATGATGCAAATCAAAAGATGACTTATTATACACGAATTAGTTTAAGTAAACAGTCGTAAACTGTACTTGTCGACTCTCATTAACGTTGTATTAACCTCTCATTTAGTAAACCAATCAGATATCTGCCATCCATAACGGTCTTTATATAAACGTTCTAAACGGTATACACCGTTATAGTTATGACCCTATTGATTTGTCTGACGACTCTGAACAGATTAAACACTCAACTGCTTGCTACAGCAGTATGAAGTTCAGCAGATTTCGAGTATAATCACAGCCCTTCCCAGCTTGCACAATTTTTATAAGAATCCTCACATGATAGGATTCAACGTTAAGCTACACCCACATTTTGGATGGCTGCCAAACTTATGAGTAACACCCCAATAATAACCCCAGATTATAAAGAAAGTACCGAATCCTATCGCCAACTGATTGGTTCAACTGGCGAAGACTTAGATCGTCCTGGTTTATTAGACACGCCTGTACGTGCGGCAAAGGCTTTTGCTCACTTAACCAAAGGCTATCATCAAAGCATTGAAGAGGTGGTCAATGATGCGGTTTTTCCATCGACCAATCGTGAGCTAGTACTGGTACAGAACATTGAGTTTTATTCACTGTGCGAGCATCATATGCTACCGTTCCATGGTGTGGCTCATATCGGCTACTTACCTGACGGCCAAGTACTGGGGCTATCGAAGTTTGCCCGCATTGTCGATATGTTTGCCCGTCGTCTACAAATACAAGAAAACCTGAGTGAACAGATTGCACAAACCATCATGGATGTTACTGGCTGTCGCGGCGTGGCGGTAGTCATGGATGCCTCGCACATGTGTATGATGATGCGCGGTGTCAGCAAACAGCATTCAACCACGCGTAGTACCGCGATGCTTGGTGAGTATCAACACAACAATCAAGCTCGTAATGAGTTTTTGGGTGCGGTACCTAAGCGCCAACCGGCGTTTTAAACTATTAATATTTTAGGCTGTTATGAGTAACAACAAACAAAAAGGATGCTAATGCGTCCTTTTTATTTGGCTGAGCGATAGAAAATAGCACTAACCAACTGGTTTTACATCATCTACCCAATCGCCATAACCAGCAGCTTCCATATCTGCAAGCGGAATAAAGCGGAGCGCTGCTGAGTTCATGCAATAGCGCTTACCTGTCGGTGCTGGACCGTCATCAAATACATGGCCCACGTGTGAGTCCGCGTAACGGCTACGAATTTCAGTACGGGTTCCAAATATTCCTCTATCTGGCTTTTCAACCACTAAGCTCGTATCCAATGGGCGAGTAAAGCTCGGCCAACCTGTACCAGACTTATATTTATCACGCGAAGAATACAGTGGCTCACCAGATACGACGTCCACGTACAATCCAGGCTCTTTATTATCCCAGTACTCATTATCAAAGGCGCGCTCGGTACCTTCTTTTTGAGTGACTTTGTACTGAATATCACTAAGGGACTTCTTTAGCGCATCTTGTGAAGGTTTTACAAATGTATCTGGGTTAAAACCTTTGCTTACTTTGCTATCTGATGTGTTATTTGGCGTCACTTGCTGTGTGCTATCTGCTTCGGGTGTAAACTTACTAAAATCAAGCTCATAGTTTTTACCATAGACACTCTCGATAAATTGATAGCGACCAGAATTGAAGGTATAGGCTTTATAGCGTATCGGGTTCTTTTTATAGTAATCTTGATGATACTCTTCAGCAGGATAAAAAGTGCTAGCAGGTACAATCTCAATCACTACTGGCTTGTCATACACACCAGATGCTTGCAGGGATTGCTTGGCTGCTTCTGCGATTTGCTTTTCTTGCGCATTGTTATAGAAAATTGCTGGACGGTACTGTGTGCCGCGATCAACATACTGCCCTTTATCATCAGTAGGATCAGCGATTCTCCATAGCGCCTGTACTATGCCATTGTAAGTAATCTTCTTAGGATCATAATACACCTGCGCCGCTTCTGTATGCCCAGTACCACCTGCCGATACCTGCTTGTAGGTTGGGTTTTCAGCGGTGCCACCCGTATAGCCAGACACGACTTCTACCACGCCAGGGATTTTTTCATAACCTGCTTCAACACACCAGAAACACCCACCCGCTACTGTGGCTACTGCCAATCCTGGTGTAGTCGGTGCATATGGGTTAGCGGCAGTTGTGTTCTTTACAGTAGAGCTGTTTTCAGTTGATGCGCAGCCTGCGTAAATCGCACTACTCGCTATGATAACTAACCCTATGATTTTAGATGGTAATATGCGGTTCATGAAAATCTCCTAAGCGTAATATCCTTTAAACATCCTAACGCTTTTGTATCACTGAAACATTCCTATACTGTTATATATTTACAGTTTATTAAGATATTTTTTAGCAACTGGGTTTAGAGCGTGTCCTCAATTCAATCGATAGTCATCTAAATGGGTTAAAAATGGCTAAATCTTGCCAAACGGTGTCAAATAGCTGACTAATATCTCGATATTATCTGCGCTATTTTCCTTGTTTGACTGCAATTTATCTCATTTTTATCACCATTTTTAAAATGAAGACACGCCCTAATCACAATATAAGTTAAACGGTTGTTTGATAACGATTATATATTTTAGTATGAGTTAACTATAGAAATAAGACGGAAACTTTATTAGCTCAATACATTAAAAAAGCCCATTCTCAAAAAAGTAATGGGCTTTTATTTATCGTAAGGTTATCAATGTAAACATAGAATTATGAAGATTTTTGGCTATCTTTATCAGCACGTTCGTCACTTGCCTGCTTAATCTTCATTAGAATTTCTTTCATTTCAGTTGCTGACAGATAGGTTGGCACGGCATAAGTATCACTGACTTCTTTTGCAGCTGCCTTTGCAATATCATTAAAGTCGCTGGTTTGCATACCATTGACAGTCGGATCAATATTTAGATCTGCAATCAAGTTTCTAACTTGGGTGATAAGGTGATCTGCTATCTCACTATCGCCATTGCCTGCTTGACCATCCTGTACCATACCGGTTCTTTTCGCCAATGCAGCCAGTCTTTTTTTGCTCGCTTTGCGATTGACGTCGAGCACATAAGGCAACACGATGGCATTAGCACGGCCATGCGGAATACTATAGTAAGCGCCTAACTGATGCGCGATAGCATGCACATAGCCCAGACCTGCTTTGTTAAAGGCGATCCCGCCATAATGAGCAGCGATACCCATCTCTTCTCTTGCTTTTAGGTTACCACCATCTTTATAAGCTAGTGGTAGATAATGCATAACAGATTTTACGGCAGAGGCTGCATAATAATCTGTCTCTACGCTAGCATTGGCACTCATCCATGCTTCTAAGGCATGGGTCAATACATCAATGCCAGTATCTGCTGTTATATGGGCTGGCATGCCTTTCATAATAACTGGGTCAATCGCAGCGGCTAGTGGTACCATTCTTGGGTCGATAGACAATGCTTTTTGATGCGTTTTGTCATCAGACACTACTGCACCAAGTGTCGCTTCTGAACCCGTGCCAGCTGTCGTTGGTACGCAGTATAGCGGCGTTGCAGGCTTTCTTGCTTTAAGAATACCGATTAGCTGCTTTGGCTTGCACTTATTGCCTTGAGACATTGCTATCATTTTGGCCGCATCGATCACTGAGCCGCCACCAATGGCTACGATAGAGTCACAATTGGCCTCTATAGACTGACGTAGTCCTTCTTCAACTACTTTAAAAGTAGGATCTGGCGTAACACCGTCATAGATGTGGTAACTGATATTTTTCGCATCTAGATAATCGGTAACTTTTGCTGGTATGCCCAGTTTGTTGAGCACTGCATCCGTGACAATAAACACATTGGTATTGCCTTCATTGATAAGCATATCGCATAGCTCGTCACAGGCAGTCTCGCCAACGAATAACATCGGTCTTCTGATAGGTATCACATAAGATACTGCTTTTAATACCTTTGCCCGAGTCTTAGCCACAGCCAAATAACCAGCATGCTGCAAACTGTTGTTCTTTACCAATTTAGTAATACTGTTTTGTGTTTTCATGAGCACAAAAATCCTTTTTAATGATGGTTTTAACTGCAATAAAGACCGTTTTGGGCAGCCAGTTAAATATTACTAATTTACGAGCGCCAGAATGTATAAAGATACGCATCACAGCATTATAAAATGGGCAGCTCTCTAAAATTATTGTACCACTGCTCTTTTCAATATGTCGCTATTATTATGAACTGCAATGTGTCAATTTTATACCAAGCCGCTTATTTTAGTCGCTTAATTTGATTGATCAATCTAAGTGGCTACAGTAAGTCGTTTAAACTAGTCAGTACTTGCCTTTAACAGTTGCTGAGTATAAATATGTTGTGGGTGATTAAAGAGATCTTCGGTACGTCCAGACTCTACGCAAGTGCCTTGTTTCAATACCATGATATGCTGACACAGTGCACGTACTACCTTGAGATCATGACTGATAAAGACATAGCTGACTTGCAGTCTTTCTTGGATTTCACGTAATAAACTAACTACTGTTACCTGTGTGGTACTGTCGAGCGCAGAAGTAGGCTCATCCAATATAAGTAGACTGGGTTTCATAATGAGGGCACGCGCCAGTGCCACGCGTTGACGCTGACCACCTGACAGCTCATGCGGATAACGCTGCGCAAATGCTAAAGGCAAATGTACCGTAGCAAGACTATCTAGCACCGCTTGCTGACGGGCGATTTTTTCCACGCCTTGTACCAGCAATCCCTCTTCCACGATTTGCATGACCGTCATACGCGGATTAATACTAGCAAATGGATCCTGAAATACCATCTGTATCTGCGCGCGGAAGTTACGTAGCGCTTTTTTGGACAATGCTGAGATATCTTGATCATTGACCACTATCTGCCCATTCACACCTGCTTGGTTGCTCAGTAGTTGACTAAGCGCCAGTGCAATGGTGGTTTTGCCAGAGCCAGACTCACCGACGATACCCAATGCCTGACCTTTTTGCAGTGTCATATCGACACCTTTGACCGCATCGAACCAGCGCTTGGTACCACCAAACAGACCTTTTTCAATTGGGAACTGTACGTTAAGACGCGTCACTTCTAATACGATTGATTGTTTATCTGCGTTATCGTCTTCTATGGTTAATGCTTGCCCAAAGTCTTGCTTGATAAGTGTGCGGGTATAATCAGCTTTAGGCTGATCAAATACCGCTGACGTTTGACCCTGTTCGATGGTTTGACCTTGGCGCATAACGATGACCTCATCACTATAGCGCCTGACCAAATTGAGATCATGACTGATTAATATCATCGCCATATTGTGCTTGCTTTTGAGATCATCTAGTAGCGCTAAAATCTCATGTTGCAAGGTAACATCGAGCGCAGTCGTTGGCTCATCAGCAATTAAAATATCAGGCTGCTGAGCCAATGCCATCGCAATCATTACTCGCTGACGCTGACCGCCTGATAACTCATGTGGGTAACGGTTCAACTTGTCAGCAGGATCTGTAATATTGACATCATTTAGCAAAGCAATGCTGGTTTCTTGCCATTGCTTCTTAGGCACGCCAACTAGACGCAACGATTCAGCGATTTGTTTGGCGACCGTATGCAACGGATTTAGTGCGGTCATTGGTTCTTGAAATACCATACCGATACGCTGTCCACGAATAGCACGTAATGCGGCATTACGCGCCTTATCATTCGCTATGGACAAGGGCGACATGCCTGTTGTACTTGCAAGCCGCACCTCACCAGTAACGGTGAGGCTATCTGGTAACAGCCCTAGTAGCGCAAGACTGGCAATTGACTTGCCAGAGCCTGACTCACCAACGATGGCCAAGGTTTGCCCTTGTCTTAACTCATAAGACAGCGCATCGACCAACTGGATGCCTGTAGTCGTCGTGATAGTTAATCTATCTACAGTTAGCATGAGCTTATCTTGTGCACGATGAAGACTTTCATTTGGCGCATTGCTGTGCTTAGTGGCGACAATATTTTTAGTCATATTAAGAACGCCTCGGATCAAATGCATCACGCAGCGCTTCGCCGACGAAGATGAGCAATGACAAAATAAAGGTCAAACTAAAGAATCCTGACAAGGCAAGCCAAGGTGCATCAAGGTTGTTCTTCCCTTGTACCATTAGCTCACCAAGAGACGGCGAGCCAGGTGGCAATCCATATCCCAAGAAATCCAGCGCAGTCAAAGCGATAATATTGGCCGTTAGAATAAATGGCAACTGCGACAAACTAGAAGCTAACGCATTGGGTAAGATATGTCTAAGCATGATTTGGCTGTCCGAAACACCTAAATTGCGTGCAGCTCGCACATAGTCAAAGTTGCGGGCTCGTAAGAACTCTGCCCGTACCAAACCGACCAAACCCATCCAACCGAACAGTAGCATCATGGCGAACAGCATAATAATGCTGGGACTAAACAGACTGACCAAAATAATAATCATAAACAGCTGAGGCATACCGCCCCATACTTCCATAAATCGCTGCCCTGCCAGATCTACCCAGCCGCCATAATAACCTTGTACCGCACCGACGATAATCCCAATCAGTGCACCCGCAAGCGTCAAGGCCAGACCAAACAGTAACGACACTCGCATACCATAAAGTATCCGTGCCAGCACATCACGTCCCATATCATCAGTACCAAGCCAGTTCTGAGCATTGGGTGCTGCTGGATAAGGCAGACCAAGCTCGACGTTGGGCGTCTGGTCGGCAAACGGAATAGGCGGCATTATATAAAACCCTTGCTCATCAATCAGCGACTGCACTGCAGGGTCTTTATAATTGGTTTCGGTCTCAAATACACCGCCAAACGTCGTTTCAGGATAGGCTTTTAATACCGGAAAGTAATAATCGCCTTGATATTGAACCAGTAAAGGTTTGTCATTGGCAATGACGTTAGCTGCCATACAAATAACAAATATCACTGCGAAAACAAACAGCGATATCACCCCAAGTCTATTTTGACGAAAGCGATTGAGTCGTGCTTGCCAGATAGGGTTCAAGCGTTGCTTTTTTGTGGTAGATAGCTGCTCAGGCATTGGCGCTTTATCTGGTTCGCTATTAATAATACTGCGATTTGGTGAAGGTTGATTATTTGACATTAGCGCCCCTCAAAGTCAATACGAGGATCGATTAAGTGATAGCTCAAATCACTGATTAACTGCAGTAGCAGCCCCACTAAGGTAAAGATAAATAGTGTGCCAAATATCACTGGATAATCGCGTTGTTGAATGGCTTCAAAACCTAGTAAACCGAGGCCATCAAGTTTAAAGATAATTTCAATCAAAAAGTTACCGGCAAAGAAGATACCAACGATAGCGGCCGGAATACCTGCGATAATAATCAACATCGCATTGCGAAAAACATGTCCGTATAGTACTTGACGCTCACCTAAGCCTTTAGCACGAGCGGTCAGTACATACTGTTTGCCCAGCTCCTCTAAAAAGCTGAATTTGGTCAGATAGGTCAAACCTGCAAAACCGCCTACAGTACTTGCCAGCAGCGGTAACGCCAAATGCCAAAAATAATCTTTTACTTTACCAAGCGCGCTTAGCTGATCAAAATTTTCGGACGTCAGTCCCTGTAATGGAAAGATATTCCAATAGCTGCCACCTGCAAAGAAAACCAGTAAAATCACTGCGAAGACAAACACAGGTATTGCATGTCCGATCGCTAGCAGCATAGCAGTGGCTTTATCAATGCCTGAGCCATGATGCATCGCTTTATAGACGCCTAGCGGAATAGCGATCATATAGATGAGCAACGTACTCCACAGCCCAAGCGATATCGAGACTGGCAGCTTCTCTATGATAAGATCGGTCACCGACTGCCCTTTAAAAAACGACTCACCAAAATCTAGCTGAGCGTAGTTCTTTAGCATGAGCCAAAATCGCTCTGGAGCGGATTTATCAAAGCCATATTGAGCATTGATCGCAGCGACCATCTCCTCAGAGAGACCACGCGTGCCTTGATAAGTACTGTCGTTGCCACCTGCACTGCCCGCACCAATATTACCGCCAAGCGCATTATCTTTTGCGCCCTGCTCAATAAGTGCCAGCTGCTGCTCAACAGGCCCGCCCGGTGCCGCCTGTACGATCACAAAATTGGCAAGCAATATCAAAAATAGTGTCGGCAATATCAGTAGTAGTCTTTTTAAGATATAACGACCCATAATGGCGACTTCCTAAATAAAGAGAGATAGCAATGACGTTCAGCAGCGAATTGTGGTGTATTAAATAGGTGCTTAAAAGCAAACTATTTGTTAAAAACTTACTTTATAAAGTTGTTTTTCAGCTCACGTAACGCTGCAAATACCGTTAACGACTTCTCATCATCGATAGGCATTTTGGATTTAACTCCTGCGATTACACTCGGCTCTTGTGTACGTAAAAACACATTTACCGTGCGCTCATGCTCTAGTGTCACTGGTAGCGTTGCCATGCCTTGTTCAGTTTGTACCTCTGCTCGTGCTAAGGCTTGCTGCATCGATTCATTGTCAGGTTCAATAGATAGACCAAAACGTAGGTTACTGGCCGTATATTCATGCGCCGGATACAGTAGCGCCTCATGAGGCAAGCCGTTCAAACGCTTAAAGCTCTCATGCAGTTGCTCAATCGTACCAGTAAACACACGTCCACAACCTGCACTAAACAACGTATCACCGCAGAAACAATGCTTTTGCCCATCTATATCCAAAATATAGGCCATATGGCTAGCGGTATGCCCTGATACATCCCAGACTTGCGCAGAGCAGCCCCATGCGCTCACCGTGCTACCGTCTTTGATAGTTTGATCTTCATCGACGCCATGCTCACTATGCGCAACCAGATGAGTCATCGGATACGATTCCTGCAACTCTGCGACGCCGCCGATATGATCATGATGATGGTGAGTCGTCCAAATCGATGTTAGTTCGAGCTCATGCGTCTCTAGATAATCAATGACCGGCTGGGCTTGACCTGGATCAATGACAATCGCCTGCTTATTATTTTCATTAATCAATGTCCAGACATAGTTATCGCTAAATGCTTTGATTGGGTGAATACGGATACTCATGTTAAATCCTTACCGGTAGTTATTTTTGTTACGTGTTATTTTGAATTATCTAGGGCGTGTCCTCAATTCAAACGAGTGCCCTCTAAATGGGCTAAAAACAGCTAAATTTTGCCAAACATCGTCAAATAGTTGGTCAATATCTCGATATTATCTGCACTATTTTCCTCGTTTGACGGCAATTTATCTCATTTTTATCACCATTTTTAAAATGAGGACACGCCCTAATCTAACTGTTATTTGACAGCAACAGCATATATGCTCAGCTGACTGTTGTTATCGGTATCGGGTCAAACTTTATAATAAAAACTGTCTACTGCTTTAAATATTTATTGATACGCCCTTCTGCCTCTTTATCCACCCACCAATAATCGATACCAACAGCATTGGTCGGTAGTTTTTCGGTATGGCGATACTGATCCCAGTAAGCGACATTGGTGCCAGACTTGCCGTATAGCGGTACGACATAATGACCTGCGCGCAACAACCGATCTAGCACCTGCGTATACAGTACAATCTCGTCACGATTTTTAGCATTACCAAGGGCAGCAACGACCTTATCGACAGCTGCATTCTTGATACCAGCACTGTTATGATTACCCGGCTCGTCAGCAGCAGCGCTACCCCAAAATGCCGCTTGCTCAGCACCAGGAGATAGGCTTTGAGCAAATATATCCACGACCATATCATAATCGAAACGGCGCATACGCTCATAATATTGCGGCCCATCGACTTGGCGCAATGTTGCATCGAATCCCAAGCGTTTTAGATTGCGTATATAAGGCAACAAGACACGGCCCATGGTCTCGCCTGTCATCAAAATCTCAATCTGGGCAAGCGATCCGTCAGGTTGATATAGTTTCATACCGTCATAATAAAACCCAGCCTCTAACAACAGCTTACGCGCCTCTAATAGCCCTTGACGATTAAAGCCGTTCCCATCACTGGTGGGTAGCTGCCATTCTGCTAATGTTGCTTTGCGCTGAGTCGGTTCAAGCTCAGACAATAACGGTGTCAATACCTGCATCTCTGCATCAGATGGCGTACCCTTTGCTGCAAGCTCTGAGCCATGGAAGAAGCTCTGCAAACGCTCGTACTGCCCATGAAATAGGGTTTTATTCATCCATTCAAAATCATAAGCAGCTGTCAGTGCTTGGCGAACTTTAATATCTTGAAAGATTGGGCGACGCAAATTCATCACCAACGCTTGCATCGGTACTGGATTTTGACTGGTTATCGTCTCTTTTTGGATAAGCCCTGCTTTTACGGCAGGGAAATTATACCCAGTTACCCAGTTCGATGCTTTATTTTCGGGGCGAAAACGGTATTGACCGGATTTAAAACCTTCAAAGGCAATCTCATCACTTTGATAATAAACAAACTTGATCATATCAAAGTTGTAGCGGCCACGATTGACCATCAAATCACGACCCCAATAATTGGGATCACGTATATAACTTACCGAACGCCCAGCATCGACGCGTCCCAACTTATAAGGACCACTACCCATCAATGGTGACAGACTGATTTTCTCAAAATCGGCATCAATGGAAGACTTGGCAAATATAGGGAACTGGCCAACAGTCAGTAAAATCTCTTTGTTTTCAGCAGAGGCAAAGACAAACTTTACTTGTTGATCATTAATGATTTGAATGTCTTTGATATCGCTAAGATAACTGCGAATATACATGGGGCCTTTGTTCAATATCGCCTCAAAAGTCGCTTTTACATCGCGACTGGTCACACCCGACCCATCCCAAAAACGAGCATTAGGATTGAGATGATAGATAATCCAGCTGGTATCATCTGGATCATATGTCACTTTACTTGCCAGCTGTGGATACATGGTAAATGCTTCATTTAATGAGCCAGTCATCAAAGTATCATACAGATAGTCTGTGCCAATCATCGCGACGCCTGTGGTCATCCATTTATTGGCGCTATTAAACGTACCGCGAGCATCTAGAGACAGCGTACCTCCTGATGGCGCTTTTGGATTGGCATAAGGTAAGTAAGGTGCATCGATGTACTTAGTAGGACTATTGTGACCAAGCGCGGTCGTCGTGATAGGTGCAGCGATACTGCTCGGTATCAAACTGACGGTGATGGTTAGCAATATAGCTTTTAACAGGGCGTTTTTTATTATCATGACGTTATAATAAACCTCTATGCTAACCAATATAAATATCAAAACGTAAAGCCTGACAGCAAAACAGCGTTATAGCAAAATTTTATCATAACAAACTTAGGTTTTTTAACCTAATGGTTTGCCGTGGATATCGTTTAATGGTGAGAGCATTGCTCTATTATTACTACGCGCTAGCATAACCAAACTGTCTCTTTATAAATATAAAAAAGGCGCAACCATGATTAGTTGCGCCCTTCTTGATGTGCAGTTTATATATGAAAATTTTATACGCTAGCGGTTACTCTTTTGCTTATGCATGCTTTTTTTCGAACGCAATCATAAAGTCAACCAGCTGCTGTACCCACTCAATTGGTACGGCATTGTAGATGCTGGCTCGCATACCGCCTACGTCACGATGACCTTTTAGATTTAACAAGCCAGCTTTTTCTGACTCTTCTAAGAATACTTTATCAAGGCTGCTGTCTGCTAAAGTAAATGGCACGTTCATGATAGAACGATACTTAGAATCTACTGGATTATTATAAAAACTGCTGTCATCGATTGTCTTATAAAGTAAGTCAGCTTTTTGCTGATTGATTTTACCGATAGCAGCCACACCGCCCTGCTCTTCCAACCAATCAAACACCAGCCCTGCTAAGTACCAAGAATACGTCGCTGGCGTGTTAGACATAGACTCTTTGTCAGCTTGATGCTCATAGTTCAACAGCATAGGACACCACTCACTTGCTTGCCCCATCAAATCGTCACGGATAATGACAATGACTAGACCTGCAGGACCGATGTTTTTCTGGGCGCCCGCGTAGATCATGCCAAATTTAGACACATCTATCGGCTGCGACAAGATACAAGATGACATATCAGCAATGATTGGCGCATCTACTTGTGGCGGCTCAAATATCTGTAGGCCATGAATTGTTTCATTAGCACAGTAATGAAAATAAACGGCGTCTTTACTGATATTCCAATCGCTTTGCGCTGGTACGTCAGTAAAGTTATTCTCTTTGCCAGTCGCAACTAAATTAATCTCGCCCAAACCCAATGCTTCATAGCGCTTAGCTTCTTTGATTGCTTTACCTGACCACGCTCCTGTCGTCAAATAGTCACCGCGTCCGCCATTTAACAGATTCAATGGAATCGCAGAAAACTGCAAACTTGCGCCACCTTGCAAAAACAGCACTTTATAGTTATCTGGTATTCCCATAAGCGTGCGTAGCTTAGCTTCCGCCTTGTCAGTAATGGCCATATACTCTTTACTACGATGGCTAACTTCCATGACCGATAGGCCGCGACCTTGCCAATCAAGCAGTTCGCTCTGCGCGCGCTCTAATACGGCTGTTGGCATGGTAGCAGGGCCAGCACAAAAATTTGGCAGACGGTGCGGTGTGGCAGTTGCTGTAGACGTTGGGGTTGTAGGCATAATCACAGTCCTAGGTATGATGAAATAAAAGGATGTTTTTTATTTCAGTTTGTTGATAAAGGCATTGGTATCGATGTTAGTTTTCATACAACTCAATGAGATATCTGCTCCCACAGCTGACGTTTAGCATCACTGTCTGCGAGCATTGCTTCTAATGTCGGCACAGTGGTCAGATTGGGATGTTGGAGGCCGTCAGGCAGCGCTGTTAGTGCAGCAACTTGTATCTCTTCGCTTCGGCCAATTCGAAAAATATATCCTGCAAGACTGGCATTAGCAAGCTCAGCAGTATCCATACCATCACAAATCGGGAATGATGTTGTCTCGCAAGTGATTGATAGCGCTTGGGTGATGTTTTGCCATAGTTTCTGACTGTCACTATTTAGCGCTTTGATATCAACCAATATCACCCAGTCACCATAGCGGCCACCTTGCAGGTCAAATGGTGCTACTTTTTTTAAGCTATCATCATTTATGCTGTCATCACTAGCACTCTGTGGAAAACTACTTTGCGGAAAATTATTCTGCGCAAATTGAGGTTGCTCAATAGGTGCATTCGTAGAGGTTACAGCAGTTTGGTTCGATGCAGTACTTGGGATGTCATGGAAGTTAGATCCAGCACTTGAGCTAACAGCATCTGAACTAGCAGCACTTGAACTAACAGTATTCGAATCAACGGAATCAAAGCTATAAGTAACAGGGCTTTGCTCGCTAGCCGTCTGCTCAGTAGTAGCTTGCAAATCAGTCTCATACTCATCGGCAACATAGCCGTTAGCGTTATAATCATTGATATCATAACCATCAGTCGGTTGATCAACTGTGTCTACAATTCTAGCGCTCACTACTTCGTTGTTGTTAGACTCAATATCAGTATAGTCAGCATTTGACTGCTCAACCGAAGCTGTCGCAATGTCAGCCATATTGATGGTTTCTGACTCAGGTTGTACCCACTGATTGATACCCATCATCGCTAGAATCTGGCGTTGCTGCACACGGCGCTGTAATACAGTTAGCGGGTCTTGGGTATCACTCATTCGACTCTACTATCCTACTCATTTTGTTTATATCATTTATAGATGTTTTTATGGTTTTGGCAGCTCTCATTAAGCATGCGCTATACTATCAATTAAGTAATAAATACATGCCCATCAAAACAGCTGTCGAATACCGAGCCAACGCTCTGATATTGCCAACAAACAATCGTATTCATCTTGGCTGATTATCGTATCGTGTAACATCACCGTATGCAACGTACTTAGCCATTGGCGATACTCATTATGAGTAGGCTGGCTCATTTCACTTTCATTATAATCTATTTGACTACCATCCTGTTGCTTCTCTCGATAATTATCAGCATTCGGATCACCTACCAAGCGCTTGATAAAGTGATTGGCAGAGACAGGAACCGCAGAAATAATCGCCAATAACTGAATGCTATTCAAGTGCTGTGCGGTCAATAATAGCCACTGTAAATTAACATCGCTTACTGTCATAAGATCAATATCAATCAAGCGCGCATGCCGTCTCAAATCTACAATATAATGCGCCACACTGTCAGTACCCTCACTCAATAGCGATTGGTCATGCAGTGAGATCATCTGGCCTTTGGCATCTTTTGATAGTCGATAAGCCAATAAGACAACAACTGATACTTCTGATTTACTAAGTCCTGTAAACGCCTGACTTGAAGGATCTAGTTGCGCCCTTACGTCTTCCATACCAGTCTTTAGTATTTGCGGCCATAGAGACTGCGCGTCTGTATCTTGTAAAACTTTAGACAATATCGGTAGTAACTGCTGCAAATGTAGCGCTTGCCATAATGATGATATTGGCGATTTTTGATGTGCTAAAGCTAACGGGTTATTCAGAGTAATCGCAACCGCATGAGCGTTATCACTAGCTATATTTTTATCTGACGAATCATAAGCTAAGCTTTTGGTTAAGTCAGATGTCAGCTGTTGGTTAAACAGCTCAAATATGCCCTGCTGATAACGCAACAACATCGTACGGCATTTCTCTTGTTTTTTATAGTACTGATGACTGTCGTGACTATGATCGTTTTTACTTTTGAGCTTTAGATCTTCAATACATAGTTCAGATAAATTCTTTTGATGCAATTGGTTTAAGGCGAGCTCAATCAAAGCGCTGTCTAAACGTCTGTCCAAACTGGCTACTACTGTCATCAGCTTAGTATCTATCCTATGCGGTAATATTTGCTCATGGGAAGTCGAGTCAGTCGCAACAGAGAAGCCATCATTCCAAATATCATTCAAACTATAAGTGGCAGTCGTTGATAATGATTGATGCTGATGACAAAGCAAGACAGCTTCGATTAAAGCTAGCGCACCTAGAGGATGATGACTATGGTTGAGTATGTACTGAGGTAGCGACACCTTTTGAATATCGCTAACATCAATTAGCGTGTTTTCTGATAGGTCAGCGTCAGATTTGGCCTGCCACGGCTTTAATAGCTGATGAGCACCAATGTCTTCGGCCTGTACTTGAAGCCGCCCATCAATTACCACATCAGCTTCTACGGCAAACTCTAAACCGTCATCAATTTCTGATTCGCCATTATCTTTATTACGATTTTCGCTTATAGATTCAGCAAGAACTTTTGCGTCACTTATCTGTTTATTGTCTCTTATATTAATCGTTGCAGCTGTTTGAGTCTCAAATACTGACGAATGCTGCACGTTTCTTTCTGGCAAATATTCACTTAGGCTATTTTCTTTTGTTGCCCCCCAATCACCTAAGCGTCGTTGCCTATATATTTCTTTGACCTTTTGCTGATTTATTCGCTTTTCTTTGGCAACTTGTACCGCAAACTCATGATAAGCATCCGCATTAATAGCGCTCATACGCTCAGTCAAGCTTGGATGTGTGGCAAACCATGACACATCACCCAAGTCTGCCCCACTACTAGCAAAGAAAAAATGACTGAGTCCATTGATATCGGCGATGCCAGACAAACGCGAGCCGAGCGAGTCTTGATGAATAGCTTTTAAGGTTTCGATAATCGCAGGCATACGTGTTAACTGAACGCTGGTGGCATCAGCAAGTAGCTCGCGCTCACGATTAAAACTGTGCTTAATCAACTGCGCGCTTGCCATACTAGAGAAGCTCAAACCATGCAGTAGCAATGTCCAGACACTACGCGGGGCTTGACGATCTATTATAGGTGGCGTTTGCACCCATTTAGACTGACGCTTGGCTGAGGACTGCTGTTGTTGTGATTGCTGCTGCCAATAAGCGACCCATTCACTATGCGTGGTGAAATTAGCGGTTTGCGCTTCTGTATTGCGTGCAAGCGTATCAACCTGTCTCTGTGATAGAAACTTTTGGGAAATACTATCGCTATCAAAATAACGGTAATTAGATATTGGGTCACTCCAGTCGTATAGTATCTGCAAGCCTGCCAATACCACCATCAGCTGTAAATTGAACGTAGCATCACCGTGCAATATATGACCATATTCATGACCAATGAGTCCGTATAGCGCCTCATCAGACAGTTTATCTAACGCACCTTGAGTAACGACGAGTACCATATCTGAGCTATGGCGACCAGCGACGAAACCGTTGATACCCTGCTCGTCAGGTAGCACGTACAAAATAGGGGTTTGCAAACCTGCCGCAATGGCCAGTTGTTGAGCGATTTCATAGTAGCGACGATAAACGGGCGGAAAATCGCGCTCGTCACGTACTGCTATATGACGTGAACTATAGCGAACCTTTTCTTCAGCTTCGTGTTGATGAGCGACTCCTTGACTGTGCTCCCATGCTTCTTGGCTGTTATCAATGAATAGCCTAACCGCCCCTACTCGCTGAGCAATAGCGCGGCCACCTGCTCGCAGGCGTCGATACTCTAAAAAACTACCACCAACGAAACTGCCTAACGTCAAGACAATGACCAGAACCAATACCCAGTAGTATATACCGCCTGTAAATACTGTCAGCAGTATAGACATGACAGCCAGTCCCACTGCCATATGAGCAAGTACAATCAGGAAAAACAGTCCATAAAGTAATAGACTGCGCCGCGTACGTATCCGCTGTTCACCAAAAAAATCCATCAGATTAGGCTGCCTAGAGTTCGCCAAAATTGTCTAAACCTTAGCCCATATTGACAATCGGTGCCTGAGCAATCGCTTCTCTGTCTTCGAATACCAACGGACTGAGTGGACGAAAGCCAAACGTCGTACTAACGAGGTTATTGGGGAATACTTCGCGATCATTATTATAAAACATCACGCTATCATTATAATGCTGACGCGCAAATCCGATGCGATTTTCCGTATTGGTTAGTTCGTCCATGAGCTCCTTAATCATACTATCGGCTTTGAGCTCTGGGTAGGCTTCGACGACAGCGGAAAATTGACCCAACGCTTTAGACAGCATACCTTCTGCTTTTGCAAATAGTGCCATGTGCTCTAGCGAGTCTGGTTGATGCTTATTAGAGTCTTGTAGATCTTGGGCGTGATTGCGCGCGCTAATGACGCGAGTGAGTGTTTCTTCTTCATGACTCAAATAACGCTTGGCGGTTTCGACCAAGTTTGGAATCAGATCATGACGACGCTTCAGTTGCACATCTATTTGAGCAAAGCCGTTCTTTGCTTGGTTACGTGCGCGTACCAATTTATTAAAAATGGATACTCCAAACACAACTACTAACACCACAAATGCAATGAATAACCAAACAAACATCTTCATAATCGAACCCCAAGGTGTCTAGAATGTTAATAAAAAGTTAATACATTGTATTTTAACTCATATTAATCAATGACGCTTTTAAATTGAACAGAAAATTAAATAGCGTATCGAACGAAATTTTGGACAAAAAAAAGCCCTTTACAATGAAGGGCTTAATACATCATAAGATCATCTTTAATACTTTTTGATGTAAAGATCAAATTTCAGGCAAAAAAAAGCGACTCCAAAAGCACATCCTCGGCACACATCATAACTATTACCGTTGCTACCTTCCGGTCCTGGCGGGATTCATAGAACAATGTTGCGAGGCTACCAATGGAGCCACCAGATGCAGATTATACAAGGATTTTTTTATTTTGCAACCCCTGTGATAAAACTGTTTGTTTTGCGCGATAAATAGCCTATAGATTGGCTCACAAAATTGTCACAGTAACTTATACATATTTTGTTACTTTATAGAATGAAGCTAAGCAGCTGTTTTAATCTAAAAAATAACAGGCTTGGCTTTTATATAAAAAAAAAGGTAGACACCATTCATATGGTTGCTAAACATGAAAATTCACTTAGGAGATAATAATGAAAAACACTTTATTAAATAAAGCAGCACTAGCTTCTGGTACAGTTTGTCTCATGACCGCCATGATGGGCAGCGCCCATGCAGAGCCAACAGGCTATGATCAACTGACGTTTCAAACAGAAGTAAAAGAAGAGATCCAAAACGATGAAGTGCGCGCCAGCTTATACAAAAAAGCACAGGCAACAGACTCGAAGACATTGGCCACGATGCTCAGCACCTCTATCAATAACGCGATGAAAATCGCCAAGCGCTACCCTAGCGTGACCGTGAGCACAGGACAGCAGCGCACCTATCCACGCTATGACAAAAACGATAAGATTATCGGCTGGACAGGACAGGCAAATATAGATCTGAAAAGTACTGACTTTGCAGCGACCAGCCAGCTCATTGCTGACTTGCAAGAAACATTGGTCATGGATAATCTAAACTTTGGGGTTTCAGACACCAAAAAAGACGCCCTTGAGCAAAAACTTATGACTGAAGCATCACGCGCCTTTCAGCAGCAAGCTAAGAATCTCACTCGGGCATGGGATGCGCGCAATTATCGCGTGGTCAATGTTAATCTGAACACAGGCAGCAACTATCCACGCCCAATGTACAGCGCCATGAGCATGAAATCAGGAATGGCAGACGAGTCAGTACCAAGCCAAAGCTTTGAGTCTGGTAATAGCACTATTTCTGTGACTGCTAACGGTACCATCGAGTTAACTAAATAAGACAGCTTATAGTTAAAATAAAATAAGTGATTTACATTAAAAAAGGCAAGCATCGTTAACGGTGCTTGCCTTTTTATTTTGCTAGCGATATCTATCCATTATATTCAATCATTATTGAGACCATTATTGTGACTGAGCAACTTCCTGTTGACGCAGCTTTAACATCAATTTTTGATACCAAGCTAGCTTTTGATAAGCCAATAGCTGCGCTGCCTTTCTTTTGTTGTCTTGCAATGTGGTTGTATTTTGAATCACATATACAGTACGTGTGATTTGCTCAAGTGTTTGGCCAGTTTCGCTTTGTATAATGGCCTTAATTGTATGAGTACCTGGCAAAACATCAACAGTAGCAATAGACGCGCTCAAACCTTGTGCAACCTCTTTGTCATCAAAATAAATACGGGCACTATCCCCTACCTGTAACGCAGGCTTAATCTGCACATTGACATCGATATTCTGTACGGGACGACGATAGGCTCTCTCTTCGCTAGGTTCAGTAATGGCTAACTGATAGTTTACTGGCGTGGTAACCTTAGTATTTATCGCAGGCGACTCAGTAGCAGTCACTGTCTGCGACGCATTTGATGATTGGCGACTTGTATTAGGATTGGTTGTCGTATTCAGACTAGTTGATCTGCTCGTCTCATTACCCGTCGTAATAGCCATTTGACTGACTTGTTTGCCAACTTGCTGCTCATAATCCTGTGGACGGTCGGTAAAGGTGACTTGACCGGTTTGCTCATCGACCACTTTGTAAATAGGTGCAGCATTCGTGAGAGATGTAAAAAGACTAGCGAGAGCAACCGTAGTCCATAACCCAACTCTAATCCTACTCTTCAAGAAACTCGGTTTTGCTAATAAAGTCATAATCCATCAACCTAGATAGTGTCTACTATTAATATAATTTTATAAAACTATTATGCGTGAGTTTTGACATGAAATCAGTAGCGATTTCAAAGAAAATTCAGCAATTGGACTGATACACTTTATTAATACGCATAAAAAAACCAGCCAAGTTAACCTTAGCTGGTTTTGTGACTCAAAATAAATGAGTGTTTTAGCGACTAATTAGCAGCTGTAGTACATGTCAAATTCGACAGGGTGTACAGTTACGTTCAAACGTTGTACTTCTTCTTCTTTCAAAGCAATAAACGCTTCTAGCATGTCTTCAGTGAAGACATCACCTTTTAATAAGAAGTCATGATCGTCACGCAATGCTTGTAGTGCAACGTCTAAGCTCTCTGCAACCGTTGGGATTTGTGCTTCTTCTTCTGGTGGCAAGTCATACAAGTTTTTGTCCGCAGCTTCGCCTGGATGCATTTTGTTTTGGATACCGTCAAGGCCGGCCATCAACAATGCAGCAAACGCTAGGTATGGGTTAGCCGTTGGATCAGGGAAACGTGCTTCTACACGTACCGCTTTCGGACTGCTTACGTGTGGAATACGGATAGATGCTGAACGGTTAGATGCTGAATAAGCAAGTTTGATAGGCGCTTCATAATGTGGTACTAGGCGCTTATAGCTGTTCGTTGATGGGTTAGTAATCGCGTTCAACGCACGAGCATGCTTGATAATACCGCCAATGAAATACAATGCTGTTTCAGACAGACCAGCATACTCATCACCAGAGAATGTGTTTACACCGTCTTTTGAGATTGACATATGTACGTGCATACCTGAACCGTTATCACCAACGATTGGCTTAGGCATAAAGGTCGCTGTTTTGCCAAACTGATGCGCAACGTTATGAACAACATATTTCAATTGCTGAACTTCATCCGCTTTACGTACCATCGTGTTGAATGCAACACCGATTTCAGACTGGCAAGAAGCCACTTCATGGTGATGAACTTCAACCGAACCTTCACCAACGATTTCTTCTATGCGTTCACACATAACAGCACGCATGTCATGTGAGCTATCGATCGGTGGTACTGGGAAATAGCCGCCTTTCACACGTGGGCGATGCGCCATGTTGCCCCACTCGTAAGTCTCGTTAGTCGACCATGCTGCTTCTTCAGCCGTGATCTTATGACTAACGCCAGACATATCGACTGACCATTTAACATCGTCAAATACAAAGAATTCAGGCTCTGGACCGAAATAAGCAGTATCACCGATACCAGTAGACTTTAAATACTCTTCAGCGCGACGTGCGATAGAACGTGGGTCACGGTCATAACCTTGTAGCGTTGATGGCTCGATGATATCGCAAGTCACTACCACAGTCACCGCGTCAAAGAACGGGTCAACAAAAGCAGTTTCTGGATCAGGACGCAAGATCATATCTGACGCTTCGATACCTTTCCAACCAGCGATTGATGAGCCATCAAACATTTTACCGTCTTCCATGACATCTTCATCAACGGTATGCGCTGGGAAGCTGATGTGCTGCTCTTTGCCGCGTGTATCAGTAAAGCGAAAATCAACCCATTTAGCATTAGAGGATTGGATAAGATCTAATAGTTTATTCGACATGAATAGTCTCCGTTGTGTTGATCACGTAATTGCGATTTAAAATTATTAATATGATGTTCTTGTCCAAGAATGTCAGATGTGCTCTCAATACTAAAACAGCGCATTCGATATTATGCTTATTATCAGCACTATTTTGCGTATTAGTCAAGATGCTCATCTAAAGCGTTTACTTAATCAGACCAATATTTGTGCACATGGTCTAACATACGCCAATTCAATCCTAACGACATTCTAGCAATATACAACTCATAATGCTGAACTCTTCGGGCTCTTGTTAATAATTATTTTTAGACCAATTTCTTGGCTTTAAAAATAATCATAACAGCAATAATGCAAAGGCTATGCCAATGTATTGCCACTCTGATAACAGATATAGTTATAGATAGATTTAATTATCAATATTTACAGTGATTTATACGATTAATATCGTTATATATTCATTAATTCCCATCAAATTAATTTTTAGAATAGCACTTAATTAGAGCACCAGTTGAGAACCAAAGGCACTTAATTGGTGCAAATACAAATATATTTATTATTGAAATGCTATTTTATAGTGCAATGTTAATAGCTGAATTTATAACATTGTCTCTGACTACATTATTTTATGCGTCAAAAAAATAATAAAAAATATGTTTTTACTTGGTGCTTACTTAGATAGCCCGTACCCTACATTTGATAGAAAACAAAATAGTGGTAAGATAACCGCGCGCAATAACCTCCTCTGTTATAGTCAGAGCTGCTTGTGTTCGGCAATCAAGTGACTCGATAACAGTGAGAACCAATTTCATGTTAAAAATATAATAAAACTGATAAGTTGAAGCCTTAATGATTTTGATGATCGATAATTACGATAGCTTTACGTACAATATCGTACAGTACTTCGGTGAGCTAAAGCAGGACATCACTGTCTGGCGTAATGATCAGGTCAGCATTGAGCAGATTAAAACCCTTGCACCTGATGTTATTGTGATTGGCCCAGGTCCGTGCGATCCTGACCTTGCAGGTATTTCGCTGCAAGCCATTGAGACATTTAAAGGTATTATTCCTATACTGGGTATTTGCTTGGGTCATCAAGCTATCGGTCAAGCCTTTGGCGGTCAAGTAGTCAAAGCCGGCGAAGTCATGCATGGCCGTTTATCAGCTATCTATCACAACGAGCAAGGTGTGTTTGATGGATTACCTAACCCGTCACAGGTTACGCGTTATCATTCGCTCGTCATTGACAAGACAAGCCTACCAGACTGCTTTGAACTTACCGCATGGACACAAAATGCCGATGGTAGTATTGAGGAAATCATGGGTATCCGCCATAAGGAGTTTGCTGTAGAAGGTGTTCAGTTCCATCCTGAGTCGATATTGAGCGAAGCAGGTTACCAATTGCTTAATAACTTTTTACAGACTCACGGCTTGGCTACCCTGACATCCGATGAGCTACCACAAGTTGGCTAGATTTGCCTAAAAGCACTTTGGTAAAAAATGCTGCTTTCATGAGCCCATGCCAAATTCCACGCAGATTCATATAAAAAATAATAGTAAGCGAGACCACAATGAGTACGACAAAAATAGAAGAAACGCACACGCCAGAGAGTATTACAAAATTGTCTGACGAGCAAACGCATCAATTGCTAACCACAGCTTTGGGTAGAATATTTCAACACATCGATTTAACCTTTGACGAGATGTATCAAGTGATGCTCATCATCATGCAAGGTAGATGCAGCGACGCTATGATGGGCGCTATCTTGACAGGCCTACGCATGAAAGGCGAATCCATTGACGAGATTACTGCATCAGCCAGCGCCATGCGTGCACTAGCCGCCAACATTGAACCAAAGAACTGCGATTACTTGGTAGATATCGTTGGTACTGGCGGCGATGGTGCTAACTTGTTCAATGTCTCAACTGCATCGGCATTGGTTGTTGCGGCAGCTGGTGCACAAGTTGCTAAGCACGGCAATCGCGGCGTCTCGACCAAATCTGGTAGTTCAGACTTACTTGAGCAAGCAGGTATCAGTCTTGCGCTCACGCCAAAGCAGGCGAAAGACTGTATCGAAAACCAAGGTATCGGGTTTTTATTTGCACCCAATCATCACAGCGCCATGCGTTATGCCAACCCTGTACGCCGTGAATTAAAAGCACGTACCATCTTTAATATTTTGGGCCCATTGACCAACCCTGCTGGCACACCAAACTTAGTCATCGGTGTATTTACCGCACAGTTATGTGAGCCAATTGCCAAAGTGATGAAAAACTTAGGCGCACGTCATGTCATGGTAGTAGGCGCAAAAGATGGTCTTGATGAAATCAGTCTTGCGACTTCGACCACAGTCGCTGAGCTAAAAGATGGCGAGATATCAGTCTATGATATGATGCCAGAAGATGCGGGTATCGAGTCCCAAACTCTTATCGGCCTAGATGTCGACTCTCCAGCACAAAGTTTAGATCTGATTCGTGCTGCGCTATCTGGAGCCGACACTCATGACCGTGCCGTACTTAAAGCACGTGACATGATTGCGCTAAATGCAGGTGCCGCGATATATACTGCAGGACTTGCCAGCAACTACCCTAACGGTGTTAGCCGAGCACAAAAAATTATTCAAAATGGCGATGCTTTACTCAAACTTGAGTCTTTGGCCAACTATACCCAGCAGCTAGTCGCTCAAGGTTAACTTATAAGCACTCATCTACTGTCTGTAGTCAAAGAAATCTAAAACGGATACAAGGCAGCCAACCATAGATTGTACAAATCGTACATCTAGGAAGGGAAACGCCGTAGCCGCTTAGTAGTTATTAATAGTTTTCTGACTATATTTACATTTAACGATATTCGGATACCAGTATGACCACAACCCATTCAGACATACCGTCAGTGCTACAGCGCATTGTCGCCACCAAAGTAGAAGAAGTAAAAGCCGCTCGCGAAGCATTGTTTCTAGAGGACTTGAAAGCACAGGTCGCAGCTGATGATAAACCGCGTCGAGGTTTTGCCGCGGCATTACGTGCTGCTGGCACTAAAGAAAATGGTATCGGTATCATTGCTGAGATTAAAAAAGCCTCACCGTCTAAAGGCATTATCAATCATAACTTTACCCCTGCTCTATTTGCGCAGCAGTATGAGCAAGCAGGCGCTAGTTGTCTGTCTGTATTGACCGACCGTGATTACTTTCAGGGCGATGACAGCTACCTTATTCAAGCGGCTAATACCTCAAGCCTACCGATATTACGTAAAGACTTTATGATTGATGTCTATCAAATTTATCAATCCTACCTAATGGGCGCTGACTGCATCCTACTCATTATGGCTTGCCTAGATGATGCCCAAGTACGAGAGCTACATGCACTCAGTATTGAGCTTGGTATGGACGTATTGATAGAAGTACACACTAAGTCTGAGCTTGAGCGGGCGCTACAGTTGCCAAGCTCAGAGCACAATATTTATGGTATCAATAACCGTGATTTAAATACTTTCGATGTTGACCTGCAAACCACGCTTGATCTTAAGAATATTTTAAACGACGCACTCGCTGCTGATAGCGCTGAACAAAAACCACTTATCGTGACCGAAAGCGGCATTCATAGCAGTGATGATATTCGTCTCATGTTAAATAATGAGATTCAGCACTTTTTGATCGGTGAGCAATTTATGAAAACTGATCATCCAGGGCAAGCGTTACAATCCTTACTTGCGGGCGTCGCAGCAGACGGGTAAAGTAACTCAATAATTTATGCTTCAATAAATGCTCGATAGCTTGAACAATGTCTGCACTATAGACATTGTTCAATCAACCATTCATCAATCAACGATACGTTAACTTTTATGTCAAACTCTCTGTTTTCAAAAGAAATGCAAGACCAGCTCAAAGAACTCAAAGGCCAGCTGAGCAAAGGCCGTGATACCAACTCACCTGAAGGTGAGAATCAAAAGCCAACTGAACCGGTATCGCTACCGACTCAAAAACAAGTAAAAAAGACAGTTAAGCAGCTAGATAGTGAACACATCGATGACGATAAAGTTCTGTTTATGCAAGCCATGCATGGTGTCAATCAGCTAGAAGACAAAAATGTTCGCTCACCTGCCAGCGCAGCTAGAGCAGGTAAACCTGATGCAGCGACACTATCAAAACGTGCTGCGGCTCAAGGTAGTGAAGCCAGTGATCTAGGCGCAGGCTTGTCAGATATGCAAGCACTATTGAACCCTGTCGCTGCTGAAGCTTATTTGTCTTATAAGCAACCAACACTGCAAAATAAAATCTTTGATCAGCTCAAAAAAGGCAAGCTGCGTTGGTATGATGCGGTAGATATCCATGGCTGTACGATAGAAGAAGCACGTGAAGCGATGACTCAACTATTGAGCCAAGCCAAGCAGAAAAACGAAACCATGGTAAAAATCGTCCATGGTAAAGGTAGCGAAGCGATTCTAAAAACCTGTATCAATGGCTGGTTACGTCAATTGCCAGAAGTACTGGCATTTTGTTCTGCTCCACCAAAAGATGGTGGTAACGGTGCTGTACTAGTACTACTTAAAAAACCTAAAGCAGATGGCGAATAGGTCTATTGTTAGTGATACGGTACTACATAAAAAGGACTGCTTATTTGCAGTCCTTTTTTTATCAATCACTTATGGTCTAGACGTAGACTATAACGATGTTTCCTTTAATGAATGCTCTCTTTCATGTACATTCCATTTAATCTGAGCTTCTCACCCTCTATTAGTATATTGACTGAAGCACCTTCTAATTAGCAAAGCGAAATCACTATGAATATACAGACTATTGAAAACATTAACGAACTAGAACAGCAGATTGCTGCGCTGATTGCCATTGAACCAAGGTTTGCTCCTGTCCATAAGCAGGTCGGTACACCTAACCTTAGGCATAATGCAGGTGGGTTTGAGCAGTTGATGAGAGCGATGGTCGGTCAGCAGTTATCAGTTGCCGCCGCTGCCAGCATTTGGAAACGGTTGGTTGATGCAGAATTAATCACTCCGCAAGCTATACGCGAGGCGACAGATGATACTTTGAAGACACAAGGATTGTCTAAGCAAAAAACTCGTTATGTGCGTTCATTAGTAGATCATGATATAGACTTTGCAGCCTTAGAAACCTTGCCAGACTCAGAAGCCATAACAACCTTGACAGCTGTGACAGGGATTGGACGTTGGACAGCTGAGATGTATTTACTATTTTCGCTAAAACGTACAGACATACTCGCTGTCGATGATTTGGCCATTAAAGTTGCAGCCATGGAGTTGTTAGGCTTAGCAGAGCGCCCAACACCCAAGCAGCTTAAAGATCTAACTCAGCACTGGTCACCTCATCGCAGTGCTGCCAGCCTATTGCTTTGGTCGTACTACGGCTCATTACGTGATAAAACCGCAGTACCTTTATAACTAATAGAGCAAAAAACATAGCTAGTGTTATTCACTACCATTCGTGAGCAAAAAGTCTCTTTTAAGGCTGGTTCCATATAGAAAAGCCAGATTTGTTTTTAGTGTGCTTAAACTTACTTTTTCTTAGCATATGACTTTTATGCTTTAGTGCCTTAAGCGCACCACTTCTGCTGACGGTCGCCATAGAGAATTTGTGGTGACTTGCAACATCATTTTTAGCCTTGTCACTATCTTTACGAATATCAACGCCATCGTCGTTGTAATCTTTCCTGTATACGCTTGTGTTTACTTCCTTGTTATCAGACACTTCATTATTAGCAGAGTTACTACTGTTGTCTGATTCATCTCCTTCTGCTGATTCATCAGTGCTACTTCCCACATGATGTTCAAGCTCCGTTTGATTAACAATCAACTGCTGAGTCGGCAATGCATGTTCTACTTTATATTTCGCGACTTTCTTTAATATATCGACAAACAAAGCGTTTTGTTTGTCATAGAACTCAATGATACCAATAGCATTCACATAAGCTTGCAACTGAATAACATAGCAATCTTGGCGCAGCTCTAAAATATTGACCTGATTCCACTCCTGATTGGTCAAATCATGCTCTTTTATAAATTCATCCAAGTCATTAACCATTTTGAATATTACGTCAAGATCAGCGGTACGCTTAATATATAAGTAATGGAAAAAACGAAACATATCGCGAGAGGTAAAGTTTTCGATCTGCATCGATGAAAAATCACCGTTTGGTACCGTAACAATCGTCCGCGACAAGGTCCGTACGCGCGATGAGCGAATACCAATATCAATAACTGTGCCTTCGTAAGTACCGAATTTACAGTAGTCACCAATACGTACAGGTGAGTCTGCCACCACTACAACACTACCAACTAGGTTTTCGATCGTCTTTTGCGCACCAAGAGCTAACGCCAAACCACCCACACCCAGTGCGGCAATACCAGTGGTCAAATCAAAACCCAAATTGCCAAAAATAACAATCACTGCAAATATCAGTAATAGCGCTTTGACGACCTTACGAAGCAGTCCCAAAATTGAGACTCGCTCAGTATAGTTTTTCTTGTAGCTTAGATTTACCGCTCGGGTAAATATCGCATCGATCACTCGCAATAGTAGCCAAGTCAGCGCCAACCAGGAAGCAATATCCGTAAAGCGATTGACTGGCTCACGCAGGGTCACCGATACGCCTGCATAAACCATAACCTCTGATAGTATCAGTGCCATGATCACTACAGATAATGGCAATATTACCTTATTAGGTAATGGCAATGGCGTACCACGCAAGTACGGATAGACAATCCTCAATAAATGGTACAGTAACCATACCGCGACATAAGTGAGTACAAAGCTAGTCACAATCATGGTGAGCGCGGCGACCAAATCAGCTAGTTGATAGCCGAAAAGTTTTTTACCATCTAAAGAATCAACCGTGTAGCGCGATACTAAGGTCGGCTCAGTATTTTCTATCACTTCTGGTACTGAGGTCAACGTATCGCTAGAGAACTGCCAATATTGCTCATTCTGTTTTGAGACCACCCTTTCGAGTAGTAACGGAACACTTCGCTCTCCGATATTAATCACACCGACATTTTCTTGGCTAGGTGGCAGCTGGTCAGTTAGATTACCCTCAGGTGAGTTACTAATCTGTAGATCCGGCTGAAAACGCCCACCTGCATCCAGTGCCTGTTTAAACTGTCGCACAACGGTCGTTGGGTTATCGGACTTTGATAAGTTGAGATAATTACTTGCCAGCAAATAATCATTTTCACCCAGCGCACTGATAAACCCTTGTACCGTATGACGCGGCGTATCTCGGCCAAACGAATCAGGCAATGGCGTACTTACTGTCTCTCCACTACTGTCATTACCCACTCCAAGCGCACCAGCCTCGACAGCATAAGCATTATTTGGCAAGGCAATGCTCAACAGCATAGTCAATAATAACATTGCGACTATAATTGGCATTTTAGTAATAGCAGAGAATAAATTAGGCAAAGGACTGGGAGTCAGATTATGCTTGATAGACAAAACAAACCTCTTAGTTTAAAAATGGCATGATAAATGACAGGTGATGTCCATACTATAGTAACAATTATTTATAACAGCAGTACTTTTGATTACGCAATTTTGTAGCTAACTGTATTGGTATTTGATTTTTTACTCTATGTGCATTTCTAATAATAAGTATTTATTAAGACAGCTTTCTCTTATAAAACTAAGAAGATGCTAATGAAATATTTAGGTAAATTAATTTTCAATAGACTATTTAGTAAGCTAACATGAATGACATTCAGCCTACCCTGAATAAAAATTAGGTTAAAGTAGTTTATAAAGCAAGTTAATTTGTAGATAATGAGCACAGTTTTGCTTATATACTGTTTTTTGTAACTTTTGACCCCTTTTACGTCATAATAGTTACCTCTCATTTCTGCATTTTTAACTTGATTACTTTGGAATCGACTATGTCTGTATCACGTGCATCTTCACGTACCTATCTTCGTTTAAGTATTTTGAGCGCGCTTGGCTTACTAGCAGTAAATACTGCAATGGCAGCTACCTTAGAAAATACTTCCATCAACGATAGCAGTTTGCCACAAGTTGAGCTTGATGAAATTGTCGTGACAGCCACTCGCACATCTACTAAGACAAGTAATGTAATTGCGCAAACACGAGTAATCGATAAAGAAGAGTTACAACGTTATCAAGGTCAAACCGTTTTGGACGTACTCAAACGTCAGCCAGGCATTGCTTTTAAACAAAACGGTGGTCTTGGCGCTTCTTCAAACTTTTATATGCGCGGCTACGATAGCAAACAAGTCCTCGTATTGATTGATGGTATACGTTATAGCTCAGTCAGTGCTGGAGGCGCCGCGTTAAACTTGCTACCTGCTGATCAAATTGATCGAATTGAAGTTCTCTATGGTGCATCAGGTTCTAGCATCTATGGTGCGGATGCGATGGGTGGTGTGATTCAAGTATTCACTAAAGGCAGCAATATAGATCGAAGTAGCATGTCAGTTACCGCAGGTATCGGCTCAAACGATCATTACGTATATGGTGCGAGCGCACAACTTGCCAATACTAATGGTACTACATTAAGCCTTTCGGCCAGTCACAACGAAACAGATGGTATCAATGCGACCCGACCAGATCCCAGTAATCAAAACGACCCTTATAACAAAGACGCTGATGGTTTTGAGAGCGACAGTGTAAGCCTAGCAGTCAATCAGCGTTTTGGCGATACGTTACTGACAGGTGCTAGTATCTTGTATAGTAAATCCACTACTGAATATGACGACGGTATTTTTGAAGACGTTCATGCTGATCAAGAAAACGGCGCAGCGCAAGCTTATGTCGACTGGCAATATATGCCTGATGCCTCTGTTAAGCTCCAATATGGTCACTCTGTTGATAAAAGTGAGTCTTATGCTAAGTATCCGAACGTATTCGATGGTACTCAAGACCAGATTAGCTTAGTTGGTAAAAACAAGCTGCTAGCTGGTGAAGCTGTTTATGGTCTCGAATACCTCACTCAAGACTTAGACAGTACGGCTTACAGTATTGATGACCGTAATGTCAAAAGTGCCTTTGCTGGCTATGTCGTCGCCAATGACCGCTTTGATGCTCAAGCTAACCTACGCTACGATGATGACTCACGTTATGGTGATGAAACCACCTATAATTTGGGCGGTGCGATGCATCTTAGTCCTAATTTTCGTGTTGGTGCGAGCTATGCTAAAGGCTTCCGCGCACCTGTCTTTAATGATTTAAGCCCTGCATATGGTGGCGATCTTAACCTTAATCCTGAGACTAGCGACAACTATGAAGTATTTGCTCAGTACGATAGCACTCGGCACAGCACACGTCTGACAGGTTATCGCAGTGATGTGGATAATTTAATTGCTTACTCTAATTTCAAAGCAAAGAATATCAATAGCGCTAAGATTGAAGGCATATCATTAACCTCTGACTGGGAAATGAACGACTATCTGTTTGGCGGCAGCTATGACTACCAGAAGGCAGAAGACAGTAGTGGCGGAAGTGATGATGGCAACTCTCTTCCCTACCGTCCTGAACACAAGGGCTTGGTATATGTCGGATACCGTCTGCCAAGTTTAGATATACGCGCTGAATATCAGTATGTAGGGGACTATTACAGCAGAATTACCAATACTGACTCTCAATTTGTAGACAACTATGGATTGCTGAACATCAGTGGTAACTACAAACTTACTGATAATTTATCTATGACTGCACGTCTAAATAACATCACTAACGAAGAGTATATAACAGATATTGGCTATAATACTGACGGTATTAACTACTTTACCTCTCTAACCTACAACTGGTACTAATTTTGGCTGAGTAGTATCAAAAAACATTAAAACAAAAAAGGTCATCAGTCGATGGCCTTTTTTATGGCTATAGATTCCTGTTTGAGGTTTTGTTTGTCTAAGGCGTCAGCTATTTATCTCAGTCAATAGGTGACAATTAACCACTCATCTATTACAATAACGACCTCCGAGAGGTGTTGCGCCATAATAGTGATTTACTGCATTAACATTCTATAGTTATGCAATCACAGGTTATGTTAGGCTCGGTTAACTGTCGAGAGTCCATATTTTTGGTCGCTCACAGCGCAAACAACGGCACCTGCGTTTTTATTCTTTTTATCATTCGTTAACCACTGATAGGAGCATATTATGGACGCAGTGTCTACTACACCATCTGCCCATACGATCGATCCCTCTTTCACTGACTACAAAGTCGCTGACATCAGCCTTGCTGATTACGGCCGCCGTGAAATCACTTTAGCCGAAGCCGAAATGCCTGCCCTTATGGGTTTGCGTCGTCGCTACGAAGCGGATCAACCGCTTAAAGGCGCGAAAATCGCTGGCTGTATCCACATGACGATTCAGACTGCGGTCCTTATCGAGACACTCGTCGCGCTAGGTGCTGAAGTACGCTGGACTTCATGTAATATCTTCTCAACCCAAGACCATGCTGCTGCTGCGATTGCTGCTGCTGGTATCTCTGTTTATGCTTGGAAAGGCGAAACAGAAGAAGAGTATGAATGGTGCCTACGTCAGCAAGTCCATGTTGGCGGCGAAGCATCAGGTCAGCTTTGGGATGCAAACTTAATCTTGGATGATGGCGGCGATTTAACCGCATTGATTCACAATGATTATGCTGAGCTGCTTGACAACATCCATGGTATCTCTGAAGAAACTACTACAGGTGTCCATCGCTTGGTTGAAATGCTTAATAAAGGCACGCTAAAAGTACCAGCGATCAACGTCAACGATGCAGTTACCAAGTCTAAAAATGATAATAAATACGGCTGCCGTCATAGCTTAAATGATGCTATCAAACGCGCTACCGATATGTTCCTTGCTGGTCGCCGCGCTTTGGTTATCGGTTATGGCGATGTGGGCAAAGGCTCTACGCAAAGCCTACGTCAAGAAGGCATGATCGTACGTGTTTCAGAAGTTGATCCTATCTGTGCTATGCAGGCATGTATGGACGGTTTTGAAGTATTATCACCATACATCGACGGTGATAACACGGGCGGCGTAGCCAGCATCAACAAGCGCTTGCTTGAAGACACTGACATGATCGTCACGACTACTGGTAACTACCATGTTTGTGATAGACATATGCTAGCAGCCCTTAAGCCTGGTGCTGTGGTATGTAACATCGGTCACTTTGACACCGAAATCGACACACAATTCATGCGTGACAACTGGCGCTGGGTTGAAATCAAGCCACAAGTACATCAAATCTTCCGCTCAGACGATGAGAACGATTATCTAATCTTGCTTGCTGAAGGTCGCCTAGTAAACCTAGGTAACGCAACTGGTCACCCATCACGCGTGATGGACGGCTCATTTGCCAACCAAGTATTGGCTCAAATGTATCTGTTCGAAGAAAAATTCGCTGACTTGCCAGCTGACCAACGTACTGACAACCTATACGTAAAAGTATTGCCTAAGAAGTTAGACGAAGAAGTGGCCGCTGCGATGGTTGCAGGCTTTAACGGTACGCTAACCAAGCTGACCCAAAAGCAAGCTGAGTATTTGGGTGTGCCAGTTGAAGGTCCATTCAAGCCTGATGCTTATAAATACTAAAAGGAGCCTGACTGTGAGTAAGCCTGCTTTCTCCTTTGAGTTCTTTCCTGCGAAGACCGAGCAAGGTCACGAAAAGCTTCTCAGTACTTATGATGAGCTTAATAAGTTGTCACCAGCTTATTTTTCGGTAACGTATGGTGCGGGCGGTTCAACCCGTAGCCGCACCTTAGATATCGTACAGGCACTAAGTGTACGTGGTACCACTGAAATCGCGCCGCACATGTCTTGTATTGGCGATGACAAAAGTGAAATCGCTGAATTGCTCGAGTATTATAAGACTTTAGGTATTAGACGCTTAGTAGCGCTACGCGGCGACTTGCCATCAGGTCAGGTGGGCATGGGTGAGCTACCATTTGCGGTAGATTTGGTAAAGTACATTCGTGAGCATTCAGGTGATCACTTCCATATCGAAGTGGCTTCCTACCCTGAGATGCACCCACAAGCGCGTAGCTTTGAGTTTGATATCGATAATCTGGTAAATAAATACCAAGCTGGTGCCAATGCGTCGATTACCCAGTTTTTCTACAACGCTGACAGCTATCTGTACTTGCGTGATAAGTTAGAGAAACGCGGTATTGATACAGTAGCTCAGCCTTTGGTCGCTGGTATCATGCCAATTACCAATTCAAGCAATCTCTTGCGTTTTGCTGATAGCTGTGGCGCTGATATTCCGCGCTATGTACGTAAGCAGTTGACGGATTTTGGCGATGATAGTAAGGCCATTCGTGAATTTGGCTTTGATGTGGTTTATCGCTTGTGTGAACGCTTGATTGCCGAGGGCGTCCCTGCCATGCATTTTTATAGCATGAACAAAGTTGAGCCAAACAAACGCTTGGTAGAAGCATTGGGATTGACTGCTTAAACTTGTAAGCATTCTAGAATACCCCTTAATCATTCCTGAATACACTATCAATGACTGGCGCTTCTAGGAGCGCCAGTTTTTTATTGTCAAAATTTTGACCAATCACCTTTTACAGTTTTATTCATACACTTTATCTTATTTGATTTTTAAAAATTTCTTCACTGTGTAATAATGCTGCTCTAAAAATAATTATCTTTATTAAGAAAAATTCTCATAAAACAAATGTCATTAATTGTCTCAAGTGATATTCTATAGATCTAATAATAACTATACTCAATCAAATAATAGGAATAAGACCACGTGCGACGTTTTTTTTATGCCGTTAACAACGACAATGCCGATGCCTCATCACTACCTAAATTGGGTGAGTTACCGCTAGGTAGTAATGTCGAATTACCCGATAGTGTTGTCCATCACTGGTGCCGTGTACTACGAGCCAATATTGGTGATCAAGGGATTTTGTTCGATGGATTTGGTGGTGAATATACAGTAGAGCTACAGACAATCAGTAAAAAAAATGCCACTGCTACTTTGCTTACACATATAGATGACGATCGTACGCCGCCTACCATCACTCAGATTGGTTTGGTAATGAGCCGCGGTGAGCGTATGGATTATGCTATCCAAAAAGCAACTGAGCTTGGAGTGACTGCTATTCAGTTGCTCAGCAGCCACCATGGCGAAGTCACATTAAAACCTGCCCAAGTTGAAAAGAAACTGGCGCACTGGCAACAAGTAGCGATCGCCGCTTGTGAACAATGCGGTCTGAATCGTCCGCCCCTCATTCTTGCACCACAATCTATCAACGAATGGCTAAGCAATACCAATTCTGATGCTAAGACTACTGAGGCTATGGCTACTGACTTTACGAAGACGAAAATGGCCGTCAGTTCTATCGTTTCTGTGCTTAGTCATGATTCTTACTACCAAGTATTAGCAAACGTTGCAGATCTGTGTATGCAGATGAGCGTACCAGCAGCAGGACAGCCTGCTATGCCTAACGCTTTACCCGATACTCTCAAACAACAGACCCCTTATATCAAACTGTTGATCGGGCCTGAAGGTGGTTTGAGTCAAGATGAATGTCAGCAAGCGGAGAGTGTTGGCTTTAAGCCTTGGCAAATCGGCACAAGAGTCTTGCGTACCGAGACTGCACCAGTGGTAGCGTTAGCTACTTTACATGCCTTAAGCACCTAGTAAAAACTGATAAGTATTAGTATGACTATCGTAGTTTTTATCTTTTATGCTTATAGTCAAAAATAATGTCTGTTCTGTATCGTGCATAGTAAAACGCGATGCCAACTCAATGTTAATAAATTGATAATGCAGTTCTTATTTTTATAAGCCCTTATCTTTTGTGAGCCATTATTATGAGCGATTTTGACACTATCCCAGCATCGATTAAGCAACGGTTAATGACCGAACTGTGTGAGAGAATTGAAGATGCCATATTTATACTAGACGAAAATCTACGTTATTTATCTGTCAATCCTAGCTATGAGCTTTTGATTGGCTACAAAGAAGAGTTCTTGGTTGGTCGTCCACTTGGTATATATGCTACTGAATTTTTATCAGAAGCAGAGCAAGTAATTCTAAAAGATATCAAGAAAAACTTAAACGAACATGGTTTTTATGAACTTGATTTTTCGATGGCCAACCGTTATGGACAGAATATTGACTGTCATATTACTTATCGCAGAATTTATATAGATCAAATGGCTTATCATATTGGTATGCTGCGTGATATGTCTGCAGTTATTAAAGATCAAAAACAGGTCGCGCATTTACTCAACTATGATCAGCTCACAGGTCTCCCTAACCGCAAGGTATTTTTGAGTCAGACAAGTGACATGCTATTGGATAGTTACCAAGAGGTTGTCCTTGTACGCTTAAATATTGACCGTTATCGCAATCTTGCCAGCCTATTAGGGCCTGATGGTGCCAATGATTTAATAAAAAACTTTGCAGAAGGAGTCGAAAAGCTCAAACTGCATAATTTACGCTCCTTTTCTCACTTTGGGGGTGATGATTTTGCGCTATTATTTGAAGTTAAAGATGCCAATATGGTACGTCATCAGCTAGACACACTCATGCAAATGTGTGAGCGTCCCTTCTCTACTGACAAGAGCCATGCGACAGATGCAAATATCTATTACCATATTTCTGTGGGTGTGAGCTGTTTTCCAAAAGACGATAACGAAGTAACGGGTTTATTGACCAAAGCAGAAAAAGCATTGGACTATGTCAAGCAGCATGGAGGCGATGATATACGTTGGTACGATGAGGCCATTGAAAGCGCTACCGCTGGTAGCTTAGAATTAGAGTCTGAGCTTAGGACTGCTACCATTGAAGGTCAATTCGTTCCTTATTATCAGCCAAAGTTCTCATTAGAGACTGGGGCTATCACAGGTTTTGAAGCATTGGTACGTTGGCAACACCCTACTCGCGGATTGCTCAAACCTGTTCATTTCATTAATGCCATTATCGCGCACAAGCTCTCCTTTGATTTATTTTCGCAACTGGCTATTAAAATCGTCAAACAACTCTCCGTTTGGCAACAGCAAGGGTTTCATCAACACGTCTGTATCAACGCTGATGCCGCAGAATTTAGCCACCCTGACTTCTTTGATATGGTCAGCACACTACTTACAGAGAATGACGTTGCTGCCCATCAGTTGCATATCGAAGTGACCGAGTCGTCTTTGATTCAGCGTCATGACAATGTAAAAAAACAGCTTAACTCGCTCAGAGAGCTTGGCGTACGTCTAGCGCTCGATGATTTCGGTACTGGTTATGCATCATTGAGCTACTTGCAAGAATACCCATTTGATTTTATCAAGATCGATAAGAGCTTTATCTCCAATATTGAAACCGATCGTACCCAGCATGCGATTGTAAAAGCCATTTTAGACTTAGCAGTCGCTTTAGATATGCAAGTCGTTGCTGAAGGTGTCGAAACTGAGCAGCAGCGTGATGTGTTGTTAGATATGGGTTGCAAAATTGGTCAGGGCTATTGGTTTAGCAAACCCGTGGCTGCTGATGTCGCCACTGATATGCTGATTAAACAAAATGCTTCTGAGTAAACGCTAAGCTATTCGTTATAAGTCATTAATCATAAACTACTATAGTCATCCACTATAAAAGTATTACAGCGTTAACCTCGCTTGAAGTATCACATATACATCTGCACTCGGTTGCCTTGTACTACTTTTAAATTGAATCGACTATATGTTAAGACTCCTAGCATACGAGCATGTTTAATGCTTATTACGGTTTATCGCATTTATACCTGTGAAATAACTTACATGCTCGGTTCTACCAAATAGTGTTGTAATTTATACCGATGCGTTTGTCTTTATGGCGAACGCTATTTTTTTGCCTGTCGTTTTTTCATGTTAATACTGGTCGTATAAAGGACTATTTGTCTTAGTAACGTTAGAGTTTTCATATGCTTAATGCTGCTGTTTCCTAGCGCCTAACGTCGATTGCATAACCGATGCAAGATAGGTTCATGACTTATCAGTCCTGTCACCAAACTTGTATAATCACCTATGAAAGCCTATCTTTTATAGTGAATTTGTTAGAGCACATTTATTCTCTCATTGACTCTGACAATCACCACTCTTTTTAACACTATTTTATGTAATCGATAGCATGGTTAACCTGCTTTACTGTTTATCCTTTATTTAGATTTTCAGATTGGCTAGGTAAGAATAACGCACTAGAGGATAGTGCGACCATATGCTCATTATTGGCTATGATCGGTTACATTCCAAAAAGGACAGGAAGTTATGCAATACAAAGCGCCCTTACGTGATATCCAATTCGTTATGCATGAACTACTCGATAGTGAAAGCCACTACAAAACTCTGCCTGCGTTCCAAGAAGCTGACCGCGAGCTAATGGACAGCCTATTTGAAATGGCTGCAAGCTTTGCTGAAAACGAACTGTCACCATTGAACCAAAGCGGTGATGCTGAAGGCTGTAAGTTTGATAATGGTAAGGTCACCACGCCAAAAGGCTTTAAAGAAGCTTATGACGCGTATTGTGAGCTTGGCTTCCCTGCTTTATCTGCTGAAGAAGATTTTGGCGGTCAAAACATGCCGTTCTCATTATCTACTGTCATCAATGAAATGGTTGGTACGGCTAACTGGTCATTCTCTATGTACCCTGGCCTATCACATGGTGCTATTCAAACCATCGAGCATCATGGTACTGACGAGCAAAAACAAACCTATTTAGAAAAAATGGTCACTGGCGAATGGTCAGGCACCATGTGTCTTACTGAAGCGCATGCGGGTTCTGACTTGGGTATTATCCGTACCAAAGCTGAGCCTAAAGAAGATGGTAGCTATAGCATCACGGGTCAAAAGATTTTTATCTCTGCAGGTGAGCATGACCTAACTGATAACATTATCCACATTGTTTTGGCTCGTCTACCAGGCGCACCTGCTGGCACCAAAGGTATCTCATTGTTTATTGTCCCAAAAATGACGGTCAACGCAGATGGTAGCGTTGGCGAAAGCAACAATGTCGTTTGTGGCTCTATCGAACACAAAATGGGTATCAAAGCTTCTGCAACTTGTGTCATGAACTTCGATGGCGCAACGGGTTACTTGATTGGACCTGAAAACCGTGGCCTACAGTGTATGTTCACCTTTATGAACGTGGCACGTATCGGTACTGCTGTGCAAGGTTTGACTGCAGCAGAGTATGCGTTCCAAGGTTCATTGACTTATGCAAAAGACCGCTTAGCGATGCGTTCACTATCAGGTACGAAAGCACCAGAGAAAGCGGCTGACCCTATCATCGTACATCCAGCGGTTCGTAACATGCTATTGACTGAAAAAGCCTTTGCTGAAGGTGGTCGTGCGCTAGTGTATTATCTCTCACACTTTGCAGATACCGTCGCAAAAGGCGAAGGCAAAGAGTTGAAGTTTGCTGACCAAATGTTGTCACTACTGACACCAATTGCTAAAGCGTTCTTGACTGAAACAGGTCTGGAAGCTGCCAACCATGGTATTCAGGTTTATGGTGGTCATGGTTTCGTTAGTGAATGGGGTATGGAGCAGAACGTACGTGATACGCGCATTTCTTGCTTATACGAAGGTACCACAGAGATTCAAGCACTTGACTTGTTAGGCCGTAAAGTCCTAGGTTCACAAGGTAAGCTACTTGCTAACTTTGTAAACGTTATCAAAGAATTCTGTGAAGAAAACAAAGAAAATGACGAGATGGGTCAGTTCATTCGCCCACTTGCCAAGCATCTTAAAGAATGGGGCGATTTGACTGCACGCATCGGCATGCAAGCAACTGAAACGCCAGATGCTGTCGGCGGCGCTGCAGTAGACTATATGTATTTCAGCGGTTATGTAACTCTAGCTTACTTATGGGCACGTATGGCACTGGTTGCTCAGACTGCTATCGCAAACGGTACTGGCGAAAAAGCATTCTATGATGCTAAAGTTAAAACAGCTCAGTTCTACTTTGCTAAGCTATTGCCACGTACGACTACGCACGTACAGCGTATCAGCACTGGTGTAGAGCCATACATGAGCATGGACGTTGATCAGTTTGCCTTTTAATTAAAGCGCTAAACTTCGTAATCGTATAATCTGAGCGGCAATATACTTCGGTGTGTTGCCGCTTTATTTTGCGCGTGCTTATGACGACTATCAACATAGTTTTGACTATAGCAACTGTCTATAAGTACCGACCTATCTACCTTCTCACATTGTAGCTATCAGTGAGGTGTCTATAAGCACTTCAATAGCCGCTGCTAACTTTTGGTGTACGCACAATTCACGAAGAAATACACTCGCTCACAAGCTTATTTGTTAAACTTTGATTATTAATCGCTAAGGTTATACCAAAAGAACAGTTGATAATCTTAACAACTTCAATTTTAATTATTTGAACCAAAGGAATGTTTATGGCTGTTTATAATGCCCCTCTTAATGACATGCGCTTTATCTTAAATGACGTATTTAAGGCGCCAGAGTTTTGGCAAAACAACGAAAACTTGGCTCATGTCGACATGGAAACTGTCGATATGATTTTAGAAGAAATGGGAAAACTGTCAAAAAACATTCTACTTCCTATTAACCGTAGCGGTGATGAAGAAGGCGCAACTTTCGAAGGTGATGGCGTCGTCACGACTCCGACAGGATTCAAAGAAGCCTATAAGCAATATGCTGAGTCAGGCTGGGTTGGCTTAAGCGGTAATGCTGAATACGGCGGTCAGGGCTTCCCTAAAATGGTTACCATGCTCACCGAAGAGATGGTTTTCACTGCCAACCAGTCATTTGCCCTGTATCCAAACCTAACAGTCGGTGCGACACTTTGCTTAAATGCGGCTGGCTCTGAAGAGCAAAAGCAAACTTATCTAGAAAAAATGTACAACGGCGAATGGGCTGGCACCATGTGCTTGACAGAGCCGCATGCTGGTACTGATTTGGGTATTATCAAAACCAAAGCCGTGCCTAATAATGATGGTAGCTATGATATCTCTGGTACCAAAATATTTATCACTGGTGGTGAGCATGACCTTACTGACAACATCATTCATTTGGTATTGGCAAAAACACCAAATGCACCAGAAGGCTCAAAAGGTATCTCGCTATTTGTCGTACCAAAATTCTTGGTCAATGCAGATGGTAGCTTAGGCGAGCGCAACACATTAGCGGTAGGTTCTATCGAACACAAAATGGGTATCAAAGCCTCTGCGACTTGTGTCATGAACTTTGATAATGCTAAAGGCTGGATGGTTGGCGCGGAAAACACTGGTCTATCATCAATGTTTATCATGATGAACTATGAGCGCGTTACTATGGGCTTGCAAGGCCTTGGTGGTTCTGAGCTTGCTTATCAAAATGCAGCGTTATATGCCAATGACCGTGGTCAAGGCCGTAGCGATACTCAGCTACAAAGCCCAGAAAAACCTGCTGACGCTATTATTCATCATGCTGACGTCCGTCGTATGCTATTGAACGCCAAAGTAAACACTGAAGCGTCGCGCTGTTTTGCGATGTACGTTGCCAAAAACCTTGATGAAGAGAAGTTTAGTACCGATCCTGAATCAGCCAAAGCGGCTGCAGCTCGTGTTGCCCTACTGACACCAGTTGCTAAAGCATTCTTGACTGATAAAGCATTAGAGGCCACTGTTGATTGTCAGCAAGTATTTGGTGGTCATGGCTATATCCGCGAATGGGGTATGGAGCAGATCGTTCGTGATACACGTATTGCGCAAATTTATGAAGGCACCAACGGTATTCAAGCGCTTGACTTACTAGGTCGTAAAGTTGCTCGTAACAACGGCAAGTACGTCACTCACTTCTTGGGTGAGATTCGTGACTTTGTTAGCAACATGCAAGCAGACCACGCTATTAAACAAGCTACGTTAGATGCAGCGGATACCATCGAAGAGCTAACCACCACTGTGCTTAACAACATCGGTGAACGCAAAAACGAAATCAATGGCTGTGCGGTCGACTACATGCATGCGTTTGGCTACCTTGCTTACTCATACATGTTTGCGTTGATGGTAGAAGCCGCTAATGGAAAAGAAGGCGAGTTTTATACCAATAAAGCCAAGCTTGCTGACTATTTCGTTGGCCGTGTCCTACCGCGTATCGATGCTCATGCAAAAATGGTCAAAGCCGGTAGTGATCCAATGATGAACTTTGATCTTGATTACTTTGATGTACCTGCAAGCTAAGCTAGCTTTACAACTCACCTAAAATACCTTGATTAAAAGGACAGTCGTGTTACTGTCCTTTTTTTTGTCAAAATAACTGCTAACAAAATAATTCAATATCAATAGGCAGTTCCGATTAAAATAACGCAAGACAAGATGTCGCTCGACTACGATTGAACGATTGGTAAACATTACTCAACCACTTATACCGACTTAAATAATAAAAACGATTGAAACAACCATGATAAAGGGTGCGACGTGTCAGAATTAAAACGCATTTTACAACAGATTACCGCCTTGAGCGACGTGCCAGACCCTGCGGTACTCAAACGCTTGATTGATGAGCTACGAGTCAGTGATAAAGAACCTGCATTGGCCAATGAGAAAATTCAATCCCTTATTGATATCATACATCAGCATCCAGAATATGGAGATGGGCTGTCTAGTTTTGTGCTAAAACTGATTATCCAATATCGACAAATTGCGCTGTATACCGATACTGGCATCATGTCCGACCAAGGGTTTTTTAACAGTTTACGCCGGTTGATTGGCCATCGGTTTTTACCATTACTACCACAAGATGACTCTGTCGTTGAACTGGTGGGCTATCTGTTTAACAAGCGCTCTGATGAACGCTGGCTTGCCAATATTGAAAAGGAAAAATGGGACAAACTGGTTGAGCTGGTGCGCGTAGAAGAGAAACACTTAAACCTAGTCGCTACTGCAAAAAACAGTATTCTAAACGCCATTATCATTTTGTCTTATCGCATCAGCGGTATCGGCTTGCATCCTGATTTGATGGAGTCGTATCCGCAGATACTGAACTACTCCGCATCTTTCGTTGCACAAAATCAAGAAGCCGTACTCTTCGTCAATCAATATCGTCAAGCACATGAGCTTGATACCTTGACAGATATTACGCCCGAGCAAGCAGTCGACCCTGCGCCATTATTGGTCATGCTTGAACAGTGCGAAGATATCGTCGCTACCGTACGCAAGCGGATTTATAAAACTGGTATCTCTATTCGTTTGACTAATATGATGCTGCGTTTGGATCAAAGCTTGCAGCGTATGCGGATTCTGACTGAGCTGGTCACAGACGATAATCAAAAGCGAGATCGCGCTGTTATCGAACTGATACAGGCGCTCATCACTACGGCCAATCAGCGCTATAGTATTGGTTATTTGATTGATAACAATACCAAACTGCTCTCTCGCAAAGTCACAGAAAATGCCAGCCGCGTCGGTGAGCATTATATTAGTACCGATAAAGCTGGCTATCAAAAGATGCTTAAAAAAGCCTCTATTGGTGGCTTTGTCATTGCATTTATGGCAACCATAAAAATACTGGCGTATCACTTAGCGCTCGCGCCCATGGGTCGCGCGTTCATCAACAGTATGATTTATGGTTTGGGCTTCGTATTTATTCATGTTATCCGTGGCACAGTAGCGACCAAGCAGCCAGCCATGACCGCTGCTGCAATCGCTTCTACCATATCTGAAGGCTCTGGTAAAAAATCACATCAGTTGACCAAGCTATCAGAATTGGTCGTCGATATCTTGCGCACCCAGTTTATCGCTATCATGGGTAACGTCATGTTAGCCGTACCAGTTGCTTTGATTATCTCTTTTGCTTGGTTGCAATATACTGGCGCGCCAATGATTGATACCGATAAAGCAGGACACTTGCTACATGATCTCGACCCGTTCCACTCATTAGCACTTCCCCATGCTGCCATTGCTGGGGTTTACCTGTTCTTATCTGGTTTGATTGCCGGCTACTACGATAACTTGGCAGTTTATAACAACGTAGGCGCACGCATACAACGTCACAAATTATTAAAATACATATTGCCCAGCTCATGGCTTCAGCGTTTAGGCGGTTTTATAGAAGCCAACTTGGGCGCTATCATGGGTAACTTCTTATTCGGGGTGTTCTTAGGTAGTACCGCGACTATCGGCTATATCTTCGGCCTACCAATTGATATCCGTCACATTGCCTTTGCTTCAGCAAACTTGGCACACGGACTATTCAATATATCTGCTGATGACATCAGTTGGAGCCTCATTCTAATTTCTATACTTGGCGTGGCCCTTATTGGTCTGGTCAACTTAATCGTTAGCTTTTCGTTGGCACTGTTTGTCGCCCTACGTTCTAAAGAAGTTCGCTTTTTTGAATGGAGTCGCCTCACAAAACTGGTGTTTGGCCATATTATTAGCCATCCGTCTGACTTTTTCTGGCCACGTGATAAGCCAATGAAATATGCGCGTATCGATAGTCAGGGTCACATGATATTTGATGATACTTCCGCACAAAAAAATGGTAAATCTATACCAAGTAATTATGTGGTGAGGCGTTTGTCCGATGTCAGAATCTTGCCTGAATCTAAACATGCTGATGCTCAACACTCCCAGACGAATACCGACATCAACTATGAAAAACAGCCGACAGATGAGCATACGCAGCCGTATAACTCTCCTGAAAAGATCATGGATCTGGATGATGGTTTAGTCGATGACGAACTAAACAGCGTTCCTTATACCGATGATATCCAATACGATAAGGCCACCAAAACGATAAGTGCGATTGATAGCGATGTCGTTAGTGATGAGCCACACCACACTGACTCTGATGACAAGCAGACTGGTGACGCAAAAACACCTTTACCAAAACCTAAAAAACCACCAAAGCTGCCTAGTTAAACAGGTAGTTGCGGTAGCTTTATGCTCGATCGACTGTTGTTACTAAAATTATTTGTCATAACGTCTGTTATCAGAGTATGTTCGATGCGCTATACAGGCATCGATCTAATAGTGTTAGATATGGATTTAGTGACTATAAAATCATCAACGTGGATCATTAGCATTAAGCTATCTGTTTAAAATCTCCCATGATAGTTTCTACAGTTTTTTAAATATAGCTCAATTAATCAACTGCCCATTTTTCTAACGTCCGATTGTCATAGCAATCCTCGTAACCATAGCGACTATTTAAATCTGTTAGTCTATTAGCAACTGTAATACTTGCACCACCAGCACTACCACCTTTTCCTGCAGCACCCCAATTAATTTCATAACGTATAAAGATTGGCTGATCTTTTGCTCTAGTAAAATAATAAGTGGCATCTCCCTCGTTAGGGTGATTGCTATCACAAGATGATGCAATTTTAATTACCTTACCAGAACCAAAAAGCTTATTTATTTCACTTTTAGAAGGACTCTCTCCTTCATTCTGAATCATCATTTCAATAGCTGTCATGAAAGTTCTAGCACCAGTGATAGTAATTTCAGTATAACCAATATTAGGATTTTTACTGCTGCCTACTTTGGTTGTGCCTTCCATCGTACTATCATGAGCGCCTGATTCGTAATACGGCCATTTCCATTTAACACCTTTAATTTTATCTGCGTTCTCCCAGCCACTTACATTGTTTAGAGAAGTTTTAGGAATTGCCATTGCATCAATAATAGAAGAAAACTGTGCAGAATAAGCAGAGGCGGAGAATGTAAAAGCTAAAGTAGCTAAAGTTAATGACATAGCTTTGTTCATCGTAATAATCCTTTTTTAATGCTAAACAGCATATGTGTCAAAAAAGACAATAATCAGCCTGAGTAAAAATAAACTATCAGTATAGAGCATACCCCAAGGGAACCAACTATTTCAGCCCTTAAACCTATTAACAGACTACTTAAAATAGACTGCTATAATGGAACCACTTATAACAGACTGTTTATTTAGCCTTATATATTAAGACGCTTATAACCCTCTTTATGGGCTCGAGCACTGTGCGCTTGAGGTTATTACCTTGCCGTCACCCAATCTATAAGCCAATAGATAATTACCCCACACGCAGCCACCGTCGAGTGCGCGCGCATGTGGCAAATCAATCTCGCCTTTTAGCGCAGCCCAATGACCAAATAGTATCTTACGAGTGCGCGGTACTTGCCACTCAAACCAAGGTAAAAAATCGATTGGCATAGCCTCATCTAAACCTGCTGAAAAGCTAAACTCAAGCGACCCATCCTGCTTACACAAGCGCATACGCGTAAAGTAGTTAGCAATCGCCCGCATTTTGGTAAATCCTTCGATACCTGCATGCCATTCATCCGCTTCTTTGCTATATAGATTCGGTAGCAATTGGTCGAGCTGCTCCAATCTACTTTGCAGCTGAGCTTCTAATTGCTGCGCATATTCTGCAGCTGCTTCAATACTCCAATGCGGTGGAATCCCTGCATGTACTAGCACCGTGTGCTCATCAGGATAGGCTAATATCGGCTGCCTACGTAACCATTCGAGCAACTCATCACAGTCATCCGCAGCAAAGATAGGTGCCGTTTTGTCTTTATTTTTAAGCTTGGCAGCCCCGCGCCAAACTGCTATCAAATTAAGATCATGATTGCCCAATACCGTTGCCGCAGAGCCTTGCTCACACAACGCTTTGACATGACGCAGCGTGTTCAGTGAATCTTCGCCGCGTGCTACCAAATCACCAGCAAACCATAACTTGTCTTGGGCAGGATCGAAATCCAGTGTCTTTAGCAATTGTAGATATGCAGCATAGCAACCCTGTAAGTCACCGATAACATACTGATGGCGAAAACTCATAACACCTCAACGATTTAAATACGATAGTTAAAGACAGCTCGATAAGAAATAAATACTTAAGTACTAGTCATAAAAATAAAGCATAAAAAACCGCCATTATAATTGACGGTTAGTAGCATGCTTTTATGTATCAAAAATACATTATACGTCTAGCTGTTGTGAATGATTGCTTAGGTTCACAAAGTCTGTGACGCTTAATGTCTCAGGTCGTGCCTGCGGATCAATACCACAAGCCTCAAAATCGTCTTCGCTCAATGTCGGTAGCAACGTTGATTTTTTGAAGATAGCACGTAGCGTCTTGCGACGATGGTTAAAAGTCTCACGTACGACAATAGCAAAATGCTCTTCATCATTTGCGACTACTGGTTTGTTGATATGCGGCGTCAGGCGGAACACAGCACTGGTCACCTTTGGTGGTGGATTAAACGCACCGCGAGGAACGGTCAGCAAATAATCTGTATCACAGTGGTACTGCATGATGACCGATAAGCGGCCATAAGTCTTGCTACCCACATCAGCCGTGATACGCTCAACCACTTCTTTTTGCAACATAAAATGCATATCTTGAATCACATCGGCATAGCTAAGCAGATGAAATAAGATAGGCGTAGAGATGTTATACGGTAGGTTGCCCACTACGCGCAGCTTACCGCGCTCTTCACTATATAGCTCACGGTAGTCCACATGCATCGCGTTGTCTTTGATAATCTCAAAGTTTGGATGGCTATTGGCACCGATACGAATACGCAAGCCATCTGCCAAATCGCGATCAAGCTCCACCACGGTCATTGCATCCACTTCTGCCAATAACGGCTCGGTCAATGCGCCCATACCAGGCCCAATCTCGATCAAATTGTCATCGCGCTCTAGACGAATACTTTCGACGATTTCGCGAATGACGCTAGTATCATGCAAAAAGTTTTGGCCAAAGCGCTTACGCGGCTGGTGCTTAGCAGCACGTAAGCTGTTAGAAATAGTTTGAGCATCAAATGAAGTTTTGGACATAAAAGAGTCTTAATGTATAAAAGATAAATGGGCGATGATAATGTAATGGCAGCGATATACTGATTTTATAATGGTGAATTATACCACAGCTCATAATTAGGCTGTGTTTTTGAATAATTATTATCGATAGACGAGCCATGCTTTCGAGTAACCGGCCCGGTAACTTTTTACCTCTACATCCATATAATATAAACTCTGATTATGCTAAATGGCAGCGTCAAACCAAGCGCTAGCAGACAGAAACAGGACCAAAGATGGAGTCATCATAACGATTGCGTCGTAAAACTAAATCGATAATTAATTGATTTTTAACCCTTCTTAGGTTTAATAAAGCCCCACTGCATAACGCAATTGGTTATGTTTTACCTTTTGAGTTTGAAAAGCGGTATTATGATAATTTAATCCTGTCAGGCATTGCTGTCTGACTCCAGTAAACCAGTCTTTGATATAGTCGGGGCGGTTCAGCCCTACGCGCTCGCCAGCTCGCTAAATAAACACCCTTAGGGAGTTCAAGTATGATCCTGAAACTTAACGTCACCCTCCATTATCGACTCTCAGAGCCCATGGATCTTTTGCTTCAGATCGAAGCCGCCGATCTTGCGGATCAACGGGTACGGTCAGCCGAGATTTGGACATCAGACGTTGCGCATTTTTCACGGGTTACCGCCGATGATGGCATAGGAGAGCGGATTTGGATTCACACTGAAGGGGATTTTAGCTGCACTTATCTCGCAGAAATCGCCGTTGACCGTCCTGCCTTAGACATATCGGCACTGTCCCAAACGCCCCTGCATCTTTTGCCCGGAGAGACGATCAGGCATTTAATGCCGTCTCACTATTGCCCGTCAGAACAGTTCCATGCCTTCGTAGACGCCGAGTTTGGCAATCTCGCTGGCGGCGCACGGATTGCCGCGATGCGCGACTGGATCGAGTCGGCATTTAGCTATGTACCCGGATCGAGCCATGCACAAACCACCGCGCTCGACAGCTTTGCTCAACGTCAGGGCGTATGCCGCGACTTTGCGCATGTTCTCGTAACCCTAGCGCGCGCGTCGTCGATACCAGCTAGGTTTGTGAGCGTTTATGCGCCCGATGTGACACCACAAGACTTTCATGCCGTGGCCGAGGTCTATCTTGAAGGCAGCTGGCACCTCATTGATCCGACTGGCATGGCAGGTGCCGACACAATGGCCCGCATCGGTGTTGGGTCCGATGCGTCCAATGTCGCGTTCTTAACCTCGTTCGGATCCATGGAATTGGTCAATCAATCGGTATCCGTAACCAGACAAGCTTAGGCTCCTGACCCTAGGCTTGCGGGCCTACGTTTAAGACCATAACCGCCGCCATAATATAAAGGAGATGGCAGCGGTCTTAGTCCATCGGCTTCTCGCTCTTCCATTCTTCACCGTGCAGAACAAAGTATTCGTTCAACGGATCAAGGTCACGGCATGAAAGCGTCTCAGGCTGTGTTTTTGAGATATTTTATCTATAAACTATCTCAAATGTAGCGCAACCAACATAGCAGCTTTTTGCTCTCGTATCATTTAACATAAAAGCCTCTAGGGGAGCAGCAGTGGCTTCCTAGTGAGGGCTTGGATCTTTGACTGTAGGCTAATGGTGGTTATGGTTCGAGTGCTCTGGATAGTCGTCGTACTCTTTATAAGCGATCACGTAAAATTTGGGATTATCTTACTTTATTTTAAGAAGATTATTCAAAGATGGCACATTGAGTTAATCACCATTTCATAATACCTCGTGTCACCTTGATACTGCCAACAAGCGTTGAACCTTCATAATCTTTAGTTAATCGTAGCAATGTGCTTTGAAAACCCAAATTGGGAAAGGCTGCTTCGACCTTTTTAATAACAGCTTTACTCATGCCCTTACGAATATGGCCTTTTGATATGTCAACCCAGTCTGCTTTTCGACAAGCCTCAATAACTGCCTCATTTTTACCAGAATAAGGGGTGATTTTGTGATGCCAGTGAATTGCATTACGAAGTAGTTGAGGATCAAATCCCCAGCCATATTTTTCATTATCTGCAAGTGCAACTGCTTCAGAGGGTTCCAAATAAGCCAGTTTATGATCTGTCCATAGTCCTATGTCATGATAGGCAAATATGGTTTCAATTAAGGCCTCATACTCAGGTTCATTGTCCAAAAAATGCATGGCATAAGTAATGGTACGATAAACATGGTTACGATAGCCTGGGAAGTCCTTACCAATCAGATACTTGTAACGTGCAAGGATTTCATCCACTCGATTTCGTTCTAGCTTGATTTCAATATGAAACATAGCTTACACACCTATTTTTATTAAGAAACCTTAATCTAGCAAGTCCATTTCAAAAGTTAAATACTTTTTAAGCGATCTAGATGATTATATGTATCAATAAAACCACTTACATTACGTTTGATTATCCATAAATAAGCATTGCTCACACTAAAATCATCCAATACCGCGTGAGAAATACCTATAAGGCAATGAGTCATAAAAGAGGTTTATCAATGAGTAATCGACTTATCAGCCATCTCGTTAGCCATATTCAATGCTTGGTATAAACTCGTCGCACTCGCCCCGCCGCTTCCTGCTAAATCTAGCGCCGTACCATGATCGACAGAAGTACGAATATAAGGCAAGCCTAAGGTTAGATTGACGGTATCACCAAAACCGTGCGATTTTAATACTGGCAATCCTTGGTCGTGATACATGGCAATGACCGCATCACAGTTTGCTAAATGTCTGGTAGTAAATAACGTATCCGCTGGCATTGCCTCTGAAATATTGACGCCCATATTGATAAACTCGTTGAGTACTGGATTGATAATTTCAATTTCTTCCATACCCAAATGCCCGCCCTCGCCTGCATGTGGATTGAGGCCGCAAACCAAGATATGAGGCTGCGTGAGACCAAACTTCTCTCGCATATCATCGATGACAATTTGTACCGTTTGGCGCACGTTCTCCGCGGTGATGGCAGCAGGGATGTCCTTTAATGGTAAATGCGTAGTGACAAGCGCGACTTTCATCGCTTGATTGGCCAGCATCATGACGACTTTTTTACGATCGCTTTGCTGCATAAAAAACTCAGTATGGCCACTAAACATGGTGCCATCTAACAGCTTGATACCAGCATCTATCAACGCTGATTTTTGCAATGGCCCAGTGACGATGGCAGCGACTGTATTATTGATTGCCAGTTTATGAGCAATATCTAACTGCTGAGCCACCATCGCTGAGTTAGCGATATTGATTTGCCCGCAGACAACTGGTGCGGCACAAGGGATATTAAGCAAAATAAAAGCACTATCAGCTTCTATACTCTGCTTTGAGATCTGCTCTACCAAGTTAACATCGAAATTATCGGCATTTATATCTGTATTGATAGTATGCCAACTAGGTATGCTTTTGAGCATGCCAGCCGCGACCAACTCCTCTGCGCGAGTTTGCATCGCTTTAGCATCAGCAGTCACCCAAATTGGCCGAGCAAAATCTTGCAACTTACCCGCTGCTGCTAGTCCTAGTACTACGTCCATGCCAATACCTGCAGGCTCACCTGTCGTGATTAATAGCGGGCGCTTTTCTTCTGTCATAACAATAGCCTTTTTTATTTAAATTACTGATTTTATTATATTTATAATTATTGTTCTAAATTTTTATACTTAGATATTGTATGGTATTTCTTAGTTCATGAAAAACAATCACTTTAGATTTAGTTCTTTATCAAGTCTAAAAAACCACATTATGTGTTAAACTTTCGCATCTGATTGTAGCATTTACAGACAAACCTGAGACCGCGTTTTGGTACTTCTATCGTAGAGGCGCGCTACGTTTGTATTGCTCTATCATCGACATCTTTTTTCATACCCATTTTAACTCATTAGGCACTCATGGCAGAAAACGACAAAACCGACGACTTACTCAATCAGACACCGCCGCACAATATTGATATTGAAAAGGCATTGCTCGCGTCTTTGATGAGTATCGAAGAGGCGTACGACAAGATTGCCGATATTGTCACCAAAGATGACTTTTATGCTGGGCGACATCAATACATTTTTGATGCCATTGCTCATTTGGCGGCAGTGAATGAGCCTTATGATACGGTCATGGTACACGACTGGTTAGAAGCGCAAAAGCTACTAAAAGGCGCAGGTGGTGACAGTTATTTGGCCGATATTTTGAGCCAAAGTCCTGCGACCTTATTTAACCTGACTGCCTATGCCCAGCGTGTGCGTGAGCTCTCAACGCTGCGTCAACTGATTACCACTGGTAATGACATGCTGACGCTTGCCTATAATCCAAAAGACCAAAGCGTTAGCGACATTCTCGATAATGTCGAGGGCAAGATATTTAGTATCAATGAGCAGCATAACAAACGTGCGGAACAGCGCGGACCTGTTGGTATCACTTCTGTCTTGACCAATGTTATCGATAAGATTCAAGAGCTAAAATCTAATCCCGACGGCATGATTGGTTTGCAGACACCATTTGCTGAATTGAATAACAAAACCCAAGGCCTACAAGCGGGTGACTTGATTATTGTCGCTGCGCGTCCTTCGATGGGTAAAACCACTTTTGCGATGAACTTGGCAGAAGGGATTTTGTTTAATGAAGATTTGCCCGTCGTGGTGTTTTCGATGGAGATGCCCGCTGAATCAATCGTCATGCGTTTGCTGTCCTCATGGGGCGCGATTAACCAGACGCACCTGCGTTCTGGGCAAATGAATGAAGATGAATGGGCAAAGATGATGAACGCCATTCAACATTTGCAATCAAAGCATTTATATATTGATGATAGTACTGCCCTACCGCCGTCTGAGATGCGTTCTCGCTGCCGCCGTATCGCCAAAAATCATGACGGTCGCTTGGGTGCTATCGTAGTCGATTATCTTCAGCTGATGAAAGTGCCAAGTCTAGATGGTAACCGTGTTGGCGAGATTTCCGAGATTTCTCGTAGTCTAAAGGCGCTCGCACGTGAGCTTGAATGTCCAGTGATTGCGTTATCACAGCTTAACCGTAGTCTAGAAAACCGTCCAAATAAACGCCCTATCATGTCGGATCTACGTGAGTCTGGTGCGATTGAGCAGGATGCCGATTTGATTATGTTCATCTATCGTGATGAGGTTTATAATGAAAACTCAGACCACAAAGGCGTGGCGGAAATCATTATTGGTAAACAGCGTAACGGCCCTATCGGTACTATTCGTTTAGGCTTTGAAGGTCAATTTACCCGCTTTATTAATCTAACGCCAGAGTACTATCAAGGCGTGAGTTTTGAGAATGATGAGTAATTAACCTTATAAAACTTAACCCTAACAAAGACTGAGCCTTATATAAACTCAGTTTCAATTATAGGTTAATGAATAATTTTACATAACCAGTTTTAATACAATAGCCAGTACCGCATCAACTCAATCGATGCAGTACTGGCTTTATAACTTCATAATTCTACTCATACAGAAGGCGATTATGCGCACTATCACCATAAAACCAAAAGCCCTTACTCATAACCTAAATCAAGTCAAACAACGAGCACCCCAATCGAAAGTGTTGGCCATGGTCAAATCCAATGCTTACGGACATGGCGTAGCGGCAGTCTTGCCAGCCCTGCAGCAAGCAGATGGTATCGGTGTCGCTACGTTGACTGAAGCGCTAGAAGCCAGACAGTTAGGTTGGGAGAAAACCATCGGTCTAGTAGAAGGTGCGTTTAGCGCTGATGAGTGGCAGCAATCGATTGATCATGAGATTAGCTGCGTGATTCACCACGGACCACAGTTAGAATGGGCACTACAAAATATCCCACCAGCTGGCAGTGCAACTAGAGTAGCTTGGCTCAAATACAATACAGGTATGAACCGTTTGGGTTTCAATGCTGAGGGTGTGCTGTCAGCAGCAAAATGCCTACATGAAGCGGGTTATCAGCTGATTCTAGCCACGCATTTTGCCAATGCTGATGACCACGATCATCCATTAAATGCAATGCAGATTGAGCGCTTCTCAAGCGTACTAGCAACTTTGAAAGACACCATTAGCCCAGATATCCAAGGCTCATTATGCAACTCTGCTGGTATCGTCAACTTCCCAGAGTACCATTATGACTGGGTACGTCCAGGCATTATCTTATACGGTAGCTCACCTGTCGTCGATAAAAGTGCACAAGAATTAGACTTACAGCCCGCGATGGAATTTAGTGCTCAAATCATTGCTCTACAAACCGTTAGCGCGAATGATGCGATAGGCTATGGTAGCCGCTGGCGTGCGCAGCAAGACACCAGAACGGCATTGGTCAGCGTTGGATATGGCGATGGCTACCCACGTGTGGTCACTGATGATGCGTATGTCACTGTCATCGATGCTAACGACAGCCAAAGCTACCGTTGCCCAGTGATTGGACGCGTGGCAATGGATATGATTGTTATTGATATCAGTAGCGCACCTGAGAGTCTTGCTATAGATAGCAAGGTCATGCTCTGGGGCGATGCGCCGCGTGTCGATGAAGTTGCAAATCATGCTGGGACGATTAGCTATGAGCTGTTATGTCGCCTAAGCATACGTCCAAACCGTACACAGGCATAATCATTAGCGGCACAGTCATTAGCGTACAAGATATCGTGGCTTGCTAAGGTGATTTCGGTCTATTTGGCAAGCCATTTGATCTTGATAAAAATGAACGTTTACATTGAAAGTAAATACGCTATACTAAAAGTTTGTTGTCAACCCAGTAACGCACTGACGCGATGCTATTGAAGACTGATGACGTTTCACTGACTGCGATCGACTGCTAGGATTACTATGAGTTTGCGCCATTTTTTAACCTTATCTGATTTAACCAAACAAGAACTAGAAAACTTAATCAAACGCGCAAGCGAATTGCGTAAGATGCAACACGCAGGCGAGATATACCAGCCTTTTGTTGGTCGTACGCTTGGCATGATATTTGAAAAATCTTCAACGCGTACCCGTATCTCGTTTGAGACGGGCATGGGTCAATTTGGTGGTAACGCCATATTTTTATCACCAAACGATACACAGCTTGGTCGCGGCGAGCCATTAGAAGACTCAGCACGCGTGATTTCTAGCATGGTTGATATCATCATGATTCGCACCTTTGGGCACGAAAAAGTTGAAACCTTTGCTGAATACTCAAGCGTACCGATTATCAATGCGTTGACCGATGACTATCACCCATGCCAGTTGCTCGCTGATATGCAAACCTATTACGAGCATCGCGGTAGTATCGAAAATAAAATCGTCACGTGGGTCGGTGATGGCAACAATATGTGCTCGTCATTTATGCAAGCTGCCAATCAGTTTGGTTTTGAATTACGCGTGGCAGCACCTTATGGGTTTGAGCCTGATCCGAAACTTATGGAACGCTTCTCACATTGCGTCAGTCTGGTAGAAAACGTACAAGACGCGGCAAAAGATTCTAACTTAATTGTCACTGATGTGTGGGCAAGTATGGGTCAGGAGTCAGAGCAAAACACACGTGCACGTCGTTTTGCGCCTTATCAAGTGACACCGTCTCTATTAGACAAAGCCGACCCTGAAGTGGTGTTTATGCATTGCTTGCCCGCCCATCGCGGCGAGGAAATCTCTCATGACATGCTTAATGACCCACGTTCTGTCGTTTGGGACGAAGCTGAAAACCGCCTACATGCACAAAAAGCATTGATGGAGTTTTTACTTAAAGACAAAATCAAGTTGCCTGCATAACTTAGGTTATTTTATAAAAAGACAGTGAGATAAATAGTAAGATAACTTGCTAGTACACTCCTAAATAAGTTTCTAAATAAAAAAGCCGTCCAGATCTGGACGGCTTTTTTGGTTATACAAATGATTTGATCATAGATTAACGCGTGAGCGTTGTCACACCATTAGCACCTGCTTTCAGCAGAACGTCTGCTTGGTTTGCCGCAAAGATACCATTACAGACCACACCTACGATATTATTTAGCTCTTTTTCAAGCGCGATTGGATTACTCACATCCAAATCATAAGTATCTAGAATGACATTACCATAATCAGTGACAAAGTCTTCACGATATACTGGCTCACCGCCCAATTTGGCCAATTGGCGAGCCACATACGAGCGTGCTTGTGGTAATACTTCAATCGGTACTGGAAACGCGCGACCTAATATATCAACGCTTTTACTATCATCGACCATACAGACGAACTTGTTTGAAGCGGCTGCCACAATCTTTTCGCGAGTCAATGCACCGCCGCCGCCTTTGATAAGTTGCAAGTGTTCATTGACTTCATCCGCACCATCGATATAAACATCTAACGTGCCAGCAAAGTTCAAATCGACTATTTCGATACCAAGCGCACGAAGTTTGTCTTCTGTCACCTGTGAGCTAGCGACAGCGCCAGCAAGCTTCAATTGTGGCAACAACTCAATCAAACAGTTGACCGTACTACCTGTCCCTACCCCAAGTATCATATCGTCTTCGATATAGCTTAGAGCAGCTTTGGCCGCGGCTTGCTTTTGTGCTTGCTGATCACTCATCATAAATCCTTGGAAAATAAACGTATGGTCTTAAAAAAAGTAAAAGGCTAAAACAGATAAAATGCGCGGCTATTATAACCGATGATATTAATGGATGTTAGCGCATCATGACGCTAATTTGTGAGTCCTATCGTGCCTAGCTAAGGCTTAACTTAGGTAAATACTTGCACTTCATGTAAATTCAAGCACGAAATCCCAAGAAAACTGCAATTGAGTCTTGCAAGATACTAAAAATCGGCATAGGCTAATCTATTTCGCTTTTATATTCATCTACACTTTTTATATTCACTCTGTTTAGGGATTACTATGCTGTCACACTGGGTACGAGCCATCTTACAAGCCACCGTCTATGACGTTGCTATTCAAACACCACTTGAAACGGCGCCCAAGCTGACCCAACGTTTTGCCAATGACATTCGATTTAAGCGTGAAGACTTACAACCAGTCAAATCATTTAAATTGCGTGGTGCCTATAACCGTATCAGTCAGTTGAGCGACGAGCAAAAAGCACGCGGCGTGATTTGTGCTTCAGCAGGTAATCATGCGCAAGGCGTGGCGTACTCTGCACGCAAATTATCATTAAACAACATCATCGTCATGCCAACCACGACCCCCGACATCAAAGTGGATGCGGTAAGAGCACTTGGTGGCAATGTAGATCTGCACGGTGATAGCTTCGATCAAGCGAACCGCTATGCGATCGATCGTGCTGAACGCGAAGGACTGACCTTTATTCCGCCTTATGACGATGAACTGGTCATCGCAGGACAAGGTACCATCGGTCTTGAGCTGACCCAGCAGTGGCGCAACATGGACTATGTGTTTGTTGCCGTTGGTGGTGGCGGCCTAATCTCTGGTGTGGCCGCATTTTTGGGAGAAGTGGCACCACATGTCAAAGTAATTGCGGTAGAAGCTGAGCAGTCAGCTTGTCTAAAAGCCGCGCTTGAAACAGGTGAACGTGTCAAACTTGAGCAAGTAGGATTGTTCGTCGATGGCGTGGCAGTCGCGCAGATTGGCGAATTGCCTTTTGACGTCGTGCGTACGCAAAAAAGCGATGATTCAGGCCCTGTCGTTGAGCCTAACGTCGTCACCTGTAGCAACGATGAAGTCTGCGCCGCGGTCAAAGATATCTTTGAAGAGAATCGCAGTATCGTTGAACCTGCTGGTGCATTGTCAGTCGCTGGTATGAAAAAATATATCGAAGCCAATAATATTCAAGACAAAAATTGCGTCGGCATCATTTGCGGTGCCAATATGAATTTTGACCGCCTGCGTTATATCGCTGAGCGTACTGAAATTGGTGAGAAAAAAGAAGCCATCTTTGGGGTTACTATTCCTGAACAAACGGGTGCTTTCTTGAACTTCTGTCGTAGTCTACATGGCCGTAATATTACTGAGTTTAACTACCGCGCTGACAGCAAAAAATCACCAGACTCAATGGAGCCTGCCTCAATCTTCGTAGGTATCGCTTTAAAAGAAGGTGAAAAAGAGCGTCAAACCATCAGTAACCAATTGTCAGACGATGGCTACACTGCTCATGACCTGACTGATGATGATATCGCTAAATCACATATCCGTCATTTGATTGGTGGTCATGCTCATGTTGAAAACGAGCAATTGCTACAAGTGGTATTCCCAGAACGTCCAGGCGCATTGCTGACTTTCTTAGAAAAGTTGGGTGATGACTTCAATATTACTTTATTCCATTACCGCAACCATGGGGCTGCTGAAGGTCGTGTACTGGTTGGCCTGCAAGCCTCTGAAGGCAACTCTCGTCAGTTACAAGACGCGCTTTTAGATATTGGTTATGACTGTGCTACGGTCAATGACAACATTGGCTATCAGTTGTTTTTGAGATAGTAAAAATAGATATCATATTTCTTACCTAATGGCAGTTTTTAAGTCGATTAAAAACTGCCATTTTCATATTAATAATAATTATGAGCTGGCAGGTATGGCACAGTGATAAACAAAGTATTAGTGATATTGACCTGTCTGATTTTAGTGCTTATAGGTTATAGAGTCCTTCAACCTAAAAACACGGTACATCAACCTGCAACCAATGCAGCAGCAGATATCGTAACGCAACCTACTCTTACCTCTACTGACGTTGATAATATTGATGACATACCGCCGACATACGTTGATTTGGGTACCACTCCAACATCAGCGCCAACTGCAACGCCAGTCTTATCAACACAACCGGCCTCAAACTTTTCATGTGACGGCAGAACGCATTGCTCACAAATGACATCCTGTGCAGAAGCCACTTATTTTACAAACTACTGTCCTAATACCAAAATGGATGGTAACCACGATGGTGTACCTTGTGAACAACAATGGTGCAACTAACCCACAGTCATCAAATCTATTTGCAAATATTAAAGTTGCCCTAATATTGTTTATATAAAACTATGATTTAATATAAAAACGAATGCAGAGTGACTCTTATGAAAAAAAATACTGATGATAACAACCAAGGTTTGGTGAAAATCCGTCTCGATAAATGGCTATGGGCAGCTAGGTTTTATCGTACACGCACCCTAGCCAAACAAGCGATTGAAAGTGGACGCGTACACTATGCCGGTAGCCGGGTAAAAACCAGTAAAGAGATTTCAGTCGGAGATGAGCTAACCATTCGCCAAGGCTCAGCGACCGCTATGACCGAAAAGACGGTCGTTGTTGAGGCGCTATCTGCCCAGCGTGGCAATGCGACTGCCGCTGAGGTACTATATTCAGAGACCAAAGAGAGCGAGACGCGCCGTGCTTACTATGCCGAACAGCGCAAACTGGCCAACCTTGCTCGTCCTGATAACAAACCCAATAAAAAAGAGCGACGCGATCTACAACGTTTTAAAAGCAATCAAGATTAAAACCGTTTCACCTTTCGGCCTTGTATCATATGGCCAAATTTTCATTGTTAAATGACGCTATTGTTTAGTCTCTATCCTTGCCATTCCAGGCATTAAGCGTTACGCTAGCAGCTGATTCAATCGATTGCATGCTAATAAAAGCCGCATTAACAATGCCGGTCTCTTATAGCATGTTTTTTTTGTTATAGAAGGTCATATTATGCTGATGAAAGCCTGTACTCCCTCGTCTGTATTATTGGTATGTTTAGGAAATATCTGCCGCTCCCCTACCGCTGAAGAAGTTTTCCGTCAGCAAGCAGCGATTGCTGGACTATCTATAAAAGTAGACTCAGCAGGCACCAGTGATTGGCACGTTGGCAGTGCGCCTGACGCTCGCTCGCAACGTCATGCTAAGTCACACGGCTATAAAATTAATAAGCTGGTCGCTCGTCAAGTCAGTGCCAATGACTTTCGTGATTTTGATTTAATATTAGCTATGGATTCACAGAATTTAGCTGATCTGCAAGCGATCAAAGATAGCATTACAGAGTCAGAAGATAATTTGGCAACACTAGCGCTGTTCAGTGAAGAAGACCCTACCTATTGCGGCAGTGATGTGCCAGATCCATATAAGGGCGATAACGATGATTTCGAAGAAGTGATCGAACGTATAGAATCAAGCGCCCAAGCTTGGATAGAAAGCTGGAAAGCCTGCTAGCCATACTGTCTATATTTCTGCTACTCTTGCATCCGGTATCCTCTATAATATAGTTAATCCTCTATAAAAGAGCTACAACGTTAACCTCGCTTGAAGTATCACAGTTACATCTGCACTCAGTTGCCTTGTATCTCTTTTAAATTGAAACAACTATAACTACCTTATTACTTATTATCCTTTTGCCACATAGGCTATGTTATGACCCAAGCTTCACGCCTTGACCACAGTACTCAGTCTACCATCAGCTCTGATGTTTCGAATGTTTCATCGACTGCCGTAGTCAATGATTCAATCGACTTGTCATATGACAATACTATGGCATTGGCCTGTGTTGCTGACTCTGTCGTGACGTTAGAAAATGAAGCGCAGCTTGATGACTTTATGGCAGCTTATATAGAGGATACAGTAGACAAGCTACCACTGTTTGTACTGTCTGGCGGTAGCAATGTTTTATTGCCTGCCGCGTTAAAAGCCATAGTATTACAGCCAAAGATGCGTGGTATTCATCTAACCAATCAAACCGACGATTATGTCGATATCGAAGTAATGGCTGGCGAAAACTGGCATGATTTGGTCGTACATACGGTCAATCAAGGTTGGTATGGGTTAGAAAATCTTGCACTAATACCTGGTCTGACGGGCGCAGCACCCATACAAAATATTGGTGCATACGGCGTACAATTAGAAGACTGCTTACAGTATGTACGCGCCTATCATTTGCCGACACAAACTTGGCACCATTTGTCAGCTGCTGATTGCCAATTTGGCTATCGTGATAGTATCTTTAAGCGCATACCAAACACATGGCTTATTAGCCGTGTAGGTTTCAGGTTACATACTGATCCTGCCAATATTTTAGCCAGTTATGGTGATGTACAGACTGTGGCGCAGCGCTATGCGGAGCAACAAGGGCGCGAGCGAGCAACTCCTGCTGACGTTATGCAGGCCATTATAGATATTAGACAACAAAAGCTGCCAGACCCTAAGCAGCTACCTAATTGTGGCAGTTTTTTTCAAAACCCTATTATCGCTCAGGAGCGGTTCACGGCGCTGCGAGCAACTTATCCAACTATCGTTGGTTACGCGATGCCTGATGCAATGGTAAAGGTTGCTGCAGGCTGGCTCATTGAGCAAGCAGGATTAAAAGGCGGCGGCATTGCACCTATTTTTACACATAAGCAGCAAGCACTAGTATTGACCAATCATACGCCTCAGCAAGCCACGCAAGGAGATGTAGCCATAGCGCAGAAACATATCGCTGCTACTGTCTATGAAAAATTTGCCATTCAATTGTCACGTGAGCCAGTCTGGGTAAATGCTGATGGCTCAATTGGATATGCTGAGCATGTGGCCTAAAAAATCATGGTCTAAGCGGCTATTATCTAAACGATTATGGCGATATTACTTGCGGTTTTCTGAACGCATGGTGACGCTTTTTCGCATTATCAATATTACTTTTATACTGGGCTCTACGTCCGTCATTTTAGTGATTATTAGCCTATTTACCCCGCTATTTTCGCAAGCAATCGTTTATATCTTTTCTCTACTACCCCTACCTGATATGCCTGCTGCTGCCATGAGCTCACCGCCTACCGCTTATGTAGTCCTAGGCGGCGGTCTGACCAATGACCACAACAACCAAATTATCCTAAACCGCTATAGTCTTAATCGTGCTCGTACCGCTGCAGGCGCTTACCATGACTTACCTCTACCGATTGTACTGAGTGGCGCTGAAGCTCCATGGCTCGGTCAATGGTTGATGGAACACGGTATCGACGGACTGATCAGCGAAAATGCTAGCATGAATACATGTGAAAACGCCCGTTTTACAGCCAAACGTATTCCGCTACGCCATGTATATCTGATTACTGATAGCTATCATATGGCGCGTGCACGCAGACAGTTTGCCTTAAATGGTATCAATAGCACACCACTTCCTGCGCCATTACCAGTGAAGCGCGACTGGATGAAGCCTGCCCACAACTTAAGTCACTCACGGCGCGCTGTCTATGAGGTCGCTGCCTACCTGCGCGATGTGATACGCCCCCAGATGGACTGCCGCCATGCCAATGATGTGACTTCACAGCAGCTATTGACTCCAAGAGGCAATGCCGCAAAAAACTCTGACGAATAAACGTTAAAGATATATACGATACTATTGAGAGACGCATTCTAAATGCTACCGATCATCCACTACATTTGTGATGGGTGTATAATAATAAGAGACACTGCTATTTAAGAGATTTGCCATGCTCAGTATATTTTTATTAATACCATTAAGTCTCATGCTGTTTGTGGTTGCTATTTGGGCAGTGCGTTATGCGGTCAAGTCAAATCAATTCGAAGATCTGGACAATGCATCACAGCGTATTATATTGGATGACCGTCAAGAACGCCGCCAAACCATGCAGGCTCATGAACGCTCAGCATCTACCCAGCAAAAAGATAAAACAGCGGCAACTGATGGAAATAACAAACATTCTGAGATAGATAAAGATTCAAAAATCTAATTTATCTACCTTATAAATGCGTAATTTATTAGTGCCGTTTTATTAAATAATTCAGAACTAGCAAGTTCGCCCTTTACCATTCTTAGGAGACGAATTCATGACCATCGCTTTACTTGTGGCGGCATTACTAATGGGATTCTTTGGTTCACCGCATTGTTTAGGCATGTGTGGCGGTCTTGTGACCGCATTTGGTCTGTCTATGAAAGATGTCAGCCCCGCCAAACGTCGTGCTTTGGTGGCCACGTATCATTTTGGGCGTTTAACGAGTTACGCATTATTGGGTTTAATTGCAGGGCTAATCGGTATTACCGTATTAAAGCCATTGATGATGGGTAATAGTACACCGCGTATTTTATTAGGATTGGTACTGGTATTCGTCGGTGTGACGATGCTTGGTGCGCCGTTTTTGACTAAGCTTGAACGTTTTGGTATGCGCTTTTGGCAGTATCTTAGCCCATTGCGTCAAAAGGTATTTCCACTTAATACTTTTCCGCGCGCATTAACAGCAGGGTTGCTTTGGGGCTTTTTGCCTTGTGGTTTGGTATATGGCGCTCTACTAATTGCGGTCGTTGCTCATAATCCATTAAGCGGTGCTGCGTTGATGTTTGTCTTTGGTCTAGGAACCATACCGATGTTGGTTGCGACGCACGAAACGGTCGGTTGGCTACGTGATAAGATCGGACGTTTTCGCTTAAGGCAGTTAAATGGTGCGGTTATGGTCATATCAGGGTTGGCAGTAGCAGTCGTGCCGATGGTCATGGCAAATATGCATGGCGGCCATGGTGAGATGAATCATGGTAGCCACACTGCTATGATGTCTGATATGGACTCTCACGACATGAGCCAAATGAATCATGATACGGATATGGCAGCAGACATGGATCACAACATGCAGGATATGGACGACCATATGGATCATAGTATGAATAACATGAGTGATGAATCAGTGGACATGAATCACCATGAGCATACTGAGATGATGGAACACGCTCAATAAAGTTATCGGTAACAGATACTATTAACACTTAGCATATAAAAAAGCCCTCAATACCATTTTCGATATTGAGGGCTTTTATTTTTTGAATAATGCTCAGTTTATAGCAATTATTCCTGCCATTGCTCAAGCGTAAACTTGGTTTCTAAATGCTTCTCTAATGCCGGTATATTAAAAGCATCATCCTCACTCACAAAGCTGATACTAATACCTGTCTGGCCCGCACGGCCCGTACGTCCAATGCGATGCACATAATCATCTGGCTGATCAGGCAAAGTAAAATTAACCACATGACTGATATCATCGACATGGATACCGCGCCCTGCTACATCTGTCGCCACCAAGATAGACGCGTGACCATCTTTAAAGCGCTGTAAGTATTTCTCACGTTTTTGCTGAATAACATCGCCCGAGAGCATCACGATATTATGCGCTTGACGCAGTTTGTGATATAGACGCTTTACTTGATCTTTGCGATTGGCAAAGACGATGACTTTCTCTACTGCTTCATCACTGATAATACGCTGCAAGGCGTCCAGCTTTTGATCTTCTGTCAGCAAATAAAAATGCTGATCTACTAACTCGCTGGTCTTGTGTTCAGGCTCAATTTCAACAAACTGAGGCTCATGTAACCAACGATAGGCCAAATTCATCACATCTTGGTTAAAGGTTGCAGAAAACAACAAGCTTTGGCGATCGGTATTGGCAGGCATTCGACCAACTAGGCGTTTGATATCAGGAATGAACCCCATATCTAACATGCGATCGGCTTCATCAAGTACCAGTACCTCTACTCTATCTAGATACACCATGCCTTTATTAGCAAGGTCAATTAGACGGCCAGGCGTCGCTACCAAAATATCAACGTATTGACGTTCAAGCTCGTGCTGCTGAGTTTCATAATTAGTACCTCCCATAATACAGACGCTATGTAGCGAGGTATATTTGGTTAATACAATGCAGTCATCAAATATTTGCTGAGCCAATTCGCGAGTTGGCGCCATGACCACAGCGCGCGGCTCACCAAGATAGCGCTCTTCGTCATTAGTAAATGGACGCTTAAGCAAGGCTTCCATAATAGTCAGTAGAAAAGTCGCTGTTTTCCCTGTGCCTGTTTGTGCTTGTCCGATAGCATCTTGATGTGCCAATGTATGCGGTAGTATCTTTGCTTGAATGGGTGTCAATTCAGTAAAGCCTAGATCACTTACTGCACGCAAGGTCGCTGTTGAAAGTGGCAAATCAGTAAACGTTGTAAAATTGCTCAAAAAAATATCCTTTTAAATGAATTGCTTGTATTTTATTAATTATAAATATGCTCACAATGAACCTTTATAGTGTCAAATGGAGCATTTAAACCGTAATCAGTAAGAGTAGCCTTATCGAGTCTGCCACCTACCATCAGACATATAGGCATAAAAAAAGCCAAGCCCGAATCCAATCCTACCAAATATGCTGCGGTTCACTCAACATAGGTAAGATAAGATGGGCTTGACTCAGTAGTATATCAGTAGTTTGTACAGACATTATAACTAAACCGCTTTAATGTCTGAGTAAATTACTCTTCTATCTTTCTGACTTCTTCAGCTTGCAGACCTTTGTCACCTTCTACTACGCTGAACTCAACTTTTTCGCCATCCTTTAGAGAACGATAGCCATCACCCTGAATCGCGCGGAAATGGACAAAAATATCTTCTCCGCTGTCACGTTGAATGAAACCAAAGCCTTTTGAGTCATTAAACCACTTAACGATACCTTGCTCACGAGCTGACATAATATTACTTCCTAAAAAAGTCCGCTTAGCCCTAGCTTCCTTTGCGACATTGCATATAAACAGGGTCTAAGATTATGAAATCAAACATTAAGAGTATTACTACTCTACTTATCATCGTCTATGCAGTACTTTAATTACCTACATAGTGTGTCCATAACGAATTCGCCAAACGCACTTATCGTCATGAAATTCGATGATAGCAACAAACTTGCAATATTTATTGCATAAAAAATATCATAGCACGGGTTTTTAGCAACATAAAGACTTTTAATATGCTTTTTGATATCTAGATAATTTTTTTAGACAAATTTTTATAACCTAGCTGCCAAGCTGTTATGATAAAGAGCAAAATGCGTTGAAGCCAATTTAGCTTGGCAGCTCGCGCCTTAAATTATTCATATATTATTATAAATTATTAACATCGCTCAATAGTTACCGAGACCATTATGACCTCCTCTACTCCGTCAAAAACAGCCGAACAATCGACTAACGAAAACTCAAATCAAATACTGACTCATAAATTACTACTGGTAAACGGCGTAAATCTGAATTTACTAGGTAAACGGGAACCGCATATTTATGGTCATACGACACTTGCTGATATAGAAAAGCAACTAGTTGAGCGCGCCGCACGCCACGGTGTAGAGTTAATATGCATACAGTCCAACCATGAAGGTAAGCTAGTAGACGACATTCAGCATCATGGATTATTGGCGGATAAATCTGCCCAAATTGACGCTATTATTATCAATCCGGCTGCATTTACGCATACTTCAGTGGCTCTACGCGACGCGCTATTGGCCACCCAAAAGCCATTTATAGAAGTACATTTATCCAATGTTCATGCCCGTGAACCTTTCCGTCATCATTCATATCTAAGTGACGTTGCGGTCGGAGTCATTTGCGGCTTGGGACAATTAGGCTATCAAATGGCGCTTGATTACTGGTTGAGCAATATGTATGCAGTTGACACAAACAAATGATATGACTGTGCTTACTTTTTTGTAAATGATTACTCGCGTCTTCACACATTAGTCAAACAGTAATCTTGCAATTAAAATAATAGAATTACGACTGAGCAAACAACCCATTATACGGTGACATGAATGGCAAAATCGTCCGGAAAACGCTTTATGAAACTCGCTGGTATGACAGCAAGTATTGCTGGCAAAGCCGCTAAAAACTCATTTAAGCATCTCTCAAGTGACGAAGAAAAACGTCTGCAAGCTCGCTCAGATCTGATGCAAGACGTGGGCGTTCAAATTGCCGAAACGTTGGGTGAGATGAAAGGCGCAGTGATGAAGGTCGGACAGATTGCTTCACAATATAAGGATGTATTCCCGCCTGAGGTTGCGTCAGCACTCGAAAAGCTACAGAAAGATGCGCCGCCAATGCCGTATGCGCAAATACAAGCTCAAGTTGAACGTGAATTGAAAGCGCCGATCTTAGAGTTGTTTAGCGAGTTTGAAGAGACACCTTTTGCCGCAGCATCCATTGGACAAGTGCACAAAGCAACGTTGCCATCGGGTCAAAAAGTGGTGGTCAAAGTCCAGTATCCTGATGTTGATGAAAACTGTGATAGCGATCTCAAACAAGTACGTATGGCATTAAAAATAGCTGGCGTGCTCAATATGAGTAAGCAACTACAAGAGCAGCTTTTTAATGAGATTCGCCAGAGTCTGCACGATGAATTAGACTATGTTAAAGAAGCTCATAACTTACGCGTATTCGGCGCTTTTCATGCAGAAGATGAAGGCCTTATTATTCCCAAAGTGATTAGTAGCCACTCTTCTAGACGGATTTTAACGTTGACCGAAGAGATGGGAGAAACATTGACTGTCGCTGCGACATGGGACAATGACATCAAACAAAAAATAGCAGAGCGTCTGTTTCACTTTACCGCAGGTCAGCTATTTGGCTTATACCGTATGCACTGTGACCCTCATCCAGGTAACTTCGCGTTCCGTCATGACGGTAGTGTCGTGGCATATGATTTTGGGGGTATCCGCAGTTATAGTGATAGCGAAGTGCAGCTATTTAAACGCTTTGTCAAACATGCACTAAAAGGTGACGTCACTGCACTTGAACAAGATCTGATTGCATTAGATATTCGCCGCGAAGATGACAAAAACATCCCTGGTGAGTTTTATGAAAAGTGGCTATCGATTGGTCTAAAGCCTTTATCCATTAGACCCTATCAAGAAGGCGAATTTGATTTTGGCAGCAGCCAAGTACATCACGAGGCCATTGCCCAGATGCGTACGTCTTTAAAGTACTTTGGTCAGTTTCAACCCTCAGCTACCACTATGATGCTAGACCGTACTGTATCAGGACAATACTGGAATCTGGTCAATCTAGGCGTCGAGATCGACCTGTCTCCACTGGTTGATGAATACATCGATGCGTAATATATTCATGTACTTTCACGATTAAATCTATTTTTAGATATGTAGCGCGTGTCCACAACGATCGCAAAAGTCTGCCCCTACTGCATGGCCGAATTTACCACAGTTTGGACAAGTCACCGGGTTGAGCTGCGGACGCATGTTACGTGCTAACTCTGACGTGAAAATACCTGTTGGTACCGCAATAATCGAGTAACCTGTGATCATGACCATGGTTGCAATTGCTTGGCCGAGCGGTGTTTTGGGTGACATATCACCGTAGCCAACCGTTGTCATCGTGACAACTGCCCAGTAGATAGACAATGGAATACTGGTAAATCCATTTTCCGGCCCTTCTACCACGTAAATAATTGAACCGAAGATGGTTACTAACAATACAAGCGATAAGAAGAAAACCGTAATTTTCTGCTGACTGGTTTTTAATGCAGACGCCAAGAACCCAGCCTGTTGCATATAGGCCTTGAGCTTAAGAACGCGGAACACACGTAAAATACGTAATACCCGTATCACGAGTAGATACTGTACACCCACAAACATTAGGCTCAAATAACTTGGCAATACAGACAGTAAGTCTACTATTCCAAAGAAACTAAAAGCATAGCGTAAGCGGTTGGGTGCTGAAAACAGCCTTAACGCATACTCAATAGTAAACAAAATAGTAAAAAACCACTCTGCATAAAAGAACAACGTGCCATACTGCAAACGCATATATAGCACACTATCAAGCATGACGACCGCCACACTGGCTAAAATTGCAATCAGCAATACAATATCAAAGAGCTTGCCCAGACGAGTATCTGTGCCTTCAATAATGATATGCGTACGGTTACGCAAGTGTGTAAGAGCTTCGGCGGTTGGTTGCTTCATAGAATCAGTACTTTATAAAATCAATGGCTTGATAGCACGCAATGACTTAAAATGTGATGGATAAGGGCAAGTTGGTCAAAATAGCTAAAACTGGTTTATAATATCGCTCACCTATCACAGTGAATACAATCTATAAGTTGCCACAGTGTAGCAAAAAAGCACTCTCAACAACATACAAATCGTTAACGTGCCAGTAGCGCTACTACCTCAAATAGACAAAGTAATGATAGTATAAAATCAGGCAATCAGAGATCGAAGGTTGTTGTTAATCACTTTTTTTACCCATAAAAATAGTACGTAGAACTTAAGGATGTTATATGGCAGGCCATTCAAAATGGGCAAATATTAAACACCGTAAAGCCCGTCAGGATGCAGTAAGGGGTAAGATATTTACCAAGATTATTCGCGAAATCGTTTCAGCTGCCAAACAAGGCGATCCCGATCCTGACAAAAACCCACGCTTACGTGCCGTTATCGAAAAAGCCCTATCCGTCAATATGACGCGCGACACGATCAATCGTGCTGTCGACCGTGGTACAGGCGGCGGCGATAATGAGAATATGGAAGAAGTCAGTTACGAAGGCTACGGTGTTGGTGGTGTGGCTGTACTGGTCGAAACCATGACTGATAACCTTAACCGTACGGTCAGCGAAGTACGTCATGCTTTTACCAAGAATGATGGTAATCTTGGCACATCAGGTTCAGTGGCGTATCTATTCACTAAACGTGGCGAAATCACTTTTAACGATGTCAGCTTAGAAGATGAAGTGATGCTCGTTGCACTAGATGCGGGCGCCGTTGATATCGAAAATGATGGCGAAAGCTTGCTCGTTATTACTGAATGGGAAAGTTTCGGTCAAGTCCAAGATGCCCTTAATGCGGCTGGTCTTATTTCTGACAACGCCGAAGTCACTATGTCACCATCTACCACGGCTGAGATCGACAATGTTGATGATGCTGAAAAGATCATGAAGATGATCGATATGCTAGAAGATGCTGATGATGTGCAAGAAGTTTATACTAACGTGAACTTCTCTGCTGACGTCATGGCTCAGCTTGAAGCATAAGCTTATTAATTGTTCAGTAAAAAGGGCCAGATACTAAAAGTATTTGGCCCTTTTTTATTAAGATAGCTCCAGACTCAGTTCTATGTCCAACTTCCTTCAAGTGCTAGTAAATACTCTTTTTTATCTAGCCCGCCTGTATAGCCACCGAGCTTACCGTCGCTTGCAATGACTCGATGACAAGGAACGATGATACTAAAAGGATTTTTACCATTAGCCTGCGCAACCGCACGAAACCCCTTTGGACTGTTGACACGCTGCGCGAGTGTGGCATAGCTAATGGTTTCGCCATACTCAATACCTTGTAATGCCTGCCATACTCTTTGCTGAAACTCAGTGCCCATAGAGAAGTCTAAAGGCAAATCTAACGTCTTACGTTTACCATCAGCATAGTCTTTGAGTTGGAAAATCGTTTCTATCAATAATGCTTGAGCAGGTTTGTTCATGCTTAGGCTATTTTTATCTATAAAGGTAAAGTCTTCATCTGTCAGGCCATAGTACTTTTTAATTTTGGGTACAGATTTTGAACTATGCCATGAGTTACCTGCCAGCAGCCAGTTTGCTTCAACAAGCATAGGCTGACCATGCTCATTGACACGAGCAATCAGTGTTAATCGATGTGACCCAAAGGCTGCTGTGGTAACTATCATAGCGTCTACTTCCCTATTCTTCTAAAAATGATTTACCAGATAAAACTGGCCCTCTTATTCTTTATCATCGGTCTCGAACAAAGCGGCGACAAATTGCTTCGGACTAAAAGAACGCAAGTCATCGATCGACTCACCCACACCAATATAACGGATAGGCACATCTGTCGTTTCGGCAATATTAAACACCACACCACCTTTAGCAGTACCGTCTAGTTTGGTGATAGTAATGCCTGTCAGTGGCACAACTTTATTAAACAGTTCGACTTGGTTGATAGCATTTTGACCCGTGCCAGCATCCAGCACAATCATACCTTCATGCGGGGCACTTGGATCCGCTTTACGCATGACACGTACGACTTTCTCCAACTCTGCCATCAAATGTGTCTTGTTTTGCAGACGTCCCGCAGTATCGGCAATGAGTACATCAATATTTTTTGCTTTGGCTGACTGCATCGCATCAAAAATGACAGAAGCGCTGTCAGAACCATGACCTTGCGCTACCACTGGAATATGATTGCGCTCGCCCCAAATCTGTAGCTGCTCAGTAGCTGCCGCACGGAACGTATCACCCGCTGCCAGCATGACTGATTTGCCTTCACCTTGTAGACGCTTGGCAAGCTTACCAATCGTTGTGGTTTTCCCTACGCCATTGACACCTACTACTAATATAACGAATGGCTTTTTGCTAGTATCAATCACCAATGGCTCAACTTTTGGTGTGAGGATATCAACCAATTCACTTTGCAATGCTTTATATAAAGAATGTGCATAGATCAAGTCACCACGATCTGTTTGCTCGGTGAGGCTCTTGATGATACGGTTCGTCGCGTTGACGCCGATATCGGCTACCAATAGCTGATCTTCGACTTCTTCTAATAGCTCGTCATCAATCTCTTTACCACCGATTAAGATACTGACCATGCCTTCAGCTAAGTTTTTGCGTGACTTACTGAGGCCCGTTTTCATACGGTTAAACCAGCTGCCCTTTTTCTTATTTTCTTTAGTCTCTTGTGACTCTTGTAACTCTGTAGCAGGCTCTTTGGTAGTAGCTGCCTGTACATTACTGTCAGCCACTGGGTTTACGCTTGGTGTATCACCCAATTGCTCTTGCAATGGCATAGCAGGAATGGTTGACGCAGTATTAGTTTGACTTGTAGCAGCGGCTGTCTCTTTAGCGCTCGAAAAGCTTTCAGAATTACCTTTAGGGACATTATGCTCTTCTGTCATAACAATTGGCGTCGCTAAAGCAATATTGTCCGCAGCATCATTACTAGAGACGTCTTGGTTTACCGTACTGTCCTTTTGCGGAGCAACACTCTCTGTTTCATCAATAATGGGCACAGATTGCACCGGTAGACTGGGTAAGGTAATATCATCGTCATCTAAGTCGTCAAGACCAGTATCAAGGTTAATGACTACGCGGTTGCTATTGTTTGGGTTGTTCATAAGTTTGCCCTAAAAGTTATCACGATCAATTATTTGTTTATTGTTAATGGATTTGCATATTGTCATCTGACTACGAACGACATGACGCTTAATTTTGACCTATTTTAGCATAATTCAAGTCATGCTCAGCCTTTACCCTATTAGACTATCGTCAAAATTTATCTGTTTAAAAAATCACTCAATGATTTGAGAAAGTTTTGCTTAAGGTTTAGACACAAAACTCTGACCTGCTACTTGTCAGACTTCGCCTACTCTACCAAGACTTATTCGATAAATACTTATTAGGAATCCGTTATGTCATTACTCTCTAAGCACTACAAAAAAATCAGCAGCATCAGTGTAGCTGTTTTATTAACGACGACTATATTGGTGACAGGTTGCACGACGACGCAAGAGTTTAGACCGACTGCTAGCGTTATGGTTGGTGCTCAGACTTCTTTGTAATGTCTTCTATCACTATGATTAGCATTTAATTCTTCTATTATTATTCTATATAAGTAGACCATACCATGCCATTGTCTTTACCTATAGCAGCTGCGCCATTACGCATGGCTTGTGCCTTAGTAGTAGCAGCGTCACTTACTGCGTGTCAAACCAACACGATGCCTACTAATTCTGCAACCGCGACAAGCTCAATCACAACAGATAGCTTGGCTCAAAACATATCAGATGAGAATAAAACAAGCAAAGACACAAAGCCGTCTGAGTTGACAATGGACATGTCAGGTCGACATGAATACCAATTAGAAAATGGTCTAAAAGTCGTCATAAAAGAAGACCACCGTGCCCCAGTCGCTATGACACAAATCTGGTACCAAGTGGGCTCGGCAGATGAGCCTCTTGATAAAGGTGGTATCTCTCACTTGCTTGAGCACATGATGTTTAAGGGCACGACCAATGTCTCTAGTGATGACTATGAGCGGCTAATTGCTAAGTTTGGCGGCGTCAACAATGCCTTTACCAGCTATGACTATACCGGATACTACGAGCTATTCCCTGCCAATCGTATGCCGTTAGCGCTAGAACTTGAAGCAGATCGCATGAAAAACCTTATATTCGATGGCAAAGAATTTGCCAAAGAGCATCAAGTGGTCATGGAAGAGCGCCGCCAACGTACTGACGACAATCCGCTTGCCAAAGCGTATGAGTCATTTCGTCTGCTGGCCTTACCTGATAGCCCAAAGGGTGAGTCTGTTATTGGGCCTATGAACGAGCTAGAATCGATCAAACTTTCAGATTTAAAAGACTGGTATAAGACATGGTATGCATCAAATAATGCAACGTTAGTCATCGTCGGCGACGTGCAACCACAAGAAGTACTTACTCAAGTCAAACGTTACTTCGGTAATTTAGAAAAAAGCAACCTACCCAAACGTACCTCTGTGACTCAAAAAGGCTTCCGTGGTTATCAAAAGGTAGACTCTGAGCAAGCCGTTCAAGTGCCCGTCCTACTGATGGGTTACAACGTACCAAGCCTTGCAACAACAGGCTCAAACAATGAAAAACAAGCTTATGCCCTGTCACTTGCGCAAGATGTGCTCGATGGCGGCTTATCTGCACGCTTAGAGAGTCGACTGATACGTGAGCAAGGTCTTCTTACCACGGTTGGTACTTCTTACGACTTGTTAGATCGCGGAGATGGGCTGTTTTTAATACAAGCAACACCTCGTGAAGGCGTCAGCTTAGAGCAAGCACAACAAGCCATAACCTCAGAAATAGAAAAGTTAAAAACCGATCCGATTGCCGATGACGAAATCAGTCGTGCCAAGACTAATACGGTTACTGGTTTGATCTATGCACAAGACAGCATGGAAGGACAGGCACGTATGATTGGCTCGTTACAATCTATCGGTCTAGATGACAGACTGCTTGCTAAGTTGCCAACTAAGCTCGACGGTATCAGTGTGGCTGACATTCAGGCTGCTAGTAAAAAGTATTTGGTCAAGGACAACTTAACGGTGATGCATGTCGTGCCACCTAAAGACAATAAAACCCCAGCGAAATAGTCGCTATATATGATCAAACGTCTCATAAAAATGGCCATAACACCGTATTCTTAATAAGAAGAAACTCATGATTCAGAATAAATACGACTCTAAAGCAAAACAAGAATCTTTTAAGGCTGCTTCATCCTCTATAAGAAGCACTATCGCATCTACAAAGCGAGCCTACCTCAGTGCTAGCGTAGCTTTTGCTTTTAGCGTCTTAGCTACTACCGCGCAGGCAGATGCAACAGCTGCTGAAGATTACCGCTCACCTGCTGCAGTCGATGCAAGTGCGCCAATTGCTGCCTTATCTAAACTGACCAGCTTAGCCGATGACAAACCTTTAAAAGTCACTGTACCAACCATTCAACAGTTTAAGACCAAGTCTGGCGTACCTGTCATGTTTGTACAAACGACCACCTTGCCAATTGTCGATATTGATTTGCGTTTTAATGCTGGTAGCGCGCGTGATGGTAGTATCAAAAAGGATGGTTTTGGTATTGCTAATATGACAGCGACGATGCTCGAACAGGGGTCAAAAAGCCTAGATGAAAACGCATTTACGCGTGCAGTGGAAACGTTGGGCATCAATCTAAGCAGTAGTGCCTACAAGGATATGTTCATCGTTTCACTACGTAGCTTATCCGATGACAAGCATCTCCTGCCAGCCACTGATTTAATGACACAGATGGTGAGTGAACCTACGTTTGACGAGCAAGTTCTAGCTCGCAATAAAGCAAGACTGTTGGTAGGCCTGCAGCAACAAAAACAAGATCCTAATAGCTTAGCAAGTATCGCTTTCAACGATGCTTTGTACGGTACTCACCCTTACGCGCATCCATCAGTCGGCACACTAGAAAGCGTTCCTACGATTGAGAAGCAACAACTGATAGACTTTAAAAACAAATATCTGGTAGCAGCAAACGCGTCTGTTGCTATGACCGGCAACCTGACATTAGAACAAGCCAAAAAACTGGCAGAAGACATCACTGCTAAATTGCCTACTGGCCAAGCTGCCACTTATTTACCTGAGCCGAAACCGCTTACTAAAGCGCAGCACGTCCACATTCCATTTCCTAGCACTCAAACCACTGTCCTTATGGGACAATTGGGTAGCAAACGGGCAACTGACCCAATAGCACAGCAGCAGCAGACCAACTTTGCTGTTGGAAACGAAGTCATGGCAGGCAGTGACTTTAATGCGCGACTAATGACGGAGGTAAGACAGAACCTCGGCTATACTTATGGAATCTCGGGATCGATGAATCCGATGCTCTCTCGAGGTCCCTACCAGATTGGTTTTTCAACACGTAATGACAAGGCGGGTGCGGCTATTGATGCAAGCTTAGCGGTTATCAATGAAACGCTAGACAAGGGTATCACCAATGAGGAGATGCGCTTAACTACAGATAATTTGAAAAACAGCTTCCCGATGGGGTTTGCGAGCAATGCTGGTATTAATAGCTTACTTGGAATGATGAATTTTTACCAATTGCCGAATAATTACTTAGCTGACTATACCAATCGCATTGATCAAGTCACACTTTCAGAGGTCAATCAAACCATGCGAGATACGCTAAAGCCTGATAACTTTTTAATAGTTACGGTTGGGCAAGAAGATCCTTGGAAAGAAAAGAAAGTGGTAGAAAAAACCAGTAAGAAATAAATCGCTAGGAAGCAATATTAGAAATAAGCGTTATCAATCCAATGGACGTATTATAAATGGTAAAAAATACTACTCATAATATGTCCATTTAAATATTTGAACGGCTATAATCTTTAAATAAGAAGCAGAACATTCTTAATGCTTGGCATTAGGAATACTTGGCGTCAGAAATTTTTAGCGCAACATCATAGACAAAATGCTCAGGCTTATGGGTAGCCCCGTTATAGCTCAAACGGATAACATGCTTATCATAAGACGTCACTTTATAATTACCATTGGCAAAGTTATGTAGCGTCGGCACAATTAATAGCGCTTCTATTTGACGGTTATCTACTTTAACATTGAGGCGCTGACCCTCTCGCGGATATAAGAAATAATCACAGTAGTCATTTACCATGACCTCTGATATACGTTCGATAACCTGATTACCTGTTTCTTCTTGAATTAATTTTGGACAGACATCAGAGCGCTTAGAGGCTAAACGAGCGTAAGAGTTCTTGATACTATCTTCTATCTCTTTAGAGCTTTGTATATGTCTATCAGCTTTATCCGTCACTATCATATTGTTTTCAGAGGACATCTCTGTACTACACGCATTAATCAATAATACCGACATAAGTGCAGAAGTAAACAAAGCGCCATACTTATAGTTCGAGTGCAAAAAACTTTGATTCTCATTATTTAACTTATGATAGCTTTTCTTTGTCGAGCGCTGATTTTTCATAGTTTTCGCTTAAAGTAAATTTGGTGGTTTTCTTTATAAGCCATGAAAATATAAAGGCGATTGATAACAGATATTATTAAAGCATAGTTTTTAAAGACCAAACAAATTTTTAATGAACTCATGCGTCTGTCCTATGAATCCTACCAAATAATTACAAAATTATTATTTTTAGTAAACACCGGAATAGTATATATAAAAATGAATATATATCTAGCGTTATCTCGGCTAACTTTATAATTATTTGAATTCTCGATTCTTGATAAATCAATTAATAGCGGCAAGAAGAGGAACTACTAGCGTGATTGAACCCCCACTTACGATAACCATCAGTATCTAAATGAATAGCCCCTGTCGCATATAATCCTAAGCCAAAGTTATAAGGCTGTCCTTGATACTGCCAAAACTGGCATAAGCCATCATGCATGGTACTCAAGCGCCATAAATTGTCTTCGTACTCAGGTACCCAGATATCCATAGCACTTGCATTCATATGCTTACTACCGTCTGCCCCGCCTGCACAATCATTCAAACCTGGGTTACGATATACCGAACGTATCTCACTACTAAGTGGTAAAATACCTTGGTTTTTCAACTCACTATAAAGGCGTAATGTTGGTACAATGTTAGACCATAGTTCTTGAGGTGGCAATTGATACGGCTCATACCCGCATTTACTCCAACTACGGGCAGTCGTCAGCAGTTGAGACAATGGCGGTACATTCTGTGATCCGACTCGTGCGCTAAGATAACGCTCATACTCTGCTACTTGTCTGGCACGATAACTATTGCTATTTAACCATGCATTAAAGTCCATATTCATAGAATCGTTATAAGCACCATTATAGGTGTTGTTTGCTGTACTATAAGTAGTACCGCGTCTCACTACATTCACACGTTTGTTTTCTTCAATGGACAACCTAGCATCAATTTCGAAATCACGCTGTTTTTGTACAATCAAGTTTTGCATACTGTCGCTATTTGATGCGTTCGCACCACTCAACATGGTAACACCAGGACGCTGATTTGAGCTGTTAGTAGAGGGCGTTATATACGCATTACTGTTATTGCTTGTACTGCTACTTTGACGTATTTGAATACGGCGTTCACTATCATCACTGATGATAACGGCATGAGCACTGACACTGCCAGCACATAGGATAAGGGTGATAATAGGTTGGCAAATTTGCCTATACGCATGGATTTTTGATTTTATCATTGCAATAAACTACCGCTAAAAACGTTTTATCGATACTATCAAATTTTCAACAAGCAGGCTAAACTATCGCTTCTAATTTGAAGTCCAATATTGATAATTAACACTTATCCTTACAACTTTTATAATTGAGTGACTTTATTATTATTTGTGAATTATATAGCCATCGCGTGCTCGCATACTTTTATTAAAGTCGGTACTTTTAAGTACGCTTCTCATCATTATTTACACAGAGATAATTTAGTTAGTACTTCCCTCCTACACCAATTGTTAGCCAAATTCTGCCTATGTCTTCTAACCCGCAATATCGTTTTTCACGTCAGAGCCATCATTTGGGTCAAGGTCATGCACCGACGCTATGGCAACGTATTCATATCGACCCATGGTTAACTTTACTGTTATTGACGGTTTGTTGTATTGGTCTGACGATTCTATACAGCGCCGCCAGCCAAGATATTGGTATGGTTATTCGCCAAATGGTTAGTTATGGAGTGGCATTCACGGTAATGTTTACCATGGCGCAGATACCGCCCAGTCTCTATCGTACTTTTACGCCCATATTTTATGTCTTAGGACTTATATTATTGGTATTGGTAGATATTATCGGTGAAGTACGTATGGGTGCTCAGCGCTGGATCAATTTGCCTGGGTTCGGTAGTGTGCAGCCTTCAGAGTTTATGAAGCTCGGCATGCCAATGATGTGTGCTTGGTTTTTGTCTAAGCGTGATTTGCCACCGTCAGCGTCTAGCATTGCTATTACCTTGGCATTAATCATTGTACCGGTGCTATTGATTGCTAAAGAGCCAGATCTTGGTACATCACTACTGGTCGCTGCTAGTGGCATATTTGTGCTTTTCTTAGCAGGCCTTTCATGGCGATTGATTTCTGCTGCTGTAATTTTAGCTGTGCCGTTTATTGCCTTTGCTTGGAATTTTTTACTCCACGACTATCAGCGTACGCGGGTATTGACACTCCTTAATCCTGAAGCAGATGTACAAGGTGCTGGGTGGAACATCATTCAATCGAAGACAGCCATTGGTTCTGGTGGCCTCACTGGAAAAGGCTATCTGGAAGGCACGCAATCACACTTACATTTTCTACCAGAAGGCCATACTGACTTTATCATTGCCGCCTTCTCCGAAGAGTTTGGTTTACTCGGTGTGATGCTACTGATGTTCATTTATTTCTGCCTTTTATCACGCGCCTTATATATCGCTTTCACCCATCCTGACGTTTACAGCAGATTGTTGGCGGGTGCTATCGCTATGTCTTTCTTTGTTTATATATTCGTCAATGTCGGTATGGTTGGCGGCATTTTGCCTGTCGTAGGTGTTCCACTACCATTCATTAGTTATGGTGGTACGGCTATCGTGACTCTGATGGCAGGATTTGGCTTGCTCATGTCTATCCATACACATAAATCTGGCTAACTGGAATAAGGTACTTTCTGTATAATTCGTCTTTCGAGTAAGTCGTTGTAATAATTATGGTATTACCATTAAAATAAATTATTTTGTACTACTAATGATTTGATAAAAGACAATGAGCCATAGCGCGAAGAAGAGTTTTATTCTTAGCGCTATGGCTTTTTTATTTTGATGGTCTTCATATAATTTATGTTCGTATCAATCACTATAATAGTTACAAATCCGAAATAATCATTCGTTTTAGCGCCTCTTATTTCTAATAGTAAATAGACACAATTTCCGATATCAGTTAATTGCCTATGAGTCTAGAAAGATTTTATTCCTTGTTTTTTACAAAAAATTGCGTTAACCTCGTTTTACTGTACTCTGATACATAACCCGTACATAGCTACTAATAAACTTTGCATTTAAATATATTTAGGTTGTAGAGTAGCCGTATAGTTAGCATCTTGTAGATTCCAGACTTTCAAATACACTACTTAATTAACGGTTTGATAACAAAGCGATACGCGATGTCCTCTGAACCTTTTATTAACGTAGCATTCTAAAGAAGTTTGTAGATCGCACATCATGTAAATACGACATATAGTGATATTGTCACTCAGTCCTGATTTTGGACTTTGTATTCAATGCTTATCGCTAACTATCATTTGAGCGTATCGTCAGTCACTTTAGCTCTGTTTCTGCTGAATACTGATGATAATGAAATGAAAAATTACCATATATTAATATCTATAAGAGCCGCTCATTAATCAATATGAAAATAATAGATTAATGCCATGCTCAATCTAAAATATTTAGAGTTAGGTTTTGATGTATAAGTTATAGAGGTATTTATGAACAAGCGTTTATCTGGTTTACTTACAATGTCAGCAATGTTATTTGCTGGCTCTGCAGTCGCTACCAATGCAAATGCTGTAGAAGCAAAGACCACACTTGCTATGATTTCGCAAGATAACGCCTCCCACATTGACCGTGTACTTGGTGAACTAAGCCGTCAGCATGATGGTGCATCAAGTTTGGTAAAGTCAGCCCGTCAGCCGACTTCATTGGCACTTAGCAGCTCATTGTTAGCCAATGATACGACACAAGTTACCAATGATGAAGATGTATTAGAGCGCTTAACAGCTGTTGCTTCTAACTCTGTCAGTAAGTTCAAGCAGACTGGTCTTGCGTCTTGGTATGGTCGTAAGTTTCATGGTCGCAAGACTGCCAGTGGCGAAACTTTTGACATGAACGGTTTAACTGCAGCGCATCGCTCATTGCCATTGAACTGCTATGTCAAAGTCACTAACAAGACCAATGGCAAAAGTGTCGTGGTAAAAGTGAACGATCGCGGCCCATTTCATGGTAACCGTGTATTAGACTTATCTTATGGTGCTGCTAAAAAACTCGGTATTACGAGCAAAGGCGTGGGTAACGTTGCTATCGAACGCGTTGCAGGACCTTAATTTTAGATATCAGTTTTAAAGACCAATAATATTGCTAGCCTATATAGCAAAAAAAGCCTAACTAATCATTAGTTAGGCTTTTTTTATGGTTTATATTTATCGCTCTATGCTAATAGTAGCGACTAAGCTAGTCAAAACACAGTACTATTAATTCTATATACCTTATAACTCAAATGCACTTTCGATGGCATCATCTAGACGCTCAACAGCAATCACGTTGATACCTTTAAACTGAGGCGCATCCTTAGCAGGTGCATTGGCCTTTGGAATGATGGCATGCTTAAACCCATGTTTCATCGCTTCCTTCAGGCGCTCTTGTCCGTTAGGTACTGGGCGTATCTCGCCCGATAGACCGACTTCGCCGAATACTGCTAATGAAGATGGTAACGCTCTCTCTTTAATACTTGAAGCACAAGCCAACAGTACGGCCAAATCAGATCCTGTCTCTATGACTTTGACGCCACCAACGACGTTGACATAGACATCTTGTCCACTGGTATGTATTCCGCCGTGACGATGCATCACTGCTAGCAACATGGATAAACGTTGGAAGTCTAAACCTAGCGCCATTCTTCTAGGCGAACCTTGTGAATCATCGACCAAGGCCTGCACTTCTACTAGTAACGGCCTTGTACCTTCACGGCTGACCATTACTACAGATCCAGCAACAGGTTTATCGTAACGACTTAAAAATATCGCTGATGGATTGGCGACTTCTTTGAGCCCCATATCAGTCATACCAAAGATACCCAATTCATTAACCGCACCAAAGCGATTTTTGACCGCACGGATCATACGAAAACGTGAGTCAGACTGGCCTTCAAAATAAAGTACGGTATCAACCATATGCTCCAATACTCGCGGACCCGCTAGCGTACCTTCTTTGGTTACATGTCCTACTAAAAATAGTGCCGTTCCCGTTTGCTTAGCATAGCGGGTCAAAATTGCAGCAGACTCTCTAATCTGACTGACACCACCTGGTGCAGAGTTGATAGCGTCCGTATAAATTGTCTGAATAGAATCAATAATAGCAATGGCGGGCTGCTCTTGCGTTAATGCAGCGCAGATAGTTTCTACGTTAGTTTCGGCCAGTACACGCAGTCTATCAGCAGGCAAGTCTAAACGTTTGGCTCGCATTGCTACCTGCGCAAGTGATTCTTCACCCGTCACATATAGTGCACTACCTGCTAGTGAATCCGCCCGTGCCATATTGGTCGCCGTTTGCAGCAAGATCGTTGATTTACCAATACCTGGATCACCGCCGATTAACACTACGGAACCCGCCACTAACCCACCACCCAGTACGCGATCGAACTCACTGATACCAGTTGGTAGGCGTGTGTCGAGCGTCACACTTACTGCATTAAGCGGCATGACAGCACTGTGAGTACCAGAGTAGTTACCAGCTGGCGCACTGGTACCACGAGTAGCAGCTCGTGCGTTATTAGGCTTCGCGGTGCTCTTATTGTGATGAGGCATGCTGACATTTGGGGCTTCGACCAAGCTATTCCATTCCCCGCAATCCGTACACTGCCCGGCCCATTTACCAAAATGCGCACCGCAATGCTGACAGACATAGCTGCTTTTATTTTTTGCCATAGCTTATAAGCCTTATTCAGAGGGTCAATCGAGAATAATGAAGAAAGTATTGTCACGCTTTATAAGCGCTGATTCAAAAATATTTGTTATGATAAGTCAGCCTTTAGTTTTACAAGCTGTACTTGAAAGAGGATGATATTAATTGTAGAGATGTTAATTGTAGATATAAGTAGTAACTGGCTTACAGGCTCTATATAGAATAGTGTTAACCAGCTCTATTAGTTAATTAGAAAATATAAAGTTGTTAGTATAACTTTACGCAGCGTTTTGAAGGCAAAATGCAGAGGAAGTAAGGAAAACCTATGCCAGCACAACTCTACTTTAACGGCACCTTTTTGTTTTGAGCGCACTATATAAAATAGAGTATGAGATAAGCAACTTAACGCTCTCACTTATACTTGAAAGTCTTTACCTAGATAAACGGATTTCACTAAATCATTTTCTAACACTTCAGCCGAAGTGCCTTCTGCAATGATAGCGCCTTCTGATACGATATAAGCCTTTTCACAAATCGCCAATGTATCTCGAACATTATGATCGGTGATTAAAACGCCAATACCGCGATTTTTAAGCGTCAAAATAACGTCTTTAATATCACCGACAGAGATAGGATCTACCCCTGCGAAAGGTTCATCTAATAAGATAAACTTAGGATCAGCGGCCAATGCTCGCGCAATCTCACAGCGTCGACGCTCACCGCCTGACACGCTCATACCCTGAGACTTGCGCACATGTTCTAAATGGAACTCGCCAATCAACTTTTCAAGTTCTTGATGCTGTTCAGCTTTACTTAATTCTGTACGAGTCTGTAGGATAGCTAAGATATTATCTTCGATAGATAATTTACGAAAGATTGATGCCTCTTGTGGTAGATAGCCGATACCCGCACGCGCACGCTCGTGCATTGCGTATTTAGATAAATCCATTTTACCTAGCGTAACACGGCCCTTATCCATATTGACCAGTCCCACCACCATATAGAAACTTGTCGTTTTACCAGCACCGTTAGGCCCCAACAATCCGACAACTTGACCCTGTTCGACAGAAAATGAAACGTCTTTGACCACCCAACGCTTTCCATAGCGCTTGCCTAGATTTTGCATAGTCAATCGAGCGACAGGCGCCGTATTAGTATTTGATGCCGATAGGTCTAGATTTTTATCATCGCTCATAACTTACTCTTACTTTCACAAAATTTAAGCATTGCTAAAGGCAGACTTATTTACTCATAGCCTGTTTATTTGGATTAACGTACGCCACTCTGATTTGTACCATTGTTAGGCGGGAATACCAGTTCAACGCGCTGATTGCCGCCAGCGGTTGCTTCAACATCACCTGCTTTTAGGCTATAACGAATGACGTTACCAGCAAAGCTTGCGCCATTCTGAACCAGCTTTGCATTGCCAGTTAGCGTAATAATCCCAGACACTGCGTTGTAGTCAATCTTGTTAGCCTGCCCTTTTGCCAAGCCTTTTTCTTGCGTGACTACTTGCTGCATAGTCGCTGGACGGCCAGTTGCTACCGCTGAATTAATGCTACGCTGCTGAGAAAGATTGACCGTAATATTATCAGCCGTCATCTTAAACGTACCTTGGGTAATAATGACATTACCTGCATAACTGGTCACGCCGGTACGCTCACTATAAGTGGCTTTATCCGCTAGCAATTTAATCTGCTGATTAGAATCTGATGGCAATGCATGACTATATAGCGGTAGCGCCAACAACATCACCATTGGTAGTGCGCGCAATTTGTGCAAGCAGAATGACGATGCGCGTAAAGTAGGCAAAAATTTAAGTTTCATATAAATAACTCATTTCATAATAGGTGGTAGGATTTGCAAACTTTATGCTAGCTGCTATTTTTTGACACAGTAAATAAGAAAGACTTTGATTAAAACAATGCTTTGTCTTGGCGTTCAGATGGAGAAAAGGCAACAGCAACTTGGCCAAATTCATATTCACCCGTTTCAAGATTGGCAGTCATACTAGAGGCTTCAAATCGATTCATGCCTTGTTCGATTTTCACAGGCGCGTCACTGTATACTTTGCCTGATTTCGTATTACCTTTTAGCGTACTACCAGTCACTTTTATCGGTTCGATCTCAGGGGTACTCTTATTGCCTTCGCTCACCAGTGTAAATCCACCTGATAAACTAAGCTCCCCTGTCTGTTGACTAATAGCTGCACTGCCCGCTTGAATACGATAGCGTTGCTCTGCAGATGGTTCCCAATTCATGGTAATGCCTGACATTTCATCCTGATTGGTCTCAGGATTATGCGTCAAAGACTCAGCGGTAAGCTCGTATTCGGTTTCACCTTGTTCATTGGTCTGCACGGCTTTGATATCAGTGGCTTCATAATCGACATCTGTTGTTTCAATATTGACTGGCGGCGTTACGTCGCCTTGCTGCTGAAAAAACCAACCTGCGATACCAGCAATAATTAAGGCTAATACAATTAAGACACGTGTATTCACGACTGGTTATCCTGAGTTTGCGCCTCATCAAGCGTGTAATGCGCGATAAAGTCTTGATAATGTCCATGACCTTTTAAAATAAGGTCACATATCTCGCGCACTGCACCAGTACCGCCAGCACGAGTCGTTACCATGTCACTGCGCTTGATAACTTCAGCATGCGCGTTAGGCACGGTTGCCGCAAACCCTACTGTTTGCATCGCTTTAATGTCTGGTAAATCATCGCCCATATAGGCACAGTCGGCAGCAGTGATATTCAGGGCAGGATCTAGAGACGATAGCAGCTCGTTTAGCGCAACAAGCTTATCATCACGGCCTTGCACCACATGGTTGACGCCCATTTCTGCTGCTCGCTTATTCACCATTGCACTACTACGGCCGGTAATAATGGCTGTCAAAATACCGTAGCGCGCTAGAGACTTAACACCCACACCATCCTGTACGGAGAACGCTTTGGTCTCAACACCATTGGCATCGTAGATAATTTGACCATTGGATAAAATACCATCAACATCCATGACCAATAGTTTTACTTGTCCGGCTTTCTGTATCAAGTCCTGCATTATTTGTCTCTTTTTAATATTTATTTTCGAAGCGTTATTCTATATAGCTTAACTATTTCAACGGCAACTCACAAACCTTATTTGACCCCAGCTTGTAGCAAATCATGCACGGTAATAATAGCTTCTAAACGATCTTCATTATCAATGATCAATAACTGGCTAATACCACTTTCATTCATAACACTTAGCGCATCTGACGCACGCATCGTTTTACTGATATGGCGTGGATTGCTGACCATCACTTCATGCATTGGCGTTTGTAGATCGATGCCTTTTTCTAACCCTCGGCGTAAGTCACCATCTGTGAACACACCGACGACCTTATTATTATCATCAGTCACTACGGTCATGCCCAATCGTCCGGCAGACATGGTAAACAAAGCTTGTTGCAATGGGGCTTGCTGATGAATCAAAGGCAAGTCTTCTGAATTGGTATGCATCAAATCTTCGACACGCGTCAATAGCTGACGACCCAAGGCACCAGCAGGATGCGATAATGCAAAATCTTCAGAAGTAAAATTACGTGCATGTACTAAAGCAACCGCCAATGCATCTCCGAGCGCTAAAGTAGCCGTCGTACTGGAGGTAGGCGCTAGATTAAGTGGACACGCCTCCTGCGACTGACCAAGCGTTAATACAATGTCAGCTGCTCGTGGTAGCATACCGCGCTTATCACGACTGATACTGATAAGAGGGATATTTAGATGTTTGACCACTGGTAATAGCATCTTGATTTCATCTGACTCACCTGAGTTTGAAATAGCAAGCAGCACATCACCTTTCACAAGCATCCCCAAATCACCATGCCCCGCTTCACCAGGATGCATAAAAAAAGCAGGCGTACCCGTTGAGGCAAAAGTCGCTGCTATCTTGCGTCCAATTAATCCTGATTTGCCCATGCCCGTGACCACCACTCGACCCTTACAAGTCAGGATGATGTCACATGCTTGTGCAAATCTGTCGTCAATCTGCTCTGTTAGCAGTGCTAACGCAGATATCTCTGTATTAATGGCCTCGATAGCAGTGGTAATAAATTGCTCATGGGTTAAGTTGTTTTTGGTATCACTCATGAATCCGCTCTATTTTTATAATGAATCAATACGCTATTTTACTACACTATGTTTCATATTAGTAATAGTCTACAAAATCTACACTAATATAGTGCTGCATACGGAATAAAAGAGCTTGCTGCTATCTATACAAAAAAAACCCACTATTATTAGCAGGTTTTAAACGAATAAATCATGTCTTAATGTTTTTTCAGACAACACGCTCGATTAATTCAATACGTTAGCTATTGCTATCATTAGAACCGTCGTTTGGCTTATCTTCAAAGCCGGTGTTATCTACCGTGGCATCAAACCCACGATCTTGGCCGAAGCCACCACGCTCAAACCCGCGCTCTTGACCTTGACCGAAACTACCGCGTTCAAAACCACGATCTTGACCTTGGCTAAAACCACCGCGATTAAATCCACTACGACTCGATGCAAATCCGCGCTCTTCAAAGCCACCAGCAGCAGGATTACTACCACGTTCAAAGCCACCGCCTTGATATCCAGTCGGTGCTGCGCTCTGAGGCTGAGCACTTGTACCTGTCGTCGTACTACTACGCGGGTTACGTGCTGGCACGACTGTTGAAATGGCATGCTTATATACCATTTGGCTCACTGTGTTTTTCAGGAGAACAACATATTGATCAAATGATTCAATTTGGCCTTGTAATTTAATACCATTTACCAAAAAAATAGAGACAGGAATGCGGTCTTTGCGCAGCGAGTTCAAGAACGGATCTTGTAAAGTTTGTCCTTTTGACATGAAATCTCTCCTAAATATTATATAGTTATGTTTTGAGTGCCAATTATTTTAAGTGTTAATTTAATTATAATGGCTAAAAGGTAGATACAATAAGGTGTTTTCTTTATAAAACGTATCTAAATAAATATTCATTGCTCTTAAGTGATTCCACTTTATCGCGAATACGTTATTATTGTAAATAATTAAGTAACTAGTTGTTTCGTTAATACTTTCTGTCTACAAAAGTCTATAAACCAGACATCATAACAAGGCTCAACGCACTGAGCCAAATTATAACAGCTATCTATGTCAATTTTTGAAACTAATTGTGTTAGCTATCATTGCACCTTAAGACAAGTACTCTCGTGCTTCGGCCATGGTTTCAAACGTTTGTAATATCATACGACTGCTAGCATCAGCCCCGCTCTCAAACTCTACTGTCCCATTCGATGATGCGCTAGGCAATTGCATTACCTTTCTTAGCCATGTGTACTGACGTTTTGCTAGCTGTCTTGTAGCATATAATGCCTTATTTTGCATTTCCTGACAAGCAAGCGCCTCGGTCTCTTGGTTAGCCATATTTGGTTGAGTAGCTGACTGAGCAACATTATCTGAGATTTCTTTTTCTCCGTTGACAGCTGTATGCTTTCCAAAAGCTTCATAAAATTGAGCTTTATCTAGATGAGTCTCATCAAATATCGGATGCTCAATATGCACCAAGTATTCTAGTACTTGCCTGTAGCCCACACAGCGCATCGAAGGTATATTAGGCGTGAGCGGATACTTTTTTAGTAAGTCTATGACTTCAGCCACTAGCCCTTCATTCCACATGATATCTAGACGTTGTTCGATACGATTATGTAGCCATGGACGATCTGGCATTACCGATAGCGCATGCCATTGCTGATTCGGATTATGTGCCAATGCTTGCTTTGGCTTGCGCTGCCAGTCACTTATTGGAATATGTGTTTGTAGATAGACTTCAATTGCTCGCGTGATACGCTGAGTATCAGTAGCATTCAAGCGCTCATGACTTATAGGGTCTATACTCCCCAAATAATCATATAGAGCGCTAATACCTTCTTCTTGACGCCACTGCTCTACGCTCGCCCGTACGCTGTCATCGCTATCGGGCACAGGAGACAACCCATCGAGTAGCGCCATGTAATACATCATGGTACCGCCTACTAATAATGGTATCTTGCCATTTCTGTGACACTCGTCAATAAGACGAGCAACGTCACTGACAAACTCCGCCACGCTATAGCTTTGCGTAGGATCGATGATATCGACCAAATGATGTGGATAACGCGCCAGCTCAGCCGCTGTTGGCTTGGCTGTGCCAATGTTCATGTCACGATATATCAGCGCTGAGTCCACAGAAATTAATTCAAAACGACCTGTATCGTATAGCTCGTATGCCAGTGATGTCTTGCCGCTAGCAGTTGGTGCCATAAGACAAACTACGCTATTATCCGTCAGTTTGTGAGGTAGGCTATCAGACGAATGTTGCATAAAGTGGCCTTTCATAATATAGGGATAACTCAGATATCGATTGGTTTAATTGCTTTAAGATGTTGTAATTATTTTCAGATATTCAGGATAGCATTAGCTTTACTAAGCGATGACTGTCTATCGCTTTAATAGCATTGTTCATGATTATTTCAGTAAGATCATTTGCAAAAACTATTGAATCTTGCGCAGACATTTGCGTATTGACACTAATAAGTTGCTGATTAATCTCAGTAGCACTGCTTGGCAATCTATCTTTTTTGAATACTTGATGACTAGAGGTAAGTGATTCGAACAACTGGCTTACTTTAAACTGCCAGTCTTTAGCACTTATCAGTGCACACTGCCCTTGGTGATAAAATAATAACCAAGGTAGCTTTTTATCATCTGTGTTTAAGTCCATGTCAACAGCTTCTACATCGTTAATGATATCTAAGCAAATTGGTAAAGATGCAGAGGTAGCTGCTCCATCAGAATAATGTGAAGTGCTGTGGTTACTATTGTTACTTTGGTCTGATCGTTCATTGATATAAGATCGCGCTGACTCTTGCAATGAAGGATTATATGAAAGTGATTGGTTTGCAGTAGACTGATAAGACTGTCTAGTAGATTCTACTCGATTATTCTGCCTTTGGTTATTGCTAGACTGACTACTTGAGATGGGCATTTCAGACGAACGACTTTCAGAAGCATCTACGTTTGATAATTCCGCAGATATATATTGGCTATCAGCGTCTGTCATCGCTACGGACGCAGATGCAGACTCAGATCCAAACTTAGCTACATCAATCGTTTTCAACTGCGTACGAACTGTATGGCCTAAGTGCGCCATAATATTATTCAATGGACTGATTTTGATACGCTGTTTAGATGGATGCACATTGATATTCAACCATTGCGTTGGTAAATCAAAATACAGTGCATACCCCATACCTGCTAGCTGCGCACCTTGTGCCAGTTGACGTATTTGATTGCTAATCAATGCTTCTTTTACCAGTCTGCCATTTACATAAATCAGTTTGGGTAAGTCAGATTTGTCATGATGTAGCGGCCATAACCAACCACTAATCGCTGCCTGATTAACATTGCTATCATCGTACGCTACAGACGACTGTACCAGACTCGACAAATCTATCGATATTGCTAATGCATTATCTGTCAACGCCATACCAGTCGCTTGTTCCAACCGCGGCAGTGGCAAGCGACTGGTATTATTGTCATTATTACCACTAATACTCGTAGCACTTGCAGATAATGATAGACGCTGTTTATTGTCATGAAAAAGTGTCAAAGCAACATCGGCACGCGCCAGTGCGACTTCACGGACAATGGTTTCGATATGACCGAATTCAGTAGCAATAGATTTTAGGTTGCCACGGCGGGCAGGCACGTTAAAATACAAATCTTTTACGACAATCGTGGTACCACGGTTATGGACAACTGGTAACAGTTTCGGTGTGTCATCTAATACGCCAGCGACCTGTAATTGACGGCCAATGCCACTATCATCATGACTACTGGTTAAGGTTAAACGCGAGACAGCAGCCATCGCCGCTAACGCTTCACCGCGAAAACCCAACGTCGTAATACCATGCAGATTAGCAACGTCAGCAACCTTACTGGTCGCATGACGAGTGATGGCCATGACCATGTCATCAGGATGAATACCGACCCCATTATCAACCACTTCAATCAAGCCCATACCGCCTTGAGTGATGCGCACCTCAATACTGGTCGCACCTGCATCGATGGCATTTTCCAGCAGCTCTTTGACTACCGCTGCTGGACGGGTCACCACCTCACCTGCTGCTAATTGATTGATTAGCAACGGCGATAGTTTTTTGATGCGGGTATTAGGATGATTATCTGGCATGGATAGATGTCATATTCTTGGAAGGTAGCGATTGGTGTAATTTAGATATTCATTTAGATGGTAAGTTGCGATAGATCCAAGCCCTGCGCTTGACCTGCCTTTGACAGTCTTAACTGCACTTGGCGAGCTTCAGTGTCGTTATCATCGCTGACACTTTGAGTCATATCGATAAATAACGTGGGCGGTGGAAGATAGCTATCAGCGCGGCTAGCCCATTCGATGATGACTAGCGCTTCAGGCTCATCGAGATACTCATCAAACCCAATAAAAGACAGCTCTTCTGGATCTTGCAGACGATATAAATCTGCATGATAAACCGGCTTGATCGAACCATCTTTTCGCTGAATACTGTAGGGCTCAACCAAGGTATAGGTTGGGCTTTTCACCGCACCTGTATGACCAAGCGCTTGTAACCAATAACGCGTTAGTGCCGTTTTACCAGCGCCCAAGTCCCCTGCCAGCCACACGCTGCCTGTCAGTGGTAATGTCGCTAATTGCTCAGCCAATGATTGAGTATCTTGCTCAGAGTTTAGTATCAGAGTCTTTAAGTATTTGCTATTTTCTATAGATTGACCATCACACATCAGACTGAACCTGCTCTGTCTGTACCTGCATGGTTACGGTTGGATTGGTAAAGCTTTCACCGCGAATCAGCTTGGCATACAGCTCAGAGTCAGTCCACTCAGCACGAACCTGCTCACTGAATTCAAAGTCCTCTAAAACTAGCTTACCCATTTGAGCGTTTGCAACATCATCAGCAAAGCACTGTGCATACCCTGTCGCCGTCTCGTGGGCAATCACTGAGTACACGCTGACATCAGCTTCACCATTTTGCATTTGTGTCTGACGTAGTATTTCTTGCGCCCAAAAGAATATCACTCGTGAAAACTGCTCTGCCGATGGTGAAACTGGCAAGCTTATCCAACGTGCGCTAAATTTCTTACACGCTGCGATGTACTCAGGATCATCTTTGTTCCAAAAACAAATGGCATGATCAAAGCTATCAATAATGTCTTTGATCGAAGATTTTAGCAAACCAAAATCATAAACCATTTGCCCATGGTCTAAACGAGTGGCTTCAAGGATCAGCTCAATCTGATAGCTGTGGCCATGAATCGAGTGCTTACAACGCTCAGAACTACAGTTACGAACGATGTGAGCATTTTCAAATTTGAACAGTTTACGAATACGCATAATAATTTGACCAAAACAGTAAGCACTATGGTGCTAAATGTTAATAAATAAGAGTTTGCCGCGTTTATGAATCGGTTTATGGCTCATTATAGCAAATCGCCATGTATCCGTAAGTAAGCACTTATTAATATAATGATTGATTGAACGAATCAATTGGTAAACTAGGACTAACCGTAAACATAAAGAATTTGAACGATAATTGAATCGTAGAGGAATTGTGCGAGCGCTATCTATTACTAAAGCTTAAGCCTATACTCTATTAAGTAAACAGCTATGTTAGCTGTATTCACACTGTCTTGAATTCGCTTAACTTTGCGTAATGAGTAGTGTGCTGTAAAAAAGGAAACGATTATGAGCAAAGGTCAAGATAGTAAGAAAAATGTTAAGAAAAAGCCCCTTTTGACTGCTAAAGAGAAGAAAGCTGCCAAACAAGCCAAGAAAGACGACAATGGTAGTATTTTAGGCAAACATTAATAATAAATACATCAATATGCTAATCTGACGTAACCGTTCGATTGGTATTTTTTTTTGGTTCGTCATTGGCCTTTAGCTAAGCACTGTCTTTAATTAAGCTTCGATTTTTATTAAGCTCCGCGCGGCGCAAACATAATAATCGCCATTCCCAGCAACGCCACTATCGAACCCACTATGTCCCACATGGTTGGTCGTATACCATTGACCGTCCACAACCATAAAATCGCCATACATATATAAACGCCACCATATGCAGCATAGACCCTGCCCGCAGCAGTTGGGTGTAATGACAGCAGCCAAACAAACGCGACTAAGCTCAGCGCACCAGGTATCAGCAGCCAGATTGACTTGCCTTCTCGCAGCCACAGATAAGGCAGATAACATCCTGCAATCTCAGCCAATGCAGTAAGCGCAAATAGCCCAACCGTCTTTAATTCTGTCAAAAATCACTACTCCTCATCTACTACTTTTCTAACCTGCTAAGACCAGCCAGGTATTGTACGGCATTCCCCAAAATAATCACCCTATCTCTGTCACCACTTATAAAAAGCTATTTTTTCTGACATGACAGTTAAAATCACAGTACAATCTATCATAACAAACAAACCTCTTAGATAACCGTCTATCGAGGCCATACCGACATTGTAAATAGGAAGTTAGCATCATGATGCGTATTGGATTATTTTTATTAACCAACTTAGCAGTGATTGTGGTATTTAGCATTGTGTTTGGTATTTTATCGAGGTTTTTTGGGATTGGCGGCGTGCACAGCGCAGGTGGTCTTAACTACATTAGCCTTGCCGTTATGTGTGGTATCTACGGTATGGTCGGCTCGATGGTGTCGCTATTTATATCGAAGTGGATGGCTAAAAGATCCACTGGTACGGTAGTCATAGAATCGCCACGCACCGCTACTGAGCAATGGCTAGTCGATACCGTAGCCAAACAAGCACGAGCCGTAAATATCGGTATGCCTGAGGTTGGTATTTTTAATAATTCGCAGCCAAATGCCTTTGCGACTGGCTGGAATAAAAATAAAGCGCTAGTGGCAGTATCGTCTGGTCTACTACAGAATATGAATCAAGATGAAGTCGAAGCGGTACTGGCGCATGAGATTGGTCATGTGGCTAACGGTGATATGGTAACCCTTGCCCTTATCCAAGGCGTGGTCAATGCGTTTGTAATGTTCTTTGCACGTATTGTCGGTAGTTTCGTGGACCGTACTGTGTTCAAAAACACCAGTGATCGCCCAGGTATTGGGTACTTCATCACTAGTATTGTGATGGATATTCTACTTGGTTTCTTGGCGTCTGCTATCGTGATGTGGTTTTCACGCTTACGTGAATTCCGTGCGGATCAAATGGGCGCAAAGCTTGCCAGCCGCGAAAAAATGATCAGTGCGCTTGATGCGCTTCGTCCTTCTGCACAGCGACCAGATCAAATGCCTGAGAGTATGAAAGCATTTGCGATCTCATCAGGACAAACGCAAGGCTTTAGTATTGCCAACCTATTCCGTTCACACCCAACGCTTGATGACCGTATTGCGGCGTTGAGAGAATATAATCCTAATTAATGACAATCGATTTAAAACCAACTTGCTACTTGTTAGCAGGTTGGTTTTAAAAAAATACTTTATATAGAAAATTAGAAGTTAGAGTATGAATACTCAGTCACTATCATTTTATTTAGTAGTAAAAGGCTAAACATTAGCGCTAGTTTAAATAAAAGAGATATTACTTCTTTTCCTTAGACGGAAAAAGCGATACCAAACCATCTCCTATGATTCCTCGCCAAGCAAAGTAATCATGTCCTGCAGCATACTCTTGATAATGTGTATCGTACCTTTTTGCCAATAAAACGTCTCGCAGATGACGATTGGTTCCCAATATACCGTTGCTACCATTTTTACCACGAGCCGTTTCAAACACGCCTGCGCTCAAAAAGAAACGAACGGGTGCCTTATCCATTTTTATTACCTCAGACGCTACGAAGTGTTTATCTTCTGCTGTCTGATCTTTTGGATGCCACCAGTAAGACCCAGACATAGAGATAACATTGCCAAATATGTCGGGGTGACGTAGTGCGATAGTCGTCGCTGCTAAACCGCCATAACTTGACCCTGCAATGACCGTTCTATCCGTTGGTATCGCTACTGGCAATCGTTTATTTATTTGTGGTACTAACTCATTGGCCAATACATCTGCAAACATTGGGTTGGCAGGTAATTCACGTGCACGGGCATCATTGTCAGGATTGCTAATAAACACCGCTGTCACTGGTGGAACCTTACCTTCTGCAATCAAATTATCTAAAATCGTGGGCAATCCAACCGTATCAATATAGGCTTCCGCATCAAAGATATATAACAGCACCGCATCATCTTTACTATTCTCCTTGTTATTATTAACAGTTGGGGAGTAAATGGTGATATCGCGAGTATTGTCCAATGTACTACTAGTAAATTTAAAGGTAGACAACGCTCCTTTGGGAACCTCTGCCTGTCTTTTTATCCAACGCCTATTTGGTGCGTCTTTTAACGTAATAGTAGATTTGGTTGTGTACTTATCAGTGGCTGAACGTGGCCATGAATGGTGATTATAAGGATCGGCTTGAGCCACGGCTTTTATGGCGACTCTACGAGCAAACTCAGACAGAGGTGGCTCAGGGGTATTGGGAGCAATCTGATAGGATAAGTGCGTGTTGTTTGGCACAATAAAGCTTTTGTACCATGTATCAGAGTCTACCAATCGTTGCAATGCATCATGATTGGTGGACGGGCCACCCATTAACTTGACATTGCGATAGTCTCCTCGCGCTAAAAACGTCATCACAGTGCCCAAAGCTGTGTCTTCAATCAGCGGTGTACCTAATACTTCCACTTCCGCCCAAAAGCGATCTGTACTCTGCCCTTTCTGCAATGACTCAAGTAATGCCGATACTCTGGGGCTGAGTAACGTGTCAGAACTGTCTAGAGAATTTCCTAAAGAACCTTTTAAATCTTGCTCTGCTAAACTAACACGTTGTTCGAGCACTATCTGATAAGCACCTGAGCCAGACAGTCGCCAGGTCTCTGCACAGTTTTCGGCTACTGAATAGAAGTGTTGTTTGCCACTTTTATTATCAATCAAACGGCGCGATACTTTTCCTGTGGCATCGATAACATCTAGCGTCATCATACTTCTATCACTCTCAACATATCCGGTTAGATAATCGCCTGTATCGCAAGGAACGCTAAAATCTAATGACTTATGCTGTGGCTTGATATCAGCGTTTTCCCTGTTGGAATGATTTAAATCGCCTTTTAAGGGACTTTCAATCGTTAGCATCGTTGCCTCCGAACCAAATGCAGGAAATGACGCCGAATATAATAAAAAGGTAAAGCCTGCTATGGCCCATTTTTTCTTAGGAAGAAATCGTATGTATCTCATTCACTACTCCCTCATTTATTCACTGACAAACATCTAATTTCTACCTTTACAGAATGTCTAGCGAATGATACAAAAGTAAAATACTACCTTATTTTTAATATAGATGATATTGAAAATCATTATCGTTTGATAATTTATTCTGTATAATTAAATAGACAATGACAATTTATTTTTCCTTTATAAAATAAAAAACCCACCTGACTCAATTAAAGTCAGATGGGCTTTTAGAATAGATATAATGACTAACTAAATATCAAACTCAAGCGCTCTGTCACCTTCGCTATCTTTGATACGCGTTGGCAGACCAATCTTATTTAGTAAATTGATAAATGGCTTGGCATCTAGCTCTTCGACATTGACCATCTTGCCTGCATCCCATTCGCCAGTCGCGACCAGTATCGCAGCAGCAACAGGTGGCACGCCTGCGGTATATGAGATACCTTGGCTACCAACTTCGTTGTAAGCATCTTTATGATCTGAGACATTGTAGATAAACACTTCAGTCTCAACGCCATTGATCTTGCCTTTGACTTTGTCACCAATGCAGGTCTTGCCTGTATAGTTCGGTGCAAGTGAGCTTGGGTCTGGTAGTACCGCTTTAACGACTTTCAGTGGTACAACTTCTTGGCCTTCAGCCGTCATAACTGGCTGCTCAGACAGTAGTCCTAGGCTCTGTAAGACAGTGAAGACATTGATATAGTGCTCACCAAAGCCCATCCAAAAGCGAATGTTTGGTACATCTAGATTGGCTGACAATGAATGAACTTCATCATGACCACTTAGATAGCTGTTTTGCACGCCCACAACTGGCAAATCGTCCGTACGTTTGACTTCAAACATTTTATTAGACTGCCACTTGCTGTCTTGCCAAGAGTAAACCGTACCGGTGAACTCACGGAAGTTAATCTCTGGGTCAAAGTTGGTCGCAAAGTATTTGCCATGGCTGCCCGCATTGATATCAATGATATCGATATCCGTCACAGATCCTGCATCCATCATGTCATAGCCAAGACGCGCGTAGGCGTTGACCATACCGGGATCAAATCCTGCACCTAAAATGGCAGTGATATTGTTGTCTGCACAGCGCTGTTTGCGTTGCCATTCATAGTTGTTGTACCACGGCGGTGTCTCACAAATCTTACGTGGGTCTTCATGAATAGCCGTATCTATGTAGGCAGTACCTGTGTCAATGCAGGCTTCTAGTACGGTCATATTGATAAATGCCGAACCAACATTGATGACTATTTGTATTCCTGTGTCTTGTATCAGCTGCACGAGTGCTTGGCTGTCCATCGCATCGACTTGATGCGTATGCAAGACCGCAGCCTGCTTAAAGCTGTCTTTTTCTTTTACACTTTGGGCGATGGCATCGCATTTGTCTTTGGTACGTGAGGCGATATGAATCTCGCCAAGTACATCATTGTGCATCGCACATTTATGCGCGACTACTTGAGCGACACCGCCTGCTCCGATGATCAGTACGTCTTTTTTGTTGGGCTTAGCTTGTTGGTTTGTGTTCAATGAACAATCCTCCTTTGTGTCCCTGTCGATACCATTGATAGCGGCTATGCAAAACAGAAACGAGTGAATGATATGCGTGAATTAAAAAGGAAGACCGAGGAAAACCCACGCACCCGTCGGGCAAATAATACTCCATTATTTGCCCGACGCGATTATAACAATTTTTATTCCCTTATCGGTAAAAAATAATGTATCAATAGCAGATACCTTAAAATCACCCATTATTAAGACTAAGCCTTTGTTTTCTAATGTAGAAAAGTCACGAAAGTAACGCGTTAAGACAAGCTGGCTTTATAATCTTGATAATCAAACTCGCGCTGGATATCGATACTGCCATCCAACCGGCGGATGACAATCGCTGGCATGTTGACACCATTGAACCAGTTTTTCTTAACCATCGTATAACCAGCAGCATTACCAAAGGCAATCTGATCGCCTATCTGAAGATTACTCGGTAATGCATACTCACCAAAGATATCACCTGCTAAGCAAGAACGACCATAGATAATGGTATGGTCTGCCGACTCAGCATTAGCTTCAGACGGTGCAGCTTCTGCTGGATTACCAGTGGGTGCAATATTGGTAGCAGTATGGTTAATCGCAGCAATCGGTGCTGACTCACGATAAATCAATAGATCAAGCATATGTGCTTCAATCGAAGCGTCGACGACGGCGAGATTTTTTTGATTGTGCATGGTGTCTAACACTGTCGTGACCAACGTGCCCGCGCCATGGATGCTTGCCTCACCTGGCTCAAGATAAACTTGCACGCCATAGGTCTCACTAAATACTTTTAATCTGTCAGCCAGCTTTTCTAATGGATAATCAGGCGCGATAAAATGAATGCCGCCGCCCAAGCTCACCCACTCAAGCTGCGCTAAGATATCGCCAAATCTGGCTTCGATATCAGCCAAACTTTCACTAAAGGCTTCAAAACTGTCATTCTCGCAGTTGTTATGAATCATAACGCCAGTAATATCACTAAGTACCGCTGCGATTTTATCTTTATCGTGCTCACCAAGGCGGCTAAATGGACGTGCAGGATCAGCAATCAAAAATGATGAGTTGCTGGTTTTTGGATTTAATCGTAAGCCTACTGGAACACCTTGCGCTGCCGCTTGATTTTTAAAAGCAGTTAGCTGTGAGATTGAGTTAAATATAATCTTATCAGCATAACTGAGTACTTCAGGAATTTCATCTGCGCTATAGGCAACGCTATAAGCGTGAGTTTCTTTTTTATCGCTGCTACTGGCATCAGCGTTATTACCAAAAGTCTCATAGCCCAATCTCACTTCGTTAAGTGAAGACGAAGTCGTGCCATGCAGATAAGGCTGCATCACATCAAACACGCCCCATGTGGCAAAGCATTTGAGTGCTAATAATGCCTTTGCACCAGACAGCTCACATAGCCTAGCGATGATTTTCATATTGGCAACGATGGCCGCTTCATCAAGCACATAGTAAGGCGTTGGTGGCAAGGTCGCGTTGATAGAATTCTCTAGATTTTTTGCATTCATAATAGATTACCTAATAGACACTCTGCTGTTGGTATCTTGACAGACAGATATAAATATTTGCGCTATAGTAGACTAAATTCATCATAATTAGAATATCTTATGGCACTCTCAACCGATTATTCCACCTCAGCCAGTCGATCCCATTCATCACAATTGGATCCGAAAAACATAGATTTGACTTATCTAGATCCTGATGCGCGTGCCGTGTTGGATTTTTGGTTTGATAAAAACAATGAAGCATACTGGTTTGAACAAAACGATCGTTTTGATAAGCAGATACAGGATAAGTTTGGCGGCATTTGGCATGCAGCGAAACAAGGCGAATGTGTCACTTGGCGTATCGCAGAGTCTTCATTGGATGGTAATAGCTCGATAACGGCATTGGCAGGACGCTTGGCAGAAATTATTGTGCTAGATCAGTTTTCACGAAATTTATGTCGCGGACAAGCAAGTGCATTTGCACAAGACGGTATGGCATTAGCACTCGCCCAAGAAGCCATTCAACAGCCTTATTTTGACACCCTACCGATGCAATGGCGTAGGTTTATTATCATACCGTTTATGCACTCCGAGTCGGCCATGATTCATAAGCGTTATCTACCGCTATTTGAACAATTAGATGATGCAAACACATTAGACTTTGAACATCGTCACAAACAAATTATTGATCAATTCGGGCGATACCCACATCGAAATGAGGTACTAAATCGCGACTCAACCGAAGATGAAAAGAACTTTTTAAAACAGCCTAATTCATCGTTTTAAGCCACATTCCTAGTATTGTATGAAGATAATTAAAGTTATTACACAAAAAGAAGGTCTGAATCATATCACTGGTTCAGACCTTCTTTTTACGATAAATATTTAGAGAGTATTGCCCCCTGCCGTCAATCCCGTAGAATTAAACTTGAGAGATTTTAGTTACGCAGCTTGACGATAATAATCAAACCACACCTGTCTTGGCGATTGATAGCCCAAACCCTTTTGAATCCTCGTCTGATTGTAGTACAGCTCGATATAACTGATAATATCATTGATGGCTGTGAACCTTGTTTTATAGTCTTGGTGATATACTAATTCATTCTTTAATACGCCCCAGAAGCTTTCTATCGGAGCGTTATCGAAACAGTTGCCTTTGCCGCTCATTGAGCCTATGAATTGATGCTGCTTAATGGTCTTGTGGTAGGCGTGACTGCAATACTGGCTGCCTCTATCAGAATGCACAATTAGTCCCTTGCTTGGGCGTTTATTCTTAATTGCCATGTTAAGCGCACGACATACTAAATCTGCGGTCATGCGCTTGTTAATAGCGTAGCCGACAAGCTCTTTAGTGTATAAGTCTTTGACTCCAGCTAAGTACAGCCAACCTTCGTTTGTCCAGATATAAGTAATATCGCTGACCCAAGACTCATTGGGACGCTTGGCGTCAAACTGCTGATTCAGCACGTTGTCATAGACCAGTTTATTGTGATTGGAATCAGTAGTGACTTTAAAGCGCTTATGACGACGGCACTTGATGCCGTGTTCCTCTTTAATACTTCTAACCATGTAGGGACTGATGTCATGGCCTTGATCACTTAGATGCGCATGTAGACGATCTACACCATAACGCTCATATGTTTCAGTATGAGCGGCTTTGACTAGTAGCTCGCAGTGATTACGATGTATCTGCTGATCACTAATGTCACGACTTGACCAGTCATAGTAACTTGATGATTTAACCTTTAATACACGGCACATAGTTGTGATGCTAAATATCTGCTGATTGTCTTTGATAAAAGCGTACTTTACTAGCTGTGCTTGGCGAAGTACGCCGTCGCCTTTTTTAATATCTCGCGCTCCTCCTCAGCAACTTTAAGCTGGCGCTTTAGCCGTTTTACTTCTTCAAGGGCGCTCATAAGATCAGGATCGTATTGTTCAGTGCCCACAAGCTTGCCCTGATTGGCTTTATTCTGCCAGTTAGATAAGGTTTGCATGGCGATCCCGAGCTGCTTTGCAGTAGCTGAAATATTGCCATTATTATCCGCTATCTTCTTGACAGCTTCTGCTTTAAATTCTGTGCTGTAAGTTCTAACTTTCTTGGTCATGGTAAACTCCTCGTTGAGTCGTTAGTTTACCAAGTTTACTTGTACGGTTTCTTCAGCATAGCTCATATTAAATACTTATTAGTAATTTACCTTACCAGTAGTAAACGTAAATGACTGCTGCTCTAATGTTTTATCGTCAACCAAAATATCAAAGCTGACCTTATATTTGCTATTGCCATAAAGTCCACAATTACCCCCTTTATTACTACCTGACTCACAGCTTTTGAGCGCATCCGTTAATGGCAAAATAAATGCTTCATTCGTTGGTAGTGCATAATTCGTACCTTTGTACGGATCATTATCAGAATCAAGCAGTTGAATCGGTACATCTATATTGCGCTGCACATCTCGGAATTTAACGTTACTCACTTTAACTGTATCAGCGGATGGCATATTGACATAAACCGGCTGTCCGATAGGATCAGTACGTAAATTGCGCCCAGAGCCTCTGACTGGATTTGGGGTTTCGTTATAAAGTGCAGTGACTGTCCCCGTCACATCTTGACATGGGTACGTAAAAACACCTTCAAGCGTTTTATTTGTCGTGGTTTTTGTCCCTGCAGCATTGCTTACCAAAACATAGCCTTTATTGTTAGCAGCATTTTTACCACTAGGCGTATAGGTAACCATCCCTGTTCCTACTACTCCTGAGGTTGGCAACATTAAAGAGCGTAAATGATAAGGCGCTGACAACAACGATTTTGCCATAGAACTTGCCACGGCTTCTGTACTCAAAAAATTGCCTGCCGAACTGTAATAGACAGACTGGGCAATGTTTTCAGTGACACTATATTGAGAGTTGCCATAGTCTGCATTGATCAATCGATCTGCCAGATCTAATCCACTGAAAAAAGGATTGTTAGAACCTGTCACACTAGCAATATCGCTGATTTCATTTTCAAAATGCGCGTTAAAGCTGGTTGGCGAGCTATTGGCAAATACATATTTTATGTAGTTCGCGTGCTTAACGGCAATATCGTCTAGCTCTGTATCAACGGATAGACCATTTAGGCCACAACTGCTTCTTGCCAAACTAAACTGATTATTCGCACTTAATGCTGCTTGTGTATTGTTATCAGCTGGTACACTACTGTCAGTGTCAGGAGTACCACTGCTTGGTTTGTCACTTTGATCAATAGGTGTTGCTATAATCGGTGCTGAGGTGATTGGTTCTGACGTTGTTAGCTTAACTTTCTCATCACTTTTCGAGCCATTTAAACCATCCACAGATGGATCACTTCCTTCAGACTCACTACTTCCACCACAACCAGTCAGAAATAGAGTCAAAAATAGCACTGCAGCAAGGCTTTTTTGGGAAGTGTTGGCTATCATATCTCATCCTATAAAGTACCCCACTCTCAACTTGAAATAAGCAAATCAAACTGAAGAGGCGGGTTACCAAGTTTTTTATTGAGTACAAAGCACAGATTATGCGACAGAATCTTACGAATCAATCGATGAGACAAATGCCATAAA